>QFCS01001099.1_pt1 | contig 433757 bp, 404 predicted proteins | sample 3576561 | NCBI WGS metagenome assembly QFCS01 | reverse complement strand
TCATCCGGACCCTGCGCCCGCTCCGCGACGTCACCATCAGCATCGGCGGCAACGAGATCACCGCGACCACCCCGCCCAGCCCTCACGCCGCCGACATTCTCGTCGCCATCGCAGGGCACTAAATCGGCACGACTCAGGTCAGAGCCAAATCGAGACGACGTCGCTGTCCCATCGAAAGCTCGCCGATTCTCTTGCCCGTCTCCCGCGGTCGCAGAAGACCAAGTTGAGACAAACCCACCGCTTCCGAATCGGACAGCTCTCCCGTGCTGATGAGTGATGCGATGTGAGTTGAGAAAACCTCGCTCGCTCGGCGACCGGGAGGCAACTCGGACTCTTGACGGAGGAAGCCCAGACGGGTGCTCTCTGGACGTCGCACGGCACCGGTATCTGGCAGCAGATCTCCACTCAGCACGTTCAGGAGGGTGGACTTGCCGGCACCGTTGGGTCCGGTCACGACCAAACGCTCACGATGCGAGAGTGAAACGGTCACCGGTCGAGAAAACCGCCCGGTAACGCTGACCCCGTCCGCCCTGAGCAAGATCGCGCCGGTTCGTGTCATCAGCTCGGGGAATCGGAACACTTGCGGTGGCTCTGGAACTGTAATGGCGTGCGCTTGTAGAGCTTCCTGTCGCCGGTGCACGCTCTGGACCAGGCCCCCGGCGCGGGTAGCTCGCCCGTGCTTGTTCGTCCCCTTCTCCGGACGCCACCCCGAAACGAGACGATTCTGTGCACTGCTCAAACTGTCCTGCAACCGTGCGTGCTCGGACTGTTGGCGCTCGTACTCCAGCTTCCAACGTTCGCGTTCGGCAGCGCGGCCTTCCCGATACCCGGCGTAGCCGTTGCCGTAGATGCGCGGTCGTCCGTCGGGTGTGGGGTCGAGGTCGACAATCGTCTCCGCGATATCGATCAGCAGCGAACGATCATGACTGACGACGACGACCCCGCCAGTACGCGAGCGAAGCTGTGATGTGAGGAACTCGAGCCCGTCACGGTCGAGGTGGTTGGTGGGCTCATCCAGTAGGAGGAAATCATGGTCTGCTCCGAGAAGACATGCCAGACGTACGCGATACCGTTGCCCCACCGAAAGTGCGGAGAGCTGGCGGGTTGGATCTGTCTCCGCACTGAGAGCTTCAAGCGCTATCTGCACACGCCGTTCCGCATCCCAAGCATCGAGTGCTTCTGCCGCCTCTAGTGCAGTCGCGTATCTGTCTTCCGCGCCACTCTCGCCGCGCGTCAGTGCCGACGCTGCGGCGTCCAGCGCGGCGAGAGCTGTAAGTGGGGCCGCGATAGCTTCTGCAACCACCTGTCCTACGGTTCGGTTCTCCTCGGCATCCATTTCTTGCTCGGCGATACCGACTGTTCCGATCAGTTGGACAGTGCCGCTGTCAGGTGTCAACGCTCCGGTGAGCACGTGGAGAAGCGATGATTTACCTCGACCGTTCTCGCCAATGATGGCGACGCGGGAGGACGGGGTGATCACGAGGTCTACCTCATGGAGCACGGGCGTGGTGCCGCGGGTCAGAGAGATGCCTGCGGCTATGAGTTGCGCGCGCTGGCGCGCTGGATAACGGTTGATGAGGGTAAGCATGTGAATCCTTCGAAACAGCACGCCGAGAGCCCGGAAGCACAAAGCGCACAAAATGACGGCGACCCAGAAAATGGGTCAGAGCGAACGGCCGCCACGAACTCGGAGATACTCAACGAGCGTGGTGGGCTTGCTCAACCGTCACAGGAAGTACAAATGCATGCCTTCACTCTAGCGCACGACAATCTGCTCTGCAGCTGGAAGAGAGCGCTGTCGATCAGCCATGTTCGCGCAGTGCACCGAGAGGCAAAAGGCCCCGTAGGGCAAGGATTCCCTGCGCGGGCAGGACGCCGTTACCGAGGGCTGCCAACTGTTGGTTCGGAGTGAGCCCATGGTGTGGATCGGTCACCCAGCCTGAGGGCAGACCCATCAGCCACTCCACAAAGCCGGGAGCTGGCCGTGGGCCGGTTCCTCCAGTGAGGAGCGCTGGCGCTGGGGCAGGCCTGCCGACAATCTGTGCCCAGCGTGCTACGGCGCCAGCGTACTTTCCCCATCGTTGAAGAGTTGCCCGATCAGGTTCCAGAGGCTGTCGGGTCCCTCGGTGCGCGGGTAGCTGGCAGACCCGTGGAGTGCGAGGTCGATGATCTGATGACTGAGCGCGATGGTACCCCGGCGTGCCTTGACCTGCTGCAAGCTCTCCCCTCCCCGAGACGCGTCCGATGCCAACGGGGTTCGGAAGAGTGCGGTGGGCGAGGATGAAGACGCGGTACCTGGGGTGGGGTGCGCCGATGGAGGAAGCGGGTAGGCCAATCCATTGCGCGTCATACCGGAGGTCGGCCAGGTCTCCCAGAACTGCTCCTGCTGCCCGAAGAGGTCGAGTTGCGGTTTCTCCCAGATGCCACGGCCCGGGTTCCACACTGCGACGGGTTGCACTGTCGAGTGTTGCGTCTGCGGGGTTGCGTTGCTCATGATCGTCTCCTTCGAGGTTTGCGCGGATCGCGGGTGCAGAGAGCAGCCCGCGCACGTTTTCGATCACGACCCATTTGGGTTGCAACACCTCAATCGCTGCCGCCATGTGCGCCCAGAGGCCAGAACGAGTGCCGGGCTTCAGGCCGGCCATCTTCCCGACGGTCGATACGTCTTGGCAGGGGAACCCTCCGCAGAGGATGTCCACCGCTGGCACGGCGTTCCAGTCGATGGTGGTGATGTCACCGAGGTTCGGGGCGTCTGGCCAGTGGTGGGAGAAGACGCGGGCGACGGGTTCGTTGATCTCGGAGAACCAGATCGTGCGGGCGTTAAAGACTTCTTCGACGGCGAGATCGAGTCCGCCATATCCCGAAAACAGCGACCCAATTCGCAGCGGCGCGGCCGGGCCTGTGAGGGGTTGGTCTGCCACGGGTGAGCCTCCTGGAACGGTGATCTCCGGAGCCGTGCTGCTGCTCCGAGCTGGTCACCACCCAGGTGCACGAGCCGCCCCATCGACGGCCACTCCTTCGGCACTTCCCGAGTCACGCCGGCTGCCGTCGCTGGCTCAGCCCCTGACCTCTCGCGGTTCGCTCGCACGAATTGTCACGCGTCTTGCAAGCGAGGCCCGCCACCTGACTCTTCAGGCGGTGGAGAGTCCGCTTCGCGAGGGCGCTGACGCTCACCTCGTCATCAAGACGAGGGCGGTGAATGGTGACGGTGTCGATGCGGGTGATGTCCGCCGGTAACGGCTACAAGTACCTGCTGCGCACCGTCGCCTCCGGAGACGGCGATCGTTCCCTCTCAACACCCCTGACTCGCTACTACGCGGAGAAAGGAAGCCCGCCCGGCCGTTGGCTCGGCTCCGCCGTGACCGCCCTCGGCAATAGTGCGATCACGGTGGGTGATCAAGTCACCTCGACTCAACTCCAGCTTCTGGTTGGCATGGGCCGTGATCCCGTGACCGGCGACCCACTCGGGTCCGCGTATCGGAACTATCCGACAGCAACCGAACGCATCCAGCAGCGAGCCGCCAAGCTCGATGCCAACCTCGGCGTGACCGAGCGGGCAGAAGCGGTCGCTGCAATCGAGAGGGAAGAGCTGGCGAAGGGGTCGCGGAAGGCGGTTGCGGGGTTCGACTTCACGTTCTCGATTCCGAAGTCCGCATCGGTAGTGTGGGCGGTGTCGGATGCGGGCACGCAATCCCTGATTGCGGACGCCCATCACGCGGCGGTTGCGGAGATGGTTGCGTTCATGGAACGCGAGGTTGCCGCAACCCGGGTCGGCGCTGTCGGGCGCAACGGGGCGGTTGCGCAGGTCGACGTGACCGGGCTGATCGCAACCGCGTTCGACCACTACGACAGCAGAGCCGGTGACCCACACCTGCACACCCATGTCGTGATCTCGAACAAGGTGCAGACCGCCCACGACGGAAAGTGGCGGTCCCTCGACGGCCGTCCCCTGCATGCAGCGACCGTCGCGCTGTCGGAACTGCATGAGGCCGTGTTCGCCGACCACCTCAACCGCACCTTTGGCGTCGGATGGGAAGCCCGAGAGATGGGGCGTGACCGCAACCCTGCGTGGGCAATCACGGCGGTGCCAGAGAAACTGGTGGCCGAGTTCTCGTCGCGCTCGCGGCAGATCGAGCAAGAGAAGAACCGGCTGATCGCCGAGCACATCGAACGTCACGGACGGCAACCCTCGCCGACCGCCGTGATCAAGCTACGCGCACAAGCAACGCTCGCCACCCGTCCCGAGAAGCAAGTCCGCTCTCTCGCCGACCTCACCGCAGAGTGGCGCGCACGCGCGACCCACCTCCTCGGTGCAGACGCCACCACCTGGGCCCGCACCGTCACTACGAACGAAGCCCCGCTGCTGCTGCGTGCTGACGATGTGCCGCTGGAGGTGATCGCGGAACTCGGGCGCAACGTCGTTGAGGCGGTAGGGGAGAAACGGTCGACCTGGCGGCGATGGAACCTCACAGCCGAAGCAGCCCGCCAGACCATGCCCTACCGCTTCGCCACCACCAGGGACCGCGAAACCATCGTCGGGATGGTCGTGGATGCCGCCGAAGCCGCCTCGCTAAGACTGACCCCGCCCGAGCTCGCTGCTAGTCCAGCCGTGTTTCGTCGGCCGGACGGGACCAGCGCGTTCCGTCCGAAGGCCTCGACGGTGTACACCTCAGAAGAACTCCTCGCCGCCGAAGACCGGCTCCTCGAGCGCGCCCGCACAACTACCGCGTCGATCGTGCCCATAGGCGTCGTGGAGAAGGTGACCGCCCGCCCCGACCGTGAAGGGCGAATGCTTGATAAGGATCAGGCCACAGCGCTCGCGGCGGTGGCAGTGTCAGGGCGCGTAGTCGATGTGCTGGTCGGGCCCGCTGGGGCCGGAAAGACCACGGCCATGCGTGCACTGCGCACCGCGTGGGAGCGTGAGCGCGGCCGGGGCAGCGTCGTGGGTCTCGCTCCGTCGGCGGTCGCTGCGCAGGTCCTCGCGGACGATCTCGGTATTGCGACGGAGAACACCGCGAAGTGGTGGGACACCCATCAGCGCACCGGCACGACCTTCCGCAAGGGTCAGCTGGTCATCATCGACGAAGCCTCCCTCGCGGGCACACTCTCCCTCGACCGAATCACGGCTCTCGCCGAGGAGGCGAGAGCGAAGGTGCTGTTGGTGGGGGACTGGGCGCAACTCCAATCCGTCACCGCAGGCGGCGCGTTCTCCCTCCTCGTTCACGACCGCGACGATGCCCCCGAACTGGGCGACGTGCACCGCTTCATGAACGAGTGGGAGAAGACCGCCTCCCTCGATCTCCGTCACGGCCGCGCTGAAGCGATCGACATCTACGCCGCTCACGACCGCATCGCTGGTGGTGACACCGAGACGATGATCGACACGGCGTACACCGCCTGGCGCGCCGACACCCTCGCCGGGATCGCGACCGTCCTGATCGCCGACTCCAACGAATCCGTGCGCGCCCTGAACCAGCGCGCTCGCGCAGACCTCATCCTCGACGGCACGGTGAATGCTCTCCGCGAAGTCGAACTCCACGACACCTCCCGAGCCTCCATCGGCGACACGATCATCACCCGTCGCAACGATCGGCGCCTGAACTCTGGCCGCGGTTGGGTGCGCAACGGCGACCGATGGGTGGTTACCGGCGTTCGCGATGACGGCTCCCTCACTGTTCGCCGGGCAGGCGTGCGTCCTGGTGGGGCGGTGGTGTTGCCGGCCGGGTATGTGGCTAACCATGTCGATCTCGGATACGCGGTCACCGCGCACCGCGCTCAAGGCATCACCACCGACACCGCCCACGTCCTCGCCGACCCCCGCACGATGAGGGAGAACCTGTACGTCGCGATGACCCGCGGACGGGAAGCGAACCTCGTCTACGTCGCCACCGACCGCCCCGACGACAATCACACCACCCGGCACCCCGCCGACGACCCAGACGCGACTGCGCGCAGCGTGCTCTACGGGGTCCTGCAGCACGTCGGCGCGGAACTGTCGGCGCACGAGACGATCAGCGCCGAGCACGAAACGTGGGGTGCGATCGGGCAGCTCGCGGCCGAGTACGAGACGATCGCGCAAGCCGCTCAACACGACCGCTGGGCCACTCTCATCCGTCAATCCGGGCTCACCCCGGTCCAGGCGGACGACGCGATCCGCGCCGACACATTCGGGGCACTCACCGCGGAGCTGCGCCGCGCGGAAGCCAACCACCACGACGTCGACGCGCTCCTGCCACGCCTGACCGCGGCACGAGGCTTCATGGATGCAGACGACATCGCCGCGGTCCTGCACTACCGCCTCGCACGCGCCACCGTCCGACCCGCAGGATCAGGCCGCACCCGCAGACCAGCCCGCCTGATCGCCGGTCTCATCCCCGAAGCCATCGGCCCGATGACTGCCGAAATGCGGAAGGCACTCACCGAGCGCCGCGACCTGATCCACCAGCGCGCCGACGCGCTTCTCGAGCAGGCTCTCGGTGAGAAGCACGAGTGGGCGCGCTCACTGGGCACCGAACCCGCAGAAGCGAAGGCGGCAGCCTCCTGGCGGAGGCACGCGCGCACCATCGCTGCGTACCGCGACCGTTACGGCATCACCGCTAGCACCCCCCTCGGCCCGGCGCCCGATAGCGAGGTACAGAAGATCGACGCCGCGCGAGCGAGCGCCGCGCTGGAGAGGGTCAGCGATCTCGCGACGATTGACCCGGGCGAGGGTGCATCGCGTCCGGCGCGACGCGCGAGCGCCGGCCGATCACTGTGACAGTTGCGCTTCCGATTGTCGCCGGTGCGTCGTACCCTGAAACGGAGGCGGATTTCTCCTTGATATGACGCTCTTCGGGGCAGGCCGCAAGGCCACTCACACACGCACCGCCTCCGACAATCCGTCGTGCATGTGAGAGGAACCCCGTCATGATCCGCCAACTCTGGACCCTCAGCGTCCACACCCGCGCCTTCCTGCGCGGCTACATGCCCACCAACATCCTCCTCGACGCCATCCGCACCCGACGAGGACTCAAATGGGGCGTGCCCGCAATGCTGCTTGCCGTGCCCTATCTCTTGGCCGCAAGCGCCTTCACCACGCTCATCGCGGATGGCAGACCCGGATGGCTCAACCTTCTCGTCATCCTCTGTCTGTGGAACACGATGAAGTTCATTGTGATGGGACCCGTCAGCCTGATCCTGCTGACCTGTGCGCGCGTGCGCGAGACTGTGGCCGCTAGTGCGGAACAGAGAGCAACCAGTGAGCAGGTGAGGCAAGCGGTCTGAATAGCGACTTCGATGTCATAACGGATTTTGCGTGTGCGTAGCTACTCAGGGTCGTCCGGATTGGACGCAAGTAAGGTTTGCCTATAGGTACGTGGCGATACACCGAGACTCTTCCGGAACTGACGAGCCGCGAAGTCGGCATCAGCCCATCCCACCTGTCGTGCGATCCGCTTGATTGGCAGATCAGTCGCGCGGAGCAGATAGGCCATCCGTTCGATTCGCGCTAGCGTCAAATACGCGATTGGCGTCTTCCCGAACGCCTCCACAAAAACGCGCCGAAATTGCGATGGCGACAGGTGCACGGCCTCCGCTAGTTCCCGCACCGACCACAGGTGCCCCGGATCATCTCGAATAAGATGCGCGACACGTTGTGCCTCGACTCTCAGCGGCTTGAACTGACGATGACGTGGAGCAGCAGAGATTACGGTTCTGCCGCGACGAGTGCCTGCTGAACCCTCTGTTGTCGCGGTAGGGAGCATAATGAGGTCCAGCACTGCGAAGAGCAGAGCTTGCGCGCGAAGGAACCGTTCTGGCCGTGGCCCGTCGACGCTGAGTTCGGCAAGTTCATCCAGCCACGGCATCAGCATCCCGAGGCGATCCTCCCCGACACGAATCACTTGCGCGGGCGTCGAGTAGTGCGCCTCAAAAAAATCGCGCGCATTGTGACGATCGCAGAATTGCTCCGCGTACTGCCAGAACACCTGATCGATGACATAGTCACGGTCGAGGTAGATAGTCGTCGTGGTGATACTTCCCTTGGGCTCCGCACTACACAACGTCTGCGCAGCAAGAAGGACAACGTCGCCGGCCGTCACGTGTTGGATGCCGAAATCGCTAACCAGCACCGCGCTGCCCGCCCGAACGACTATTAACTTCACACAATCGAAAGCGACCGGGTCAACGGGGCGATGATGTGCTCGCGTCAGAGCTACTAGGGGCGAGAACTGCTGCATTCCGACTCTGGATTGTTCAGACCTCGCCAACGTTGATTCGATCGACTGGCGTAGCTTCCTGTCCGGGCGCGCGGCCGGATCGACGACGGTTCGGGGTTGTGCGCAACAAAACGCAGAGGAGACCCTTCATGCACCACGGGATGCACCATCAACGCGACCCGCGCCGAGAATATGCGTGAACGCGCTTAGCACCTCGTTTGGCCGGGTTTCATTCAGAGCGCTGTGGCGACGATTGCCTCGCCAATGGCTGATTGAGCAACGAACTCGCGAAATCCCGTCGACGTGGAGCCTCGCGAGTTGCGAGGGTCGCTGCCGGTGGGGTCTTGCCCCATGAGGGTGAACATGTCGGCGGTGGGCTTCGCGGCCCCGAAGGACATGCCCGCGCTGGTAAGCGCGTCGAGAACCTGTTCCGGGGTGGTCTGCACATGCTGGACGGGCCGGCCGGTGGTATCGGTGAGGATTTCGGCGATCTGCACGGGGGTGAGGTCGTCGGGTCCGTAGACGCCGAACGCGTCCTGCCCGCTCCAGGACAGATCCGCGAGCAGCCCGGTGGCGAGGGCTCCGATGTCACGAGTCGTGACCAGGGAGAGAACGGCGTCGGCGGGGACGGCGAGGGGGAACGCGCCGTGGGCGATGGCGTCGGCGAAGGGGAGGAAGTTCTCCATGAAGCATCCCGCCCGCAGCGCCCGCAGGTTCGGTACCACCTGGCGGAGGGCTTCTTCCGTGTCGAACAGCGGCCCCATCAGGCTGCCCCGGCCGGGACCGGCACCCTGGGTGGAGACCAGCACCACATGGGTGATTCCGTTTGCCCGGATGGCGGCGACCGCGGCGTGCGTGAATGCCGCCCACTGCGCGGCGAGGTCGTCGGTGGTCGGGTCCGGCGGCAACGCGAGGAACATCCCCGCCGCCCTCTCGCTGGCGCGGGTGACCGCGTCGGGGTCGTCCATCGCCCCGGTGACCACTCGCGCCTGTTCGCGCACCACCGCGGGGAGGCGTTTCTCGCTGCCGGGGCGCACCAGCACGGACACGGGCACACCCCGGTTGATGAGGCCTTCGGCGACGTGCCGACCGATGTTCCCGGTCGGGGTCGTCACGAACACGGACGGGCGCTGCGGGGTGGTAGTCATCATCTGCTCCTTCACGTGCGATGGTCCGCCAATGGCAGGCGCACCGTGCGCGGCCGCCGCAGTGGTGGTGCGGCGATTCGATCCTATCCTCAACTGTACTGAATGGTATAGTAACTGTATGAGCTTTTCTGAGACTTCAGTGGGGTCGCGTTCGGCCCGTCGCTGGTTGCTGCTGGTTACGGTCAGCTTCGGGTTGTTGCTGATCACCCTGGACAATTCCATCCTGTACACGGCGTTGCCGACGTTGACGGAGGAGTTGCATGCGACTGCGTCGCAGGGGTTGTGGATCATCAACGCGTACCCGTTGGTGATGGCGGGCCTGCTGCTGGGGTCGGGGACACTGGGGGACCGGTACGGGTACCGGCGCATGTTCCTGATCGGGCTGACCTTGTTCGGGGCGGCGTCGCTGTTGGCGGCGTTCTCGCCGACCGCGGTGATCCTGATCGTCGCGCGCGGCCTGCTCGCGGTGGGTGCGGCGTGCATGATGCCGGCGACGTTGGCGTTGATCCGGGTCGGGTTCGACAATGTGCGGGAGCGGAACTTCGCGATCGCGGTGTGGGGCAGCATCTCCGTGGTCGGCAGCGCCCTGGGGCCGATCGTCGGCGGGGTGCTGTTGGAGCACTTCTGGTGGGGATCGGTGTTCCTGATCAACGTGCCCGTGGTGTTGCTCGCGTTGATCGCGACCCCGCTGGTGGCCCCGAAGGGCGTGCAGGACCCGTCGAAGCGGTGGGATGCGATCTCCTCCCTCTATGCCCTGATCACCCTGACCGGTGCCGTGTTGGCGATCAAGGAAGCCGTGCACGCTCCGCCCGCCTGGCCGGTCGTTGCCGTCGCGGTGCTCGCCGCGATCATCGGCGGGGTGCTGTTCGTGCGACGGCAGCGGAAACTGGATGACCCGTTGCTGGATTTTGCGGTGTTCAAGAACCGGGCGTTCACGGCCGGGGTGCTGACGGCCGCGTTCGCGATGTTCGCGATCGGCGGGGTGCAGCTGGTCACCACGCAACGCTTCCAGCTGGTCGAGGAGTTCACCCCGCTACAGGCGGGACTGCTGGTCGCGGTGATCGCGATCGGGTCGCTGCCGACCGCGCTGATCGGCGGCGCCACCCTGCACCTGGTCGGGCTTCGCACCCTCATCGGCGGCGGGTTCGCCCTGGCGACCGTGGGGCTGGTGATCGCGACGTTCGGTGCGCAGAGCTCCCTCGGGCTGCTGATCGCCGGGTTCGCGGTCACCGGGCTGGGGCTCGGGGCGACGATGTCGGTCGCGTCCACCGCGATCGTCGGCAACGTGCCGGCCCGCAAGGCCGGCATGGCCTCCTCCGTGGAGGAAGTGTCGTACGAGTTTGGCAGCCTGATCGCTGTTGCCGTGCTCGGCAGTGTTCTTTCGCTGCTGTACACGTCGCGGATCGTGCTGCCCGCGGGCGCGCCGGAGGGCGCGGCGGACAGCATGGGCGCGGCGCGGGAGCTCGCCGGGGGGAATCAGGCGGTCATCGACGCCGCGTCGACCGCATTCGATAGCGCGTACACGACGATCCTGATCGTGGTGGCGATCGTGCTCGCCGTCGGCACGGTGGTGACCGGGTGGCTGCTGCGCCGGCACGGGCCGGGCTCGCAGGCCAGCGAGTTCGAGGGCAACGCCCACTGATGCGCAAAAGCCATCGCGGGGAGATCCTGGACGCCGCGTTCCGGGTCATCGGACGCGACGGGGTGCGGGCGATGACCTACGAATCCATCGCTCAGGAAGCCCAGCTCACCAAAGGCGGGCTGCTGTACCACTTCCCCTCGCGGGAAGAGCTGATCGCAGCGCTCCACGAGCACTTGGCGGTGCAATGGGAGGAAGGACTGGTCGCCGCACTGGGCGACGGCCCTTCGCGACCGAGCACGCAGGAACGGTCAGATGCGTATGTGCTGTCCACGATCCAGTCCGCGACCCGGGCCGAGCTGCTGTTCCTGCTCGAGACCGCCGACGAGCACGCCAGTACCGGCCCGTGGGAGGCCCTGATCTCTCGGTGGGCACCTCCCGCACCCACCCTGGACGCCGACGAAGAGACGGTGGACGCGTTCATCGCCCGCCTCGCCGCCGACGGACTCTGGCTCTACGAAGCCCTCGGCGTCGACCCGCTCCCCGACCAGGTCCGGCACCGCATCGCCCAACGCATCATCACCCGAACCCCGCCACGAAAGGACACCAGGTGACCCGCACCATCCCGACCCTGCCTCCGCACCCGTCCGTGCGTTCCCGGACGGACACGATCATGCGGATCGTGTTCCGGAGCCTTGCGGTCCTAGAGGCGTTCACCTGGGCGGGACTGCTGATCTCCATGCTCATCAAATACCCCCTCGCCGGCTCCCCGATCGGCGTCAGCATCTTCGGCTGGCTCCACGGACTGGTCTGGGTCCTGTTCGTGATCATCGCGCTCACCGCGGGGATCTGGTTCCGGTGGTCCTGGTGGGTCACCCTTATCGGCGTGCTCGTATCGATCCTGCCGTTCGCGACCATCCCGTTCGACATCTGGATGGAACGCACCGATCGCCTGAACACCCGGAGTGCCCGAACCCGGGGCCCGCGCGCCCGCCGGGCGGCGTGACGGCGTTCAGTGTCGTGCTGCGACCGCCTGCCGGTGGGCGTCTTGTGCGTCGAGGACCTGGCCGAGGTGGGCGATCGACCAGTCTTCGAGCGCCCGTAACGGGTCGCGCAGGCTGAGCCCTGCCGCCGTCAGCCGGTACTCGACCCGGACGGGAACTTGGGCGAACACCTCGCGGTGCACGAGCCCGTCTTCTTCGAGGCCGCGGAGGGTTTGGGTGAGCATCTTCTGCGAGATCCCCTCGATCCGGCGCAGCAGCTCGGAGAACCGCAACGCCCCGTCGCCGAGTGACCCGACCACGAGCACCGTCCATTTGTCACCGATCCGGTCCAGAATCCGCCGGGTCGGGCAGCCCGCCTCATACGGATTCCCGCGCCCATGATCTGTGGTTACCACAAAGTGCCTTCTTCCCATCCCGCTCCTAGTCACCTACGGTAACTAGGACGAGCTGTTTCAGCAAGAGCACCAAGCACAAGGAGCATCACCATGGCAGTCATCACCGTGATCGGCGGAACCGGGTACGCGGGAGCCGCGATTGTCGCTGAGGCGCACGCGCGCGGCCACCAGGTCACCTCGATCAGCCGGACCCTCCCGGGCGCGAAACTCGACGGCGTCACCTACAAGACGGCGGACGTGACCGCGGGGGTGCCGAGCCTGGACGGTGCCGATGAGGTCGTCGCGGCGCTGTCTCCGCGGGGCAGTAACCTCGGCGCGCTGCCTGCCGTGTACCGGGAGATCGCAGCGAAGGCGGCTGCGGCGGGGGCGCGGTTCGTCGCGATCGGCGGGTTCAGGCTCCCTACGCCCCGCCAAGGGCGCGCCCCGGTTCGCCGACGACGAGACTCACCTGCCGGAGGAGTTCCGTCCGGAAGCGTTGGAGATGAACGCGATCCTCACCGAACTCCTCAATGGGGGCACTGAGGCGGATTGGCTGTTCGTCAGTCCCGCTGCCGGGTTCGGCGCGTATGCGCCGGGGGAGAAGCTCGGCCGCTACCGGGTCTCCGAGGATGTCGCCCTGTTCGCCGAGGACGGCGAGTCCGCGATCAGCGGCGCCGACTTCGCCGCCGCGGTCCTCGACGAGATCGAGACTCCCACCCGGCACCGCTCCCAGATCCACTTCGGCTACTAACCCCGGCACCCTCAGCAATAGCGCCGACTTCCTCGCACCGCCTCAGGGGTGTGTGGGGAGATCGGCGTTTAGGGGTGGTCGAGGAGGGTGATGATGTGTTCGGCGATCCGTGCACGCAAGGCTGCGGGCACTTCGATCCCGGTCAGGGTCTCGTAACTCCACAGCCCGTCCGCGGCCATCCGCGCCACCAACTCATGCACGAGCCGCTCCGGATACTCCCCGTCCGCATCCGGGGTGGGCAGTGTGGGTGCCCACTGGGCGGCGACGTGCGCCCACGGTTCCAGTAACTCCGTGTTGGACCCGGCATCGGCCAGCAGCAGCAGCTCGGCGCGCGTCATCGACCTCGTCGCCACCCGCACATACGCCCGCAGCTTCTCCTGCGCGCTCGCCTCCTCCGGAGGCACTGCGCCGAGGGCTGCCCGCATCTCCGCCTCCCACGCCTGGGCGAGGTGCGTGTACACCGCGAGCAGCAGCGCTTGCCGGTTCGGGAAGTGATACAGCAACCCGCCCTTGGTCATGCCCGCTGCCGCCGCGACCGAGTCGATCGTCACCGCCGCAAGCCCCTGTTCCTCAGCGACACGGATCGCCGCCTCCAGCACCGCTACCCTGTTACTCGGCCTGCCCATCACTTCACGTCCCAGATCGCCTCAACATATACCGGACAGTCTAGTTTGCTGAACCGAAAGTCGAGTAACTATACTGTTTGGTGTATAAATTGGTGAGGAGAGAGCCGTGATCTGTAGGTGGCCCCAGTGAGACCGTCCCACATGGCCGCTCCCGATCCGGCCGGTTCGGACCTTGCAATCGTCGCCGCCTTGGCTCCCCGCCCTGGCGCGGGGGAGTCGAAGGCAGACCGACTTATGCGGAGCCTTTTGCGCATCCCGACGATCCACCCTGGCTCCTCGGACGCGGCCGCACACCGCGGGTTCCGGGTATCGCTGGTGGTTTCCGGAATCCGGTGTCTGATCAGCTACCTTCTCGTCCCGATCCTGGTGCCGGTGGTCAGCTTCGCCGGCGTCGTCGCCGCACCGATCGGCATCGCCCTGTGTGTGATCGCTGGTGTCAACGGTGTGGCGAGCGTGCGACGGTTTTGGATCGCCGATCACCGGGCCAAGTGGATGTACACCGCGTTCATTGGATTCGTGTTCCTCGTCCTCGCCATCGCCCTGGCCACCGACATCACCCGACTGTTCACACCATGACGTCCGCCAACGACTCCGCGGATTCCGAAAATGCCGTCGAGCCCGACACGACAGGGCGGACACGGTCAGGCGAGGTCCCTCGCTCGTCGGAGAGCCTTCCGGGGCGGGCATGGCTGACGTTGATCCTGTTCGCTGCGTTCGTCGTGTTCACCAGCGGATGCATGATCAACCTCCTCACCCGGTGATCACCCTTATCTCGGTGCCTGGGGGTGAACGATGCTTGAAACTATACTGACTAGTCGGTATAGTAAATGGAGAGTTGTCGACACGGGTAGTCGACAAGTCGTCTCGGTGGGGTGTGTCGTTGAGGAGGTGTGGTGATGGGGCGTACGGCTGGTCGGTCTGGATCGCAGACCAAGAATCTGCTGCTTGCTGCGGCGACTACTGTGATCCGTGCTCGTGGGCTTGGGGTGACGCTGGACGACATTGCGGCAGCCGCTGGGGTGTCGAAGGGTGGGTTGGTCTATCACTTCGCGAGCAAGGAGATTCTCTTGACCGAGTTGGCTCGGGAGCAGATCGATCGGTTCCGCGTCACGATCGCTACCAAGCTCGACCCCGACGACGACGCGCCGGGTCGGTGGACTCGTGCCTATGTTCGAGCGATGCTCGACCCTGAGCAGGACACCGTGGCCGCGTGGGAGAGCACCAGTCTGCTCTGTCAGCTCATGGTGGACCCGACGGTACAGGTGATCGCTCGGGAGGCATACGAATCCCTGACGGAACAGCTGAGGACTGACGGCCTCCCGGAGGAGCTTTCCGTGTTCATCGTCGCCGCGGCCGACGGTGCCACCGCACCAATGATGTGGGGCGCCCCTCTCGACCATCGCCGCAATCTCCTCCTCGAACAACAACTCATCCACTGGACGCTGCACCCCCACACATGGGTCACGCCATCACAGGAAGAACGGACTCCATGACCCCCGGGCTCATCCTCGCTCTCGTCGGGCTCGCGCTGATCGACTCGATCAACGTATCGACGATCTGGATCGTCGTTGTGATCCTGCTCGGCGCGCGCCGCCCCGCGGCAACTGGCTGGGCGTATGCGGCCGGAGCGTTCCTGACGTTCCTGATCTTCACGTTCCTGCTGTTCTTCGGACTTACCGTTGCCGAGGGGTGGCTCACCGAACTCACCCTGTGGATGCGCCGCATCCTGTTCTCGGTGATGACGATCGCCTTCATCGTGCTCGGCGTTCGGAAGTTCAAGTCCCGCCCGCGCAGAGGCTACGGACTTCCGGCCTGGGTCAATGCGTGGAGTGCATTTCCGCTAGGACTCGTGGCCACTATCAGCGATATCCCGAACGCCTTCCCGATGTTCCTCGCCGTCGAACGGCTCGTCGATGCCAACATCGCTCCTGCTACGGCCGCAATCGTACTTGCCGGTTACACCGCCATCTACGCCCTGCCCACCATCGTGGTCCTCGTCCTCGGGCTCATATTCAAGGATCGACTCCGCTCCCGCCTCCAAAGCCTGTACGACAGGTACGCCACCGGCGACACCAAACCGAGTTGGAAACTCGCGACCCTCTTCTTCGTCGGCGCAGCCACCAGTCTTGCCATACTTGTCTTTGTCATCCGCTGACAGAGCCCACCCGCGTCGCACGTGACAGTCGCCCACAGTCCCCCCTCCTTGCCTGCCCTTGGGCGAGCAGGTCGAAACTGTCGGGTTATGGAGGTGTGAGTGGCCGGCCCTCGCCACAAGCGGCGAATCGGGACACTGGGTCAAGCCTCTCGGGGTGCTTCGCGATCTCAGGAGTTGGTGGCGGGTTGACCCGCTTGGCGGGCGTTGGTTCCGAAGGCTGCGAGGAAGGTGTCGACGCCGGCGCTGACGGGTTCATCGAGCTCTGCGTGAGTGAGGGTGCGTCCGCCGAAGCCGCTTGCTGAGAGGGCGTCGTCGGTGACGAGGGACATGAACTGGCGGGCGGCGCGTTGTGCGTCGCGGAGCTGCAGGTACCCGGCGGTGGATAGTTGTGCGAGTTTCCCGGCGAGGGAATCGATGGTGCGGGCGCGGTTGGTCTCGCGGATGCCGTCGAGGAGTTCGGGGAAGCGGGCGCGTTCGCCGAACTGCAGCCGCATGAGCGCCGACCCGTCATCGTGGGACACGCATCCCACCAGGGACTGACCGAGCCGTTCCAGTTCGGCTCGGAGATCCGTCGGGTGCAGGTTGAGGGAGTCGATGACGCCGAGGACTCGGTCGTTGGCGATCTGTGATCCGCGGAGGACGGCTGCGGTGAACAGTGCCTGCTTGTCACCGAACCGGTTGTAGACGGTGGGCTTGGCGACCCCGGCGCGGCGGGCGATGTCGTCCACGTTGCCGTCGGTGAACCCGTCCTGCCCGAAGACGTGCAGCGCCGCGATGAGGATCGCCTCGCCCTTGTCGACTCGCGTGCCTGATGCCGTCACCATGACCTCCATGTTACGCCCACGTCGCTCGGAGTGAACTTAGCCGTATAGTGAACGCATGGGTTCAAAAGTAGTTACTGGAAAGTTCTCACGGTCGTCTTCGCTCGCTGCGACGGCCGCGGTGTTGATTCCGGGTGGAGTGCTCGCGCTGTTGAGCACCACGGTGGTCGGGGTCGCAGTGCCGAGCATGGTCACGGAGTTCGACTCGGGAGTGGATGCCGCGCAGTGGGTGACGACCGCGTATCTGCTGGCCGCGGGAGTGGCCATCCCGATCAGCGGGTGGGCGAGCACCCGGGTCGGTGTGCGCACCGCCTGGCTCATCGCCCTCGCCCTCTTCGCCCTCGGCTCACTATTGGCGGTATGTGCAGGCGACTTCGGAACACTCACCGCGGCCCGCGTCATCCAGGGTGCGGGCGGGGGAGCCCTGGAACCGGTGATGCTGACGGCCCTGGCGCGCATCGCGGGACCGGAGCGCATCGGACGGGTGATGGGTGCCGCCGCCGCGGTCATGTCGCTCGGTCCGCTTGCCGGGCCCGCTCTGGGCGGGATCGTGGTCGACACCCTCGGCTGGCGTTGGACCTTTGCGTTCACCGCCATCCTCGCGGTGCTGATCCTCGCCGGATCGGTTGTCGTGCTCCGTGCGGGTGAACGCGATCGAGTCCGACTCGACGTGACGGGGCTGGTGTTGCTCGCAGTCGCCACCACGCTCGGCTTGTTCGGCCTCTCCCGCGGCGCCTCCGCGGAGGGGTTCGACGCGCTGACGATCACCGCTCTCGCGGTGGGAGCCGCGACCCTGCTCGGATTCGTGCTCTGGGCTCGCCGGCGGGGAGCCGCGGCGATCGTCGATCTCGCCACGTTCGATTCGCACGGTTTCGGGCCGGCGGTGTCGATCATGGCGCTCATGGGCGCCGCGATCTATCCCCTGTTCTTCGGGCTCCCGCTCTACTACACCGGCGTCGTGGGTCTTGACGCGACCGCGTCGGGGCTCCTCATGATTCCGTACGGGCTCGGTACCCTCGTCGCCATGCCCATCGCGGGGAGGCTCAGCGATCGGATCGACGGCAGAGCCCTCGTCTGGACCGGCGCGGCGATCGCTCTCGCCGGGTTCCTCGGCCTACTCGCGACCGGTCCAGACGCATCGATCTGGCAGTTCGCCGGACTGTCGCTCGTCATTGGCCTCGGCCTAGGGTCGATCGGCAGCCCCACCGTGTCCACCCTCTACCGGGTCCTCCCCGCGAGGCTGATCCCTTCAGGGAGCACCATCCTGTTCGTCGTCAACCAACTCGGCGGAGCGCTCGGCGTCGCCATCCTCGTCCTCCTCATCGGCAACAACGGATGGACGCCCACCGTAGGGACCACGCCCTTCTGGCTCCCCATCACCGCGATGCTCGCCATCGCCGCCACCACCACACGCCTCTCTACCCGACCGGCCGACCATGCGCCTTATGAGGAGCGTCGCCTGCCGATGTCGTGAGAGCAGAGCTGGCTCGGGTTTTGCCGTCAGCGGCGACAGCGTACTCGTGCGCAGGGGCGGGTTCACGCGTCGCGCCGGACGAACGCTACGGCTGCGGCGAAGCCTGCGGCGGCGATCCATGCGAGGAGGACGAGCGTGCCGGTCCCGGCGGTGAGCACCGCATCTGTGTCCGTGAGGTAGAGGAGACTTCCGGCCTTGTCGGGGAGCCAGCGTGCGTGTTCGGTGAGGCTGCCGGCAAGAGGGGAGACGATGAGGACGAGGCTGAGCATCGACACCAGGGGCGGGATGAGCGAGCGCAGCAGCACGGTCACCGCGAATGCGAGCGACCCGATGAGGACGAGGTAGACGGCCGCGCCCACGATCGGCCATGTGTTCACGGCGCTCGCGGTGGCGAGCTGTCGGGTCGACAGAGTGAACGCGGCCACGGACCAGCCGGCGCCGACCGCGACGCCGCTGGTGACCACTGCGGTGACGAGGAAGGCGAGGCTCTTCCCCGCGAGGGCGCTCAGCCGGCGGGGGGTCGCGGCGAGGGTGGTGCGGATCTGTCCGCTCTGGTATTCGGTCGCGACGGTGAGCACGCCGAGCAGGATGACGCCGATCTGGACGAACGGGATCGTCGCGAGGGTCACCTGCACAGCGCTGATCGGAACGGTGGAGGACGCCGCGATCGCCGCGGAGAGCACGATCGCAGCGCCGACGGTGGCGAGCACGGTGGCGGTGACGATGGGGAGGGTGCGGAGCTTGATCAGCTCGGCGGAGGCGATGCGTGGGAGTGCCATCGTTTTGCTCACGCGTCCCTGCGTCGGAACACGATGGCGGCGACGATGAGGAGGGCGAGGGTCCAGCCGGCCAAGACGATGGCTCCGGGGATCGGTTCGAGTCCGCCGGGGACGACGGAGTCTGCAGGGAAGCCGAAGAGGTTGCGGCCGGCCATGTCGGGAAGCCAATGGGCGGCCGGGGTGAGGTTGGTGAGCAGAAGTGAGAACGAGACGACTGAGCTGTTGGCGATGAGGATGATGAGCGGGATGATGCCGCTGCGGGCGAGCACGGTGATCGCGAACGCGATGAGACCGGTGAGGGTCCAGTAGAGGGCACCGCCGGCCCAACGCCTGACCGCATGGTCGACCGTCACGCTCTCTGTCCCGGCGTCGCCGATGATCAGGTTCGCGACGAGGACACTGAGGGGCACCGCGACGATCGCGATCGCCACGACGAGCACGATCACGGACAGCGCCTTGGCGGTCAGCAGTCGGAGCCGTCCGGGGATAGCGGTGAGGGTGGTAGTGATCTGCCTGCCGCCACCGGCGTCGGTGCGGACGGCGGTGTACTCGCTGCTCATCGCGATGACGCCGATCACGACCGCGCCGACGGTTCCCAGCGGCATCATCGCGAACGCGGTCTCGAACGGGGAAGTGTCCGCGACCAGTTCAGGCCGTCCAGAGGTGACGGCGCTGCGGACGGTGACCGCGTTGAGGATCGTGAGGGCGACCGACCCGAGTACGGCCACGGCCATCCCGGCCCACGCTCCGGGGAGGGTCACGGTCTTGCGCACTTCGGTGACGATGATGCGGAGGAAGCTCATCGGGAATCTCCCGCCGCGTCGCCGGTGAGGCCGAAGAAGGCGTCCTCCAACGTGGCGTAGCCGCTGGTGACCTCCGCGACCGTGCCGGTCTTGACGATCCGTCCGCCGGCGATGACAACGAGGTCGTCGGCGATCTCGGCGACCTCGCCCATCAGATGGCTCGACAGCAGAACCGTGCCGCCTGCATCCGCGTGACCGCGAAGGAGACCGCGTATCCACCGGATGCCGTCGGGGTCCAACCCGTTCACCGGCTCGTCCAACACTAGCGCGCTGGGTTCCCCGAGCAGTGCGGCGGCGAGGCCGAGGCGCTGTCCCATGCCGAGGGAGAACTTGCCGACGCGCGTGCGGGCAACGCTGTCGAGACCGACCTGTTCGAGCACCGTGTTCACCCGGTTCTGGGGGATGCCGTTGCTGCGTGCGACCCAGGCCAGGTGCTTCCGGGCAGTGCGCGACGGGTGAGCCCCGGAGCCATCGAGCATCGACCCGACCGTGAGCAGCGGGTCCCGTAGCCTCCGATACGGTTGCCCGTCGACGAGTGCCGTGCCGGCGGTGGCACCGTCCAGGCCAAGAAGCACGCGCAGCGTCGACGACTTACCCGCCCCGTTCGGGCCCAGGAACCCCGTCACCCGACCGGGCAGCGCCTGGAAGGTCACGTCGGAAAGCACGGTTCGGGAGCCGTGGCGTTTGGTGAGGCCATCGATTGTCAGCATTCCTCCATGCCAACAGGCCCCGTCCCCTACGTCATCGGACCCGGGCACGGTCGTGCTCGGTCCCAGGTCCCTCAGACCCAGGGCCGATGTCCGCGCGGGGACCGGAAACTAAACTTGAATGATGGACATCGACCGGCCGACGTGGCGCTCCCGCGCTTGGCTCGTCGCCGCCGGGCTCCTCGCCGTCCTCGCCGCACTCCTCTCCTTCGTGGGGGTTGATCGCCCGGAAGCGGCATGGGCCGCGGTCGCCGTCGCCGCCGCGGTGGCGGTGTCGGTGATCGGTTGGGCGTTCGATCGCACCCGTCGTGAGCGCCACCGCTACGAGGAGGAGCTCGCCTCGTGGGCGGGGGAGCGGGCCAGGCAGACCGAGCGGCTGCGCATCGCATCCGACCTGCACGATCTGGTCTCGCACGGCCTCGGCCTCATCACCGTCCGCGCCGCCGTCGCCCGAACCATCACCGGCCCAAGCGGCGAGCTTGAGCGTGCCGATGCACTCGCCGACGTCGAACGGGTCAGCCGTGAGACCACGACCGAGCTGCGCCGCATGCTCACAGTCCTCCGCGACCCAGACACCGCACCGCTGCGGCCCGCCGACACACTCGCCGATCTCCTCTTGATCGTGCAGCACGCGAACACCGCCGGCCTGACCGCCACCCTCGGCCTCGAGGAACTCGGCGACGTATCGCCGGGGGTCCAGCTCACCGTCTGCGCCGTCGTCCGCGAGGCCCTGCACAACACTATCCGCCACGCCGGCCCCACACATGCTCGTGTCAGCGTCCGGAGGGACGGGGAGATTGTTCTCGTGGAGGTGCAGGATGCCGGACCGCGCACACCATGGCAAGCGCGGCCGGGCACGGGGCACGGTCTCGACGGACTGCGCGAGCGTGTCGCGGTCCTCGACGGCGCCCTGCACGCTGAGCCCGACCCCGACGGAGGGTTCCACGTCATCGCTCGCATCCCCGACCCGGTGCGCTCATGACCGCAGCAGTCTCGCCACAGGTCGTTCGCGTACTTCTCGCCGACGACCAACCCCTCCTGCGGCACAGCCTCGCCATCCTCATCAACAACACCACCGACCTCGCCGTCGTAGCGGAGGCCGGCACAGGGGAGGAGACCACCCGGCTGGCGCGTGAACTTCTCCCCGATGTGATCCTGATGGACATCCGTATGCCCGGCGGCGACGGCATCGAGGCGACTCGTACCATCACCGCGGACCCCGTGCTGTCCGGATGTCGCGTGCTCGTGCTGAGCTTGTTCGAGCTGGACGAGTACGTCTATGGTGCACTGCGTGCCGGGGCGAGCGGCTTCCTCCTCAAGGACGCCCATCCCGATGAACTGCTCGACGCGATCCGCCGCACCCACAGCGGCGAGTCGCTGTTCGCGCCCGCGATCCTGACCAGACTCATCGACCATTACACCAGCCGCGCGCCGTCGCCCGAACGACGACTGGACCGACTCACTGACCGCGAGACGGAAGTGCTCCTGCTTGTGGCACGGGGACTCTCGAACGACGAGATTGCCTCCACGCTCACGATCTCGGTCAAGACGGTCAAGACCCATATTGGCAACCTCCTCGCCAAACTCCACGCCCGTGACCGAACCCATCTCGTCATCACCGCTTACGAAACCGGACTCATCGCTCCCGCCTGATATCCGCCTTCTAGAGTTGACAGATGATCCTCACCAACGCTGCCGCCGAGAGCGTCGCTCGTGGTGAGATCACGGTCGTTTTCCGTCGGTGGAAGACCCCGCGCGTCTCGGCGGGGCACCGGTTCCACTCGGTCGGCGGAATCATGATCGTCGACGAGATCCAGGAAACCGACGCCGCGTCTATCACCACAGCAGACGCCGAGCATGCCGGATTCACCTCGACGGACGATGTTCTCGCTAGCCTGCGCGGTGATCCACTGCACCCGATCTTCCGCATCCAGCTGTCTTGGGGAGGAGAGGACCCACGTATCGCGCTTGCGGCCGCCACGGAGCTCGACGATGACGAGTGGGAACGAATCACCGGTGCGTTGAATCGCTTTGACTCACGCAGCAGCCACGGTCTCTGGACAAGAAGCACCCTCCGCCTGATTCAGCAGCACCCGGGCATGCGCGCGGCAGACCTCGCTGGCATTCTGGATCGCGACAAAGATGCAGTGAAGCTCGACATCCGCAAACTCAAGAACCTCGGCCTCACTCGCAGCCTGTCTGCCGGGTACGAGATATCAGACCGAGGCAACGCCTACCTCGCCCGCGTCTGACCTGAGACGGCAATCTTCGATCTGGCCCTGAGACGTAGACAATGAGCGCGCCCTGTTCCGGCGCGACGCAGAAACGCCCCGACAGTCCCGCCGGATGACCATCGGCTAGAATGAGCCTGAATCCACCGTGCCGGGTGTTGTCGCGGCTGAGTCGCGTGTGCGAGGGGCGTGACCGCGGCCGGGCGTGGCTGATCTGCCAGCCTGCGCTGGCTCTTCCACGTGGTTTCCGGTCGGGCCCGCTGGGGCGTGTTGGTCAGGGTGTGGCGGCGTCTGGTGGTGCGGTGCCGGTCGCGATGGTCCACAGCTTCATCCACGCGTGACGCCATGGCCAGCGTGCGGGCAGGTGCATGATCTGTCTTCGGCTGGTGGACGCGATCCGGGCTGGGGTCGCGGTCAGGATCCGCAACAGTGTGGCCATCCGCGCGGCGGCATGGCCGGCGGCGGTCGCGGCGGCGCGGGAGATGTTGAACGCGATGACGGCGAACCCCAGCCAGGCGGCGTTCGCGGAGAACTTCCCGGACGGCAGGTGCGCGAGCGGCCCGTTCTTGAGGTCGCTGACAACTTGCTCCACGACCGCATGCTGACGATGCTCGACGTCGGCGGTGACGGTGTCGAGGGTGCTGTTGGTGATGAACGCGTGATACCGCCACGTGTCGAACAGGGTGTCCTGCCCGCTGCGCTTGTTCTCGTTCAGGCGCTTCACCCGCCGCACCACCAGCCGGCAAGCCACCTGCTGGCCCTTGCCTTTGGAGGTGAACGCGGTGAACGGAACCTCGGCGACCTGCGCGTCGGAGACCAGCTCGCCCGTGTCCGGATCGGCGGTCGCGTTCGGGTAGCCGATCGGCGTCCATGCGTCCTCGCCGATCTGGCCGATCGCGGCGGTGACGGTGGGCCAGTGCGGGATCGTGAACGAGAACCACGCCCGGGCCGCCCGTGCGGCGGTCACGTTCTTGTGGGTGCAGAACGCGGAGTCGCCGCGGACGATCACCTGCCGAGCCGGCGTCATCTTCGCCACCGTGGACAGCGCACGCGCGATGAACCAGTCCGCTGACGCGCCGGAGCGGACGTTCCCGCGCCGCAACGAGAACTCCGCGATGACCGGCGCCGAGGTGGCCGTGCTGATGGTGGCCAGGAGGCCGTTCAAACCGCGCACTCCGGAGTACCCGAACGCGGCACCCTCCTTTTGGTGACCGTGCACCTCACGGATCGTGTCGTCCACGTCCACCCGCACCAGATCGTGGCCTGCCACAGCGGGCACGACGGAAGCGAGATTCTGGACCAGCCGACGGTTCACTGCCGCCAATTGCAGCACGTAGCCATGCGTGAACTGGCGCAGGAACGTCCCTGCCGTGGACGGCGCCCGCACGTCGCCAATCACCCGCGACGTGGCGCCGGCCCGCAGCACATCCAGGTCATCGATGGAGTCTGCACCAGCGAGCATCCCCGCGATCACGGTGCGCGCCTTCACCTGAACGTTCGCCGCCGGCACCGTCACATGCTCGCTCACCAAGTCCGATAGACCTGCCCGATCAGCCAGCGCGAGCAACGGAGCCAGCCCCGCATGCGACACGAGATGGGTCTGCTGCACGAATAGGTGACATCTGATCTGGCTTGCCCGAGGGGTGGGTCTGGAAGGATGTTGTTGTGCCAAAGCCATACCCGAGTGAGTTCCGTGACGATGTTGTGCGCGTCGCGAGGAACCGCGAGCCTGGAGTGACGATCGAGCAGATCGCGAAAGACTTCGGCGTTCACCCGATGACGTTGCAGAAGTGGATGCGTCGCGCCGACATCGACGACGGCGCCAAGCCTGGCCAATCGCGGACTGAGGCGGCCGAGATCCGTGAGCTGCGCAAGCGGAACCGTCTTCTGGAGCAGGAGAACGAGGTTCTGCGTCGGGCGGCGGCGTATCTGTCGCAGGCGAACCTGCCGGGAAAAGGCTCTACCCGCTCGTGACGGAGCTCGCTGATGCAGGAATCCCTGTGACGGTGACGTGTCGGGTACTCAAGCTCTCCCGCCAGCCTTACTACCGATGGTTAACTAACCCCATCACCGATAGCGAGGTGGTGGAGGCGTATCGTGCGAACGCGCTGTTCGACGCTCACCGTGACGACCCCGAGTTCGGGCACCGGCTCCTCGCCGACGAAGCGCGTGACGCCGGTGAGGCGATGTCGGACCGGACCGCGTGGCGTATCGCCTCCGCGAACGGCTGGTTCAGTGCGTTCGGCAAGCCCAAGCGCGGCAAGGGACGTCGTCCCGGACCGCCGGTTCACGACGATCTGTGCGCCGTAATTGACGGGGACGGCAGGACCCGGCATGTGTTCGCGGCCGACGCACCGAACGAGCTGTGGCTCGTGGACATCACGGAGCAAAAAACCGTCGAAGGCAAGCTCTACTGCTGCGCGATCAAAGACGTGTTCTCCGGTCGGATCGTGGGGTACTCGATCGATTCCAGGATGAAGTCTCGCTTGGCCGTGAGGCGCTCGAGAACGCCGCCTTGATGCGCGGCGATGTCGCCGGTTGCATCGTCCATAGCGACAGGGGATCTCAATTCCGAAGCAGGAAGTTCCTGCGCGCGCTGAACCGTCACCGCATGGTTGGGAGCATGGGAAGAGTGGGCTCGAGCGGGGACAACGCGGCTATGGAGAGTTTCTTCGCGCTTCTGCAGAAGAACGTCCTCGACCGCCGGTCCTGGACCACCCGCGAGCAACTGCGCATAGCGATCGTCACCTGGATCGAGCGAACCTACCACCGCCGACGTCGCCAGGCCCGTCTGGGGCGCTTGACGCCCATCGAGTTCGAGACCATCATGAACACGACCGTCGCACTGGCGGCGTGACTAGGAACTGTCACCTATTCGTGCAGCAGACCCGAGTGTGTGGCCAGCATGCCGGTGCTTTATCGCTCGGAGCCTAGCGACCCAGCGCGGAGACGTCAGTCAACGAGATAGTGCGCTTCGGCGTAGGCGACGGTCGAGTCGTACGGCTCGCCGACAGGTTTCAGCTTGTAGCGCCTGAACACCGCGGCCGCAGCCCGCCGAAGCGCTCTTCCGCGCGCTTCGGCGTTGTCGTATTGAGCAGCAAGTGTGTGCCGCACCACTTTGTCGATCTCCTCGGCCAGTCGGCGTTCCGTGACCGATAAGCCCTTTGGCGGATGATCCGCAATGATGCGCGACAGGACACCGACGTGGTCATCGTCCACGACAACAACCTCATCCGGCTTCTTCTGAGCGTCGACCACCGTCTGAGCGATCTTCAGGGCTTCGGTCAGGAACTCGAGTGCGTCGGATGCGCCCTGGATGATGCGCTGTCGCAGGTCCCGCAGCCGCTCTGCGAGCGCCACGTACTTCACTGAGTGCTCGTCGACGCCTTCGTCGAGCACTGCTTTGACGCGGTCGAGGATCTCCTTCGCAGTCGGTCGCTTCTCGTCTGTCCCATCGACCTCATCGGGCTTTTTCACCAAGTTCATCAGGTCCCTCAGCACCCGAAGACCTTGTGCATCCAGAGTCAGCGACTCCTCCTGGGACGCAGCGACCTCGAAGGAGTGCACGTTGGCGTTGATGATATCGAGCACCATCGGGCCGAGTTCGGCGAGTCGCTCCTTGCGCTCCGTGTCCGTCACTTTCTTGAAGAGCGTCACGTAGACGGAGCCGAAGAGCGTGAACGATTCCCGGTAGCGGTCGACTCGCTTGTCAGTGGAAATGTATGGGAAGAGCCGAGACAGCATGAGGTAGGTGTGCTTGAACGTCGCGGCCGCTGCATCGTCGGCGTCGAGAAAGGTCGAGATGGTCCGAACTGAGTCGTACGAGTTGCTGTTGATGTCGAGACCGTCGGCGTCGGCAAGGAGATCCTCGATGCGCGCGAACGCCTCGCGGAACTCGGCAAGGAGATCATCGACATCGTCGATGAATGAGCGGCCTGCGGGCGACTGACCCTTCGACGTCGGGTCCTTGACGGCGGTTTGCACCTCATTCGCCAGGCCGATGTAGTCCACCACGGCGCCGCGCGGCTTCACATAGCCGCTGACGGGGGAGACCCAAGTTCGGTTCGGCCGGGTGATCGTCTGGAAGAGTGTGTGAGCCTTCAGCGGCTTATCGAGGTATAGGACGCCTTCGTTCGGGGCATCGAATCCAGTCATCAACTTCGCTGTGACCACCAGGAACGACAGCGGGTTCTCGGGTGCAAGGAAGCGACGCTTCTGGTCCTCCTCCTGCACCTCACTCAGTCGGTATGGACGCATCGCAGGGTCTTCGTCCTTGGCGTCCGAGACCGAGATGTTGACCTCGGCGTTGATCGCCTCGTGGCGCGGCTTGCCATCCTTGCCAAGGACGCTATTCAAGACCTGCTTGACCTCGTAGCCGCTCAGGATCTCGTTGATCTTGTCGGCGTAGGCGACAGCGAGTTCCCGGTTGTAGGCGACGACCTGAGCCTTCATTCCGTTGCGGTACGTGCTGGCTAGGTAGTGATCGACGATGTGCTGACAGACGACCGCGATGCGATCCGGATTGGCGAAGACCGATGTCAGACGACCGAACTTGCGTGAGAGCGCTTCGCGATCCGCGTCGTCTAGGTCCTGTTCGTCGGCGAACTCGTCGAACTCCTCTTGGAGGGCTTTGTCGTTCATCTCGAAGCCGACGGGGTGCGGCTCCAAGATGACGGGGACGGTCGCCTCATCGAGGAGGGAGCGCGTCATCGAGTACCGGTGCAGGACGCGGTCGGGGTCCTTCGCGTCGCCGAAGAGCGCGAAGGTATCCGTGTGCAGGTTGCGGACCGGCGTACCTGTCATGCCGAAGAACCGCGCGTTGGGGAGCGCTGCGCGCATCCGCCCGGCCAACGAGGAATCCTTCGCCGAGTGAGTGCGGTGTGCCTCATCGGCCATCACGACGATGTTGTCGCGCAACGAGAGATTCGCCCCCGCGTCCGCGAACTTCTGGATCGTCGTCGAGATGACGCCAGCAACGCCGTCCTTGAGGAGGGCGCGAAGGTCTGCGCTCGTGGCGGGCTCGTGGAAGTGTGCGTGACCCATGGCAGAGACGAAGACGCCTGCAGTCTGACGCACGATCTGAGTGCGGTCCGAGAGCAGCACGATCGTTGGCGAATCTGCGCGGGTGTCGTTCAGCAGGAGTGACGCCGCGAACACCATCAGCAGAGTCTTGCCCGATCCCTGATGGTGCCAGATCAGGCCCTTCTTGCCGCCGTCGACGACACGCTGGTGGATGAGTTGCGCCGCCTCCTTCTGCGGATAGCGTGGCAGGTACTTGCGGTCCGACCCACCACCTGACGTGTCGAAGAGGCAGAAGTTCCCGAGGATGTCGAGCAGGTTCGCGGGGGCGAATAGCAACTCGCACGATCGCTGCACGTCGGCGAGACCGCTCAGGCTCTCCTCATCCGCGCTCGACCGGAACGGCTGCCACGTGTTGGTCGGCGCCCCGGCCCCACCGAAGCGCATTTTCACGCCGTCGGTTCCTACGCAGAAGACGTTCGGGGTGAAGAACCACGGGTACTCAGCGGCGTACACCGTGTTGATTTCTTCCGCGGCGCTTCGCCACGAGGAGTCGGAGGTAGGCGACTTCACTTCAACGACGACGAGGGGGAGGCCATTGACGAAGTAGACCAGGTCGAACCGTCGCGAGGTCTTCCCCGGTACCGACATCGTGACCTCGTCCGAGACGACGAAGGTGTTGTTATTGGGTTCATCGAGATCGACGAAGGTCAGGGCGTTCCACTGGTCGTCTTTGTCGCGGAACTCCTTTCCGCCTCGAAGGATGTTCAGGACTCGCTCGTTCGCCGTGACAATGCCGCCCTCGACGTTGTTCACCGTCGTGATCACTTCGTCGATCACGGCGTCGACGTCGTAGTTGGTGATGACCTTGGGGTTGAGTCGCAGTACTGCATCGCGAAGGTGCTCGGCCACGACGGTCTGCGCCTGCTGGCGAGGCAAGCTGCGCCCGGCGACGTAGGTCCACCCGATCGGGATGGACCACTCGATCATCTTGTTCTGGAACTCGCGCTCCCGAATGCCCTTCGCCATGTCAGGTGACTGTCCTTTCGGCCTGGCTGATTTCGATCTCTCGATTCAGCATTGCGCTCAGAAGCGCAGCGCGAGTGGAGCGAAGGCTCTCGACCTCGGCTCGGGTCGCCGCGACCGCCGCCTCCATTGAGTGAAGTTCCGCCACCACCTTCGCTTGCTCCTCTGGGGATGGGATGGCCACCTCCGACGCCAGCAATATGCGCCGGTTTAGGGTTCGGTTTCGCCCAGCGCCGCCTGGCGAGCACGCGGCCAGGAGTCCGACTCCACTATTGGTGGAGAACATGAAGCGGAGGAACTCGACGTCGCCACCGTCCGGGCGTCGGTAAGTCGGGAATCTGTGTGACCCGCAGTAGCCGACGATCTCGGGCGGAATGACAGCCACGGCCCCTTCCCAAGCGAAGACTATGTTGATCACCAGGTCACCGGGCTCTACCCAATAGACCTTCTTGGAACCCAGGTCCTTGCCGCTGACGGCGTCCTTCGAGAACACGCCGCGGCCATGAGAGCGGACCCCGATCTGGCGGTAGTCAGAAGTGGCGTCGACATCGACCGGTCGCTTGACCTCGTTCATCACGTCGCCCAGGCGCTTCAGCGGGGAGCTTGCTTTGAATGCTGAGAACCGGGCTTCCTTGTGACCGTTCAGTAGCGCGTTGAGCGCATCAGCCTCGGCATCCAGGGCGGCGATGTGAGTGTCGATCGCGGCGACGACCTCGATGATTCTTGCCTGGGCAGCAGGCGGAGGGAGCGGGACGGCCCAAGCCTCGAAATCGGCTTCCTTCCACCTTGCTCGCCCTTCAGATCCGGCGCGGGCGAGACCGATCTGTCGCCGGACCTCAGCCTGCTGGAAGTAGAGCAACAGGAATCGCGCATCGATCTGCTTCCGATCGACTTCGTAGAGCGGGAACTCGTTTGTTGTGAGCGAGCCGTCAAGGCCGTGGGGTACGACGTCGAAGGCGCCCTTTTGCGTATCGATGCGATTGAAGACGAAGTCCCCGGCACGTGCTCGGTAGAGAGTCTTCGCCTTCACGGTCTCCGTTGTGATGGTGCCGCGACTGTAGGCACCCTTGCCGTGCCATCGCACTCCCATCGCCCGGTACTCGATACCCGGTTGAAGGCGCACCTTCTCGCGGCGCTGCTTCGTGACTGAGCCAGCCGGAACGAAGCGCCACTCCTCACTCATCGAGCCCGTCGACCCCGGCGTCCGAGAGGACTGCGAACATTCGCTCCTCAGTCTCCTGGCGCCTGGATCGTGCGAGGTTGTATCCATCTATGAGTGCACCGAGATCCTCTTGGTCGCCCGCGATCTGCTTGATGTACCGGCTGATGCTGAGGTCGAAGACGTTGCTGTCGATCTCCTCGCGCGTTACGAAACGCGCCTGGATGCGTTCCTCAGAAGGTCGGTCGGTCAGGCCGCCTGCCTTGTACGCGGACACAGCGACAGCGATGTCGTCGTCGGCCAAAACGTTACGGAGCGTGCTCTTGGCATATCGCTGGGAAGCGTCGACGAAGAGTACGCCGTTCTGCTGGTCGACGGGCTTCGTTCCCGGCGCTCGGAACACCAGGATGCAAGTCGCGATCTCAGTGGCGTAGAAGAGGTTCTTGGGAAGACCGATCACCGCATCCAGGAGGTCGTCTTCGATTATCCTGCGCCTGATTGCCCCTTCTTGGCCCCCGCGGAAGAGAACACCATGAGGAAGGACCACACCGGCACGACCCTTGCCAGGCTTCATAGAGGCGATCATGTGCTGGACGAACGCCCAGTCCGCTGAGGTACGTGGAGCGATGCCGCCAAGCGCTCGCGGGTCGGTTTTCCACGGGGTCCACTTCAGCGAGTACGGCGGGTTTGCGACCACGACGTCGAACTGAGCGACAGAGCCATCCGGCTGCTTGAACTGCGGGTTCTTCAATGTGTCGCCGACCTCCACCTGAAACTGGGTGAGGTTGTGCATGAACAGATTCATGCGAGCGACGCCCGCAGTGTCGCCGACGGACTCTTGCCCGTAGAGGTGCAGGGAGTAGCCACGGCCTCCGTGGCTCTTCAAGAGGTTCGCGGCTGAGATGAGCATGCCGCCGGAGCCGCACGTGGGGTCGTAGACCGACTCAAAGTTCTGCGGATCGAGGATCTCTGTGATGAGTTCGACTACCTCGCGCGGCGTGAAGAACTGTCCAGCGCGGGTGCCAGAACCGTCGGAGAATCGCTTCAGGAGGTATTCGTAGGCGCCGCCTAGCACGTCGTGCGACATGTTGCCCTCGTGCATCGCAGGGACGCGGTCCATCGCGCGCATCACGCCGGTCAGGACGCTCGTGCGGAGCACCTCGTCAGAGGTCCATGCGAGCGATCCGAACAACTTCGAGAACTTGTCGGGGTTGGCGGTCTCGATGGCCCGCAAGCAGGTTCGTACCCTGGCCCCGAGCCCGGGTTGTGTGATGGTCGCGCGAACCGCTGACCAGGACGCGCGCATCTCGCCGACCTTGCCCCGCTGAATGAGCGGGATCTCGAACGACTGGTAGTCGCGGTACTCGATCTCGAGAGCCTCTTGTTCGGAGAGGTCTTCCAAGCCCTCGTTCTCCTCCAGGAACAGGGCGTGGTTGTGATCCCACGTGTCCGATAGATACTTCCAGAACATCAGTGGGAAGATCACCGAGGCGTACTGAGCCTCGGGCATCGCGACGCGCAGCTCGTCAGCAGCATCCCACAGCCGATTCTCGATCGCTGACTGTTTGATCTCTTGTGCTGCCAACTCCCCATCTTCCGTCGCTCGACACCTGGCTAGATTCCGTTCACAAGCCAGTCTACTGGGCGGCCTGCGGCCCACGTGCCTGGAAGCGAACCCTTCGAGGGTGCGGAGGCGGCCCACCTCGGGGGCTGGCTAACCGGGTAAGAGGCGGAGCTAAACCAGATAGAGATCGCAGGATCTGGACGACGGGAGCATCTGTCCTGGCTCCAATTCCGCTAGACTGAAGACACCCTTCTGGGGTGTACTTTCCATTCCTTGCTGATAGGAACCCAAGCGCTACAAGGGTCGACTAGATCCCACGTGTTTCTGTACTCTCTGGACAGACCTGGCTGCTCACTAGGTCTGCATCGCTTCAGTTCGCGCGAGGTGAGGGAAGCCGCTGAGCGATTCTTTGCGGAACACAGTCTGGTTTCTCTGAGTTGTTGCTGCTGGGCATGATGCGCCGTTCTCGCTTCTATTCCTCGGTAAGGTCAAGAAGGTCTTGGTAGCGACGCTCGACGGGGGGACTCTGGGCACAGGCTCGCTTTACGTCCTTGTCAGCGCTAAGCCCAGCGAGGACGGTTGATACTGCGTCGGGGGCCTCCTGGATCATCGCGGCGATAAGGGGAGCGCCGGAGTTGCTGTAGAAGACCTTGCGGTTCACGCCCATCCCGCGTCCTCCGGGTTCGCCGATGTAGCAGAGCACCATCCACTTGAGGATCTCGCGTAGCTCTTCGTCGGGGATAGGTCGAAGGCCACCGAACTCCCGGAGTTTGCGGAGGAGTCCGCCGTGAGAGGCGTTGCCAGACCAGTGGTGACCTGTGAGGTTCAGCTGGCTCAAGTATGCGCCGAAGAAGGCGCGACGTTGGGACTTGCGAAGGTACGGAAGGACGCCCGCGGCGTCAGCGACCCGCACTTGAAGTTCGTTGAGCGGAGTCCGACGCCCGATTTTCTCCTGCACGTGCTTCGACAGCTCGACTGTGACAGCGGCGCGGGTGACGTCCGAAAGAACCCCAATCATCGTGAATGCGTTCTGGCGAACGAGGTCCGGTTCCTCGTCGTTCGTGGCAGTGGAGAACAGAAACTTGGCGATCTCCAGTTGCCGTGTGTCTGGAGCGTGTTCGAAGTCTTCTATGAGGCTGGGGTCGGCGGTGGCGGGGCCAGCGGTCTCGATTACCTCCTTGACTTCGCTCACTCGGATGAGGGTGACAGGGTCTCGCGACAGAACTGCTTCAATGCAAGTCTTGAAGATGTAGACGCAATCCTCTACGCCGGCCTCGTACTCAGAATCCTCGTGTTCCAGGTCTCGGCGGATCTCGTAGGACCTGGACAGTCGTCGCCATTCGGGCCTGGTTAGAAGCCCCATCCTGTAGGAGAGGTCGATGATATTAGCGGTCGAGTAGTTCTCGATGTCTTCCGGGCGTTCCACCGACGGGAGCTTGTTTGCCTTTGCCGCGTCTCGGGCGATGTCTAGCCCTGCGATGTTGATTTTCTCACGCAGGTCGGCGATGGCCGCATTCAGGAGACGTTGGCAGGCACTACTGGGATCAACCACCATCAGTCGGCGTACTCGCTCGATGAGGCCCTTCGACTGCCATTGCGGTCGTATCCGTGTCATGAGTTGCGGTAGACCGCTGTCTTGGATCATCTCTACGTCCGGATGGACGATTACTGCTACCTCGCTCATCATGCTCTCCTCGCGTCGGGTGTTGCTCAACGCAGACAGATGAAGCAAGTCTTAGTGAGCCAAAATCCAGGGTCGCATACGCGGCACAAGTTTTCTATCGGTAGTGGAGATCTGTCAGTACGGTATCGGCTCGATTTGTTCGCTCAGAATGCAGATTGCGTCTATGACCCCTGAGAGAGATGCCACGCTGAGGCAATAGTCATACTGCTTCGGCAGTAGTGCAAGAAGCAGTACAAGAGAGCCCGTTGACAGCAACCTGACCATCGGAGTAGATGCCATGATAAACAGAAGAGATGAAGAAGACATTCCTTCTGGGTGCGGGCGCATCGGTTGACGCCGGCTTGGAATCGAGTACCGGGCTGACTAGAGCGATTGCGGATCATCTGGGTCGAGGAGCGTTTCGAAATCCAGCTGGGCAACTCCTCCACGCTGTGGTGGGCGCGTTGATCCAGCATGACGCCAGCGGAGGCGCGGACGCGTTCGCGATTCCAGATGTCGAGCGCGTGTTTACTGCGGTGACAGAACTCAAACAACGCGATGAGCTCGACATCAGCGCGTTTGTTGAGAGATGGAACGGTAGTCTGGATGCAGCAACGGGACCCGCCGGGTTGCCTGGATCGTGGGCCCGGGACTTTCGCGAGTCGCTCAGCGGAGAGCACGCAGGCGACCATGAACTTCAAGCCGCGTTCGAGCGGGGAGTGCTGTCTCTTACCGAGTCCACATCTTGGCAGCTCTTCGCTGACCTTGAGCAGCAGATGCGAATGGCGCTTGTCCAGGTTCTCACGGTCGACCCCGAGAGGGTCGGATACCTGAATCCGATGCTGTCTTCACCCGACCTGTACGCGATCGCTACTCTCAACTACGACATCTCCGTTGAAACCGCTTGCTCGCGTATGGGCTTATCAGTAGATACAGGTCTTGATCGGTGGAGGGGCGGCTACGGATGGGAATGGGCTTCGAACGCGAACGTGAAGCTACTCAAGCTTCATGGCTCACTGGACTATGTCCTTCATCAGGCACGGCCAAGGGACAAGAGAATGGCTACCGAACACCTTGTCGCGACTGGGAATGAGGTTGGAGCAAACCCAGCTCTGGTCTTCGGGCTCGGCTCCAAACTTCGTTCGGATGGGCCTTTCCTTGCGATGCTCATCGAACTCGACAGACTCCTGGAAAAAACCGAGTGGCTCTCTATTGTTGGCTACTCGTTCCGAGACGACCACATCAATGCGGCGCTGACGAGGTGGATGAACAGCGACGTTTCACGTCGACTTTCCGTAATCGACCCCAGCGTTGATGAATGGTTACAGAACGAGGTAAGCGCGCCACGCTACTTTGCGCGTCTTCGCAGCGCTGCATCCGGTGAGGGACGTGAGTTCGGTCGTCCTGCGAAGTGGTCTTCTATTGAAACGGACTACCTCACCGCGCGAGCTGCGCAGGGGCTGATTGACCTTCACTGTTGAATCGGAACGTCACCGTTCTCCGAGCGCATCGACGGTGCGTCGACCATGTAACTGGAGCAGCCTGCTGACGCTTCAGATCGGCAAGGGGGTAAGTCGGCACTCACCAATATCATGGGTGCATGACCGAGAGCCTTGTTCCACCGGTACCTGGCGATAGTGCCCGTCCAGGCCAGACCCTGCGGTTGGCGAGCCTGGCTCCGCGGTTCGATGGAGAGCAGCACCAGATTTATTTCGACCTGCTCCAACGCGCCGTCGACGACAAGAACACTCGAAACATCGCCCTGACCGGTGCCTATGGGACGGGCAAGAGCAGCATTCTCGAAAAACTAAGAGATGCCCACGGCGACAGAGTCGTGGGCTTGTCTCTATCCACAATCGGCAAAGGGACGCAGGATACGAAATCGAGTTCCGGATCTACAGTGGAATCAACTGGTCCAGATTCGAGAACGAATCAGATTCAAAAGGAGATTGTCAAGCAGCTGCTGTACAAGCTGCCTCCTGAGGCTGTTCCAAATTCGCGTTTTCATCGAGCGAGCGCCCCCGACGGTAGGCGAGACTGGATAATCGCCGCGCTCACAGGAGCATGTGCATTCATCCTCTTAGTAGGCCTAGGCCTCGTTCAGCCCATCATTCAGGCCCTTCTCCCGGAGCTCTGGCGTCAGATCATCGCGTATGTCTTGGTGCTTGTTCTAGCGATCTTCATTGCTCGAGTGGTAGTAGTTGTAATCCGAAGTAGACCATCAATGAGCGCCTCAGTCCAGGCAGGGGCGGCGACAGTTACTCTCTCGAAACAGTCCAACACTTACTTTGACGAGTACTTGGATGAGATCGTTTATTTCTTCCAGATGAGCAAAGCGAATCTCGTCGTCATAGAGGACATAGACCGCTTCGAAGACGTGCACGTATTCGACACGCTTCGGGCGCTCAATGGTCTCCTCAATAGTTCAAGGCAAGTTAGTCACCGCGTCGTCTTCATTTATGCGATCCGAGACAGTGTCTTTGAACAGATTGGTTCGAATCACCGCTCCGATAAAGACGTTGAGCCTGCGAACGTCATCGATCACGCCAAAGAAGCACTCAAGCGGGCGAGTCGCACAAAGTTCTTCGATGTGATCATCCCGGTAGTCCCGTTCGTGAGCGCGGACAATGCTCGTGATGTCATGTCCGACGCGATGAAGAGCACCGACTTCGAGATCAACCCTGCATTGATCCGACTGGCAGCTAGACACGTGGCTGACATGCGTATGATTCACAACATCCGCAACGAATTCGAGGTCTACCGAAATCGACTGATCGTAACAGAAGACAGAGTTCCCGGTATTGACGATGACCTGGTCTTCGCAATCGTTCTGTTCAAGAACACCCACCTTGCTGACTTCGAGAAGATTCGACACCGCGACAGTTCACTCGATGTTCTCTACTCAATCTGGCGCAGCCTCGTTAAAGAGAACCTCAAGACGCGTAGTGCGGCCTTGACTGCACTACGCGAGAAACGTAACCCCGAAGAAAAATTAGCAGCCCGAGCCACCTACCTAGGGCAGAGCCTCACCACCTTCGTCAGCACGTTACAGACGACAGCCGGTGGGGCCAGCGTCGAATTAGTCGGCCCCGTCACCGCTGAAACTATCAATGATCACGAGGCCTGGAGCCAAGTCGCCGCAGGCACGGTGCAGCAAGTATCGCTGCGCAACACGAACAGTGCCCGAAACACGCCAGTAATTTTGTCATTCTCTGCTGCGCAATTGGAGACACTCCTTCACGTAACTATGGATGCGGAGCGCTGGGGAATCACGCCCAGCACTGACTTTGATTCCAAGATCACCGAGAAAGAGAATCAGGTCGGATTCCTTCGTCATCACACTTGGGAAGAGCTTTGCAACCGTCCTGAGTTCAAAGTTGATCTATCAAAGATGGAGCTGACTCTGCCCCCCGGAGAAACGCTGGCTGAGATGGCATCGTTCGCGGAAGTGATCGACGTGGTGCTGAGTTCAGAACTCGCGCGATCGCTGGTTAAGCACGGATTTCTCACGTCCCACTTCGCACTCCACGCGTCTACCTATTATGGGAACCACCTTGGACCAGAACCGATGGAGTACATTCGCCGCTGTATAGAACCTGGTGTGCCCGATACCTCGTTCTTGATGAGCGAAGACGACGTTGTCCAGCTTCTCCGCGACCAGGACGCAGACAAACTCGATGCAGCAGACCTGTTCGAAGATCCCAGCGTCTTCAACGTCAGCATCCTCGACTATCTGCTGTCGAAACGTCCAGGGGCCGCAGCGGTCGTCGCTCAGCGGCTTGCGCGCGCTGGAGAGCTAGAACGGGAATTCCTCGACGTATACACGGCACAAGGTGCGCACCCGGGTGCTCTCCTATCAGCAATGGCGAAGCATTGGCCGCGCGTCGTTCAGTATGCCGCGGTGGAAGCTCCTGTCGACTCGGGACACCGTCCATCACTCGTCGACGAAGTGTTGCGCGGTCTTCCCAGCTCCGAGTTCGATGTCAGCCAAGATGTGGGGCGATTCATCAGTAGCCGCTTCCGTGAAATTCCCGCTGTAACATCGCCGACGTCTGATCAGATGGCAGTCACTGTTCTCGGAGTGCTCAAGGACAGTAATGGGTTCCTCGACTCCCTCGAACCACTGAACGAGGAAGCTCGTACCGTAGCCGTTCGGCTGCAATTGTTCCCAATGACTTTCGAGAACCTTAGGGTGTTGGTGCCGGAGGGTCCGATAGCCCTCGACATTCTCCGACCCGACGTGGACGCCTATAGCTATGCTCTTAACCGGCTTGAAGAGTACCTGGACATGATTGCCGCGAGACCGAGCGAGGTGATCGCGGTACGCGATGGCCGGAATTTTGCCGCGATACTCGCCGATGTATCGAAATGTCCCAGCAAAACGCTACTCGGAAGACTGGTGGAGCTTTCCGACGTCGGATGTCGAGTCGACAACCTGACTACAGCGCCAACACAGGCATGGCCCTACCTTGCCATGGGCGACCGATGGCCGACTACCTTCGAGAACGTCAGTGCCTACATCGAACAGTTTGATCTTGACGAGAACCTCGGACTTCTGTTCAAGAAGCACAAACGCATAACCGACTCAGAGCAGTTCCCAATTGAGGAGCGGGCGGAGGTCGCACTTGCAGTTCTCGCAGCCGCACAAGAGATCCCTTCGACCGTCACGAGAGTTCAGCTCGCTGTGAGTCTCAAACCCGGTGTACTCGACTCGGAGCGCCTCCAGCCAGAAAGTGGCGACCTGGTAGCACGACTGCTCAAGCGGCGACTCATTGCAGATACTGAGGCAGTCTTTCAGAAGCGCCTCATGCTGGACTGGGCTACCTGGGAAAAGACGATCCTCGCGTCCAAGGCCTTCGCGAGCCTCCAGTCTCCAGCTGTCTTTCCTCATGCATTCATACCCAACCTGCTGCTTAGCGACAAAGTGCCAGCTCCAACCAAACTCGGTGTCGTAAACCAGCTTAGCGACTACCTACCGCTAACAGACCGACGGCAGGCATTCCGAATAGCTGATGCTCTCGTCAAGGCACGATGGAGGCTCCCGTACTCGCTTCTAGAAGCAATCAGAGAAGCTGGCGCCAGTTCAGGACAGATGGTCAATCTGATCGCCAGCAGAGGCGAGGATCTACCTACTGCGGAACTCAAAATGCTTCTAGTAGCGATGGGCGGAAAGTATGAGAAGGTGGCTGCAGGAGGTCGCGGCAGGCCCACCTTTCCGCCCGACGAAGCGCACCGGTATGTCCTTGGACGCCTCGTCGGAGACACCATTAACAAACTTGAGACCGAGAGCTTCAAACTCAAGGGAACCCAAATTGTTGCTTCTCTACGTAAACCTGTGCACTGAGATCAGACCAGGGTGAGGCTGTGAAAAGTGGCAGGGAGGAAGAGGCGTACCGCACTTGTCCCGAGTGCGGCCGCGATCTTGCGCCTGAGCCGTTCGAGGCAGACGGACATCTGCGAATCGGTTTCGTGTGCGCCGAGCATGGCGTGCATTCGGTCGTGAGCCCGTTCGATGACTGACCGTACTGCGTAAAAGTCGGCGGTCGCGCCGACACTCGACGTATGGACTATCTGTACACGAAGAATGGTCGGCCGCTGAAGCGTCGCGGTGATGACCTGTTCAATTCCTCGGGCACCCATGTTGGTCGTATCCGTGGCGAGGCAGTTTTCGACTCCACCGGCCGGTACACGGGCACCGTCGTTGGCGACCGAGTGATCTACCGCAGCACGCACTCGGCCTCGATCAGCAGCCCGTTCGCGCAGCGTGCGAGCGCGGGGTTCGGGCGCGCGAACCGTGCCGGTACGGGCGCGTGGGGTGACGAGCCACCGTTCCCGGACTAGGCATCTATGACGACAGTCCTCCTTGATTCCGCACAGGTGAAGCCTCCGCCGTTTCGGTGGACAGGCCCCGAGACGCCGTTGCCGGGTACGCGGCCGGTGTTCCTGTATCTGCGGCTTTCGCGTGCGCACGGTGACAGTCGAGATGCGATCGAGCGGCAACGTCTCGATCTGACGCGCAAGCTCGCGGCAGAGGGCGGGTGGACGGTGATGGGCGAGTACGTCGACCGCGACTCCGCCAGTGCGTACGCGCGGACGAAGCGTCCCGGGTGGCGTGCGCTGAATGCGGGGATCGCGTCGGGGCGGGTGCGGGCGGTGGCGTTCTGGAAACTCGACCGCACCCTGCGGATCGCGTCGCGCTGCCTGGAATGGGTGACCTCATGCCAACAGCAGGGTGTGACGTTGCTGTCGCACCAGGACTCCACGGAGGAGTTGAACAGCGTCACCGCGGCAGCGAAGCTCTCTACCGGGGTGAAGGCGCTGTTGGCTGAGGCGGAGACGGACACGATGAGTGAGCGGCAGCGTGCCGCGAAACGTCACGCCGCGCAGGCAGGGTTCATCAACGGCGGCAGGCGCCCCTTCGGCTGGCAACCCGGCCCCCGAGTCACCGATCATGCGGGACGGACGGGGCGGCGTCTGGAGCCGCACCCGGTCGAACAGCAGGCGCTGAAGGACGCTGTCGCCCTCGTGCTCGCCGGCGCCGGCCTCCGCGAAGTCGCTGTGCACTGGCAATCGCGCTACGGGATCACCGGTCCTGAAGGTGGGCTCGTGAGCGAGCAGAAGGTGCGTGCCGCGTTGATCTCGCCCCGGATGGTCGGCTACCGCCAACACCACTTGCCGCCACATCGTCGAGGCGTCACTGTTGATCCGCTCGACCACATCGCCCGAACCCCGGACGGGGAGCCAGTAATCAGTCAAGAGCCCGTCTGCGATCTGGCCACCTGGCACCGCATCCAAGCCGCCCTGCGTTCACGCAGCACAGGCGCACGGAATGGGTGGGGGACACGCGCGTGGTTGCTCACCGGCCTGCTGCGGTGCCCGTGCGGAGGCCCGCTGGCCGGTGTCGCGCAGCCACAGAAGCCAGACGCCGACGGTCACCGGGTGGTCCGGTATGTGTATCGGTGCAAAGCGAACCGCCGAGACGGGGCCGGTTCCTGCACGGGTGGCGCGTCGATCACCGCACCTGCCGCCGAGCAGTACGTCATCGACTGGTTGTTCGAGTTCTTCTCAAGTGACCGGCTCGACGCCCACAACAAGAAGGCGGAGAGCACGAACGCTGAAGCGGTTGCTCGCGTTGACGCAGAACTTGCGGTGGCGGGTGACGAACTCGATGCCCTTCGCAGCAAGGCGTCTTCGCTGGCGGTCGGTAGCGAGCTTCACCAGATCGTCACCGGGATGATCGCCCGCGTCCTGGAGCGCATCGCGAACTTGAACGAGGAACGCGCCGCACTCACCATCGAACACCCGGCACCGCTCACTCATGAGCAACTCGTTGCCGTGTGGCCGACCCTCAACAACGAGTCACGCCGGACACTGTTGCGCCAACTCATCCATCACATCGATCTCGCCCCCGGTCGTGGCGGCCCCGTGGAGCGGCTCAACATCGTCCTGCACGCCGAGGAGTGACGAACGAGCGGCAGTGACGCGTCGCTCCGCCCGGGCGAGCTGCCGTTTCAATCTCGCCACTTCATCGAGCGCACGTCGATGCTCAACCTGCGCCTCTCGGAGGCACCAGGCCCGCTCCCGAGCGTTGTCCACTGCGATCGAAGCGATTACGCGGCGACGGTGCCCGCAGCTAGTGCAGGGCCAGATCGGAGAGTCCGGCGCATGGAGAGTCGCGTGTTGCCGGTAGCGAGTCGTGTGGCCGCACGCGAGTGATAGTTCCCAATCCCGCATTGGTGGCTCGATGGTCGCTGCGGACTCGATCAGGGTCCGCAACTGTTCGACAGCGGAGGACGTCAACGGCGGGATTGCGTTTGTGTTCATCCCTCAGTCTGATCGTGATGGACTGGGATTCGCCCGCTGACCGGCCCTGTTTTGAACCGCCAGCGGCTAGAGTGGAAAGCACACAACGAGGTGTACTTTCCATTCCTTGCTGAGGCGGGCGAGTACGGCGCCCATGCGCTGGATGCGCTCCGCCAGCCGTTGGAGTCGGGCGAGATCGTGATCCACCGTGCCGGTTCTCACGCTCGGTTCCCCGCGCGATTTCAGCTGATCCTCGCGACCAACCCCTGCCCGTGCGGGCAATACGGCGTGCCGGGCGGTGCGTGCGCGTGTCCCTCGGTGGCGATCCGCCGCTATGCAGGGAGACTGAGCGGACCGCTCCTCGACCGGGTCGACATCGAGATGTCCCTGCGAAGGATCTCGCTCGCTCAGCTGCACGGTGCTCGGGGAACGGTGTCCTCGGAGCGAGCGCGCGAGCGGGTACGGGAGGCACGTGCGCGGGCAGCGCGGCGACTCAGCGATACACCGTGGCACACCAACCGCGATGTGAGCGGAGCGTGGCTACGCACCGGGCCGGCCAGCCCGAGTGCCGACGTCCGTACCCCTCTGGATGCCGCATTGCACCGTGGCGGATTGAGCCTGCGCGGCTACGACCGCGTCTTGCGAGTCGCCTGGACATTGGCCGATCTCGCAGGTCGCGAGCGCCTGCAGATAGATGACATCGGCCGGGCGCTGTTCCTCAAGCGAGGGGTGACTCAGTCGTGATCGAGCTGACCCAGAGCGCGGTCGCGCGCCGGGCGGGCGAGTTCAGTCGACCGACCGCCAGCAGCGACGACACGGCAGACCGCGACGCTCGGATGATCTGGTCCATTCTGATGGAACCCGGCGACGGTGTCGCCGGGGCCTTGATCGCCACCTACGGGGCACGCGCCGCGTTGGAGCTCGCCCTCGGCGCCGACACCCCGGCAGCGGTTGCCCGCGAGCTCGCCGAAGGGCGCAAGCGCTGGCTCCCACGCACGGCGGACATCGAGCCCGCCGTGGCCGCAGCGTCGCGGGCAGAGGTCGAGGTCGTGACTCCTGCCGACTGCGACTGGCCGCACCGGCTCGACGATCTCGGTATGCACGCACCCGCCTGTCTGTGGGTTCGTGGCGATCGCACCGCGCTCTCCGTTGGAGGGCCTCATGTGTCCATCGTCGGTGCCCGAGCGGCCACGTCATACGGACAGTACGTGGTGGGTGACCTGGTCGGTGCGGTGTCCGCGTCGGAAATCGTCGTTCATTCCGGGGGCGCCTACGGGATCGACGGCATGGCGCACGAAGCCACATTGGCGGTCGGGGGGCTCACGGTGGCATGGCTGGCCGGTGGCGTCGACCGGCCGTACCCGGCCGGGCATCGAGACCTTCTCCGGCGTGTCGCGGAGCAGGGAGGTGCGGTGGTGTCGGACGTTGCGTGCGGATCGGCGCCGACGAAGTGGCGCTTCTTGGCGCGCAACCGCCTCATCGCCGCGGCGGGCGACGCGGTCGTGGTGGTGGAGGCGGGGTGGCGCAGCGGGTCACTCAACACGGCGGCGCACGCTGCACAACTCGGGCGCCCGCTGGGGGCCGTCCCGGGCCCGGTCACCAGTCCGGCCTCGGCGGGCTGCCACCGTCTGATGCGCGAGTATGACGCGCAGTGCGTCACCAATGGCGAGGAGATCAGGGAGCTTCTGGGAGTCTCCGAACCGCGTCACGAACCCCGAGCGGTAGCCCCTTCGGCCGAACAGAATCGCACGCTCGACGCGCTGAGCACTCGTGTACCCCGCGCAGCCGACGAGATCGCACGCCGGAGTGGTCAGTCGGTGGCAACCGTCCAGGCGCTTCTCGGCCTCCTTCAGCTCGAAGGGCGCGCGGAGAGGAGTGAGGCCGGGTGGCGTGCGCGTGATCGGTGAGTCTTCCCGCTGAACGGCTCCGTGGGGGTGATGGTGGGTGCATGGACCTCGAGACGGCGATCGCACGGTTCGCGCGCGAGCTCGTCACGGTACGCCGGCTGTCGCCGGCCACGGCTCGCGCCTACCGAGCAGACCTGACGGATCTACTGCGGAGCCTGTCGGTGTCCGGTGATCGTCTGAGTCCGCCCACCTCACCTCCCATCGCGGCGATCGACGTGGAGAGCCTCCGAGAATGGCTCTGGCAAGCGACCCAACGCGGAGACGCCCGTTCCACCATCGCGCGGCGCACGGCATCCGTGCGCGCCTTCTTCGGATGGTGTGTCGACAACGGCCTCCTCGCGGCCGACCCGAGCGTGCGCCTTCAATCTCCCAAACGGGGCAGATCGCTGCCCCGGCTCGCCTCGACCGACGCGCTGGCCACTGTGCTCGATCGCGCGCAGTCCGCCGCGCGCGAGGCGGATCCCGTGGCGCTGCGGGACTGGGCGATGCTCGAACTCCTCTACGCTTCGGCACTCCGAGTCGCTGAGCTGTGCCGCCTCGACCTCGACGATGTGGATGAGGACCGAGGAACCGTTCGTGTGATCGGAAAGGGCGACAAAGAGCGTGTCGTTCCGTATGGGGTCCCCGCACGTCGCGCACTCGACGGCTATCTCGTGCGCGGCCGGCCCACACTGGCGGCACGCGGCGGCTCCGCTGCGGTCTTCCTCGGTGTGCGCGGTGACCGGATCGGGCCACGCGCGGTGTACAGCGTGGTCAGTCGACTCCTGGGACCTGCTATCGGAGCAGAAACCGTCGGTCCGCATGCACTTCGGCATTCCGCGGCCACACATCTGCTCGACGGTGGAGCAGACCTTCGCTCCGTGCAGGAGATGCTCGGTCACGCGAGTCTGGGCACCACGCAGATCTACACCCACGTATCTGCCGAGAAGCTCACCGCCAGCTATCGCTTGGCCCATCCGCGCGCGTGAGCGGCGGTAGGAGTACACATGCGCGGAACGGGCATGTCAACAGCAGGGGAGCAGGACGGCGTGTGGTACACCTCCCCACATCAGCAGCGGATTGACGTACTCGCCGTGAAGGCGGACGCCGAAGTGAAGAGCGCCCCCGGCGCTGTGACCTCCGCGTGAGGCGTGCGCCACGACGTCGCCTGCGCGAACCACGGTGCCCGGCAGAACGATGGCATCGACGGGTTCGAGCGTGGATACGTAGCCCCCACCGTGGTCGATCGTCACCACGCCGCGTCCGGCCACCGCTGCGCTGAAGGCGACGACACCGTCGGCAGGTGCGCGCACCGCGGCGCCGCGATCGCTCTCGAGATCTATGCCGCGGTGGCCGGCGGCAAAGGGCGAGGGCGGGGCGACGTAGGGCCGCACGATTCGCGGAGGAGCGACCGGCCACTCCCACCGCGTGGGGGGCTGCGCGGCCTCTTCGCGCGGCGTAGGCGGGGGTGGGGACGAAACGGCCGCAGCGGCGGTCGCAGAGCTGAGGACGACGACGGCGAGGACCATTGCTGACAGGGGACGGAGGCGCATGGCACCCACCCTCTTCGACCGGCCACCGTGCTCGGAGAGTCGACCACGGATCTGGGGACACTCGAACCACGGCGCCCGCGGGGGAGGAGGCGCCGCGGCTGATATGATTCACGTGCACCCCGCTCGTCGGGGTGACTACGCGTGCCCATTCATCGGCCATCACATCCATCGGTCTCCGCCCTCGCGGGCGGAGCGGCTGTGCGCCGGGGCACCAGGCCCGCGACCATCCGGTCCGCGAGAACAACCGAAAGAACAGGAGAACGGCCATGGCCGTCGTCACTATTCGCCAGCTGCTCGACAGCGGCGTCCACTTCGGACACCAGACCCGTCGCTGGAATCCGAAGGTCAAGCGCTTCATTCTCACCGAGCGCTCCGGCATTCACATCATTGACCTGCAGCAGTCGCTGTCGTACATCGACAAGGCGTACGAGTTCGCGAAGGAGACCGTCGCCCACGGCGGCACGATCCTCTTCGTCGGCACGAAGAAGCAGGCACAGGAAGTCATCGCCGAGCAGGCGACCCGCGTGGGTCAGCCGTACGTCAACCAGCGTTGGCTGGGTGGTCTGCTCACGAACTTCTCGACCGTCAGCAAGCGCCTCGCTCGCATGAAGGAGCTCGAGGAGCTCGACTTCGAGAACCCGTCGGAGAGCGGCTTCACCAAGAAGGAGCTGCTGCTCAAGAAGCGCGAGCTCGACAAGCTGCACAAGTCGCTCGGCGGTATCCGCAACCTCCAGAAGACGCCGTCGGCGATCTGGGTCGTCGACGCAAAGCGAGAGCACCTCGCCATCGACGAGGCAAAGAAGCTCGGCATCCCGGTGATCGGCATCCTCGACACGAACGCCGACCCCGATGAGTTCCAGTTCCCGATCCCGGGCAACGACGACGCGATCCGCTCGGTGGGCCTTCTCACCCGCATCATCGCCGACGCCGCCGCCGAGGGCCTGATCCAGCGTCACCAGCCGACCGACGAGGCGGCCGACGCTGAGCCTCTCGCCGACTGGGAGCGCGAGCTATTGGAGCAGGGCGGGAACACTGAGGCTCCGGCCGCTGAGGCAGCCACCGCCGACGCCGCAGAGGCACCCGCCGCCGACGAGTCCGCCGTTGCGGCTGAGGAGACCTCGGAGGCAGCCGCTGCCGACGAGAGCGCCGACGCCGAGAAGACCGCCGAGACCGCCGAATAATCGGCTGACGATTCCGTCCGGCATCCGCCCACACGTGCGGATGCCGGACACCCGACAACGAGTAGGAGCCACCACCCATGGCAAACTTCACCATCGCAGACATCAAGGCGCTGCGCGAGCAGCTCGGCACCGGGATGGTCGACACCAAGAAGGCGCTCGAGGAGGCCGACGGCGACCTCGAGAAGGCTGTCGAGATCCTGCGCCTCAAGGGCGCGAAGGGCAACGCGAAGCGTGCTGACCGCTCGACGAGCGAGGGCCTGGTCGCCGCCGCGGAGAAGGACGGCAAGGTCACCATCATCGAGCTGAACACCGAGACGGACTTCGTCGCGAAGAACGACCGGTTCCTTGCACTGGCCGACAAGGTGCTCGCTGCGGCGGCCGCCGCCGGTGCCGACTCGGCCGAGGCCGCACTGGCCGCCGACGCCGACGGTCAGTCGGTCGCGGACCTCATCTCGGATGAGGCGGCAATCATCGGCGAGAAGGTCGAGCTGCGCCGCGTGCGCACGCTGACCGGCGACGCGTTCGAGATCTACCTGCACAAGACGAGCAAGGACCTGCCTCCGCAGATCGGCGTCGTCGTGGCGTACACGGGAACCGATGCCGAGACCGCGCGCAGCATTGCGCAGCACATCTCGTTCGCGAACCCGACGTACCTGTCGCGCGACGAGGTGCCGGAGGACGAGGTGGAGAAGGAGCGCCAGATCGTCACGGAGATCTCGCGCAACGAGGGCAAGCCCGAGGCGGCGCTGCCCAAGATCGTCGAGGGTCGCGTGGGAGCGTTCTTCAAGCAGGTCGCTCTGCTCGACCAGGACTACGCGAAGGACAACAAGCAGTCCGTCGCCCAGGTCGCCAAGGACGCCGGTATCACGGTCACCGATTTCGCCCGGTTCAAGGTCGGGGCGTAAGACCATGAAGGGGCCTGCATCATCGCGATGCAGGCCCCTTTTCCACGCGCGCTATCGTGAGATCCACCGAGAGGAAAACTGTGACCGCTGAGACGACCGGGCGCCGCCGCGTCCTGCTGAAACTTTCCGGAGAGGCATTCGGGGGTGGCCAGCTCGGCGTGAACCCCGATGTCGTCAGCGACATCGCTCGCGAGATCGCGGCTGCGGTCGATCGCGTGGAGATCGCGATCGTCGTCGGCGGCGGCAACTTCTTCCGCGGCGCAGAGCTGAGTCAACGCGGTATGGACCGTGGCCGCGCGGACTACATGGGAATGCTCGGCACGGTCATGAACGCGCTCGCCCTGCAGGACTTCCTCGAGCAGGCCGGCGCCGCGACCCGTGTGCAGTCGGCGATCTCCATGACCCAGGTCGCGGAACCGTACATTCCGCGCCGCGCGGAACGCCACATGGAGAAGGGGCGCGTGGTCATCTTCGGCGCGGGCGCAGGTCTTCCCTACTTCTCCACCGACACCGTCGCCGCCCAGCGAGCGTTGGAGATCGGCGCGGACGAGGTGCTGGTCGCCAAGAACGGCGTGGACGGTGTCTACACGGCCGACCCGAAGACCGATCCGACCGCCTCCAAACTGGATCGCGTGACGTACGGCGACGCGCTCCAGCGCGGACTCAAGGTGGTCGACTCGACCGCGTTCAGCCTGTGCATGGACAACAAGATCGATATGCGCGTGTTCGGAATGGAGCCCGGCGGCAATGTGACGCGGGCGCTGCTGGGCGAGACCATCGGAACGCTGGTCACCGTCTGAGGCGTGGCGCGTCGCCGCACTAGACTTGAGCGGACGTACCAACGAATGGAGTGACCGTGATCGCCGAGACCCTCGCAGACACGACCGCACGCATGGACCGAGCGGTCGAGGCAGCGAAGGAAGACTTCGCGACCGTCCGCACCGGACGCGCAAACCCGCAGCTGTTCCAGAAGATTCTCGTGGACTACTACGGTTCGCCGACCCCGCTCGCCCAGCTTGCGTCGTTGAACGCGCCGGAGGCGCGCACGCTCGTGGTGACTCCCTACGACAAATCAGCGCTCAAGGCCATCGAGCAGGCGATCCGCGACACCCCGAATCTCGGTGTGAACCCGAGCAACGACGGCAACATCGTGCGGGTGACGATGCCCGAGCTGACCGCGGAGCGTCGCAAGGAGTACGTGAAGCTCGTCCGCTCGAAGGGTGAGGACGCCAAGGTCCACCTTCGCGGTATCCGCCGCAAGGCCAAGGACGAGCTCGACGCGCTCAAGAGCGAGGTGGGCGAAGACGAGATCGCTCGCGCGGAGAAGGAGCTCGACGCGCTGACGCGTGCCCACGTCGACGAGATCGACGAGGCACTCAAGCGCAAAGAAGCCGAGCTTCTCGAGGTCTGACGACGATGACCGATGCTCCCTCGGGTGACTCGGGGCCCCCGGAGGAGGTCTCGCGCCGTCGCACGACCGCTCGGCGTACCGCCGCGCCCGAGTCGTCGTTGCACTCCCACGTGCGTGCGGCGAAATCCGAGATCGAGCATCAGGTGGAGAAGGCGCGCGCGGACTTCGGGCAGGTGAACGATCGCATCAACGAGCGGAGCGGTCGCAATCTTCTGATGGCGACCGCCATCGGGGTGGTGATCGGTGCGGCCGTTCTCGGCTCTCTCCTGTTCGTGAAGTCGCTCTTTCTCCTGTTCGCCATTCCGGTCTGTCTGCTGGGGGTGTTCGAGTTCGCCCGGGCGCTGCAAGCTGCGGGGCGGAAGGTCGACATCTGGCCACAGATGGTCGTGGGCGCCGTCATCATGGTCGCCGCCTTCATCGAAGGCCACTGGACGCACTGGGTTCTCACGTTCGCGTCCGTCGCTCTCCTGCTCGTCTGGCGATTGACGGCGCAGATGAGCGCCCGTGACGGGCGACGTTACGGCGACGTCGTCTCCGATGTCCTCGTGGCGGGTCTGCTTCCCCTCTACGTGCCGTTCCTCGCGAGTCTCACGCTCGTCCTCCTCCGCCAAGATCAGGGCGAGTTCTGGCTCCTGACCATGATCGCCGTCGTCGTGGCCGCCGACACGGGTGCGTACGCCTCCGGGCTCGCGTTCGGCAAGCATCCGATGGCGCCGCGGATCAGCCCGAAGAAGACGTGGGAGGGTTTTGCCGGTGCCGCGACCTTCGCGGTGGTGATCGCTGTGCTGGGAGGCCTGTTCCTCCTGCACATTCCTGTCTGGGCCGCCGTCGTGCTGGGCATCGCGGTACTGGCATCGGCCACCGTCGGTGATCTGGGGGAGTCGATGATCAAGAGAGACCTCGGGATCAAGGACATGAGTTCCTGGCTGCCCGGGCACGGCGGCGTGCTCGATCGCCTCGACTCGATCCTCCCCTCCACGGCTGTGGCGCTCGGTCTCTACTTCCTTCTGTTCCCCTTGGCTGCGGTATGAGCGGCGAGGCAGCGGCGCGGCCCTTTCCCCTCGTCGGTCGACGCGACAAGGGGTACGACCCGGCGCCGGTCGACGCGTTCCTCGCGCGCGCTCGGGCCGCGTTCGAAGCAGAAGGTGAGGGCACTCTCCACGCTGCGGACATCCGCGAAACGGCGTTCCCCCTCGTCAAGAACGGTTATCAGGTGAGTGCGGTCGATGCGGCCCTCGGACGCATCGAAGATGCCTTCGCCGCGCGCGAGCGCGAACGCGCACTCTCCAGAGCCGGAGCGCGCGCGTGGGTGAGCTCATCGCGACGACTGGCGCAGGAAGTGCTCGATCGCCTCTCCCGCCCGCCGCGCCAGCGCTTCCGCCGCGTCGGATGGCTCAGCTACGGCTACCGCCTCGACGAAGTCGACGCGGTAGCCGATCGGATCGCGCGGTACCTCGAATCGGGCGAACCCTTGACGCCGGAGCAAGTGCGGACCGTGGCCTTCCGGATGCAACGTGGCGGCTACGACGAGGTTCAGGTGGATGCCGTGCTGGACGCGGTCGTCGAGGTGATGCTGGCCGTGGGCTGAGCGCCCGCCGGTCCGCATTGGAGGGTCCGTCGTGGTGTCCGTAGCGACGGCGCGGTAACATCGATCACACTGTGACTTCTGACCGCGACCTCGTACCCCACACACGACGGTCCGTCGCGCGGAGATCGGCCGTGCGCACGGCGGGCGTCCGGAGTGCTTCCGAGCCCGCGACGTGGTCCCGTCGTCGTCGCCTCGTCTCGATCTTCGCCGTGTTCGCGACCGCCGCTTTCGCCGGAGCGTATGTGCTGCCCCTGACCTCGACCACTCAGCGGGCCGAGGCTGCGGAGCTCGACCCGGTGTCGTTGTACGCGAGCTCCATCCAGGACGCGCAGAACTACATCGCCGCATCCGCCGACGAGGACGACCTCGGGCGCGACGGCATGAACTTCACCGTCTACGTGAAGCCGAAGCCGAAGCCGACTCCCACCGCGACGTCCACGGCGACCGGCTCGTCATCGTCGTCCGGTTCGTCGGGTTGGCGTCCCCCTTTCGTGACCCCCAACCCGGGCAGTGCACAAGCCATCGCCTATGAGATGGTCACCGCGCGCGGCTGGGGTGATGACCAGTTCGCCTGCCTCGTCGCGCTGTGGAAGAAGGAATCCGGGTGGCGGGTGAACGCCTACAACGCCTCCAGCGGGGCGTACGGGATCCCGCAGGCATTGCCCGGCAAGAAGATGGCCAGTGCCGGCTCGGATTGGGAGACAAATCCGGCCACTCAGATCGCGTGGGGCCTCGGGTACATCAAGGGACGCTACGGCACGCCCTGTGGCGCGTGGGATCACTCCCAGCGCAAGGGCTGGTACTGACGGCATGCCCAGATCGCACCGCCGCCGCCGCGACAGCACCGGGGGCGACGAGTCCTTCGAGCGCTTGCTGGCCGGCTGGAAGCGTACGGAGGTCCGCCGCGGAGTCGAGTGGTACGTCCAGCCCGTTTCGGCCGCGCAGGCGCAGAAGACGTACGCGTGCCCGGGGTGCGGTCAGCCCGTGACTCCCGGCACCTCGCACGTCGTCGTGTGGCGAGCCGACGGCATCCTCGGCGACGCGGCTGCGCTGGCCGACCGCCGGCATTGGCACAATCCCTGTTGGAGGATCGGCTGACGTGGAGATCAGAGGACCGTTGCAGCTTCCCGCGAAGCGCCAGGACATCGAGCTGCACACGATCGACGGGCTGACGCTGGTCGGCGAGCTGGCGACTCCCGAGATGGTGCCGCCCGTCGCGACGCTGGTGACCCTGCACCCGCTGCCCACGGCTGGCGGGTTCATGGACTCCCACATCCTTCGCAAGGCCGCAGGCCGGTTGCCCGCCCTCGCCGACCTCGCCGTGCTGCGCTTCAACACCCGCGGAACCTCATCGGCCCGCGGGACGAGCGAGGGCAGCTTCGACGGCGGCGGGGCAGAGGCCTTCGACGTCGCCGCAGCCATGGAGTTCGTTCATGCACAGGGGCTTCCCCGTCCATGGCTACTGGGCTGGTCCTTCGGTACGGAGCTCGCCCTCAAGTACGGTCGAGATCATGACGTCGAGGGCGCCATCCTCCTGTCCCCACCGCTGCACCGTGCCACGGCTTCGGAGGTCGCGGCATGGGCGGGTGACACCCGACGTCTCGTCGTGATCGTGCCGGAGCTGGACGACTATCTCCGACCCGCCGAGGCCGCCGAACGATTCTCCGTCGTCCCGCACGCCACCGTGATCCCGGTGGAGGGCGGCAAGCATCTGTGGGTCGGCGAGAACCAGACCCGCCGCGTGCTCACGGAGATCGTCGCGGCGGTCAATCCCGAGGCCCTGCCGCTGCCGGTGGAGTGGGACGAGAGCAGGCTCTGATCGCTGCAGGCGGTCAGAGTTCGTTCTGACGCGGGATGATCACCTGTCGGTAGATGATGAGGATACTGGCGGCGACGGGAATCGCGACCAACGCGCCCAGCAACTGCCCCAGCGATGCGCCCGCGAGCGCGGCGATCACCACGACCGCACCCGGCACGGAGACAGCGCGGTTCATGATGCGCGGGGAGATCAGGTACGCCTCCACTTGCATGTAGATGACGTACCAGATCAGGGCCACCAGCGCCGTCAGCGGGGAACCCAGACCAGGGATGAGACACGTCAAGACGATGATGATGGACCCCGTGAGCGTTCCAACCAGCGGGATCAGCGAGAAGAAGAACGCGATGACCGCGAGCACCGCAGGGAAAGGTGCGTCGATGATCGTGAGGAAGATCGCGCTGAGAATGCCGTTGATCACGCCGAGACTCGCCTGGCCCATCACGTAGTATCCGACGGACGCCGTGATCTGTTCGGCCAGATCGATGAACCGCGGTCGCTTGGAAGCGGGCACCAGCTGATACACGGCAGCCTTCAGCGATGGGGTGGATGCGGTGAAGTAGATCGTCAGGATCAGGACGATGATCGCCCCTGTCAGGCCGGCGATGATCGATGCGCCGATGGTCACCAGGCTCTGGCCGATGTTCGTTCCGATCCCGCCGACGTCGAGGGTCTGGTACCACTCCGAGAGGTAGTCGAAGACCTGATCGACGTTCAGTGCGGGGAACGTCCCGTGCAGCCACTCCTTCGATGCGGCGATCGGGTCCCACCCTTCACGCACGGCCGTGGTGATGAGCTTCTGCACCTCGGTGACCAACTGGGTGATCTGCCCGACGATGATGGGGACCACCATGAGGATGATGCCCGCGAACGCAGCGAGCACGGCCACGAACGTGACCACGAGGGCTGCCCACCGGGGGAGTCCGCGGCGCTCCAGCCACGAGACCAGCGGATCGAGTCCGAGCGCGAGGAAGAGGGCGGTACCGACGTAGAGAAGCACGGTCGACAAGGTCTGCACGCTCGAGATGAGCAGGATCCCTACGCCCACGCCGAGTGTGGCGATCAGCGCGGTGCGAAAAGGATGTTGGATCTTCACGGAGTTCCCTCTGCCTCTTGGTATCTGGATCAGGATACGCACGCTGCAGGTGGTTGCGTCCTCGCCACCCCCTCCCGGGCGACATTCAGGTGCTTTCGCTAGTCTGGAACGTCGATTGTGCATTCGTGCGCCCGGTGCGGCATCCTCGAGTGCGGAAAGGTGACCTCCCGTGCGATTTGTCTGGGCTGTGGCGGCGTTCGTGCTCGCCACAGTCATGATCGGTGCCGGCATCGCCCAGCGCACGGCTGTGCAGGGTTTGAAGACCGAGACGCAGGCGATCGCAGTCGAGGAGAGCACGCCGTTCGTCCTCATCGACGGTGCCGTGCTGGCCAGCCACCCGGGGTCGCAGACTCTCCGCGCGCAGGGCGCTGGTGACATCTTCGCGGCGTACGGACGCACCGATGACATGGTCGCCTGGCTAGCACGCACCGACTACGTCAGTGTTCGGATGGACGGCGACCAGGTCGTCACGGCGTCCGTCCCCGCATCCGCACCGCCCGCGGACGCTGTCGAGGGTGAGTCCGACGCCGAGACGGCGACCGAAACGCTCGACCCGGTGGGGTCGGACCTGTGGATCGACCAGTTCCAGCAGGAGGGAGTCCTCATCCAGCCGCTGCAGCTGCCCGCGGACATGAGCGTGCTCGTCGCGACCGACGGCGAGCAGCCGGCACCGAGCCAGCTCTCGGTCACCTGGCCGACGGGCGTTACCACTCCCTGGGCTGGACCGCTCATCGTCGGCGGCGGCATCATGCTCGCGATCGGCTTCGTGCTCTATGTGCTGGGCGTCCGTCACGCGCGGCGCTCGCGGGGCCCTCGCCGAAAGGGTCTGCCGATGCCCGTCACCGAACCCATCGACCTCGCCGAAGCAGGGCAGGAGAAGGGCGTGATCAGCGCGCGTCCCACCCGTCGGCAACTGTCGTCGGGTCGACGCGGTTTCGTCGTCGTCCCCGTCCTGGTCGCCACTGCCGTCGCCGTCTCCGGTTGCTCCGCGGACTCGTGGCCGCAGTTGCCCGCCGCGTCGACGCCGACGCCTTCGGAGACGATCGTCGTTCCCGAGGGTCAGGACGATCCGCCCGCGGTGACCGAGGCGCAGGCGCAGCGGATCCTTACGAACATCTCGAAGCAGGTCGCGGAGGCCGACGAGAAGAACAGCGCGAAAGCAGCGGCGGTTCGCCTCGACGGACCCGCTCTGGCTGCGAGAACCACCAACTACAAGCTGCGCAAGGAGCTCGACGACCACGAGCCGCTGCCGCCGATCCGCGCGACCTCCCTCGAGATTCTGCTGCCGGAGGCATTCGACGGGTGGCCTCGCGCGTTCTTCGCCGTCGTCGAAGACCCCGCCACGGCAGTCGCGACGATCATGACCGTCACTCAAGCCGACCCCTGGTCGGACTACAAGCTGTCCTACTCGGCCAATCTGGTGGCAGATGCGCAGCTCAAGGTCGCGCCCGACTACCTCGGCACCCGTCGGGTGCAACCCGACACCCCCTTCCTCCTGTTGCCGCCCCAGGATCTGGCTGCGGCATACGCCGACGTTCTCGACAAGGGTGACAAGAGCGAGTACGCCGCGTACTTCGACGCGGAGACCGACACCTTCCGCACCTCGGTCGCCGAGAACCGTGCGGCGCGGATCGAGCAGTTCAACAAGACGGGGGAGAAGACCGGCAAGATCTCGTTCACCGCGACTGCCGGCGACGACGAGCCGATCGCCATGTCCACTCTGGACAGCGGCGCCATCGTCGCCGTCACCGTGCGCGAGAACGACACGGTGACCCCCACGAACGAGGATGCGGTCATCAAGGTCGACGGCAAACCGGGCAACCCGGTCGTGAAGACCTTGAGCGGGGTCAGCCAATCGTCCACGGGGTTCACCACCACCTACTCGGATCAGCTGTTCTTCTTCGTGCCTGCTCAGAGCTCGAGCGAACGCATCCGATTCCTCGGCTACTCGTCCGACATCCTCTCAGCCAAGGTGGTGAAGAAGAAGTGACCGACCCGACCTCGGGAGCCGTGCTGCGCGGCGCCGTCGATCTGTCCTCTCTCCGGGGAAAGGCAGCCACAGCCGAACGAGGCGCAGGAGCGCCCCCCGGCGCCGAGTCCGGAGTCTCCTCCCTCGTGTTCGATGTCACCGACGCGACGTTCCCTCAGGTGCTGGAGCTCTCCCGCACGGTGCCGGTGGTCGTGGACCTCTGGGCGGAGTGGTGCGGGCCGTGCAAACAGCTGAGCCCGATCCTCGAAAAGGTCATCACCGAGCTGGGCGGCCGCGCCGTGCTTGCGAAGGTCGACGTGGATGCCAACCCGCAGCTGGCTCAGGGGTTCCGTGCGCAGTCGATCCCTCTCGTGGTGGGTCTCGTCGCGGGACAGCCGGTGCCGCTGTTCACCGGCGCCGTACCTGAGCAGCAGGTGCGTGACGTGCTGGGACAGCTCCTGCAGCTTGCCGCACAGCACGGTGTCACTGGGACGGTCCCGGTCACCGACGGTGGCAGCGCCTCGGAAGCAGAGCCCGCGCCCGCCCCGCTTCCGCCGCGCCATCAAGAGGCGTTCGATGCGATCGAGGCAGGCGACTTCCCCGCCGCCATCACCGCCTACGAGGCTGCGCTATCGGAGAACCCGCGCGACGAAGAAGCGCGCGCGGGGCTTGCGCAGGTCAAGCTACTCGACCGAGTGCAGAACCTCGATCTGCACGAATCCCGCGCGCGGGCGGCGGCGGAGCCTCTCGACATCGACGCGCAGTTCGCCGTGGCGGATCTGGATCTCGCGGGCGGCCATGTCGAAGACGCCTTCGCGCGACTTCTCGACCTGTTCGCCGTTCTTCCCTCCGACGAACGCGCACCCGTCCGAGAGCGCCTGCTCGAACTGTTCGGGCTCATCGGCGATGCCGATCCACGCGTCGTTCGTGCACGAGGCCGGCTCGCCAGCCTCCTGTTCTGACTGTCGTCATCCGGGCTCGATGACGGCGGCACCGCTCACGACCGGTGTGCCAGCCACAGAACGCCCAGCGGCGGGAGCGTCATCGTGGCGTCGCCGTTGACGTCGGCGTGGACGGTGCCGAGGTTGCCGACCCCGGATCCGCCGTACTCCATCGCATCCGAGTTGACGATCTCGGTCCACGTCCCCGATTCCGGCAGGGTCAGGCGGTAGTCGTGGATCGGCGCCCCGGAGAAGTTGCTGATCACCGCGACCGCATTGCCGTGATGATCGCGCCGGGAGAAGGCGATGACGTTCGGATTCCACGTCGGTCCGCCCAGACGCACGAAGGCAGCCGCGTCGCTGTCTCGCGACCAGAGCGGGGAGTGCTGCACATATGCGCGATTGAGTGCGCGGACGAAGTCCAGCAGCTGGCGATGCGCAGGCTGATCCAGGATCCACCAATCGAGGCTCCGTGACTCCGACCATTCCGACATCTGGCCGAACTCCTGTCCCATGAACAGCAGCTGCTTGCCGGGATGACCCCACATGTATGACAAGAAGGCTCTGAGATTGGCGAGCTTCTGCCAATGATCACCCGGCATCCGTGTGAATAGAGTGCCCTTGCCGTGCACGACCTCGTCGTGGCTGATCGGCAGCACGAAGTTCTCGCTGAAGGCGTAGACGAAGGAGAAGGACATCTCGCCCTCATGATGGGAGCGATACATCGGATCGCGTTTCATGTACTCCAGGGAGTCGTTCATCCACCCCATGTTCCACTTGAAACCGAATCCCAGCCCCCCGTGGTCGGTGGGCGCGGTCACGCCCGGGTAGCTCGTCGACTCCTCGGCGATCATCGCGATGCCGGGGTACCGCTTGTACGAGGTCGCATTCACCTCCTGCAGAAAGCGGATGGCCTCCAGGTTCTCGCGCCCACCGTGGATGTTCGGTTCCCACTCGCCTGCCTCGCGGGAGTAGTCGAGGTACAGCATGGAGGCCACCGCGTCCACGCGCAGGCCGTCGACGTGGAACTCCTCGAACCAGTACAGCGCGTTGGCCACGAGGAAGTTGCGCACCTCGTTCCTGCCGTAGTCGAAGATCAGGGTTCCCCAGTCCTTGTGCTCGCCCCGGCGCGGGTCGGGGTGCTCGTACAGCGGCCGACCGTCGAACCTGGCGAGAGCGAACTCATCCTTGGGGAAGTGTCCGGGCACCCAGTCCATGATGACGCCGATCCCGGCCTGATGAAGGCGGTCGATCAGGTAGCGCAGGTCGTCCGGCGAACCGAAGCGGCTCGTGGGTGCGTAGTATCCGCTGACCTGATACCCCCACGACCCCCCGAAGGGATGCTCGGCGAGCGGGAGGAACTCGACATGCGTGAAACCGAGATCGGTCACGTACTCGATCAGAGGATCGGCGGCCTCGCGGTAGCTGAGTCCGGGACGCCAGGAGCCGAGGTGCAGCTCATAGGTCGACATGGGCTGGTCGAGCGGGGAATGGGAGGCGCGCGTACGGAGCCAACCGTCGTCGTTCCAGGAGTAGGACGACTCCGTCACGACGGAGGCGGTCGCGGGAGGGACCTCGGCGGCCTGAGCCATCGGGTCGGCCTTGAGGATCCACGGACCCTCCTGGGTGAGAATCTCGTACTTGTAGACGGTTCCTGCGCTCAGGCCAGGGACGAACAGCTCCCAGACGCCGCTGGAGCCCAGCGAGCGCATGGCGTGTCCTTGTCCGTCCCACCCGTTGAACCCCCCGACGACACGAACGGCGCGGGCGTTGGGTGCCCACACGGCAAAAGACACGCCGTCGATGGCGGTGAAATGGCGGCTGTGCGCGCCGAGCACCCGCCAGAGCTCCTCGTGCCGCCCCTCTCGGATCAGGTGGAGGTCGACTTCTCCGACGGTCGGGAGATGACGATAGGGGTCGTCTGCGGTGTAGTCCGGCCCGTCGGCATAGGTCGTGTGCAGCTCGTACGCCACCGGCTCCGTGGCCGTCACCCCCTGCCAGACTCCCGAGCGAACGTGATCGAGCCTGACCCGATCGCCCGCTGCGGTGACCGCTGTCACCGATTCGGCCATCGGCCTGCGCGCGCGGATGATCCAGCCGTCGCCGTCTGCGTGGACTCCCAGCACGTCGTGCGGAGCATGGTACGACCCTGCGGCAACCGCATCGAGGACGGCATCGGAGGGCGTGTTCATGGCGTTCCCTTCACGTGGAGGATGTGCACCGGCTCGGCAAAGGCGTCCAGGAGCACGAAGTTGTCCTGGTTCCATGTCCATCGGGCCCCGGTGATGAGGTCTTCCACGACGAAGTCGCTGCCACGGGGGATACCGAAGCGCGAACTGTCGATGTGAACCATCGTCTGCCGGGTCGAGTGCGGATCGACGTTCGCGACGACGATGATCGTGTCGTCCACACCCTCGTCGGAGAGCGCGGCGGGAAGATGCTTGGTGTACACCAGGATCGCGTCGTCGTCACTCCAGTGCACGCTGAGTCCGCGCAGCTGGCGCAGCGACGGATGCTTCCGGCGGATGGCGTTCAGCCGTGTCAGATAGGGGGCCAACGAGTCGCCGGAGGCTTCGGCTGCCTCCCAGTCACGCATCTTGTACTCGTACTTCTCGTTGTCGATGTTCTCTTCAGATCCGGGACGAGCGACGTTCTCGTAGAGCTCGTAACCCGCGTACACCCCGTAGCTGCCCGCGCCCGTGGCGGCGATCGCTGCGCGGATCTTGTAGGCCGGCCGGCCGCCGTACTGCAGGTACTCCGTGAGGATGTCCGGCGTGTTGACGAAGAGGTTCGGTCGCATGAAGTCGGCGGTGTCGTGCGAGATCCACGTCAGGAACTCCTCGAGCTGGGCCTTGGTGTTACGCCACGTGAAGTAGGAGTAGCTCTGCTGGAATCCGCTGTACGCCAACGCTTTCAGTGGTGCCGGGCGGGTGAAGGCCTCGGCAAGGAAGACGACGTCGGGATCCTCTCTGAGCACCGTCGCGATCAGCCACTCCCAGAACTGCAGCGGCTTGGTGTGCGGGTTGTCGACGCGGAAGATCTTCACACCCTGAGCGATCCAGTGTCGGACGATCCGGAGGACTTCGTCTCGAATGCCCGCGGGATCGTTGTCGAAGTTGATCGGGTAGATGTCCTGGTACTTCTTCGGCGGGTTCTCGGCGTAGGCGATTGATCCGTCCGGCAGCGTCGTGAACCACTCGGGATGGGCGCTCACCCACGGGTGGTCCGGCGCAGCCTGGAGCGCGAGATCGAGGGCGACTTCGAGCCCCTCCGCGCGAGCCGCGCGCACGAAAGCACGAAAGTCGGCCAGTGTTCCGAGATCCGGATGCACGGTGTCGTGCCCACCGGCGGCCGATCCGATCGCCCACGGAGATCCCGGGTCACCGGGACCGGCGTGCAGCGTGTTGTTGGGACCTTTCCGGTTGACTTCCCCGATCGGATGGATCGGTGGAAGGTAGACCACGTCGAATCCCATCGCCGCGACACCGGGGAGGCGCTTGAGTGCGGTGCGGAACGTTCCGCTCTTGATGGTGCCGTCCTTCAGACGCCGGGCACCCTCGGATCGTGGGAAGAACTCGTACCACGCTCCCACTCCGGCGCGCTCGCGCTCGACCCACAGCGCCTTGTCCTCGCCGAGGGTCAGCAACGACTGCACGGGACGTGCCGCGAAGAACGAGGCCAGTTGCGGGTCACGAACGATCGCCAGCGCATCGATGTCGTCCCGCCGGGTGTCGCGCAGGTCTGCGGCCGCAGCAGCGATCGCGCGCCGTTCCGCAGCCGGCCGGGTCTTCTCGTCGGCCGCGCGGTCGAACAGCTCCGCCCCCATCTGCCGCATGAGAGGAGCGTCCACTCCCGCCGCGATCTTGATCTCGGCCGCATGTTGCCACGTGGCGTACTCGTCGGCGAACCCTTCGAACCGGAACGACCAGAGGCCCTGCTCGCGAGGCGAGACCAGCACCTCCCAGCGATCGAAACCGTCACCGAGCGCCCGCAGACGGTGAAGTGACTCGGACCCGGACGGCGCGGTGAGACGCAGGTGCACGCCGATCGCATCATGCCCCTCCCGAAACGCCGTCACCTGGAAGACCACGGCCTCGCCGACGAATGCCGAAGCGGCGAAGCGGGGGTCGGGGGCGGTGGGACGAGGATCGAGCAGCGGGATCCGGCCGTTGCGCGTATCGCCTAGCGGTACCGCGTCCTGCGGGGGTCTGAGAGGAATCTGGGCAGTGCTGCGCACCGCGTCAGTGGTGTGCGTCGTCGTCGTGGCCACGTCTCGAACCTACCTCCGATGCCCCCTGCGAACTACCTGCCGCGCGGTGCTGCTCACTCCATCCGGAACAGCATCATCGCCGTGTCGGGGAGGGCGATCACCTCTCCTGGCCGGTAGAGAGTCTCCGTCTCGGCCGGCCGCTCGTCCAGACTGTTCCACAGCGAGATGAAGCGTGAGATGCCGTCGATGCGAGGAAGCGTCACGTCGATGGGTCGCTCGGTCCCGTGCACGACGAGCAGCACCCGGTTCGGAGCCTCCGTCTCCGGTGTGGAGCGAGCGTCGTACTGCAGCGTGCGGTGACGCGGATCGGTCCAGCGTTCGATCGACATCGTCTCCCCGTTCTCGTCGTACCAGTCGATGACCGAGGCGCTGGGCACCTCCTGCGCCTCGTGCGCGAACCGGCGGGGCCGCAATGCCGGGTTCTCTCGACGGATCCGGGTGAGGGCGCGGGCGTGTGCTGCGAGATCCTCCTGCCATGCGGCGTGGCTCCAATCGAGCCAGGTGAGGGCCGAATCGTGGCAGTAGGCGTTGTTGTTGCCGCGCTGCGTGCGTCCGAACTCGTCGCCCGCGGTGATCATCGGCACACCCGCCGACAGCAGCAGGGTGCCGAGCAGGTTGCGCATCGCCTTGCGACGCCGGGCGAGGATGGCGACATCGTCGGTGATACCCTCCGCACCGTGGTTGAAGGATCGATTCATGTCCGCGCCATCGCGATTGTGCTCGCCGTTGCCGAGGTTGTGCTTGACGTCGTACGACACCAGATCCCGAAGGGTGAACCCGTCGTGAGCGGTGACGAAGTTGATCCCGGCCAGGGGGCCCCTCTCGGCCGAGAACGTGTTGGACGAGCCGGCCAGACGGGTGGCGAAGCCGCCGACACCGACCGGTGAGGTGCTCGCCCGCCGGGCGTAATCCACGTCGCTCAGCCAGAAGTTGCGCACGCGGTCGCGGTAACGATCGTTCCACTCGGACCAGCCTTCGCCGAAGTTGCCGGTCTGCCATCCGCCCATTCCGACATCCCACGGTTCGGCGATCATCTTGACGCCCGCAAGCGACGGATCCTCGACGATGGCGCGAAGCAGAGGGTGGTCGGCCGCGAAGGCGTGGTCGGCCCCTCTGCCGAGCGTGGCGGCCAGATCGAACCGGAATCCGTCGATCTGCACCTCGTTGGCCCAGTACCGCAGCGAGTCGAGGATCAGTCGGCAGGAGGCGTCCACCGATGTGTCGATGGAGTTGCCGCAGCCTGTGACGTCGATGTAGGCGCCCTCCTCGTTCTGGCGGTAGTACGACCTGCCATCGATGCCGCGCAGGCTCGACCGGGGTCCGCCGAGTTCGCCCTCGGCGGTGTGGTTGTAGACGACGTCGAGGATCACTTCGATCCCTGCGGCGTGCAGCGTCCGGACCATCGTCTTGAACTCGCGCAGCACGGCCTCCGGGCCCTCGGCGCGATGCGCGGCGGTCGCGTACTCGGCGTGCGGCGTGAAGAAGTTGACGCTGTTGTACCCCCAGTAGTTCGTCAGGCCGAGCTGGAGGAGCCGAGGCTCACTCTCGAACGCGTGCACCGGAAGCAGCTCGACCGCCGTCACGCCCAGGTTCACCAAGTGCTCGATCATGACCGGGTGCGCGAGTCCGGAGTAGGTTCCGTGCAGCGCGGGAGGGATCTCGGGATGCCGTTTGGTCAGACCCTTCACGTGTGCCTCGTAGATCACGGTGCGGTCCCACGGGGTCTGGGGTTTGGGCACGCCCTGCCAGTCGAAACCACCGTCGACGACCACCGATCTCCAGTCGCCGATCCCGCCGGAGACCAGGCCCCGGGTGTAGGGCTCGATGAGCAGAGTCTGGGGATTGAAGGTGTCTCCGGGGCCGTGCGGGCCGTCGACACGAATCGCGTATCGGGTGCCGGGGCGCAAGGTTTCGGCGGTGACCTCCCAGAGGTCGCCCTGAACCTGTCGGAGCGCGATTTCCTCGACGATCCAATCGAGATCCGACTCGTCGAACACCACGAGGTCGATGCTCGTGGCATGACGTGACCACACCCGCAGGGTGCCGCCGCTGTCATGGAGACTCACCCCGAGACCGTCGTAGGCGGGGCTCAGGATCGAAGAGTCGACAGCGGTCGGCGTTCGGGACATGCGCTCTACAGTAGTAAGCGCCGGCCCGCTGGTCGTGGCCACTCAATCCCATGGAGATGCCCCCATGTCGGTCTATCTCGACCATGCCGCCTCGACGCCGCTTCGCGCCGAGGCCAAGAGCGCGTGGATGGACGCGAGCGATGTCGCGGGCAACGCGTCTTCGGTGCACGCTGACGGTCAAGCAGCCAGACGCCTGCTCGAGAGCGCGAGGGAACAGGTCGCGTCAACGCTCGGTTGCGAACCGATCGAGGTGCTGTTCACCTCCGGCGGCACCGAGTCGATCAACACGGCGGTGAAGGGGCTGTGGTGGAGTCGGGTCGACGGCGCGGACAGCATCGTCCTTCCCGATGGCGAACACCACGCCACGATGGATGCCGTCCAGTGGCTTCACGGCGCCGAGGCGGCCACCGTGCGGCGCGTTCGATTGACGCCTACCGGGGCCGTCGATACCGACGATTTCCTCCGCGCCCTGCCGGGGGCGGCGCTGGCGACCACGCTGGTCGCCAACAACGAGATCGGCACGGTCTCGGACGTCACAACGCTCGCCGCGGCCGCGCGCGAAGCGGGCACGGCGCTCCATATCGATGCCGTCGGAGCGGTCGGAGTCATCGACGTCGACTTCGCACGCTGGCGCGGTTCCTCTCGGTCGTCGGCGGGCCTTGTCGCGATGAGCCTGTCGGGTCACAAAGTGGGCGCACCGGTGGGCACGGGCGCGCTGATCGTCTCGCGCCATGCACGACTGCAACCGCTCGTGCACGGAGGCGGCCAGCAGCGTGGACTGCGCGCCGGAACACAGGACGTCGCCGGCGCCGCAGCTCTTGCCGCGGCCCTCGTCGCGGCCCGCGCCGAGCGCGACGTGACTGCGCGGCGTCTGTGCACGCTCCGCGACCGCGCCATCGCCGGCATCCGGGCCGCCGTACCCGCAGCGGAACTGCTGGGAGACCCCGTCGAGCGCCTTCCGGGAAACGTACACTTCCACTTTCCGGGCGCGGCGGGTGAGACCCTCCTGTTCTTGCTCGATCAGCAGGGGATCTCGGTGTCCACCGGGTCTGCCTGTCAAGCAGGTGTCACGGAACCCTCCCATGTGGTTCTCGCCCTCGGCCGGGACGATCGGACAGCACGCTCGGTCCTGCGCATCACGCTGGGACGGACCTCTTCGGCCACGGACGTCGACGCCCTGGTCGCCGCGTTGCCGGCGGCGTATCGGAGGGCGGTCGCCGCGGGAAGCCGGTGACGACGGGCGGTGCCGACACGGTCCGCGACCGTCTCGTCATCGGTCGGGGCCCGCGCGATCCCGGTTCTGATCCTCAGGCTCCGATCCGTTCGTAGACTGGGGGGATGCGAGTTCTGGCAGCCATGAGCGGTGGGGTCGATTCCGCCGTGGCGGCAGCGCGCGCTGTCGACGAGGGTCATGAGGTGGTCGGTGTGCACCTGGCGCTGTCGCGCGCGGGCGGAACGCTCCGCGCCGGAAGTCGAGGCTGCTGCACGATCGAAGACGCGATGGACGCGCGGCGCGCAGCCGACCTGCTGGGCATACCGTTCTACGTGTGGGACTTCTCGGAGCGTTTCCGTGACGACGTCATCGACGACTTCATCTCCGAGTATCAGGCAGGACGCACGCCCAATCCGTGCATGCGCTGCAATGAGAAGATCAAGTTCGCGGCGCTCCTCGAGCGCGCTGTGGAACTCGGCTTCGATGCGGTCTGCACCGGCCACTACGCACTCCTGGTCGACACGGATGACGGACGGGAGCTCCACCGGGCCTCGGACGCGGCCAAAGACCAGTCGTATGTCCTGGGTGTCCTCACGGCGGAGCAGCTCGCCCACACCTACTTCCCGCTCGGAGCCACCCCGTCCAAGGCGGCGGTGCGCGCCGAAGCCGAGTCGCGGGGCCTGGCCGTTGCGCACAAGCCCGACAGTCACGACATCTGCTTCATTCCGGACGGAGATACGCGCGGCTGGTTGGCGGACAAGGTGGGCGCCGCGGCCGGAGAGATCGTCGATCGCACGGGCGCGGTCGTCGGCAGACATGAGGGCGCTCACGCTTTCACGGTCGGTCAGCGACGCGGACTGTCACTGGGCGTGCCGGCCGCCGACGGGAAACCGCGCTTCGTGCTGGAGGTTCGGCCGGTCTCGAACACGGTCGTCGTCGGGCCGAAAGAGGCTCTCGCCATCGCGGAGATCGCCGGAGCTCGCCGAAGCTGGGCCGGGCGGCCGCCCGGCGACCCGGAGTTCGCCTGCGAGGTGCAGATCCGCGCGCATGCCGAGCCCGTGCCGGCGATCGCCTTCGTGTGGGACAGCGAGGTCGTCGTCCGGCCGTCCATCCCCTTCGAGGGCGTCGCCCCTGGCCAGACGGCCGTTCTGTACAGCGGCACACGTGTGATCGGGCAGTTCACGATCGACCGCACGGTGTCTGCAGAGCCGATCCCGGCCTGACCCGGGCACGCCCCGTCCGGGAACACTACGGGTGCCACGACCCTGCCCGGCCGGATGTCGGACGTGGATTCTAGACTTGCCGAGTGACCGACGCCGATGACTCCGCATCCACTGCACACCCCGCGACCGCGTCGACGGCGGGTCTGACGCTCGACGAAGCTCGCGCAGAGGTGGATCGCCTGACGACCTTCATCCTTGACGCGCGGGAGGCCTACTACGGCCGCGACGCCGAAATCGTCGACGACGCCACCTACGACGAGTGGATGCGGCGGCTCGAAGGCCTGGAGAGACTGTTCCCCGAACTGCAGGGTCAGGATTCTCCCACCCTGAACGTCGGCGCGGCCGAGAGCTCGATGTTCGCGCCCGTCGAGCACGCCGAGCGCATGCTCAGTCTCGACAACGTGTTCAGCGCTGACGAGTTGCGCGAGTGGTGCGACAAGACACGCACGGCGGCCGGCCGTGAGGTGAGGTGGCTCACCGAGCTCAAGATCGACGGCCTGGCCATCAATCTGCGGTACGAGCGAGGCGTGCTGGTCTCGGCGGCGACCCGCGGCGACGGTCGCGTGGGCGAAGACGTGACCGCCAACGCGGTGCGCGTCACGGGGATCCCGCAACGCCTCACCGGCTCCGGTCATCCGGCGCTGGTCGAAGTGCGCGGGGAGGTGTACATTCCGGTCGCCGCGTTCGACCGGCTCAACGAGCTCCAGGCCGAGATGCGACAGCGGGTGCTCGCCGAGGCAGGGGCGCGCGCGGTGCCCGCCGAGAAGGCGGAACGGTCAGCGGCACGGAGGTTTCCCGCCTTTGCGAATCCCCGCAATGCGGCCAGCGGCGGTCTCCGTCAGCAACTCGACAAGAAGAGCGGCTGGGAGCTCGAAGCCGGCGCGGCGCGACTGGACTCGCTCCGGTTGTTCGTCCACGGCATCGGGGCATGGGAGGCGCCCCCGGTTCGCTCGCAGAGCGAGGTCTACACCCTGCTGGCCGAGTGGGGGCTACCCACCAGCCCGTACTTCCGCACATCGACCGACGTCGAAGGCGTGATCGACTTCGTCACCCATTACGGCGAGCACCGCCATGACGTCGAGCACGAGATCGACGGAGTCGTGGTCAAGGTAGACGAGCTCGAGGTGCACGCCGAACTCGGCTCGACCAGTCGCGCACCGCGGTGGGCGATCGCGTACAAGTATCCCCCCGAGCAGGTCAACACCACGCTGCTCGACATCGTGGTCTCGGTCGGGCGCACGGGACGGGCCACTCCCTTCGCCGTGATGGCCCCGGCGCGCGTCGCCGGGAGCGTCGTGCGACAGGCGACCCTCCACAATCAAGAGGTGGTCAAGGCAAAGGGGGTGCTCATCGGCGACACCGTCGTGTTGCGCAAAGCGGGCGACGTCATTCCCGAAGTGCTCGGGCCGGTGGCGGAGCTGCGCGACGGATCCGAGCGTGCGTTCGTGATGCCGACGCAGTGCCCTGAGTGCGGGTCGCCGCTCGCGCCGGCCAAGGAGGGTGACATCGACCTGCGGTGCCCCAACACCCGTGCCTGCCCGGCTCAGGTGCGCGGCCGTGTGGAGCACATCGGCTCACGAGGCGCTCTGGATATCGAGGTGCTGGGCGAAGTGACGGCGGCCGCGCTGACGCAGCCTCAGGTGCCGTCGACACCGCCGCTGCAGACCGAGGCCGGTTTGTTCGATCTCACCATCGACGAACTGGTGCCCATCGAGGTGATCGTGCGAGATGCCGAGACGGGTCTGCCCAAAGAAGACACCGACGGGTCGGTAAAGACGCGACGGCCGTTCCAGCGCAACCCCACTGCGGCCGAGAGAAAGTCCGGCATCGAGACGCCGCAGCCTTCGGCGGCCGCGGTCAAGCTCCTCTCGGAACTCGAGAAAGCGAAGACCAAGGAGCTCTGGCGGTTCCTCGTCGCCCTCAGCATCCGCCACGTGGGTCCCGTCGCGGCACGTGCGCTCGCCCAGTGGTTCGGATCGCTGGATGCGATCCGTGCCGCCGATCGCGAAGAACTCGCCGCCGTCGACGGCGTGGGAGGGATCATCGCCGACTCTCTGATCGAGTGGTTCGAGGTCGACTGGCATCGTGAGATCGTCGATCGGTGGGCGGCCGCGGGCGCTCGGCTATCGATCCCCGGGCACCCCGGGCCCGGTGCTGCAGCAGCCGGCGGCGGAGTGCTCGACGGCATTACCGTCGTCGCCACCGGCTCGTTGGAAGGGTTCACTCGCGACGGCGCGCAGGAGGCCATCATCGCCGCCGGGGGGAAGGCCGCCTCGAGTGTCTCCAAGAAGACGGACTTCGTCGCTGCCGGTCCCGGTGCCGGGTCAAAGCTCGCCAAAGCGGAAGAACTCGGCATCCGCATCATCGATGCGGCACAGTTCGCCGTTCTCGTCAAGGACGGGCCCGGAGCCCTGGATCACGTGCCCGCGATCTCGGAGTGAGGGAGAGCCGCTCAGGATTCGGCCGGCTGGTTGAGGCTCACGAGAGACTCGCGCACGTGCCGACGGAGCACCTTGCCGATCAGCGATCGCGGTAGCTCATCGACCACATAGATGCGCCGCGGCACCTTGTACGGAGTGAGGGTTCCGCGCGCGAACTCCCGGATGCCGTCCACGTCTGCGGTTTCCACGCCATCGGCAAGCACGACCGCGGCGACCACTTCTTCACCGGAATGTTCGCTGGGCAATCCCACCACGGCGACGTCGGCCACATCGGGATGCTGCCGCAGGACGTTCTCGACTTCGGTCGGGGCGACGTTGAACCCACCGGTGATGATGAGTTCCTTGATGCGGTCCACGATTCTGACGAATCCGCCGCCGTCGATGGTGACGATGTCACCCGTCCGGAACCAGTCGTCCACGAAGACGCTCGCCGTCTCCTCCGGCTTCCCGTAGTAACCGCTGAACACTTGCGGCCCCCGCACGAGCAACTCGCCAGCCTCGCCGGCGGGCATGTCGACTGCCGGATCGTCGGGATCGACGACACGGCACTCGGTTCCGGGGAGAGGGAGCCCCACGGTCCCCGGTACCCGGTTGTCGGCGACGGGGTTGGCCATCAGCACCGGAGAGCACTCCGAGAGCCCGTAACCCTCGACGAGGAAGCCGCCGGTGGCCTTCTCGAAGGGAACGACCAACTCATGAGGAAGGGCCATGGCACCCGAGATCGCGACGTCGGTCCCGGCGAGCGAGACGCCGGCCTCTTCCGAGGCACGCAGGAGTCGATCGGCGATGGGCGGCACCAGGGGAAGGAAGGTCGCAGGATGCTTCTTGGTCACCGCGAGCACCATGTCGGGTTCGAAGCGTGGGAACAGCACAAGGCGCGCACCCATGGACATCGCGAATGTCAGGCACAGTGTCAGCCCGTAGGCGTGGAACATGGGGAGGACGGCATACACCACGCACCCGGTGCCACGACGGATCGACGGCACCCACGCCTGCGCTTGCCGAGCGTTCGCCAAGAGGTTGCGGTGGGTGAGCATCGCACCCTTGGGGGAACCGGTGGTGCCGCTGGTGTACTGGATGATCGCGAGGTCGTCGACGGTCGGCGCCGCAACGCCCGCCGGCAACGGCGACGAGCGGGCGATGTTCTCCCACTCCGTCACACCGCTCACCCGCGTCGTCAGAGCTGACCGCGACTCGCGCGCCCGGGCAACGGGGAGTCGCAACGCGAGCCGGAGTCGCCACGGCATGGCGCGGGTCACGTCGACCGACACGATGGTGGACACGGCAACGTCGGCGGGGAACGCCTGCACCGATTCGACCACCTTGCTCCACACGATCGCCGTGGTCGCTCCGTGGTCTTCGAACTGTTTGCGCAATTCACGTGGCGTGTAGAGCGGGTTATGCTCGACGACCACCGCCCCCAGGCGCAGCGCGGCGTAGAAGGCGATGATGTGCTGCGGGCAGTTGGGCAGGACGATCGCCACACGGTCGCCACGTCCGACGCCGCGTTCGCGCAAGCCCTGGGCGGCGCGCTCGATCGCGTCGTGCAGTTCCCGGTAGGTGGTCTCCCGTCCGAAGAACTGCAACGCGACCGCGTCGGGGTAGTCCCGCGCCGAGGCCGCGACGATATCCAGGAGGGAGCCGGAGACGTCGCCCAGATCCTTCGGCACGCCCTCGGCGTAGCTCGCGATCCATGGCCGCGGTGGGTCGTAGGCGACCGGGTCAGGGACGTCGGCGGGCATCACGGCATCAGCGGGAGACACGTCTCCACCCTAGGGGGCGAAGCCGGAGCGATGGAGGGAGAGGACTGCAGCGCGACGCCGGTCGGGAGATCACCGTGCGCGACGTCGGTAGCCCACGCCGTGCGCGAGGGGCGAGGTCGCGGCCCAACTAGAATGTCGAGGTGTCGGAAATCAGCCCAGATCTCGTGCGCCATCTCGGTGTGCTCGCCCGCATCCAGCTGAGCGATGAGGAGGTCGACCGTCTCACCGATCAGCTCGGAGTGATCGTCGACAACATCGCCAAAGTGTCAGAGGTGGCCACCCCGGAGGTGACGGCGACTTCTCATCCCATCGCGTTGGAGAACGTGTTCCGCGAGGACGTCGTGGGTCGGATGCTGACCACCTCCGAGGTGCTGCAGAACGCACCGGACGCCGCCGAGGGTCGGTTCCGTGTCACCGCCATCCTGGGGGAGGAGCAGTGAGCGCTGAGATCACCCGTCTGTCCGCGAGCGAGCTCGCGGCGCGCCTGGCTGCGGGCGACCTGTCCAGCGTGGATGCCACCCGCGCCCACCTCGAGCGCATCGCGGAGGTGGACGGCGAAGTCCACGCGTTCCTCCACGTCAGCGACCATGCCCTGGATGTGGCGGCGGACATCGACCGCAAGCGTGTTGCCGGGGAGCGGATGGGCGAGCTCGCCGGTGTTCCTCTGGCCGTGAAGGATGTGCTCGTCACGACCGACATGCCCTCCACGAGCGGGTCACGCATCCTCGAGGGCTACATCTCGCCCTACGACGCCACGGTGGTGTCACGCTCTCGTGCTGCCGGTCTGGTGCCGCTGGGCAAGACCAACATGGACGAGTTCGCGATGGGCTCGTCGACGGAGCATTCCGCGTACGGGCCGACGCGCAATCCCTGGGACCTCGATCGGATCCCCGGCGGCTCCGGCGGTGGGTCGGCGGCTGCGGTCGCCGCGTTCGAGGCACCCCTCGCACTGGGCTCCGACACCGGCGGCTCGATCCGTCAGCCGGCACACGTGACCGGCACCGTCGGAGTGAAGCCGACCTACGGCGGAGTCAGCCGCTACGGGGCGATCGCGCTGGCGTCCAGCCTCGATCAGATCGGACCGGTGGCGCGGTCGGTACTCGATGCAGGGTTGCTCCACGACGTCATCGCCGGACACGACCCCCATGATTCGACGTCCTTGAACCAATCGTGGCCGTCGTTTGCCGCTGCGGCCCGAGAGGGAGCGTCGGGAGACGTGCTCAGGGGCCTGCGTATCGGCGTGATCACCGAGTTGCCCGACTCCGGTTTCCAGGCCGGCGTATCCGAATCGTTCCGTTCTGCACTCCACCTGCTGCAGTCGCACGGTGCCGAGATCGTCGACATCAGCGCTCCGCACTTCGAGTACGGCGTCGCCGCGTACTACCTGATCCTTCCTGCCGAGGCCTCGAGCAACCTCGCGAAGTTCGATTCCGTCCGCTTCGGTCTCCGTGTCGACGTTCCGGGAGGGACCGTCGAGGATGTCATGGCGGTGACCCGCGACCGTGGCTTCGGCGACGAGGTGAAGCGTCGCATCATCCTGGGAACCTATGCGCTGTCGGCGGGTTACTACGACGCGTACTACGGCAGCGCGCAGAAGGTCCGCACGCTGATCCAGCGCGACTTCGACACGGCGTTCGCCTCGGTCGACGTGATCGCGACGCCATCTGCGCCCACCACGGCATTCCGATTGGGGGAGAAGATCGACGATCCGCTGCAGATGTACCTCAACGACGTGACGACGATTCCGGCGAACCTCGCGGGAGTGCCGGGAATCTCGGTGCCGTCGGGACTGGCGCGCGAAGACTCGCTGCCGGTGGGCATCCAGTTCCTCGCGCCCGCACGAGAGGACGCGCGGCTCTACCGTGTGGGGGCCGCTCTGGAAGCGCTCCTCATCGACCAGTGGGGCGGACCCCTGCTCGACCGCGCCCAGCGCCTGGAGGGAAGCCGCTGATGGCCAAGACCGCATTGATGGACTTCGACAAGGCACTGGAGCTCTACGAGCCGGTCCTGGGGTTCGAAGTCCACGTCGAACTCAACACAGCGACCAAGATGTTCTCGGCTGCGGGGAATCCCGCCCATCCCGACCATCACGACGCCGCGCCCAATTCCCTCGTCGCCCCCGTCGACATGGGTCTTCCCGGCGCACTACCCGTGGTCAACGAGACCGCCGTGAAGTACTCGATCCGGCTGGGTCTGGCGCTCGGATGCTCGATCGCCCCCTCGAGCCGATTCGCTCGCAAGAACTACTTCTACCCGGATCTGGGCAAGAACTACCAGATCTCGCAGTACGACGAGCCGATCGCCTTCGATGGCGAGGTGGAGATCGAACTGTCCGACGGGTCTCGCGTGCAGATCCCGATCGAACGCGCCCACATGGAGGAGGACGCGGGCAAGCTCACCCATGTCGGCGGGTCCACCGGCCGTATCCAGGGAGCCGAGTACTCGCTGGTCGACTACAACCGCGCCGGCGTGCCTCTGGTCGAGATCGTCACCCGCCCGATCTTCGGCGCCGAGCACCGCGCCCCCGAGGTCGCCAAGGCCTACGTGGCGACCATCCGTGACCTCGTGATCGCGCTGGGTATCTCGGAGGCGCGCATGGAACGGGGCAACCTGCGCTGTGACGCGAACGTCTCCCTCCGTCCACGCGGTCAGGACAAGCTGGGCACGCGTACGGAGACCAAGAACGTGAATTCGATGCGATCGGTGGAGCGGGCCGTGCGCTACGAGATCCAGCGGCAGGCAGCCATCCTCGCCAGTGGCGGAACCATCGTGCAGGAGACCCGGCATTGGCACGAGGACACCGGAACCACTTCTCCCGGGCGACCCAAATCAGACGCGGATGACTACCGGTACTTCCCGGAGCCGGATCTGCTGCCGGTGGTGCCCTCCGAGGAGTTGATCGCCGAACTCCGCGCATCACTGCCCGAGGCTCCCGCGGCGCGGCGTCGCCGGTTGAAGGCCGACTGGGGCTTCACCGACCTCGAGTTCCAGGACGTCGCTAACGGTGGTCTCCTCGCCGAGGTCGAAGCCACGGTCGCGGCCGGAGCGACGCCAGCCAGCGCCCGGAAGTGGTGGACGGGTGAGATCACGAGGATCGCGAACGCGCAGTCGACCGAGGCGTCTTCCCTGGTGGCACCCGCGGATGTCGCCGCTTTGCAGAAGCTCATCGACGAGGGCACACTGACCGACAAGCTCGCCCGTCAGGTGCTCGAGGGTGTGATCGCCGGCGAGGGGAACCCCGCCGACGTGGTCCGTGCGCGAGGTCTTGCCGTGGTCTCCGACGACGGCGCACTGATCGCCGCCATCGACGACGCTCTCGCTGCCCAGCCCGATGTGCTCGCGAAGATTCGCGACGGAAAGGTGCAAGCGGCAGGGGCGGTCATCGGCGCGGTGATGAAGGCCATGCGAGGACAGGCCGACGCGGCCCGGGTGCGCGAGCTGATCCTCGCCCGCGCGAACGAGTGACCTCACCTCAATGACCACCGTCCCACCCGGAGTCGGCGGCGCGCGATGTCGGTGGCGACACCGACAATGGACACATGGGTAGAGGCGACGGCTCGGGGCGGATCGTGTCGCCCGTCGGCGCAGATGACACCGGCACGCGGATCCTGCACGTCGACATGGACGCGTTCTATGCGGCCGTCGAGGTACTGGACGACCCCACCCTCGCCGGCAAACCCTTGATCGTCGGCGGGATGGAAGGGCGAGGAGTCGTCTCCAGCGCCTCGTATGAGGCGCGACGCTACGGCGTACGCGCGGCGATGTCGGTCGGTCAGGCGCTCCGGCTCTGCCCGACCGCGATCGTGGTGGTGCCGCACTTCGATCGGTATGCCGCGCTATCACGACAGGTGATGTCGATCTTCCACGAGATCACACCGCTGGTCGAGCCGTTGTCGATCGACGAGGCCTTCCTCGACGTCAGTGGCGCCCAGCGACTGTGGGGGAGTCCGGGCCAGATCGCGCGCTCTCTGCGCACGGAGGTCACCCGTCGCACGGGGCTTACATGCAGCGTGGGTGTGGCTGCCACCAAGCATGTCGCCAAGATGGCATCCACGATCTCCAAGCCCGACGGGCTGTTGATCGTTGCGGAGCCGGACACCGCGGCCTTCCTCGCCGCGCGGCCGGTCCGGGCCTTGTGGGGTGTCGGTCCCAAGGCCTCTGAGGCACTCGAGGCGCGGGGGATCCGTATGGTGGCCGACATCCTCGACAGCCCGAGAGGAACACTCGAGCGCGCACTGGGTCGGGCGATGGGCGAGCGGGTGTGGCACCTCGCCCGCGGACTCGATCCGCGTGTGGTCGAGACGGAGCGAGTGGAGAAGAGCATCGGGCACGAAGAGACGTTCCTCGAGGACGTCTCGGATGCGCGGGTGCTTCGTACCGAACTCCGACGTCTCGCCGACAGGGTGGCGGCACGCTTGCGGTCGGGTGGATGGGAAGCGCGCACGATCGCCCTCAAGCTCCGCTACGCCGACTTCACCACACTTTCACGCTCACTGACGCTGCCCGAGCCGACGAACGTCGGGCAGCGCATCGGCGACGTGGCCATCGACCTGTGGGGCACGCTGCCACAGGTCCAGCCGGTCCGCCTCATCGGTGTCCGGGCGGAGCGGCTGATCGGCGTCCACTCCGACGGATTGCTCCCTCTCTGGGACGACGATGCGAGCTGGCGCGCAGTCGATGAGGCGCTCGATGGCGCACGCGCGCGGTTCGGTCGCGCCGCCGTCACGCGGGCGAGCACCCTCGGACCGCGACGCGACGTCAACGCGCTCCCCACCAATCCACGTCTTCCGCGCCAAGACTGATCTCACTCCACTTCTCCCGAAGCGCAGCGGCCCGGGTTACGGTGGAGCCATGCCCAATCTCGCACTGGAACTCGGCAAGCAGTCAGCATCACTCGGCGTGAACAGCGTCTACGGCGATCAGGTGGACGTGGACGGTGTGCGTCTGGTCCCCGTCGCTCTCTCCTGGTCGGGCTTCGGCGCCGGCGAAGACGAGGCAGGCAACGGCGGGGGCGGGGGTGGCGGCGTCGCTGTTCCCCTCGGCGCGTACATTCGTCGAGGGGATGACCTGCGGTTCGAACCCAACCTCGTGTCGCTGCTCGCCGTCGGCATTCCCTTCCTCTGGGTCGCCGGGCGGTCGCTGAGCCGCGTCATCCGTGCACTCAAGCGCTGACGTCCACGACGCCCTCCAGCGCGCCCTCGATGAGGCGATGGGCGTCGTGGAGGGCCTGCCGGCCCCGGTCGTTCTGATCGATGGTCGGTCAGGATCGGGAAAGTCGACTCTGGCGCGTGCGCTCTCGGCTCGGCTGGGGGGAACCGTCCTCGCGCTGGACTGCGTCTATCCCGGCTGGAATGGGCTGGCCGCCGGAGCGGATCAGGTCATCCGCGGCGTTCTCGCGCCGCTCTCGCGCGGAGAACGCGGAACGTGGACGCGCTGGGACTGGGCGGCAGATGCACCCGCCGAACGCCACGCGATCGATCCGGGCGATCCGCTGATCGTCGAAGGGGTGGGAATCCTGACCCCTGTTTCCGCACCGTACGCGGACGTATCCATCTGGCTGGACTCGCCGGAGACATCGCGCCGAAGCCGGGCGCTGGAACGCGATGGCGATGCCTATAGGCCCCATTGGCAACGCTGGGCGGCCCAGGAACTCGAGCACATGCGTCGGAACGCACCTCGGGGGCACGCCACGTTCGTGGTCCCCGTGCCGTGAACCGCTATGCGGGAGCTGATCCGGATCCACCCGCATCGAGGGCACGGACGAGCCCGTCGAGCCGAAAGCCGAGCCAGTCGTAGATTCCGAAGCGGGGGTCGGTCTCGTCGTGATCGTCCTCGTCGACGATGCCGAGTCGGCTCGCGAGCACGAGCCGGATCGCCGCGAGAGTCTTCAACCAGGCCGCCGCTTCGTCGACGCCCAGCGACACCGTGACCGGTTCATCCACTCCGGCAGGTTCGCGTGGGTGTGTGCGGACGCCATCCCCGTGCACGCCCAGAGTCGACAGCACGAGCGCCGCATCCGTCGCCCGGCGATCCAGCAGGTCCCGCTGAGTGAGGTCGCGGAACTCGCCGGCGGCGTCGGCATCGTCACGATACGCGTCGGGGACGAGTCGGGCGACCGCGGGATCGTCGGGCCGAGGACGGTCGCCGGAGTCTTCGAGGAGCTCGAGAAACTGCTCGACCAAACCTGCGAGGTGAGTCGCCTCCAGGGCCGCCATCTCGAGAACGATCGTCCGCCGGCTCACACATCACCTTTCCGCACGGTCGCCCAGAGGCCGTAGTCGTGCATGGCTTGCACGTGCAATTCCATCTGCTCGCGGGGACCCGTGGCCACGACGGCGTGACCATCGTGGTGAACGGCGAGCATCAGAGCCTCGGCTGTGCTCTGGGGGAAGCCGAAGTACTCACGGAACACATGAGCCACATACGACATCAGATTCACGGGATCGTTCCACACCACCGTCTGCCAGGGAAGGTCAGCGCTGTCCTGCGTGGAGAGGTCCACCGTCTCGAGCGGAAGGGTCATGCCCACCCCAGTTCGTGCAGGCGGTGGTCATCGATGCCGTAGAAGTGCGCAATCTCGTGCACCAGAGTGGTGTGGACCTCGTCGCGAAGCTGGTCGAGATCGTCACAGGCGTGCAGATGGGGCTCACGGTAGACGATGATCCGATCGGGAAGCTCGCCCAGTCCGTAGCGGTCGCGCTCGGTGATGGCCAGACCGTCGTAGAGCCCGAGGAGATCGAGAGAGCCATCCTCGGGGCGGTCCTCGATCACGAAGACCACGTTGTCGAGACCGCCGACCATGTCTGCGGGGAGACGATCGAGTTCGTCGGTGACGAGGCTCTCGAAAGCCTCGCGGTCCAGATCGATCATCGCTTCAGCCCCATCGCTCCAGCGTATCCGGATCGTGGGATCATTCATCGACACATGGGGTGCCTGAGTAGTACGTTCGGCAACTCCGCCGCCAAGACAAAAACCCTGGTCAACCGCCTAGACCGTGGGGTCTACGAGGTCTCTCGACGTCCCCAGGATACCGCTCCGAAGGATGATCGTGGCCCTGTTGCGAGCACTGTCGAGACGGCTCAAACTTTTCTGACCGACTCCGAGGAAGATATAGGTGAACACGGCCTCGTGTAGTTCGGAGAGGGCGACGACGGCGGCGTGCATCGGTCGGTCGTCGAGCGAGCGCCACTTGCCGTCGAGGACGATCTTGGCGTTGTTGCTGATGACCACGTGCGTGTGGAGGTGGGGGTCGCCGGCGCGGGAGTCGAAGTGATCGAACGCGGTCGCGATGAGCCCGGTGACATCGACCTGGGCAACCGCGCCGTCCCCGGCGGTCGCGCCCGTGCGGGTGGCTGCAACCTCGCGCTCCATGAACGCAACCACCTCCACAACCGCTCGGTGATGCGCCTCTCCGATGAGCGCCTGCACTCCGGCATCCGCAACGGCCCACAACACGGCTCTACGCGGTTCGTGGTGAAGGGCCTGCTGTGATGGATGTTCGCGCCACTGTTCGAGCGGCACTGGCGAGCAGGATACGGGCTCGGTACTTCTGTGCGTTGCGGAATCCGCGGGCGGTGCGTTTGATGTTCTTGATGCTCGTGTTCGCGGCTTCGACCTTCGCGTTCGTGGCGCCGGTGACGATGAGGACCTCGATCTCCGTCCACCAGGTCACGATGGTCTCGTAGAGGCGGTCGGTCTCGGGCATGTTTGCGACCATCACGTAGTGGCCCAGCCGCATCCGCTCATCCCAGGCCGCCTCGATTGTGGTGGTGCGCAGCAACTGGCGCAGTTGTTCGTTGATGCCCCAGGCGGCGCCGAGCTCGTCGGTCGGGTCGTCGGTGCGGAACACCTTGGCCAGTCGGTCCCAACCGCGTGCGGAGAGGGTGTCGGCGCCGCGTAGCAGCAGGCGGCGGTTGGCCCAGGAGACATCCACGCCACGGCCGCGGCGGCCCTTGTGCTCGCGCGCCGTCACCGGCGCTCATCACCCGCATCGAAACCGTCACACCACGTAGGTGAGCCAGCACTTCGCCCGGACCGCGAAGTCAATTCCTCGGCGACGCCTCGCCGGAATAGGGGCGCGTACTCCCGCCTATCGAGGTGTAGCTACGCGTTCGAGTGCATCAATGTCGAGAATCGTGACGTCACGACGCCCGTGGAGTTCGATGACACCGGATGCGGAGAGCGCGGAAAGGCGTCGGCTCAGTGTTTCTGGCGTGGTGCCCAGATAAGCGGCGATCTCCTGCTTCGCAATCGGCAGCCGCACGGTCAGCACGCCGTCTCGCATGCTGCCGGGCAGATCCAACAGGTAGGCAGCGACGCGGGCGCTGACGTCGCTGGAGGTGATCCCGGCCAGTAGGCGCTCAACGGAGACGAGCCGGTCGGACAGAGTCCGCAGCATTCGCATACTGATGTCGGGGTAGTCGCGCAGCAGGGCGGCAAGGTCGGTATGGTCGAAGACGCACATCTGGCTGTCTTCAAGCGCGGTGACAAGCTCGTTCGGGCGGTGGCCGGTCAGGAACGCTCGTTCTCCCACGACCTCGCCGTCGGTCACCGTGCGCAGGATTTGCTCCTCGCCGTTGGCGGCTGTGTAGCTGACCTTGAGTTGCCCGCTGTGCATCACCAGCAGACGCGACACCGAGTCTCCGGGGCCGTAGAGCATCTCGCCCTTCTCGACGCGCAGCGGACGGACAAACTGGGCGATGTGCAGCTGCTGGTCGTGGGTGAGTCCTTGGAAGATCGGGACGCGGGTGACACACAAGTCGTCCCGGGGCATGGCGCAAGCCTACCGGAACCGGAATCGACGGCTCCGTAGCGGATGCTGACAGAGGCTTCTCGGCAATGGTGCCCCGCACTTGATCTGCGTCAAGGAGTTCCGGGCGGCACGAACCTATCGTGAGGGTTGTCAATGAGGGAACACCACCACGAAAGGAAATTCCACAATGACCACCTCCACCACCACACACACTGTCTTGCGGGCCGAGGGATTCTCTTGCCCGTCCTGTGTGGCCAAGATCGAGAAGCAGGTCGGCCGCCTCAAGGGCGTCGAGAGTGTGAAGGTCCACTTCGCCTCCGCCCGCATCGAGATCTACCACGACGCCGAATGCGTTTCCGTGGACGATCTCGTCGCCGCCGTTGCCAAGGCCGGCTACAAGGCCGCCCCCTCGGCGTTCTAAAACCAACGCCACGGCTGGCGCGCACTGCCTCGCATCATTCCACTTTGCCGGTTCGCCGGCACGAAGCTTAGAAAGGTCGTACCCGAAAGTGAACAGGCTCCAGAAATGGATCTACGGGAACTGGTCGGTTCCCGTCGTGTCGGGCGGGCTCATCGTCATCTCGTTCGCCATCCAGTGGTTGGGCGAAGGGATCGCCAACATCACCGTCGGCCCCCAGTGGTGGCTCGACGCCGGCGCCCACGCCACCCACACGAGCGGGGCCTTCACCCTCGGGGACGTCTTCATGCTCGCTGCCGCCGTGGTGGCCGGCTACGGCATCGTGGTGAAGGCTGTTCGGGCGCTGATCGCCAGGGTCATCGGCATCGACCTGCTCGTGTCGGTCGCAGCGATCGGCGCGGTCATCATCGGCAACTTCTGGGAAGCCGCAGCAGTCACGTTCCTGTTCGCGATCGGCCACGCGCTGGAAGCCGCGACGCTGAACAAGACGCGCTCGGCACTGGCCGAACTCGTCGCCGTCGCCCCGGACTCCGCGATCGTCGTGCGCGACGGTGAGCAACAGGAGATTCCTGCCGGGCAGGTGAGGATGGGCGAGGTCGTGCTGGTCAAGAACGGCGCGAAGGTGCCGGTGGACGGTCAGGTCGTCGCTGGCACCGGGGCCCTCGATGAGGCCTCCATCACCGGCGAGTCGATCCCGGTGGAGAAGACCAAGGGCAGCCAGGTTTTCGCCGGGACCGTCTCCCGCGGCGGTTTCTTGCAGGTGTTGGCCACCGGCATCGGTGCGGACACCACCCTCGCCCGCATCATCCACCGGGTGGAGGAGGCCCAGGACGCCAAGGCGAAGACTCAGGCTTTTATCGACCGCTTCTCCACGTGGTACACCCCCGCGGTAATGGTGCTGGCACTGGCGGCAGGGCTGATCTCCGGTGACGTGATCCTGGCCCTGACCCTGCTGGTCATCGGCTGCCCCGGCGCCCTGGTGATCTCCATCCCGGTCGCGATCGTGGCCGGCATAGGCCGCGCGGCCCGCAACGGCATCCTCATCAAGGGCGGCGAGTTCCTGGAGACCTCCGCGAAGATCTCCGCCGTCGCAGTCGACAAGACCGGCACCCTCACCGAGGGCCGTCCCCAGCTGACCGATGTCGTCGTCTTGGACCCCGCGCTGGAGCGGACCGAGGTGCTGCGCTGGGCAGCGGCCGCCGAGGCCGGCTCCGAGCACCCGCTGGCCCGTCCCATCCTGGAGACCGCCCACGCCGAGGGAGTTGGCCCGCACGGCGTCCCCGGCACCGTCACGCCGGTCCCCGGCAAGGGCATCGTGTCTGAAGTCGATGGCCGCCTAGTGCTGATCGGTAACCCGCCGCTGCTGGAGCAGTACGGCATCGCCGAAGCGGCCGCCGAAGCGACCCGGACGGCGCAGGACCTGGCCGCCGACGGCAAAACGCCCATGATCGTCGCGGTCGACCAGGCGGTGATCGGCGTCGTCGCCGTCGCCGATCAGATCCGGCAGGATGCGCCCGCGATGGTCGCCCGCCTGCACCAGGCGGGCGTGGAAAAGGTGGTCATGCTCACCGGAGACACCCGGCTGGTGGCCGAGGCCATCGGGAAGGCCACCGGCATCGACGAGATCCATGCCTCCCTGCTTCCCGAGGACAAGCTGGACGTGGTCGCGCAGCTGCAGCAAGAACGCCACACCATCGCCATGGTCGGCGACGGCGTCAACGACGCCCCGGCCCTTGCCACCGCGAACATCGGCGTGGCCATGGGAGCGGCCGGCTCGGCCGTGGCCGTGGAGACCGCGGACATCGCCCTCATGGGCGACAACCTCCTTAAATTGCCGGAGGCCATCGGCCTGGCCAAGCGGACGGTGTCGGTGATGCGACAGAACATCGCGATCGCTCTGATCACCGTGGTGCTGCTGCTGGCAGGCGTCTTCGCCGGCGGGGTGACCATGTCGATCGGCATGCTCGTCCACGAAGGCTCCGTGCTGGTGGTCATCGCCAACGCGATGCGACTGCTGCGCAACACCCCAGGCTCCACCGCGATGCCAAAGAGCGAGAGTGTCGCGCGTCAGACTTAGTGGCAAGGCCGTGATGTAGGTCCTGAATGGAGAGTCTGACATGGGAAGACCACCTGCGATCCCGGTGGAGAAGAAGATCCGGATCGTGCTGAGTGTGCTGGCCGGTGAGGTCAGCATCGCCGAGGCGGCTCGGCGGGAGAAGGTCAGCGAGCAGTCGATCGGCCGGTGGAAGGCGGAGTTCCTCGAGAGCGGTCGGACTGTGCTGAGCGCCGGGAGGTCCGGGCCATCGAGTCGTGAGGAACAGCTCGAGGCCGAGGTCGCTGATTTGACCCAAGCGCTGGGTGAGGCAGCGGTCGAGATCCGCGTCTGGAAGAAGAGCGCCGAGGGCCGGTTGAGCCCTTGCCCGCCTCGACGCGGATCACCTCCAGGTCAGGGCACGACAGCCGTCACGGAGGCAGAGGCAACTGAACCCGGCAAGCGGTGCTCATCGAGCAGGTCGAACGGCTCATCGAACGCTTCTACGCCAAGGTGCAGATCGACCCCGAAACAACCCAGGCGGTCTCGGCCATGCTCCATGCCAGGTTGGACGAGATGATGGCCGAAGGAGCCGCCGAACTCACCGGCCTGGCGACACGAAGGACCCAGCTCGAAGGCGAGCAGTACAAGCTGCTCCAAGCTCACTACGCCGGAGCCATCCCGCTCGACCTGCTCAAGAAGGAGCAGGACCGGATCACAGCGCCGTTGGAGACCATCGAGCATCGGATCAACGCTCACCACGGCCACTACGCCGACGCGCGGGCGAACCTCGATGACTCGCTGAAACTGCTGCCGAACGCCGCCGACATCTACGAGCACGCCGACGACGCGAACCGCAGGCCGTGCAACCAGGCACTGTTCAAGGCGATCTACATAGATGAGGACAACGACGTCTGCGTCGGCTACCGGAACCCGTACGACGAGCTGAGTGTCCCCGGCCTCCACGCCGACGCCCTGAGCTGGGCCGCCGAGGCGAAGAAAATGGGCCAGGCGCGAACCGCGACCAAGGGCGGACCCTTGGTCGCAAGTTCACACCTGACCCGTTTGGGGTGAGTAACGGGACTTGAACCCGCGACCCCCTGGACCACAACCAGGTGCTCTACCGACTGAGCTATACCCACCATGCACCCGCTCGTGCGGGCAACCACACGATTGTATTACAGCTCGACGCCGAACGACGACACGGTCGCTGCCGCAGCCTCCCGGGCGGCATCGCTGGTCGGGCCGGGAGCAGGCACGAACACCACGTCACGGTAGTAGGCAAGCTCGCGGATCGACTCCCGGATATCGGCGAGGGCGCGGTGACCGCCGTCCTTGGCCGGAGCGTGGAAGTAGGCGCGCGGATACCAGCGTCGCGAGAGTTCCTTGATGCTCGACACGTCGACGTTGCGATAGTGCAGCCATCGATCCACCCGCGGCATGTAGCGCGCAAGGAACATGCGGTCGGTACCGATGGTGTTTCCTGCCAGAGGCGCCTTCCCTTCCGGCACAAAGCGCTGGATGTACTCCAGCGACAGGTACTCGGCCTCGGCCACGCTCACCCCCTGGGGGATCTCGTCGAGCAGTCCTGACGACCGGTGCATATCGGTGACGAACTCGTTCATGTGGTCGAGAGCGCTCTGATCGGGCTTGATCACCACCTGGAAGCCCGGGTCGAGCACGGTCAAGTCGTAGTCCGTGACGATGATCGCGATTTCCACGAGTTGATCGACGGCCAGGTCGAGACCTGTCATCTCGCAATCGATCCATACGAGACGGTCGTTCTCTGCTGCACCCACCATGTGGCCATCCTAATGAGGACCTCCCTCATGCAGACCGCGTGTGTGCACGCGCCTCGCTGTCAGTGGCGTGCGGACGCCACTACTGTGGAGTTCTGGCCTCCGTAGCTCAGAGGAAGAGCATCGGCTTTCTAATCCGTTGGTCGCAGGTTCGAATCCTGCCGGGGGCACATCGATTCGCTTTTGGTCAGGGCTGTGGTGTTCTCCTCCGCCGCGGCGTAGCGTCGTGTCAACGGAAGGAGTCACGGCATGTCTACCGCCACATCACCGACCTCCACACTCTGGCTCGCGTACGCCGCTGACGGACACGTCGTCGGCAGTATCCGCCGGGTCGACGAGACGTGCACCGTCACGATGGCGGGTGCGGATGCACCGCTCGGGACGTATCCGACTATGGAGATCGCCAAGAGCGCACTTCACAGTCATCTGCCTCCCGGCTCGGAGTGGCCCCGATTCGGCCAGCACTGACCAACACGCCCGATCTGGACGCATTGAGCTGCCCCGCCGCTTCGCGCGGGGTTCCTCCGGGTTGGGATGCGCCTACTGACCGGGGGCAGTAGCCCTCGTCGCGGTCGTCGCGTCATGGGCCGCGGAACGGTCCCGCGAACGGCTGCCCCTGCGCTCGAACAACGGCAACGTCAGGTGCACGGCCGGGCCGATGAGCACGGCGAACAGCAGCGTTCCGAGTCCGACGGTGCCGCCTAGGAGCCAGCCCGCGACCAGCACGGTGGCCTCCACGCCGAGCCGGGCCGCCCAGATCGGCGTGCCGAATCTCTGGTTGATGCCCGTCATCAGCCCGTCCCGTGGCCCAGGTCCGAAGTTCGCGCCGATGTAGAGGCCCGAAGCGAGCGCGACCAGCAGCAGTCCCGCCAGGAAGACGATCAGCTGAAGGACGAACCCGCGGACGGGGGGAAGGACCGAAAGGGTCGCCTGCATGCTGGTCCCGACCAGCAGGATGTTGGCGACGGTTCCGAGTCCGGGACGCTGCCGGAGCGGAATCCACACCAACAGGACCAGGAAGCCCACGATGTTCGTCACCCAGCCGATGCCCACACCGGTCTGGCGGGAGACACCCTGCGCGAACACGGTCCACGGATCGAGCCCGATCCCCGCCTCGATCATCACTGCACACCCCGCACCGAACAACGCCAGACCGACGATCAGCTGCACGAACCTCATGAACACTCTGACATTGAAGCAGCAGATTGGCCCTTGGCGGGGAGTCCAATTGGCGTACGGTGGCTCCCATGGACTCTCGAATCTCTGCGCGCAGTCTCGCGCAGGCGCTCGGCGGCTGGCGGACGCGCGAACCCGCGTACGAGGCCCTCGCAGACGGCGTGCGGCTCCTATGCCTCGACAATCGACTTGCCCCGCGCACGGCGCTTCCTGCCGAACGTGAACTGGCGACGGCCCTCGGCCTGAGCCGCACGACAGTGGCGGCGGCCTACCGGAGTCTGCGGGCGTCGGCGCACATCGAAAGTCGTCGAGGCAGTGGAAGCGTGACGTTGCCCCTCCGTCGTCGGGAGCCCGCCGCCGTCACGCCCCGAGATGACGAGATCGATCTCACTCACGCGAGCCCCGCCGCGTGGCCGGGGCTCGCCGGGGTCATCGGCGAGGTGGCCGCCGACGCGCCGGCTCTGGTCGCACGCGCGGGATACGACGTGGTCGGGTCTCTCGCGCTGCGCCACGCCATCGCCGAGCGTTACACGGAACGAGGCCTGGCGACGGACATCGACCAGATCATGGTGACGACCGGTGCGCAGAGCGCCATTCACCTCTTGTCCGCTACGCTCCTCGACCGCGGGGCGCGTGCCGCCATCGAGACGCCGACGTATCCGCATGCCGCAGAGGCGCTGCAGCGAGCAGGCGCGCGCCTCGCCAGCATTCCTGTGACCACCGCGGAAGGCTGGGACCTGGATCGCGCGACGCAGGTGTTCGCGCGCACGCGACCGGGCATCGCATATCTCATGCCTGATTTCCAGAACCCGACGGGTCGGTGCATGACCGTTGAGGAGCGACGGGCCATCGGGGACGCAGCTCAGGCGTCGGGAACGATCCTGCTCATCGACGAGACAACCGGCGAGTTGGGAATCGACGACGCCAGCACGGAAACGGTCGCCCTCCACGGTGCCCAGACGGTGCGCATCGGCTCCTTGGGCAAGACCGTATGGGGCGGACTCCGGGTCGGCTGGGTGCGCGCGGACGCGTCGCTCATCCGTCGGCTGATCGCCGCTCGTCCGTCGCGAGATCTGGGGACACCGGAGTTCGAGCAGGCAGTCGCGACACGGCTGCTCCCGCAGATGTCGCACATCACCACCCAGCGCTCGGAGCTTCTGCGTCTCGGGCGAGATCGGCTCACCGATGCGCTACGCCGCGAAATCCCTGAGTGGCAGGTGCCGACCGTGTCGGGGGGTGTCTCCCTCTGGGTGGGACTGGATGCGCCACTGAGCTCGGCGCTCGTCATGGCGGCACGCGGGCGTGGACTCCACCTGTCTGCCGGGTCGAGGTTCTCACCCGATGGCGGCCACGAGAACTTTCTGCGGGTGCCGTTCACCGCGCCCCCCGACGACCTCGAACGCGCGTCCCTGCTGCTGGCCGAGCTGTGGCCACAGGTGCGTGCTGCGGCGCCACGCGATGTTCGCGTGCTGACCGACGCGGTGATCTAGTCACCGTGAGAGGCGGAGGCATTCCACCGCATCATCGGGCCGCCAGAACGCGCCCGCACTGCGGAAACCCCGCTCCCTGATGTGGAACCTCAGAGCCTCGTATCTGAGCTCAGCCCCGGCTCCCGTAGCGCGCAGGTGTCCGAGAATGCGCCCGTCAGCTCCGAGCGCACGCCAGACGCGCTCGGAGACGCGCACCAGGCGCACCCTCCCGATTCGCTCCGGCACGTCGTGAACCTCTCGCACGGGGGACCCGGGCAGTGTGGCGATCATGTCTTCCTCCTCTTCCTCCTTATTCGAACATATCTTCGACCGCCGACATCCGAGCGCGCTGCTTCCTCCCCAGGGCGCGACGCGGGAGTCCACTCCACGAGTCGGCGGACGACGCCGGCGAGGACGCGACCGGGCGGTCAGGATGGGCCGCGATAGATGCCGTCCATCCAAGGAAGAGCGAGGAATCCCATGAGCGATCAGATCACCGTCGTCGGCACCGTCGTCAACGACCCCGAGCAGCGACGCACGAGCGGCGGACACACGGTCATCAACTTCCGAATGGCGTGCAATGCGCGCCGACGCGACGAGACGACGGGCGCCTGGATCGACGGTCACACCAACTGGTATTCGGTCTCGGCCTATCGAGGACTGGCCGAGCACGCGCTCGCTTCTGTGCGCAAAGGGCACCGCGTGTTCGTCACGGGGTCCTTCCGGCTTCGGGAATGGGAGGCCAACGGCCGCCAGGGAGTGGCGGCGGAAATCGACGCGACGAGTCTCGGACACGATCTGTTGTGGGGCACCACGGTGTACACCCGAAGCGACGGGGGAGCACAGCCGGCTGCTGCAGCATCCGTGGCCAAGACACCTGAGCCGGGTGCTGACCGAGACGTCGCGGACGCGTGGAACGCCTACGCCCCCGACGCGGCGACCCCGTTCTGACTCGGGCGACAGAGCTCCGGCATCTAGACTCGGTGCGTGCGTGCCACCAGATCCCTTGTCGCCACCCTGGGCGTGATGTCGGCCGCCCTCGGTATGGCGCTGGTGGGGTGCACGCCCGCTGCCACACCCGAGCCGACGCAGCCACCGACCACGACGACTGCGACGCCGACCCCGACAGCCACGCCGACCGATCCCGTGCTCGTTCCCGACGGATCCGCGGAGGACAACCTTCCGCTGTTCACCGCGGTCATGAACGCGGTGTACGCCCGGAATGATGCGACCAAAGGCCGCCCGTACATCGACGCGTTGGTCGAGGCCGGCTTCGACAAGTCCCGGATGCAGCTCACCAGAGACAAGACGAGCGTGGGCAACGAAGCGGACAGCATCCAGTTCTCCGTGCTGTGGGGCGATGAGTGCCTCGTCGGACAGATTGGACCGTCTGTTCGAACGCCGACGGCAGCCGTCGTGCCCGAGCTCCCCAGCGGGGGCTGCCTGATCGGACAGACGCGGCCGATCGACTGGTGAGGATCCACGTAGACTTGCTCCGTTATGGCTGAGTACATCTACTCCATGGTCCGTGCCCGCAAGGCAGTCGGCGAGAAACTCATTCTCGACGACGTCACGATGGCGTTCCTCCCCGGCGCGAAGATCGGCATGGTCGGTCCCAACGGCGCCGGCAAGTCGACGATCCTCAAGATCATGGCGGGACTCGACACACCCTCCAACGGCGAAGCGAAGCTGTCGCCGGGATACAGCGTGGGAATCCTCATGCAGGAGCCCGAGCTGGACGAGACGAAGACCGTGCTCGAGAACATCCAGGACGGCATCGCCATCAAGGCCAAGCTCGACCGGTTCAATGAGATCTCGGCGTTGATGAGCGACCCCGACGCCGACTTCGACACGCTGCTGGCCGAGATGGGCTCGCTCCAGGAGGAGATCGACGCGGCGGACGGCTGGGACCTCGACTCTCAGCTGGAGCAGGCGATGGACGCCCTGCGCACCCCGCCCGGTGATGCGGAGATCGCGCCGCTGTCCGGTGGAGAGAAGCGCCGCGTCGCCCTGGCCAAGCTCCTCCTGCAGAAGCCCGACCTGTTGCTGCTCGACGAGCCCACCAACCACCTCGACGCCGAGAGCGTGCTGTGGCTCGAACAGCACCTTCAGTCCTACAAGGGCGCGGTGATCGCGATCACCCACGACCGTTACTTCCTCGACAACGTGGCGGAATGGATCGCGGAGGTCGACCGTGGCCGGCTGATCGGCTATGAAGGCAACTACTCCACGTATCTCGAGAAGAAGGCCGAGCGCCTGGACATCCAGGGCAAGAAGGACGCCAAGCTCGCCAAGCGACTCAAGGACGAGTTGGAGTGGGTGCGCAGCAGCGCCAAGGGCCGTCAGACCAAGTCGAAGGCGCGACTGGCTCGATACGAAGAGATGGCCGCCGAGGCCGAGCGCACGCGCAAGCTCGACTTCGAGGAGATTCAGATCCCTGCGGGACCGCGCCTGGGAAGCGTGGTCATCGAGGCGAAGAAGCTGTCCAAGTCCTTCGGTGACCGCAGCCTCATCAACGGTCTGAGCTTCAGTCTGCCCCCCAACGGAATCGTGGGCGTGATCGGCCCGAACGGCGTCGGAAAGACGACACTCTTCAAGACGATCGTCGGCCTGGAGGCTCTCGACGGCGGAGACCTCAAGATCGGCGAGACGGTGAAGATCAGCTACGTCGACCAGAGCCGCGCCAACATCGATCCGCAGAAGACGCTCTGGGAGGTGGTGTCGGACGGTCTCGACATCATCACCGTGGGCAAGACGGAGATCCCCTCTCGCGCCTACGTCTCGAAGTTCGGGTTCAAGGGGCCTGACCAGCAGAAGAAGGCGGGTGTGCTCTCGGGTGGTGAGCGCAACAGGCTCAACTTGGCGCTCACCTTGAAGGAGGGCGGCAACCTGCTGCTGCTCGACGAGCCCACCAACGACCTCGACGTGGAGACGCTCGGATCGCTGGAGAATGCGCTGCTCGAGTTCCCGGGATGTGCCGTGGTGATCACCCACGACCGATGGTTCCTCGACCGCATCGCCACCCACATCCTCGCCTACGAGGGAACCGACGACCAGCCCGACCAGTGGTACTGGTTCGAGGGGAACTTCGAGGCTTACGAAGCGAACAAGATCGAACGTCTCGGACCCGACGCTGCGGCTCCGCACCGATCGACCCATCGCAAGCTCACACGTGACTGAGACGATCGGATCCGGCGCTCGACTCCATGTGCCGATCCATCTGCGCTGGGGCGACCTCGACGCGTTCAACCACGTGAACAACACGTCGATGCTGAAGCTGCTCGAGGAGGCACGCGTGCGTGCCTTCTGGATTGCGGAGCCGGGCGAGACGGCTCCGAGCACCGCCGTCATCGCGAGCGGAATCGAGGCGGGCGCGTTGACGCTCATCGCGCGGCAGGAGATCGAGTACCTCGCCCCGGTTCCCTACCGCCGCGAGCCGCTGGATGTGCAGATGTGGTTCGGAAAGATCGGCGGGTCGAGCATCGAGGTCTGCTACGAGGTGTTCAGCCCCGCCGGTGCGCAGCCCCAGACTCTCTACGCGCGCGCGACATCCGTGGTGGTCATGGTCGACGCGCTCACGGGCAAACCCATGAGGCTCTCCGACCGGATGCGCGACGCGTGGGAGCCGTTCCGTGGCGAGCCGCTCGTCTACGGGCATCGCCGCTGACGTCGCGCGGCCGCCCCACCGCCCGGCTCGTTCAGCCGTGGGCGTCGGGCACGCGGACCATGATCTCCTGAGCGATCGTCGCGACCAACGCGCCCCCGCGGTCGAAGATCCGCCCCGTCGACAGGCCGCGACCGCCACCGGCGCTCGGTGACTCCTGCGCATACAACAACCACTCGTCCACACGCGTGGGGCGATGCCACCACATCGCATGGTCCAGACTGGCGACCTTGAGACCCTCGCGTGACCAGCCGATCCCGTGTGCTCGGAGCACCGGCTCCTGGATGGTCATGTCGCTCATGTAGGCCAGCACGGCACGGTGCAACGCCGGGTCGTCGCCGATGGGCCGACGTACCCGCATCCACACGAGCTGCCGGGGTTCTTGCGGTCCGGTCACGGTGTCGTAGATGTCGCCGGTGACGTGCAGCGCCTGTATCGGCGAACGATCCAGGAGGCGTCGCGTTCGCGCTGGGTGGTCCGCCGTCTGCGTGAGGAGCTCGCCCGGATCGCCCGCGCCGTCAGGGAAGTCGGCCTGGTGCTCGATGCCCGGATCCTCATGCTCGAACGATGCGATCATGGAGAAGATCGGCACACCTGACTGGAACGCCTGCGTGCGGCGGGTGGAGAAGGATCGCCCATCGTGGATGCGATCGACCGAGAACGTGAGCCCTGCCGACGCATCGCCGGGCCGCAGGAAGTACCCGTGCATCGAGTGCGGCACTCGATCATCGCCCGTCGTACGGTCTGCGGCGATGATGGCCTGTGCGAGGACTTGTCCGCCGAAGATGCGACCCGACGGCATCGGATGCGACAGGCCGGTGAAGATGTCCTCGGTCGTGCGCGCGTCGCTGGATGCGAGATCGAGCACGCCCAGCATCGCATCTACCGGGTCGAGATGTTGTGTCACGTGCGCTCCGCTCCGGCTCCGGTCGTCGCTTGCTAGTTTAGGGCGGGTGGCCTCCTCCCTTCGCTTCACCGAGTCGGCCGTCGCCAGCGACGCACTGACCTTCGCGCGCCGAGCGGCACATCTGGGCGACGGTGCCGTCCGCCTGCAGGCCGCCGGGGGAGTGCTGGTGATGACGTGCGCCGCTCTCTCACCGCAGAGTCTGCTGGACGCGACCCCGACCGTGCTGGGGATGAGAATGGTGCCCGTCGATCCCGAGCTCATCTGCGACCTCGTCGTCCCCGGTGACAGCCTCACGCTGGACCCCGGCGGTCGCGAAGTGGCTCTGCCGGAGACGGCTGTGTCCGCCATGTGGGCGGGAGTCTCGCCGCCGCGAGGCAGCTGGAGCGAGGCGGAGTCGGTGCAGGCAGCTACGCTCGCCCATCGCGCACAGTGGGGCATCGCGGCGGTCGCCGAGGCGCTGCCCGCGGCGCCCGGGGAGGAGATCGTGCGCACGGCGCGCTCCGAGATCTGGGGCGCGGCCGACCCCGATCTCGATGGCATGCCGCGCGGCGTCGCCTTCGCCGCTCACGCTCTGGGCTTCATCGCCGGGGAGGAGCAGGCACGGGTGTTCCACGCCGGGCCCTGGACCAGGCTTTCCCTGCACCGCGGGCACGTGCTCACCCGTTCGACCGTGCGCTCCGGACTCACCGGCGTGCGCCGCACCGGCCACCGAGCGTAGGTCACACGCTGGCGGCGGCCGCTCGTCCGGCCACCCGGCCGGAGAACAGGCACCCGCCCACGAATGTCCCTTCCAGCGCTCGGTACCCGTGCACCCCGCCCCCGCCGAACCCTGAGGCTTCCCCGGCCGCATACAGTCCCTCGACGGGGGCGCCGGCAGCCGAGAGGGCGCGCCCGGACAAGTCGGTCTCGATTCCGCCGAGAGACTTGCGGGTCAGGACATGGAGCTTGACGGCGATCAACGGGCCAGCAGCCGGATCGAGGATGCGATGGGGCGCGGCGGTGCGGACCAGTCGGTCGCCCCGGTAGGAGCGTGCCGAGCGCAGCAGGGCGATCTGGGCATCCTTGGTGAAGTCGTTGTCCATCTCCCGGTCGCGGGCCTCGACCTCGGCCCGGACACGCGCCTCGTCCAGGACGTCGCCTCCGGGCAGCTGTCGCATCGCCGCGATCAGATCCCCGAGAGTGTCCCGGACGACGAAGTCCGCGCCGTTGTCGAGAAAGGCCTGGACCGGCGCCGCCGCACCCTTGCCCAAGCGAGACTTGAGCAACAGGGGAACATCCCTGCCGGTCAGGTCGGGGTTCTGCTCGCTCCCCGACAGGGTGAACTCCTTCTCCACGATCGCCCGCGAGAGCACGAACCACGAATGGTCGTAGCCGGTGGTTCGCAGATGAGCCAGTGTCCCCAGCGTGTCGAACCCCGGAAACAACGGCACGGGCAGACGCGCACCGGTGGCATCGAGCCACATCGACGAGGGACCGGGGAGAATCCGAATGCCGTGACCCGGCCAGATCGGATCCCAGTTCTGCACGCCTTCGACGTAATGCCACATGCGGTCGCCGTTGATCAGGCGCGCGCCCGCCGCGGCGCTGACAGCCTGCATGGAGCCGTCGACATAGGCAGGCACGCCGGCGATCATCGACGTCGGAGCCGGGCCCAGTCGCGCTGGCCATTGCTTCCTGACCAGCTCGTGGTTGCCGCCGATGCCGCCGGAGGCCACGATGGTCGCTGCCGCGCGCACGTCGAACCCGCCCACCACCTCCCGCGAGCTCTCCACACCGCGAGCGGCTCCCGACGGGGCGAGGACATCGCCTGCGGCGCCGGTCACACGCCCGCCTTCGACCGTCAGCGAGGTGACGCGGTGACGCGGGAGAACGGTCAACCGTCCGGCCGCCTCCGCTGCCTCGACGGCGGCTTGGAATGGAGCGACCAGACCCGGCCCCGTGCCCCAGGTGATGTGGAACCGGGGAACGGAGTTGCCGGGACCGGTCGCCGTATATCCGCCGCGTTCGGCCCAGCCCACCACGGGGAAGAACCCGACACCCTTGCTCCGGAGCCAGCTGCGCTTGTCTTCATGAGCGAACTGGAGATACGCCTCGGCCCACCGGCGGGGCCACGCGTCCTCGTCGCGGTCGAAACCCGCCGTGGCGAACCAGTCCTGACGCGCCAGCTCGTAGGAGTCGCGGATGCCCATGCGACGCTGCTCGGGAGAGTCGACGAAGAAGAGTCCTCCGAACGACCAGAACGCCTGGCCTCCGAGATTGACCCGGGGCTCCTGATCCAGAAGGACCACCCGCTTTCCAGCGGCGATCGCCTCGCCTGCGGCGACGAGGCCTGCCAGGCCCCAGCCGATGACGAGGATGTCGGCGGTGTGGGAGGTGTCGGGTGTGGCCATGCGTGTCGACTCCTTCGTCGAACGGAAACGTCAGGGTGTGTCGGTGGGTGTGTCGGTGCGCGGGTGGAGGGGAATCTGCGCCGCTCCCGACGGGCGTGCAGGCGCGATGCCGGTGGGCTCGAAGGTGTTGACCATCGCGAACGCAGCCCGCTCAAGGTAGTCCCAGAGCGTGTTCTCCTGCATAGGCGGGAGTGCGAGCTCATCGAGGGCGACGCGCATGGCACGCAGCCACCGGTCGCGGGCGTCAGGGTTCACGTGGAAGGCGGCGTGCCGCATGCGAAGACGCGGATGGCCCCGCTGCTGACTGTAGGTGCCGGGTCCACCCCAGTACTGCTCGAGGAAGAGGCGCAACCGGTCCGCCGCCGGTCCGAGGTCTGCCTCGGGGTACATCGGACGCAAGACATCGTCTGCCGCGACTTCGCGATAGAACACCTCGACGAGCCGGCGGAAGACGTCCGCCCCGCCGACCTCCTCGTAGAAGCTCCGCACACCGCCCTCGCTCACGATGTCGCCCCCTCCGGGTTCGGAGGCGACTGCCCGTCCTGCCCGGTGTCACCCGACGAGCCCGTGTCCTCGCCCTTGGGCGAACGCGGCTTGCGTTTGGGCTTCCAGACCGGACGTGCTTCCGGCTCCACGATCGTCACGGGGGTCGGCTTCGTCTTGGGAGGGTTGGCCCCGCGCACTCGTTGGGCTCCCTCGAGGCCCGAGAGCATGATCGAGTTCATCTGGGGAAGGGTGATGCCGAGTTCGTCCATTTGCCGCTTGAGGCGCATGCGGAGCTCGCGTGCGACATCGTCCTTCGCGTTGGCACGGGTCTTCATGACGAGTCTGATCACTAGGGCATCACCCGACACCGACTCGAGCCCCCAGACCTCGGGCTGTTCGATGACGCGCGAGCGCCATTTCGGATCTTTCGCGAGCCCCTTGGCCGCATCGAGCATCGCCCGCTCGACGTCTTCGATGACGACGTCCACCGGAACAGCGAGATCGAGGATCACACGCGACCAGCCCTGGGACATGTTACCGATCCGGGTGATCTCCCCGTTTCTCACGTACCAGAGGGTGCCGTTGACATCGCGCACATGGGTGATGCGAACGCTCACGTACTCGACGATCCCCGTCGCGAGCCCGAGATCGACCACATCACCGATGCCGATCTGATCCTCGGCCACGATGAAGATTCCGTTGAGCACGTCCTTCACGATGTTCTGCGCGCCAAAACCCAGGCCTGCGCCGATGGCCGCCGACAGCAGCGCGAAGGATCCGAGAACGGACTGGTCGATGGCGTTGACGACCAGCAGCAGAGCGATGATCACCAACGCGACGTTGACGATGTTCTGGAGGATGGATCCGAGCGTCCGAGTGCGTTGCACGAGGCGGACCGCCGCGAGCGGAGAGCGGTCCAGTGCCTGCGTATCGGTCACGTTCGCCTTCGACTTGGCGCCCGTGACGATGCGATTGACCACCCGCCGGATCACCAATCGCAGCAGCCACGACACGATGATCGCGCCCACGATGATGGCGGCGATCGTCGCGACCTTCCAGCCGACGGCGGCGAAGGTCTCGAGCCACCACGGCCACGACCACTGCGTGGGAGACGCGCCTGCGTCGAACGGCACCAGCATCACACATCGATCCTAACGAGCGCTGCCTGCGGCGCTGCCGGGCAACGCGGGGTCCAGGTCATCCTGCTAGAGCGGCGAGTCGGTGACGTGACCCCAACGATGCGCGAGGATCACCGCATGAATCCGATCCCGCGCACCAAGCTTGGCGAGCACCCGCCCGACGTGGGTCTTGACGGTCGACTCGCCGAGGAACAGTTCGTCGGCGATCTCGAGGTTGGTCAGCCCCCGTGCCAGAGCGAGGTACACGTCGCGCTCGCGTTCGGTGAGCGCTTCTGACGGGTCCGGTCCCGGCGGGGCGGAAGCCTGTGTCGCCAGCCGTTGGATCACTCGCCGGGTGACGCGCGGCGCGAGGACGGCATCGCCCCGGTGAACGGCGTGGATCGCGGCCACGAGTTCGGTCCGCTGGGCGTCCTTGAGGAGGAAGCCGCTCGCTCCCGCCTCGAGTGCGCCGAACGCGTACTCGTCGAGATCGAAGGTCGTGAGCACCAGCACTCGGGTGTCGGGGAGCAGCTCGCGCAATCGAGAGGTCGCCTCGATGCCGTCGACTCGAGGCATCCGCACATCCATGAGAACGACATCGGGGCGAAGCCGCCGCGCGGCCTCCACTGCGTCATGCCCATCGCCAGCCTCGCCGACCACCGTGATATCCGGTTCGGCATCCAGCACGAGGCGGAAGCCGACGCGGATGAGTTCTTGGTCGTCCACCAACAGCACGCGGATCTCAGCGGTCACTTCGCTCCTCTGTTTCGGCTACCTGCTCTTGTGCGAGGGCAATGGGCAATCGCGCATGCACGAGCCAAGAATCCGGAGGAAGCGGGCCGACGTGGAGCGTTCCTCCGACATGGTCGACACGCTCGCGCAGGCCGCGGAGGCCGTAGCCGCCCGCACGCACCGCCGCGGCGACCCCGTCGTTGCGCACGTCGATCACGACGGCATCCTGATCCGTGTGGATCATCACCTCGATACGCGTTGCGCCGACGGCATGACGCATCGCGTTGGTCACGCTCTCCTGGACGATGCGCGCCACGGCCAGCCTCACCGGACGTGGCGTGTCTTGCGGTGTCGCGGATTGCGCCTCGATGCTGGTGCTCTGGCGCAAGACCACAGGGTAGCCGGCGCGTCGGGCCGACTCGATCACCGTGGCCACGGCGTCGTCACCGGTCGGGCTCAGCGGCGCGGCCTCGCTATCGTCTCTCAGCACCCCGAGCATCGCGCGCATCTCGCGCAGTGCCGCACGCGCCGTCTCAGCGACCTGCGAGGTGGCCGCGCGGGCCCGATCCGGATCCGGCGTCACGCTTGCCCCCTCTGCCAGAGCGACGATAACTGTCAGGGAGTGCGAGACGATGTCGTGCATCTCACGGGCAATGCGCGCACGTTCCGCACTTGCCGCCAACTGGGCCTGCTGGTCCCGCTCGACCAGAAGCTGACGCGACCTGTCGATGATCGCCTCGACGTAGCGCTTCCGGTTGCCCACGTTCACACCGATCAGCGTGCCGATCAGCAGCATCACGGCGGATCCGACGACGGTGTTCGCCGCCACCGGCGCCTGGGCCATACCGGCCATCCACAGCACGACGGCGACCAAGCCCAGCCAGCCCACGGTCACTCCATACCCGATCCACGCCGCCTTGCTGGAGAGGTAGACGGCCAGTGAGTAGCTTGCGACGATCGTCAACGGAGTGCTGACCGATACCGGGGCGAAAAGAAACGCGGTCTCGAGAACGAGCGCCGCTCCGTAGACCACCACGGGCCACTGCCGGCGGCGCAGCAGAAGCGCGCACGCGGCGATGGCGAGAGGGATGAGCACGAAGTTCAGAACCTGAGGCTCTCTCGGAAGCTCGTCAGGGCCGGCCCGGAAGGTGGCGGCGGGAACCAGAGTCAAGAGCGCACACACCGCGGCGATGAGCGCGTCCGCAAGTACGGGGTGCCGCGCCCAGAAGCGTCGGATCACCCCGGGAACGCGCGGCAACCGCAGTTCGTCGTCCACCACGGACGACGAACTGCGGTTGCGAGGTGACACGGGCTCGACTTTACGCGTCGCGCACCCGGAGCACTGCCCACGCAGACAGCATGCCGACGAGCACCCAGGTCCCCATCGCGATCAGTGCCGAGCCGATCTCGTCGGCACCCGGCGTCGCCAGCACTTGTGCGGCGCTCATGGGCAGGTATCGGCCGAGGTCGGCGATCCACTCCCATGCCGGGCCGAACAGACGGAACAGGTCGATGACGAGAGGGAGAACGAACAGCAGTCCGACCGTCGCCGCGATGGCTCCGGCACCGTTTCGGAGAACGAACCCGAAACTCACACCGATCAGCGCGAACACCGTCATCGACAGCACGCTGTAGGCGAGCGGCACGATGGACTGCGATGGCTCGGACCAATCGATGGCCGGTGTCAGGATGGACCCGGTGGCGAGGATCGCCGCGGCGAAGATCACGGCCGAGGCCAGCGCCAGGAAGCCGCCCACGACGATCGCCTTGGACGCCAGCACCGCGCCCCGGCGGGGCACCGCTGTCAGCGTCGAGCGGATCATGCCTGTGGAGTACTCGCCGGTCACGGCGATCGCGCCGAGAATGCCGGCGAGCAGCATCGTGAACTGGATCGGCGCGGTGATCGCCATGACCGATGGGAAGTCGGCGGGGAAGTCGGCAGAGGCGATCGCCATCAACAGGGAGATCCCCACCGACAGAACCGCGGTGATCGCGATAGACCACCAGGTGGACCTCAGAGAGAAGAGCTTGATGGCCTCGCTGCGAAGGATTCGCCCGAAGGTGAGGTGAGAGGCGGATACCGACGAACGCGTCGCCGAGTCCGTGGTGTCTGCGAGAACGGTGGCGGTCATGAGATCTCCTTGGAGCGGTACTCGACGGCTTCACCGGTGAGGGCGAGGTACGCGTCCTCGAGGGAGCCGGTCGTGGGTGTCAGTTCGTGCAGCGGAATGCCGGCGGCGGCTGCGGCGTCGCCGATGCCGGCAGCCGAGACTCCCTCGATGTCGAGCACGCCTGTCTCCGATGCCGTGACCGACACGCCGGGAGCCGCGACGGCGTCGGCGAGCTCGCGGGGACGCGGCGTGCGCACCCGCACGGTGGTCGCCGTCCATGCGGCGACCAGCTCGGGCAGCGGCGCGTCGGCCAGCACCCGGCCGCGCCCGAGAACGATCACCTGGTCGGCCGTGAGCGACATTTCACTCATGAGGTGACTGGACAACAACACCGTACGTCCCTGCGAGGCCTGGTACCGCACGAACTGACGCACCCAGCGGACGCCCTCCGGGTCGAGACCGTTGACGGGCTCATCCAGGATCAGCGTGTGGGGATCCCCGAGCAGTGCGGCGGCGATTCCGAGCCGCTGACCCATTCCCAGGGAGAACTTGCCGGCCCGCTTGCGGGCGACCGATGCGATGCCGGTGAGTTCGATGACCTCATCCACCCGCGCCTTGCCGATGCCGTGAGTAGCCGCGATGGCGCGAAGGTGCGCCGCCGCCGTACGACCCGTGTGCACGGCCTTCGCGTCGAGCAGCACACCCACTTCGGTCAGCGGCGCACGGGAGGTCCGATACGGCTGGCCGTTGACGGTGACGCGTCCGGCGGTGGGGCGGTCGAGGCCCACGATCATTCGCATCGTGGTCGACTTTCCTGCGCCGTTCGGACCGAGGAACCCGGTGACTTTGCCCGGCTGGACGGTGAAGGAGACGTCGGACACAGCAGTCTTGTCTCCGAACCTCTTCGTGAGGCCTTCTGCAACGATCATGCTTCGACGCTATTGATTCGCATGATCGGGCACATCCACCGGGGGTACCCAAACGGCAGTGGCCGGACTCCTCCCGCGGGAGGAGTCCGGCCACTGCCGAGGAAGGACTACAGTGCGTCGCGCTCCTGCACGGCGAGGGCACGTTCGACGGCGGCCAGGTTCTCCGCCACCAGCCGACGGAGCGCCGGCGCGGCGTCGCGGTGAGCCTCCAGCCAGGCGCGGGTCGCGTCACGCAGCTCGCGATCTGCCAGCACCGCCGGGTAGAGGCCCGTGATCAGGTAGTTCGCGATCTGGTAGGTGCGTCCCGACCAGATCGGCAGGAGCATGTCGAAGTAGTCCGGCACGAACTGGCGGAGCGCATCCACACCGGCCGGGTGCACGAAACCGAGCGCGGCCGAGCGGACGACGGTGTTCGGAAGGTCGGCGGTGTCGATCAGCGACGACCACGCGATCCGTTTGGCCTCCGCCGTCGGAAGGGCCGCGCGTGCCTGGGCTGCGAACTCTCCGCCCTTGGCTGTGTTGTCGTCGGCGAGAGCGGCGTCGATCTGCGCGGCGTCGACGACGCCACCGGCGGCAAGGGAGACCAGCAGCGCCCAGGAGAGATCCGCGTCGACCACCAGACCGTCGAGAGTCACCTCACCCGCCCGCAGTGCGCGCACCGTCTCCCAGTGCTCGGCGGTGGCTGCGGCCGAGGCGAAGGCAGTGACGAACTGGAGTTGGCTGTCACTGCCGGCCTCCGCGTCGCGGGCGAGGCTCCACAGGCCGTCGGCGACCTTCTCCCGGGCCTGCTCTCGACGCTCCGGAGTCACATACGCGTTTGCGGCGAGCTGCAGCTGAGCCAGGGTCGTACGCACGGTCGTCGATTCCGTCTCGGACCCGATGTTCCGCACCACGAGATCGATGTAGTCCGACGCTGACGCCTCGGCATCGCGTGTCTGATCCCACGCAGCGCCCCAAACGAGGGAACGCGCCAGCGGGTCGGAGATGTCTCGGAGGTGCGCGACAGCCGTCGCCAACGAGCGGTCGTCGAGGCGGATCTTCGCATAGGCCAGATCATCATCGTTGAGAAGCACCAGGTCGGGTCGCTTGTGACCCTTCAGATCGGCCACCTCGGTGAGATCACCGTCGACGTCGATCTCGACGTGGTGCGTGCGCACCAGGCTCCCGTCCGTGAGCGAGTAGAACCCGAGACCCAAGCGATGCGGACGGATCGTCGGGTAATCGGCGGGCGCGGTCTGAACGATGGCGAACCGGGTGATGGTGCCCGTCTCGTCGGTCTTGATCTCGGGTGCGAGGGTGTTGACGCCCGCGGTCTCGAGCCATTTCTTCGACCAGCTGGTCAACTCGCGCCCGCTGGTCGCCTCCAGCTCGGTGAGCAGATCACTGAGCTCCGTGTTGCCCCAGGCATGCTTCTGGAAGTAGGCGGACACGCCCGCGAAGAATGCCTCGATCCCTACCCAGGCAGCGAGCTGCTTGAGGACCGAGCCGCCCTTCGCGTAGGTGATGCCGTCGAAGTTGACCTGTACGTCCTCGAGGTCGTTGATCTCGGCGACCACAGGGTGCGTCGAGGGGAGCTGGTCCTGGCGGTAGGCCCAGGTCTTCTCCATCGCGTTGAACGTGGTCCACGCCTCGGTCCACTCGGTGGCTTCCGCGGTGGCGATGGTGGAGGCCCATTCCGCGAAGGACTCGTTGAGCCAGAGGTCGTTCCACCACTTCATCGTCACGAGGTCGCCGAACCACATGTGGGCGAGCTCGTGGAGGATCGTCACCACGCGGCGCTCCTTGACGGCATCGGTGACCTTGCTGCGGAAGACATACGTCTCCGTGAAGGTGACCGCGCCCGCGTTCTCCATGGCGCCGGCATTGAACTCCGGTACGAACAGCTGGTCGTACTTCTCGAACGGGTACGGAACCTGGAACTTCTCCTCGAAGTACGCGAAGCCCTGGCGCGTCTTGTCGAAGATGTAGTCGGCATCCAGGTGCTGCCAGAGGCTCTTGCGTGCGTAGACGCCGAGGGGGATCACCCGCCCCGATGCGCTGGTGAGTTCCGAGAACACCGACTCGTACGGCCCTGCCACCAGTGCGGTGATGTACGACGAGATGCGAGGGGTGGGAGTGAAGGTCCACGTCGCCACACCGTCGCCCGCGGGGGAGGGGTCGGGAGTCGGCGAGTTCGATACGACCTTCCATGCCGACGGCGCCGTCACCGTGAACTGGAACGTCGCCTTGAGGTCGGGCTGCTCGAACACCGCGAAGACGCGGCGAGAGTCGGGGACCTCGAACTGCGAGTAGAGGTACACCTCGCCGTCGACGGGATCGACGAACCGGTGGAGTCCCTCTCCGGTGTTGGTGTACAAGCAGTCCGCCTCGACGATGAGCTCGTTCTCCGCAGCGAGACCGTTGAGCGCGATCCGTGAGTCGGCGAAGACGGAGGTGTCGATCGACTGCCCATTGAGAGTGATCTCGTGCACCTCGCGGGCGATCAGGTCGATGAATGTCGCCTCACCCTCCGTCGCGGCGAACCGCACCACCGAGCGGGATCGGAAGACCTCCGGCCCTGTGGTCAGGTCGAGGTGCACCTCATACGAGGTCGTGTCGACGATCGCGCGGCGCTGCTGCGCTTCGCTGCGGGTCAGGTTCTCTCCAGGCACGTGCGTGTCTCCCAAGGGTCAGGGTGGATGCCGCGGGCAGGCGCTGCTGGCGCCTGCGACAACCACACAAGCCTACGCCGACGCCGCCTCCCGACGCACATGCGAGCGGGCGTGGGTGATGGCATCCGGCAGGCTCTCGAAGAGGTGATTCTGATGACGGAGGGCATCCAGCACCCCGATACGGCGGAACAGATCGGCGTGGCGGGCCTGGACCCCCTTGATGAGGACGGTCACGCCCCGGCGTTCGAGGGTGTGCACGATGTCGCTCAGGATTCGCGCGCCGGTGGCGTCGACCAGTTCCACCTGACTCAGCCGCAGGACGACCACCGACACCTCCTGCAGTTCGCTCACCCGTTCGAAGACGCGATCGGCGGCCGCAAAGAAGAGCGGTCCGTCAAACCGGATGATCGCGATCCTCTCATCGCCGGGGGTCGCCGGGCCGAGCACCGCTTCACGCTGGACTCCGGCACGTCGCGCGAGGCTGCGCAGCGAGAACACGGTCGCCAGGAGCACCCCGATGGCAACGGCGACGATCAGGTCGACCGACACGGTGATCAGGGCGGTCAGGATGAAGGCGAGCGCGTCACTGCGCGTGGAGCGAACCAGCGCGCGGACGGTGCCCGCGTGCACCATCCGGATCGCCGTCATGATGAGGACCGCGGCGAGGGCGGGCAACGGAATCAGGCTGACCGGTGCGGACAGCGCGAGCACGATCACCAGCAGCACGGCGGCGTGGGTCAGCGATGCCACACGGGTACGCCCCCCGGAGGTCACGTTCACCGCCGTGCGCGCGATCGCGCCCGTTGCCGGCATCCCGCCGAACAAGGCGGATCCGACGGACGCGACGCCCTGCCCGACGAGCTCGCGATCGGGGTCGTAGGGGCCGGCGTCAGCCATGGACGCGGCGACGCGGGCAGACAGGAGGGACTCGATCGCCGCGAGAACGGCCACCGTCACCGCGGGAAGCAGAAGAGACGGCAGGGTTGCCGGGTCGACCGCGGGGATCGCCGGCAGGGGAAAGCCCGCCGGGAGTGCGCCGATCACCGACAGGGGCGACGACACGACCGACACCAGCACAGTCACCACCACGATTCCCACCAGCGAGCCGGGGACCGCACGGTGCACCCGCGGCGCCCACAGCATGCAGCCGGCGATGATCACCCCGACCCCGATGGCCCACGCGAGGTACACCGGATCGGCAGTGCGCACCGCGTCGATGGCCGAGACGAGCGCCGACGTGCTGTGTCCGCCCGCGGACGGGAGATGTGGCGCGGTCATCAGCGGCACCTGCTGCAGGAAGATGATCGCGGCGATCCCGAGGGTGAAACCCTCCACCACCGGCCACGGGATGAACGAGACGGCGCGACCGAGTCGCAGGGCTCCTCCTGCCAGCACCATGATCCCGGCCAGGAGAGTCACGAGGGCGACCGCGGCCGGGCCGTGCACAGCCACGATCGGCAGGAGGACGACCACCATGGCTCCGGTCGGACCCGACACCTGCACCGGCGAGCCGCCGAAGAGGGCCGCGAGTGCGCCCGCGACGACAGCCGTCACCAGCCCGGCCTCCGCGGTGAGCCCGGAGCTGATGCCGAAACCGAGCGCGAGGGGGAGGGCGACGACTCCCACGGTGAGCCCGGCGGCGAGGTCGCCGCGCCACGTCGCACGAACCCCGGCGTAGTCGCGCGCCGAGGGCAACAGTTCGCCGATCCGCGGGAGCCACCCGCCTCGCCCCGGCACCCTGGGTGCGGTGACGGTCATCGCGCCGAGCCCGCGACGTCGGGCAGTTCGTGCGCGTCGCGCAGGAGAGCGCTGTCGTCGGCAAGGATCGCCAGCAGGAACTCCCGCGCGGTCGCCAGGAGCCGCGCGACAGACGGTTCGCTCAATCGGTAGAACACGTGGCTGGCGCGACGTTCGCTCGTCACGAGGCGATGGCGTCGCAGCACGGCCAAGTGCTGAGACAGATGAGATGCCTCCAGCCCGGTGGCGGTCTGGAGATCGGCGACCGACACCTCGGGCGCGGCGGCGAGCAACTCCAGGATGCGGATTCGGTAGGGATGGGCCAGTCCTTTGAAGAGGTTGGCCTTGACTTCATAGAGGGGACGTTGGCGCTTGCTTAACGACATGATGGTTTCATCATGTCACGCGGCGCTGTGCCGCGCGTGCCTCCCTAGGATGGGAGCCATGCGCATCCACATCGCCACCGACCACGCCGGGCTGGAGTTCTCCACGCAGCTGCAACACCATTTGGCCTCGCAGGGCCACGACGTCGTGGACCACGGACCGATCGAGTATGACCCGCTCGATGACTATCCGTCGTTCTGCATCCGTGCCGCGCAGGCTGTGGTGCGCGATCAGACGGCGGGAATCGAGACCCTCGGGGTCGTGTTCGGCGGGTCGGGCAACGGCGAGCAGATCGCCGCCAACAAGGTGGCGGGCGTGCGCGCCGCCCTCGTCTGGAACCTCGCGACTGCCGAGCTCGCCCGGGAGCACAACGACGCCAACGTGATCGCGATCGGTGCACGACAGCACACCTTCGGCGAGGCGGTGTCGTTCATCGACCGCTTCCTCGCCACCCCGTTCTCTGGCGAGGAGCGGCACGCGCGGCGCATCGCGCAACTGGCGGCGTACGAGACCGACGGCAGCCTCGAGCCCGACCCGCGCGCGCTCTGATGCCCGAGGGGCATTCGGTCCATCGGATCGCACGCCAGTTCGAGCGGAACTTCATCGGTCACACGGTCTCCGCCAGCAGCCCACAGGGGCGATTCGTCGACGGCGCGGCCGTCATCAACGGTCGCACAGCCACGCAGGTGCGCGCCGTCGGCAAGCAGATGTTCCTCGAGTTCGACGACGACGTGTGGTTGCGCGTGCACCTCGGGATGTACGGGGCGTGGGATTTCGCGGGTGAGATCCTCGTCGATGCCACCATCGCGGCAGCCAACGGGCGCATGGGACAGACCAACCAGCGCGGCACGGAGCTTTCACCCGTCTTCGATGCCGCCGGAGAGAACTCCCTGACATCCATCGGCGCACCCCGCAAGGCTCGCGGACACGTGCGCATGAGCGAGCAGACGCAGGGGCTCGCCGACGAAGACGAATGGCCGCCGCCGATCGTGGGCCAGGTGCGCCTGCGTCTCATGACCGATGTCACCAGCGCCGACCTCCGAGGCCCGACGGCATGCGAGCTCCAGACATCCGAGGAGATGATGGCCACCGTGGCCAGGCTCGGGCCGGATCCGCTCGTCGACGACGTCCGGGACGGTGAGGAGCGCTTCGTAGCGGTGGTCAGGCGCAAGCCGACGCCGATCGGACTGCTGCTGATGGATCAGTCGGTGGTCAGCGGCATCGGAAACGTGTATCGCGCCGAGCTGCTGTTCCGCGCCCGAGTGAACCCCCACACCCCCGGACGGGATGTGCCCGAGGAGATCGTCCGCGCGCTCTGGCGCGACTGGGTGAGACTGCTGGCGATCGGTGTGGACACCGGCCAGATGATGACGATGGATGATCTGGATGCCGACGCGTACCGCCGCGCGATGGCGCATCGCGACGACCGTCACTGGGTGTACCACCGCGCCGGGCTCCCGTGCCGCGTGTGCGGCACGGAGATCGTCCTCGAGGAGATGGCCGCGCGCAAGCTCTACTGGTGCCCGTCCTGCCAACGCTGAGGAGCGTCGACCGATGAGACAGAATCCGAGTTTCGCGATGACCGACATCGCAGAACTGCGACGGGTGATCGCCGAGAATCCCTGGGTGACCCTCGTGAGCCAGGCCGACGACGGCCTCGTCGCCTCGCACTACGCCGTGATGCTGGACGAGGATCGCGATGACCTCACGATCGTCGGGCACGTCGGAAAGCCCGACGATGCGATCCACGGTTTGGGGGAGCGCGAACTGCTCGTCGTCGTCCAAGGGCCACACGGGTACATTTCTCCGGGTTGGTATGCGCCGGGGCCGAACGTCCCCACGTGGAACTTCGTGTCGGTGCATCTGGCCGGCGTCCCCGAGATCCTCACGACGGAGGAGAACCTTGCGGTCCTCGACCGCCTGGTCGCGCATTTCGAGGATCGGATGCCGGCGCCGCGCCACCTGTGGGAGCTCCCGAACGACGAGGAGTTCGTCCGTCGCCTGGAGCGGGGGACGGTCGGCTTCCGCCTCACCCCCACGAGAGTCGTGGCCAAACGAAAGCTCAGCCAGAACAAGACCGACGACGTCGTCGACACCATCATCGACGAGTTGCAGTCCGGAACCCCGTACGCGGATCCGCGACTTTCGTTCGAGATGCGGCGCGCGCACGAGTCGATCCGCGCCGCGCGGGGGAGCGCGTCATGAGCACCGATGCCGGCGACATCGTCTCCGTCATCGCCCACGCGCGACTGACGGGAAGCGATCGCCTCGACCCATTCGGCACCGAGCCGGTCGACATCCATCTGAGCGATGGGCAGATCATCGACATCGCCCCCGCCGGCGCCCTGCCCCATCGGGGTGTCGTGGTCGACGCCCACGGGGCGTGGGTGATTCCCGGGCTGTGGGATCACCACGTCCACACCGTGCAGTGGGCCCTGGCCGCCCAGCGGCACCCGCTCGGCCACGTCAGATCGGCTTCTCAGGCGGCGGCCGAGATGGCCACCGCGGCGGTGCGGGAGGACGGGAGGCGCGTGGGAACCGGTTTCCGTGACGCGCTCTGGAGCGATCAGCCGACGCTCGCCGCGCTGGACGCCGTCACCGGCGAGGTGCCCACGTACCTCATCAACGCGGACGTCCACAGCGTGTGGCTCAACTCGGCGGCGCTTCGCCGCGAAGGCATGTCGACCGATGACAGCGGCGTGCTGCGCGAAGAGCTCGCATTCGAGATCTCCCGCCGTCTCAACGCCGCCGACCCTCGTATCGCCGACCGGTATGTGACCTCGGCGCTACGTGCCGCGGCCGCCCGCGGCGTGGTGGGCATCGTGGATCTCGACATGGCCTGGAACGCGGAGGCTTGGTCACGACGGCTGGCCGACGGATTCGACACGACGAGGGTGTCGTTCGGCGTCTATCCCGCCCTGCTGGAACGGGCGATCGCCGAGGGCCTCGCGACCGGCGATGCTCTCGATCCCGCGGGACTCGTGCGGATGGGACCACTCAAAGTCATCACCGACGGTTCCCTGGGAACCCGTACCGCGGCCTGCTCACACGCCTATCCCGGCGACCCGCACAACCACGGGCTGCTCACGGTTCCGCCCACGCAACTGCAGGATCTTCTGATCCGCGCCACAGGCGCCGGGCTGGCCGTCGCGGTGCACGCGATCGGCGATGTCGCCAACTCGCACGCCCTCGACGCGTTCGCCGCCACGGGCGCCCACGGGACCATCGAGCATGCGCAGCTGGTCGCTCACGCAGACATCAGACGATTCGCGCGTTTGGGGGTGGCAGCGAGCGTGCAGCCCGAGCACGCCGTCGACGACCGTGACATGACGGACACCATCTGGGCCGACCAGACCGCTATCGCTTACCCGCTCCGCTCGCTCGCCGACGCGGGCGCGAATCTCCTCTTCGGATCCGACGCCCCGGTCTCGCCGTTGGACCCGTGGGCGGCGATGGCCGCTGCGGTGCACCGCACCCGCGACGGGCGGGCGCCCTGGCGGCCGGAGGAGGGTGTCGAGGCGGCCACCGCGCTATCGGCATCGACGGCGGGCGGATCTGCCACCGGCAACGCCCTGTTCCCGGGGGCGACGGCGGACCTGGCCGTCGTGGACGTCGACCCGCTGTCGGCTGACGACGCGCTGCTGCGCGGCGCGTCGGTTCACGCAACGATGATCGAGGGGCGCCTGACGCACCGCGCATGAGACGCGGATGGCATTCCGCACACGACGAGGGCCCCGCCGTCTCAGACGTGCGGGGCCCTCGTGTGTCGCCTTCTCGGCGACGTGCGGCTTATTCGGCGATGTGCGCGAACAGGAACCAGCGGTCCTTGTCGAGCGCCGCCTTGATCGCGATGGCCACGTCCTGGCTGGTGAGGTCGGTCTCGTCCAGCCCGTCGATGGCGGCCTGGACGTCGGCGAGCACGGCATCCATGTCGGCGATGACGGCTTTGATCTCGTCCTGCCACTGGGCGAAGCCGGCGGGAACTGCGGTAGACGTCTTCTCGGCCACGGTCGACACCCGGGCATCGATGGGCAGCCCGAGGGCCACGATTCGCTCGGCCGCAAGGTCAGCCGACGCCTGCGCGTTGGCCACCAGAGTGTCGAGCAACTCGTGGATGGCGATGAAGTTGCTGCCACGCACGTTCCAGTGCGCCTGCTTCCCGTTGACGGCCAAGGCCTGGAGACCCAGGACGAGGGGGCTCAGCAGCTGAGCAGTGCTCGCTGCGGCCTCCGAGTCGGCGATCGTCGCGGGGATGGTGTGCGTCTTGGTCATGTTCTCGCCCTCCGTTCACGCAGGGTTCTGCCCTGCTATGTACAGAAACGCTACCGACCGTCAGACATTCCGCAAGCAAGTTGAGGCTCGGCTTACCGCGTGCTAATGGGCGACGGGTGCGGTCGGTAAGGTCGTGCGCATGACGATCGCCGCCGACGCTTCCGTCCTCGCACTCGCGGGCGGGGTTCCGCACCTCCATCCGTCCGCGTTCGTCGCGAGCGGTGCCCGCATCGTCGGCGACGTCCAGCTGGGTCAGGGTGCCAGTGTCTGGTACAACGCCGTGCTGCGCGGCGACAGCGCCCGAATCGTCGTCGGTGCCGGCAGCAACCTGCAGGACAACGTGTCCGTCCACGTCGACTCCGAGCACCCCGTCGTCATCGGCCAGTATGTCTCGGTGGGTCACAACGCGGTCGTCCACGGGTGCACGATCGGCGACGGATCACTGATCGGCATGGGGAGCGTCATCCTGTCTGGCGCGCGCATTGGACGAGGCTGCCTCATCGCCGGGGGAGCGGTGGTCCTCGAAGGAACGGTGGTTCCCGCCGGTTCGCTGGTGGCGGGAGTGCCGGCGAAAGTCCGTCGCTCGTTGACCGACGAGGAGCGCGTCGGCATCCTGCGCAACGCGGAGCTCTACCTTGCGCACGCGGCCGCCCACGCAGACGGTTCGCCCGCCTGAGTCACAGCGATGGCGTACCTGTCGCGCCTGGAAGATGATTGTGGAGGGGATGACGGGAATCGAACCCGCACCATCAGTTTGGAAGCCCGTGCCGAACCGGTACATGCGCGAACCGACATGAACCGGCGGGAGCCATCCCGCACAGCATTCTCGGAGATTCTCGCCCTGTCTCGCTGATCGCGGCGGATTGCGCCGGAGCGCCCCGGCGGGGCGCGGGGGACGGGATTTCCGCCGGGATGTTGCCCGACAGCGTTCCCGTCGATACGTGAGGCGAGCGCTGAGAGCTATGTTGGCGCCATGACGCTCTTCCACACCTTGTTGTCTGGTCTTGTCTACCTATAGCACCCCGAGACAGGCGGTTGGTCGGCTGGAGGGTCCTGCGCCGCGATCGGTGACCGGTCGCACTGGCTAACGGCGGCGCACTGCGTACCGGAGGGATTCACGATCAGTTTGATTCGTGGAGGCCTCGTCAGGCACCCCATCCCGGTGGTCGAGGTACAGCGGCATCCGAAAGCTGATGTGGCGGTCCTGCGCGTCTCGCTCGACACCGACACGGCGCCACCCGGCCTCGAAGAAAGCTCCGCGAAGTGGTCGAGGCCTCGCTCGCCGCGAGCAAGCCGAAGCTGAAGGAAGGCACCTATCTCCAGTACGAGCACCTATACCGCACGCGGATTCTGCCGACATTCGGAGACAAGCGCATCGCCGCGATCACGAGTGAGGACATCGAGGCGTGGATCGCGGAGCTTGTGGAGAAGGATCTCGCCCCGAATACGATCCACAACCACTATGTGCTGCTGAACAAGGTGTTTCGGTACGCGCTCCGGCATCGCATCCTCGCTCACAACCCGTGTGCCGGTGTCGAGCTTCCCCGCAACGCTCCAAAAACCGAGTTTGCGCCGGTCTTCCTCACGCCCGCGTAGGTCACCGCCGTCTGCGCCCAGTTGAAAGGCGAGAAGCCGTTGCCGACACTGATCCGGTTCGCCGCCTACACGGGCCTCCGAGCGGCAGAGATCGCCGGGCTACGCGTGCGCGACGTTGACCTCGCTGCCGGCCACGTCGAGGTTCGGCAGACAATGAAGCGCATCGGGAACGTCTGGACGGTCGGGACGCCGAAGTCGAAGCGCTCCACTCGTACGGTGCCTCTGCTGGACCGGCAGCTCATCGGCGAGTTGAAGGCGGTGCTGCTGACCAACCCGAACAGCGGCGACCTCGACGCGCTGTTCTGGCCGGGGAGGGCAAACGGATCACGACGCCTGGACTGGTCGCGACCGGTCGACGTCGGGGGAGTGCTGCGCTACTACCTGCGCCCCGCTCTGACGCGAGCGAAGCTGCCGCGGATGCGGTTCCACGACCTCCGGCACACCTACGCCAGCCTCATGTTCGCGGCAGGGTTCAAGCCCTACGAGGTCAGCCGGTACATGGGGCATGCGAGCATCGCCACCACCGACGGCATCTACGCACACCTGTACCCGAGCGACTACAACGAGCAGATCGCCCGCTTCGAGGCCTACGTTGCGGAGGGATGAGCGTAGGTGCTCAATGGAACGCCAAAGAGCGTGCCGTGGCACCGTCAACTCGATCAACGAGCCAACGCCTGCAGGCATCAGCAAGGAACAGATTGATCGGGAAGCCGAGGCCGTCGAGCGCTGCCCCAAGCACAAGCAAGCGCGACAGCGAAAGAGGGAAGGCGACCGCGGCGACCTCGTTTCCTGATCGGTCGTGGACAGCGGTGTCCTGCATTGCCCGCTCGCTCCCACGATCACCGACGACTGGCGCTCGACCAACTCAACGAAGTCCGGATTGCATATCACCTGCTTCGGATGCCCGGCTATGTGCTATCGTCAGCGCAACTGCGAGGGAGCAAGGAGCCGAACTTGTCTACGGGGCTTAGCAATCGCGCCAGTTCTGTGTGGAAGCTGTTCGGTTTTGTCGCGGCGTTGGCGGTAGGTCTGGCTCTCGCAATCAGTCACTCGGGAACGGCACGAGCTCTCGTCAATCAAGGACTCTCCGGCTGCGGTGGCGACACCACCATTCAGTGGGCATTCAACTGAGATACTGACTGGACGAGCCAGCGCAAGTCATGGGCTCGCGTAGCCATCAACAGCGTTAAGCTACCCAAGGATTACGACGGGTCGAGACACATCTCCATTACCGAGGTCACCGACTGGAATGCCAACGGCGTTATTGAGGTGCGCCTTGATGCGCTGGACGACGGACAATACGGGTATGCCGATTGTGACGACCAGCACCCGGCTCTCGTCCTCAACGTCGATTACGCGACGGCAGGCGGGGGGCCGTATTTCTACAAGGTCGTGCGCCATGAGTTGTTGCACCTGCTAGGTGCATCCCATACGGGGAAGGACGACTCTGCGGCAACCGCCGATAATCCGGTCACCATGGCTACGTGCGTCAGCTACGGCAACTTCACAGGTGCGACGGCAATCGACCGAGACAGTGAGATCTACCTCAACTGGGCGTACAGTGCTCTGAGCAATCGGCAACTCAAGTCAAACATTGGGTATGAGAATGGTTTGGCCGACTGGGGCGCGTCGAACGGTACTGTTTCGAACGCCGCCACCGGAGGCATATACGACTCGGCGTACGCCTCCTACTATCCGACGGGAACTTCGGCGGATTCCTTTCTCCGACAGTCCATGCGCCTGTGGACTGGCAACGACTCTTCGGTGGAGTTCCGAGCCGTCATCAACGCGCGATCCCCTTCGAGCGCGACGACGACGCGCGTGCGGGCTGCACTGTGGACGCGCTTGCTCAGCGAGTCTGGGAACAACGGATGTGCGTATCCGCGAGGACTTCAGAATCCGAACAACGAGACTGTCACCGCGAACTACGTGCTCGTTTCGCAAAGCGCCGCCGAAACGGTCAGCACGGGGTCCTGGACCTCCGTCAACTCGCCATGGACGTCGGTTTCGGTGAGGGACGGGTGGCACCTGCAGTTGCGTGCTTATGGTAACTCCTCGGGAGATTATGCCGTTTGGTTCGATCACGTCCGGGCGGAGGAGCGATAGGTCATGGAATCGATCAGGAAGTGGACCGCGGTTCTCGCGTCGACCGTAATTGCGCTAGTGCTTACCGGGTGCGCAACATCGGAGCCTGGAGGGACGACGCCACCGGTGGACGCGACCGCTGAGGAACTCGGAGCCGCCTTCGCCGACTGTGGACCGAACGACGAGATCTGGGTCTCGACGGAAGAATTCCTCGCGAACACGGACGCCTGGTACGAGGTGAAGACCATCGAGGGCCAGCGTGCCCCGGATGAGAGAAACCCGGTGACGATCACCGACACAAAGGGCAGAGTGGTTGAGGCCCGGATGTTCGGAGCGCGATGGCCAGGTATCGAATGGGCTCAACAGACAGGCTCCCACATCTGGGCTGCCACATCGGCCGAACCTGAGGGGCTCGTGCAGATTGTCATGATCGTCACCCCCAGCGGTGCCGCGTTCTTCCCGGGAGGATGCCTGGACTCCTACCGCGCCAGCGTGGAGCAGCTCAACGGGGACCGCACCGACGAGATACTCGCGGGGCTACCGTTTATCCAGCAGTCGGAAGTGGCCGATTACCTCGGTGTCCCGCCCGAGATCGACCCTGACGCTGATGAGCACGTTCTGCTCAACCCTGACACTGCGGATCCTGAACTGCTCGCGTCATTGGATCTGATCGGCATCGAGATCACGATTTCGGAACCGGTGTGGGAGAAGCCGACCGAAGTGCTCGGCGAAGGAATGCTCACTATCTGTTCTCGCATTGACGCCGGATGGAACGATTGCATCTTTACCGGCAATGCCTCCACGGAGACCCAGCTCATCAACGCCTACGTGGACGACACGGACAATCTGGAGTTCTGGCTGCTGAACGGCGACGCAGACGTTTCAAAGCCCATCGGAAAGCTCGGTGAAGTCATCGCCGAGGGCTCGCCGATCATCGTGACGATCGATACCTCCGAAATCACCGCTGACGGGAAGTTCACCGGCGACGACCGCGTGTCTCTGGTCGAGTAGGCGCCCGCCGGGATTTCGACGAGATCTCCGACTCCGGCCGATTTGGCCGACGGCTCGTGATCCCATACAGGGCTTGTGGAGGGGATGACGGGAATCGAACCCGCACCATCAGTTTGGAAGACTGAGGCTCTACCATTGAGCTACATCCCCGAAGCCGAACAAGCGGCCACCGGAACAGTGTACAGGGCGATGTCGGCTAGACTCGACACGGCCGTTTCGACGCATGCGTGCGTGCGCACTCCGGGGCGTAGCTCAGCTTGGTAGAGCGCCCGCTTTGGGAGCGGGAGGCCGCAGGTTCAAATCCTGTCGCCCCGACCACGGCCCATCCAGACCGAGAAACCCAGACCACAGCGGACGTGCATGCGCGCGGCCGGACACGAGGAGAACGAACAGGCATGGTCACGAGCACCGTCGAGAAGCTCAGCCCCACCCGGGTGAAGCTGCACATCACGGTCACCCCCGACGAACTGAAGCCGAGCATCGCGCACGCGTACGAGCACATCGCTCAAGACGTGCAGATCCCCGGTTTCCGCAAGGGCAAGGTTCCGGCGCCGATCATCGACCAGCGTGTCGGTCGCGGTGCGGTCATCGAGCACGCCGTCAGCGAGGGACTCGACGGCTTCTACCGTGAGGCCGTCGCCGCCAACGAGGTGCGTACCGTCGGTCGGCCCTCGGCCGAGGTCATCGACTGGCCGAGCGACAAGGACTTCTCCGGCGACCTCAAGGTCGAGGTCGAGGTCGACGTGCGTCCCGAGTTCGACCTTCCGGCTCTCGACGGCATTACCGTCGAGGTCGACGCCGTCGAGACCGACGATGCCGCCGTCGACGCCGAGCTCGACCGGCTGCGCGCACGCTTCGGCACGCTGATCACCGTCGACCGTCCCGCCACGACCGGTGACTTCGTGGAGCTCGACCTCATCGCCACGATCGACGGCAACCAGATCGACCGCGCCGAAGGAGTGTCGTACGAAGTCGGCTCGGGCGAACTGCTCGAGGGCATCGACGAGGCCGTCGAGTCGTTGACCGCCGGCGAGGAGACCACCTTCCGCTCCACGCTCGTCGGGGGAGACCACGCCGGCCAGGAGGCCGAGGTCGCCGTCACCGTGAAGTCGGTCAAGGAGCGCGAGCTCGCCGAGGCCGACGACGACTTCGCGCAGATGGCGAGCGAGTTCGACACCATCGCCGAACTGCGCGAGAGCATCGCCACTCGCCTGTCCGAGCAGTCGGTCTACGTTCAGGGTGCTGCCGCTCGCGACAAGCTCGTCGACGCGCTGATCGAGAAGATCGACATCCCGGTTCCGGCTCAGCTGGTCGAAGACGAGGTGCACCAGCACCTCGAGGGCGAAGGCCGCCTCGAAGACGACGAGCACCGGGCCGAGGTCACCGAGGCCAGCCAGAAGCAGTTCCGCACGCAGATGATCCTCGACAAGCTCGCCGAGGCGAGCGAGGTGCAGGTCTCGCAGGACGAGCTCACCCAGTACCTGATCCAGTCGGCCGCGCAGTACGGCATGGCGCCGCAGGAGTTCGTCGATGCCCTCCAGCAGAACGGGCAGCTGCCGCTCATGGTCGGTGAGGTCGCTCGCAACAAGGCGCTCGCGATCGCACTCGGCAAGGTGACCGTGGTCGACACGAACGGCAAGACCGTCGACCTCACCGGCTTCATCGCCGTCGACGACGAGGGTGAGAGCGCTGACGCCGAGCCGGAGGCTGAGGCTGAGGCTGAGGCCGAGGCTCCCGCGAAGAAGGCACCCGCGAAGAAGGCGCCGGCCAAGAAGGCGGCCACGAAGAAGGCGGACGACGACGCGGCTGACGCCGAGCCCGCGAAGAAGGCACCCGCCAAGAAGGCGGCGAAGAAGGCCGACGGCGAGTAGCACTCGCCTCCAACGGGGTCGGATGCCACGGCATCCGACCCCGTTGTCGTCCGTGGCACGCGCCCCGATATGCCGACGGCGAACACGGGCGGGTCACTCCCGGCGCGCCGATAGATTCGATGTCGAACCGTAACCCGGAATCAGGAGCATTCATGGCTGAACCACTTGTCGCGACGAGCGTCTTCGACAGGCTGTTGAAAGACCGCATCATCTGGCTCGGGTCGGAGGTGCGCGATGAGAACGCCAACGAGATCTGCGCCAAGATCCTCCTCCTCGCGGCCGAAGACAGCGAGAAGGACATCTACCTCTACATCAACTCGCCCGGCGGGTCGATCACGGCGGGCATGGCGATCTACGACACGATGCAGTTCGTGCCGAACGACATCGTCACGGTCGGCATCGGCATGGCCGCCTCGATGGGCCAGCTGTTGCTGACCGCGGGCACAAAGGGGAAGCGCTACATCACCCCCAACGCCCGCGTGCTGCTGCACCAGCCGCACGGTGGCTTCGGCGGCACGGCCAGTGACATCCAGACGCAGGCGCAGCTGATCCTCGACATGAAGAAGCGTCTGGCGGAGATCACCGCCGCTCAGACCGGCAAGAGCGTCGAGCAGATCAACGAAGACGGCGACCGCGACCGCTGGTTCACGGCGGAGCAGGCGCTCGAGTACGGCTTCGTCGACCACATCCGCGAGTCGGCGACCGACGTCGTCGGTGGCGGCGGAACCGAGAACTGAGACCGGAGGACACACATCATGAACACCCCCACCTTCGGGCTGCCGCAGCACGGCGTGCAGATGCCTTCCAGCCGCTACATCCTTCCTCAGTTCGAGGAGCGCACCGCGTACGGATACAAGCGCCAGGACCCGTACAACAAGCTGTTCGAAGACCGTGTCATCTTCCTGGGTGTCCAGGTCGACGACGCGTCCGCCGACGACGTGATGGCACAGCTCCTGGTGCTGGAGTCACAAGACCCCGACCGTGACATCATCATGTACATCAACTCGCCCGGTGGCTCCTTCACGGCGATGACGGCGATCTACGACACGATGCAGTACGTGTCGCCGGAGATCCAGACCGTCGTGCTCGGCCAGGCCGCCTCCGCAGCCTCCGTGCTGCTCGCCGCCGGTGCGCCCGGCAAGCGTCTGGCCCTCCCGAACGCACGGATCCTCATGCACCAGCCCGCCGTCGGTGAAGCCGGGCACGGCCAGGCGTCGGACATCGAGATCCAGGCAGCCGAGATCCTCCGGATGCGCACCTGGCTCGAGGAGACGATGGCTCGCCACACCAAGAAGACGCAGGCCGAGGTGAACAAGGACATCGATCGCGACAAGATCCTGTCTGCCGCCGAAGCCCTCGAGTACGGCATCGTCGACCAAGTGCTGACCTCCCGCAAGCGCACGCCCGCCGCGATCACCGCCTGACGCGTTCGTTTCGACACGAAAGCCCCGGATACTGTCCGGGGCTTTCGTGCGTGATCGAGGCGATGGATGACAGACCTGTCTCAATCCGCCGCGTTGTCCGCGCCAGCGGTTAGGCTCGATCTGGTTCTGTGAAATCCCTGAAGAGGGAGCCGCACCCGGGAGGACGACCATGGCACGAATCGGTGAGAGCGCCGACCTGTTCAAGTGCTCCTTCTGCGGAAAGAGCCAGAAGCAGGTACAGCAGCTCATCGCAGGCCCGGGCGTGTACATCTGCGACGAGTGCGTCGAGCTGTGCAACGAGATCATCGAAGAGCGGATGGCCGAGTCCAGCGACGGTGCGGTGGCCGAGTTCGACCTCCCCAAGCCGCGCGAGATCTTCTCCTTCCTCGAGGAGTACGTCGTCGGACAGGACCCTGCCAAGCGTGCCCTCGCCGTCGCCGTCTACAACCACTACAAGCGTGTGCGCGCACACGCCACCTTGCAGCCTGCGGAACAGCGCGCGGACGAGGTCGAGATCGCGAAGAGCAACATCCTCCTCCTCGGTCCCACCGGCTGCGGCAAGACGTATCTGGCCCAGACGCTCGCGAAGCGTCTGAACGTGCCGTTCGCCGTCGCCGATGCCACGGCGCTCACCGAAGCCGGGTACGTCGGTGAAGATGTCGAGAACATCCTGCTGAAGCTGCTGCAGGCGGCAGACTTCGACGTCAAGCGTGCCGAGACCGGCATCATCTACATCGACGAGGTCGACAAGATCGCTCGCAAGGCGGAGAATCCCTCGATCACGCGCGACGTGTCGGGCGAAGGAGTGCAGCAGGCGCTCCTGAAGATCCTCGAGGGCACCGTGGCCTCCGTCCCGCCGCAAGGGGGACGCAAGCACCCGCACCAGGAGTTCATCCAGATCGACACGACGAACGTGCTGTTCATCGTCGCAGGCGCGTTCGCCGGGCTCGAGGACATCATCTCGTCGCGCGTCGGCAAGCACGGCGTCGGCTTCGGCGCACCCCTCCATGAGAAGGGCAAAGACCTCGATCTGTTCAGCGAGGTACAGCCCGAAGACCTACACAAGTTCGGTCTGATCCCCGAGTTCATCGGGCGTCTTCCGGTGGTCACCTCGGTGTCCCCCCTCAACCAGGAAGCTCTCATCGAGATCCTGACGGGTCCGAAGAACGCATTCGTCAAGCAGTATCAGCGCATGTTCGAACTCGACGGCGTCGCGCTGGAGTTCGAGCAGGACGCGCTCCTGGCCATCGCCGACCTCGCCGTCGCGCGCAAGACCGGTGCCCGCGGCCTGCGGGCCATCCTCGAAGACGTTCTGGGACCCATCATGTTCGAGATCCCGTCGACCGAGGATGTCGACAAGGTGATCGTCACGCGCGCCGCCGTCGACGAGGGAGCGGCCCCCACGCTCGTGCTGCGCCAGAAGCGCAAGACCGCCTGAGCGCGGGTCGCACCCGCGCGCCCGGCCGGCGTGTCGGGGGTCTGCGTTAGCGTGCCGTCATGACCCGATTCGTCTTCGACACCGCCTCATCGCTGAACGGCTGGATCGCCGATGAAGAGAACTCCCTGGCGTGGCTGTTCGCCGTCGACGGTGGTACGGAGCCGTCGCCCGAGCTGCTTCCCGCCCACGCCACCGTGCTCGTCGAAGGGTCGACCACGTACGAGTGGCTCCTCCGCGAATCCGACCTCCTCGCCCACCCGGAGCGGTGGCAGGAGTTTCACGCCACACGACCCACCTTCGTCTTCACTCATCGCCGACTGCCGGTGCCCGCCGGCGCCGATGTCCGATTCGTGTCCGGTCCCGTGGGAGACGTCATCCCCCAGATACGCGAGGCCGCCGGCGTCGGCGATGTGTGGGTCGTGGGGGGAGGGGAACTGGCGGGGCAGTTCCTCGATGCCGGCGCACTCGACGAGCTGGCGGTTTCGGTCGCCCCGGTCCTCTTGTCCGGCGGCGCACCGCTGTTGCCACGGCGTGTCGAGGCTTCTCGGCTTCGGCTGAGATCCGCGACCGCCGTCGGGCAGTTCGCCCGGCTCATCTACGACGTCCGCGGCGCCGGAGACGACGCCGACTGAGGTCAGGGTCCAGCGCGATGTCTCAGCCGTCGAGCCCGCGGCGCTTCAGGAGCGGTTCGATCCGTGCGTCGTGCCCGCGGAAGTCGCGATAGGCGGCGAGCGGATCCATTGATCCGCCCACACCCAGAAGGCGTTCGCGGAACCGATCGCCGTTCGCGCGGATGAGCCCGCCGTTCTCGCGGAACCACTCCACGGTGTCGGCGTCGAGCACCTCGCTCCAGATGTAGGAGTAGTACCCCGCGCTGTAGCCTCCCGAGAAGACGTGCGCGAAGTAGGTGGACGAGTAGCGCGTCGGCACGACGGGGTTGTCGAGTCCGATGTCGCGCAGGGCCGCCGCCTCGAAGGCGCCGACGTCGGACACCGCTCGTGCCTCGTCGGCGGAGAGAGAGTGCCACGCTTGGTCGATCCAGGCCGCGGCGAGGTACTCACTGGTCGCAAAGCCCTGGTTGAACGTCTCCGACGCATGGAGACGCTCGACCACGTCTGCGGGGAGCGGCTCACCGGTGTCGATGTGCACGGCGTAGCTGGCGAGGACGTCGGGCCAGAAGATCCACATCTCGTTGACCTGGCTGGGGAACTCCACGAAGTCGCGGAACACGTTGGTGCCGGCGAAGTGCGGATAGGTGACGCGAGCGAACAAGCCGTGCAGAGCGTGACCGAACTCGTGGAACAGCGTGGTCACCTCGTCGAGGGTGAGCAGCGTCGGTTGACCGTCGCCCGGCTTGGGCACGTTGAGATTGTTGACCACGATCGGCGAGGTTCCCCGCAGCTGGGATTGCGAGACGATCGAGTTCATCCACGCGCCGCCGCGCTTGGTGTCGCGCGTGTACAGATCGAGCAGGAACAGACCCAGCTCCGAACCGTCCTCATTGTGGATCTCGAACACCCGCACGTCGGGGTGATAGGCGGGAAGATCGCGCCTTTCGGTGAATCGGATGCCGTAAAGCGCGCTGGCGGCGCGGAAGACACCGTCCTGCAGCACGCGCTCAGCCTCGAACCAGGGCCGCAAAGCCGTGCGATCGAGGTCGAACCGCTCCGCGCGCACCCTCTCCGTCGCGAAGGCCCAGTCATGCGCGGCGATCTCGAAGCCACCCCCCGCGCCGTCGACGATGACCTGCAGGTCGGACTGTTCGCGGCGAGCATTCTCGGCGGCAGCCTGCGCCAATCGTCGGAGGAGGTCCTGAACGGCGGCGGGGGAGCCCGCCGTCTCATCACTGGTCACATACTCGGCGTGAGAGCCGTAGCCGAGAAGCTCGGCCCGCTCCGCACGAAGGCGGACGATCTCCAGCAGCACGCCGCGGTTGTCGTGGTCGTTGCCTCGTGACCCGCGCGCCCGAGAGGCCTCCAGGAGGCGTCGTCTACTCTCACGGTTCGTCAGAGTCGACAGGTGGGGGTGGCCCGTGAAGAGCGTGAGGGTGATGGCGTACGCATCTTCCCACCCCCGGTCGCGAGCGTTGTGAGCCGCCGCCGAGAGCTCTCCGGCGGTGAGCCCATCGAGCTCCTCGACGTCGTCGAACACCACCGTGAGGTCGTTGGTGTCGGCCAGAAGGTTCTTCTCGAACGTCGTCGTCAGCACCGACAGGCGTTGGTTGATCGCGGTGAGGCGGGATTTGTCGTCGTCGTCGAGTGCCGCTCCCGCGTGGGTCATTTCGCGGAAGTGACGATCGACGAGGTATCGCGATTCGTCATCCAGATCGAGATCGCCCAGGTGACCGTGCAGGGTCTTCACCCGCCAGTACAACTCTCCGTCGAGCTGAATGGCATCCTGATGCGCGGCCATGAGAGGAGCAAGGGCCTCCTCGATCTCTTGGATCTCGGCCGTGGCGTCTGCAGACGACACCGTGTAGAAGGTGCGGGCGACCCTGTCCAAGAGCGCACCTGCCCGCTCCAGTGGCAGCATGGTGTTCTCGAACGTCGGCATCGAACGCACCCTCGTGATCGCGGCGATCTCGGCCCGATGCTCTGCGATCGCGCGCTCGAAGGCAGGCAGGTAATCCGCGGCGTCGATGAGCCGGTAGTCCGGCAGGCCGTAGGGGAGTGCCGACTCGGTCAGGAGGGGATTGGGCCGGGAGTCATCCGTCATGCCGCCAGCCTAGTTCGACGTCCGAAGGTGCAAAGGTCGCGTTGCAAAGTGTTGTTTGCATTCGGGCCGTTGCAAAGGTATCTTTGCACTATGGATCACGAGCAGAAGCCCCCCTTCGGTCAACCGGACCGGACCCTCGACCAGGGAGCGCTTCGCGCGCTGGCTCACCCGCTGCGCGTTCAGATGTACGACATCCTGTCGCAGTACGGTCCCCAGACGGCCAGCAGCCTGGCGCAGCTGACGGGGGAGTCATCGGGCTCGACGAGCTATCACCTCCGGGCGCTCGCCAAGCACGATCTCATCCGAGAGGTGGAGGGGCGCGGCTCGGGTCGCGAGCGGTGGTGGGAGCGGCCCAAGGGTTCGATCTCGTTCACGAACCCCGAGGCGATGAGGACTCCATCCGGGCGGGCGGCCACACAAGTGATCATGTCGGAGTTCCTCAACCGTCGACACCAGCAGTTGCTGCGCTTCGTCGGCGAAAGCATGAAGGCACCCGACAGCCTCGACAGCGCACCGGAGATGATCTCGACCTCCACGCTGCGCCTGACGGATGAGCAGGCCAACCTCGTCAGCGACCGCCTTCAAGCCGTGATGAACGAAGCCTCCGCCGCCTACCGCGATCAGGACGGTCCGGATCTGCGGCCATTCTCCCTCCGTATCGATTTCTTCCCGCTTCCTCCCGAAGGGCACTGACATGACCACCGTCTCTGTCACACCTCACCTGACTGCCGGCACCGCCGTTCCCACAGCGGTGGAGCGGCTGCTCCTGCACCTGTCGGCTCGGGTGATCGTCGCGATCGACAATCGACTTCGCCGGCGCGCTCGCGCGGCGTTCACCGCGCACGCGCGGGCCCACGAGGAGGCCGTGCGTGTCGCAGCCGCCGTGCACACCACGGGGCTGCTGCCCCGATGAGCGTGAGCGTCCAGACGAAGCAGCACCGGCGGCTGGGACCCGACTTCGGCAAGCTGTGGACCGCCGCCGCCTTCAGCAATCTCGCCGACGGCCTCGGCCGGACGGCGGTTCCGCTGGCAGCGACCACGCTGACGCGTGATCCGCTCATGATCTCGGTGATCGGAGCCCTCGCCTTCGTTCCGTGGCTGGTGTTCGGGCTTCCCGCCGGCATGATCGTCGATCGATTCGATCGGCGCACCATCATGGCGCTGGCCAACACTCTGCGCGGTGCGGTCGCCGTGTGGCTCTCGGTGCTGGCGGTCAGCGGCACGCTGAGTCTGTGGGCACTCTTCGTGGGCACTCTCGTCTTCGGCATCGGAGAGACGCTGTTCGACAACGCCACGAACGCCGTCATCCCGGGCGTCGTTCGACGCGAGCACCTCGATCGCGCCAACGGCTGGATGCAGGCTGCGCAGATCACCATCGACAGCTTCATCGCCACTCCGATCGCCGGCGTTCTCTTCGCCGTCTCGATCGCACTGCCGCTGTGGGCCGGCAGCGCGGCGTACATCATCCCCATCGTCCTGGCGATCATGCTCCCGCTCTCTGCGGCACGGCCCCTTCGCGAGCGCGCGGCGATCTCAGACGACGGTGACGTGGCCGTCGGCATGCTCGCCGAGCCGCTCACCACCGCCGACCCGCCCGCACGCGTCAGCACCCGTGAAGCCATCGCCTATCTGTGGCGCCACCGGTATCTGCGCGCGATGGTCGTGTACACCTCGCTCATCGGCTGCTCGCTCTCCTTCGGACAAGCGGTGATCATCCTCTTCTTCCTCGACACGCTCGACGTTCCGATCGCCGCCATCGGATTCGTCACCGCGGGGGTGGGCCTCGGCGCACTGGCCGGCTCGTTGTTCGCCTCCAGGCTCGTCGCGCGCTTCGGCCGCGGGACGGTGATGTTCAGCGCAGTCTTCGTCAGCGGGCTCACACTCGGGGTGACCGGATTCGCCCCGGACGCCTGGTCGGCGGTTGCCGTCTTCGCCGTCTCGGCTGCCGCCGTGTCGGTGTGGAATGTGCCGTGGGGAAGCCTTCGTCAACAGATCGTGCCGGGCGAGATCTTCGGGCGCGTGCTCGGAGTGATCCGCACCCTCACCTGGGGACTGTTTCCCGTCGCCACCCTCGTGGGCGGTCTGGTCGGGCGCATCGATCTGCGGATGCCGTTCTGGATCGGCGGCGCGACGATCGTCGTGGTCACCCTCGCCGCTTCGCGCCTGCTGATTCGCGGCACGCGAGAGGCGGGAGCGGAGGCCGCCGCGTCTCGTTGATCGTGATCAGGCGAAGTCGTCGTCGGCGTCGTGACGCACGACGACCCGACCACTCGCCGCGATCTCCACGATGACGCCGGTGTCCAACTCGGCGATCGGTCGACCTTCGAGGAACGTCAGAGTCCAGCGCGGTCGCGGCTGACCGAACTGATCGGCGGGGATGGCGGCATCCACGCGCGCGATCTGATCGTGGAGGGCGGCAGGCACGGCGGCGGGGACGGCCTCACCGCTGGTCCATCGCGTTCCCAGTTGCATGTCACGCCTCCTGCGCCAAGACGATGTCGGTGACGGCGAGAGAGTCCGCCTCCGCGTACGTGAGTTCCGCGATGCGGCCGACCGCCTTGAGGTCGCCCTCTGCCGCCCGCAGCGCGCTGATCGACGCCTCGGGCCCTGCCAGCGTGAGCGACTCCACCGGTGTCTTCTGGGAGGCCTTGGCTTCCGTCTTGGCTCGGCGCACGCTGATCAGGGCCTCGCTCACCGCGCGCAGCACGGCCGGATCCCCGTCGATGTCCAGCGGCTCGGGCCAGGACGCGGCATGGATCGAGCCTTCCTCGAACCACGACCACGCCTCCTCGGTGGCGAATGCGAGCACCGGTGCCAGCAGGCGGAGCAGTGTCGAGAGGGCAAGGCGAAGCGCGAGCGCCGCAGAGGCCTGACCGCTGTCGGTCTGGTTGTACGCACGCTCCTTGACCAGTTCGAGATAGTCGTCACAGAAGGTCCAGAAGAACGCCTCGGTGATCTCCAGGGCGCGCGCGTGATCGAACGCCTCGAAGGCCCGGGTGGCGTCACGGCTGATCTGGTCGAGCGTGGCCAGCATCGACGCGTCGAGATCGTGAGTGATCTGCGCGCCCTCCGGAACGGGGAAGGTGAGGACGAACTTCGCCGCGTTGAGCACCTTGATGGCCAACCGGCGGCCGATCTTCACCTGCGTCGGGTTCTGCGGATCGAAGGCGGCGTCGGCTCCGAGGCGGCTCGACGCCGACCAGTACCTCACCGCGTCGGTGCCGTGGGAGTTGAGGATGTCGGCGGGAGTGACGACGTTGCCCTTGGACTTGGACATCTTCTTGCGGTCAGGGTCCACGATGAAGCCGGAGATGGCGGCGTCGGTCCACGGAGCGCGACCATCCTCGAGTGCGGAGCGCACCATCGTGGAGAACAGCCAGGTGCGGATGATGTCCTGACCCTGCGGACGCACATCGAACGGCGCCACGAGATTCCATAGCTCGTCGTCGCGCTGCCATCCTCCGGCCAGCTGCGGCGTGAGAGACGAGGTGGCCCACGTGTCGAAGATGTCGCGTTCCGCATCGAAGCCGCCCGGGACTCCGCGCTGGCTCTCGTCGTATCCCGCCGGAACATCGGTGGTCGGGTCGACGGGAAGCTGACCCGCATCGGGCACGATGACCCGTGCGTAGTCGCGTTCACCGTTCTCATCGAGGCCATACCAGACGGGGATGGGCACGCCGAAGAACCGCTGACGAGACACCAGCCAGTCGCCGGTGAGCCCGTTGGTCCAGTTCTCGTACCGCACACGCATGAAGTCGGGATGCCAGTTCATGCTGCGGCCGAGCTGGATCAGTCGATCGCGGAAATCCGCGTCACGGGCACCGTTGCGGAGGTACCACTGACGGGTCGAGACGATCTCCAGCGGGCGGTCGCCCTTCTCGTAGAACTTCACGGGGTGCGTGAAGGGCTTTGACACCTCCACGAGCTCGCCCGACTCCGTCAAGAGCTCGACGATCCGCTTCTTGGCGCTGAAGACCGTCTTGCCCGCCAGTTCCGCGAAGGCCGCGGTTCCGGCCTCCGACACGATCGCCTCGGGCGGGTCGGCGATCACTCGACCGTCCTTGCCGAGGATGGTGCGGTTGGGAAGATCCAGCTCACGCCACCAGATGATGTCGGTGACGTCGCCGAAGGTGCAGATCATCGCAATGCCGGACCCCTTGTCCTTCTGCGCGAGAGGGTGGGCCAGCACCGGGACTTCGACGTCGAAGATGGGCGTGCGGACCGTGCTGCCGAACAGCGCCTGGTAGCGCTCGTCGTCGGGGTTGGCCACCAGCGCCACACAGGCCGGCAGCAGTTCCGGCCGCGTCGTCTCGATGTGGATGTCGCCGCTGCCGTCGCTCTTGTGGAAGGCGATGCGATGGTACGACGCCTGCTGCTCACGGTCCTCGAGCTCTGCCTGCGCGATCGCAGAGCGGAAGTCGATGTCCCACAGCGTCGGAGCGAGCGCCTGGTATGCCTCGCCCCGCTCGAGGTTGCGAAGGAAGGCGAGCTGGCTCACGCGGATGGTGTCGTCGGAGATCGTGCGGTAGGTCTGGGTCCAGTCCACCGAGAGTCCGAGCTGACGGAAGAGATCCTCGAACTGCTTCTCATCCTCGATGGTGAGCTGCTCGCACAGCGCGATGAAGTTGCGGCGGCTGATCGGGATCTGGTCACCCGGCTTCAGGCTCTTGGCATCGCCGGAGAACGGGGGAGTGAAGTCGGGGTCGTACGGCAGCGACGGATCGCAGCGCACACCGTAGTAGTTCTGCACGCGGCGTTCCGTGGGAAGCCCGTTGTCGTCCCATCCCATCGGATAGAACACCGTCTTGCCGCGCATCCGCTCGAAGCGGGTCTTGATGTCGGTGTGCGTGTAGCTGAACACGTGACCGATGTGCAGCGAACCCGATGCCGTCGGGGGAGGGGTATCGACGGAGAACACCCCGGCACGGCCTCGCGCCTTGGCTGCGTCGCGGTCGAACAGGTACGTACCCTGCGCGGACCACTGGGCGTCCCACTTGTTTTCGAGACCCTCGAGTGCGGGCTTGTCGGGAATCTGCGCCATGGGAATGCTCCTCGGTCGATATGTGCGGCACTGTGTGAGCGTGCCTGAGTATGGGGTGAAGACGTCAGTCTACCGTGGCGGCCCCGCCCGAGCCGGGCCGGCGATGCGTTCAGTCCCGCACGCGCACTCCGAGCGCGGTGGCGAACGCGACGCCGTGCTGCATGGCCTGATCCGGCGACAGCGTGACGCCTCGCAGACCGGAGATGTCGGTGAAGGCCAGTACGTCGAGCCCCCTGAGGTCGGCGTGCACGGCTCGAAGGCCTCGCGCATCGACCTCGTCTGCGCGACAGTGCTCGAACGCGATGCGGTCGGCGCGCGCCTCGGGAAGGTCGAGGGCGCCGAACCTGCAGTCCACGAACCTCACGTGACGAAGGCTCGCGGCAGCAAGGCCGAGGTAGTCGATGCGGACCCCGCGGAAGACGACGCCGTCGAGCTCTGCCCGCAGGAGGTCCAGTGACCCCACCCGGCCACCCTCCACGGAGACGTCGCGCCACCGCGCGTCTCGGGCGCGCACCTGCGTGGCGCGCGGATGAGACACGCGGACATCGGTCATCGCTCCGCCGGTGAGATCGAGGGTGCCGACGTCGGGCGCGTCCCAGAGTGACTCCACGATGTGGGAATGTGCGGCATCCACATCGCCGCGGATGCCGGTGAGATCGGCGCCATGGACGTCGGCACCCCCTGGTCACCGCGGTCATGCGCTCGCGCACGGACGGCAGGGAAGGCTCGGTTCGGCGCGGGGCTTCGGGGTCGTCACGGGAGGCCATTCCGTGACTCTATCGGGCGCGTATGATGGGATCATCAGCACCGATCCGGCCATCACCGGGGAGCTCTCGGAAGAACGCGATGCCACGTGGGGTCGTCACTAGAACCGAGCGGGGCAGGCCCGTCACAGCCGGCGAGAGAGTGGTCCGCTCCGGCGGGCAACGCGAGGTGGTACCGCGGTATCTCCCCCACGGAGAGTCGTCCTCGCAGGAGCACGCAACCTGCTGGAGTGACATGACCTACCCTCGCCCGTCGACCCGTCCGGCATCCGGCGCATCCTTCGGGGCGGCCGCCACCGAAACGGTGGCACCGAGCCCGCGCTTCCCCGAGATCGAGAACGACATCCTGGCCTATTGGCAGGCCGACGATACGTTCCGCGCCTCCATCGCGCAGCGCGAGGGAGCACCGGAATGGGTCTTCTACGACGGTCCGCCGTTCGCCAACGGTCTGCCCCACTACGGGCACCTGCTCACGGGTTACGCGAAGGACCTCTTCCCGCGCTTCCAGTCCATGCGCGGACACAAGGTCGACAGGGTGTTCGGATGGGACACCCACGGTCTTCCGGCCGAGCTCGAGGCGATGAAGCAGCTCGGGATCACGGAGAAGAGCCAGATCGAGCAGATGGGCATCGCGGCGTTCAACGCGAAGGCGAAATCGTCCGTGCTGGAGTACACACGCGAGTGGGAGGACTACGTCACCCGGCAGGCGCGATGGGTCGACTTCGAACGGGGGTACAAGACGCTCGACACCGGGTTCATGGAGTCGGTGCTGTGGGCCTTCAAGGAGCTCTGGGACAAGGGTCTCGCCTACGAAGGTCACCGCGTGCTGCCCTACTGCTGGCGCGACGAGACTCCGTTGTCCAACCACGAGCTGCGCATGGACGACGACGTCTACAAGATGCGCCAAGACCCGTCGGTCACCGTGACCTTCCCGCTCGTGGGCGCCAAGGCCGAGACCTTGGGACTGACGGGCGTACGCGCGCTGGCGTGGACGACCACGCCCTGGACGTTGCCGACGAACCTGGCCTTGGCCGTCGGCCCCGACATCTCGTACGTGGTGGTGCCGGGAGGCCCCCACGGAGCAACGGATGTTCGCCCTGGCGACGAGGCGTTCGAGGCGACGGCTCACCGCTACCTCATCGCCGCAGATCTGCTGAGCGGCTACGCCAAGGACCTCGGCTACGCCAGCCCGGAAGAGGCACGCGAGGCGGTGGAGCAGACGGTCGTGGGGATCGATCTGCAGGACGTGCAGTACGACCGCCTCTTCGACTACTACGCGGACGCCGACACCTGGAACACCGGCGCTGCCTGGCGCATCCTCGTCGACGACTACGTCACCACCAGTGACGGCACCGGCATCGTCCATCAGGCACCTGCGTACGGTGAGGACGACCAGCGCATCACCGAGGCCGCCGGCATCCCGCTCATCGTGAGCCTCGACGACGGCGGCCGGTTCCTGCCCCACGTCGCCGACGTCGCCGGCGAGCTCTGGATGGACGCGAACCGACCGCTGATCCGCCTGCTCCGGGCTGACGGACGCCTGCTGCGCGAGGCGAGCTACGAGCACTCCTACCCGCACTGCTGGCGCTGCCGGAACCCGCTCATCTACAAGGCGGTGTCCAGCTGGTTCGTGCGCGTGACATCGATCAAGGATCGCTTGCTCGAGCTCAACGAGCAGATCACGTGGGCGCCCGAGAACGTGAAGCACGGCCAATTCGGGAAGTGGCTGGAAGGCGCCCGCGACTGGTCGATCAGCCGCAACCGGTTCTGGGGCTCACCGATCCCGGTGTGGAAGAGCGACGATCCAGCCTATCCGCGCGTCGATGTCTACGGGTCGCTGGCCGACCTGGAGCGCGACTTCGGGCGCCTCCCGGTCGACGAGGCAGGCAACGTCGACCTGCACCGCCCCTACATCGACGAGCTGACACGGCCGAATCCCGACGACCCCACCGGGCAGAGCACGATGCGGCGCATCGAGGACGTCTTCGACGTCTGGTTCGATTCCGGCTCGATGCCCTACGCCCAAGTGCACTATCCGTTCGAGAACCGCGACTGGTTCGATTCGCACGCACCGGCCGATTTCATCGTCGAGTACATCGGACAGACCAGGGGCTGGTTCTACGTGATGCACGTGCTGTCGGGCGCACTGTTCGACCGTCCCGCCTTCTCGGGGGTGGCCTGCCACGGCATCGTGCTCGGCAGCGACGGGCAGAAGATGTCCAAGTCTCTGCGCAACTACCCCGACGTGAGCGAGGTGTTCGACCGCGATGGCTCCGACGCGATGCGCTGGTTCCTCATGAGCTCGTCGGTGCTGCGGGGGGGCAATCTCGTCGTGACCGAGGAGGGGATCCGCGCCGGCGTGAGGGAGTTCCTCCTGCCGCTGTGGAACGCCTGGTACTTCTTCGCCACGTATGCCAACGCGGCCACCGCCGGGGACGGCGAGGACCCGTCGGCCGGGTATCAGGCGAACTGGCGGACCGACTCGACGCATGTGTTGGACCGCTACATCCTGGCCCTCACGGGCGACCTGGTGCGCGAGGTCGCGGCCGACCTCGAAGCCCTCGATTCCACGATGGCGGCGGAGAAGCTCCGCACCTTCGTCGAAGCCCTCACCAACTGGTACATCCGCCGGTCACGCGACCGGTTCTGGGTGGGCGTCGAGGCGGGCGATGACTCCAACACCGAAGCCTTCGACACGCTCTACACGGTGCTCGAGACGCTGACCCGCGTCGCTGCGCCCCTCATCCCTCTGATCTCCGAGCGCGTCTGGCAGGGCCTGACCGGCGGCCGCAGCGTGCATCTGCAGGACTGGCCGGATGCCGACGCGTTTCCTGCGGCAGCCGACATCCGTTCGGCGATGGACACCGTTCGCGAGGTCTCCTCGGTCGCCAATGCCCTGCGCAAGAAGGAGGGGAAGCGAGTCCGTCTGCCGCTGTCTTCGCTGACCGTGGCGGTGACCGATGCCGCGGGACTGGCGCAGTTCGAGGATCTTCTGCGTGAGGAGCTGAACGTCAAGACTGTCGAGCTCGTCGAGCTCACCGACGGGCTGGCCGAGCGGTATGGCATCAGTCAGCGCCTCGCCGTGAACGCACGCGCGGCCGGGCCGCGCCTGGGCAAGCAGGTCCAGCACGTGATCGCCGGCGCCCGTGCCGGTGCGTGGAGCCTCGACGAGGGAACGGTCGTCGTCGACGGCATCGCGCTCGTCGAGGGTGAGTACGAGCTCACGCTGGAAGCCGGTGGCGTGGCGGCCGGAACGGCGATCGCGCTCCTGACGGGCAGCGGATCACGCCAGGGGGGCTTCGTCCTGCTCGACACGACCACCACCCCGGAGCTGGAGGCCGAGGGCCTCGCGCGAGACGTCATCCGCGCCGTTCAGGACACGCGCAAAGCCGCGGGATTCGATGTCAGCGACCGCATCAGACTGCAGCTGCTGTTCACCGACGGCAACGACGCAGCCGCGGTGGCATCGGCGTTCGCCCTCGCTCAGGTGGCCGAAGAGACTCTGGCCCTCGACTACGCCGTGGTCGCCCCGGACGGCGAGGTGCTGGTCGGGGTCGGCTCGCTTCTCGCGTCGGGACGCACGGAGGATGCCGATCACACGACGACCGTCACCGCGGGCACCTACGCGAACGCCGGTGACCTCGTCGTGGCCGTCACCCGGATCCGAGGAGAAGCATGAGCGACCGCAACCGGGCCGACGCCGTGTACGCCGCGTTGCTGACCCGTCAAGGCGAGCAATGGGTACAGCCTCGCGTCGAACGCACGCGACGGGTACTCGAACTGCTCGACGATCCGCAGCGCACCTACCGGGTCGTTCACGTGACGGGCACCAACGGCAAGACCTCGACCAGTCGAATGATCGAGAGCATCGTGCGTGCGCACGGTCTGCGCACGGGACTGTTCACGAGCCCGCACCTCGAGCGCTTCACCGAGCGCGTGATGATCGACGGCGAGCCCGTGTCGGACGCGGCGATCGCCGATGCGTGGGAGGAGATCACGCCGTTCGTGGCGATGGTCGACGCCGAGCTCGCGGCCGTCGGCGATGCTCCGCTCACGTATTTCGAGCTGCTCACCGTGCTGGCCTTCGTGGCGTTCGCCGATGCACCGGTCGACGTGGCGGTGGTCGAGGTGGGGATGGGCGGTTCGTGGGACTCGACGAACACAGCCGACGGGGACGTGGCAGTGATCGCCCCGATCGCGCTCGACCACGCCGACCGCCTGGGAGCGACCATCGGCGCCATCGCTGCGGTCAAGGCCGGGATCATCAAGCCCGGTGCGGCAGCGGTATCGGCGGTACAGACGGCCGAGGCCGCGGAGCCGTTGCGCTCCGCAGCACGCGCGCACGGGGCGACACTCGCCTTCGAAGGATCGGACTTCTCGGTGCTCGATCAACGTCTGGCCGTGGGAGGACAGCAACTGTCGGTGCGCGGACTTGCGGGGGAGTACCCGGACCTCTATCTGCCTCTGTACGGCGCCCATCAGGGACAGAATGCCGCATTGGCGATCGCCGCCGTCGAATCCCTGATCGGCGGCGCCACCCAACCCCTGTCGATGGACGTCCTGACCGACGGCCTCGCGCAGGTGACCTCGCCCGGACGCCTCCAGTTGGTGGGGGTCGCACCCACCGTGCTGGTCGACGCTGCACACAATCCGCACGGCGCGCACTCGCTCGTCACGGCCCTGCGCGAATCGTTCGACTTCGACGAATGGGGGGTGGTCCTCGGCATCTTGGGTGACAAGGACGCGGATGGCATCGTGGCTGAGCTCGGTTCCGTCGCCGCCCACGTGTTCGCCACGGCTCCGGACTCGGATCGCGCGGCGGACCCGGACGCCCTGGCCGACATCGTGGAACGGGCCGGATCGCCGGTGACCGTTCATCACAGTCTCGACGATGCCGCGGAGGCGGCGCGCGAATGGGCGTCCTCGTCTGACCGCCGCGCGGTCGTCATCGCGGGAAGTGTCGTCCTCGCCGGCGAGGCGCTGATGTTGGCCGCCGATCAGGACTGGAAGGACGGGTGGCGCGGATGAGCCGCGAACGATCCGCCCGCCCTCGGCGCCCGCGCGGTGCACGAGAGTCCCTGGCCTCGGTCGTGTTGGGCTTCGAGTCGATCGTCGTCTTCCTGGGCGGATTGGTGGTGTACGGGCTCGGCGCGCTGCCCGACACGATCTCCGACGCCTGGGGAATCGCCGGCGGAAGCGTGCTGGCGCTGCTGATGGTCTTCACGGTGCCCGTGCTACGCCACACGTGGGGGATTGCGGTCGGCTGGGGGCTCCAGCTCCTCGTCGCGCTCGGCGCATTCCTCGTGCCGGCGCTCGGCGTGGTGGCGCTCGTTTTCGGCGCGATGTACGCGTATGCGACGATCAAGGGCGGCGAACTCGACCGGCGCAATGCGCGCGGGGCCGCTGCCTCGACGAATGGAGAATGACATGCCCACCGAAGAGACCCTCGTCCTCATCAAGCCCGATGGGGTCGCTCGCGGCCTGACCGGCGCGATCCTGGCCCGCATCGAGGCGAAGGGGTACTCCCTCGTCGACATCAAGCTCGTCGAGCCCGATCGGGAAACGCTCGAGCGGCACTACGCCGAGCACGCCGGCAAGCCGTTCTACGAGCCGCTCGTGGAGTTCATGCTTTCGGGTCCGACGGTGGCGATCCGACTGGCCGGCAACCGCGTCATCGAGGGGTTCCGTTCGTTGGCGGGCACCACGGATCCGACGACGGCCGCGCCGGGAACGATCCGAGGCGACTTCGGCCGCGACTGGGGCGCAAAGGTTCAGCAGAACCTGGTTCACGGCAGCGACAGCACCGAATCTGCCGCACGCGAACTCGCGATCTGGTTCTAGGAGAACTCGCCGATCCAGTCGAGGCGCTGCTGCGCCACCAGCGCCACCGCCACGTAGGTGAGAAACGCCGCCAGCGGCACCCATGCCATCGCGGCGGCTGCGGTTCTGCGCGCGCGTTCCGGAACCGGAGCGATCCCGGAGCGCAAGAGGTGCACGGTCACGGCGTAGAACGTCGGAATGGTGACGACCCACGTGACCATGCACCACGGACACAGGGTGCCCAGCGCGAAGATGCTCTGACCGATCAGCCAGAGGACGAATCCGAACGCGAAGGCGGTTCCTGCCCAGAACAGCCACCAGAACCAGCGGGCGAAGCGTGCGCCGGCCAACACGGCGACCCCGACCGCGATCGGTGCCACCCAGCCGGCCAACCCCAGGATGGGGTTGGGGAAACCGAACACGGCGCCCTGCGCGGAGTCGAGGTTTGCGCCGCACTGCACCAGAAGGCTGAAATCGCAGGATGCGGACGAACCGGGATTCTCCAAGAGGTGGAACTTCTCCACCGTCAGGGAGAAGGCGGCAATCCACCCGATGGTGCCGGCGATGATGAGCCAGACGGCGAGTCCCGTGGGACGGGTGTGGGTGAGGCGGGAAGGCACCGGCCGATTATCCCACCAGCGGCTATGGCACTCCTGGATGAGGCCCCGCACACGCCGGAGCGAGCGCGGATCGCGGTTTCGTCGCGGATGGTGCGATAATGATCAGCGATGCTCACGCGGCCGCGCCGCGCCGGCGTCACAGAGACTTCGGGCCCAGACAGGCCCTTCGCAGCGCGAGCCGAGCGCCCGCTGCACACCGAGTGAGTTCGCGGCTCGTCCTAACGGAGCGGCGCCGCCAGATTTTCGCCGGATGGCACGCGGAGCCATCGGCTAGGAGTAAGCCAGTGATGGCCGATGAGAACAACGACAACACACCTTCCGAGACCCCGGGCGATCAGCCGCCGCTGAGCAGCCCGGACGCCACCGTCACCGAGGTCACCGACCACGACGACGGCGCGACGGCGGAGTCGACTCCGATCGCAGAACCTGCAGCCGACCCCAGCCCCTCCGCAGAGAGCGGTGCGGATGTCGCCCCCTCTGACCAGGCGGCGCCGAGGTCAGAGGCAGTCAGCGACACGGCCACGCCCGAAGCGTCTGACGCGGCTCCCGAAGCAGCCCCGACCGACGGCCCGGCGGAGGAGAGCAAGCCGCTCACCGCCGTCGCGCTCGGTCTCCTCCCCGAGAACTTCGTGTCCAGCGTCTCGACGGCGCTGCACTTCTACGCACCCGCGGTCATCGAGCTCCCGGCGCCTCCTGCCGCGGAACGCGACGAGCCACAGTCGGAAGGTTCGTCCAGTTCGCGCCGGCGCAACCGGCGCCGCACGGGCGGTGGCGGGGGCAACGACGTCGACGAGGCCCCCTCGCAGCCACGCCGTCGCGCGGTGGAATTGATCACCGAGCCGCAGCGCATCAAGGGCTCCACGCGCCTGGAGGCCAAGAAGCAGCGGCGCCGCGACGGACGCGAGGCGGGCCGCCGGCGCGCGGTCGTCACCGAGGCGGAGTTCCTGGCCCGTCGCGAATCCGTGGACCGCGTGATGATCGTGCGCTCCAAGAACGGGCGCATCCAGATCGCCGTCCTCGAAGACAGCGTGCTGGTCGAACACTACGTGGCGCGCAATCAGGACGCTTCACTCATCGGCAACGTCTATCTCGGCCGCGTGCAGAACGTGCTCCCGAGCATGGAAGCCGCCTTCGTCGACATCGGCCGCGGCCGCAACGCCGTGCTGTACTCCGGTGAGGTCGATTGGGACGCCGTGGAGACGGGTAACCAGCCCCGCCGTATCGAGCTGGCGCTGAAATCCGGTGACAAAGTACTCGTGCAGGTGACGAAAGACCCGGTCGGCCACAAGGGCGCGCGGCTTACGAGCCAGATCTCGCTCCCGGGACGCTACCTCGTGTACGTGCCCGGCGGCGCGATGAACGGCATCTCCCGCAAGCTGCCCGATACCGAGCGGTCGCGTCTGAAGAAGATCCTCAAGGAGGTGCTCCCCGAGTCCAGTGGCGTGATCGTGCGAACGGCCGCCGAAGGAGCCACCGAGGAACAGCTCACCCGCGACGTGCAGCGGCTCACGTCGCAGTGGGAGCACATCAGCGCCCAGTCCGACAGCGGCACCGCCCCGTCGTTGCTGCATTCCGAACCGGATCTGCTGGTGAAGATCGTGCGCGATGTCTTCAACGAGGACTTCTCCAAGATGCTCATCCAGGGGGATGAAGCGCACGAGACCATCACCGCCTACCTCACCGGTGTGGCACCGGACCTTCTCGAACGCGTGGAGAAGTACGACGGAGAAGCCGATCCTTTCGACCAGTTCCGCGTGACCGAGCAGATCGAGAAGGCTCTCGATCGTAAGGTCTGGCTGCCCTCGGGGGGATCGCTCGTCATCGACCGCACCGAGGCGATGACCGTGGTCGACGTCAACACGGGAAAGTTCGTCGGATCGGGTGGCAACCTCGAAGAGACGGTGACCAAGAACAATCTCGAGGCGGCCGAAGAGATCGTCCGGCAGCTTCGTCTGCGTGACATCGGCGGCATCATCGTCGTCGACTTCATCGACATGGTGCTCGAATCCAACCGTGACTTGGTGTTGCGTCGGCTCGTGGAGTGCTTGAGCCGCGACCGGACGAAACACCAGGTGGCCGAGGTCACCTCGTTGGGCCTCGTGCAGATGACGCGCAAGAAGCTGGGTCTGGGGCTCCTGGAGACATTCAGCGAGGCGTGCGAGGTCTGCGCCGGTCGCGGCGTGATCGTCCATCACGACCCCGTGGTCAAGCATCGCTCGTCGACTCAGGGCGGGTCGGGCCGACGTACGCGGTCCGGATCGGGATCATCCGCAGCCAACGGCAACGGCTCCAATGGTGGGACGCACGTCATCACCGAGGGCGCCAAGAGTGCTCTCGCTCAGATCGCCGCGTCGACGATCCACGCCGGCCCCACCGAGGCAGCCGTGAGTGCGGATGTCGCCGTGGACGGCTCGCCTGCGCAGGTCATGGCCGAACCTGTGGCGACCGCGGAGCGCCCGAAGAAGCCGCGCAAGAAGCGCCCCGAGGCGCCCAAGACCGAGAAGGACATGTTGCTGGACTCGGTGCTCAACGCGCTACCCGAGCCCAAGGCGCCCGGCCAGGGACGCTCACGGCGACGCGTGAGCACTGCGGCGCTGACCGGCACACCGATCTCCGCGACGCCCGAGGACTGACCGGTCAGGGTGACCGTCGCTCGCGGGCGGTCACCCGCAGTCCGGAGGCGATCAGACGGCGTGTCAGTTCACGCGCGCCCACATGCTGTGCGCCGGCCGAGATCAGTCGGGGTAGGGCGTCGTCGGGCACATCGTAGTGATCGAGGTCGAAAGCACGCGGCGGGATGCCGTTGGCCGCGGCGAACCGGTGGAGCTCCGCCAAGTCGCTGTCGCTGACCAGGTGAGCCCAGAGCCTGCCGTGGGCCGGCCAGGTCGCGTCGTCGATGAGGATCACCATCTCAGCGATCCTAGGCGACACGCGGCCTCCCGCTTTTGCCCATCTTCCCGGCATCCGGTAAAGTAGAACCTCGGTGCGTCCGCGTCGCAGGCCAATGGCGACGAGTCGTGATGCTCGGAGGTTTCCTCTTCGAGATCCCGCACCGCAGACTTCCCAGTCTCACAGGACAATCGGAGCCGTTCGCTCCACAGAAGAAACAGGTGTGAAGTGGTTTACGCAGTTGTGCGCGCCGGTGGCCGTCAGGAAAAGGTCGAGGTCGGCACCATCGTCGTGCTCGACCGCCAGCAGGCCAAGGTGGGCGACACCCTCTCCCTCCCGGCCGTGCTGCTGGTCGACGGCGACGCCGTGACGACCGATGCCGACAAGCTCGCGAAGGTCAACGTGACCGCCGAAGTCCTCGGCGAGGAGCGCGGCCCGAAGATCATCATCCAGAAGTTCAAGAACAAGACCGGCTACAAGAAGCGCCAGGGGCACCGTCAGGACCTCACGCGCGTCAAGATCACCGGCATCAAGTAAGCCAGGGAGACGCTTCAGATGGCACACAAAAAGGGCGCAAGCTCCACCCGTAACGGTCGCGACTCCAACGCCCAGCGACTGGGCGTGAAGCGCTTCGGCGGCCAGACCGTCAACGCCGGCGAGATCCTCGTGCGTCAGCGCGGCACCCACTTCCACCCGGGCGCGCTCGTCGGCCGCGGTGGCGACGACACGCTGTTCGCCCTCGCTTCGGGCTCGGTCGAGTTCGGCACCAAGGGCGGCCGCAAGGTCGTCAACATCGTTCCTGCCGCGGAGTAATCCGAGCAGACAGCGCACAGCAGCGTCCGGCTGTTCTGCACACCCATAGCGAGGGGCGGGCTTCGGCTCGTCCCTCGCTGGCTTTTTGAGGAGACCGACATGGTGACGTTCGTCGACCGGGTCACGCTTCACCTGCGTGCCGGCAAGGGCGGAAACGGCTGCGTGTCGGTCCGTCGTGAGAAGTTCAAACCGCTCGCGGGCCCCGACGGCGGCAATGGCGGGCACGGGGGAGACGTCGTGCTCGTCGCCGACCCTCAGGTCACCACCCTGCTCTCGTACCACCATTCGCCGCATCGCTCGGCCGGCAACGGCGGCTTCGGCATGGGCGACAACCGCTCCGGGGCGGCCGGCGAAGACGTCGAACTGCCGGTGCCGGTGGGCACCGTCGTCAAGGACGCCGACGGCACGGTGCTCGCCGATCTCGTCGTGCCCGGCACACGCCTGGTCGTCGCTCCCGGCGGTCAAGGTGGTCTCGGAAACGCTGCCCTGGCCTCTCCCAAGCGCAAGGCGCCGGGGTTCGCGCTGCTGGGCACCCCAGGCTGGGAAGGCGATGTCCTTCTCGAGCTCAAGACCGTCGCCGACGTCGCTCTCGTGGGTTTCCCGTCGGCCGGCAAGTCGAGCCTCATCGCCGCGATCTCCGCGGCGCGGCCGAAGATCGCCGACTACCCCTTCACGACGCTGCATCCGAATCTCGGTGTCGTACAGGCAGGCGACGCGCGGTTCACCGTGGCAGATGTGCCCGGACTCATCGAGGGCGCCAGCGAGGGCAAGGGCCTCGGGCTCGAGTTCCTGCGGCACGTGGAACGCTGCACCGCGCTGGTCCACGTGCTCGACTGCGCGACTCTGGATCCGGGGCGCGACCCCCTCAGCGATCTCGATGTCATCCTCGACGAACTCGGCAACTATCCCGTTCCCGAGGGACAGGTTCCCCTGCTCGAGCGTCCGCAGCTGATCGCCCTCAACAAGGTCGACGTCCCGGAAGCACGCGACCTCGCCGACCTCGTCCGACCCGACCTGGAGGCACGCGGTTACCGCGTCTTCGAGATCTCGACCGTGAGCAGAGACGGGCTTCGCGCGCTCACCTTCGCGCTGGGCGAGATCGTGGAGCACCACCGCGCCGCCCAGGCGACCAGCGTCGCCCCCGAGCGGGTCATCATTCGCCCGAAGGGCTCGGAGAAGGAGTTCTCCGTCCGCGTAGAAGGCGGTACCTACGGCAATCTCTACCGCGTGCTCGGCGCGAAGCCCGTCCGCTGGGTGCAGCAGACCGACTTCCAGAACGAAGAGGCGGTGGGCTTCCTCGCCGACCGCCTGGAGAAGCTCGGCATCGAGGACGAACTGTATCGCGCGGGGGCGGTCGCCGGATCGACCGTGGTGATCGGCGAGGGCGACGGCGTCGTGTTCGACTGGCATCCGTCGCTGTCGTCCGCCGCCGAGTTGATGACGGCTCCCCGAGGCACCGACCCCCGACTCGACCTCAACCCCCGCCGCACGACGTCGCAGCGACGTGAGCGGTACCACGAGCGCATGGATGCCAAAGCCGAGGCGCGCGCCGAGCTCGAGTCCGAGAGGCTGGCGTCCTCCCGCACTGAGGAGAGCGATTCAGAGTGAGCGTGCAGGAACGCGCCGACCTCGCCGGCGCGCGACGTGTGGTCGTGAAGGTGGGCTCGTCGTCCATCAGCGGCGAGAACGCACACAAGATCGAGCCGATCGTGCACGCGCTCGCCCGCGCTCATGCCCGCGGGACCGAGATCGTGCTGGTGTCCTCGGGCGCGATCGCCACCGGGATGCCCTACCTGGCACTCGATGAACGACCGCACGATCTCGCCACGCAGCAGGCTGCGGCGGCGGTGGGCCAGAACGTGCTCATCTACCGTTACCAGGAATCGCTCCGGCCGTTCGCGATCACAGCCGGACAGGTGCTGCTCACTGCGGGCGACCTGGAGAATCCCACACCACGTTCCAACGCGCGTCGCGCCATGGAGCGTCTGCTCGGACTGCGGATCCTGCCGATCGTGAACGAGAACGACACGGTGGCCACTCAAGAGATCCGGTTCGGCGACAATGACCGCTTGGCGGCCCTCGTGGCGCAGCTCATCGGGGCCGACGCGCTCGTGCTGCTGAGCGACATCGCGTGCCTCTACACGCGCCCGCCCGGAGAACCGGGCGCGGAGCCCATCGAGCGCGTCATGCCCGACGACGACCTGTCGGCGTTCGAGTTCGGCTCGGTGGTCGTCAACAGTGTGGGCACCGGCGGAGCGGCAACGAAGGTCTCGGCAGCACGCCTCGCCTCTTCGGCGGGAATCGGCGTGCTCGTCACGAGCGCCGATCTCGTCGCCGAAGCACTCGACGGCGCTGAGGTGGGTACCTGGTTCGTCCCGCGCCCGGGAGTCGTGGCGCACCTCGGAACCGCGCCGATACAGACCTCGGTCTGAGCTGCGCGCGACTCCGGAGAGCAGCCACGCTCGGTAGACTTCGACGATGACCATCGTGATCGAGACCGCACGAGACCGCCTCGAGCGCGCCAAGGAGGCATCGAGACAGATCGGTCTGCTCAGCGACGCCGCGAAGGCGGAACTGCTGCGGGCGATGGCCGACGCGATCGAGCACGAATCCGACGCGATCGTGACCGCCAACGCCGACGATCTGCAGCGTGGTGAGACCGATGAGATCGGCGCCGGCCTGCTCGACCGCCTGCGACTCGATCACCCCCGCATCCATGCTCTCGCCGACTCGCTGCGCGCCGTGGCAGTGCTGCCGGACCCGGTCGGGAGGATTCTGGACGAGCGCGTGCTCGACAACGGTGTGGTGCTGCAGAAGGTGTCCGTGCCCTTCGGGGTGATCGGCTCCATCTACGAAGCGCGCCCCAACGTCACCGTCGACATCGCCGCGCTGGCCTTGCGCTCGGGCAACGCCGTCGTACTCCGCGGCGGAACCGCGGCACAATCCACGAATGCCGCGCTGGTGCGTGTCATGCGATCGACGCTCGCTGCCCGCGGGATCGACCCCGAGGCTATCCAGACCGTCGACGACTTCGGCCGTGACGGCGCACGCGCGCTGATGCATGCACGTGGCCTGATCGATGTGCTGGTTCCGCGCGGAAGTGCGCAGCTCATCGAGACGGTGGTCACGGAGTCGTCGGTGCCGGTCATCGAAACCGGAGCGGGTGTCGTGCACATCGTGCTCGACACCTCGGCTCCCGTGGAGTGGGCGCGCAACATCGTCGTGAACGCCAAGGTGCAGCGCCCCAGCGTCTGCAATGCCGTCGAGACGGTGCTCGTAGTCAGCGACGGTGCGGAGCGCCTCGTTCCCGCCGTCGCGCAAGAACTCGTCCGCCACGGCGTGACCATTCACGGCGACGCCGCCGTACAGCGACTCGTTCCCGAAGCGGTCGCTGCCACCGACGAGGAATGGGCCACAGAGCACATGAGTCTCGACATCGCGATGCGCGTCGTGGACGATCTCGATGAGGCGCTCGCCCACATCCGCGCGTACTCCACCCATCACACCGAGTCGATCATCACCGCCGACGACGCCCACGCCGAACGCTTCCTGGCCGAAGTCGACTCCGCGGTCGTCATGGTCAATGCCTCCACACGGTTCACCGACGGGGGAGAGTTCGGATTCGGTGCCGAGGTGGGCATCTCCACGCAGAAACTGCACGCGCGAGGACCGATGGGGCTCCCCGAACTGACGAGCACGAAGTGGCTCGCTCGCGGCGCCGGGCAGATTCGGCGCTGACCACCTAAACTGGAACCGCGCACCCGAACCGAACGGAGCTCGAATGACCCTCGCCACAATCGTCGCCCTTGCTGCAGGGGAGGCGGAGCACCATGGAAACGTCCAGGCCGAGACGTTCTTCTTCGGCGTCATCGCGTTCGCCGTCTTCATGCTCCTGGGGCTGGTCACACTCTCGTACCGCAACGTCGCCAATCGCCACGCGCACAAGGCAGAGGCCTACGCCAAGACCCACGCCGATCAGCTCACCCAGGCAGGACACGGCCACCACTAGGTCGCCGGCGCATGGCATCGGCACGCGGCCCTCGAATCGGGGTGATGGGCGGAACCTTCGATCCCATCCATCACGGTCACCTGGTCGCGGCCAGCGAGGTCGCTCAGTCGTTCGACCTCGACGAAGTGGTGTTCGTTCCGACCGGCCAGCCGTGGCAGAAGGACGACGTCACCGAGAGTGAGCACCGTTACCTGATGACCGTGATCGCAACGGCCTCGAACCCCTCGTTCACCGTCAGTCGGGTGGACATCGATCGCGAAGGCCCCACCTACACGATCGACACGCTGCGCGATCTGAAGAGCCAGCGACCGGATGCGGAGCTGTTCTTCATCACCGGAGCCGACGCAATCGCGCAGATCCTGGGTTGGCGAGATCACCGCGAACTCTGGGAGCTCGCACACTTCGTCGCCGTCTCTCGTCCCGGGCACGAACTGATCACCGACGGCCTGCCGAGCGAAGACGTCAGTCAGCTCCAGATCCCTGCCCTGGCGATCTCATCCACCGACTGCCGGGCGCGCGTCCGCCGCGGACACCCGGTGTGGTATCTCGTTCCCGACGGGGTCGTCCAATACATTGCGAAGCATCACCTCTACCGGAGTAAGGCATGAGCACACCCGAAGAGCCGCCTCAACTGACCCGCAGGCAGTTGCGCGAACTGCGCAACACCGCCGCCAACCCGATCATCCCTGCCGCCCCGGCGACCGGCGATGCGCCCGTCGTCGCACCCCTGCCGCGGGCAGCGGAGCCCGTACGGCTCCCCGAACAGCCGACGACTCCGACCGGCGCAGACGCGGCCGGGCGCGGACGAGTACTGACGCGCCGAGAAGTACGTCAGCGTGAACGCCTCCGCACCGCTTCGGTGCCCGTCATCACCGCCGACGTCCTCGCCGCACACGCCGCCGAAGGCGAAGCGGAGGGCGCGCCTGACGCGACACCTCACGTCGCGGCCGCTGCGCCGGAGGTCGCCGAGGCGACTGAGCACCCCGACGCCGTCGCGGTCGAACCCGAAACACCCACGGGCGAGGCCGAAGCAGTCACGCCCGAGCCCGAAGCATCCGCGGACGAGGCTGACGCAGACACGATCACCCCAGAAGCACCCGCCGCCGCGTCGGATGCCGTTCGCGATGAGACGGCGGTACCCGCCGGTGAAGCGACGACCGATAAGCCGGTCGTCGCCCCGGAGCTGGGAGCGGATCTGCTGCGCGGCGAGGTATCCGAGGTCGAGGTGCCGGCATCCTTCGATCAGCTCCTGGCGCGGGGGAGTTCAGCGACCGGCGCGCTCTCGATGCCGAACGCACTGATCCTCTCGCAGACGCCGGAGAGCGGGCCGTTCGTCTCCCCGGTCAATGCCACCGGTGAGGTGCTCATCACGGGAACCTTCTCTCTTCCCGACCGCTACGGGTCCACGGGGAGCGTGCCGGGAACCGCCGACGGAAGCGATGTCGACGCCGTGCTCATCGACGGCGAACTTCCCGCCGCCTCGTCGCCGACTCCGATCGCCGCCAGCGCGGCGATCAGCACCATCAAGAGCGCCGAGGAGATCATCCGGCCGCCGGCCCCCGAGAAGGGGAGCCGACTGATGATCGTCCTTGCCATCACCGCCGGGGTGCTCGCCGTGGCACTGGCCGGCGTGCTCATCGTCGCCATTACGACAGGGGTCTTCTCGTGACACTTTCCGATCGCACCGTCGAGCTCATTCAGATCGCCGCCGAAGCGGCCGACTCCAAGGGCGGGACAGATCTCGTCTCGTTCGACGTCTCCGAGCCCCTGCCGCTCGTCGACGCGTTCCTCCTCGTCACCGGAAACAGCGAACGCAACGTTGCCGCCATCGCCGACGAGATCGAAGACGTGCTGCTGCAGGAGGGCGTCAAGCGCCTTCGCCGCGAAGGACGGAGCGAGTCGCGCTGGGTTCTGCTCGATTTCGGTGACCTCGTCGTCCACGTGTTCCACGAGGACGAGCGCACGTTCTACGGTCTCGAACGACTCTGGAAGGACTGCCCGATCGTCCCGATCACCCTGCCGGAGCCGGCGTCGAAAGACTGACCGTGTTCGTTGCACGTCGGCGCATGTAGTAAGCTTGTCGAGTTGCCGCGAGCGGCGACCAAGGGCCTGTGGCGCAGCTGGTAGCGCACCTGCATGGCATGCAGGGGGTCAGGGGTTCGAGTCCCCTCAGGTCCACCATGTGATGAGTCGCGACATAGGTCTCGCCTGAGTCGCGAGATATGTCACGTTTTGAGTGCCCCGGGCCATCGGCCTGGGGCTCTCATCGTGTTGCGCCAGTAGGTGTTGTCGGGGTCGATGGTGTTGGTCGCGATGACTTCGCCGGTGGGGAGGTGCACCACGGTGACGGTTTGCGGGTGGTTGGGGGAGCCGTTCTTCTGTCGGATTCCGAGCGCGGCGAGGACGTATTCGAACTCGTTGCGGCCGCCGCCGTGGCGGGCTGTGTAGACGCGGCCGTTGTCGGTCAGTGTCGACGCGGGTGGCCCGCAGGCATCGGCGGTGGCGAGGAAGGTGTCGACCACGGTCCGGCCGGTCACCGGGCGGTGGACGGTGCAGGACAGCAGGAGCCGGGAGTGGTCGTCGAGCCAGTTCAGGATCTCCACGTCCGAACCGTCAGCGAGGCGCCACGCAGATGCCACGCGATCGTGACCGGTCCCGCATCGGTCCCGGCCCCCGTCAACGCTTGGCGCAACTGCACGACCCGCTCTCGCACCCGGTCCGTGGTCTTCTGCGGCGAGCCCAGCGGGCTCCGTGACCTCGGCTCGAGACCGTCGAGACCACCCTCGCGATAGCGAGCGAGAAGCCGATACAGGTGCCGACGAGAGATCCGGTACTGCTCGGCCGCTTCCGTGACCGACAACTGCCCAGCGACGATCTTCAACACCACGACACGATGCTTCGACATGCATCGCACTGTGACCTATGTCCCGACTCACCAGGGACCTATCACCTGTGACCTATGTCCTGAACTCACGCACCCTCAGGTCCACCATTCACCCCGCACTGCGGGGGTTTTTGGTTTCCCGGACCCGTGGTGCGGTCGTCGCCGATGAGTTCATTCAGATACAGGCTCGATCAGCGAGGGGTCGTTGTTGCGGACGTTTCCGACCGCCCTGGCCACCGGATGATGCGCCATCGTCTCCGCCAGAAGCGGAGCGGCATCTATGGCGGCATCCAGCACGTCACCCACGTTCTCGGTCGTGGGGTCGAGCCAGGCGTCGGCATGATCGGCATCGAGGAAAAGGGGCATGCGGTCGTGAATCGACCCCAGCTCGCCGACGGCGCCACGGGTCATGATCGTGAAGCTCAGCATCCAACGCAGCGGGTCGTCATCGCCCTTGGACGGGTCTTTCCACCACTCGTAGAGTCCGGCGAACAGCAACGGTGAGCCGTCGGCGGGAAAGATGTAGTGCGGCGTCTTGACGCCGTCGACCGTGTGCCACTCGTAGTATCCCGATGCCGGCACGACGGCACGCCGCTTGATCAGAGCCTGCCGGAACATCGGCTTGTCCTCGACCTCTTCGGACCGCGCGTTGAACGCACGGGAACCGACCGACACGTCCTTCGCCCAGGCGGGCACCAAACCCCACCGAGCAGCCTCCAATCGTCGGGTCGGCGGCTCGGTCTTGGAGGAATCGAGCACAATCGCCGCACGGTCGGTGGGCGCGATGTTGAACGAGCGCGCAGGCAGATCGTCGCCCACTAAATCCACTCTCAGCACCCCAACGAGGTCAGACCCGGACTCTGCCACCACGAAACGTCCGCACATGGCTTCAGCCTACGCAGGGGCTACGACGCGCGCGGTATCGTTCGGAAGCGGTCAGAGCGCCTCATCCACCACGCCGGCGGCCGCGAGTCGGTCCAAGAGCTCCGCGCCATCGGGTCCGGTGACCCACGGCACTTCGGCGGCGGAGTGGTCGTTCACGGCTGTGCGTCCACCTGCGAGCACAGCCTCGGTCGCAGAGAGCTGGCGGATCGCCACCGCCGTGACGTGGTCGGGGAAATCGCTCGTGAACTCCGTGTACAGATCGTCGTCGTGCTGTCCGTCGTCGCCGATCAGCATCCACTTCACGTGAGGGAACTCACGCGCCAGCCGCCGCAGATTCTCTGTCTTGTGGGCCTTGCCGCTGCGGAACCATCGATCGTGGGTCGGACCCCAGTCGGTCAACAGGAGCGCGCCCGGCGGAAAGAGGTGACGCCGCATGAACCGCACCAGCGTGGGGGCGACGTTCCATGCTCCGGTGGACAGGTAGATGATCGGGGCGCCGGGATGATCGCGCAGCAGCCTCTCGAGCAGCACCGCCATACCGGGCACGGGCTGGCGGGCATGTTCATCGAGGACGAAAGAGTTCCAGGCGGCGACGAACGGGCGGGGCAACGCGGTGACCATCACCGTGTCATCCACGTCGCAGACAACGCCGAAGCGCGTCTCGGCACCCACCACGAACACGCGGGTCTCGACGGGGTCGCCCCCCTCCACCGACATCGTCAGTGTCTGCCATCCCGGCTGCAGCGACGCCGGAAGCACCGTGTCGATGACACCTCCGCGGTCAGCCACCACCTCGTGGGAGATTCCGTCGAGCACCACGGTGACCTGAGCGAATCCGACGGGAACGGACGCGAAGCTCCGCCAGCCACGGACACTCGCGTATTCGCCGCCACGGCGCGTCCGCAAAGGCGGCACGATGAGCACTCGACCGAGGACACGCACCCAATCGACACCCGCGTATCCGGGATAGGCCGCGACGGTCGGACGCTGTCCTCGAGCGCGCGCACGACGTTCGCGCCACGAGTGGAAGCGATACTCCAATCGCGCGAGCCAGAGCACCTTCGGGCGGGGCGCGGGGGCAGCAGACATCGCTTCAGTCTTTCACGATGTCGTCGTCCGGATGGCGCTGATCCTCCTCGCCGCCCTCCAAGTGCTTCGACTCGCGCGCGACGAGCACCCGCTTGCCGACGTAGACCAGCACGAGGAACACCACGATCACGCCGACGAAGATGTATCCGGCGAAGTGGATGCGCTCGGACAACTCGCGATAGGTGCCGGCCGCCGCGGCCGCCACCGACACATAGAGGATCGCCCAGACCGTGCAGGCGGGAGCAGTCCAGGCGAGGAAGCGCCGATAGGCGAATCCGCTCATACCCACCGTCAACGGAACGAGCGAGTGGAGCACGGGCAGGAACCGGGAGATGAAGATCGCCGGTCCGCCGCGTCGACGCAGGTAGAGCTCCGCCTTCACCCAGTTGGCCTCACCGACGCGAGCCCCCAGACGCGAGAAGCGGATGCGCGGCCCCAGCCATCGACCGAGCCAGAATCCGATGCTCTCACCGGCGAGAGCCCCGAGGATGACGACGACGATCAGGATGACCGCCTCGAGCGGCGAGGACACCGCCGTTCCCGCCACGATCACGATCGTGTCTCCGGGCACCACGAGACCGATGAGCACACTGGTCTCCAGCATGATCGCGATGCCCGCCAGCACCGTCCTCAGGACGGGATCGACGCTCTGCACGGCGTCGAGCAGCCAGGTGAGGAACTCATTCACCGCTCAAGCCTATGACCGACCGGTCGTGTCAACATGGGGGAATCGTGAACGTCCATCCCGAACCCGCGGCGGCGGCCGACCCCGAGGGCACCGCGGACATCTGCGTGCGCGCTCTGCCGAGCTGGATAGACCCCGCCGCGCTCTACCTCGGCGGGCCCGCACTCTCCGATCACAGCTTCTGGCTCGATGCCGGCCCGAACGCCCGCGAAGGATGGAGCCTCCTGGGCATCGGCGTGGCCGACGCCCGTCCGCCGCTGGGGCACGCCGGTACAAGCGGCTCCTCGGCGACGGACGGTGGTCCGTTTCGCGGGGGATGGGTGGGCTGGTTCGGGTACGACGCGGCCGCAGCGAAGGCGGGTGCCGCCGCATCGGACGAGTCGCGGATGCCGTCCGTCGCGGGACTGCGCGTGAGCCGATTCGTCGCTGCCGATCATGCCGCCCGTCGCCTCTGGATCACGGCGCCCCGCAACGATATCGACCAGTTCGCCGATGAAGTGGCGGCCTGGGCGGCAGGCTCGGCGACGTCGACGGTTGCCGAGGCGATCCCCGCGAACGCCCCGGTGGCACGCGCGCGCCACTCGCCCGCGGAGTACGCCGAACTGATCGGGCGCTGCCGCGACGCCATCCGCGCCGGCGATGCCTATCAGCTGTGCCTGACGACCCGCTTCGACCTGAGCGGCCGGATCGACCCGGTGTCGACCTACCTGCGCCTGCGCCGGGCCTCACCCGCGCCCCACGGCGGCATCATCCGCGTGGGCGAGCACGCGCTCGTCAGCTCGAGCCCCGAGCAGTTCCTCCGCGTCGCCGGAGGAACGGTTCGGACGCGTCCGATCAAGGGCACCCGCGCGCGCGACCGCGACCCGGCGATCGACGCCGCCCGTGCCATCGAGCTGCGCGCCGACCCCAAGGAGCGCGCAGAGAACGTCATGATCGTCGACCTCATGCGCAATGATCTGCAACGCGTATCGGAGGCCGGATCGGTGGTGGTCGAGGACCTGCTCGAGGTCGAGAGCTTTCCGGCCGTCCACCAACTGGTCAGCGCCGTGGTCGGCCGACTCCGCGACGGCGTGACACTGGCCCAGGTGCTCGATGCGACATTCCCCGCCGGGAGCATGACCGGCGCGCCGAAGCTGTCGGCCATGACGATCCTTCATCGCCTGGAAGCTGCGCCCCGCGGGGTGTTCGCCGGATGCTTCGGATGGGTCGGTCGTGACGGTGACGCCGACCTCGCCATGGTCATCCGCTCGATCGCGGTCCACCCCGGTGGAGGCTACGTCGGAGCCGGCGGCGGAATCACCTGGTTGTCCGACCCTGCTGCAGAGGTTGCGGAGGTGTCTGTGAAAGCACGTGGCCCCCTCGCTGCGGTGGGCTGCACGCCCCCGGACGGATGGTGAGCGCCGGGCTCTGCCCGTAGGCTCGTCCGCTAATCTGGAAGGACGCCCTCGGGCGGTCCCGAACCTCCATGATTGGTGCTCCGTGTCTTCGACGCCTCCTTCCGACCACGCCCCGTCAGCATCCGCCACCGCTGTCGACGGCGGATTCGACCCCCGTGCGATCCAGGTCAAGTGGCAGAGCCGGTGGCGGGAAGCCGACCCGTTCCGAGCGGGCGGTGACGAGGACACGCGACCGCGCAAGTACGTGCTCGGCATGTTCCCGTACCCCTCCGGCGACATGCACATGGGACACGCGGAGAACTACGCCTACGTCGACTCGGTGGCGCGATTCTGGCGTCATCGCGGCTACAACGTCCTGAACCCCATCGGGTGGGACTCCTTCGGCCTCCCGGCGGAGAACGCGGCCATCCAGCGGGGAGCCGACCCGCGCGAATGGACCTACTCCAACATCGCCCAGCAGAAGGCGAGCCTCGAGCAGTTCGGGACGTCGTACGACTGGAGCCGCGTGCTCCACACGAGCGATCCCGAGTACTACCACTGGAACCAGTGGCTGTTCCAGAAGCTGTACGAGCGGGGTCTCGCGTATCGCAAGGAGAGCCCGGTCAACTGGTGCCCGAACGACCAGACGGTGCTGGCCAACGAGCAGGTCGTCGACGGTCGATGCGAGCGCTGCGGCCACGAGGTGATCAAGAAGAAGCTCACGCAGTGGTATTTCAAGATCACCGAGTACGCCGACCGACTGCTCGACGACTTGAACCAGCTCGAGGGTTTCTGGCCGTCGAAGGTGATCCGCATGCAGCGCAACTGGATCGGCCGCTCGGTGGGGGCCGACATCGACTTCGCCATCGAGGGCAGGGACGAGAAGGTGACGGTCTTCTCGACACGCCCTGACACTCTGCACGGCGCGACGTTCTTCGTCGTGGCCCCCGAGAGCGACCTGGCGGCAGAGCTGGCCGCCGGCGCCTCCGCCGAGGTGCGCATGAGCTTCCAGGACTACCTGGATCAGGTCGGCAAGTCGAGTGAGATCGAACGCCAGTCCACCGAGCGACCCAAGACCGGCGTCTTCCTCGAGCGCTACGCGATCAACCCGATCAACGGCGAACGGCTCCCGATCTGGGCGGCAGACTATGTGCTGGCCGACTACGGGCACGGCGCCGTCATGGCCGTGCCTGCGCACGACCAACGCGATCTGGACTTCGCGCGAGCGTTCGACCTTCCCGTTCGCGTCGTGGTCGACACGACGGCCCCCGTCACGGGTGCGATCACCGTGATCGAGGTCGACGAGGACGGCGTGCCCATCGATCCGGGTACCGAGGCACTGTCCGACCTCGACCCCGCGGTGACGGGTGTGGCGCTGACGGGGGAGGGACGACTGATCAACTCGGGCTCGCTCGACGGCCTGAGCAAGCGCAACGCGATCACCCGCGTGATCGAGGAACTCGAGGCACGCGGCACCGGCCGCGCCGCGAAGTCGTATCGCCTGCGCGACTGGCTGATCTCTCGCCAACGGTTCTGGGGGACGCCGATCCCGATGATCCACACGGCGGACGGTCGGATCGTTCCCGTTCCCGAGGATCAGCTCCCGCTCACTCTCCCGGATGCGCACGGTCTCGACCTCGCACCGAAGGGCACATCCCCGCTGGGCGCTGCCCACGAGTGGATGAAGACCACGGACCCCGAGACGGGCGAGGCCGCGTTGCGCGATGCCGACACGATGGACACCTTCGTCGACAGTTCGTGGTACTTCTTGCGCTTCTTGGCTCCGGGCGACGCGGAGAAGGCGTTCTCCTCACGTGAAGCCGACAAGTGGGCCCCCGTGGACTCCTACATCGGTGGCGTCGAGCACGCGATCTTGCACCTGCTGTATGCGCGCTTCATCACCAAGGTGCTCTTCGACATGGGCCTGATCGACTTCACGGAGCCGTTCAGCAGCCTGATCAACCAGGGCATGGTGCTGCTGGACGGATCGAAGATGTCCAAGAGCAAGGGCAACCTGGTCGAGTTCGCGGCAAGCATGATCGACCCGGGCGCGGACGCCGTGCGTGTCGCCATCGCGTTCGCCGGCCCGGTCGAAGACGACATCAACTGGGAAGACGTGTCCACTACAGGCGCCCAGAAGTTCCTCGCCCGCGCATGGCGGGTGGCCAAGGATGTCACCAGCCACCGCGATGTGGTCTGGGCCGGAGGCGACCTCGCCCTCCGGCGCGTGACCCATCGCCTGCTCGCCGATGCTCCCGGCCTGGTGGAGCAGACGAAGTTCAACGTCGTGGTCGCGCGGCTGATGGAGTTGGTCAACGCGACCCGGAAGACGATCGACACCGGTGCCGGCCCCGCTGACCCGGCCGTTCGCGAGGCCGCCGAAGCGGTGGCGATGGTGCTCGACCTGTTCGCACCGCACACCGCCGAAGAGATGTGGGAGATCCTCGGGTACGAGCCGTTCGTCGGCCTCGTGCCATGGCGCGCCCCCGACCCGACTCTGCTCGTCGAGGAGACGGTCACCGCCGTGGTGCAGATCGACGGAAAAGTCCGTGGCACCCTCACCGTTTCGGCGAAGATCTCTGCAGATGACCTCGAGGCTCTCGCGCGCACCGATGAGAAGATCCAGCGGTCCCTCGGCACACGCGAGATCGTCCGTGCCGTGGTTCGCGCGCCCAAGGTCGTGAGCTTCACCACCGCCTGACGCGCCGGCGCCTCCTCCACCACGGGTGAGTGCCGGCGATCTTCCACCGACCCTCACCCGGATACGGAACGGGACCGACGGGCCCGCGACGCTGGGGGCATGGAACGAAGCCGGGCACGACGCGGGGCACGCTGGGGGATCGGCGCTGCGATCGTGCTCGTCGTCGTCGCGGTCGGCATCACCGTCACGATCGGCATCGTCCGGACCGCGTCCTCGCCGGTGGAGGTCGTCGACCTCGCCGCGACCCCACTCGTCGAGGTCGAGATCTACGTCCACGTCAGTGGCGCCGTCGCGCACCCGGGACTGTATCGCCTCCGTCCTCACGCACGCGTCGTGGATGCCGTGGCTGCCGCGGGCGGGTTCGCAGACGGCGCAGACACCGATGCGGTGAACCTCGCCCGGGCCGTCACCGATGGCGAGCAGCTGCACGTCGCCCGCGAAGGCGAGTCCACCGACCAGACTCCGACCGGGTCCGGGTCCGGCTCCGGGTCCGGCTCCGGGTCCGGCTCCGATGCCCTCGTGGATCTGAACACCGCCGGTATCGACGAACTCGACACCCTGCCGCGTATCGGCCCCGCCCTGGCGGAGCGCATCGTGTCGTGGCGTGAGCAGAACGGACGCTTCCGGAGCGTGGACGATCTCCTTGCCGTACCGGGCATCGGCGACAAGATGCTTGCCAGTCTGCGCGACCTGGTGCGCGTGTGAGCGTCCGCCGACTGCGCACTCAGGACCTGCGGCTCGTCCCGGTTGCACTGGCGGCCTGGCTCTCCGCCGCGGCGTCGATCCTGTGGCCCGGGGCGAGCGGGTGGTGTGCTGCGTGCTGTGGAGCAGGAGCGGTGACGCTTCTCGGGGGTGTCCTGTTCCGGCGCCGGCCCAACTCGGCCACCGGGTGGGGGGCTGGTGCGGCGGTGGCGGTGGCCTTCGCCGCCGCGGCCGCGGCGCATGTCGCAATGGTCGCACCCGAGCGGGCGGCACTGGCCGACCTCTCGGGGCAGCACGGCAGGGCGGTGGCGGTCGACGCGTTGGTCGTCGGGAAGGTGGAGCCCTCCGGACGCGGGTGGAGCTTCGACGCCCTTGCGCAGCGGGTGACCAGCGGCGACGACAACCGCTCCTTCGCCTCACCCATCGTGATCCGGACGGAGGACCGACCCGCAGGGGTCGACCTGGGTGCGCAGATCTCGGTTTCGGGCTCGGCCCTGCCCGCACCTGTGGGATCACGGGCGGTCATCACCGTGCGCGCCTCGGAGGAGGTCGCGATCCGTTCGGAGGCGTCGGGACTGCTCGGCACCGCTTCGAGACTGCGCGAAGGACTCCACTCAGCGACGGCGGGGCTCCCGCAGCCGGCGGCCGGCCTCATCGCGGGGCTGTCGGTCGGAGACACCTCGGGAGTCTCGACAGAGCTCGACCGGGCGATGAAGGTCTCCTCGCTGTCGCACCTGACGGCGGTCTCCGGCGCCAACTGCGCTCTCATCGTGGGGATCACGTATGCACTGGCTGCGCTGTGCGGCGTGCGCCGCGGCGGGAGAGTCGCCGTGGGAGCCGTGTCGCTGGTGGGCTTCGTCGTCCTCGTGTCTCCGGAACCGAGCGTGGTACGTGCGGCGACGATGGCCGCGGTGGCGATGTGGGCGTTGCTCCTGGGCAGGATCGGGATCGGTATGAGCGCGCTCAGCGTCGCCGTGATCCTCGTCCTCATCCTCGATCCATGGTTGTCGATGTCGCTCGGGTTCGCGCTGTCCTCGGCCGCGACCGCGTCGCTGCTCACCGTGGCCGGGCCGCTCGCCGACGGCCTCTCGCGCTGGGTGCCGGCACCGGTCGCCCTAGCGGTGTCCGTGCCCGTGGCCGCACAGCTGGCGTGCGGGCCGCTGATCGTCCTGATCGAGCCCAGCGTGTCCTCGTATGGGGTGATCGCCAATCTGGTCGCCGCTCCGGCCGCCCCTCTGGGAACGGTCCTGGGACTTCTCACCTGCCTGTTCGCCGGCGTGCCGGTCATCGCAGAGGGGCTGGCTGCGCTGGCGTGGCTGCCCGCGGCGTGGATCACCGAAACCGCGCAGATCACCGCAGGCCTCCCAGGCAACACGCTTCCCTGGCTCGACGGCGTCGCGGGGCTCGCCTCCCTCGCAGCCGTGAGTGTCGCCATCGTGCTCAGCATCGCTCCCACCTCCCGGCCTTCCATCCGCGCGTGGGCGGTCGTCGCCCTCGCCGGAGGCACGGGGGCGGCGCTCGCCCTCGGGCCACTCAGCGGTCTGGTCGAACGCGTCCGCACTCCTGCGCAATGGAGCGTCGCGGCGTGCGATGTGGGACAGGGGGACGCGCTCCTCATCCGTTCGAACGGTCGCGTTGCGCTCATCGACACCGGTCCGTCCGCAGATCACCTGCGTGACTGCCTCGATCGCTTTGGGGTGGGGCGGATCGACCTCCTCGTTCTGACGCATTTCGATCTGGATCATCGTGGTGGTTCCGCGGCCGTCCTCGACCGCACCGATGTGGTGATCCACGGCCCTGCCGATGATCCGGTCGCGCGCGAGCACATCGACGACTTCGTCCGTCACGGCGCGGGCGCGCTCGAAGTGAGCGCAGGCCGCCGCGGAAGCCTGGGTTCGGCCACCTGGGAGGTGCTCTGGCCGCCGGCGGCGACGATCGCCTACGAAGGAAACGACGCCAGCGTTGTGGTGGCATTCTCCGGCGGAGGAGTACCGCCCATCGTGCTTCTGGGCGATCTCTCGGCGGGACCGCAGGCCTCCCTCGCAACAGGACTCATGAGCGCCTACACGGTCGTGAAGGTCGCCCACCACGGCAGTGCGGACCAATCCGCGGATCTCTATCGACGCATCGACGCGTCGGTGGCGCTGGTCACCGTGGGGGAGAACACCTACGGACATCCTCGCCGCGAGATCCTCGACCTTCTCTCCGGCGACGGCGCGCACGTCATCAGGACCGACCGGACGGGCGCGGCCGCGCTGTGGCTGGACGGAGGTTCGCTCCGCGTGTGGCGAGAGAGGGATGTCTCCGGTGCTCGTTAGGCTGGACAGATGGCGACGAGCAACCGGTCATCGACGAGCAACCGGTCATCTGCGGGCCGCAAGCCGGCCGGCCGCACCCCATCGGCGATCCCTCAACTCTCGTGGCGCACTCCACAGCCCGCTCCTGTCGTGCTCGTCTCCGGTCCCGAGGAGGTCTGCGCAGAGCGCGCGATCGCGGGGGTGCGCGACTACCTCCGCGCCGAAGACGCGAGCCTCGAAGTCTCCGACCTCCGCGCCGACGACTACACGTCGGGCAGTCTGCTCGCCCTGACCTCACCCTCCCTGTTCGGCGAGCCGCGGCTGGTCCGTGTGGCGGGCGTCGAGAAGTGCACGGACGCGTTTCTCACCGAGGCGCTCGCCTACCTCGGCGCTCCGCAGGAGGGAGCCACGGTGATCCTGCGCCACACCGGGGCGAGCGTGCGCGGAAAGAAGCTCCTCGACGCCGTGCGTGCCGGCACCGGCGGGGGAGTCGAAATCCCGTGTCCCGCGATCAAGCGAGACTCCGACCGGTTCGATTTCGCAGCCGGAGAGTTCAGTTCCGCCGCCAAGAGGATCGCCCCGGCCGCGTTGAGATCGTTGGTGAGCGCCTTCACGGATGACCTCACCGAACTGGCGGCGGCCTGTCAGCAACTCATCGCCGATGTGCCCGGTGACATCGGAATCGAGACCGTCGAAAGGTACTACGGCGGCCGCGTCGAGACCTCGGCGTTCGCTGTGGCCGACACCGCCATCGCCGGTCGTTACGGAGACGCACTCATCACTCTGCGTCACGCTCTGGCCAGTGGAGCCGATCCCGTTCCTCTCGTCGCCGCCATCGCCTCCAAGCTTCGGACGATGGCTCGTGTGGCGGGATCTCGGGAGCCGGCGGCAGCATTGGCCGCGCGACTGGGCATGAAGGACTGGCAGGTCGACCGAGCCCGCCGTGACCTCTCGGGCTGGAACGAGACCTCGCTGGGAGGCGCTATCCAAGCAGCCGCCCGCGCGGATGCCGAAGTCAAGGGCGCCTCACGCGACCCCGTGTTTGCCGTGGAGAGATTGGTCACCGTGATCGCGACCCGCGCACCCTACGGCGCGTAAAGGACGAAGCACTCCGCAGAAGACCGATTCGCACAAACGACGAAAGCCCCCATAGACGACGAAAGCCCGTCCTTTCGGAGCGGGCTTTCGTGACAGTGCGGGAGCTCAGAGAGCAGCGACCTGCTTCGCGATGGCGGACTTGCGGTTCGCGGCCTGGTTCTCGTGGATGACGCCCTTGCTCACAGCCTTGTCGAGCTTCTTGGTCGCCGTGGCGAGCGCCTTCTCGGCAGCGGCCTTGTCGCCGGCGGCGATGGCCTCGCGGGTGCGACGCACCTCGGTCTTGAGCTGGCTCTTGACGGCCTTGTTGCGCTCGCGCGCCTTCTCGTTGGTCTTGTTGCGCTTGATCTGCGACTTGATGTTCGCCACGTTAGGGGCTCTTTCGTTCGGAGTTTCATGGAATGTGCCGAGCAACAAGAGAGGGCTGTCGCGCGGCGGTCGTGTGAGGGAGAAGCCCACACGCAAGCCAAAAGCCGAGTCTACCAGGTTTCGACTCTCACCCGTGCGCGCAGCAGGCCGGCGACCGTGACAGCGCGGGCAGGGTTAGGGCATTATCGTGCTGACGGACACGACCAGGTGCAACGACGCACCTGCACGAGGAGTTTCTGTGGCATCCGATCCCTTCCGCGCCTCGACGAGCCCACCCCCGGTCAGCCGTGCGACCGTCGACGCGATCCGCGCCCTTCGCACCACGCTGCGGTGGTCTGTCGCGACCGCGGCATTCCAGGTCGAGGGCTCCCGCACCACGCATGGACGCGGCCGCAGCATCTGGGACGACTTCGTCGACACGCCGGGGAGGGTCGTGGACGGCTCCTCGGCGCAGCCCGGGCCTGACAGCTGGCATCGATGGCCCGACGATGTCGACCTCCTCCGCACACTCGGAGTGGACCGATATCGCTTCTCGGTATCATGGGTGCGTGTTCAGCCGACCGGACGCGGTCGCGCTGACCAGCGGGCCCTCGACACCTACCGGAGGCTCGCCGATGCTCTGACAGAAGCCGGAGTTGAGCCGTTCGTCACGCTCTATCACTGGGATCTGCCGAGCGGGCTCGAGTCGCACGGAGGGTGGGTGAACCGCGACACCGCGTTTCGGTTCGCCGACTTCGCAGAACAAGTCGTCGAGGCTCTCGGTGACCGGGTGCGGCACTGGTACACCATCAATGAACCGGTCTCGACGACGCTGCAGGGGTATGCGATCGGCGAACTGGCACCGGGCCGTGAGTTGCTGTTCGGGGCGCTGCCGACCGTGCACCATCAACTCCTCGCGCACGGCCTCGCTCAGCAGGTGGTGCGCGCGGCCGGTGCGGGCGAAGTGGGAATCGTGAACAACCACACGACAGTGATCCCCGCGTCGAGCCGCCCCGAGGATCACGAAGCCGCGGAGCTCTACGACCTCCTGCACAATGGCCTGTTCGCCCATCCGGTCCTCGCCGGCTCATACCCGCCGGAGGCAGACGGGCTCGTTCCCCCGCAACCGGTGGTCGATGGTGACCTCGACGTCATCGGCGCCCGGAGCGACTTCTACGGCGTCAACTACTACAACCCCACGCGCGCGGGCGCGCCCGCGATGGACAGCCCGATTCCCTTCTCGATCCTTCCTATCGACACCGCACCCGTGACCGGGTTCGGTTGGCCGGTCGTACCGTCGGCACTCACCGAACTGCTCGTGAACCTCCGAGAACGCTACGGCGAGAGCCTTCCACCGCTGATCGTGGCCGAGAACGGCGCGTCCTACCCCGAGCCGAACCGCGTGGACGGGGCGATCGCCGACACCGAACGCATCGCCTACCTCGACGCACACATCCGCGCGGTCGCCGCAGCCGTCCACGCGGGTGTCGATGTGCGTGAGTACACGGTGTGGTCGCTGCTGGACAACTTCGAGTGGGCGGACGGCTTCACCCAGCGGTTCGGTCTGGTCCACGTCGACCAGGTGACGTCACGGCGCACGCCGAAAGCATCGTTCGGCTGGTATCGCGACCTGATCGAGAGGGTGCGGGCATGAGCACCGCCGGAGCTCGAGTGGGTCGGCGATGGTTCGTCCTGTTCACCGTCGCGTGGCTCGTGCTGTGGACGGTCCAACTGACGCCTCTGCAGTTGCTGATCCCCCTGCAGTTGAACACCCCCGACGATGCGGAGGGCTGGATCGCTGGCGTCGTGTCGTCGGGGCTCGTGCTCGCCGTCGGCGGCGTGACGGCCGTGATCGCCGGCCCGGTGGCCGGTGGCCTGTCCGATCGCACCGGCGGACGCCACGGGCGTCGCCGGCCGTGGGCGCTGGGCGGGATCGGCCTGGCATCGGTCTCGCTCGTCGCCCTGGCCTTCGCGACGGGGCCCTGGTGGGTAGGCAGCGCGTGGATCGGTGTATCGGTGGGCACCGCCGTCGCGGCGTCGGCGTTGACCGCCATGATCGCCGACCAGCTCACGACACAGCGGGCAGCGGCATCCGCCGTGGTCGCATCGTCGCAGGCCGTCGGGATCGTGCTCGGCGTCGGAGTGATCGTGCTCGCAGGACTGGGCATCGTGGGCGGATACCTCGCGCTGGCTGCGGCCCTTGCCGTCCTCGGTTCCGCGGCTGCGGTGATGCTCCCCGACCCTCCCGCCGCCGGAGCGACCGCTGCCGCGCGTCGCGCGCGCACCTTCTCCGAACGCACCGCCGCTCTGCGCGATCGCGACTTCGCCTGGCTTCTGGCTGGCCGACTCATCGTGAACATCGGCAATGCGCTCGGAACCGGGCTCCTCCTCTTCTTTCTGCTCTACGGACTCGGCCGGGCGCCCGAGACGGCACCGGACGAACTCCTGATGCTGATCCTCGTCTACACGCTGTTCGTCGTCGCCGCGTCCGTGGTCGCGGGAAAGCTGTCGGATCGCTCCGGTCGCCGGGTCGGCTACGTCGTCGCAGCAGCCTGCGTACAGGCCGCCGCGTCGGTCTTGCTCGCCGTCTTCCCGTCGTTCGAAACGACGCTGGTGTCGGCGGCCCTTCTGGGCGTCGGCTACGGCGCGTACATGTCCGTGGGACTCGCGCTGGCGACAGACGTGTTGCCGTTCCCCGACGACAATGCCCGCGACCTGGGGTTCGTGAACGTCGCCGCGAGTCTCGGCCAGCTTCTGGGCCCCCTCATCGGCGCGGCGCTGGTGGCTGCGGTGGGCGGGTTCTGGCTGTTGTTCGCGGCGGGCGCCGCGCTGTCCGCGCTGGGTGGGCTGGCAACGCTCGGCATCCGATCACCACGCTCCGCGAGCCTGGTTCCGCGCCACGTCTCCGGCAGTCAGACCCCCTAGGCGGGAAACAGCCGGACGAGCTCGTCGATTCGCCTCACGCCTCCACCGCGGCGACGGCGACATCCAGCAGCGCGTTGAAGACGGCGGGCCTCATGGCGGTCACGAGGTGGCTGGTGCGCGGCACCACCAGAAGCTCTGCATGGGGAACCAGTGAGGTGAACAGCCGCTCGTTGGCGCGCAACTGGTCGTACTGGCCGTTGATGAACCAGGTCGGCACCTCGATGCGTCGGAGTGCCTCCAGCAGATCGAGCACCGACAGACTGCGAAGGGCGACGTCCTGTGCGTCATAGGCGTAGCCCCCCGCCCCGAAGTCCGGGCGTGTGGCGGGCGGCAGGGTGCGGTCGAGCACCCAGTCGGCGATCGGTTGTCCCCGTCGGGGCAACCGGTCGAATCCGCGAGCGAGCGCACGGTAGGTCGCGAGACCGATGCCGCGCGGCACAGCGGTGCACGACGCGGCGATGAAGGCATCGATCGGGGGCGGGTCCTGCCGCCCGGCGTACGCGATGGAGAGGAGACCCCCCATCGAGTGACCGACCAGCAGCACGGGTCCGCGCGAGGACGCATCCGTGACCGCCCGGTCGATCGTGTCGAAAGCACCATCCAGCGTGAAGGGCTCCGCCATGCGTGTTCCGTGGCCGGGCAGATCCACGGCCACGGCAGCGACGCCCCGAGCTTCCAGGTGCGTGAGCTGTGATCGCCACATCGTCGCGGACGTGCGGATGCCGTGAACCAGCACCGCCTGCATCGTCATCCGTCCAGCCTAAGGCGGTGGGCCGAACGAGGGTCCGCGCGACGGACAGAGCGGGTGGGAGGGGGCTCGCGCCCACCCGCCACCCGCTCGGCCCTCCGCGATAGGGAAGGGCGGCCGGGAGGGCTCGACAACCTAGAACAGCGCCAGCACCCGGACGCTCTGGGAGGTCGAGCCGGTCGAAACGGCGGGGTCGGCCGGGACGAACACCGCCGTGTAGCGGTGTGTGCCTCGCGACACCTTGCCGAGCGTGTGCGCGGCCAGGCCCCGGCGAACCGGAACGGTGGCGACCACCGTCGCACCCTCCCTGAACTCGACGACACCCTGCGGCGTGCCTTCCGCCTGATCGACATGCGCCACGAGCGTCGTCGGCAGGAGCCGGTTGAGGTGGACGGGCAGCAGGGCGACCAGAGTCGTCGTGGTCGCCTGCGCCTGCTGCGCAGCCTCGACGTCCAGCACGACCTGCACCACTGTTCCCGATGCCGGCGCCGTGAGCGTCAGCTCCATCCGGCCGGCGGGAGTGTCCGCCGGAAGGGTGACCTCCACGGACGCGGTGCCGGACACGACCGGGAAGTCGCCCAGATCGGTGTCGCCCACCGCCGCCTCGATGCTCGTGTTCTCCGGCGCTCCGCGACTGGTCATGTTCAGCCCGCTCACCGTGAAGGACACCGAGTCGCCCGCACTCACGGTCTCGGGAACCCCCGTGACCTGCACGGCCTGCTTCGCGTATCGGGGAGCCAGTGGCGATCCGTCGGCGATGTAGTCCATCCACGCCTCGTAGTCGAGCAGTCCGGTGTCGACATAGCCGGTCCCCTCGGTGAACACGCGGAAGTTGTCGCCGCCCGTCGCGAGGAACGAGAAGGTTCCCACCCGGTACGACGCCTGCGGGTCCAGCGGTTCGCCGTCAATGGTCACCGAGGTGATGCGCGAACCTTCCGGCAGCGCGGGGTCGTAGGTGTACGACACGTTGTCCGACAACCCGAGCTGCAGGTACGGCCGCTGAGGAACGGTCCCGTCGGCGTTGCGCTGCCACTGCTGTTCGAGCAGGGTCGTGAACTGCTCCCCGGTGAGCGAGACCATCGCCAACGTGTTGTTGAACGGAAGGACCGCGTTGGCCTGCGAGAAGGAGACCGTTCCGTCTGCCATGCCCGGCACCGCGGTGGCACCGAACTCCGCCTGCGTGTCCCAGAGGTCGGCGCGCAGGCCGCCCGGGTTGGTGACGCCGATCTGTGCACCGTCGGGCAGCGTCGAGAGCGAGTCGCGGAGCATGTTGGCCACCGTGTTGCCCAGCGCCGACTCCGATGCGCGGTCGTCGCGGCTGCCACCTGTCCACACCTCGTCGACGAAGGCGCCGCCGGCGTACGCCGTGGTGATGTCGCCGGACACCTCGCCCACCGCAGTGTTGCCGATCTCGGCGGCGTTCGCGAGCGCCGCCGAGACGATGCGATCCACCTCGGCGACACGCGGATAGGTGGAGATGAGTTCTGCGGCCGGTGTCGTGGTCCTCGGCACGAGGCGCTCCGTGTGAGCGGTGACCGAACCCGATCCGTCGATCGACAGCACGATTTCGCCGATGTTCGCTCCGTAGGAACCCGTCTGGACGATCGGGCGGGTGCGTTCGGTACCGGGGATCGGTGCCGACCACGAGTACTCCTTGTGCGTGTGTCCGGTGAAGATCGCATCGACTTCGGCCGCCGTCTCGTTCACGAGCGCGGCGAACGGGCCACCGGCCGCGATCTCCTCATCCAGGGTCGCCCCGTCGGGGGTGCCCGCGCCGGCGCCCTCGTGATAGAGCGCGATGATCACGTCGGCTTCGCCGTTGGACGCATCTCCGTCGCTCAGTTCGGCGGCGACGCGGTTGACGGCGACGACCGGATCCCCGAACTCCAGATCCACGATTCCCGCCGGCGAGACCAGCGACGGCGTCTCCTCGGTCACCGCGCCGATGACGCCGACCGTGAGCCCTCCGGCCTCGATGAGTGCGTACTCGGGCAGGGCGGCGGTGTCCGTACCCGCGAGGTACACGTTGGCACCGAGTTGCGGATAGTCGGAATCGTCGGTCACACGTCCGGCCAGGTCTTCCCATCCACGGTCGAACTCGTGATTGCCGACGGCGGTCGCTTCGAGCCCGAGCGCGTTGAGCACGTCGATCGTCGGTGTGTCCTGCGCCACCGACGACGCGAACAGCGATGCGCCGATGTTGTCGCCCGCGGACAGGAAGATCGACGGGCCGGAGGCCTGCTCGCGCAACTGCTCGACGGTTCCGGCGAACGCGACGGTGTTCGCGTCGATACGACCGTGGAAGTCGTTGATCCCGAGCAGGGTGAGCTCGACGGGGGCGGCGTCGGCAGACATCCCCACGATCACCGGATCGTGATCGCTGGAGCGATAGGCGTCGGGGGCGTAGAACTCCGTTCCGTGGCTCCGGAAGCGACTGTACTCGAGGGCGACCGATTCGCCCGAGTTGATGTTCCAGATGTCGGCGCCCTGTGCGCGGGCCAGGGCGGGCGCGTTGAGCAGCACGTGGTCGAGCGACCCCGACAGCCCCGAGAAGCTGTACGACGATGTGGATACCTCGAAGTGCTGTTCGACGTCGGTGTACCCCGCCTCGTACAGCACGGACAGCGGGTCTTCCTGACCGTAGGAGTTGAAGTCGCCCACGAGTGCGACGGCGTCCACGTCTCCCTGGATGTCGGCGACCCAGTCACGCACTGCGGTCGCCTGGCGGACGCGCGACTCGTTCGAGGAGCCCTGACCGTCGCCGGTGTCGGCGTCCCCCGGCCACGGTCCCGCCGAACCCTTCGACTTGAAGTGGTTGACCACGAACCAGAAGGGCGCACCGCCGTCGGCCGGCTCGAAGACCTGGCCGATCGGCTCTCGGGCGTTCCCGAACGCCTGGTCGTCCCCGCTCTGGTCTCCCAGAGCGCGCGCTGCGCCGACCGGGGTCACCGCGGCGGACTGGTAGATGATCGCGTTCGTGATCACGTCCTGCTCGGATGCCGGGGGAAGCTCGTCGGAGGAGGCGATGTAGGACCATCTCTGCTCGCCGGCTGCGTCATTGAGCGCGTCGACAAGGGTGGCGGTGGCCTCATCGACCGGCTCGCCGAGAGCGGCGGAGTTCTCGATCTCCATGAGTCCGACGACGTCGGCATCGAGAGCGTTGATCGCGGTCACGATCTTGGACTGCTGACGCTCGAGGTCGGCAGCATCCCAGGCGCCGCGCTGGGGGCAGCCCTCGCGAACGGTGACCCCGTCGCCGAAGCGGTCGCGGTAGGCGACGCACGACGGGTTCTCGCTCCCCAGCGTCGTGAAGTAGTTCAGCACGTTGAACGATGCCAGGCTCACGTCGCCACCGACCGCCTCCGGCGCACCGGTGCGGGGATCCTCGAACACAACTCCGTCGACCCCGGACCCGTCAGCTTCCAGAGGCTCGGTCGGGTTCAGCTTCCACGTATTGTTGCGGAAGTCGACGATGTGGGGCTGGGTGAAGGTCACCGACGCTCCCACGACGACCGGCTCGACGAGGGAGACGTAGGCGGGAGTCCTGCCGGCGTTGGCCGACGAGAGGAAGTTGACGCTCGTGCCATCATCGAGCGCGATCGCGCGGGCGGCGTTGTCGGCTGCCACCTCCGCGGCCGCAGCGCTCCCCGGGCGGGCGACATCGGTCGGCTGGCGCAGCGGCTCGGTGCCGGCGGCGAGGCCGACTTCGCCGTACTGGTTGGTGGAGTACGTGTTGGAGACGGTGAACGCACCCTGGGGGGCGATGAGCATCGACTCGAGAGACTCTCGCTCAGCATCGGTCGCCGGCCAGGTCACCGTGGCCGGGACGGGCGCGGGGGCATCCTCGACGACACGAGCCGCGTCCGCCTCGACGGTGACCTCCGTGAGACCGTTCCATTCGGACACCGCTCCGGTGACCTCCACGGTGTCGCCGAGGGCGACCTCGTGGGTGGCTCCGGGGGCATACACGAAGACCGCGTCGGAGGCGGTGTGCTCGGCCAGATCGAGCGCGCCTCCGGTTCCGGCCGTCTGGATGACGTAGCCATCGAAGCCACCGGTCGGGTAGTGCGCCGTCACGACACCGGTGGTGGTGACCGTCTCACCGGACAGCGGCGACGCGGCGCCGTCTCCCTGGATCTGCGCGATGGTCACGGTCTGCGGCTGCGCCGTCGCCGTGGGAGTCGGGGTGGGGGAGTCGGTCGGAGTCGGAGTCGGCGTCGGAGTCGGCGTCGGCGTCGGCTCGGTTCCGCTCATTCCCGCGGGGGTGGGCGTTCCCGCACGGAAGTCGGCGGCGTTGTCCGCCGTGTTCGCGCCGACGTCGGAGCGCGCGATGCTGGTGTCGTTGCGCGTCGCGGGAGCCGCTGCGCTACCGGCGAAATGCGTTGCCCCACCCCAGCCGACGAAGTCGACGACCTGATCCAGCGTGACGAGCCCGGTGGCCCCGGTCAGGGCGGTGGTGGAGTCGACGAGTGCCACCTTGCCCTGAGTGCCGCTGAGGGCGATGCTGGCGTCGACGTCCGGATCGAACGACGGCAATGTCCGGTCGTTGCCGTAGGCCTGTCCGACCAGGAGACGCTCTCCGGCGGGAAGTGACAGGTCTCCGAGCTCGGTCACCTGCCATGTCGATCCGGTGGCCGAGGCGTACTGCACACTCCACCCGCTGAGATCGACCGCATCGGCGGACACGTTCGCGAGCTCGACGAAGTCGCGGTCGAACAGGCCACCGCTGTTCCCGCCGCCGCCGTAGACCTCGGCGATCACCACGGGTGCGCTCTCGTCCACGGCCGCGAACGCCGTGGTCGAGGTGGATGAGAGTCCCGTGGCGGCCAGGGCGACCGCGGTGGCGGTCGCGGTCCAGCGGCGGACGGGACGTCGGGCGGATGAGGTATCAGCTGCGTTCGTCACGTTCTCTCCAGGGGCGGTCCGCGCGCGCAGGGAGGATCGCGCAATGATCGGCCACCTCTTTGAGCATTGTTGGCAGTTGCGCGACCAGACAAGTGTCAGATCGGTTAACTCTTTCTCATGTCGTGTTCACATCGCCGAGCACTGGCGTGTCCCCTCGGGGTCGGCTATGGTTCGCGGGCGCGGGATCGGCGCCGGGGAGGGGGCGACGGAAGCGACCGGGTACGCCGGTAGACTTCACGGGACATGTCACCGCGCGCCCTGAAGCCTCTCGAGCCGTCTGCGACCCCTCCAGAGCTGATCCGCAATTTCTGCATCATCGCCCACATCGACCACGGCAAGTCCACCTTGGCCGACCGCATGCTGCAGATCACCGGCGTGGTCTCCGACCGCGACATGCGCGCCCAGTACCTCGACCGGATGGACATCGAGCGCGAGCGCGGCATCACCATCAAGTCGCAGGCGGTGCGGATGCCGTGGGCGACCACCGCCGGCACGTTTGCACTCAACATGATCGACACTCCGGGTCACGTCGACTTCACGTACGAGGTCTCGCGCTCCCTGGCCGCCTGTGAGGGAGCGATCCTCCTGGTAGATGCCGCGCAGGGCATCGAAGCCCAGACGCTGGCGAACCTGTATCTGGCGCTGGAGAACGACCTGCAGATCATCCCCGTCCTGAACAAGATCGACCTACCGGCCGCCGACCCCGAGAAGTATGCCGCCGAGCTCGCCAACCTCATCGGGGGATCGCCCGACGACGTGCTGCGCGTGTCGGGCAAGACCGGCATGGGTGTCGAGGAGCTCCTCGACCGGATCGTCGAACGCATCCCCGCACCCGTGGGAGATCCCGCGGCACCGGCCCGCGCGATGATCTTCGACTCGGTGTACGACGCGTACCGCGGCGTCGTCACCTATGTGCGTATGGTCGACGGCAAGCTCGAACCGCGCGAGCGCATCCAGATGATGTCGAGCAGGGCGACCCACGAACTGCTCGAGATCGGTGTGTCCAGCCCCGAGCCGGCACCCACCCGAGGCCTCGGCATCGGCGAGGTCGGCTACCTCATCACCGGAGTCAAGGACGTCCGCCAGTCCAAGGTCGGCGACACGATCACGAACCATCGCAAGCCCGCGACGGTGCCCCTCGCCGGTTACACCGACCCCAAGCCGATGGTCTTCTCGGGGATCTACCCGATCGACGGCAGCGACTACGCCGACCTGCGCGAAGCGCTCGACAAGCTGAAACTGTCAGACGCGTCACTGCAGTACGAACCCGAGACCTCCGTGGCACTCGGCTTCGGCTTCCGCTGCGGGTTCCTGGGCCTCCTCCACCTCGAGATCATCACCGAGCGACTGTCGCGCGAGTTCGATCTCGACCTCATCACGACGGCGCCGTCGGTGACGTATGAGGTGACCACCGACACGGGCGAGAGCGTGACCGTGACCAACCCCAGCGAGTACCCGGACGGACGCGTCGCGTCGGTGTCGGAGCCTGTGGTGAAAGTCGGCATCCTGCTGCCGAAGGACTATGTCGGCACCGTGATGGAGCTGTGTCAGTCGCGGCGCGGGTCGCTCCTGGGCATGGACTACCTCAGCGAAGACCGTGTCGAGCTGCGCTACAACATGCCTCTCGGGGAGATCGTGTTCGACTTCTTCGACCAGCTGAAGTCGAAGACGCAGGGATACGCCAGCTTGGACTACGAACCGGCCGGCTCGCAGGAGGCCGATCTCGTCAAGGTCGACATCCTCCTGCAGGGGGAGAAGGTCGACGCCTTCAGCTCGATCGTCCACCGCGACAAGGCCTATGCGTACGGCACTCTGATGACCGAGCGACTGCGCAAGCTGATCCCGCGCCAGCAGTTCGAGGTTCCCATCCAGGCGGCCATCGGTGCCCGGATCATCGCCCGCGAGAACATTCGCGCCATCCGGAAGGATGTGCTCGCCAAATGCTACGGCGGCGACATCACCCGAAAGCGGAAGCTGCTCGAGAAGCAGAAGGAAGGCAAGAAGCGCATGAAGATGGTGGGACGGGTCGAGGTTCCCCAGGAGGCGTTCATCGCCGCGCTGTCGGGCGACGTCGAGAGCAAAGACAAGAAGTAGGCCCGGAGAGCGACACAGCGGGGACAGCGGAGAGAGGCTGATCGAATGCGCCGAGGAAGCTTCCAGGACGGCACGGTGGACTACGCCGCCGTCGGTGCGACCCAGGCCGCCGACCTCATGGGCTATCCACCCGAGAAGAGCGTGCCCGCCGAGGCCTCCTGGAGGATCGGTAGCGGCCAGGCGCGATTCGAGAGCTCGGGCGACACGCTCCTGTCGTGGGCGCCGCTGCGGGGTGCGGGACTACAGGTCAGCGACGTGCAACCGGCATCCGGCCCGATGTACTCCGGCGTCAGTTTCGACGCCGAAGGCGCACCGATCGCGCCCAGTCGCCTGGAGGCCGATCAGCGTTTCGATGCCGACGGGACGCCGTATGTCGGCGCCGGAACGACGGTGCGCGTCCACGGACGGGTGAAGGGCCTGCGCGCCGACGGGCAGCTGCGGGTGATCTCGGTGACCGAGGAGCCGCGCCGGGTCGGATTCGCCTTGGGTACCGTCGGAGGATCTGTGGTCAGCGGCGAGGAATCGTTCCTGATCGAGTGGCGCGACAACGACGAGGTGTGGTTCACGGTCCGCGCTTTCGACCGCCCGGTCGCAGCGATGTATCGCCTCGTCCCGCCGTTGGTGCGTCGTCGTCGGCGCGAGTTGTTCCAGGGATACCTGCGCGCCGTCTCACCGCTGTACACGACGCCCGGCTGATGGGTTCCGCTCTGCCCGTGGGTGCGCCCGCACCCCTCGATGGCTCGCTCCCCGCCGACATCCCACCCCGGGCCGACGTCGATTTCGGCGTCTACGTGCACGTCCCGTTCTGCCGGGTCCGATGCGGCTACTGCGACTTCAACACCTACACGGCCACCGAACTGCGGGGCGCACGCCAGGACACCTACGCCGATGACGTGCGCGCCGAGATCGTGCTCGCAGAGCGCGTGCTGAGAGAAAGCGGGCAGCTGCGCCCCGCATCCACGGTGTTCTTCGGCGGCGGCACGCCGACGCTGCTGCCGGCGGGCGATCTGGCGCGCATGCTCGAGGCGGTGAGGTCGGCGTTCGGTCTAGTCGACGGGGCAGAAGTCACCGTCGAGGCCAACCCCGACACCGTCTCCGATGCCGTGATCGACGAGCTGGCCGCCGCCGGGGTCACACGCGTGTCACTGGGCATGCAGTCCGCCGTTCCCCACGTGCTGGCCGCGCTCGACCGTACGCACGACCCCGCCAACGTCGCCTCGGCCGTCGACAGCGTGAGGCGCGGGGGGCTCGACCTCAGCCTCGATCTCATCTACGGTGCACCGGGGGAGTCGCTGGCCGACTGGAGGCAGTCGCTGCAGACCGCCGTCGACCTCGGTCCGGACCACCTCTCGGCGTATGCCCTCATCATCGAGACCGGCACGAAACTGGAACGCCAGATCCGGCATGGTCTGGTGTGCGCGCCGGACGATGATCTCCAGGCCGACATGTACGAGCTGGCCGATGAGATGCTCGCCACCGCCGGGTTCCAGTGGTACGAGGTGTCCAACTGGTCGCGCCAGCCTCGTCATCGCTCTCGTCACAACCTGGCCTACTGGCGCGGATCGGACTGGTGGGGGTTCGGTCCCGGAGCGCACAGTCACCTCGGGGGCCTGCGGTGGTGGAACGTGAAGCACCCCGCCGCGTACGCGCAGCGCGTCGGCGCCGGCCAGTCGCCGGCGGCGGCACGCGAACGTCCGGATGCCGCGGCCGCGCAGCTCGAAAGCGTCCTGTTGCGTTCGCGCATCGTCGACGGGCTGCCGGTGACGGAGGCCTCGCCTGCCGGGCGCCGTGAGGTCGCCTCGCTGATCGCCGATGGCCTCATCGACGGACGCGCCGCCCTTGCCGGGCGGATCGTGCTGACTCTGCGCGGCAGACTGCTCGCCGACGCGGTCGTGCGCGCGCTGACGGCCTGACCCGCCCACGCGCTAGAATTGGCACTCCAGGCCATCGAGTGCCAGGAATCGACGAGCGTCAGGTGAGGAGGATCATGGTTTCAGAACGCGGACTTCAGGTCCTTCGCGCCATCGTGCAGGACTATGTCGACACGAACGAGCCCGTGGGCAGCAAGTCGATCGTCGACCGCCACCAGTTCGGCGTCTCGGCGGCCACCATCCGCAACGACATGGCACTGCTCGAAGACGAAGAGCTCATCGCCGCACCCCATACGTCCTCGGGTCGGGTTCCCACCGACAAGGGATATCGCGTCTTCGTCGATCATCTCGCCGAGCTGCGCCCGCTGACCGGCGCCCAGCGCGCGGCGATCGCGTCGTTCTTGGAGGGGCCGGTCGACCTCGACGACCTGCTCGTCCGCACGGTGCGCTCGCTCACTCGGCTCACCGGCCAGGTCGCCATCGTCCAGTACCCCTCGTTCGCGCGCGCGAACATCTCCCATGTCGAGTTCGTGCATCTGGGCGCATCGCGCATCGTCGTCATCGTCGTCACCGACACAGGCCGCGTGTCGCAGCGTCTGGCATTCCTGCGCGACGAGCTCGACGAGACGGAGGTGGCGCGCGTCAAGGTCGCCATCGCCGAGCTCTTCACCGGGAAGAGCGTCAGGGACGGCGCGCAGACGCTCTCGGAGTTCCTGGCGACCGCTCCGGAGGCGAGCCGCTTCGATCGTGCCGTGCGCGCGGTGTCCGCCATCGTCGCCGAAGAGCTCGATGAGTTCCGGCAGGACAAGATGGTGATGGCCGGAAGCGCCACACTCGCACGACGCGAATCGGACTTCCGCGGCAGTATCTATCCGCTCTTGGAGGCCATCGAGGAGCAGGTCACGCTCCTGCGTCTGATGGGGGAGATGGTGGCTGACGACCAGGGCCTCGCAGCCAGCATCGGACGAGAGAACGAGCCGTTCGGACTCCCCGAGGCTTCTGTCATCGCGGGCGACTACGACGCGACCGGCACGCGCGCCCGCGTGGGTCTGCTCGGACCCACGCGGATGGACTACCCGACAAATCTCGCGGCGGTTCGTGCCGTCGCGCACTATCTGAGCCGGCTGCTGGACGAAGACGACAAGTCCCGCTGACGGCCCCATTCTCGGTCGACGACCTCCGGGCGTCGACCGTCTGCGCAGGAAAGGCGATTGTGGCTGACCACTACGAGGTGCTCGGAGTGTCGCGAGAGGCGACTCCGGATGAGATCAAGAAGGCGTACCGCCGACTGGCCCGCGAGCTCCACCCTGACGTCAATCCGGGGGAGGACGCCGCGGAGCGCTTCAAGCTGGTGACGCACGCCTACGACGTCCTGAGCGATCCGGAACAGCGCCAGCGCTACGACCTCGGCGGCGACGGAGGTCCTTTCGCGGGCGCCGGCGGATTCGGCGGGTTCGGCGACGTGTTCGAGGCGTTCTTCGGCGGCGGTGGCGGTGCACGCGGAGGCCGGCCGCGGTCCCGCCGCGAACGTGGGCAGGACGCGCTGGTCCGGGTCACGCTCGATCTGGCGGACGTGATCTTCGGAGCCCATCGCGACGTGGAGGTCGACACGGCCGTGCTGTGCGACACCTGCGCGGGGTCGTGCTGCCAGCCGGGCACCCAGCCGGTGACCTGCGACATCTGCCACGGTTCCGGTCAGGTCCAGCGCACCGTGCGAAGCCTGTTGGGCAACGTCGTCACCTCTCAGCCCTGCACCACCTGCCAGGGATACGGCACCACCATCCCTTATCCGTGCGGCACGTGCGCCGGGCAGGGACGCGTGCGCGCTCGTCGCACGGTCTCCGTCGACATCCCCGCGGGCGTCGAGACCGGGCTGCGCTTGCAGTTGCCCGGTTCCGGCGAAGTGGGGCCGGCCGGTGGCCCCAACGGCGACCTGTACCTCGAGGTCACCGTGACCGCGCACGAGGTCTTCAGTCGCGACGGTGACGACCTGCTGGCCACTCTCGAAGTCTCCATGCCCGACGCGATCCTCGGCACCGAGACAACGATCGCGGCACTCGACGGCGAGGTGGACCTCGAGATCAAGCCCGGTGCGCAATCCGGTGAGGTGCTCACTGTCAAAGGTCGCGGAGTCACCCCGCTGCGCGGCGGCCCTCGTGGAGATCTGCGAGTGGGGATCCACGTGGTCACGCCCACCCGTCTCGACGCGAAGCAGCGCGCACTCATCGAGGACTTCGCGAAGAAGACGAAGGCGCCGGCGCCACGTCTGGCCGAGTTCCATCAGGGCCTGTTCTCGAAGCTGCGCGACCGCTTCCGAAACGGTTGACCGTGGCACTCCACTTCCTCATCGACGATCAGGAGCTCGCTGCGATCGGTGAGGGCGACACCGTCTCGATCACCGGCACCGAAGCCCACCACGCCGCCGTCGTGCGGCGCGTCCGGGTAGGGGAGCAGGTCACCGTCGGCGACGGACGCGGAGCCTGGCTGGAGGCCTCCGTCATCGAGGCGACCCCGAAGCTGGTGCGCGTCGAGGTGCATTCGACACGCCGCCTCGACGCCCCGACGCGCCGGCTCGTCCTCGCTCAGGCACTGGCCAAGGGGGGCCGTGATGAGCTCGCGGTGCAGGCGGCCACCGAGTTGGGAGTCGACGCGGTCATTCCCTGGCAGGCGTCACGGTCGATCTCCCGCTGGGATGCCGTCAAAGCCGGCAAGGGTGTCGCGCGCTGGCAATCGATCGCGCGCGAGGCCTCTAAGCAGGCGCACCGATCATGGGTACCGGAGGTGCACGCCCCCGCCACCCTCGCGGACGTGCTGGCGTACCCCGGCGAGATCGTCGTGCTCGAACCCAGCGCTCCCGCTCCGCTGTCTGCCCATCAGCCCGGCAGCGGAGACATCCTGCTGGTCGTCGGCCCCGAAGGGGGCATCGCGCCCGATGAACTCGAGCAGTTCGGCGAAGCGGGAGCGGCGCTCGTCCGGCTCGGGCCGGAGGTTCTGCGCACGTCCACCGCCGGACCGGCCGCGCTGTCCGTGCTCAACGCGCGTCTGGGGCGATGGTGACCCGCGCGGTCACCGACCACGACCGAGACGCTGTCCGGTCTCGCCGATAGACTCGACCTCATGAGTGAACCGTCCATTTTCACGCGCATCCTGGAGGGAGAGATCCCTTCGGAGATCGTCGCGGAGACCGAGAACGCGTTCGCCATCCGCGACATCGCACCGAAGGCACCGGTGCACTTTCTCGTCATCCCGAAGTCCGCCGCGTACCGCAACGTGGTCGAACTCGCCGCCGGAGACCCCGCTCTTCTCAGTGAGATCGTCGGCCTGGCCCGATCGCTGGCGGCCGAACACTCCGACGGCGACTTCCGCCTCGTCTTCAACACCGGCGCGGGTGCCGGCCAGACCGTCTTCCACGTGCACGCCCACGTACTGGCGGGTGGGCTCGATGAAGGGAGCCTCAGTGGCTGAGGACGCCGAACCGACCGTTGCGCACATCCACGCCGACGGTGTCGCGATGGTCCAGCTGCTCGGCCCCCAGGATCGGCTCCTGCGCGTGGTGGAACGGGAGCACCCCGACGTCACGGTGCACGTGCGAGGCAACGAGATCACCTTGTCCGGGCAAGAGGCCGCGGTCGACCGCGCGCGGGCCCTGGTGGACGAGCTCATCACCATGGCTCGGGCCGGCCAGGGTCTCGACCCGGCGGACGTGAGCGCGTCGAGCCGGATCATGAGGTCCGACGCAGGGGCGCGCCCGTCCGAGATCTTCGGCGAGGCGATCGTGACCGCGCGTGGGCGGGTCATCCGACCCAAGACGCTCGGTCAGAAGGCCTACGTCGACGCGATCGAGGAGAACACGATCGTCTTCGGCATCGGACCGGCGGGAACCGGCAAGACCTATCTCGCCATGGCCAAGGCCGTCCAGGCGCTGCAACGCAAAGAGGTCAGCCGTATCATTCTCAGCCGTCCGGCCATCGAAGCCGGTGAACGCCTCGGGTTCTTGCCGGGAAGTCTCACCGACAAGATCGATCCGTATCTGCGACCGCTCTACGATGCGCTCAACGAGATGCTCGACCCCGAGCTCGTGCCCAAGCTCATGGCCTCGGGCACCATCGAGGTGGCCCCCTTGGCCTACATGCGCGGCCGCACCCTCAACGACTCGTTCGTCGTGCTCGACGAGGCCCAGAACACGACGCCGGAACAGATGAAGATGTTCCTGACCCGACTGGGGTTCGGGACGCGGATGGTGGTGACCGGGGACATCACACAGGTCGACCTTCCCCAGGGCGCCTCAGGGCTGCGCCTGGTGACGCGCGTGCTCAGCGACATCGACGACATCCACTTCTCCTACCTCACCAGCGACGACGTGGTCCGCCATTCCCTGGTGGGGCGTATCGTCGACGCGTACACCGAGTACGACGAGCAACGGCTCGCGGCCCGACGCGAACGTGACGAGGCGTCGGAGTTCGCCAATCGCGCCGAGCGCCGTCACTCCAAAGACGCCCGTGATCCACGGCGAGGCAAGGGCCCGCGCGACCACCTTCCCCAGCGAGGACGCTCATGACGATCGAGATCACCAACGAGTCCGGAGTCGACGTCGACGAAACGGTGCTGCTGCGGCTGACCCAGCAGAACCTGGCTGAGCTGAACGTGAGTCCGGATGCCGATGTGGCCATCCTCCTGGTCGACGAGGGCGCGATGGAGGCCCTCCACGTCCAGTGGATGGACGAGCCGGGACCCACCGACGTCCTCAGTTTTCCGATGGACGAGTTGCGTCCCGGCACGGAAGAGCAGCCAACCCCCGCAGGACTGCTCGGCGACATCGTGCTGTGCCCTCAGGTCGCGGAGACCCAGGCTCTCGCGGCCGGACACGCCACGGTCGACGAGCTCATCCTGCTCACCACACACGGGCTGCTCCATTTGTTGGGATTCGACCACGCCGAGCCCGAGGAGGAGCGCGAGATGTTCGGTCTGCAGCGTGAGCTGATCGCGGCGTTCCAGGCGACCGAGCGTCGGCGTCGCGCATGACCGAGACGCTGCTGCTCCTCGCGGCAGTGCTCCTGGTAGCGCTCGGCGGACTGATGGCGGCGTTGGACGCTGCGCTCGGAGTGACCTCACGACTCGATGTGGCCGAGCTCTCGCTCACCGGACGCAATCGGGTATCGCTGTCACGGATCGCAGGCGACCCCGAAGCGCACGGGAACGCGGTCGTGTTCATCCGCATTCTCGCCGAGACGACCGCGGCGGTGCTGGTCACCGGCGCCTTCTCGCTGATCTTCGACAGCATCTGGTGGGCACTTCTGGCCGCCGCAATCCTCATGACCGCCGTCTCGTTCGTGCTGGTGGGTGCCAGCCCGCGCAGCTTCGGCCGTCAGCACGCCAAGGGGCTGTTGCGAGCGTGCGCACCGATCGTGCGTGCGGCGCGTATCGTGCTCGGCCCGCTGGCCCATCTCCTGGTCGTCCTCGGCAATCGCGTGACGCCGGGCGTCGCGCGGGGAGCGTCCTTCGCGAGCGAGGAGCAACTGCTGAGCATGGTCGACGAGGCCGCCTCGCAGGATCTCATCGAGGAGGATGACCGCGAGCTGATCCACTCGGTGTTCGACTTCACCGACACCTTCGTACGTGCCGTGATGGTTCCCCGCACCGACATGGTCACCGTCCCGGCCACCGCGACGACCCAGGAGGCCATGGATCTCTTCCTGGACAAGGGCGTTTCTCGCATCCCCGTCGCCGACGACGAGGCCGACGACATCACCGGCGTCGTCTATCTGAAGGACCTGGTGCAGTTCGCCTACCGAGATGAGCGTTCGTGGCGGACCGCGGCCGTCAGTCGCATTGCGCGACCGGCCGTGTTCGTGCCCGAGTCGATGAAGGCGGAGACGCTGCTCCAGCAGATGAAGCGCGATGCGGTCCACGTGTGCCTGGTCGTGGACGAGTACGGCGGCGTGGCGGGCCTGGTGACCTTGGAGGACCTCATCGAGGAGCTCGTGGGAGAGATCTCCGACGAGTACGATCCTCGTTCGAAGGAAGTGGTCGACCTCGGCGACGGGCGCTATCGCGTGAGCACGCGCCTCGGCCTGGACGAAGTGGGCGAGCTGTTCGGCGTCGAGCTGGAAGACGACGACGTCGACTCCATCGGCGGGCTCTTCGGCAAGCTGCTGGGTCGCGTTCCGCTGCCCGGATCCACCGTCGAACACAGCGGGCTGGTGATCACCGGCGGCACGTCCCTCGGGCGAGGACGTGGACTGGCCACGGTGTTCGTCGAGCGCGGCGAAGCCCTGGAAGCGCTCGAAGCCGCCTCCGCGCCCCGCACGACCGGTTCCCTCGATGTCACGAAAGGCGACGCATGACCGTCTCCCCCTCCTCGGAGAGTGCTCACCGCTCCGGCTTCGTCACCTTCGTCGGCCGGCCCAACGTCGGCAAGTCGACTCTCACCAACGCGCTCGTCGGTGAGAAGGTCGCGATCACCTCCGACAAGCCCCAGACCACCCGCCGCGCGATCCGCGGCATCCTCAACCGCCCCGGCGGACAGATCGTCATCGTCGACACCCCGGGCATCCACAAACCGCGAACGCTGCTCGGCCAGCGCCTGAACGACCTCGTCGAACAGGTGCTGGGAGACGTGGATGCCATCGGCTTCCTCGTTCCGGCCACCGAGAAGGTGGGGCCGGGAGATCGACGTATCGCCGCGTCGCTGGACGGCTACCCGCGTGCGGCGAAGATCGCCATCGTCACCAAGGTCGACGCGGCGACGCGGGAGGAGATCACCCAACGCCTCCTGGAGGTCGACAGCCTGCGCGATGACTGGGCGGCCGTGATCCCGTTGTCCGCGGTTGCCGGCGAGCAGCTCGACGTCCTCGCAGACGAAGTACTCCGCCTACTCCCCGAAGGGCCGGCGCTCTACGCTGACGACGTGGTCACCGATGAGTCCCTCGAAGACCGGATCGCCGAGATCATCCGAGAGAGCGCGCTGGAGGGCGTCCGCGACGAACTGCCGCACTCGATCGCCGTCACGATCGAGGAGATCGCCGCGCGCGAAGCTTCCGACCTCACCGACGTGTACGCCAACGTGGTCGTCGAGCGCGACAGCCAGAAGGCCATCATCATCGGACACAAGGGCTCGCGCCTGCGCGAGGTCGGAGCGCGTGCCCGCGCACAGATCGAACCACTCATCGGTGGCCGGGTCTTCCTGAAGCTGCACGTGCGAGTCGCCAAGGAGTGGCAACGCGATCCCAAGCAGCTCGGCAGGCTGGGGTTCTGAGGTGGCCCGGCGCTGGGTGGCGACCGAACCCGGGTCACCCGCCACGTGGCGCCTGGAGGAGACGGAAGTCGCTGTGCCCGGCCCCGGCGAGGTCACCATCGCCGTTCGTGCCGCGGGAGTCAACCCGGCGGATGCCAAGCACGTCGCCTCTGGGCGGTCGGGGCTCCGCTTCCCGGTGGCCATCGGTTACGAGGTGTCCGGGGTCCTCGCCGCCATCGGACCCCACACATCTATCGGATCCGGACCCGCCTCCGTCGGCGACGAGGTCCTCGCGTTCCGGGTGAGCGGAGGGTACGCCAGCGCTGCGACCGTGCCCGCCGACAGGGTGTTCCACAAACCGCAGAACCTGTCGTTCCCGGAGGCGGCGAACCTCCTTCTTGCCGGGACGACTGCCGCGGAGATGCTCGCCGTCACCGGCGCAGAGCCGGGCGACACCGTCCTGCTCCACGGGGCCTCGGGCGCGGTCGGCGTTGCTGTCCTGCAGCTGGCCGCCCGAGCCGGCGTCCGGGTGATCGGCACCGCCTCACCGGCGGGATTCGACCGGGTGCGCCGCTTCGGTGGCATCCCCGTCGCCTACGGCGAGGGACTCGAAGACCGCATCATCGACGCCGCCGCCGGAACGACGATCGACGCCGGCCTGGATGCGGTGGGTACCGACGAAGCCGCAGACGTCTCGCTCGCGCTGGTGGCCGACCGCAGTCGCATCGTCACGATCGCGGCCGCCCACCGGGCGCGACGCGACGGCATCCGGTGGATCGCCGGGGCACTACCCGAAAGCGCGCGCTTTCGCGACGGGATCAGGGCAGAGCTCGTCGACCTGGCGGCCGACGGCGGGCTCGTCGTACCCGTGGCGCGCGCGTTCGCCCTGGAAGACGCCCGCGAGGCGATGGCGCTGCTTGCCACCGGCCATCCCGGTGGGAAGATCGCGCTGATCCCCTGAGGTCACTCGACCTCGTGAAGTGCGGGACGGATGACCACCTTGCCCGCACCGAACTCGCCGTCGGCTGCGTCTTGCCACGTGCCGTCATCCCAGAGCACGTCAACCCAGAGCCACCCGTTCACGGGAGACGAGGAGAAGTACGCCGCGCCCAATCGGTCGGGCAGCGATTCCTGGATCTCCTGCAGTTCGACATCCGATCCCGCGCCTGCCTTTCCGCCCGTCGGGTCGGGAAGCGGCATCGGATCGAACAGCGCGAGCATCACGGGAGGCTGGGTGACGGTGAATGCCTCGCCGTCGTAGGTGCCCTGGACGGCATAGCTTCCCCAGCGGCTGCCCGACATTTCGTCGCTGCCCTCGACGCCGTCCCACGACCACCCCACCAGCGGGATGCCCGCGCACTGCGGCGGTGCGGATTCGGCCACGGGGCCGAGGCAGAGCTTCGCGGACTCGCCGTCATCGAGCACGAGCCCCTGCGCCCAGACGGTTCCGTCGGGAAGGCCGGGCGAGACCGCACCGAGGGAAGGCGCATCCGGCGCGGATCCCGCGGGTGCGGACGACGCGCACGCCGCGAACGAGAGAGCGAGCAGAGCGGTCGCGGCCGCAGCCGCGAGGCGACGAGGGTTCATGTCAGCAGAGTGTCCGCGGTCGCCGGATCGTCTCGTGGCGATGGCGGCGCGCGATCGGGTGTATCGTCGCTGTATGCGCGCGGGCACGCTCCTTCTTCTTAGCCGCCGCGACGAGACCTCGCTGTAGGGCCTCTCTCGTCGCGGAGATCGTCGTCGGCCCGATTCATCCGTGAACAGAAGAAGCGACATCATCATGCGAAACAACCAGCAGCCCTCCGCCATGCCGACCGCGAAGTACCGCCCGTTCCACGAGCAGATCCGCGTCGACCTGCCCGATCGCACCTGGCCCGACAAGCGCATCGAGAAGGCGCCGCGATGGTGCGCCGTCGACCTGAGAGACGGCAACCAGGCCCTCATCGATCCGATGAGTCCCGAGCGCAAGCGGATCATGTTCGACCTGCTCGTGCAGATGGGATACAAGGAGATCGAGGTCGGTTTCCCGAGCGCCAGCCAGACCGACTTCGACTTCGTGCGTCAGCTCATCGAGGACGGCCTGATCCCCGACGACGTCACCATCCAGGTGCTCACACAAGCACGCGAACACCTGATCGAACGCACGTACGAAGCGATCGCCGGGGCCAAGCAGGCCATCGTCCACCTGTACAACTCGACGAGCGTGCTGCAGCGCGAGGTCGTCTTCCGCACCGACCGCCAAGGCATCATCGACATCGCCCTCGAGGGTGCGCGCTTGTGCCGTCAGTTCGAGAAGCGAGTTCCCGAGACGGCCGTGTACTACGAGTACTCACCGGAGTCGTACACCGGCACCGAGCTGGATTTCGCGGTCGACGTCTGCAACCAGGTGCTCGAGGTGCTGGAGCCCACACCCGACCGCAAGGTGATCATCAACCTCCCCGCCACGGTGGAGATGGCCACCCCGAACGTCTACGCCGATTCGATCGAGTGGATGAGTCGGCATCTGAACCACCGCGAGAACGTCATCCTCTCGTTGCACCCGCACAACGACCGTGGCACCGCGATCGCGGCCGCCGAGCTCGGCTATCTGGCCGGCGCCGACCGCATCGAGGGATGCCTGTTCGGGAACGGCGAGCGGACGGGAAACGTCGACCTGGTGGCCCTCGGGATCAACATGCTCACTCAGGGAATCGACCCTGAGATCGACTTCAGCGACATCGACCACGTCAAGCGCACCGCTGAGTACTGCAACCAGCTGCCCGTGCACGAACGCAGTCCCTGGGCCGGCGACCTGGTCTTCACCGCGTTCTCCGGATCTCATCAGGACGCCATCAAGAAGGGCTTCGAGGCGATGGCCGCGCGGGCGGCAGAAGAAGGCAAGACCGTCGACGAGATCGAGTGGGCCGTGCCGTATCTGCCGATCGATCCGAAGGACCTGGGCCGATCGTACGAGGCGGTCATCCGCGTGAACTCCCAGTCCGGCAAGGGTGGCGTCGCGTACCTGCTGAAGACCGACCACTCGCTCGACCTGCCGCGGAAGCTGCAGATCGAGTTCTCCGGCGTCGTGCAGGCCAAGACCGACGCCGAGGGCGGGGAGGTCTCCAGTGGTCAGATCTGGGACATCTTCACCGACGAGTACCTGCCGGCATCCGATGTCGACAGCAAGTGGGGTCGTTTCGAGCTGCTCTCCACACGCACGCAGAGCGACATGTCAGGCGAGGTGACCCTCGATGTCACCCTGCGCGACGGCGACGAGACGATTGCCACGACCGGCGTGGGAAACGGGCCGGTGTCCGCCTTCCTGGAGGTCGTTCGAGCCCAGGGCTTCGACATCACGCTGTATGACTACGTGGAGCACACCCTCAGCGCCGGCGGCGACGCCCAGGCGGCCTCGTACGTCGAGCTGAGCGTCGATGGCGAGCGTCTGTGGGGCGTGGGCATCGACGGCGACATCTCCACGGCGTCGCTCAAGGCCATCGTCTCCGGCGTCAACCGCGCCATCCGAACGCGAGAGCGCTCGGGGGCCCTCGTCGGCGCCTGAGCTCTGCGCTCCGTCTCGGCGCGATGCGCGGACGGTCAGGGCTTGATGATCGGGATCGCTGAGGTCTCGAGCGCCACTTTGCGGCGGTGCAGCGCTCGCTGCTCGGGCAGCGAGATGTCGAACAGCACCGCCAGCAACCGGATCACCGTGGTCACCGCCACACAGGCAACGGCCGCCGCCACGAGCGGTGCGCCCAGCGCGTGCGTGGCCGCCAGGACGGCACAACCGACACCGGCGGCCACCGCGTACAACGATCCGACGTGCATGATGGCCACCGGCAGCCCCATGAACACATCACGCAGGATCCCGCCTCCCACCGCTGCGCACACCCCGACGAAGACGGCGGGGACGGCGGGAAGCCCGATGGCGAGGGCCTTGGCCGTGCCGAAGGCGCCGAAGAGTCCGATCACGACGGCATCCAGAGCCACGATCACCGCGTTCAGTCGCTGAAACAGGTTGGCCAGCAGCATTCCGGCCAGTGATGCGGCGCCGGCGGTGATGAGATACCAGTTGCTCTGCATCGTGGCGAGCTCGACGTTGAGCAGCAGGTCGCGGATGAGACCGCCACCCATCCCCATCACGATGCCGATGATGGTGACCCCGAGCAGGTCGAGCCGGCGCTGACCCACGAAACCCGAGGCGAACAGCGCGCCCTGGATGCCGCCGAGCCCGACGGCGAGCAGGTCCGCCCAGAGGGGGATCACGAAGAGCGACTCAGTCACCCCTCCATTGTCGTGCCTCCGCCCCGGATCAGCCGGTGTGCGCGAGAATGGTCAGATGCCGACCTACCGCGACGAAGTCGTGGTCTTGCGCACCCACAAGCTGGGGGAGGCGGACCGCATCGTCACCCTCCTCAGCCGGCGCCACGGGAAGGTGCGGGCGGTGGCCAAGGGGGTGCGGCGCACGTCGTCACGGTTCGGAGCGCGGTTGGAGCCGTTCATGGTGGCAGACGTCCAGCTGTATCGAGGACGCACGCTCGACATCGTGCAGCAGGCATCGTCGATCGGTGCCTACGGCGCCGAGATCGCCGCGCACTACGACCGCTACACCGCCGCCCACGCCATGGTCGAGGCCGCCGACCGGCTCAACGAGGCGGAGGCGACGGCCCAGCAGTACCTGTTGCTCGTGGGGGGTCTGCGCGCACTGTCCAAAGGGGAGCACGCGTCGCGTTCGGTCCTCGACTCGTATCTGCTGCGCGTCATGGCCCTGTCGGGGTGGGCTCCCTCCCTCACCGAATGCGCCCGGTGCGGCGCTCCCGGACCGCACGAGTGGTTCGTCGCCCAGCTCGGCGGCGCGGTCTGCAGCTCCTGCGCACCTGCCGGATCGGCCCGGGTACGACCGGAGACGGGCGAGCTGCTCAGATCGCTGATGTCGGGGGAGTGGGACCGGGTCGACACCGCATCCGAAGCGGCGACCGCGGCAGCCTCGGGGCTCGTCGCCGCCTATGCCCAATGGCACCTCGAGCGGGGAATCCGCTCTCTCTCACACGTGGAGCTGCCCCAGTGACACCGAAGCCGTACACGCATCGCGACGCGGTACCGTATCGTCCGCTCGACTGGACGGGCACCTACCCGCCGGACTTTCCGCGCGGCGGCGTGCCCGCCCACGTGGCGATCGTGATGGACGGCAACGGGCGCTGGGCGAACCGGCGCGGCCTCACGCGCGTCGAGGGTCACCGGGCAGGAGAGGAGGTGCTGCTCGATGTCGTCGCCGGAGCCGTCCAGGCCGGGGTCCGGAATCTGAGCGTGTACGCCTTCTCGACAGAGAACTGGAGCCGCTCGCCTGACGAGGTTCGCTTCCTCATGGGCTACAACCGCGACGTCCTCCATCGCCGCCGCGATCAGTTGAACGAGTGGGGCGTACGGGTGAGATGGGCCGGGCGCAAGCCACGCCTGTGGGGCTCGGTCATCAAGGAGTTGCAGTTCGCGGAGCAGCTCACTGCCGACAACGACGTGCTCACGCTGACGATGTGCATCAACTACGGCGGACGGGTGGAGATCGTCGACGCCATGCGGAAGATCGGTGCCGACATCGCCTCCGGTCGCATGAAGCCCTCGGCGATCACGGAGAAGACGATTCGCCGCCATCTGTACGTTCCGGACATGCCCGACGTCGACCTGTTCATCCGTTCCTCCGGTGAGCAGCGCACCTCCAACTTCCTGCTGTGGGAGTCGGCGTACGCCGAGATGGTCTTCCTTGATCGACTCTGGCCCGACTTCTCCCGCACCGACCTCTGGGACGCCATCGGGCTCTACCTGAGTCGCGACCGTCGCTTCGGTGGGGCGGTCGATTCCCCGACCTCGGAATAGACGCACGGTGTCCGGTCGTTGCCCTCGGTGTGACGGATGCCATCAAGATCGACGTGTGGAGCGACATCGCCTGCCCCTGGTGCTACATCGGCAAGCGCAATCTCGAGAAGGGCCTGGCTGCGACCGCGGACGACGACGACGCCCCCCGGGTGGAGGTGACCTTCCACTCCTACGAGCTCTCGCCCGACACTCCGGTCGACTTCGCCGGTGACGAGATCGACTTCCTGGCCGGCCACAAGGGCATGCCGCGCGAACAAGTGGTGGAGATGCTCGACCGCGTCACCGGGATCGCCGCCGACGCCGGTCTGGCGTACCGGTTCGACCTGCTCCAACACACCAACACGGTGAAGGCGCACGAGTTGCTGCACTTCGCCAAGACTCAGGGCATGCAGGCCCAGATGGCGGAGCGCCTGATGGCGGCCTACTTCACCGAAGGGCGCCACGTGGGCCGGATCGATGACCTCGTCGACCTGGCCGCCGAGGCCGGACTCGACGGCGAAGAGGCACGGGCCGCGCTGGAGAGCGGCCGCCACGTGGACGACGTGCGCGCAGACCAGCAGCAGGCCGCGGCCTACGGCATCCAGGGTGTGCCGTTCTTCGTGATCGACGGCCGCTACGGGGTGAGCGGCGCCCAGCCCGCGGATGCCTTCGCGCAGATCGCCCGCCAGGTGTGGGCGGAGCGTGCCGGGGCCACCGGCGCCTGATCAGCCGGTCGGCGGCCTCAGCCGGCGAGGGCGGACTCGATCGCCTCCACCACCTCGGGCGCGTCCGGCTTGGTCTGCGGGCGGAACCGGTGCACGCGACCGTCGGCGGTGACGAGAAACTTCTCGAAGTTCCACATCACCGGGCCCTTGGCACCCTCGACATTCTTCGCCTTCTTGAGCGCCTTGTAGAGCGGCGCCGCATGTGACCCGTTGACCCGCACCTTGTCCATGATCGGAAAGCTCACGCCCCACGTCGTCGCGCAATAGTCGAGGATCTCGTCCATCGAGCCGGGCTCCTGCCCCATGAACTGGTTGCACGGGAATCCGACCACACGCAGTCCGCGCCCGCCATACGCGCGCTGCAGCTGCTCGAGCTGCTCGTACTGCGGGGTGAGGCCGCACTTGGACGCGACGTTGACCACCAGGACGGGCCCGTCGCCGAGCTCGGACAGCGTGGCGTGCGCGCCGTCGGCAGTCTGGAAGGGGATCGATCGGATGTCGGTGGTGGAGGTGTCGGCCATGTTCTCCACGATAGGCCCGCTCCCGCTGCCGAAAGGGCGCCGCAGTCTGGGAGAATGGCAAGGATGTCTTCGACCCTCACTTCCTCGCCGGCGCTGCGCATCGGGCCGATCACGCTCGATGCGCCCGTGGTGCTCGCACCGATGGCGGGCATCACCAACACCGCGTTTCGTCGGCTCTGCCGCGAGTATGGCGCGGGGCTCTACGTCAGCGAGATGATCACCACTCGGGCGTTGGTCGAGCGCAATGCGACGACGATGCGCCTGATCAGGCACCACGAGTCGGAGACGCCGCGGTCGATCCAGCTCTACGGGGTGGATCCTGCGACCACCGAGGCGGCGGTGCGACTGCTGGTGCAGGAAGACCGCGCCGATCACATCGACCTGAACTTCGGGTGCCCCGTGCCGAAGGTCACACGCAAGGGCGGGGGAGCGGCACTGCCGTGGAAGCTCGGCCTGTTGCGGGAGATCGTCACCCGCGCTGCACGCGCCGCCGGCGACGTTCCCCTCACCGTCAAGATGCGCAAGGGAATCGACGCCGACCACCTCACCTTCCTCGACGCGGGTCGCATCGCCGAAGACGCCGGCGTGGCCGCGGTCGCCCTCCACGCCCGCACCGCGGCGGAGTTCTACTCGGGAAGCGCCGACTGGGATGCCATCGCCGAGCTGAAGCAGGCCGTCACGAGCGTTCCGGTGCTCGGCAACGGCGACATCTGGTCGGCCGACGACGCAGTGCGGATGATGGCCCACACCGGTTGCGACGGCGTGGTCGTCGGGCGCGGGTGCCTCGGCCGGCCGTGGCTGTTCGGTGACCTCGCGCGCGCCCTCGGCGGACCGGATGCCGCGGCAGGCGCGCCCGTCGATGCGACCTTGGGCTTCGTCGCCCGCGCGTTCCGACGTCACGCCGAACTGCTCGTCGACTTCTTCGAGAGCGAGGATCGCGGATGCCGTGACATCCGCAAGCATGTCGCGTGGTACTTCAAGGGGTACCCGGTCGGGGGAGAGACGCGGGCCCAGCTGGCGACGGTGTCGAGCCTGGGGGAGATCGACGAGATCCTCGACACACTGGATCTGTCGGCACCGTATCCGGGGGCAGCGGCAGAAGGCCAACGCGGCCGGGCCGGCACTCCCAAGCGTCCCGCCCTCCCCGATCGATGGTTGGAGACCCGCGAACTCGACGCCGCCGAGTCCAGCGCCATCGCCGAGGCAGAACTGGATCACAGCGGTGGGTGAGTCGGCGGCCACCGTCGGCACCAGTATCGGCGTCTCCAACGGCCGCCCACGCGGGTACGGTGAGGCCGACGCGGAGAGGTTCCATCCTGAGACGCATCGGTCTCAGCGTGACAGCTTCGCTCGTGATCGCGCGCGCGTGCTCCACTCCGCGGCGCTTCGCCGACTCGCCTCCAAAACCCAGGTGCTCAGTCCCGCCAGTCCAGAGGACTTCGCACGGAATCGTCTGACCCATTCGCTGGAGGTAGCCCAGGTCGGACGCGAGCTCGCGGTCGCGCTCGAGCTCTCGCCCGACGTGGTCGACACGGCGTGCCTCAGCCACGACATCGGCCATCCGCCGTTCGGCCACAACGGAGAGCGGGCTCTCAATGACTGGGCGGAGGACATCGGCGGTTTCGAGGGAAACGCGCAGACCCTGCGCATCCTGTCTCGCCTCGAACCGAAGGTGCTCGGCAGCGATGGCGAAAGCTATGGGCTGAACCTCACACGCGCCAGCCTCGACGCGTCGTGCAAATACCCGTGGACCGCCGACCACGCCGTTCCCGATCCCGGCGGTCGTCAGAAGTTCGGCGTGTACCCCGACGACGAGCCGGTGTTCCACTGGATGCGCGAGGGTGCGCCCGGCCGCGTGCGCTGCCTCGAGGCAGAGGTCATGGACCTCTCCGATGACATCGCCTACTCGGTGCACGACCTGGAAGACGCTGTCCTCAACGGCTATCTCGACCCGCAACGCCTCGCAGATCCGCGGGAGCGCGACGCACTACTCACAGCGATCCAGTCCTGGGTCGGGTTCGGGTTCTCCCGCGACGAGTTGGCCGATGCCCTCTACCGTCTCACGCAACTGCCCGAATGGCTGACCGCGTACGACGGGTCACGTGCGGCGGTGGCCCAGTTGAAGAACCTCACATCCGACCTGATCGGCAGGTTCGCCCGGGCGGCGACGGCCGCCACACGCGAGCACTTCGCCTCGCCCGACCTCACGCGATACCGCGGTCGGGTGATCGTTCCCCGGGTGATCGAGGTCGAGATGGCCGTCCTCAAGGGCGTCTTGGGCGCATTCGTCGTGTCGATCGACGGACGTAAGGGGCTCTACAAGGAGCAGCGTCGGGTGCTCAAGCGATTGGCCACGGCCCTGTGGGAGCGGCCCGAACATCTCGATCGTCTGCACGCGGAGGAGTTCTCGCGCGCCGTCGACGACGCCGCCCGTCGACGCGTCGTCGTCGACCAGGTGGCCACGCTCACCGACCGCGGAGCGATCGACTGGCACGCTCGTCTGATCGGACCGGTCGATCTGCGTGAGCTCGGACTGTGGTCGTCGCAATCCAAGCCCACCGTCGCGCACGGGTTCGCCCTTCCCGAACCGATCGAGGGGCTCTGATGGCTCGGATCCGCCAGGCTGATGTCGAGGAGGTCAAAGCCCGCACGAACATCGCGGACATCATCGGTGAACGCGTCGCGCTGAAATCGGCCGGTGTCGGGTCGCTCAAGGGGCTCTGCCCCTTTCACGACGAGCGGAGTCCGAGCTTCAACGTGCGCCCGCAGGTCGGCTACTACCACTGCTTCGGATGCGGCGAGTCGGGGGATGTGTACTCGTTTCTCCGAGCGATCGATCACGTCTCCTTCACCGAGGCCGTGGAGAAGCTCGCGGCCCGAATCGGCTTCACCCTCCACTACGAAGACGGGGGACCGGCCCCCGAGACCAGCGGACGCACCCGGCTGTACGCCGCAAACACCGCCGCAGCGGAGTGGTACCGCGGTCAGCTGGCCACGCCCGAGGCCGATGCCGGCCGGCGATTCCTCGGGGAGCGCGGTTTCGATGCGGGGGCGGCTGCTCATTTCGGTATCGGCTATGCACCCAAAGGATGGAACGGCCTTCGCGATGCCCTCGCTTCGCAGGGGTTCACCGACGACGAACTGCTCGCTGCCGGATTGGTCTCGCAGGGCCAGCGAGGTGTCTACGACAGGTTTCGCGGCCGGCTCGTCTGGCCGATCCGCGACATCACAGGGCAGACGATCGGTTTCGGCGCACGCCGTCTCTACGACGACGATCAGGGCCCGAAGTACCTGAACACCCCCGAGACGATCATCTACAAGAAGGCGCAGGTGCTCTACGGGCTCGACCTCGCCAAGAAGGGGATCAGTCGCGATCACCGCGTGGTGGTCGTGGAGGGATACACCGACGTCATGGCGTGTCATCTCGCGGGCATCACCACGGCGATCGCCACCTGTGGCACGGCATTCGGATCAGACCACATGAGTGTGGTGGGTCGTGTCGTCGGCAGCGACGCCGGGGGCGAGATCATCTTCACCTTCGACCCCGATGCCGCGGGGCAGAAAGCGGCGGTCCGCGCGTTCGCGGAAGCACGAGGATCTGCGCTGCGGAGCTACGTCGCCGTGGGCCCCGAAGGCCTCGATCCGTGCGACCTGCGTCTCCAGCGCGGCGATGCCGCAGTGCGCTCCATGATCGAGCTGAAGTCGCCGCTCTTCGAGTTCGTGATCGATCGGCGCATCTCCGAGCACGATCTCGACTCCGTCGAGGGCCGGGTGGCGGCACTGCGATCAGCCGCGCCGATCGTCGCCGATATCAAGGATGCGGGAATCCGCGGACGCTACGAGCACCTTCTCTCCAAGCGCTTGGGCGAGGAGCTCCGCGAAGTCCATCGGGCGGTCGCGCGCGCGGCGGCGCGCGCGAGCGAGTCGCCGAAGAACGAGGCATCCGATCCCCGGGGAGGGCCACCCGCCCCCGCTACGGGAGCGACCGATCCGGCAGCGTCCACTCGCGTGACGATCGCTTCCCTTCCCCGAACGGGCGACGCCGCCATCGAACGCGACGCGCTCATGGGGGTGCTGCAGTACGGACACGTGCTCGATGCCGCTGAAGTGGATGCCGCGCTGGCGCTGCCGATGTCGCATCCCGCTCTCGATGCCGTACGCCAAGCGGTCGCCGCCCAGCCCGACCGCACTCGGATCGGGTGGGCATCGACGGCTGTCGAGTCGGTTCGTGAGCCGTTCCGGTCGCTCGCGGTGGAGCTGCTGACGGCACCGTTTCCTGCCCTCACCGAGGCGGAGGCGTCGGCGTCGGCACTCGCGCTCTGCCGCCGACTGCGGATCCGGGCGATCGATGACGAGAAGCGTCGTCTGCTGGGCGCCATCCAGCGTGTCGCTCCCGACTCCGAAGAAGGACGGGCGGTGCGCGTGACTCTGCGCGAGCTCGACGTGACGCGACGCGCTCTGGCCGACCTCTAGGGTCCACCGGCGCCGGTGGCGCCGAACGCGTGTGGCGGGCAGGATGGAACGCATGCCCCGTCCTGCCGACGACGCCGTCGCCATCTTGACGCGCGACCTGTCCATCGCTCGTGCAGGAGATGACGCGCGAGTCGTCGAAGGGGTGACCATTGACCTTCCGCGCGGGGGGGTCCTCGCCGTGATGGGGCCGACGGGCGCGGGCAAATCGACCTTGGCGGGGTTCCTCGCGAGTTCGGATGACCCGCTGCGCGTCGCCGGCGGAGCGGCGACGGTTCTCGGTCTCGACGCCCGCAAGGCGGGGCGCACGCGACGACTGCGTTCCTACCTCACCGGGTACCTCGCGCAGGGCGCCGGTGCCGCGCTGCCCTCGCGGTTGACCGTGTCGGAGGTCATCGCATCGCCGATCACCTCGCGCGACCGGCGCGTGAACCGGCGTGCCCTGGCCGTGCGGGTGGCGTCGCTGCTCGACGAACTGGAGCTACCCCTCGGAGCTGCGGCGAAGTACCCGTACGAGCTCAGCGCGGGCATGCGCCAACGCGTCGCGCTCGCGCGCTCGCTCGTCCTCGACCCCCGCCTGTTCGTCGGGGATGAGCCGTACGCCAACCTCGACCCCGAGGTGCGTCACGCCGCCCGCGAAGCCTTGCTACGACGGCGCCGCGACAACGGCATGGCGATACTGATCGTCACCAATGACACGGATGCCATCACCGGCCTCGCCGCTGATGTCCTCGTCCTGAAATCGGGCCACCCGGTGGCGTATGGCCCGGACACCGACGACCTCCTGTGGACCCCGGACGAGTCCGCTCCGATCGCGGGCTGAGTTCACGAGCACCCCTTCGGCTTTGCTACGATAGTGGGGTTGTCCTCTCAAAGACGACTGATCCTCGGTAGCTCAATTGGCAGAGCAATCGGCTGTTAACCGATAGGTTCTTGGTTCGAGTCCAAGCCGGGGAGCCATGGTTTCGAAGCTCCCTTGAGAACTCAAGGGAGCTTCGTCGCTTTCGCCCCCACCGATACGCTGAGGTGATGGCCACCGACGCTCGCATCGCTGCCGACCGCGCAATCGACTGGGCTCCGGTCTGGCTCGGGTGGGCACCATTGGAGAGGGTGCTCGACGGGAGTCGGGCGCGGGTGTGGGCCGACGAACCCGCCGCCGCCGAGCTACAGCAACGTCAGCGCATCATCGGCGGCACGGACTGACTCTCAGGACACGAACGGCACCCACGCGCCTCACGCCTCGAGGTCGTCGACCCCCGGCATCCATGCGTTGCCCGGACGCCCCCATCCCCGCTTGCGCGCGAGCTTCTGCACGGTCTTCCAATCCGAGTCGTCGAGGCGATCGACGTACAGGATGCCGTCGAGGTGGTCGAACTCGTGCTGCAGGATGCGCGCACGCCAACCGTCGACCTCGATCCGGACCGGCGCACCCTCGAGGTCGAGTCCCGTCGCCAGGACGCGGTCGGAGCGCCGTAGCGGGAATCGCTCGCCCGGGAAGGAGAGACAGCCCTCGGACTCGTCGTCGGGGTCGGGGGAGCCCGGCTCCAGCGGGCGCATCCACAGTTCGGGATTGAGGATCACACCGCGCCAGGGCTCGCCGTCGTCGTCGGTGTATGCGTACGTGAAGATGCGCAGGCCCACACCGACCTGAGGGGCAGCGAGACCGACCCCCGGGGCGGCGTCCATGGTCTCGAACATGTCGGCCACCAGCTGGCGTACCTCGTCGGTGATGTCGCTGACCGGCGAGGCCGGCGCGTGCAACACCGGGTCGCCCATGATTCGGATCGGGAGAACTGCCACGTCCTCAGCCTATCCAGCGGGCGCCGTCGGTTAGTGTCGAGGGGTGTTGATCGCGGAACTCGCCCTCGATGAGCTGACAGACGAGCTTGTCGGTGTGTTCCGCGACCCCGCGATCCTCATCGGCATCCCGCTTGCCCTCCTGGGTGCGGTGTTCATGTCGTTCGGTGCGCAGTACCAGCACCGGGGCGTGCAGAAGGTCGAGCGTCTCACCGAGACCGACGGGGGAGCAGGGCTCACCGGCGGTCAGCTCCTCAATCTGCTCCGGCGGCCGTCGTGGGTGATCGGCACCGCGATGCTGGGGATGGCCATCGTGTGCCAGCTGGCGGCGCTTTCGTACGCTCCGCTCATCCTGGTGCAGCCACTGGGAGCCATCTCGCTCGTGATCACGACCCTGCTCAACGCGCGGATCTCGGGTCACCGGCCCACACGGCGTTCCATCGCGGCGATCACGATGTGCGTGGGGGGAATCCTCGTCTTCGTCACGATCGCCGCTCTCTACGCCACCGAGACACCGGTCTCCGACGGCCAGCTGATCACCGTGCTCATCATCCTGGCCGGCGTGGTCATCGTCTTGTCGGGGTTGTGGGTGTGGCTGCGCGACCGCATGGGCGCCCTGTTCTACATCGTGGCCGCGGGCATCGTCTACGGCTTCGTCGCGACCCTCGCGAAGGTCGTCCTCAGTCGCATCAGTTCGGGCGATTTCGAGTGGCTCACGGTTCTGTGCGTCGTGGCACTGCTCACGGGAACGGCGGTGGGCGCGTACTTCGTGCAGACCGCCTACGCCTCGGGCCCGCCCGATCTCGTCATCGCCGGACTCACCGTCGTCGACCCGATGATCGCCATCGTCATCGGCTTGCTCGTCCTACGCGAGGCTGAGGGGGCACCGCTGGGCGCTTATGTGGGGTTCGCCGCCGCCGGAGCACTCGCTGTGGCCGGCGTGTTCCAGCTCGCCCGGCACCACCCGGAGGTCGTCAGTCACAGCCAGGAGATCCCGATCGCCCGCGGGCACAGCGGCGACGAGACCTCGCCCGAGGCCGACCACCCCAAGACGGGGTCGATCCGGATCACCGAAGCGGTATCCAAGGTGTGGCCCGAACCGCCCGTGGACGACGAAAAGGATCTCGGCAAGCGCCGCTAGGCTGTCAGGGTCCGCATCACGCGGACGCGGGGCGGTGGCCAAGCTGGTCAAGGCAGCGGGCTCATAACCCGACGATCGTGGGTTCAAGTCCCACCCGCCCTACCGACGTCGCCGGAATGACACGGTTGTGATTCCGGCGACACTTCCGCAATAATGGGCCCATAACCGCATAACCGCCGAACATCGGCTCGCACCGTTCAGGTCGTAGGGGAAGACGTACCTGATGAAACGGAGAGAACGATGGCGACACCTCAAGCGCGTGGAGTGATCTACATTCACTCTGCGCCACGTGCGTTGTGCCCCCACCTCGAGTGGGCGGTCGGGCGCGCCCTCGGGCACGCCGTCAACTTCGACTGGTCGGAGCAACCCGTGCTCGCGGGGAGCAAACGGGCCGAGTTCTACTGGGAAGGATCCGCCGGCACCGGCGCCGCACTGGCGACCGCGATCCGCGGGTGGGAACACCTCCGATTCGAGGTCACCGAAGACCCCACGCCGCGAAGCGACGGTGGGCGCTGGCTGCACACGCCGGGTCTGGGCATCCACTACGCCCAGACCGACTCGGCGGGCAACGTCGTCATCGGGGAAGACCGGTTGCGCTACGCCATGGAGATCGCCGCGGGTGATGCCCTGGAGCTGCAGCGTGAGCTCCAGGTGGCGCTGGGCGCGGCCTGGGACGAGGAGTTGGAGCCGTTCCGTCATGCGAGCGACGATGCACCCGTGGTCTGGCTCCACAAAGTGGGGTGAGGCAACGGCGCGTTGAGACGTTCGCCCCCGCGGCGACACTCCCAGACGAGACCGACAACTCCACACAGACCCAGGCGGCGCAGGAGCGCTAGTACCGACCTTGGAAGGGCTTCCCGGGGTACGGGAACACGTGCCGGCCGCCTCACCCGAAGAAGAACGCCCTCCGCATGGCTTCGCGGAGGGCGTTCTTTCGTGGTGCGCGCGGGATCAGACCGACTCGAACGCGATCACCGCGTTGTGCCCGCCGAACCCGAACGAGTTGCTGATGGCGAGCTGGTCGCCCGCACCCAGAGGTGTGGGCTCGCCCGAGAGCCGGAACGGCACGGCCGGATCCTGCTCCGTCAGGTTGATGGTGGGGGGAGCGGTGCGATCGCGCAGGGCCAGCACGGTGAAGATCGCTTCGAGCGCGCCCGTGCCACCGAGCAGGTGGCCGGTCGACGCCTTCGTCGCCGACACGGGGATCTCGTCGATACGATCACCGAACACGCTCTTGAGCGCGACGTACTCGTTGGGGTCGCCGACGGGAGTCGACGTCGCGTGGGCATTGATGTGCGTGACATCGTCGACCGACCTGCCGGCCGCTTCGAGGGCAAGGTGCACGGCGCGCGCTGCACCCGTTCCCTCGGGATCGTTCGCCGTGATGTGGTACGAGTCCGCCGTCACACCGCCTCCGACCACGGCGGCATAGATCTTAGCGCCGCGCGCCTTCGCGTGCTCCTCGGTCTCGAGGATGAGCACGCCGGCGCCCTCGCCCATGACGAAGCCGTCACGATCGATGCTGGCCGGACGCGAGGCCGTCTCGGGGCTGTCATTGCGTCGTGAGAGCGCCTGCATCGAGGCGAACGACGAAATGGTGATGGGGTGGATGACCGACTCGGTGCCCCCGGCGATCACGACGTCGGCGAGGCCGGAGCGCAGGTGCTCGACCGCGTTCACCAGCGACTCCGTACTCGACGCGCAGGCGCTGGCCACGGTGCGCGCGTAGGCGCGTGCACCGAAGTGAAGGGAGAGGTTGCCTGCCGCCGCGTTGGGCATGAGCATCGGAACGGTCATCGGGAGCACTCGGCGAGGGCCCTTCTCGCGAAGGGTGTCCCACGCATCCAGCAGGGTCCACAGACCGCCGATGCCGGTGGCGAAGTCGATGCCCAGCCGCTCGGGATCGACCTCCGGCGCTCCCGCGTCGGCCCACGCCTCTTGCGCGGCGACCAGCGCGAACTGCGACGAAGGGTCGAGACGCTTGGCGACCGGACGCTCCAGCACGGTGTCCGGACGCACCTTTGCCTGCGCCGCGAAGGTGACCGGCAGTTGGTACTTCTCCACCCAGTCGTACTCCAGGGTGCGGGTTCCGGAGGCGCCGCCCAGGAGGGCGTCCCAACTCTCCGGTGCCGTACCGCCAATGGGGCTGGACGCGCCGATTCCGGTGACGACGATGCGCTGATTGCTCATGAGTTCCTCGTGCTGCGGCGGCGGGGGCTCCGCGACGCCGTCGCGTGCCCCCACCACGGATGGTGCAGGTCAGGCCTGGTTGGAGGTGATGAAGGTCACCGCGTCGCCGACGGTCTTGAGGTTCTTGACCTCTTCGTCGGGGATCGTGACGCCGAACTTCTCCTCGGCGTTGACGACGATCGTCATCATCGAGATGGAGTCGATGTCGAGGTCGTCGGTGAACGACTTCTCGAGTGCGACCTCGTCGGCCGAGATGCCGGTCTCGTCGGTGATGAGCTCAGCGAGTCCGGCGAGGACCTCGTCGTTGCTGAATGCCATGGGTTTCTCCTTGTTTTCCGGTGGCTTGATGTTCGGGCCCGCGGGTCGGGGCCGCGGCCGCTTGTCAGTCTAGGCGCGTGGCCGCATCGCTCATGGGAGGACGACGACCTGCGCGCCGAACACGAGTCCGGCGCCGAACCCGATTTGCAGAGCGAGCCCACCCGACAGTTCCGGCCGCTCCTCGAGCAGGCGGTGGGTGGCCAGCGGGATCGAGGCGGCGGAGGTGTTTCCGGTCGTCTCGATGTCTCGGCCGATCGCGACGGTGTCGGGCAGTCCGAGCTGCTTGGCGAACTCGTCGATGATGCGCATGTTTGCCTGGTGGGGCACGAAGGCCGCGAGGTCCGCCGCCGTGATACCGGCCGCCTCCAGCGCTTGCCGTGCGACCTTGACCATCTCCCAGACCGCCCACCTGAAGACGGTCGGCCCTTCCTGACGCAGGGTGGGCCAGGGAGCCTCGCCGTCGCGGAACTGAGTGAGGGTGGCATTCATGCCCACGGCGTCGGCCTTCGACCCGTCAGACCCCCAGACCGTGGGGCCGATGCCGGGGAACTCGCTCGGGCCGACGATCACGGCGCCAGCGCCGTCTCCCAGCAAGAACGAGATGGACCGATCGGTCGGGTCGACGATGTCGCTGAGCTTCTCTGCCCCGACCACGGCGACGTAGTGCGCCGCACCCGCACGCACGAGGGCGTCTGCCTGCGCGACACCGTAGGCGAATCCGGCGCACGCGGCGTTCACATCGTAGGCGGCCGCCGGGTTCGCCCCCACCCGATCGGCGACGATCGCCGAGACCGACGGAGTCTGCTTGGGGTTGGAGATGGTCGACACGATGACCGCATCCACCTGCGAGGGCTCGATGCCGGCGCGCTCAATGGCCTCGGCGACCGCGTCGGAGGCGAGATCGATCGCGGTGGTGTCGTGAGTGGCCCGCGCGCGCGTGATGATTCCCGTGCGTTGCCGAATCCACTCGTCGCTGGAGTCGATCGGTCCGACGAGGTCGTCGTTGGGGACGAGGTTCTCCCCGCGAGCGGCACCATAGGAGTAGATCCGGGTGTACGCGGGGCCGGTGGACTGGGTGAGCGTGATGGTCACGCGAGGCCTCCTGTGGTCGATACGGCCTCGGCCGACGAACGGATGAGATCCACGGCGGCCGGCAGGTCGTCGGGCGTCTTTACGGCGACGGTGGGAGTACCCCGCAGACCGCGCTTCGCAAGCCCGGTCAGGGTGCCGGCGGGGGAGAACTCGATGATGCCGGTAACACCGTGCTCGGCGAACGACGTCATGCACAGATCCCAGCGCACGGGCGATGCGACCTGGTCCACGAGGAGGTCGAGCGCGGTTCGGCCCCGCGTGACGGTCGTGCCGTCATGGTTGGTCCACAGCCGCAGGCTCGGATCGGCTGCCGAAACGTCGCCCGCGGCGTTGCGCAGCGCGGCGACCGCCGGCGCCATGTAGCGAGTGTGGAACGCCCCCGCCACCTGGAGAGGGATGATCCGCGTGGCCGCCGGAGGGTTCTGCGCGAGCTCCGCGAGGGCGTCGAGCGAACCCGCGGCCACGATCTGACCGCCGCCGTTGTAGTTCGCGGGGGTGAGGTCGAGTTCGGTGAGTCGAGCCAGAACGACATCCTGGTCGCCACCCAGCACGGCACTCATTCCGGTCTGCTCGAGCGCCGCGGCATCGGCCATTGCCCGGCCCCGCAGACCCACCAGCCGCATTCCGTCCTCGTCGCTGAGCACCCCGCTGGCGACCAGCGCGGCGATCTCGCCGACAGAATGACCGGCGACGCCTCCGACGGAGTCCGGCGACACACCGAGTGCGCGCCACGACAGCAGACTGGCGGCGACGATGAGAGGCTGTGCGACGCGCGTGTCACGGATGCGCTCCACGTCCCATTCCGTGCCGGCAGCGACGAGATCGACCTCGGCCAGTTCGGAGTATCGACCGAGCCGCTCCCGCGCGCCATCGACCTCCAGCCACGGGGCGAGGAAGCCGGGTGTCTGGGAACCCTGACCGGGGAAGACGGCAATGATCACTTGCCTATCCTTTCAAGAAGCATCGGCGGACCACTGGCTCTGCCCACCCAACAAACGAGCGAACCTTTGTGCCCGCCATACAACGGCACGGACGTGGATGAGACTACTGCGCGTGGCTGCGCCCTCATGAGCGGCGCGCGGGGGCGCCGCGGCGGCGGGTGACGTCCGTGCCGATGGAGCCGATGATCAGGGCGGTCTGGAGGATCAGCGCCTCTCGGGGACCCGTCGCATCCCACCCGATGACGTCCGATACACGCTTGAGCCGATATCGCACCGTGTTGGGATGCACGAAGAGTTCGCGCGCCGTCGCTTCCAGTGACCGACCGTTGTCGAGGTAGCTCCACAGGGTGGCGACCAGATCGGTGGAATGGGCGTGCAGGGGACGATAGATCCGCTCAACCAGAGTCGCCTTGGCCAAGGGGTCTCCCGCCAGTGCACGCTCGGGGAGCAGATCGTCGGCCTCGACGGGACGCGGCGCGTGACGCCATCCCTTGGCCACAGCGAATCCCGCCAGTGCCGCGCGCGCGCTCTGGCCGGCATCCACCAGGGCAGGCACGGCGGGGCCGAGCACCAGGTGCCCGGTTCCGAAGCCCGGCTCGAGGCGTCGCGCGATCTCGGGAAAGGACAGTCGATCGTCCGGCTCGTCGCCTCCGGGGGGCTCCGCGCGACCGATGACCAGCACCAGACGCGAGCCTTGCACGCCGATGAGCACATCGACGCCCAGCTTGCGCGCTCGACGCCGCAGCTGATCGACGTCGAACTGCGACGGTGAGGGGGTGGTGCCCACGAGGACCGCTACTTCACCGTGCCCATGCCAGCCGAGGGCGGCGATGCGGCTAGGTAGCTCCTCGTCGGCTTCGCCGGTGAGGATCGAGTCGACCACGAGCGCCTCCAGGCGCGCATCCCACAGCCCTCGCGCCTCGGCGGCACGGGCGTACACGTCCGCAGCGGCGAAGGCGACCTCACGGGAATAGAGCAGCATGCTCTCGCGCAGATCGTCGCCGCGACCGGCCACGCGCTGCTCGGTCACCTCGACGGTGACCCGGATGAGCTGCAGCGTCTGGGTGAGGCTCACGCTCCGCAGGAGCTCCCGCGGCGCAGCCGCGAAGATGTCCGCCGCGATCCACGGCTGAGCGCCGGGGTCGTCGTACCACTGGATGAAGGCGGAGATCCCGGCCTGCGCGACCAGTCCGACCGCAGACCTCCGGGCCGGCGGCATCTCGGCGTACCACGGCAGCGAATCTTCAAGACGCTTGATCGTGGCCGTCGCGAGATCCCCGGAGATGCGGCGGAGCCACGCGAGTGTCTCCGCCTTCTCCTGCGCAGTGGGTCGGGTCGGCATCCGCCCGTCAGCTCTCGCCGCCGGCGTTCCCGCTCGTTCCCGCCGTCACATCGTGCAGTCGGTACTTCTCAATCGCTTGCGCCGAGAGGGCGCGGTCGACCTTGCCCTCCTCTGCCAGCGCCTGCAGTGTGCGCACGACGATCGACGGTCCGTCGATCTTGAAGAACCGCCGAGCCGCGGCCCTGGTGTCCGAGAAGCCGAATCCGTCCGCACCCAGCGTGGCGAACCGACGCGGCACCCAAGGACGGATCTGGTCCTGCACGGCGTGCATGTAGTCGCTCACGGCGATGACGGGTCCATCGGTGTCGCGCAGCTTCTCGGTGATGTAGGCGGTGCGAGGCTCTTCGAGCGGGTGGAGGAAGTTGTGCTCATCGGCGGCGAGGCCATCGCGACGCAGTTCCGTCCAGCTGGTGACCGACCACACGTCGGCCACCACGCCCCAGTCGTCCTTGAGCAGTTGCTGGGCTTCCAGCGCCCAGGGCACACCCACACCGGAAGCGAGGAGCTGGGCGCGGTGACCGTCGCCCTCCCCGACCGAGACACGGTGGATGCCGCGGACGATCCCTTCCACGTCGACGCCCTCGGGCTCCGCCGGCTGCACCAGGGGCTCGTTGTAGAGCGTGATGTAGTACATGACGTTGGGGTCGGGGTGGTTTCCGCCGTACATCCGGTCGATTCCCGCGCGCACGATGTGAGCGATCTCATACCCGTAGGCCGGGTCGTACGAGATCGTCGCGGGGTTGGTCGATGCCAACAGGTGCGAGTGGCCGTCGGCGTGCTGCAGGCCCTCGCCAGTGAGCGTCGTACGTCCGGCTGTCGCGCCCATGATGAAACCGCGCGCCATCTGGTCACCGGCGGCCCACTGGGCGTCACCGGTGCGCTGGAATCCGAACATCGAGTAGAAGATGTAGACCGGGATGAGCGGTTCACCGTGGGTCGAGTAGGCGGTGCCCACGTTGGTGAACGCCGCGACGGCGCCCGCCTCGTTGATCCCGACGTGCATGATCTGACCCTGCGGGCTCTCTTTGTAGGCCAGCAGCAGTTCCCGGTCGACCGAGGTGTAGTTCTGGCCGTTGGGGTTGTAGATCTTGGCGGTGGGGAAGAAGGCGTCCAGGCCGAAGGTGCGGGCCTCGTCCGGGATGATGGGCACGATGCGGTGACCGAAGTCCTTGACCCGCAGCAGATCCTTCAGCAGCCGCACGAAGGCCATCGTCGTAGCGACCTCCTGCGTGCCCGACCCCTTCTTGGGAAGCGCGTACGCACTGTCTTCGGGGAGGGCGATCGGCACGTGGTGCGTGCGCCGCTCCGGGAGGAATCCTCCCAGCGCGCGGCGCTTCTCGACCATGTACTGGATCGTCTCGTCTTCCATCCCGGGGTGGAAGTACGGCGGCGCGTACGGGTTCTCCTCCAACTGGGCGTCGGTGATCGGGATGCGCATCGAGTCGCGGAAGTGCTTGAGGTCGTCGAGGGTCATCTTCTTCATCTGGTGGGTCGCGTTGCGGCCCTCGAAGTGGTGGCCGAGGCCATAACCCTTGATGGTCTTCGCCAGGATGACGGTGGGCTGACCCTTGTGCTCGACCGCCGTCTTGTAGGCGGCGTAGACCTTCTGGTAATCGAGTCCACCGCGGCGGAGCTTGCCCCAGATGTCGTCGTCGGACCAGTCCTTGACCATGTCGAGCGTGCGCTCGTCGCGGGCGAAGAAGTGATCGCGGATGAACTTCCCGTCCTCGGCACGATAGGTCTGGAAGTCACCGTCCGGCGTCGTGTTCATGAGGTGGACGAGCGCACCGTCGCGGTCTTGGCTCAGAAGCTCGTCCCACCCGCGGCCCCACACGACCTTGATGACGTTCCACCCGGCGCCGCGGAAGAAGCTCTCCAGCTCCTGGATGATCTTGCCGTTGCCGCGCACCGGACCGTCCAGACGCTGCAGGTTGCAGTTGACGACGAACGTCAGGTTGTCGAGCCCCTCGTTGGCGGCGACCTGCAACTGTCCGCGGCTTTCGACCTCATCCATCTCGCCGTCGCCCAAGAAGGCCCAGACGTGCGAGTCGGAGAGATCCTTGATCCCGCGGTTGGTCAGGTACTTGTTCGTCATCGCCTGGTAGATCGCGTTGATCGGCCCGAGACCCATCGACACGGTCGGGAACTGCCAGTAGTCCGGCATCAGACGCGGGTGAGGATAGGAGGGGATGCCGACGGGAGCTTTCGACTTCTCCTGGCGGAACCCGTCGAGCTGCTCGGACGACAGCCGGCCCTCGAGGAACGAGCGGGCGTAGATGCCCGGAGAGGCGTGACCCTGCACGAAGATCTGGTCGCCGCCGCTCGGGTCGTCGAGGCCGCGGAAGAAGTGGTTGAAGCCGACTTCATAGAGTGAGGCCGACGACGCATAGGTGGAGATGTGCCCACCCACGCCGATTCCCGGCCGCTGAGCGCGGTGCACGGTGAGTGCGGCGTTCCAGCGGATCCAGCGACGGTAGCGGCGCTCCAGTTCCTCGTCACCGGGGAACTCGGGCTCATTCTCCGGCGCGATGGTGTTGATGTAGTCGGTGGTGGGAACCTGCGGAACGTTCAGCTGCAGTTCGCGGGAGCTCTGCAGGAGGCTGAGCATGATCTCGCGACCACGACCGGCACCCTTCGCGTCAACCAGCTGCTGCAGGGATTCCTGCCACTCGTGCGTCTCGTCGGGATCGCTGTCCTGCGGGCCCTGGGAGTACGGATCCTGATCGTTGACAGTCACGGGACACCTTTCGTCTTCTGGCAGGTCATGCCAGGGATGGGGCTGTGAATGCGCCGGGCTTTGTGCAGCGACGACAACGCATCCTGGATCAGCCTAGTCACTCAGCGCCCCTCACGGCGCCGACTACAATCGAGTTCCGAGGGCCTTTAGCTCAGCTGGTAGAGCGCCACGTTTACACCGTGGATGTCGTCGGTTCGATCCCGGCAGGGCCCACCTCCACCGTTGCGCGATCTGCACGTCCACATCGTCGCCGATGTCCTTACCCAGCCGCGCGCGGATCTTGGCGCTGAGCGAGATCATGTGCCCGCCGGTGCCGGTGACCATCGCGCCGACGTTGTCGAGCTGGACGTCATCCACGCGCGCGTCGACGCGCACGCTCTTTCGTGTGCCGAAGATGTTCGCCGAGTCGGGAATCGCGATGCAGCTCCACGTCACACCCTTGACGTCGACCCCGATCGTCGCGCGGAATGCCAGCGTTTCCGCGCCCATCAGTCGCCGTCTCCGCTTTCGGCAGTCCCGCAATCGAGGCCCGCCGCGGCGGACGTACTCTTTCCCTGAGGCTATCCGACGCGACTCCGTGGATCACCCTTGCCGCCGGGTGAGCGGAGTCAGCGGCGACCGGCACGCCAGCTGCCCCCATATGGCACAACCCGACTGGGCGTCGGTACGTCACGATAGGTTGGAACGGTGAAAGCCAGCCCCGCAGACCAGCGTCGCCTCCTCGACCTCGCCGCACTCGATGCGGCGATCGGCGCGGCCGACCTCGCGCGCAGGCACCCCGAGCAGGCCGCGCGCGTCCAGGAGCTGATCAGCCAGCGCCAGGCGCTGTCCACCGAGCTGACGGGTCTGCTCGGTGCACGCGACGACCTCACGGCCGAACTTGCCCGGATCGAGGCTGACGTGGCGATCGTGGACGCCCGGGCCGCGCGCGACGCGGAACGCCTTGCCGCGACGTCCAACCCCAAAGACGCTCAGGGGCTCGAACACGAGATCGCATCTCTGGCAAAACGCAAGAGCGATCTCGAGGACGCCGAGCTCGAGCTCATGGAGCGGCTGGAGAGCGCGGAGAGCGCTGTCGCCGCTCAGGAGGCCCTGATCGCCACGACCAATGACGAAGGCGCCCGGCTCAGCTCCGAGGCCAAGGCCGCCGTCGCTGCCGCGACCGAGCGCCACCAGACCGCGTCACGCGACCGCGCAGCCGTCGCCGCGACCCTGCCCGCCGATCTCGTGGCCCTGTACGACCGCCTGTCGCAACGCGGGCCGGGCGCGGGACTGCTCAGCCAGCGCACCTGTGAGGGGTGCCGCATGGTGCTGGCCGGCACCGACCTGCAGAGCATCCGCCTCGCTGCCGATGATGAGGTCGTGAACTGCCCGGAGTGTGGCTGCATCCTGGTGCGCGGCGAAGAGTCGGGACTGTGACCCCACCCGACGACCGCGCGACATGACCGCGGTCCCCGCGTGGCACATCGTCGCGCGGCGATCTGACGAGTCGATCCTCGTCGTCGAAGCCGCTGCGAACGGCGTGGAGACCAGACGGACAGAGCTCGCTGTCGACGGATTCGCCTCATTCGTCATCGATCATCCTGAGATCGATCGGTGGGTGTGGAACGACACGGCGCGCTGGTACCCCGTGCTGCTCGACGCAGGGATCCGGGTGCCTCGGTGCCATGATCTACGACTGGCGCATGCGATCCTCAGCGCGAGTGACCTCGTGCGCGACCACCGGCCGCTCCGCGCGGCCGCGGCATGGGATGCCCCGGGAGACGTCGCGACACCCGACCAGGCCCTCTTCGCTTTCGACGACGGAAAACCTCGCCTGCCTGAGCGTCCCGATGAGATCCTCGCGGAGTTCAGGCGCCAGCAGCACGCCCTCGCCACCGCGCACGATCCGGATCGGCTCCGCCTGCTGGTGGCCGCCGAATCCGCCGGCGCGCTGATCGCCGCCGAACTCCGGGTCGCGGGGGTGCCGTGGGACGCCGTCACCCATGACCGGATCCTCACCGCCGCCCTGGGAAGCAGGCCCACCGCCGGCGCACTGCCCTCACGAGTCGAGGACGCCGCGAACCGCGTGCGCGCCGCGCTCGGGGATGTTCGCGTGAGTCTTGACTCGCAGCCCAAGCTCCTGCGTGCGCTCCACCGCGCGGGGCTGCCCGCGCGTTCGACGAGCCGCTGGGAGCTCGAAGAGTACGACCATCCGGTCATCGCGCCCCTGCTGGAATACAAGAGGATGTCGAGGCTGCTGAGCGCGAATGGCTGGGCATGGTTGGACGAGTGGGCCCGCGGTGGCCGATTCAGACCGGTGTATGTGCCCGGTGGCGTCGTGACCGGACGCTGGGCTTCGTCCGGCGGGGGAGCCCTGCAACTGCCGCGCCAGTTGCGGCCGGCAGTGCGCGCCGACCCGGGATGGACACTCGTCGTCGCCGACGTCGCGCAACTCGAACCCCGCGTCCTGGCGGCGATATCTCGCGACATCCGCCTCGCGGATGCGGCACGGGGGACAGACCTCTACGACGGGATCGTCGCCGAGGGCGTCGTCGCCACTCGGCAAGAGGCGAAGATCGCCGTGCTGGGCGCGATGTATGGGGCCACGACGGGTGACAGCGGCAGGCTCGTGCCGGCCCTTCGCCGGGCCTACCCCCGAGCGATGGGCTACGTCGACGACGCGGCGCGCGTGGGCGAGAGAGGCGGCCGCGTCAGCACCTGGCTCGGCCGCACGAGCCCCGATCCGTCGGCTGGCTGGCGAGCGGTGCAGGCGCACGCCAGCGACGTGGACGCCGCCGCCGGTTCAGGCGACGCTGCCCGTCGCTCGGCTCGCGATCGTGGCCGCTTCACGCGCAACTTCGTCGTTCAGGGAACTGCCGCCGAGTGGGCCCTGGCCTGGCTGGCCGACCTCCGCACCCGCCTGTGGAGCATGGAGCCGACACCCGGACCCGCGGCATCCGGATCGGGACGGGTCTTCGAGCGTCGCCCACACCTGGCGTTCTTCCTTCATGACGAGATCATCGTCCACACGCCCATCGCGGATGCCGAGACGGTGGCGACCGCGGTGGCCGAGAGCGCCGAACGCGCCCGTGCGCTGCTCTTCGGTGGGTTTCCCATCGACTTCCCGCTGGACGTGAGGATCAGCGACGACGCGGCGAAGGACTGAACCCGGATCTACCCGAGCCGGTCAGCGGCACCCGGGCGCTGCAAGATCCTCGTCGTCGAGACCGCGCAGGAGCGGAGTGTGCAGCAGCTGCGGCTCGACGACGCCGGCGCTCGGAGCGATGAAGCGCACCTCGACGTCAGCGGATTCGCCGGGCGCCAGCGTCACCTCGGCAGCGCTGGTGGGCAGCTGCTCGTCGACGACGTTCGTGGAGCCGACGAGCTCGCCGTTCACACGCACTCCGCCGAAGTACCATCCCTCCGGCGAGACCGCAGTCACGATCGTTCCGATATGTCCTGGTGAGACACCCCAGTGACCGCCTCCGGTCATGCTCAGCGGCCACGTACGACCGGCCTTCGCGGGCGCATCATTGGTCAGGCGTACCGTGAGGGCGACCTCGGGCCGATCGTCGTCACGGCACGTGACGACGGCGGAATCCATCGCCACGCGCAGCCGACTTCCCATCTTTCCGCCGGTCGTGTCGTTGAGATAGACCGCGAAGGCGGAATCTCCGGCGGCCAGGTGGCGTTCCCGAGGACCGGCGACGCCGGTATGCGCCAGTACGGCAGCTTCGTCCTCGTGAGCGCTCCACACCGAGATCCGGCCCTGGTCGACGGGGCGTGAGATCGCATCGATCCACGTCGACGGGGATGCCGAGGTAGACATCAGTGCAGCGAAGAACCGATCAGTGAGATCGGCGAAGTAGGCGCTCTGCTGCTTCGGGTCGAGACGGAAATAGGGGTCGATCATCACGTCGCCCACGAACTCCTCACGAGTGAGCTCCGCTCCGCCGGCCAGCTTCACCGGCCCCGTCACGTCGAGAAGCGAACGGAGTACCAGCGGGTCGATCGAGAGCACCACGTCGGGGGAGCGGCCGGTGAGACCCTCCCACCACTGCACCGCCAAGCGCGCCGACAGCGCAAAGTCGGGAGTCGCGGTGGTGTTCTGGACATACCGCCCGACCACGTCGCCGTATGCCTGCGCCGTCGAGCCCGGGATCTCCACGACATCCTCGTCGACGGATCGGAACTCGCTCGAATCGGCTTGGCGAACGATCGTGAGCGCGCCTCGGTCGGCACGGATCTCGGCGAAGGTGCCGGTGATGCCGCCGCCGGTGCGCAGCTCCGCGTTGTTCTGGAACATCACGAGGATGCTCCGATCGCCCTCGGATCCCAGGACGCGGGGGAGGACCTGCGTCAGGTCGGCCACGGTGGACACCGGGCCCGACAGCGTGCGCGTCACCTCGAGCGCCTCATCGACACCGGCCGCGACCTCAGCCAAGAGCATGTCGCGCGGAAGTGAGTCGATGCGTGCCTGCACCGAGTCGATCGCTTCGCGCGCGCCCCCGGCTGGTTCGCGAGCCGATTCGATCAGATCGACATCGATTGCGCCGTCGACCATCAGACCGCCCGATTCGAGATCGTCCAACACCGAGATCAGCGGCGCCGCAACATCGGTGGTGAGAACCTCGAGCTCCTCGGCGACCACTCGCACCGCGTGCAGGTTCGTTCCCACGAAAGGCACGACCTCGGACGCACGCCAGAGAGGATCGCCTGCTGCGGCTGCAGCCGCACCGGCGTGAATCTCGAGTTCGTCGACCAACGCACCGAGTCCGGTGACATCGCCGTCATCGAGTGCATCGCGCGCCTGGCTCTGCAGGTACGAAATGGCCGACAACTCGTCGCGCACCGCCAGCACGCGCGATCCCACCCACGCGCCGGCGGCCACGACGATCAGGAGTAGTGCGACCGCGATCCAGCCGACGACCTTCCATCGACGGCGCGGGCGAATGTCGTGCGCCGCCTGATCCATGCGATCAGTGAATCACAGGACGTCAGTGTGCGCGGCGACGGCTGTACACCAGCAGCCCGGCACCTGCGAGCAGAACCGCTCCGCCACCGACCACGAACGGCAGAGCCGCGAAGTCGGAGCCGGTCACGGCGAGAGCTCCCTCGCCGCCGGAAGCCGTGCCCGTGACGTCGCAGTCACTCGGGTAGCTCAGCGGAACGGACACTTCCGGGTTCACGACGACCGTGGCCGAGATGTCGCCGTGGGTCCACTCCTCGGTCGGCCAGGCGATGCTGCCGGCGAGCTTTCCGTCGTCTCCCAGCGTTCCCAGAGTGATCGTCGTCGACTCCGAACCGTTGGAGAGCACCAGATGCGCGTCGCGCTCGGTGATCTGGTTGTCGGGATCGGTGAGGACCACCGAGTATGCGATCGACGGCGTGGCCCCGTCGCAGAATCCCGACACATCGGATCCCACCAGCGTCGCGCTCCCGCCGACTCCGGGCGTGTAGTCGCCCTCTGCGGCGTGTGCGGCCACCGGCATCGCTGCCAGCAGTGCTCCGGCGACAATGGCGCGTGCGAACACAGACTTCTTCATGACAAGCCCCCCAGCCTGCTCATCGGGCCCACCCCAGAGGGCCCACATGAACTGCACATTACACGATTCTCACGAAGCGCGCGCTAAACTCGCCGATACGAATGGGTCGGCTGGACGGTCGCGTGGCGGGAGACCGCACCGAGGAACGTCCGGGCTCCACAGGGCAGGGCGGTGGGTAACACCCACCCGGAGCGATCCGCGAGAAAGTGCCACAGAGAGCAGACCGCCTGCCGTTTTCGGCAGGTAAGGGTGAAAGGGTGGTGTAAGAGACCACCGGGGCCGTGGTGACACGGCTCGCACGGCAAACCTCGCCCGGAGCAAGGCCAGACAGGGGATGACGACGCGGCCCGCCGAGTCCCCGGGTAGGCCGCTGGAGCGGCGCGGCAACGCGTCGCCGAGAGAGATGACCGTCCACGGGGCTCACGCCCCCGGACAGAACCCGGCGTACAGGCCGGCCCATTCGCCCGCCCGTGTCCTCGCCCCGGTGTTCGCGGCGCGCTGCGTTCGCGGGGCTGTGTCAGCGCACGGCGAGAGCCGCGGCGCCGATGATCCCGGCATTGTTTCGATGTACGGCGGGAACGATCGGAGTCTTCAGATTCAGACGCGGGAGGAACCTCTCGGAGTGCTTCGACACGCCCCCACCGACGATGAACAGATCGGGGCTGAGCAGGAACTCGAGATGGCTGTAGTACCACTGCAGTCGGCCCGCCCATTCCTCCCAACTGAGCGACTCGCGCTCCATCGCCGAGTACGCCGTCCAGGCCTCGGCATCCTTCTTGTGGCCGGCGCGCTGCACGTGCCCGAGTTCCGAGTTCGGAATGAGACTGCCGTCGTACAGCATGGCCGTGCCGATGCCGGTGCCGAGCGTGGTGAGGATGACCAGACCATCGCGTCCTTTGGCGGCGCCGTAGCGCAGTTCCGCCACTCCGGCGACGTCGGCGTCGTTCGCGAAGTGGATTCGCCGACCCAGCCCTCCTTCGAAGAAGCGCTCGGCATCGAAGCCGATCCAGGCGTCCGAGACGTTTGCGGCGGAGAGCGTCTTCCCCCGCTTGACGATGGCGGGAAACGCGACCCCCAACGGGATTCCGGCTTCGGAGACGCCCAGCGTCGCAAGGACGATTCGCACCGCCGCCAGGACGTCGTCGGGTTCGGCTCCCGCCGGCGTGGCCACTTTCACTCGGTCGCTGAGGAGGACCCCCGCGTTCACGTCGACCAGGGCACCCTTGATGCCGGTACCGCCGATGTCCACCCCGACTGCGATCGTCGTGTTCGATGCCATTCGCACAGCCTATCGAGCACAGCCGTGCGCCTCGTTAGGATCGACCTCGACGGCCGCGCGGCCCTCACCTGCAGTCAGGAGCGGAGCAGTCATGAGCGACAACGACGAGAAGTACTGGTTCAACCTCAAGACGGGGCAGGTGGAGCGCGGATTCGAGTCGCCCGCCGTCGATCGGGCCGGTCCCTTCGACTCCGCTGAGGAAGCGGCCGCTGCGCCGGAGCGGATCGCTGAGCGGTCCCGCGCGTGGGCAGAGGAGGAGGCGCGCGAGGACTCGTGGGGCAGTGACGTGTCGTCTGACGACGACGGCCGCGTGGGCCGATAGTCTGGCGGAGACGGCACCGGAAGGGACGCGATGGACAAGCAGCGAGACTTCGTACTCCGAACGATCGAGGAGCGCGGCGTCAAGTTCGTGCGCTTGTGGTTCACCGACGTCACCGGGACGCTGAAGTCGGTCGCCATCGCGCCGGCCGAAGTGGAGGGCGCATTCGCCGAGGGTCTCGGTTTCGACGGATCGGCCATCGAGGGGCTCACGCGCTCGTACGAGTCCGATCTGCTCGCCCACCCGGATCCCACCACCTTCCAGACCCTTCCGTGGCGCGGAGAAATCGACCCGACCGCGCGGATGTTCTGCGACATCACGACGCCGGACGGTCAGCCGGCGGTCGCCGACCCGCGGCACGTGCTCAAGCGCACACTGGCGAAGGCGGCCGATGCGGGGTTCACCTTCTACACCCACCCGGAGATCGAGTTCTACCTGCTCAAGTCGTCGGCGTACGGACCGGAAGGGCCGGAGCCGGTCGATTCGGCCGGATACTTCGACAATGTGCCCGGCGGCACGGCACATGACTTCCGGCGTCGTTCGGTCCGCATGCTGGAAGACCTCGGGATCTCCGTGGAGTACAGCCATCACGAGGGCGGACCGGGTCAGAATGAGATCGACCTGCGATACGCAGACGCGCTGGCGACCGCCGACAACATCATGACCTTCCGCACCGTGGTGAAGGAGGTCGCGATCGAGCAGGGCGTCTACGCGACGTTCATGCCGAAACCTCTGAGCGGCCACCCCGGCAGCGGCATGCACACGCACATGTCCCTGTTCGAGGGCGATGTGAATGCCTTCTACGAAGAGGGCGCGCAATATCAACTCTCCCGCACGGGGCGACAGTTCATCGCCGGACTCCTCCGACACGCGAACGAGATCTCTGCCGTCACCAACCAGTTCGTCAACTCGTACAAGCGCTTGTGGGGAGGCGACGAGGCACCGAGCTTCATCTGCTGGGGCCACAACAATCGCTCCGCACTGGTGCGTGTTCCCATGTACAAGCCCAAGAAGGGGCAGTCCACGCGCGTGGAGTATCGCGCCCTCGACTCGGCCGCCAATCCCTACCTGGCCTTCGCGCTCATGCTCGCCGCCGGGCTCAAGGGCATCGAGGAGGAGTACGAGCTCCCCGCCGAGGCCGAGGACAACGTGTGGTCGCTCACCGATGCGGAGCGACGCGCTCTGGGCTACTCGGCTCTGCCGGCCAGCCTCGACCACGCTCTCGAGTACATGGAGGAATCCGAACTCGTCGCCGAAACCCTCGGCGAGCAGGTCTTCAACTACGTGCTGCTCAACAAGCGCCGGGAGTGGCAGGAGTATCGCGCTCAGGTCACACCGTTCGAGCTGAAGAGCAACCTGGAGATGCTCTAGCCCGCCATGTCGTCGCCCTCGCGCTCCTCAGCGCTCACCGGCCTGGCGCGAGCAGGCTTCGGTGACCTGGGCGAAACCGAGCCCCTTCTCGACGAGCTGAGCGGTCTGACGGGACTCGACAGGCACGCGCTGACCCATCACGCCGACAAGGCGGGAGATCCGGATCAGGCGTTGCAGGCGCTGCTGCGGATTGCCCGCAGATCCGGCGATCGCGTGGCCGAGGCGCTCCGCACCCAACCGGCGACGGCGTGGCGCCTCCTGGGCGCCTCCGCGGGTCTCGCGGACTTCTACCTGCGGCACCCTGAGGAGCTGGCGCACCTCGTAGACGGATCGGAGGGTCCCCCGAGCGCCGAGTGGATGCGGCGGCAGCTCCTCGACGCGGTCGAGGCGGGAGGCGACGGCTTCGCGGCATCCGGCGACGAATCGGCGTGGGTGTCGCTGCGGGTCCGATACCGCCGCATCGTCGCGCAGATCGCTGCCTACGATCTGGCCGCTTCGGATGCCACGTCCGTGCTCGCCGTCGTGGCCGCTGCCCTCGCCGACGCCGCCGGGGCCGCCCTGGAGGCGTCGCTGTGCGTGGCACGCACACGAGTCAGTGTGGGTGGCGCCGTCGGGGGAGGGCTCTTTCCCCGCGATCAGGTGGCATCGACGCGTCTCGCCGTGATCGGCATGGGCAAGACCGGAGCCCGTGAGCTCAACTACGTGAGCGACGTCGATGTGATCTTCGTCGGGGGTCTCGATGCCGTCTCGGCCGACCTCAGCGAAGGACGCGCGATCGACATCGCCACTCGTCTGGCTGTCCAGACCATGCGAGGAATCTCCGGCGCCGAGATCGAGCCTCCGCTGTGGGAGGTCGACGCGAACCTCAGACCGGAGGGCAAGCAGGGTGCGCTGGTGCGCAGTCTGGACTCCCACCTGTCCTACTACGACCGCTGGGCCAAGAGCTGGGAGTTCCAAGCGCTGCTGAAGGCCCGCCCCATCGCAGGCGATGCCGAACTCGGCGCGGCGTACGTTGATGCGGTGCAGCCGAAGATCTGGACGAGCGCCGCGCGCGAGAACTTCGTCGACAGCGTCCAGCGCATGCGCGAACGCGTCACCGAGCACATCCCGGCCGAGGAGGTGCCCTATCAGCTCAAGCTCGGCCCCGGCGGTATCCGCGACATCGAGTTCACGGTGCAGTTGCTGCAGCTCGTGCACGGTCTCACCGACCACGGCATCCGGCAGCGAGGCACTCTGCCCGCCATCGACGCACTCGTGACCGAGGGGTACATCGGTCGCAGCGAGGCGACGACCTTCTCTCAGCACTACCGGACTCTGCGCGTGCTCGAGCATCGTCTCCAACTCGCCGGGCTCTCCCGCACCCACCTCATGCCGGCCACGCCGGAGGGGCTGCGCGTGTTGGCCCGGTCGTCGGGGCTGGCGGACTCCGGCGCAGACGTCTGGGCGCTGTGGGAGTCCGTCAAGCGCGAGGTGCGCGACATCCACGTGCGCCTCTTCTACCGGCCTCTCCTCTCCGCCGTCGCCGCCCTCCCCGCCGACGAGCAGGCGCTCTCCGCCGGACAGGCCCACGATCGGCTGTCCGCGATCGGCTTCCGAGATCCCGCGGGCGCGCTGCGTCACATCGGTGCGCTGACCACCGGCATCAGCCGCAAGGCGACGATCCAACGCCATCTGATGCCCGTCATGATCCGGTGGTTCGCCGACGGCGTCGACCCCGACTACGGACTCCTGGCGTTTCGGCGGGTGAGCGAGCGGCTCGGCGACACGCCCTGGTTCTTGCGCATGCTCCGTGACTCGTCCGGTGCCGCCGAGCGACTTACCCGCGCGCTGTCGGGCTCGCGCTACGTGGGCGAGCTGATGGAGTGGATTCCGGAATCCGTGGCGTGGCTCGATTCCGACGATCAGTTGCGCCCGCGGAGTGGAATCGCCCTAGAGGACGAGGCGCGCGCGATCCGTACTCGCCACGCCTCGATCGACGACGCGATGCGTGCGGTCCGCGCCCTGCGTCGTCGCGAGATGCTGCGGCTTGCGCTGGCGGCCATCCTCGAGACGGTCACGATCGAGGAGCTGGCGCAGGGACTCACGACCGTCAGCGAGGTGACGATTCAGGCCACCCTCCGCGCCGTCCGACGAGAAGTCGTGCCGGATGCCGACGCCGCCCTCGACTTCTCCGTCATCGCCATGGGCCGGTTCGGAGGCGCCGAGCTCGGCTTCGGCTCCGATGCAGACGTCATGTACGTATACGACAGCAACGGTGTCGACCCCGGCCGCGCGCACGAACTGGCTGCGAAGCTCGTCACCGGTCTTCGCACCTACTCGGAGGACCACCGGCTTCCGTTCGATCTCGACGCGGATCTGCGCCCCGAGGGCCGAAACGGCCCGCTGGTGCGCTCCCTCGAGTCGTACGCGGAGTACTACAACAGATGGTCGCTGTCGTGGGAGGCGCAAGCGCTCTTGCGTGCCCGGGGGGTGGCCGGCAGCGTGAAGCTGATCGAGAAGTTCCTGCGGCTCGCCGATTCGAAGCGCTACCCGGAGGCGGTCGGCCCGCAGGACGTGCGGGAGATCAAACGCATCAAGGCCCGCGTGGAGAACGAGCGCCTCCCTCAGGGGGTCGATCGCGCACGGCATCTGAAGCTCGGTCCGGGCGGGCTCAGCGACGTGGAATGGCTCGTTCAGATTCTCCAGCTCGAACACGGGCGGCGCATCCCCGAACTGCAGACCACATCGACGACCCAGGCCCTCGCCGCCGCGCGCGCCGCGGGCCTCGTTCCCGAAGCCGCTGCCGAGCGGCTCGCGCAGAGTTGGCGCCTGGCGAGCAGGCTGCGATCGGCGAACACGCTGCTATCCGGTCAGACCAGCGACGTGCTTCCGACCGACCGCGCGAAGCTGGACGGTATCGGACGCCTCCTCGAGTACCCGCCCCGGTCTGCGACGCTGGTCGAGGAAGAGTGGCTGCGCACCTCGCGACGTGCGCGGAGGGTGTTCGAGAAGCTTTTCTACGGCTGAACCCGAGGCCATCGCTACCATCGAGGCGGAGGAGACGTCATGCCGACCACATCCCGACTGATCACGCGTCTCATGACGAGTGTCAGCGCTCTGACGTTGATGATGGCGATGATCACGCTCCCCGCCGGTTCGGCGGTCGCGGCATCGGAGCCCGTCCCCGGAAACATCGCCGGCGGCGGGTACATCATCAGCGATACGGAGTTCTTCGCCTCCGGCTCGATGACCGCGGACGCCGTCCAGCGGTTTCTGGTGTCGAAGATGGGCACCTGCAAGGCGGGGAGCGGGCAGCCGCGGTGTCTTCGCGACTTCACCGCCGACGTGCCCGCGCGATCAGCCGACGCCTACTGTGCGGCGCTGTCGAAACGCACCCGGGCGCGGGCCGCCGACATCATCGTGGATGTCGCCCGGGCGTGCGGGATCAATCCGAAGGTGATCCTGACGATGCTGCAAAAGGAGCAGGGGCTCGTGACGGCGACGGCGCCCAGCGCATGGTCGTATCGCGCGGCCATGGGCCAGGCCTGTCCCGACTTCGCCCCGTGTTCGGCCGCGGCCGCAGGCTTCGTCAACCAGGTGTACCTCGGGGCGCGCCAGATGCAGATCTACAGCAAGAATCCCACCTCGTTCACCTACCGTGCGGGCCGGGCCAACACGATCCCGTGGCATCCGGATGCCACCTGCGGCACCTCGACCGTGTTCATCCAGAATCAGGCGACAGCCAACCTCTACAACTACACGCCCTACCGTGCGAACATCTCCGCGCTCGCTGCCGGATACGGTTCCGGGGACCCGTGTTCGGCCTACGGCAATCGCAATTTCTACAATTACTACGTCGACTGGTTCGCGAAGGGGTCAAAGACCACCACGGGCGCGCCGTCGACGGTCGCCGCGTGCACGAAGCCCCCCGCTGCCGACGTGGTGCGGCGCGCGGATCTGGTGCGTATTCCCGCCAACGCGACGACCGTGCGGACCGCGCCGTCCACGTCCTGCACCACCGGCAAGCTGTCGGTCAAGAAGGGCACCACGTACATCCTGACGGGAGAGTACGCGGGATGGCTTCGCCTTCGAAGCAGCGCGGGGAAGACGCTGTGGACTTTCGCGACCAACGCGACGGTGATTCGGCTCACGCCTCCGCCGATCCCCGGCCGAGGCACTCCCGCCCCGCCCGAACGCTGAAAATGTCGTGATCTGCGCACGAAAACGAAAGCCCCCTGCCCACGCCGATGCGGCGGGCAAGGGGCTTTCGACGCTGGGCGTGACGCTCAGACTCCGAAGTACAGCTCGTACTCGAACGGGTGCGGGCGAGCGGCCAGCGGCTTGATCTCGTTCTCGATCTTGTACTCGATCCAGGTCTCGATCAGCTCGGGCGTGAACACCCCTCCCGCGAGCAGGAACTCGTGGTCCGCGCGGAGCGCCTCCAGCGAGTCCAGCAGCGAGTTCGGCACCTGCGGGATGTTCTTGGCCTCCTCGGGCGGCAGCTCGTAGAGGTCCTTGTCCACCGGCTCGTGCGGCTCGATGCGGTTCTTGATGCCGTCGAGGCCCGCCATCATCTGTGCGGCGAAGGCGAGGTACGGGTTCCCGGATGCGTCGGGCGCACGGAACTCGATGCGCTTGGCCTTCGGGTTCGATCCCGTGATCGGGATACGGATGGCCGCCGAACGGTTACCGGCCGAGTACACCAGGTTGACCGGTGCCTCGTAACCCTTGACCAGACGCTTGTAGGAGTTGAGCGTCGGGTTGGTGAACGCGAGCACCGCCGGCGCGTGAGCCAGCAGGCCACCGATGTACCAGCGCGCCGTGTCGGACAGTCCGCCGTAGCCCTTCTCGTCGTAGAAGAGCGGCTCGCCGTTCAGCCACAGCGACTGGTGGGTGTGCATGCCCGAACCGTTGTCGCCGAAGAGCGGCTTGGGCATGAAGGTCGCGACCTTGCCCCACTGCTCGGCGGTGTTCTTGACGATGTATTTGAACTTCAGGATGTCGTCCGCGGAGTGGACCATCGTGTCGAAGCGGTAGTTGATCTCCTGCTGACCACCGGTACCGACCTCGTGGTGAGCGCGCTCGAGGACCAGGCCCGACTCGATGAGCTTGAGCGAGATGTCGTCGCGGAGGTCCGCCGTCTTGTCGACGGGAGAGACCGGGAAGTAGCCGCCCTTGTAGGGAGTCTTGTTCGCGAGGTTGCCACCCTCCTCCTCGCGACCGGTGTTCCACGCGCCCTCTTCCGAGTCGACGCTGTAGAAGCTGGCGTTCTGGGTGACCGAGTAACGGACGTCGTCGAAGATATAGAACTCGGCCTCGGGCGCGAAGAACGCGGTGTCGGCGATGCCGGTGGAGGCGAGGTACTTCTCCGCCTTCTTGGCGACCTGACGGGGGTCCTTGGCGTAGATCTCGCCGTTACGCGGGTTGTAGATGTCGAAGACCATGATCAGCGTCTTCGCCTCGCGGAACGGGTCGAGGTAAGCGGTGGAGACATCCGGGATGAGCTGCATGTCGGACTCGTGGATGTTGGCGAACCCACGGATCGAGGAGCCGTCGAAGAGCTGACCGACGGTGAAGAAGTCCTCGTCGACGGTCGAAGCGGGAATGTTGAAGTGCTGCTGCACACCCGGAAGGTCCGTGAAACGGATGTCGAGGAACTTGACGTCCTCGTCCTTGATGTACTTGAGCACCTCGGATGAATCTTTGAACATGGAGTCTCCAAGATCGGGTGGGTTTCGGCCTGACGCTGCCAGGCTCTCCCCGAACCTAGCGAGTACGGGTTGCCCGGCAGTATCTCCTGTGTTTCGGGCATGTTACACGGGCGCCGATACGCTGGAGCCGTGACCGCGACCGACAACCTGTACCCCGGACACCGACTCGGGATGCCCGCCGAGGGGCGGGGGAGCATCGCCCGGCCGGGACGCCGGATCGGCGCCCTCGCCATCGATTGGGCCTGCGCGGTGCTCGTCTCGATTGCGTTCTTCTCGTACGACGCTCTGGCGACCACCGCCGTCTTCGCGATCGTGCAGATCGTCTTCCTCCCCACGCTGGGAGGGAGCCCGGGGCACCGCATCGCGGGGCTGCGACTCCAGCGGTTGCACGGCGGATGGGTGGGGCTGTGGCGACCGATCGTGCGAACGGCGCTGCTGGTCGTCGTGATCCCCGCCGTCATCTGGGACCCCGATCAGCGCGGGCTCCACGACAAGGCCGCCGGAACGGTCCTCGTCCGCAGCTGAGATCGTCTTCGGACGAACGGATCAGCGGGGTCGCTGTGCGCGAGCCTTGAGGGGGTCCACGCCCTTCGGGATGGGCAGAGACGTCACCGACTGCGACACCGAGTCGACGCGCTTGACGACCGCGGCCATCGTTGCGCGGTCGACCTTCTTGGGCAACGCCTTGATCGTGGAGGCGAGCTTTCCGATCTCGACGTCGCCCTCGCCGTGTCCGATGTGGAGCACGTGCACGGGGACGCCCGAGGCGACTCGCTGCACCTTCACGCGCTCGTCGTTGATCAGACGGGTCAGTCGACCGCGGGCGCCTTCTCCCACGATCACCACCCCGCCTCGGCCGATGACGCGATAGACCGCATCCTGCGTCTTCGGGTTCACACCGACGGGCATGTCGGAGGCGACCCACTTGCGCCCGAGCGATGTGGAGAGCACGTGTCCGGCGGCACCCGGAACCCCGTCGATCTTCTTGTACATCGCCTTGGTCGACAGGCGCGTGAGGGTGATCATGGCAGCGAGGACGCCGAACATCAGTCCGGTGAGCGCCCACAGGATGATGCTCCACACCTGCGCGGGTGGGATGAGGAACCCGATCAAGACTCCCAGCGCGGTGCCGAGCACCAGCACCGCAATGAGCACCCACGGCATCCAGGAATAGACGTCGCGTGTGAAGGTCAGCAGGGATCGGATCTGGCGGAAGAATCCGGGTCGCTTCTCGGGTGCGGAACTGCGCGATGACATGCAGCCCAGCCTACCTTCGCGCGGGGAGATTGTTCTGCCGGCGCCTCCTCCCCACCGTAGGAAGAAGCGTCGCATCCCACATCCACGTGGCCCTCGGATCCGTGACTGCGCCGGCCGGAGACGCTGGAGGGATGAACGCCGCCCTTCATGCTGCTCCGCTGCGATCGGTCACGACGTCCGATGCGCCCTATCCGGGCCACCTTCTCGCCGGCGATCCGCCGCTCGTTCGCACCGACGCACGCCTATGGGTGGACAACCCCGGATGGCGGGCCTCCACCGACGGCCACGTTCTCGCTCCGGTCGATCTGTATCGTGATGCGACGGGCAGCGCCGTCCTGGTGCCCCACTGCCCCCGGAGGCTCAGTGATGTCGTCGGCGCTCACCGCCCCATCGCACCGGGAGAAGTCGTCACGGTGGCCGTCAGCATGCTGCGCGGAGCCGCCGAGGCCGACGCGCTGGGCGCAACCTGCGGCACATGGTGGGTCACCACGGCGGGTCGTCCGGTACTGGCGACCGCGGGATCGGCGCCGTGGCGGCCGGAGGCCCTCAGCCTCCTGGAGCTCCTCGCCTCGGGATCACCGTCTCAGCTCTCCGCCGCTCTCCACCGCGCGATGGCCACCCTGGAATCACCCGCGACCGCGCGCCGCGAGGGCGCGGCAGTCGAGGACGTGCTGTTCGCGGCGGCGGAACCGGAACCCCTGCGCATCGATTCGCTCGCGCCGGTGCGCGCCCGTGCCGTGCGGACCTCAGGAGACGCCGAAGCCTTACGGTCCCCTGCCTCGGCGGAGGCGATCGGCGCACAGGACGGACTGCTGAGCCGACTCGTGATGTCCTTCGCGGAAGCTCCGATCGCCGCGCGGATGGTGGGGCTGTTCGGGCGTGTCCAGGCCTTCCGCGCGGGTGTTCGAAGCCGTGAGCGGCCCCGAAAGGCCCGCCGCCCGCTCTGGGTGGCGGGCGCGATCGCGGTGGCGATCGTCATCGTGGGCGCCCTGTGGCCCGGCGGCGACTCGACCGGTGTCCGCGCAGGTGCCGACGAGACGCCGCTCGCGACGGCGTCTCCCGACGGCGGCGACGCGTCTCCGACGCCGACGCAGAGCGGTCGGACGCGTGTCGCCCCGGTGCCGCTGAAAGAGTCCGCCAGGGAGGTGTTGGAGCGGTACGCGGAGTGTGCGGGGGTCGGATGTGGCGCCGATGTCGTCGAACACCCCAGCCGAACGTTCCCCGAAGGGCCCGCGAGCGCTTACGACCATGACCAGCCGCTCCGTGTGGTCGACGACTACGGGGGAGTGGCGGCGATCCGCGTCGGCGAGTCTCCCGGCCAGGTCGTGGTGATGGTTCGCGTCAACGACACGTGGCTGGTGCGCGACATCTACGACGTCGCGCACCAGCCATGATCGTACGATCCGAGGGGCTCAGATTCCGAGATCACCCTCGAACTCGGCCGCCTCGAGTCGGGCCTTCACCGCACCGAGGAAGCGTGCCGCGTCGGCGCCGTCGATCGTGCGGTGATCGTAGGACAGTGCCAGGTAGACGTACGACCGCACCGAAATGGCTTCCTTGCCGTCGACGACCACGACACCGGGACGCTTGACCACGACGCCGGTACCGAGGATCGCCGACTGGGGAAGGAAGACCACCGGAGTGTCGAACAGCGCACCGCGTGAGCCGGTGTTGGTGAGCGTGAAGGTTCCACCGGCGAGCTCGTCGGGCTTGAGCTTGTTGTCACGCGTGCGGGCAGCGAGGTCGGCGATCTCGTGCGCGATCTGCGCCAGGTTCTTCGAACCTGCGTCACGCAGCACCGGAGTGAGCAGACCCCGCTCGGTGTCGACCGCGATCGACAGGTTCTCCGTCGGCGGGTAGACGATGTCGGTTCCGTCGACCGTCGCGTTGACGATCGGGTAGGCCTGCAGCGCCTCGGCGGCGGCGAGGGCGAAGAACGGCAGGAACGACAGCTTGTCGCCGGTCTTCTCCTGGAAGACGCCCTTCACCTTATCGCGGAAGTTCGCCACCTTCGTGATGTCGACCTCGATCACCGTCGTCAGCTGCGCCGTCTGCTGCATGGAGGCGACCGCGCGCTCAGCGAGCACCTTGCGCAGTCGCGACATGGGCTGGGTGGTACCCCGCAGTGGCGAGACCTCGAGCTTGGGCGCCGCAGGTGCGGCGGCCGGAGTCGGGGTCGACGCCGGAGCGGCCTTGGCGGCCTCGGCAGCCTTCAGCACGTCTTCCTTGCGGATGCGTCCCCCCACACCGGTGCCCGTCACCGATGCCAGGTCGACGCCCTGCTGCTGTGCGAGACGACGAACGAGGGGCGTGACGTAGGTCGGGCCGTCGTCGTGCGTCTCCTCTGCGGCCGGAGCCGGCTGTGCTGCCGGTGCGGGAGCGGCAGGAGCAGGAACTGCAGCCGTCTGGGGCTCGGGCTCGGCGGTCGGTGCAGGCGCAGACTCGGCAGGCACGGACTCGGCGGGCGCAGGCTCAGCGGAAGCCTGCTGCTCGGACGCGGCCGGAGCCGGAGCGCCCGATCCGATGCGCGCGAGGACCGCGCCAACGGCGACGGTCTCGTCCTCCGAGACGACGATCTCCTGCAGCACACCCGCGAACGGGGCGGGAATCTCGGTGTCGACCTTGTCGGTGGAGATCTCCAGCAGCGGCTCGTCCACGGCGACCTCTTCGCCGATCTGCTTGAGCCACCGGGTCACCGTGCCCTCGGTGACACTCTCGCCCAGCTCAGGGAGCACGACGTCCTTGGCGTCGGACGACGCGGGCGCCGCAGCGGACGAGGTCTCGGCCTGAGGGGCTTCTGACTGCGAGGTTTCGGGCTGAGTCTCCGGCGCTTCGGCGGGCTCAGAGGGCGCTTCGGCGGGGGCCGCCGCGGCAGACTCCTGGGGAGCAGATTCGCTGGCGGCAGCAGAGCCGTCTCCGATCTTCGCCAGCACTGCGCCGACCTCGACGGTTTCGTCCTCCTGCACCAAGATCTCTTCGATCACACCGCTCACGGGAGACGGGATCTCGGTGTCGACCTTGTCGGTCGAGATCTCCAGCAGACCTTCGTCGGCCTGAACGGTGTCACCGACCTGCTTGAGCCAGCGGGTCACCGTACCCTCGGTGACGCTCTCTCCGAGCGCGGGGAGGACCACGGATGTGCTCATGGGTGTGTCTCCTTCAGACGTGTCGATGTCGCTACTAGCTTAGTGACCTGCGCGTGCGGGTCGTCAGAACCTGGGCGGGCTGGTCGTCACAGGCTGTGCAGGGGCTTTCCCGCCAGGGCCAAGAATGCCTCGCCCAAAGCCTCGCTCTGGGTCGGATGGGCGTGGATGAGGGGGGCCAGATCCTCCGGATGGGCCTCCCAGCCCACAGCGAGCTGACCCTCGGTGATGAGTTCGCCGACGCGGTCACCGATCAGGTGAACCCCCACGACGGGTCCGTCTGCGATGCGAATCACCTTCGCCACACCACCGGTGCCGATGATCTCGCTCTTCGCGTTGCCTGCGAGGTTGTATTCGACGGCGACGATTCGGTCGCCGTAGCGCTCGCGGGCCTGCGGCTCGGTGAGCCCCACCGAGGCGACCTCCGGGCTGGAGTAGGTGATGCGGGGGATCGTGGTCTCGTCGATCGGGCTGGGGGACAACCCGGCGATCTGCTCGGCCACGAAGATGCCCTGCTGGAAACCTCGATGGGCGAGCTGGAGGCCTGCGACGATGTCACCGACGGCCCACACGTGCGCGACGTCGGTCTGCAGCGTCGCATCGACGGACACGAAACCCCGATCGACACCGATTCCCGCCTCTTCCAACCCGAGGTCGGAGCTGGCAGGGCCGCGGCCGATCGCGACGAGGAGGTAGTCCGCCGTGAGTTCGGATCCGTCCGCAAGGCGCACCGTGACGTCGGTGTCACTCTGATGCGCCGACGCGAACCGGACTCCCAGACGCGCCGAGATTCCCCGCTTGCGGAATGCGCGCTCGAGACCCTTGCTCAGAGCAGGGTCCTCGTTGGGCACGAGGTGATCGAGCGCCTCGACGATCGTCACCTGCGCTCCGAACGAACGCCAGATGCTCGCGAACTCGACACCGATGACGCCCCCGCCCAGGATGACGACCCGCTCGGGAACTTCCTCGAGTGACAGCGCCTGCTCGCTGGTGAGGATGCGACCGCCGATCTCGAGACCGGGCAGCACGCGACTGTAGGAACCGGTTGCGAGCACCACATCCTCACCCCGGTACAGGTCGTTGCCGACCGCGACGGCGAGCCCTTCGCGCAACCGACCTTCTCCGGCGACCACGGTGATCCCTCGCGCCTTCAGGAGACCCTGAAGACCGGCGTACTTCTTGTGCACGATGCCTTCGCGATACGCAGTCACCCGCGCCGCGTCGACGCCCTCGAAGGTCGCCGACACCCCGACATGCGCGGCGTCACGCACGTGATCGGCGACTTCCGCGGAGTGCAGCAGCGCCTTGGTCGGAACGCAGCCGCGGTGCAGGCAGGTGCCGCCGACCTTGTCCTTCTCGATGACCACCACCGAGCGTCCGAGCTCCGCGGCGCGCAACGCCGCCGCGTACCCGCCGCTGCCTCCCCCCACCACGACGAGGTCGAATGTGTGTTCGGTCATGCCGCACCTCCGGTGAGGAACTCGATCAGCGACCGCACCGTTGCTCCAGTGGGCCCTTTGTCCGTGGCGCCATAAGCGGTCTTCGTGGTGCCGGCGCCGGCGATGTCGAGATGCACCCAGGGAATGCGCGCAGCCTCGGGGTCGTCGGAGACCCGTCCGACGAATCGTCGCAGGAACAGTCCGGCGAACAGCGAGCCGCCGGCAGGGTCTCCGATCTTCGCGTTCTGCAGATCGGCGATGGGGGAGTCGAGCTCGTCCTCCATGTGATCGGGCAGTGGAAGCGGCCATGCCGGCTCCCCGGCTCGCTCGGCCGCCGCCAGATACTCCGCTACCGCGTCGTCGTCGCCCATCACACCGACGTGGCGAGTGCCGAGGGCGACGGTGATCGCCCCGGTGAGCGTGGCCACGTCGATGATCACGTCGGGCCGGGTGCGGCTGGCCGCGGCTAGGCCGTCGGCCAAGACGAGACGACCCTCCGCATCGGTGTTCAGCACCTCCACCGTCGTTCCGTCCAGCGTGCGCAGCACGTCTCCGGGGCGCGTCGCACGGCCGGACGGCATGTTGTCGGCGATGCAGAGCCACCCTGTCACCCGAACGGGGAGGGCCATCGCCGCGGCGGCTCGCACCACGGCGAGCGCTACGGCGGCGCCGCACATGTCGTACTTCATTCCGACCATGCCCGCGGGGGGCTTGAGGGAGAGACCTCCCGTGTCGAAGGTGATGCCCTTGCCCACGATGGCCACGTGGCGCGGTGCATCACCGTCGGCGGACGCAGCGGGCGTGTAGTCGAGTCGAACGAAACGCGGCGGGCGGTCCGACCCCTGTCCCACCCCGAGGATCCCCCCGAACCCCTGCGCGAGGAGGTCGTTCTCGTCGAGGATCTCGACGCTCACCGGAAGATCGGCCACTGACTGGGCTGCCCGATCGGCCAGCTCCTGTGGACCGAGCCACTGCGCGGGGGTGTGCACGAGGTCCTTCACCAACGCCACCGCCGATGCCACCGCGTCGACGGTGGCGCGGGCCTGCGGTGCGACCTCGCCGGTGACGACCGCGGTCACCCGCCGGGCACGCTGCTTGCCTGGATCGCTCTTGTATCCGTCGAACCGGTATCCTCCGATGGCCGCGCCCTCGGCGGCGGCGGCCATGTGGCCGGACGCGAAAGGTGCGGCGATGGCGAGACTGTCATATCCGGTCGTGACTCGCACCGCCGCGCCCATCGCATCGCGCAGGGCGGCCGCATCCGGATCAGTCCCGGTGCCGACCACGATGAGCGGAAGGGAGGTCACTTCGGGAGCGTAGGCACGCACGACAGATCCCGGCGCCCCGGTGAATCCGATTCCCGTCAAGACCTGGGCGAGGCCGGGGAGGGCGGATGTGTCGAGATCATCGCCGAGGGGTGGGAGTGCCAGGACAACGGCATCCGCCTCGATCTCGGCCAGGGGGGCGACGGTGTACGACAGCTCCGGGAACGGCATTCCTCCATCCTATGTTTCCGCCGCCGCCCGGGTCCGTGCTCGACTGTGTCCGTATTCGTCCGGGTCCGTGTTCGCACGGGTCCGTGTTCGCTCTGAGCGGTACGCGTCCGGATCTCGGTTCCGTCGGTGCTCGTACAGTGGAGTCATGGCATTGTCGGGTCCTCTGTACGAGCGCGTCACGACCGCACCCCCGGTTCCGCGCGGCCTTCCCCTCGTCGTCACGTTGACCGGCTTCACGGACGCCGGCAGCGCCGCCTCGCGGATGCTCGACTACTTCCGCGACGATCTCGACCCCATCCCCGTCGTGGTCTTCGATGCCGACGTGCTGCTCGACTACCGGGCCCGCCGCCCCGTCATCACGTTCGAGGCTGATCACCTGCATTCCTACCGTCCGCAGCGTCTCGAGCTGTCGTTGGCGCACGACTCGATCGGGCAGCCGTTCGTGCTTCTCGCGGGTTTCGAGCCCGACTTCGCCTGGGAGGCGTTCACCGAGACGGTCGTGGGCCTGGCGGAGGGCCTCCAGGTGGGCAGCATCACCTGGGTCCACGCCATCCCCATGCCCGTGCCGCACACCCGCCCCATCGGGACGACGGTCAGCGGAACGCGCGCCGAGCTGACCCAGGCGCATTCCGTCTGGAAGCCGCACACCCAGGTGCCCGCGACCGTGGGGCACCTGCTCGAGCACAGGTTCGCCCAGGCGGGAGCCGATGTCGCGGGCTTCGCCCTTCTCGTGCCGCACTACCTCGGCGACACCGACTATCCCGCAGCCGCCATCGCCGGCCTCGACAGCGTCTCCATCGCGACGGGTCTCGTGTTCGACCTCGACGACCTGCGCGAGGAGAACCGGGAGTACCTCGAGAAGGTCACGCAGCAGGTCTCGGGAAGCGACGAGTTGACGGCCATGCTGCACGGCCTCGAGGAACGCTACGACGCCTACATGGCCGGCTCGACGCAAGCCCAGCCCATCATTCACACCGGAGATCTGCCGAGCGCCGACGAGCTCGCCGCAGAACTGGAGCGCTTCCTCGCGACACGCCCGCCCGGTGACGACGACAAGTCCGGCCTCCGCTGAGCGACCCGGGCGGTGCACGCGCCGGGGAACATCGACGGTGTCGGACGCGTTGACACAAGGGGGGATGAGTCACCGCAATGTCGCGAGACAGTGATCCCGGAAGAACTGTGAGATACTGGATGACCTGACCCGTTGTCAACACCCGTCGTCCGCTTGTGCGGGCCCGGAGACTTGACAAGGGTCTTACTAGTGTCCGAAACCCCGACGGTCCCCGTCGGTGAAAGGCGAGACGTGACGTCAGGCACGAAGAGCACCCGCACCCGCAAGGCTGAGGACACCGACGAGGCCACCGCAGCTGCCACGGCGAAGACCCCCGCAAAGTCCCGCGCGTCGGCGAAGACGAAGGCCACCCCCGCGAAGGCGCGTGCGTCGAAGACCACAGCGAAGGCCGACGACGAGGATGCGCCCCATCTCGACGACGAGGACGTGGAGATCGACGACACCGACGTGGCCGACGACGACGCGGATGACGACACCGCAGACACTCCGGCGGACAAGAAGACCGCCAAGTCGGACGACGACGACGAGGACGACGACGACGCCGCCGCGAAGCCGGCATTCACCGAGCCTCTTCCGACCGGCGCCATCGTGATCTCCTCGAGCGACGAGGATGACGTTCCGGTGTACTCGACGCAGATCACCGGCGCCACGGCCGACCCGGTCAAGGATTACCTGAAGCAGATCGGTAAGGTTCCGCTGCTGAATGCGGCCGAAGAAGTCGAACTCGCGATGCGTATCGAGGCGGGTCTGTTCGCCGAGGAGAAGCTCTCGCACATGTCGGCGACCGAGAAATCCTCTCAGCTCGGGCTCGACCTGCAGTGGGTCGCCCGCGACGGTCAGCGCGCCAAGAGCCACCTGCTCGGCGCCAACCTTCGCCTGGTCGTCTCTCTCGCCAAGCGCTACACCGGTCGTGGGATGCAGTTCCTCGACCTGATCCAGGAAGGCAACCTGGGTCTGATCCGCGCCGTCGAGAAGTTCGACTACACCAAGGGCTTCAAGTTCTCGACCTACGCCACCTGGTGGATCCGTCAGGCGATCACCCGCGCCATGGCCGACCAGGCGCGCACCATCCGTATTCCGGTGCACATGGTCGAAGTGATCAACAAGCTGGCCAGGGTGCAGCGCCAGATGCTGCAGGACCTGGGTCGCGAGCCCACGCCCGAGGAGCTCAGCCGTGAGCTCGACATGACGCCCGAGAAGGTCGTCGAGGTGCAGAAGTACGGTCGTGAGCCGATCTCGCTTCACACCCCGCTCGGCGAAGACGGCGACAGCGAGTTCGGTGACCTCATCGAAGACACCGAGGCCGTCGTTCCTGCGGACGCCGTCGGCTTCACGATGCTGCAGCGCCAGCTCGAGGCTCTGCTGGACTCCCTCTCCGAGCGCGAGGCGGGCGTGATCCGTATGCGGTTCGGCCTGGGAGACGGTCAGCCCAAGACACTCGACCAGATCGGCGACACGTTCGGCGTCACGCGCGAGCGCATCCGCCAGATCGAGTCCAAGACGATGGCGAAGCTTCGTCACCCGTCGCGCTCACAGTCGCTGCGGGACTATCTCGAATGAGCGGTGAGGCCAACGACGGCAAGTCTCTGGAGATCTCCGTCGACGGCGCTTCGTACGCCCGCATCCCGATCCGCACGCGGGTCGTCATGCCCGGCGACGACCTCGACGAGTTCATCGATGAGTACGCCCGCGACGTCCTACAGCCCGGCGACGTGCTGTTCGTCACCGAGAAGATCGTCGCGATCACCCAGGGGCGATCGTTCCTGGTCGAGGACATCACACCGCGACCGCTGGCGCGTTTCCTCTCTCGCTACGTGGTCAAGACGTCCTACGGGATCGGCCTGGGCATGCCCGAGACGATGGAGATGGCACTCCGGGAGTGCGGCACCCCCCGCATTCTCTTCGCCGCCGCGGTGAGCGCGGTCGGCAAGGTCTTCGGCCGCCGGGGCGACTTCTATCGCATCGCCGGCGACAAGGCCCGCTCGATCGACGGCCCCACCCGTCACACGATTCCGCCCTACAACAAGGCCGTCGTCCTCGGCCCCACCGATCCGGTGGGGGTGGCGGCGCGACTGAAGGTGCTCCTCGGATCGACCAACGACGTGGCCGTCGTGGATATCAACGACATCGGCGGGAACATCCTCGGGTCGACGCTCGACCGGCAGGGCGAGCGCAGGCTCGTCGAGATCCTCGGAGACAACCCGCTCGGCCAGGGCCACCAGTCCACGCCGCTGGGCATCATCCGGCCCGCCGAGACCACCCGCCAGGCCTGACATGGGTGCGGTCAACCGGCTCTACCGGCGTGCGCGCTTCTTCGTGAAGCGCGTGGTGTCCTTCGATCGCGAGCGGGTGCTCCAGTTCGCTCGTCAATCGGCGACGCTGACGCGTGCTCCGCTGTGGTGGGTCGTCGCCGACATGGCGTGGTGCGCCGTGCGGTACGAGACGACCTTCGAGAACTACTCGGAGTGGGACTTCCGCATCCTGAAGCACCGTGAGCGCAAGACCTACATGACCGACCCGAAGTCGTTCCACCTCTCGCGCAAGCTCAACGACAACGCGCAGCGGTCGATCTTCGACGACAAGCTCCGATTCGCGCAGCACTTCGGCGCAGAACTCGGCAGGAGCTGGCTCGACGTGTCGACGGCGAGCGTGTCGGAGCTCGCCGCCTTCATCGCCCGGTTCGAACGGATCATCACCAAGAACCCCGGCGGCGTCGGCGGCAACGGCATCACCGTGCGCGAGACCGCGGAGATCGCCGACGTCGCGGCTCTCCATGCAGAACTCCGGACCTCGGGACAGACGCTGGTGGAAGAGGTGCTCATCCAACACCCCGAGATGGCGCGGCTCTACCCGGGCAGCGTCAACTCCCTGCGGGTGGTGACCTATCTCGACCCCGACGGAACCGTCCACGTCTTGGCCGGCGTCCTGAAGATCGGCAACGGCGGATTCATCGACAACTTCAGCAACGGCGGCATGTACACGATGCTCGACGAGGCGGGACGAGCCCTGCACGCCGCCAGCGACGAGGAGGGACACCCGTTCGAGGTACACCCCATCACCGGGGTATCGATCACGGGATACCAGGTGCCGTGCTTCGAGGAGGTGCTGAGCCTCGTGGACACCCTCGCCCGCCGCGTTCCCGCACTTCCCTACATCGGATGGGACATCGCCATCACGGCCGACGGTCCGGTCGTGATCGAGGGCAACCACAACACCGGCGTCTTTCAGTCGAAGCCGTCGGTGTCCGGAATCCGCCACGGTCTGTTGCCGAAGTACCGAGCAGCGATGCGTTTCTGAGCGCACTCAGAGAGGAACACACTGTCCCATGGGTCGAGCAACCGTTCGTCTGAGGTATCTCGCTCGTCGCGCCGCTAAGCTGCGCCCCGGCAACCTCGTGGAGTTCGCCCGTCAGGTGCAGAAGGTCTCCCGGGCCCCGATCCCGGTGATCATCGCCGATATGCTGTGGTGCTCGGTCCGCTACGACATGGGCTTCCGCGACTACGCCGTCTGGGACATCCGGCTGCTCAACGCCGCCGAGCGGGCGACGTGGATGACGCACCCGAAGTCGTTCCGGATCACTCGGATGTACAACACCCCCGAGGGGCGATCCAAGCTCGAGGACAAGCGCCGGTTCGCGCGCGAGTACGCCGATCTCCTCGGCCGGGAGACGATCGAACTGCGCGACGTCGACGACGCCGAGCTGGGTGCCTTCCTCGCTCGCCACCCCAAAGTGCTGGCCAAGCCCCTCGAGGGGCAAGGCGGGGGCGGGATCACGCTGCACGAGAACGTCACCGATCCCGCCGCGTTCCGCGCCGAGGTGACGGCTGCCGGACAGTCCATCGTGGACGAATTCATCGTCCAGCATCCCGAGATGAGCGCTCTGTACCCGGACAGCGTCAACACGGTTCGCATGATCACCTTCCTCGACACGTCGGGGCCCGAGCCCGGGGGAACGGTGCACGTCCTCGCAGCGGTGCTCCGCATCGGTAACGGCGACGTCATCGACAACTTCGCCTCGGGTGGCATGTTCACCATGCTCGACCAAGACGGCGTCGCCCTGTATCCGGGAGTCGACAAGCAGAGCAACGTCTATCAGGTGCATCCCGTGACAGGAACGCCGATCGTCGGCTTCCAGGTGCCGATGTACGACCGCGTGCTCGAGCTCACCCACCGACTCGCCCGGCGCACGCCGGAAGCTCCCTACGTGGGATGGGACCTCGCGATCACCCCGAACGGCCCGGTCGTGATCGAGGGAAATCACAACTCCAGCGTGTTCCAGCCGAAGCCTTCGGCGTCGGGCGTGCGCACGGGGCTCTTGCCGGTGTATCGCGCTGCGGTCGGTTTCTGACGCCGCTCACACGGATCCGGGCCCGGAGGCCCAAGGTTGCTCAGGCCAGCAGGCGTGAGGTCTCGTCGTGCCAGCTGGTAGCGACGGCCCGGAGCTTCTCTTCGTACTTGCGTCCGTGGTGCGCGCAGAAGAGCAACTCGCTGCCGTTGACTTCAGCGGCGATGTAGGCCTGCGCACCGCAGGAGTCGCAACGGTCCGCCGCGGTGAGGCGGTGTTCGAGAGCGACAGGCTCGGCTGTGGTCGAGATGCTCATTCGGGGTGCCTCCTCGGTGGGTCTGATTGCCGGACGGTCATTGATATACAACCACGCGGATGTTTCGTTCATGCCGCGATGCGGTCACATTTCGCTGTGCGCGTACGCCCGCAGGACGGGCCGCTGTAACGGCTGTTCGCCTCCGTGTGTGTCGCCGCTCCCGCACCGCCCGACGCGGTTACGCTTGGAGATTGTGACCTCCGAGTATTCCGCCCACCACCTCCAGGTGCTCGAAGGGCTCGAAGCCGTCCGCAAGCGGCCCGGGATGTACATCGGATCGACGGATTCGCGCGGCCTCATGCACTGCGTGTGGGAGATCATCGACAATGCCGTGGACGAGGCGCTCGGCGGGTTCGGATCGCGCATCGACATCGTGCTCCACTCCGACGGCAGCGTCGAGGTACGCGACCGCGCGCGGGGGATCCCGGTCGACGTGGAGCCGCGCACCGGGTTGACCGGTGTCGAGGTGGTTTTCACCAAGCTGCACGCCGGAGGGAAGTTCGGAGGCGGCTCCTACGCCGCGTCGGGCGGTCTGCACGGCGTCGGCGCCTCGGTCGTCAACGCGTTGTCGGAGCGCCTCGACGTCGAAGTCGACCGCGGAGGCAAGACCTACGCGATGTCGTTCCATCGCGGCGAGCCGGGCCTCTTCGCGGGGCCCCACCCCGACTCGCCGTTCACGGCGTTCGAAGCGTCCTCGGAGCTGCGCGTGGTCGGCAAGACGGCCAAGGGCGTGACCGGAACGCGCATTCGCTATTGGGCAGACCGTCAGATCTTCACGAAGGACGCCACGTTCCATCTCGATGAGCTGGTCCAGCGCGCGCGTCAGACGGCCTTCCTCGTTCCCGGCCTGGAGATCGTCATCGTCGACGAGCGGGGAGATGAACGCACCGAGACGAGCTACCGATTCGACGGGGGAATATCCGAGTACGCCGACTTCCTCGCGCCCGATTCGTCTGTGACCGACACGTGGCGGCTCACCGGCGAAGGCACCTTCACCGAGACGGTGCCGGTGCTCAGGCCTGACGGCACGATGGCACCCGCCGAGATGGAACGGGTCTGCCACGTGGATATCGCGCTGCGCTGGGGCACCGGATATGAGACGACGATGCGCTCGTACGTGAACATCATCGCCACACCCAAGGGCGGCACGCACCAGGCGGGATTCGAACAGGGCCTGATGAAGGTGCTGCGGGCTCAGGTAGATCAGAACGCCCGACGGCTCAAAGTCGGTAATGACAAACTTGAGAAGGACGACATCCTGGCGGGCTTGACCGCGGTGCTCACCGTGCGCCTACCCGAACCGCAATTCGAAGGACAGACCAAGGAGATCCTGGGAACGCCCGCCGTGCGGGCCATCGTCGCCAGTGTCGTCACCAAGGAGCTGACGGCACGGTTCACCTCCACCAAGCGCGACGACAAATCGCAGAGCGCGCTGGTGCTGGACAAGGTCGTCGCGGAGATGAAGGCGCGGATCTCCGCGCGAACGCACAAGGAGACCCAGCGCCGCAAGAACGCCCTCGAGTCGTCATCGCTCCCCGCCAAGCTCGCAGATTGCCGCACGAACGACGTCGCCGAGTCCGAGTTGTTCATCGTGGAGGGGGATTCCGCACTCGGTACCGCGAAGCATGCGCGCAACAGCGAGTATCAGGCGCTGCTGCCCATCCGCGGCAAGATTCTGAACGTCCAGAAGGCCTCGATCAGCGACATGCTCTCCAACGCGGAGTGCGCCGCCATCATCCAGACCATCGGTGCCGGGTCGGGAAGGTCGTTCGACCTCGATTCCGCTCGTTACGGGAAGATCATCCTCATGAGCGATGCCGACGTCGACGGCGCTCACATCCGCACCCTCCTGCTGACCCTCTTCTTCCGGTACATGCGGCCGTTGATCGAGGCGGGCCGTGTGTACGCGGCTGTTCCCCCATTGCACCGAGTGATCGCCATGAACCCGGGCTCCAAGCCGAACGAGACGATCTACACGTACAGCGAGAAGGAACTGCACACGCTGCTGGCTCGGCTGCAGAAGAGCGGCAAGCGCTGGCAGGAGCCCGTTCAGCGTTACAAGGGTCTGGGCGAGATGGATGCCGACCAGCTCGCGACGACGACGATGGATCGCGGGGGTCGCCTGCTCCGGCGGGTGCAGGTCAGCGACGCCGAGGCGGCCGCATCCGTCTTCGAGCTGCTGATGGGAAGCGATGTGGCGCCGCGACGCGACTTCATCGTCACCTCCGCCGACCGGCTCGACCGCGAAGCGATCGACGCCTGATGTCCCGGCGCCGAGGGGCGCAATCCGCGCCGCTCCACCTCGTGGACGTGTTCGTCTACCTCGTCGTCCTCGGCCTGTTCGTGCAGTTCCTGCCTCGCGTGATCTCCGAGTCGTTCGCCGTTTCGTTGGTGACCGCGATCATGCTCAAGGCGGTGCTGGAGATCGTGGTCGCGGTGAAGGCTCGGTTGATGCGGACCATTCGAGGACCGCGTGGGCAGGCCGGTCCTGCCGCGCGGGTCCTGTCGATCGCGGGTCTGTTCATCACCGGCGCCGGCAGCAAATTCCTGGTGCTGTGGCTGACCGACGTCGTCCTCGGCGACGCCGTGTCACTCGGCGGGTTCTGGTCGGTGACGCTCCTCGTGGTGACCTTGATCGCCGCTCGCGCGGCGGTGCGCCGACTGCTGAGCGCAGAGCCCGTGGACATCGCCTGAGTCGCTCAGGACACGCCCCCGCCGCCAGCGGCGGGCCGAATCGAGAATCTCAGGCGACCGGGCCGCCGACGGCACCGACGACGGCCTCCAGCGGCTGGCCCGATGCGTCGCGGCGGGCACCCGGCTCCGGCAGTCGGCGCACCGCGCCATCGGGTCCCACGGCACGAGGATCGGAGCCCACCCACGCGAGAGTGAGCGTGTCTTCGCCCTTCAGGAAGCGCTGCGCACGCACACCTCCCGTGGCGCGTCCCTTCGCCGGGAACTCCGCGAACGACGAGACTTTTCCGCTTCCCGGGTCCGCACCCGCCAGGGACTGCGTCGATCCCGCGATCGTCACGACCACCGTGTCGTCGGTGGCCCGAACCGCAGCGAAAGCGAGCACGCTCTCACCCGCGGAGATGCGGATTCCGGCCATTCCACCGGCAGCGCGGCCCTGAGGGCGTACCGAGCTCGCATCGAAGCGCAGCAACTGGGCATCGGTGGTCGTGAACACCAGCTCGACCTCGTCCGGCGCCACAGCGGCTCCCACCACTCGATCACCGGGCTTGAGCGAGATGATCTCGACGTCGTGCTTGCCCGCGGGAAGCTCCGACGCGAACACGCGCTTGACGACACCTTGCGCGGTTCCGAGGGCGATCGGCGACGTCTCGACCGCTGAGACGATCGCCACGACGTGCTCGCCGCCGGTGAGACCGAGGTAGTGATCGGCCTTGGCCCCGGCTGCCATCTGAACCGAGTTCCCGGGGACGGAGGGCAGGTCGACGGGGGAGAAGCGCACCAGGCGCCCCGTCGAGGTCACCGCGCACACATCGCCGCGGGCCGTGGTGTCGACGGCGGAACGTATGGCGTCGTGCTTGGAGCGTCGCGCAGGGGCGACGATGCCGCCGCCGGATGCGTCATCGGTGAGCTCGGCACGCACCATGCGTCCGGTCGCCGAGAGGAAGACTCGACAGGGGGCGTCGGCGATCTGCAGGTCGGCCGCGGCAGCGGCGCGCGAGCGCGTCGTCACCGGACCGCCGTTGAGCAGCAGAGTGCGCCGCGGCGTGCCGTACGCCTCCGCCGCGGCATCCAACTCACGCGCCACCTGGGCGCGGAGCAGGACGTCGCTGGCCAACAGTTCCTCGAGTGCGGCGATCTCGGCCTTCAGCGCGTCGCGTTCGTTCTCGAGTTCGATCCGGGAGAACTTGGTGAGCCGACGCAGGCGGAGTTCGAGGATGTACTCGGCCTGCGCCTGCGACAGATCGAAGACGTCCATCAAGCGGGTGCGTGCCTGCTCGCCGTCGTCGGAGGTGCGGATCACCTGGATGACCTCGTCGATGTCGACGATGGCGATCAGGAGGCCTTCGACGAGGTGGAGGCGCTCTTGCCTGCGTGCCAGCCGGTAGCGGCTGCGCCGGGTGACCACCTGAATGCGGTGATCGAGGTAGACCCGGAGCAACTCACGCAGCCCCAGCGTCTGAGGCTGGCCGCCCACGAGAGCGACGTTGTTGATGCCGAAAGAGTCTTCCAACGGCGTGAGCCGATAGAGCTGCTCCAGCACCGCCTGCGGGTCGAAGCCGGTCTTGATGCCGATGACCAGTCGCAGCCCGTGGTTACGATCGGTGAGGTCGACGACGTCGGCGATTCCGGTGAGCTTCTTGGAACCGACGGCATCTTTGATCTTCTCGATCACGCGTTCCGGGCCCACCATGTAGGGCAACTCGGTGACGACCAGTCCCGTCCGGCGCGGCCCCAGCGACTCCACCGACACCTTCGCCCGTGTACGGAACGTGCCGCGCCCCGATGCGTAGGCATCCTTGACTCCGTCGAGGCCGACGATCACCCCGCCGCCGGGAAGATCCGGTCCGGGCACGAACTCCATGAGCTCCTCGAGCGTCGCATCGGGGTTCTCGAGAAGGTGCACGGCGGCGGCCACGACCTCGATGAGGTTGTGCGGCGCCATGTTGGTCGCCATGCCGACGGCGATCCCCGTGGTCCCGTTGACGAGCAGGTTCGGGAATGCGGCGGGAAGGACGTCCGGCTGCTGGAACTGACCGTCGTAGTTGGGGATGAAGTCGACGACGTCCTCGTCGAGGTTCTCGGTGAGCGCCAGCGCCGACGGCGCCAGCCGCGCTTCGGTGTACCGTGCCGCGGCGGGTCCGTCGTCCAGCGACCCGAAGTTGCCGTGACCATCGACCAGCGGCACGCGGAGGGCAAAATCCTGGGCAAGTCGGACGAGGGCGTCATAGATGGCGGAATCGCCGTGGGGGTGCAGCTTTCCCATGACCTCGCCGACCACGCGAGCACTCTTGACGTGACCGCGGTCGGGGCGGAGCCCCATGTCGGCCATCTGGAAGAGGATGCGCCGCTGCACGGGTTTGAGCCCGTCGCGCGCATCGGGCAGCGCACGCGAATAGATCACCGAGTAGGCGTACTCGAGGAAAGAGCCCTGCATCTCGGCTGAGACGTCGACGTCCTCGATGCGCTCGCCTGCGGACGCGGACTCATTGCGCGTGGCTGCCATGGAACTGAACGATCCTCCGGTGACGGGCAGAGGTGGGAGAGCACCTGGGTCGGGAGGGGCGCGCGCGCATATGCGAGACTGGCCCCGATGTCTCTCAGCCTACCTGCGGACCCGCCTGCGGCCCGGAGCCTCACCGACGTTCTGCCGCAGTCGTTGGCTGCGTTGGAGGGCCGCTCGACGTGGTTCCCGCGGGTGAGATCGGCCATCGTGATCGTGATCGACGGGCTCGGCCGTCAGAACCTGACGTCCCGAGCCGGTCATGCCCGTTTCTTGTCGGGGCGCATGACTCGCGCGGATGCGCTTCGCACGGTGTTCCCATCGACGACGGCGGCTGCGCTCACGGGCCTGTTGACGGGCCGGTCCGCCGGCGAACACGGGATCGTCGGCTACAGAGCGCGTGTTCCCGGCTCCGATCGGGTGCCGAATCAGTTGAAGGGCTGGGAAACCGACGGCCTCGATCCCCTCACCTGGCAGAGGTGTGATCCGCTGACCGAGACGGAGGCCGCGCGTGGCCGTCCGTTCTTCGTCGTCTCCAAGGAGATGTACGCCCGCACCGGCTTCACACGTGCCGTGCAACGCGGCGCGACCTTCGTGGGCGCAGAGACGGTGGAAGACCGGCTGCGCCGTGCTGCACGCTTGGCCACCGACCATGACGGCGCGATGGTGTACGTGTACGCGCCCGAGCTGGACACGATCGGACACAGCCTCGGCTGGGAGAGCGATCGGTGGACGGTGGCCTTGGAACACCTCGACCGCGCGGTGGCCGATCTCGACGCGACGCTGCCCGCCGACGTCGGAGGCCTGCTCACCGCCGATCACGGCATGGTCGACGTCCCGGCCCATCGACAGATCCTCTTGACCGGCGGCGATGAGGTGTTGGACGGTGTCGCATTGATCGGCGGCGAGCCGCGCATGCTGCACCTCTACGCGGATGCCGGGGCGGCATCCGATGTCGCCGAGCGGTGGAGGGCGCGGGAAGGCGGACGGTCGTGGGTGATCACGCGCGACGAGGCCGTCGATGCCGGCCTCTTCGGAGCGGTGGTCGACTCGACCGTTCTCCCGCGTATCGGCGATGTCCTCGTCGCGGCGCGCAGCGCCGTCGCGTACTACGACGACCGACTCGCCGACAAGAAGCCGCAACGCATGATCGGCCAGCACGGGTCGCTCACCGACCAGGAGCGCATCGTTCCCCTCGTGCGGCTGGGCGGCTTCGCACGCTGATCGCGATCAGGTCGAGAGGACGTTCAGCCGTCTTCGGTGCGCGCTCCGAAGACGATCTCGTCCCACGACGGCATGGAGGTGCGTCCCTTCCGGCGCCCGCTCTCTCCGGGCTCGGAGTCGGCCGGAGAAGCCGCAGGCTCCTGCGGGGAGGTCTGGTCGGCATCCTCGTAACCGGGCTCGAGGGCGTCGAACAGTGCGACCGGACTCGACGACGACGTCGGGCGAGGATCCACCGCGCCCGCGTCACCCGGCATCGCCTCTCGCTGACCACGGCGACGGCGGAGGGCTTCGAGGAGATCGGCCGTGTCGGTCGACGTGACCGGCTGGTCCGGCGCACGTTTGATGGCAGCCTGCTGCACCGCCGGCGCGACAGGCTCGCGGACCTCCGGTGATTCGATGTCGGCGTCGGGAAGCCGACGGGGGCCGAACGCGCCGCTGTCGAAGCGGGAGGCATCCTTCACTCCGGATGTATCGAGAGCTCGCAGCCTGGGGATGAGACCTTCGGGAAGCGAACCCTGGCGCGACAGCTGTGTGGCGTCGGCGTTCTGGGGTGCCAACGTGGCGCGTCGCGGGTCGAACGTCCAACGCGCGTCGTGATCGACATCGCCCGCCGTGAACTCCAGCTTGACGATCCATCCCGACGCTTCGCGCCAGCTGGTCCACCGTTCACCCACCGCGCCGGCTTCCGCGAGCTTCGCCCGCACCGCCGTGCCGAACGTCGGCTGCGCGTCAGGGTCGAGCTCACCGCTGATGAGGACCGGCACCGCCAGGGCCTGACCGACGATGTGTTCGCGCTCCGCGAGAACCGGGCCCTCGAAACGCTGGACGTCTTCCACTCGGATCCCGAGCAGGCTCGCCACCTCCTCGGCGGAAAGTCCGGCGCGGATGTGGGACTGGATGTCGCGCGGGTTGGCCCGCGCCGCGCGCGGCTCTGGCTCGCGCGTGGCGCGGCGCAGCTGCGAACGCAGCGTCTCGTCGACGGCGAGAGAGAACCGCTCGCCGGACTCCGTCGCGAGCACGAGGGCGCCGTCCTCGATGCCGATTACTCTGAGCTGTTCCATGCGGAAACACCCCTCCAGATGCTGCGTGGGCGATGATCGACCTGCCGCGCACCATGCTGTCACAACAGTCCCGGCAGACCGGGAATATCCCGCGCGCGCCGCGAGTTTGACGCGACGCACCCGCCGGAAGTCGGTGCGGTGCGAGCGGCATTTGCGAAAAGCAGTGCGGTCGTGCAAACTATGGCCGCCCGACACGGGCCGCGATCACGCAACTTTGGAAGTAGAGACGTTTCGAGCATGGCTACGGATTACGACGCCCCCCGCAAGACCGAAGACGACAGCGAGTCGATCGAGGCCCTCAAGGAGCGCGTTCCCGACAAGCTGTCGGGATCGGTGGATTCTGAGGACTCCGACAACCCGTCGGGCTTCGAGCTCCCGGGAGCAGACCTGTCGGATCTCGAACTCGACGTCGTGGTGCTCCCGCCGCAGGAGGACGAGTTCACCTGCATGGAGTGCTTCCTCGTCAAGCACCGGACACAGATCGATCACGAGGTGCCCGGAGGCGCCGTGTGCGTGGAGTGCTCGGTCTGAACACTGCCACGCCGGCGCTCCCTGGACCACCGGAACCTCGAGGGGGCTACGGCCTCAACTCGCGGCGGGGTCGCTGATCCGCGCCCGCCGGATGGCGGCGGCGACGCGGTCGGGCGTGCGTGTGGCGAAGACCCACTCGGTGACCGGGTCGTCGGGATCATGGAGCGGAACCCGCACGATTCCGTCGATTCCCGGACGCAACATGTGCCAGGCGGTTCGTGACAGCCCGGGGCCCCGAAGCGCCCGCGCATCCTCGCCGGTCGCGACTTCCGGTTCTCCCAGCAAGGAGACCGGAACGTGGGCTGCACCCACGCGCAATTCGCCGTCGCGCACCGTCACGACCGGCGAGGCGAAGACGAGCCCGGCCGTGACGGCGACAGCGACGAGCACTCCCGCCGCCAGGGCGAGTGTGGGGTCGATCGGGGTGAACACGAGCGCCACCATCGGCGCCGTCACCGCCGCTCCGGCGAGCACCCACAGCGAAGGGCTCAGCCTCTCGCGGTAGAGATCGCCGATGTCGGTCGTCCCGGTCTGCGCGTCGTTCATCTGCCTCGGCTCTTCAGCGTCTCGTGCACTAGCCTCGTGGGGTGATCCAAAGTGTGGACATCCCCATCATCGCATCGCCTCTTCCGACGTATGCCCACCCGGGAGACGCCGGAGCCGACCTCACCTCGACCGAGTCGGTGCATCTCGGTCCGGGTGAACGGGCACTCGTGTCAACCGGCGTACGCCTCGCCCTTCCCGACGGCTTCGCCGCATTCGTGGTTCCGCGCAGCGGGCTGGCCGCCAAGCACGGGATCACGATCGTCAACTCTCCCGGCACGGTCGACGCGGGCTACCGGGGCGAGATCAAGGTGTCGCTGCTGAACACCGATCGCGAAAGGGCCTACGACATCGCGCCGGGGGACCGCATCGCCCAGGTGATCATCATGCCCGTGACGCGAGCGAACTTCGTGCCGGTGGACGTGCTGCCCGACAGCGTGCGCGGCGACGGCGGCTTCGGCTCCACTGGCTACCAGACAGGAAATCCCGCATGACTGACGACTCACTTCGCAAAGCCGCGCCCCGCGATCGCTCGACGGCGGGACCCTTCGACGAATCCGAAGCGAACCCGGTGCGTCCCTACATCGACCTCGGGGGGATCAAGGTCCTCCCGCGCGAGGGACTCAATCTGCGGCTCGAGGTGGAGGAACAGACCAAGCGCATCGTCGCGGTCGGACTGGACTACGCCGATTCGACACTGCAGGTGCAGCCGTTCGCGGCGCCGCGCTCGAGCGGACTGTGGGACGAGACCCGCGAGCAGATCCGCCAGCAGATCCGCCAGCAGGGCGGGCGGGTGGAGGAGCGCGAAGGGCCCCTGGGTCACGAGTTGCTCGCCGAGGTGCCGGTGGTTGCGGGAGCCGACGGCGCCGGCGGCAAGCGGATCGCGCGATTCATCGGCGTGGACGGACCGCGGTGGTTCCTCCGCGGGGTGATCGGGGGAGCCGCGGCCGGCGACGTGGAGGCTGCGGCCAAGGTCGAGGACCTCTTCCGATCGATCGTCGTGGTACGCGGCACCACCCCGATGCCGCCGCGCGACCTGATCCCTCTGAAGATGCCGGCCGCGCCGGGCACCGCGTGAACGACGACGATCGCGGCGGGAAGACGCCATCCGCCGGTGCACCCGGTGAGCCGACCGCGTCGGAGATCATCAGTCAGGCCCTCGGGGGAGCGGCACGCAAGGCCGGAATCGATCCGACGCAGGAAGCGTCCACGGGCCATGTCGTCTGGCATGCCATGGGCGGTTGGCGAGGCGTGTTGGAGTCGGTGCTGCCCGGCCTGGCCTTCGTCGTCCTGCTCACGTTCACCACGAACCTCTTCCTCTCCCTGGCGGTGTCCGTCGGGATCGCGGCACTGTTCACCATCGTGCGCCTCATCCAGCGCTCGACGCTCAGCGCCGCGCTGGGCGGACTGATCGCCACGGCGGCCGCGGCGGGGCTCGCCCTGTGGACAGGCCGCGGTGAGGACAACTTCGTTCCCGGGCTCATCACCAACGCCGTCTACGGCACCGCCTTCCTGATCTCGGCGGTCATCGGGTGGTCGCTGATCGGGCTCGCGGTGGGATTCCTGACGAATGAGGGGACCGCGTGGCGGAGTGACAGGCGCAAGCGACGCGTCTTCTTCTGGTTGGCGATTGCCTGGGCCGCGCTCTTCTTCGCGCGCCTTGCGGTGCAGCTGCCGCTGTACCTCGCCGGAGACGTCACCACGCTCGGAACGCTCAAGCTCATCATGGGGCTCCCGCTGTTCGCACCGCTCATCGCCGTCACGTGGCTCACCGTCCGCGCCCTGTATCCGCGCTCGGCCACGCCACCCGAGACGTGATAGATTTATCTCGACATCAAGATAGTTTTCGCGACCGCAACGGGTTAGGCGAACCTCACTAGCCCACATGCGACCTCAGCGAGAAGATGGAATCGGCAGCCATGAGCCTGTGTTCGCCGACGAAGGCGCCCGCGGCCCCACGAAGAAGGAGACCACACGTGTCCACAGTTGACAGCTTCGGAGCCAAGAGCACCCTGACAGTCGGCGGCACCGACTACGAGATCTTCCGCATCGACACCGTCCCGGGATACGAGAAGCTGCCGTTCAGCCTCAAGGTGCTGCTCGAGAACCTGCTGCGCACCGAGGATGGCGCGAACGTCACCAAGTCGCAGATCGAGGCCCTCGGCAACTGGGATGCCGACGCCGAGCCCGACACGGAGATCCAGTTCACGCCGGCGCGCGTGGTCATGCAGGACTTCACCGGTGTGCCCTGCATCGTCGATCTGGCCACGATGCGCGAGGCGGTCACCGCCCTCGGTGGCGACCCCAAGCGCATCAATCCGCTCTCGCCCGCGGAGATGGTGATCGATCACTCCGTGATCGCCGACCTGTTCGGCAGCGAGAACGCGCTCGAGCGCAACGTGGAGATCGAGTACGAGCGCAACGGGGAGCGCTATCAGTTCCTCCGCTGGGGCCAGACGGCGTTCGACGACTTCAAGGTCGTCCCGCCCGGCACCGGAATCGTTCACCAGGTCAACATCGAGCACCTGGCGAAGGTCATCTACGACCGCTCCGTCAACGGCACCCTGCGCGCCTACCCCGACACCTGCGTCGGCACCGACTCACACACGACCATGGTCAACGGCCTCGGGGTGCTCGGCTGGGGCGTGGGCGGAATCGAGGCCGAGGCTGCGATGCTCGGCCAGCCCGTCTCGATGCTGATCCCGCGCGTGGTGGGCTTCAAGCTCACCGGCGACATCCCGGCCGGCGTGACGGCCACCGACGTCGTGCTGACGATCACCGACATGCTGCGCAAGCACGGCGTGGTCGGCAAGTTCGTGGAGTTCTACGGCGCGGGGGTGGCCTCGGTTCCCCTGGCCAACCGCGCGACGATCGGCAACATGAGCCCGGAGTTCGGTTCGACGGCGGCCATGTTCCCCATCGACGACGTGACCCTCGACTACCTGCGCCTGACCGGCCGCGACGAGCAGGCCGTCGCCCTCGTCGAGGAGTATGCAAAGGCTCAGACCCTTTGGCACGACCCGTCGGTGGAGCCCGTCTTCAGCGAGTACCTCGAACTCGACCTGTCGACCGTGGTTCCCTCGATCGCCGGACCGAAGCGCCCGCAGGACCGCATCCTGCTCTCCGACGCCAAGTCGCAGTTCGAGAAGGACATCCTCGCGTACGCGGCGCCGTCGACCTCGAACGATGTCGTCGACCTCGAGTCCAAGCACTCGTTCCCGGCATCCGACCCGGGCGGAGCTCCCGGAGACGAAGAGCCCGAGACCCGCGAGGTCCACATCAACAGCGGCGCTCCCGTCGCCGCGTCCAAGCCGGTGAAGGTCACGCCGCCCGTCGGCAGCCCCTACATCCTCGACAACGGAGCGGTGACCCTGGCGGCCATCACCTCCTGCACCAACACCTCGAACCCCTCGGTGATGATCGCCGCAGGTCTGCTGGCTCGTAAGGCCCGGGAGAAGGGGCTGAAGCAGAAGCCGTGGGTCAAGACGACGCTCGGCCCGGGCTCGAAGGTCGTGACCGACTACTACGAGAAGTCGGGACTCGACAAAGACCTCGAGGGCCTGGGGTTCTACACGGTGGGTTACGGCTGCACCATCTGCATCGGCAACTCGGGACCGCTCATCGAAGAGGTCTCTGCGGCAATCAACGACAACGATCTCGCTGTCACGGCCGTGCTGTCGGGAAACCGCAACTTCGAGGGCCGCATCAGCCCCGACGTCAAGATGAACTATCTCGCGTCTCCGCCCCTCGTGGTCGCCTACGCCCTGGCCGGCTCGATGAACTTCGACTTCGAGACCGACCCGCTCGGCACCGATGAGCAGGGCAACGATGTGTTCCTGAAGGACATCTGGCCCGCCCCCGACGAGGTCCAGGCGATCATCGACACGTCGATCTCGCGTGAGCAGTTCATCAAGCAGTACGCCACCGTGTTCGACGGCGACGAGCGCTGGAAGAACCTGCCTACTCCGACGGGCCCCGTCTTCGAGTGGGATGCCGACTCCACCTACGTGCGCAAGGCCCCGTACTTCGACGGCATGACGATGGAGCTCACCCCGGTGAGCGACATCCGTGGCGCTCGGGTGATGGCGACGTTGGGCGACTCGGTGACCACCGATCACATCTCCCCGGCGGGCAACATCAAGGCCGGCACGCCGGCCGCACAGTACCTGACCGAGCACGGCGTGGCGCAGAAGGACTTCAACTCCTACGGTTCGCGTCGCGGCAACCACGAGGTGATGATCCGCGGCACCTTCGCGAACATCCGCCTCAAGAATGAGCTGGTCGCAGCCGTCAACGACGGCCAGATCGTCGAGGGCGGGTTCACGCGTGACTTCACGCAGGCCGGCGGTCCGCAGTCATACATCTACGACGCGTGTGAGAACTATGCCGCACAGGGCACGCCGCTGGTCGTGTTCGGCGGCAAGGAGTACGGCTCGGGATCGTCACGCGACTGGGCGGCCAAGGGCACGAGCCTGCTGGGCGTCAAGGCCGTCATCACCGAGAGCTTCGAGCGCATCCACCGCTCCAACCTGATCGGCATGGGCGTCGTCCCGCTGCAGTTCCCCGACGGCCAGAGCTGGAAGTCTCTCGGACTCGACGGGACCGAGATCGTGTCCATCGAGGGGCTGGAAAAGCTGAACGAGGGTGTGACGCCGAAGACCGTGACCGTCACTGCCGCTCCGAGCGAATTCTCGCCCGAAGGCAAGGAGACGGTCGTCTTCGAAGCCAAGGTCCGCATCGACACGCCCGGCGAGGCCGACTACTACCGCAACGGCGGCATCCTGCAGTACGTGCTCCGCTCGCTGGTCTGATCCCGCTGACGGCGCACACGCCCCGGACTCTCGCCTCTCCGCGAGCAGTCCGGGGCGTCGCTCGTTTCACACGCATAGAATCAGAAGATGAGTCTGCTCGCGTCGATCACCGGTCCCCGAGACCTCGACGCCCTTTCGCCGGACCAGCTTCGTGAGCTCGCAGATGAGATCCGGGGCTTCCTCGTCGAGAAGGTGTCGCGCACCGGAGGGCACCTCGGACCGAACCTCGGCGTAGTCGAGTTGACCCTCGCCATCCACCGTGTGTTCGACTCGCCCCACGACCCGATCGTGTTCGACACCGGTCACCAGTCCTACGTGCACAAGCTGCTGACGGGGCGCCAGGACTTCGACGGGCTTCGTGCACGCGGCGGTCTGGCCGGCTATCCGCAGCGTTCGGAGAGCGCGCACGATGTCGTCGAGTCGTCGCACGCGTCGAGCTCGCTGAGCTGGGCAGACGGAATCTCCCGTGCGCTCACCCGCACGGGGCACCCCGACCGGCATGTCGTCGCGGTCGTCGGCGACGGCTCGCTGACGGGCGGGATGACGTGGGAGGCCCTGAACAACATCTCCGACGACAACGATCGCAATCTCGTCATCGTCGTCAACGACAACGGCCGCTCCTACGCTCCCACGATCGGCGGGATGGCCCGCTACCTCAACCGTGTGCGCACGACCGACGGCTACGAGCACCTCCGCCGGGGTTCCGCGTCGTTCTTCCGCAAGCTGGGCCCCGTGGGCCGCGCCGTCTACCGGGGTGTACGCGGCGGCACCCACGGCTTCCTGTCGAGGTTCACCAACAACGCAGCCCTGTACTCCAACCTCGACATCAAGTACCTCGGGCCCATCGACGGGCACGATCTGGATGCGCTGCTCGAGACTCTCACCCTGGCAAAGGAGTACCGTTCGCCGGTGATCGTCCACGCGATCACCGAAAAGGGGCGAGGGTATGCTCCGGCACGCAACGACGAGGCCGACCAGTTCCACGCGGTCGGCAAGATCGATCCGGTCACCGGAGAGCCCCTGGGCTCGTCGTCGAGCGTCGCATGGACCGATGTGTTCGCCCAGTCTCTGGTGCGCGCGGGGGAGCAGCGCTCCGATATCGTCGCCATCACCGCCGCGATGCTGCGGCCCACCGGACTACAGCCCTTCGCGCAGCGCTTCCCGGACCGGGTGTACGACGTCGGCATCGCCGAGCAGCACGCCGTCGCGTCCGCCGCGGGTCTGGCGTACGGCGGCCTCCATCCCGTGGTGGCCATCTATGCGACCTTCATGAATCGGGCCTTCGACCAGGTGATGATGGACGTCGCGCTCCACCGCGCGGGAGTCACCTTCGTCCTCGACCGCGCCGGAGTCACCGGGCCGGACGGCCCCAGCCACCACGGCATCTGGGACCTCGCGATGCTGCAGCTGGTCCCCGGCATCCGCATCGCGGTTCCGCGCGACGCCGCGCGGCTCGAGGAGGAGTTCGCGGAAGCGATCGCGGTCACCGACGCGCCGACGGTCGTCCGCTTCCCCAAAGGCGCCGTCACCGAGGACGTCCCCGCGGTGGAGCGGCTGGATGACGGCGTCGACGTCTTGTCCCGCGCCGGGGGCGAAGATGTGCTGATCGTCGGTATCGGACCGATGGCGCAGCTCGCTCTCGAGGTGGGCGAGCGACTGCGCGCGCAGGGGATCGGTGCCACCGTCATCGATCCGCGCTGGGTGGTGCCGGTCGCGACATCGGTGGTCGACCTCGCCGCCCGGCACCGGCTCGTCATCACGATCGAGGACGGGATCCGCGTCGGAGGCATCGGCACACGGGTGCGCCAGGTGCTCCGCGAGGCGGGAGTGGATACCGCCGTGGACGAGCTCGGACTGCCTGACGAGTTCATCGACCACGCCTCGCGGGAGGAGATCCTCGCCGACGCCGGCCTCACCCCGGCCAAGATCGCTCAGGACGTCGTCGCGCAGGTGCTCGGCACCCGCATCCCCGTGGCACGACCGTCGGGTGAAGACGAACCCCTGTGGCTGCCGGGGAAGAGCGGGTCGCGCTCGCGCTGAACGCGCCGTGACAGCATGGAGGCATGACCTCCGACGCACTGTCGCGCTCTGCCAACCTCCGACGCGACGAAACCGCCGCCCGGGCCCACGCGATCGACGTGGACACCATCGACGTCCGGCTCGATCTACGTCGTGCGCGCGAACTCGACGTCGACACGTTTGCCACCGCGTCGACACTGACCTTCCACTCGACAGCGTCATCGACCTGGGTCGACTTCCTCGGCGACGACGTGGAGAGTGTCGTTGTCAACGGCGAGGCCCGCGACGTGCGGTGGGACGGTGCCCGGATCGAGCTCACCGACCTCGAGGATCACAATGTCGTCACCATTCGCGGTCGCGGTCGCTACAGCCGCTCCGGCGAAGGGCTGCACCGCTTCCGCGACCCGGTCGACGGGGAGATCTACCTGTACACACAGTACGAACCGGCGGATTGCCGACGCGTCTACGCCTGCTTCGAGCAGCCCGACCTGAAGGCGCGCTGGCGCTTCGAGGTCGACGCACCCGAGGGCTGGGAGGTGCTGTCCAACGGCGCGGAGGTCGCCCGCGTGCCGGTGGCGGACGGCATCCGCGTCTCCTTCGCCGAGACGCTGCCGCTGTCCAGCTACATCACCGCGGTCGCGGCCGGTCCGTATCGACGTGTCGCAGGACTGTGGGAACACGGAGAAGACCGCATCGACCTCGGCGTGCTGTGCCGCGCCTCCCTCGCACATCACCTCGACGTCGACGAGATCCTCGACGTGACCCGGCGCGGATTGACGTACTTCTGCGAGGCCTTCGACTACCCGTATCCCTGGGGAAAGTACGACCAGATCTTCGTGCCGGAGTACAACCTCGGGGCGATGGAGAATCCAGGGCTCGTCACCTTCACCGAGGCGTACGTCTTCCGCGGAGCCTCGACCGCGGCTCAGCACGAGGCGCGGGCCAACACGATCCTGCACGAGATGGCGCACATGTGGTTCGGCGATCTCGTGACGATGCGGTGGTGGGACGACCTATGGCTCAAGGAGTCGTTCGCGGACTTCATGGGGTCGCACGCCGCGGCGGTCGCCGGCGGATACCCCGACGCCTGGGTGAGCTTCGCGAGCAGGCGAAAGGGCTGGGCGTACGAGCAGGATCAGCTGCCGACGACCCACCCCATCGTCGCCGACATCGTCGACCTAGAGGCAGCGAAGCTCAACTTCGACGGCATCACCTACGCGAAGGGTGCGTCCGTGCTGAAGCAGCTTGTGGCCTTCGTCGGTGAGGACGCTTTCTTCCGCGGCGCCCAGCGGTACTTCGCCGAGCATGCGTTCGGCAATACGACGCTCGCCGACCTCCTCGCGGCGCTGGAGCACTCTTCCGGCCGCGATCTGCAGGCGTGGAGCCTCGCGTGGCTGCAGACCACCGGGCTGTCTGAGATTCGCGTCACTCGAGCAGCCACTCCGGTGATCGAGCAGACCGATCCGCGCCCCCACCGGCTGACCGTCGGCTTGTATGCGGAAGAGGCCGGCCGACTGGTGCGCCGAGCCGGCGTCGACCTCGACATCGCCGACGCGAAAACAGCGCTGCACGCTCCCGTCCTGCCCCAGGCACACCTCGTGGTCCCCAACGACGACGACCGCACCTACGCCAAGGTTCGACTCGATGAAGAGTCGATGGCGGCCGTCACGCGGGGGCTGAGCACGATCGATGACCCGCTCGCGCGTTCGGTGATCTGGGCGGCGCTGTGGAACGCGGTACGCGACGGCGAACTGCCCGTGGGGCGGTATCTGGACATCGTGCGCCGTCACGCGCCGACGGAGTCCCGTGTCGCCCTGCTCACCGATGCCATCACCCGCGCCGGCATCGCCGTGACCCGATACGCGCGTGACGCCGACCGTTCGGCGTACGCGTCGGACTGGCTCGCGACGGCGTGGGACGCCCTGACAGCCGCCGAGGCCGGCAGCGATGCCCAGTTGGCATGGGCGCGCGGTGTCGGCTCAGCTGCGGGCCTGTGTGATGACCGGGCAGCGGAGATCGCGGCGATCCTCCGCGGCGATGCCGCCGGGCCGACAGGTCTTGCCCTGGATCCCGACCTGCGATGGAGCTGGCTGATCGCCCTCTCTGCCACTGGAAACGCCTCGGTGAGCGATGCCGATGCCGAGCTTGCCGCCGATCCGACGGCCAGCGGGCGCACCGCCTATCTCACCGTGCTCGCTGCACGTCCCGACCCTCGGGTGCGTGCCGACGCCTGGCGTGCCGCATGGGAAGACCACACTCTCAGCAACGACCAGCTCGATGCCACCATCGCCGGAGTGCGCGCCGGAGACCGGCGGGACCTCATCGCCGCGTTCGACGACGACTACTTCGCCCGCCTCCGCGGCGTGTGGAGTGAGCGCAGCATCGAAATCGCCCGGCGTCTCGTGCGCGGGCTCTTCCCGGCATCCGACGATCTCGACCCCGTCGATCGATGGCTCGCACAGAACGCAGACGCCCCGGGCGCACTGCGACGGATCGTCATCGAGCAGCGAGACAACCTGTCTCGATCGCTACGTGTACGAGCGGCGCAGCCGTGATGTCCCGCATTCTCAGGTGCGCACCTCGCCCAGCATCTCCAAGAGTTCGGTGACCGGTCTGCGCACGAGCGGGAGGCGCGCCAGCGGCAACGTCGCGTGAAGAAGGCTCAGCCCGCGATCGAGCAGGCGTCGCGTGCGCGCCTGTCCGGGCGAGGTGTCGTACACCCAGTAGAGCGCCAGCAACAGATGTCCCAGGAAGAGCGCGGCCGGAAGCGTCTCAGCGATGTCGTCGGGCAGCTTGTGATCGGCTCCCGCAACGGCGTCGGCGAAGAGTCCTTCGGTCAGATCGCGCGCCGCGGCGGACTCGCTCGACAGCGGGTTGATCTCGGACTTCGGTGACAGCGCGGCCGAGACGAACTCGCCGGCGTGCTCGTGATACGGGGCGAGGACGTCGAGCGCCGTGCCGTAGACCGCCCGCAGCCGCTCGATGAGATCGCGGGTCTCCGAAAGGGCGGGTAGCGCCGCCTCGCGATGGCGCTCCTGCACGTCGACATGCAGTTCCTGCACCAGCTGATTCTTGGAGGCGAAGTGGTAGTGGGTCGCGCCGACGGACACTCCCGCATCCTGCGCGATCTGGCGGATCGTCGTCGCGTCGTACCCGAGCTCTCGGAATGATCGCAGGGCGATCCCGCGCAGGTGCGCACGGGTGCGTTCGCTCTTCGTGGTGGGCTGTCGATCCGAATTGAACATGTTCAGACCGTACCAGCGTGCCCGACGCCGGCGCCCAACTCAGGCAGAACGGTCCGCCGTGCGAGGTGACTGACGTCTCGGTGGGTATTCTGCCTGAGTTATGAGCCGAAGGAGGAGGTCAGCTCCCGATGCCGCGGATCGGCGGGTGGTGGAAGGTGTCGCCGAACGTGCGCTCGGACGCTCCCTCGCGATCGAGGTACACCGATGCACCGCCGTCGATGAACGGCCATCCGGCACCGAGGATGAGACAGAGGTCGATGTCTTGCACCTCGGGCACCACGCCCTCGTCGAGCATGGTCCTGATCTCCTGCGCCAGTCCATCTTGCACGCGCCGGAGAATCGTCTCCGCGCTGGCCGGAGAGGATCCGACCGCACCGGCGAGGATCCGCTCGGCCGCCTTGGTGAAGCCTACGACGCGGCCACCCTTGTCCTTCTCCACGACCTCGGGGAGCTCCGCCAACGCGTGGAAGTTCTCGTTCGCATAGAACCGGTCCGGGAAGGCGCGCACCATCGTGTCCTGCACGTGCGCGGCGACCTTCCAGCCGACCAGGTCGATGAGCTGGAACGGCCCCATCGGCAGCCCCAGAGGACCGAAAGCCTTCTCCACGTCTGCGACCGGCGTGCCTTCGTACACGGCGCGCGCGGCTTCGCCCATGACCTTGGCGAGTAGGCGGTTGACGACGAACCCGGGTGCGTCGGCGGTGAGCACCGCGTTCTTGCCGAGTCCCTTGGCAACGACGAATGCCGTCGACAGCGCCACGTCGTTGGTCTGTGGAGTCGTGACGATCTCGATCAACGGCATGACGGCCACGGGGTTGAAGAAGTGGAATCCGACGAGCCGCTCGGGATGGGCCAGAGTCGAGCCGATCTCCTCGACCGACAGCGACGACGTGTTCGTGGCGAGGATCGCATCCTCGGCGATCACCTTCTCGATCTCGCCGAACACCTGCTGCTTTACGCCCACTTCCTCGAACACGGCTTCGATGACGAAGTCACAGTCGGCGTAGAGGCTCTTGTCCGTGGTACCCGTCACGAGCGAGCGCAGCTTGTTGGCCGTGTCGCCGTCGAGCCGGCCCTTCTGCTCCAGCTTGCCGATCTCCTCGTGGATGTAGGCGACACCCTTGTCGACACGCGCCTGGTCGAGGTCGGTGATGAGCACCGGCACCTGCAGCTTGCGCACGAAAAGCAGGGCGAACTGGCTGGCCATGAGCCCGGCTCCGATGACGCCGACCTTGGTGACCTTGCGAGCCAGTGACTTGTCGGGCGCACCCACGGGCCGTTTGGCTCGCTTCTGGACGAGGTCGAACGCGTACATGGAGGCGGCGAACTGGTCGCCGGTGACGAGCTCGGCGAGAGCTTCGTCCTCGCGTGCGAAACCGTCGGCCTTGCTGCCGCTCTTCGCCTTGTCGAGCAGATCGAGCGCGACATAGGGGGAGCGAGGGACCGTGCCGATCTTGGACTCCAGCATCCCGCGGGCCATCTTGACGGCGATGGGCCACTTGGTCAGCCGCTCGATCTTCCCCGGCACGCTGCGGCGCTCGACTTTCACCGCTCCCGTCAGCACGCGGTCGGCCCATCGCAGGGAGTCTTCGAGGTAGTTGGCGGCGGGAAAGAGTGCGTCGACGATACCGAGCTCGTGAGCCTGTGCGGGCTTGAGCATCCGGTTCTGCTTCAGTGGGTTGCTGATCACGACCTCGAGCGCCTTCTCGATGCCGATCAGGTTGGGGAGCAAGTACGCGCCGCCCCAGCCGGGGATGATCCCGAGGAACACTTCCGGGAGGGCGATGGCTGCGGCCGAGGCGTCTACGGTGCGGTAGGTGGAGTTCAGTGCGATCTCCAGTCCACCGCCCAGCGCCAGCCCGTTGATGAAGGCGAACGACGGCACGCCGAGTTCGCCGAGCTTGCCGAGCACGTGATGTCCGAGTTGTGCGATCTTGCGCGCATTGTCCTTCGAGCCCACCAACGTGATGTCGGACAGATCCGCACCCGCTGCCAGGATGTACTGCTTTCCCGTGATCGCGACCGCCTGGATCTCGCCTGCTGAAGCCCGCGTCGCGAGTTCGTCGAGCCGGCTTCCCAACTCCATCAGGGTGCGCGGCCCGAGAGTGTTCGGGCGGGTGTGGTCGCGTCCGTTGTCGAGTGTGATGAGCGCCAGCGTCTTGCCCGAGGAAAGTGTCACGTCGCGCACCACCGAGTGGGTCACGACCTCATCGGCGGCCAGCTCCAGCAGGGGGGCGAAGTCGATGTCTGCATAGGTGGTCATGGTGGGATCCTCAGCGCTTCTTGCCGTCGTAGTGGGGGTTCTCCCAGATCACCGAGCCGCCCTGTCCCAGGCCGACGCACATGGCGGTCAGCCCGTATCGCACGTCGGGGCGCTCAGCGAACTGCGCCGCCAACTGGATCATCAGGCGCACACCGGATGCCGCCAGCGGATGCCCGAGGGCGATCGCACCTCCCCACGCGTTCACGCGGGGGTCGTCGTCGGCGATACCGAAGTGGTCCAGGAGCGAGATGACCTGGATCGCGAAGGCCTCGTTCAGTTCGAACAATCCGATCTGGTCGATCGTGAGACCTGCTTTGGCGAGTGCCTTCTCCGTGGAGGGAATGGGGCCGATCCCCATGATCTCCGGCTGAACGCCGGCGAACGCGAACGAGACCATCTTCATCTTCGGCGAGAGTCCCAGCTCCTTGACCGCAGCGCCACCGGCGAGCAGCGACATGGTCGCCCCGTCGGTCAGGGGCGACGAGGTACCGGCCGTCACGCGACCGTGCGGACGGAACGGAGTCTTCAACGCGGCCAGGTCCTCCATCGTGGTCTGCGGTCGTCGACCTTCGTCTTCGGTAGCCAGACCCCAGGCGCCGTCGGCATCCTTCACGGCGACCGGAACCAGATCGGGTTGGATCTTTCCCGCGTCGTAGGCCGCCTGCACTTTGTGCTGGCTGAGCATCCCGAACCGGTCGGAGCGTTCCTTGGTGAGGTGGGGAAAGCGATCGAAGATGCGCTCCGCCGTCACCCCCATGTTCAGCGCACCCGGATCGACCATGCGCTCTGCAACGAATCGGGGATTCGGATCTGCGTTCGCGCCGATCGGATGGTGACCCATGTGTTCGACGCCTCCGGCGAGGGCGAGGTCGTACATCCCGACCCCGATCGAAGCGCCCATCGTGGTGACGCTGGTCATCGCGCCCGCGCACATCCGCTCGACGGCCAGACCCGGGACCGTCTGGGGGAGCCCGGCAAGGATCGCCACCGAACGGCCGAGCGTCAGTCCCTGGTCGCCCGTCTGGCTGGTCGCCGCGATCGCGACGTCGTCAATACGCGCCGCGGGGACGTCGGGATTGCGCTCCATCAGGCCGATGGTCGCCTTGACGGCGAGATCGTCGGCGCGCGTGTTCCAGTACATACCCTTCTCGCCTGCGCGCCCGAACGGGGTACGCATGCCGTCGATGAAGTAGACGTCGGAAAGCTCGGCCACACTGCCTCCAAAGAAATGAGATCCAGTCCAGCGTATGGCGGAACCGGGTGTCAAGAAATCGGTTGGATCGAATCTACGAAGTCGTCTCGGCCCGTATCGCCTCGCCGTTCACGGAATCGACAAACGCATCGACGATCATCTGTGCCGTATACGTAATCTGCCACGGGCGTGCACCGTGCGAGGCGAGGGCGGCTTCCACGGCGGGAAGGTCGAGCGGGTTCGGCGGCGACCAGGCGAGGCGGCGAAGCGTCTCGGGAGTCAGCAGATTCTCCGTCGGCATCCGAAGTTCGATCGCGCGTTGCTCAAGGCGCGGCCGAGCCGCCTTGAGGCGCGCATCCGCGGCGGGATTGCGGTCCGCCCACGCGCGGGGCGGCGGCAGGCCGTCGCCCGGGACGCGTTCGGCGGGGAGCGACTCCGCCGCCCGGCCCGCCTCGATCGCAGCCCACCAGCGATCGATCTGACTGCGACTTGCGCGGCCGGTGAAGTCTTTCAGACGGGCGAGCTCCTGCTTGGTCGCCGGATCGGCGATCACCGCCGCGATCAGCGCACGATCGGGCACCAGCCGCCCCGGCGAGACGTCCTCGGCCTCGGCGAATTCCTCCCGCGCGAGCCACAAGGACCGCGCGACCGCGAGGGCACGCCGGCCACGCACGGTGTGCAGACCGCTGAGTCGGCGCCACGGCTCCTCGCGCGGAGGCTTGGCCGGCCGGGTGAGTACGGCGTCGAACTCCTGCGAGGCCAACTCGGCCTTGCCTTGCTCGGCCAGTTCATCGGCCAGGACATCGCGCACGTCGATGAGGTGCAGGACGTCGAGGGCGGCGTACTCGAGCCAGGACTGAGGCAGCGGGCGCGTGGACCAGTCGGCGGCGGAGTGCGCCTTGGCCAACGAGACGCCGATCGTGTCGGAGACCACGGCGCCGAGCCCCACCTTCTCGTGACCGAGGAGTCGCGCGGCGAGCTCGGTGTCGAAGATGCTCGGCGGCTCGAGACCGTCCTCCCGAAGCGACGGGAGGTCTTGGCTGGCGGCGTGCAACACCCACTCGACGTCTCCGATCGCTTCCTGCAGCGCACTCAGGTCGCCGATCGCGGGCGGATCGAACAGGTAGACGCCGGCACCGCGGCGGAACACCTGGATGAGATAGGCGCGCTGCGAGTAGCGGAATCCCGAGGCTCGCTCCACATCCACGGCGACCGGGCCCGCACCGGCGGCGAGCGCCGCGGCCGCATCGAGAAAGGAAGGAGAGTCGGTGATAACGGTGTAGTCAGCCACGTGCGTTCCTGTGTGCGCCGAACACGGCGATGCCTTCTGATCCGGGAGGGAGTCCCGCCAACATGCAGACGAGCTCTGCCCACGCGTCCAGGTGCGCTGAGAGATCGCCGGCCGGCGTCCATGATGCCCGCAACTCGATCTGGGCTCCATCTCCTTCGTCGGCGAGCGAGCCGAATCCTCGGGAGAGTGTCTTGGTCGCCGTCCCGGACGCCGCATGGAACTCGGCCCGACGCGTGGTCAACGCATCGACGAGCCATGACCAGGCCACCTCGGCCAGCAGGGGATCGGTGCCGATCTCCGTTTCCAGCGGCGCCTGCGCGAAGCAGACGATGCGCCAGGCCCCACCCCACTGCTCGGGCTCGTCGGGGTCGTGCAGCAGCACGAAGCGTCCGGTGCCGTAGTCGGAATCGAGTCCGTCGTCGCCCGGGCGAACGTCGCCTGCGAAAGCCACGGCCTCGGGCGCGAGTGACGCCGGGGCGGGAATCTCACGCACGACGAAGTCGTCACGGAAGCGCGACGCACGGAGCGCATCGGCCACGGCCGTGAAGTCCGAGCCGGCGTCGGGACGGGAGTCATCCACGTCGACAGACTAAAGTGAGGCCACGATGAAGGCATCCAGGCGCGCCGTCCGCGCGGTACCGACCCCCGCCCTGTTGCGCGTGCTGCTGGTCTCGCTCACCGTGGCCCTCGGAGCGACCACCGCGATCATGGCCTTCATCGCCGGGCGGATGGCACGCCGTGTCGTCACTCCCGCCCGGCGACTGGCAGATGCCCGGATCCTCGACGTCGACGTGGCCGCCCAGACGATCACGCTCGCGCGCAACGCCGACACCGCACTTCCCGGGCGCTACGGTCTCATCACGAGCGGATCGGTCGACTACCTCAAGGTGGGCTCGGTGCTCTCGGCGAGCGACGAGAGCGTGACGCGCAAGCTCCTCACCCATATCGGGGCCGACGCACGGCTCTCGCCCGACGCCGCATTCAGCGGCTGGTACTTCGACCACCCCGAGCAGTTGCACCTGCCGTTCGAGTCCGAGCTCGTGGGAGCTGCGGTGGGCCCGTGCCCGGCCTGGATCTTCCCTCCGATCTCGTCGGACGCCACCTCCGACACCTGGGTCATCCATGTCCACGGCCGCGGCACGACCCGCGCGGAGTGCCTCCGCGCCGTCCCGCTGTTCCACGGCCTCGGCATCACCTCGATGATCGTCTCGTACCGTAACGACGGCGCCGCGCCCCGAAGCCGGAGCGGCACCTATGCGCTCGGGGCCACCGAGTGGCGCGACGTCGACGCGGCCATCGGCGTGGCACGCCGACGCGGGGCACGCCGGGTCATCATCATGGGCTGGTCGATGGGAGGCGCGATCGCGTTGCAGATCGCCCTCCACTCCGCCCACCGCGACCTCATCGGGGGGATCGTGCTGGACTCTCCCGTGATCGACTGGCGGCGGGTGCTCGACTTCCACGCTCGCCAGCTCGGACTTCCGCCGGCGGTCGCCAGCCTCGCCATCGGCGCGCTGGGAGCGGAATGGGCGACCCCGCTCACCGGAAGCGACGCACGGATCCCCTTCGAGCGTCTGGACGTGGTCGCCCGAGCGGGTGAACTGCGCCATCCGGTTCTCATTCTCCACAGCGACGACGACGGCTTCGTTCCCTCCGACGCCTCGCACGACCTCGTCGCCGCACGGCCCGACCTCGTCGAACTGCAGGTGTTCGACGTGGCGCGCCACGCAAAGCTGTGGAACTACGACCAGGAACGTTGGGCAGCGGCCATCACCGACTGGCTGCGCCGGCACGGCCTGACCCCGCTGCCGATCACGGGGCGAGGCCGGTCTAGGGTTGAAGAGTGAACACGGTCCCGAGCGGTAGCGTTCACCTGACCGACCGTTCGCCGCAGGTCTCGGGTGAGCAGATGGTGGCGGCTCTGGTCCCACCGCCGCAGTTCGATCAGGCGACATTCGACACGTACCGAGCCGACGCGCACTACCCCTCGCAGCAGGAGGCCAAGGACTTCCTGATCCGCTTCAGCGGCGGCGACCGCACCGCTTCCCGCGGGGGAGGCCTCTTCCGTCGCCGCGAGAAGACCCCTGAACTCAAGCCGGGTGTCTACCTCGACGGCGGCTTCGGCGTCGGCAAGACGCACCTGCTGGCCGCCGTCTACCATGCAGTCCCTGCACGCCGTAAGTACTTCGGGTCGTTCATCGAGTACACCGCGCTCGTCGGAGCACTGGGCTACCAGCAGACCGTGAGCCTGTTCCGCGGCGCCGACCTGCTCTGCATCGACGAGTTCGAACTCGACGATCCGGGCGACACGATGGTGATGACGCGACTGTTGGGAGAGCTCGTTCCCACGGGTACGCGGCTGGCGGCCACGTCCAACACCCCGCCCAATGCGCTCGGTGAGGGGCGGTTCGCCGCGCAGGACTTCCTGCGTGAGATCCACGCGATGTCGGCGAGCTTCCAGACCATCCGAATCGACGGCACGGACTACCGGCAGCGCGCCGTGGACGGGCACGCGGTCGTCGTGAGCGACGCCGACTACACCGCGGCCCTCGCCAGGACGGCCGGAGTCAGTTCCGACGACGAGTTCTCCGACCTCATCCGACACCTCGCCGGCGTTCACCCCTCCAAGTACATCCGCGTGATCGAGGGGATCGACCAGATCGGTCTGCGCGGAGTGCATCAGCTCGACGACCAGTCCGCGGCGCTGCGGTTCGTCGCGTTCGTCGACCGCGCCTACGACGCACAGCTCCCGATCCGAGCCACCGGTACTGCGCTCGACTCCGTGTTCTCGGACGAGATGCTCGCCGGCGGATACCGCAAGAAGTACCTGCGCGCCATCTCTCGACTGGTCGCACTCACCCATAGCTGAGGCGATTCCCGGCCGGTATCCGGCGGCACGAAACGTGGAGTTTACGTGCGGGCAATGCCCGTAACCGTCTGGAAACACAGCGGGTGCGGCGACGGTAACCGCGCGTCGCCAGACTGGTCGCGCCCGGAAAGCCGCACACCCGATTGCCCGCGGTCGCTACGGGATCTGAGTAACACGACACGAATGAGGATTCTCATGGATTCAGGCAATTTCGCTTGGTCGATCGCGGCTACTGCCTTGGTACTGTTCATGACGCCCGGTGTGGCGTTCTTCTACGGCGGCTTGGTCAAGGCCAAGAGCGTCGTCAGCATGATGATGCTGAGCTTCGGAGCGATGGGCCTGGTGGCCGTCCTGTGGATCCTCTACGGATTCAACATGGCCGGCATCGCCGAGCGCGACAGCTGGGGCTTCGAGTTCTCGGGTAACCCGTTCACCGAGAACTTCGCGCTGGCCGGATACTCCAGCTCGGAACTGGTGGGCGCCACCTTCGGAGCGACCTTCGCGATCATCACCGTCGCGCTGATCTCCGGCGCGATCGCCGACCGGGCCAAATTCGGCTCGTGGCTTCTGTTCGCGGGCCTGTGGGCGACCATCGTCTACTTCCCCGTCGCCGCCTGGGTATGGGGTGCCGGTGGGTGGATCTTCAACCTCGGCGCCGCCTTCGGCTTCGACTACAGCACGATCGACTACGCGGGCGGCACGGCCGTGCACATCAACGCCGGTGCGGCGGCTCTGGCGCTCGCGCTCGTCCTCGGCAAGCGCGTCGGGTTCCAGAAGGGCATCCAGAAGCCCCACAACGTCCCGCTGGTCATGCTCGGCGCAGCGATCCTCTGGTTCGGCTGGTTCGGCTTCAACGCCGGCGCGGAAGGCACCTTCAACCTCCTGGGTGAGGAGAACACGGGGGCCGGCCTCATCGTCATCAACACGCTGGGCGCTACGGCAGCCGCGATCCTCGGCTGGATCATCGTCGAGAAGCTCAAGGACGGAAAGGCCACGTCGGTCGGTGCCGCATCGGGCGCCGTGGCCGGTCTGGTCGCGATCACGCCGGCCTGCGCGAACCTCGACCCGATCTGGGCCCTCGTGCTCGGTCTCGTCGCCGGCGCCGTCTGTGCCCTTGCGATCGAGCTCAAGTGGAAGCTCGGCTACGACGACTCGCTCGACGTGGTGGGCATCCACATGGTCGGCGGCTTCATCGGCTGCTGGTACCTCGGCTTCTTCGCCATCGGCACCGGCCTGTTCACCGGCGGCAACGGTGGTCAGCTGCTCCTGCAGGTGATCGCTTCCATCGCCGTCGCGGTGTACTCGTTCGTGGTCGCCTACGTGCTCGGCTTCGCCATCGAGAAGACGCTCGGCTTCCGCGTCAAGAACGAGGACGAGATCGCCGGCATCGACACCATCGTTCACGGCGAAGAGGGCTACGCCCTCGTCGACTGATCGGATTCGATCACAGGACACAGCACGCTGCGGGGCGTCGGACTTCGGTCCGGCTCCCCGCAGCGTCTCCGCGTTTCGGGGCACGATGTCCATCCGGTGCGATTGCTACTGTGGCGGGCATGACATCGCCGGGCACCGAGACGATCGAGATCGCACCGCCAGAGGCGGATGGACTCCGGATCGAGTACTGCCCGCAACTGGACGGCGCGCCCGACGCCGGCGAAGTGGTGTGGACGTGGGTGCCCTATGCAGAGAACGACGGCCGAGGGAAGGATCGCCCCGTGTTGGTGATCGCCCGCGATGTCGGGGAACGCGTGCTGGCCGTTCGCCTGACCAGCAGGTCGCACGACGGCGACCGCGACTTCCTGCACCTCGGCCCGGGGGAGTGGGACCCGGCGGGCCGCCCATCGTGGGTCGATCTCGACCAGGTCTACAGCGTGCACCCTGTCGGGATGCGGCGAGAGTCAGCCGCCGTAGACCCGGCGCGCTTCGGGGTCGTCGCCGCCGCTCTTCACGACCGCTTCGGCTGGGAGTTCGCCGCCACGATGGGCAGTGAGACCGCGCCGTGAGGCCGTGGCGGAGACGCGAAACCCCCGCTCGTGGCGGGGGTTTGGGTGGGCGATACCAGACTCGAACTGATGACCTCTTCCGTGTGAAGGAAGCGCGCTACCAACTGCGCCAATCGCCCTGAAGCCCGTGTGGGGCCGACATCAGATGCTACCGGATGCGAGCGCCTGCACCGAATCGAACGGCAGACACGCGCGGGACGCTGCCGGTTTTGCGGTTGGCCGTTAGTGCACTAAAGTCGATCAAGCGCCCGGGGCAACCAGGGAGCACGCGGATGTAGCGCAGTTGGTAGCGCATCACCTTGCCAAGGTGAGGGTCGCGAGTTCGAGTCTCGTCATCCGCTCGAGTGCGGGGATCCCTTTTCGAAGGAATCACGACACGTGGGTCGAACCACACACGGTGGCGTGGCCGAGCGGCTAGGCACCGGCCTGCAAAGCCGTTTACACGGGTTCGAATCCCGTCGCCACCTCTCCGCCACAACTGAATAGCCCATACGGGCGCGATTGGCGCAGCGGTAGCGCGCTTCCCTGACACGGAAGAGGTCACTGGTTCGATCCCAGTATCGCGCACCACCGAGAACCCCTGAGAGATCAGGGGTTCTTTGCTGTGCGGCTCACCCCTGGCGCCATTGGTCGTCCCGCAGGTGCGAACCGGCCTGCGGCCCCATCTGCAGCATCCCGCCATCGACCGGCCAGCTCGCCCCCGTGACGTAGGACGCGTCCACAGACGCGAGGAAGCGGATCACCGCCGCGATCTCCTCGGGACGGCCCGGACGGCCGAGCGGAATACCGGGACGATGGGTCTCGTCGGCATCCGCCGCATCCATGTCGTTCATGGGCGTGGCGATCTCGCCGGGAGCCACCGCGTTGACCGTGATGGCGTGGGACCCCAGTTCCTGCGCCATCGTGGCCACCAGACCTCCCAGCCCGTGCTTCGCGCTGACATAGGCCGCGGAACCGACGCGCGGCTGGTGCTCGTGGACGCTGGTGACCGCGACGATGCGACCGCCGCGACCGGCCTCCACCATGCGCCGGGCTGCGGCGCGCAGGCAGACGAACGCGCCGTCGAGATTCAGTGCCACGGTCCGTCGCCACTCGTCGATCTCGGTCTCGAGGAAGGGCGTGCCACCGCCCCCACCAGCGTTGCTGACGAACACGTCGAGCCCGCCCAGATCGTCGGCGAGCTGCTCGATGATCGAACCCGCGGAGTCCAGTCGCGTGACATCCAACTGTGCGACGACGGCGCGCCGGCCGCGTCGTTCGACCTCTGTCGCGGTCTGTCGAGCACCCTCATCGTCCGAATGCCAGGTGATCCCCACATCCATGCCCGCGTCGGCCAGCGCGATGGCCGTCGCTGCGCCGATTCCCGAGTCAGAGGCCGTGACGATGGCGGTCGAGGGTGCGAAGTCTGTGGGGGTCATGAGCCCGACCATAGGAGCACCCGGTCCCCGCGTCGCGGGGGTTGACAGCTCCCCTCCTAGGCTGGAGCGGTGTCGGCGGGGAGCGTGACGGACAGGATGCTGCGATGGCAGGTTCCGCTGTATCTCGGCGCCCTGGCAGCGGGTGCGGCAGCAGGGTTCCTGCTTCCCGCATCGCGGGGCGTGTTCGCGGCATCGGTCACGCCGGCTCTCGTGCTGCTTCTCTACGCGACGTTCCTGGCCGTGCCCTTCCATCGACTTCGCGCCGCATTTCGTGACCTGCGGTTTCTCACCGCGGTGCTCGTTCTCAACTTCGTCATCGTTCCGGTCGTCGTCTTCGTGCTGAGCCGCGTGGTGGCTCCCCACGACGCACTCTTGGTCGGCGTGCTCTTCGTGCTGCTCACGCCGTGCGTCGACTATGTCATCGCCTTCGGCCGGCTGGCGGGGGGAGCAGCCGACCATCTCCTCGCGGTCACGCCGGTGCTGATGCTGGGTCAGCTCACCCTGTTGCCGCTGTTCGTGCGCCTCATGGCCGGGCCGGAGATCGCGAGCGTCATCGCGATCGGCCCCTTCCTCGAGGCCTTCGTCCTGCTGATCGTCGTGCCGCTGGCCGCGGCGGCGCTGACGCAGTGGGCAGCCGCCCGGTGGCGATCAGCGCACGTGCTCGTCCGGACGATGGACGGCGCGATGGTTCCCCTGATGATGCTCACCCTCGCCGTTGTCGTCGCCTCACATTCCTACGCGATCGTGGAGGAGTGGACGGTTCTGCTCACCGTCGTGCCCGTGTTCGTGGTCTTCCTCATCGTGATGCCCGTCCTCGGTGCGGGGGTGGGCCGGTTGTGGCGGCAGGACGTGCCCGCCACCCGCGCCCTGGTTTTCTCCGGCGCGACCCGCAACTCGCTCGTGGTGCTTCCGTTAGCTCTGGCCCTTCCCGAGCCTCTCGCCCTGGCCGCGCTCGTCGTGGTCACGCAGACCGTCGTCGAACTCATCGGCATGGTCGCGTACGTACGGATCGTGCCGCGGATCGTGCGCTCTCGCCGGGCCCGGGACTAGGCTCTGGCCATGGCCCATCTCGTTCTGTCCGTCGTCGGCGACGACCGTGCCGGCCTGGTCAGCGCGCTCGCGGAGACCGTCGCCTCGCACGGCGGAAACTGGGAGCGCAGTGAGCTTGCCGAGCTCGCCGGAGCGTTCGCCGGGATCGTCCTGGTGTCGATCGACGACGAGCAAGTCTCGACGCTCACGGCGGCGCTCCGAGAGCTGGATGGGCTGCTTCGTGTGACGGCGCACGCGGGGGAGCTCTCTCCGGAAACACCCGGTCGCGTGCTGTCGTTCACCGTGCTGGGCAATGACCGGCCCGGGATCGTCCGGGACGTCACAGCGGCGATCACCGATCACGCCCTGAGCATCGACAGCTTCACCAGCCGTACCCTTGATGCGCCCATGGCCGGCGGAACGCTGTTCGAGGCGTCGGTCTCGGTTCGCGTGCCCGACCAGGCCGACGCAGCACCGATCGTTGCGGCCCTCGAGCGCCTCGCCGACGAAATTCAGGTCGACCTGTCCCTGGGTTGAACGCTGGACCGAACGCTCGCGGGTTCTTCAACGGGAACGCCCGGCGAGCCTCAGAACGCGAGCGGGATGACGGCGGCGAGCACCGTGAGGGGCGCCGCGACCAGCCCCCACAGCACGTACTGTCGCCACCGTACGACCACACCCATCGAGGCGAGACGCTGGTGCCACAGCAACGTGGCCAGCGACGCCCACGGCGTCACGAGCGGGCCGGCGTTCACTCCGACGAGGAGCGCTGCCAGACGTGCCGGGGTGTCGGCGGCGGGCTCCAGGGCGAGGTAGGCGGGCAGGTTGTTGATCACGTTCGCCGTCGCCGCGCCTGCCCCCGCCACCTGCCACAACCCGAACAGGTCTGACCCCGTTCCCGTGAGGGCGAGAATCGCTGCTCGGGAACCGAGCGCCTGGGCGGCGCCCACGACGAGGAAGAGTCCACAGGCGAACAGGACGAGCGACCAGGGGATCAACCGGACAGACAGCACCCCGGGGGACCGCCACGCGAAGAAGGCGCTGAGGACGAGCGCCGCCGCACACGACGGGATCCACGGCTCGATACCGCTGACGAGGAGGGGGAGGAGCAGGACGACGACGATCGCGGTGACGCGCAGCTGCGCGCGGTCGGCCACCCGCGGTGCCGCCTGCGGCGAGAACCGGCCCCGCAGCTGGTGCCGGTGGATGCACCACAGCAGCAGGCTCGACAAGAGGATGGCCACCAGTGCCGACGGCCCGAGCAGGCCGACGAACTCGCCGGCGGTCATTCCGCCCAGCCGGTGCGCAGCCAGGAGGTTGGTGAGGTTCGACACCGGCAGTACGAGCGATGCGGTGTTCGCGAGCCAGACGGTGGCGAAGGCGAAAGGGAGCGGGGGGAGCCCGTTTGCCCGCGCGACGGCCACCACCACCGGCGTGAGTAGCACAGCCGTCGTGTCCAGCGACAGGAACGCGGTGCTCGCGGTCGCCAGCAACACCACCAGGAGCCAGAGCACGAGAGTCCGGCCCCGCGCCCACCCCGACAGCACGCCGCCGGCAACATCGAACACGCCCGCGACCGCCGCGAGCTCGGCGACGACGGTGACGGCCACCACGAACAAGAGGACCGGCCACACCCGCTCGCCGATGGCCACCGCGTCTGAGGCGGGCAGAACGCCACCGGCAACGGCGACTCCGCCCAGTGCGAGCAGTCCCACACCGACGGCGACGAGCTTCACGGCATCCATCATGATCCATTCCGGACGCCTCGAACGTGTGTCACGACCGCGCCGCGGGCTAGGCTCATAGCCGGCTCACAGCGGCCACGACGAAACCGAAAGTCGGGACCACGCTTCCCGGCACGACGACGACACGACGAAACGAGTACGAATGCGCGCCAAGACCACTCTCGCCCTCGCCCTGATCGGCGGCCTCTCTGTGGCAACACTCACGGGATGCGCGGGGGAGCAGTCCGTCGCCGACGCCTGCAGCACCGCACAGACGGTCGTCGCCGATCTGCAGGCCGACCTCGCCACCGTGTCCGCCGATGCGACCGCCGGCGACTTCACGAAGGTGACCGCGACCTTCGACAAGCTCGAAAGCAAGCTCGACGAGGCGGCCGGTTCGGTGAGCAACGGGGAAGTCAAGACGGCGTTGTCGAACCTGTCCACCAGCGTCGCTGACTTCAACGGCCTGTTCGACGGCCTGGAGGACGGCGACCTCGAAGGCCTGTCCGGGAAGGTCGACGAGTTCCAGACGGCCGCCACGGGCGTTCAGGACGCCGGCCTGAAGCTCGACGAGCTCTGCACACAGTGACGGTGCGCGCTGCGGGGGCGCCCATCGCCTCCGCAGCGCACCGATAGACTGCTCGGATGGAACTGCTTCGGAACGCACTCAGCGTCGAGGCATGCGCGCGCGGGCAGCGAACGCTTCGGGCCTGAGCGGGCGGAGCGCGTCGTGCGCTCGAAGCTGAGTAGCCTTGATTCGAGCCACTATCTGGAGAGAGTTCCCGTGACTGACCTCACCCCGCCGTCGGACGTGTCGTATCCCGCCGACGGCTTCACCCTGTTTCCCGATCGCTCCGTGATCGCCCTGCGCGTCAACGGTGACCTCGCCGACCTCGCGACCGTGGTCACCGCAGCCGATGAGGTCGAACCGGTGACCATCGGCAGCGCGGACGGCCTTGCGATCCTGCGACATTCGACCGCACACGTTCTCGCTCAGGCCGTACAGCGCGTGCGCCCGCAGGCCAACCTCGGCATCGGCCCGCCGATCGTCGACGGCTTCTACTACGACTTCGGAGTGGACGAGCCGTTCACGCCCGAAGACCTCAAGGCCATCAAGAAGGAGATGGAGCGCATCGTCCGCGAGGGACAGCGCTTCGTCCGCCGCGTCGTCTCCGACGAGGAAGCCCGCGCAGAGCTCGCGCACGAGCCGTTCAAGCTCGAGCTGATCGGGCTCAAGGGCGGGTCCAAGGAGGCAGCCGAAGGCGCGTCGGTCGAGGTCGGCGCCGGAGAGCTCACGATCTACGACAATGTCACCCGCGACGGTGAAACCGCGTGGAAGGACCTGTGCCGCGGACCTCACGTGCCGTCGACGCGGCTCGTGGGCAACGGCTGGGATCTCACCCGCATCGCGGGCGCATACTGGCGTGGGAGCGAGAAGAACCCGCAACTCCAGCGGATCTACGGAACCGCGTGGCCGACCAAAGACGAGCTCCGCGCGTACCAGCACCGCCTCGAGGAAGCCGCCAAGCGCGATCACCGCAAGCTCGGCAAGGAGCTCGACCTGTTCTCGTTCCCGGACGAGATCGGGTCGGGTCTGAGCGTCTGGCACCCTCGCGGAGGCATCGTGCGCGGCGAGATGGAGCAGCACGCTCGTCGGCGTCACATCGAGGGCGGTTACACCTACGTGTACACCCCGCACATCTCCAAGGAAGACCTGTTCATCACCTCGAACCACCTGGTGACCTACCGGGACGGCATGTTCCCGCCCATCCGTATGGACGAGGAGCGCGACGCAGAGGGCACGGTCACCAAGGCGGGGCAGGACTACTACCTGAAGCCGATGAACTGCCCGATGCACATCCTGATCTTCAAGGAGCGCGCGCGCAGCTATCGCGATCTTCCGCTGCGCTTCGCGGAGAACGGGACCGTGTACCGAAACGAGCTCTCCGGTGCCCTGCACGGTCTCACCCGCGTCCGCGGCTTCACCCAGGACGACTCGCACCTGTTCGTGACCCCCGACCAGCTCGAGGCCGAGGCGACCCGTGTGCTCGAGTTCGTCATCTCGATGCTGCGCGACTTCGGACTCGACGACTTCGAGCTCGAGCTGTCGATGCGCGACGACGAGAAGGAGAAGTGGATCGGCAGCGACGAGTTCTGGGACTACTCGACCGATGCGCTGCGTAACGTGGCAATGGCGAGCGGACTCAAGCTCACCGAGGTGCCGGGCGAGGCCGCCTTCTACGGCCCGAAGATCGACCTGAAGACCAAGGATGCCATCGGTCGTACCTGGCAGCTGTCCACCGTGCAGGTCGACCCGAACCTTCCGGAACGCTTCGGCCTGGAGTACACCGGTCCGGACGGGGAAAAGCACCGCCCGATCATGATCCACCGTGCATTGTTCGGCTCGATCGAGCGCTTCTTCGCGATCCTACTGGAGCACTATGCGGGCGCGTTCCCCGTATGGCTCTCACCCGTGCAAGCGGTCGGCATCCCTGTCGCCGAGGAGTTCGGCGCCTACCTGGACGAGATCATCGCTCGACTGCGCGCCGCGGGCGTACGTGCCGAGGTCGACCACTCCGACGACCGGATGCAGAAGAAGATCCGCACCCACACCACGCAGAAAGTTCCCCTGCAGCTGATCGCGGGGGAGCAGGACCGCAGCGCGGGCACGGTCTCCTTCCGGTTCCGTGACGGTTCCCAGACCAACGGCATCCCCGTCGACGAGGCGATCGATCGCATCGTGACCGCCATCGCGCAGCACACGCTCGTCAACACGGCCGAAGACCTGGCATGACGAGGGGTTCGGGCCTCGAGGACGCCGCGCACCTGGCGGGCGTTCCCGATGAGTTCCAGAGGTTGTGGACCCCGCACCGGATGGCCTACATCCAGGCGGGACCGGAACCGTTGCGGGAAGAGTGCCCCTTCTGCGCGGCACCGAGCCGCACGGATGAAGACGGCCTGATCGTCGCGCGCGGGCACAGTGCCTATGTGCTTCTCAACCTGTTCCCGTACAACTCGGGCCACCTCCTCGTCTGCCCCTACCGTCACATCGCGACGTACGACCAGGCGACGACGGAAGAGGTGGCGGAGATCGGCGCGCTCACCCAGACGGCCATGCGCGTGCTGACATCGGTGTCGCGGTGCGATGGATTCAACATCGGCATGAATCAGGGTCGGGTAGCCGGCGCGGGTGTCGACGGCCACCTGCACCAGCATGTCGTGCCGCGCTGGGCAACGGACGCGAACTTCTTCCCGATCATCGCCAAGACCAAGGCTCTTCCACAGTTGCTCGGCGAGGTGCGTTCCGCGGTCGCGGAGGCCTGGCCGGGCCGGGGATAGTTTCGGCAGACGTTCCGTCGCCGCGTTAGCGTGGCCGGGTCGAAAGGGTCCTCACGATGCCGCACCCCCACCTCCGGTGGCTCACCGCTTCCGTCGTCGTGCTCGCCGCTGCGGGGATGAGTGGCTGCACCCCCGTCGACAGCTCACCGCCACCCGCTCCGTCAGCAACCTCACCGGTGGCCGTCGCCTCTCCGTCGGTACCCCCGGCGCCGACCGACTCCGCAGATGCCCTCGCGGAACGCGATCGATTCATGGCTGAACAGCAGCTCCCGACCGACGGCAGCGATCTGGTGGCCGTCACCGACGCGCAGAAGGAGTTCATCGCCGAGCAGCGCGCCTACGTCGAGTCGCAGGGAGCCGAGTGGACGTCGCAGCACGAGTCGGTCTACCTCGCCCTCGCCGCCGATGCCTGCGAGACCTCCATCCTGAACGGGCACGAGATCGATGCGACACGCTTTTCCCTCCATGTCCAGAGCTCGCCGCTGTTCCGAGCCCTGCTGGAGGGCGTGAGCGCCGACGCCGTGGCGGCAGGCGAGGAGAACGTGGCCTCCGTCATGGTGTTCGGCACCGGATTCCTCTGCCCCGAAGACGCGCCGCAGTGGGAAGCGGCCTTCCGCGAGCTGTACGGCTGAGCGTTCAGCGGACCCGGTAGACCTCGAACTGCATCCGCGGGTGCGCGTAGGCCTCCTGCGCCTCGACGAGCTGCAACTCGCGCTGGCCGGAATCGTAGGTGAGCTGCAACAGGTCGAACACGCTCGACGTGGTGCGCGCGAGCGCAAGAGCGGCATCGCCGGTCGCCCGATAGTGCGCGGTGAACAGTGCGGCCGTGACGTCGCCAGAGCCGTTGGCTTTCATGGGGATGCGAGGAGTCCGCACGATCCACGCGCCTTCACCGGTGACCGCCAGCATCTCGATGGTGCCTTCGGGCGCATCGGGGCGCTCCACGCTGGTGACCAGAACCGTCGCCGGTCCCATCTCCCGGGCGGCGTCGACCGCGTCCAATGTCGAGGCCAGGTCGCGGGGCTCGGTTCCTGTAAGAAACCCGAGCTCGAACTGATTGGGCGTGATGAGGTCGGCCGCCGGCACCACCCGCTCGCGCAGGAGGACGGGGATCGCGGGGGCGACGAAGCATCCGCTCTTGGCGTTGCCCATCACGGGGTCGCAGGCATACACGGCGGCCGGGTTGGCTGCCCTCACCCGCGCGACCGCGTCGAGGATCACATCGGCAATGCCCTCGCCGCCCTGATATCCCGATAGCACCACATCGATCTCGCCGAGAACGCCTCTCTCCTCGATTCCCGTGATCACGTCGCGCACGTCGTCGGGACTGATGAGCGGCCCGCGCCATGCCCCGTATCCGGTGTGGTTGGAGAAGTTCACGGTGTAGACCGGGAGCACGTCCACCCCGATGCGCTGCAGGGGGAAGACGGCTGCGGAGTTGCCGACGTGGCCGTAAGCGACGGCGGACTGGATGGACAGGATCTTCACCGGTCGATCATCCCACCCTTCACCTGGACTGAGCGCACCGAGGCGACGAGATCGGCGGCCAGCCGCCGCATGTCCTCGTCGGGAAGGTCGTGAACCGTGAGGCGCAGATGATGCGCGGCCGCGGAGTCGACCAGGACGAACTCCTCGCCTGATCGCGCCAGCCATCCGCGACGCATCAGATGCGCTGTCACCTCGCGTGCAGGACAGGGCAGTCGAACCCAGAGGTTGAGGCCGTCGCCGGCATCTGCGGGCAGGCCCGCATCCGTGAGGTGGGAGGCGAAAGCCCGATTGCGGTCGGCGTAGTGTGAGCGGGCCCGTCCGACAGCGTCGCGCACGCGCCCGTCGCCCAGGAGTTCGAGCACGAGCCGTTGCAGCAGGTGACTCACCCAGGTCGTCCCCGGGCTCAGTCGCATCGCCAGCCGCTCGGCGGTCTCGACATCCGATGCCGTGACGGCCAAGCACATGTCCGGTCCGAGGAACTTCGACACCGACCGCACGAGGGCCCACCGACGATGCTCCGGACCAATCAGCGAGAAGTAGGGCTGCGAGGACAACAACGAGAAATGGTCGTCTTCGATGACAAGCACGTACGGATGGTCGGCCAACACCTCACGCAAGCCCGCCGCGCGCGCCGGGCTGAGGCTCGCGCCGGTCGGGTTCTGGGCCCGTGGCGTGCACACGACGGCGCGTACTCCGGCATCCAGTGCGCCGCGCAGACCATCGACGGTCATCCCCTCGGCATCGACGGGCACCGCCACCGGACGGTATCCGCCCAGGCGCACCGTGTTGAGGCTGGACAGGAAGCAGGGATCCTCCAGCGCGACGGCGTCATCGCGGGTGAGGGCCTGGGCCAACAGACGATCGATGGCGTCCGACGCCCCGCTGGTGATGGTGAGCCTGAAGTCTCGTGCGTCGCCGACCGCCTCGGTCATCCAGGCGGTCGCCCAGGCCTCGAGCCCGCGGTCGATCACCGGCTCCCCGTAGAGCACCGGACGCCCTGCAGCCGCGGCGAGCGCCGCAGAGATGTCGGGGATGAGACCGGGGTCGGGGTTTCCCGTTCCGATGTCGCGTAGCACGGAGTCAGCGGCGAATCCCTCCTGCGCGACGGGAGCGTGACCGGCGACGATCGTTCCGCCGCGGCCGCGGGTGACGACCGTGCCCGCCCGCGTGAGGTGCCGGTAGGCGGCGACGACCGTGTTGCGATTGACGCCGAGACGCTCCGCGAGGGCGCGCACAGGCGGAAGCGCGTCGCCCGCTCTCAGTTCTCCGCGCTCCTGGAGCATCCGCACACTGGCGGCGATCTCTGAGGCCGATCCGCCGGTGATCTCGCGGGGGGAATCCATCGTCGAAGTCTACGTGTCCGGACATGCTAGGTTTTGGCCTAGGTCAATCAGGCTGCCGGAATCGTCGAAGGGACGACCATGACCACGACAGGCTCCTCGCGCGTCAAGCGCGGTCTCGCGGAGATGCTCAAAGGGGGTGTGATCATGGATGTGGTCACTCCCGATCAGGCCAAGATCGCCGAGGATGCTGGAGCCGTGGCCGTCATGGCGCTCGAGCGCGTGCCGGCCGACATCCGCGCGCAGGGCGGCGTGTCGCGGATGAGCGATCCCGACATGATCGACGGCATCATCGAGGCGGTCTCGATCCCTGTGATGGCCAAGGCACGCATCGGACACTTCGTCGAAGCCCAGGTGCTGCAGCAGCTCGGTGTGGACTACATCGACGAGTCAGAGGTCCTCTCGCCCGCCGACTACGTGAATCACATCGACAAGTGGAAGTTCACCGTTCCCTTCGTGTGCGGTGCGACCCACCTCGGCGAGGCGCTCCGTCGCATCACCGAGGGTGCGGCGATGATCCGCTCCAAGGGCGAGGCCGGCACCGGCGACGTGTCGGAGGCCACCAAGCACATCCGCAAGATCACGAGTGAGATCAACCAGCTGCGGTCGATGTCCAAGGACGAGCTCTACGTCGCGGCCAAGGAACTGCAGGCGCCCTACGAGCTGGTTGCGGAAGTCGCTGAGACCGGGACGCTCCCCGTGGTGCTGTTCGTCGCGGGCGGCGTCGCCACCCCCGCCGATGCAGCGATGATGATGCAGATGGGGGCGGACGGGGTGTTCGTCGGCTCCGGCATCTTCAAGAGCGGCAACCCCGCCCAGCGGGCCGCCGCCATCGTGAAGGCGACGACGTTCTTCGACGACCCGCAGGTGATCGCCGATGTGTCTCGCGGACTCGGCGAGGCGATGGTCGGCATCAATGTCGCAGACCTTCCGGCACCGCACCGACTCGCCGACCGTGGGTGGTAACAGTCCGCGGATCGGCGTGCTCGCGCTTCAGGGTGATGTGCGCGAGCACGTCCGCTCGCTACGAGCGTTGGGCGCCGACCCCCTCCCGGTGCGACGCCCCGAGGAGCTGAGGATGCTCGAGGGCCTCGTCCTTCCGGGTGGCGAGTCCAGCGTGATCGACAAGCTCGCCCGCGCCTTCGGCCTGCACGACCCGATTCGCGACGCCGTGCGTGAGGGATTGCCCGTGTACGGCACGTGCGCCGGCATGATCCTTCTCGCCGATCGCATCGTCGACGGCATCGAAGGCCAGCAGACCTTCGGCGGCCTCGACATCACCGTCCAGCGGAACGCATTCGGGAGCCAGGGGGAGTCGTTCGAGACCGACCTGACCGTCTCGGCGGTCGGTGCCCCCGACATGCGCGCGATCTTCATCCGTGCGCCCCTCGTGATCGAGACCGGACCTGCGGTGGAGGTGCTCGCCCGCCTCGACGACGGCCGCGTTGTCGCGGTTCGCCAGGGCGCTCTCGTGGCCACCGCCTTCCATCCGGAGGTCTCCGGCGACCTCCGGATGCATCGACTGTTCCTGGACACCGTGGCCGCTAGGTGCTGACTCCCGAACCGTCGAGCAACTCCCTCAACCAATCCAGCGTCGTCCGGGCCTGGGCCGCCTGAAACGCTCTCAGGGTCGGGATGCTGGGAGGATGCGGTTGCCGACTCGCCCAGATCAGGCGGCCGGCCCACCCTGAGACGATGACCCGAAGATCGTCGCGCGGCACGACGTGCGCCAGCGGCGACCGCGCGAATACCTCGCCCGCACGCGGGCCGATATCGAGGCTCACCGTCGGCGCGAAGAACGCGAGGTCGAGCCACGGAGCCCCCGCACCGGCGTGGGGCCAGTCAAGAAGGTGCACCCGCCCCAGCCGGTCGACCAGCAGGTTGTCGTTGCGTAGATCGAAGTGCACCAGCGATTCGCCCGCCGCCGCCTCTTCCGTCCGCGAGCCCTCCCAGCCGGCGAACTCATCGACATGGGGGAGAAGCCAGTGCGGCACCCCGGAGAAGTCACCCGTCGCCCGCATCGACCGCCATCCGTTCAGCATGTCGGCGACGACCGACCCCACCGGCTCCGCTTCGGGAGGCGCGAGGACGTGGCTCAGCTCGGCCTGAGCCTGGAGTACCCGCGAGAGGTCCTCCTCGCTCCACGGCGAACCGGGGTGGCGTCCGTCGATCGCTTCCATCCCCAGCACGACCCAGGTCTCCCACTCGAACGACCACAAGGGTCGAGGCGCCAGTCCAGTGGGCAGCCATCGTCCGTTACGAGCTTCTCTCCGATGCAGCGCCGCCGTCTCCGCATTGGTCGCCCCATCGCCAGCCTTCACGAAGATGCGTCGCCCGTCCAGCAGATCCAGCACGCCGGCAAAGCCCGCGCTGAACCCGGTCGACGATGCTCGAGCCTCGCGCACCGGCGAACCGGACCGCTCGACGATCTCCGCACGCAGCGGGAGGGGAAGCCCCTCCCAACGGAGACGATTGGTGGCCTTCGGTGCTCCCGCCGTCATGCCTCATATGCTTCCACGGCGGATGGACCGTCTCGGCCGCCGGTAAGATCTTCCTCATGTCCGGCCACTCCAAGTGGGCGACGACCAAGCACAAGAAAGCCGTCATCGACGCGCGCCGTGCCAAGTCGTTCGCCAAACTCATCAAGAACATCGAAGTCGCGGCCAAGCTCGGCGGCGCCGACCTCTCCGGCAACCCCACGCTCTACGACGCGGTGCAGAAGGCCAAGAAGACGTCGGTCCCGAACGACAACATCGACCGCGCCATCAAGCGCGGTGCCGGTATCGGCGGCGAGGCCGTCGAGTACACCACGATCATCTACGAGGGGTACGGTCCCAACGGCGTGGCTCTCATGATCGAGTGTCTGACCGACAACAAGAATCGCGCTGCCGCCGAAGTGCGTACCGCACTCACGCGCAACGGCGGCACCCTGGCTGATCCCGGTTCGGTCGCCTACAACTTCCACCGCAAAGGCGTGTTGGTGGTCTCCGGGGACGGGGTCAGCGAGGACGACGTGATGCTCGCCGCGCTCGACGCCGGCGCGGAGGAGATCGAACCCCACGCACAGGGTTTCGAGGTCATCACCGATCCGTCCGATTTGGTCGCGGTGCGCACCGCCGTGCAGGAGGCGGGGCTCGACTACGAGTCGGCCGACGTCGAGTTCGTTCCATCGCTCAAGGTGGAGATCGATGCCGACACGGCTCGCAAGGTCTTCCGTCTCATCGATGCGCTCGAAGACAGCGACGACGTGCAGAACGTCTTCAGCAACTTCGACCTGAGCCCCGAGGTGCAAGCCGAGCTCGAATCCGACGAGTGACCCTGCGGGCGCGCCTGAGCGGCCTCTCACTCTACGGCGCGTAGCGTTGCCGACATGGCTTCTGCGCTGCGCGTGCTCGGCATCGACCCCGGCCTCACGCGATGCGGTGTGGGCGTCGTTGACGTTCGTGCGGATCGTTCGGCCTCGCTCGTGCACGTGGGAGTGGTCCGCAGCGACTCCGATCGCCCGATTCACGAGCGTCTTGCGGCCATTGCGACCGGCTTGCGGGAGGTCGTCGACACTCTCGCGCCTGATGTTGTCGCTGTAGAACGCGTCTTCGCGCAGCACAACCGTCAGACGGTGATGGGAACCGCCCAAGCCAGTGGGATTGCGTTGCTGGTGGCGGGGGAGCGCGGCCTTCCCGCCGCCACGCACACGCCCTCCGAAGTGAAGGCCGCCATCACCGGGTACGGGTCCGCCGACAAACGTCAGGTGCAGACGATGGTGGCGCGGGTGCTCCGCCTCGACGCCTTGCCGCAGCCGGCCGACGCCGCGGACGCGTTGGCGATCGCCCTGTGCCACGCCTGGCGTCGGGGGAGCGCGGGAGCAGGAGAAGCCGCAGGAACCCTCACGCCGGCACAGCGGGCGTGGGCCGACGCCGAACGGCTCGCCCGTCGCTGAGACCGGCCCGCGGGCGCGTGTCGCTCGAACAAAAGTGCGAACGACGCCTAGGCTGACACCATGATCTCCTCCCTGCGCGGCCGGCTCCTCCATGTGGACGCGGAAAGCCTCGTGCTCGACGTCGGCGGCGTCGGCTACGCCGTGGCGGTGACGCCGCAGCTGGCCCGCGAGTTCCACCTGGGCGATGACATCACGCTCCACACGACGTTGATCGTCCGGGAAGACGCGCTATCGCTCTACGGCTTCCGCGATCGCGCGGAGCTTGCCGTGTTCAGTCACCTGCTCAGCGTCTCCGGTGTCGGCCCCAAGTCGGCGATCGGAGTGTTGTCTTCGCTGACGGTGGACCAGATCGCCGACGCCGTCGCCACCGAAGACGATGCCCCGTTCCGGCGGGTGTCGGGTATCGGACCCAAGACGGCGAAACTCATCGTCGTCCAATTGGCCGGCAAGCTGACCGCATCGACCGGTTCGTCTTCGTCCGGCGCGGCCTCCTCGGGCGTCAGCGCTCAGGTGGTCGCCGCCCTCACCGCGCTGGGCTGGAACGAGCGCGTCGCCTCCGAGGCGGTGACGGCCGTCGTCGCCGCCGCCACGCCGGGCGAGACCGCCTCAGTGCCTGTCCTGCTCAAGAGCGCCCTCGCCCACCTGGGTCCGGCACGCAAGGAGACGACCCGTGGATGACGCCCGCGATCGCGCGCAGCCGGAGGATGAGACCGAACTGGCCGTCGAGGGAGCTCTGCGACCCCTGTCACTGGCTGAGTTCGTCGGTCAGCAGAAGGTTCGCGGGCAACTCCAACTGCTGCTCGACGCCGCGCGCATCCAGCAACGACCACCGGATCACATCCTGCTGTCGGGCCCTCCGGGGCTCGGCAAGACCACTCTGGCGATGATCGTCGCGCACGAAAGCGAGCGCCCGCTGCGGATGTCCAGTGGTCCGGCGATCCAGCACGCCGGCGACCTTGCCGCGCTTCTGTCGAGCCTCGTGCCCGGTGAAGTGCTCTTCATCGACGAGATCCACCGCATGGCGCGCTCTGCGGAGGAGATGCTGTACCTCGCCATGGAGGACTTCCGGATCGACATCATGGTCGGCAAGGGAGCGGGAGCCACCAGCATCCCGCTGGATCTGGCCCCGTTCACACTCATCGGCGCCACCACGCGATCGGGACTCCTGCCGAATCCGCTGCGAGACCGCTTCGGCTTCACGGCACACCTCGAGTACTACGAGCCGCACGAGTTGGAGCGGGTGGTCGACCGCTCCGCCGGCATGCTCGGAGTCGATGTCCCCGAGCCGGCCCGCGCCGAGATCGCCCGACGGTCTCGCGGGACGCCCCGAATCGCCAACCGCCTGCTGCGCCGCGTGCGCGACTACGTCATCGTTCATGGCGGAGGCGGCGCGACAGGCGGCGGCACGGCCCGCGAGAGCGACGTCGCCGCAGCCCTCGAGCTGTACGACGTGGATGCCATCGGTCTCGACCGTCTCGACCGCGCCGTGCTCGACGCCGTGATCCGCCGGTTCCGTGGGGGACCGGTCGGGCTGAACACGCTCGCCGTCACCGTCGGAGAGGAGGCGGAGACGATCGAGTCGGTGGTCGAGCCGTACCTCGTGCGGATCGGGTTCCTCGGGCGTACGCCGCGTGGACGGATCGCCACCCCCGAGGCGTACGCGCACCTGAGGGTGCCGCATGCCGACGAGGCCCTGAGAATCGATGACCTATAATCGCTGAAGGCTCTCGCCGACCTCTTCATTTGTCGCACTCTGCGACGAGCACCCGTGAAAGGCGCACTCACCTTCATGTTCTTCGCATCGACGCAGACACCCACGCCCACCGATCCGGTGACCGGCTTCTTCGCCCAGTACGGACTCCTGCTCGTCCTGCTCGCGCTGATCATCTTCATGTTCTGGAGCTCGCGCCGCCGCGCTCAGCGCATGAAGGCCGAGCAGGAAGCCAAGCAGCGGGCGATGGTGCCCGGGGTGAAGGTGCTGCTGCAGGGAGGGCTCTACGGGACGCTCGTCGAGTTCGACGGCGAGGATCTGTCCAAGCCGGCCTTCGTCGAGCTGGCACCCGGCGTACAGATCGAGGTCCACAGCCAGGCGATCCTTCGGGTCGTCGAGCCCGAGGAGCCGACGCTCACCGAAGACGACTACATCGAATCGGACGAGCCGGTCGCCCCGTCGCTCACCGACGACGTCGCAGACACCACTCCCGACGCGGACGACAAGCCCAAGGCCTGATTCTCCCTTCGTTTACGAGAAAGACTTTCCGTGGCTGCACCCACTCCCGTCAGACATGCCTGGCGCGCACTCACCAGCCTGGTCGTGCTGACTGCCCTCCTCTTCGGGATCAACGCCCTCGGCGTGTTCGCGTTCACCGACTCGGAGGGCAACCCGGCGAGCTCGTGGGCGCCGGAGCTCGCCCTCGACCTGCAGGGGGGAACGCAGATCATCCTGGAGGCGAAGACGCCCGACGGCACCCAGCCCTCGCCCGAGCAGATGGAGCAGGCGGCCTCGATCATCCGTCAGCGCGTCGATGCTTCCGGCGTGGGCGAAGCCGACATCACGACGCAGGCCGGGAACCAGATCGTCGTGCAAATCCCCGGGCAAGCCGACGAGGAGACCCGCAACCGCATCGAAGCGTCGGCCCAACTGCAGCTGCGTGCCGTGCTCTACACGGGTTCGCCGGCCACCTCGTTCGTCGGCGAGGACGGTACTGAGACGCCGTACCCGTCCCCGGCCGCGACCCTCAACGCCACCCCGACTCCTGCGCCCACCGACGGCAGCGATCCGAGCTGGCTGACGGAGGCGCTCCTCGCGAAGTTTGCGGCCTACGACTGCGCCGATCAGGCCAACGACCCGGCGAACGAGCCCGTCGACCAACCGCTGATCACGTGTGAGCGGGACGGCACGGCGAAGTACATCCTCGGGCCGGTAGAACTCGACGGCTCGTCGATCTCCGACGCCACCAACGGGTTGAACACCCAGACCAACCAGTGGGCCGTGAACATCGTCTTCGACGGCAACGGCACCGACGTCTTCGGAAAGATCAGTCAGCGCCTCTACGGCGAGACCTCGCCGCGCAATCAGTTCGCGTTCGTGCTCGACGGAACCGTGCTGTCCGCGCCGTCGATGAACGCGGTCATCCTCGACGGCAAGCCGCAGATCACCGGAAGCTTCGACCAGGAGACCTCGAAGGTTCTGGCCGACCAGCTCAAGTACGGTGCTCTCCCGCTGAGCTTCGAGGTCCAGAGCTCCAACTCGATCTCCGCGACTCTCGGTTCCCAGCAGCTGCAGATCGGCCTGATCGCCGGACTCATCGGTCTGGCTCTCGTCGCGATCTATTCGCTGGTGGTCTACCGCGCCCTCGGCTTCGTGATCATCGCCTCGCTCGTGGTGATGGGTGTGTTGACCTACATCACGTTGTGCATCCTTGCCTGGCGCATGGGTTTCCGGCTCTCGCTCGCCGGTGTCGCGGGCCTGATCGTGACCATCGGCTTCACAGCGGACTCGTTCATCGTGTACTTCGAGAGAATCCGAGACGAGCTGCGTGACGGCAAGTCGATCACCAGCGCCGTCGAAGACGGCTGGGCCCGCGCCAAGCGGACGATCTACATCTCCAAGTCGATCAACGTCCTCGCCGCCGTGGTGCTCTACATCCTGGCCGATGCCACCGTGAAGGGCTTCGCCTTCACGCTCGGCCTGACCACCTTGATCGACATCCTGATCTTCATCTGGTTCACCCACCCCGTGCTGCAGCTGCTCGCCCGTACCCGCTTCTTCGGTGGGGGACACCCCCTGTCGGGGCTGGACCCCGAAGCCCTCGGCGCGGTCTATCGCGGGCGCGCGCAGTTCCGTGCCCCGGTCGAGTCTTCGGCGAAGAGCGCTGCTCAACGCCGGGCGTCGCGTTCCCGAGGCGAGGCCGAGAGGCGCCAGACGATCGCCGAGCGCAAGCTCGCTCAACAGAGCACCGATAGCCGCTCGACGACGGAGGGAGACGACTGATGCGCTCCATGAACGAGTTCGGTAACGACCTCTACACCGGCAAGCTCTCCTTCCCCTTCGTCGGACGGCGTCGGCTGTGGTTCATCATCGCCGCCGTCCTGGTGATCGGTGCGGCCCTGGTTCCGGTGTTCCGCCCCATCCAGTTCTCGATCGAGTTCACGGGCGGATCGCAGTTCACCGTGAACAACGTGACAGAGCCCGATCAGACGCTGGCAACCGCCGCCGTACAGTCGGTCGTCGCGGGCGCCACGACCAAGGTGACGACCATCGGCGAGACCGCCGTGCGCGTGCAGACCGATCAGATGACAGATGCCGAGACCCGCGAGGTCACGACCGCGCTGGCCACGGCGTACAACGTGGCCGAGAACGAAGTCAGCTCCTCGTTCATCGGACCCAGCTGGGGGCAGGACGTCACCCGCCAATCGCTGTGGGGGCTCGCGATCTTCCTCGCACTGACCTTCCTCATCCTGGCGATCTACTTCCGCACCTGGAAGATGTCGGTCGCCGCGATCATCGGCCTCGTCGACGTGCTCGTGATCACCGTGGGCATCTACGCCGTGTTCGGATTCGAGATCTCTCCGGCAGCCGTCATCGGCTTCCTGACGATCCTGTCGTACTCGCTCTACGACACGACGGTCGTCTTCGACAAGATCCGAGAGAACACCCGCGAAGACGGGGAGAAGTCCGCCCGCACCTTCGGGGAGTCGGTGAACCTGGCGGTCAACCAGACGCTGGTCCGCTCCATCAACACAACCGTCGTGGCTGCCCTCCCCACCGGGGCCATCCTGTTCATCGGAGCGCTCTGGCTCGGTGCACAGACCCTGACCGACATCTCGCTGTCGATCTTCGTCGGCACCATCGTCGCCGCTTATTCGACGTTGTTCGTCGCCGCGCCGCTGTTCTCGCTGATGCGAGAGAACGAGCCGGAGCTGAAGGAGCGCGACGCGCGCGTGCTGGCCGCCCGCGAGAAGGCACTGGCAGAGGTCTGACCCCCCGCCACGGGCGTAGGATTGACAGATTCTGAAGCGACGGAGGTGACCCGATGACCGACATCGCCTCGTCGTCGGCGCCCGCTCCGCAACCCAGCTCCCTGCGCCGACTCGTTCCGAGGCTCTTCTCTCGCGCCACGACGAGAAACGGCGTCGAACAGCTCGTCCGGACCGTGCGCACGCACCATCCGAAGGGCGATGTCGCGATCATCGAGCGCGCGTATCGGGTGGCCGCGCAGGCACATTCCGCACAGAAGCGTCAGAGCGGTGAGCCCTACATCACCCACCCGCTGGCGGTCGCACAGATCCTCGCCGATCTCGGTCTAGGTCCGCGGGCGATCGCCGCGGCCCTCCTTCACGACACCGTCGAGGACACCGACTACAGCCTCGATCAGCTGCGCTCGGAGTTCGGCGACGAGGTCGCGATGCTCGTGGACGGCGTCACCAAGCTCGACAAGGTCAAGTACGGCGACGCGGCACAGTCGGAAACCGTCCGCAAGATGATCGTCGCGATGTCCAAAGACATCCGGGTTCTGCTCATCAAGTTGGCCGACCGCCTGCACAACGCCCGCACGTGGGGTTTCGTGCCGCCGGAGAAGGCCGCCAAGAAAGCCACCGAGACTCTCGAGATCTACGCACCGCTGGCGCATCGCCTCGGTATCCAGGCCATCAAGAGCGAGCTGGAGGACCTGTCCTTCGCCGTGCTCCATCCCAAGCTGTATGTCGAGATCGACAGCCTGGTGAAGCAGCGCACTCCGCAGCGCGAACAATACGTGCAGACGGTGATCGAGGCGGTCGAGGCGGACCTGCGTGACCTCCGCATCCGCGGGCGGATCATGGGTCGCCCGAAGCAGCTGTACTCGGTGTACCAGAAGATGGTGGTGCGCGGCCGCGAGTTCGACGACATCTACGATCTGATCGGCATCCGCGTTCTCGTAGGCACCGTGCGCGACTGCTACGCCGTCCTCGGAGCGATACATGCGCGCTGGACACCGCTCCCGGGCCGTTTCAAGGATTACATCGCGACCCCGAAGTTCAACCTCTATCAGTCGCTGCACACCACCGTGATCGGCCCCGGTGGGCGCACCGTCGAGATCCAGATCCGCACCAACGAGATGCACCAGCAAGCGGAGTACGGTGTCGCCGCTCACTGGAAGTACAAGGAGCGCGTCAACGGCGGCAAGAGCGACGAGAAGTCTGTCGACACCGACATGGCGTGGCTCGCCCACATCTCCGACTGGCAGGCCGAGACGGCCGATCCTGGCGAGTTCCTCGATTCGCTGCGGTTCGAGATCGGCGCGAAAGAGGTGTACGTCTTCACACCGAAGGGCCGGGTCATCGGCCTGCCGGCGGGGGGAACCCCGGTCGACTTCGCGTACGCCGTGCACACCGAGGTCGGTCATCGCACGATGGGCGCCAAGGTCAACGGACGCCTCGTTCCGCTCGAGTCCGAACTGCATTCGGGTGACGTCGTCGAGGTCTTCACCTCGAAGAATCCCGACGCCGGGCCGAGCCAGGACTGGCTGGGCTTCGTCAAGTCGACCCGAGCGCGCAGCAAGATCCGCGGCTGGTTCACGAAGGAACGGCGCGAAGAGGCCGTCGATCAGGGGAAGGACGCCATCGCGCGTGCGATGCGGCGGCAGAATCTGCCCCTGCAGCGCCTGATGAATCAGGACTCGTTCACCGAGGTCGCCCACCAACTCCGCTACGAGGACGTCACGGCTCTCTACGCCGCGGTGGGCGAGGGTCACGTGTCCACGCAGTCGGTCATCGAGAAGGTCACGGCGCTCGTCGGAGCGCAGGAGGACACCTCGACGGGCCCGATCGATCTGCCGGCGGTCGGTCGATCGCGTGCGCCCCGCGGCGGCGACTCCGGCGTGCTCGTGCGTGGGGCTCCCGACATCCTCGTCAAGTTGGCCAAGTGCTGCACCCCGGTTCCCGGTGACGACATCATCGGGTTCGTCACGCGCGGCAGCGGGGTATCGGTGCACCGATCGGACTGCACCAACGTCGCGTCGCTCAAAGACGAGCCCGACCGCATGATCGAGGTGTCGTGGGCCCCCACCACCAAGAGCGTGTTCCTCGTGCACATCCAGGTCGAAGCTCTCGACCGCTCGGGGTTGCTCAGTGACATCACGCGTGTATTGAGCGAGCACCACGTCAACATCCTGTCGGCGTCGGTGCAGACCAACAACGACCGCCTCGCCCTCAGCCGCTACGTCTTCGAGATGGGCGATATCGTTCATCTCGACCGCGTGCTCAACGCGGTGCGGCGCATCGATGCGGTCTACGACGTGTATCGCGTCACCTCATCCTGACTGCACCGTCTTGATGACCGCTCACGCACGAATCGCGTTGCGAAGGAATGCCAGCGCGGCGCGTTTGTGATGCACCGGCCCGGCATTCTCCAGCCACTGGACACCGCTGACCGCGAGACCGGGTTGCCACCGCAGCATCGCGTGGACGACGTCGAGAGACGTGTCGTCGCGCAGGACGCGGTCGCGTAGGAGGTCGACGAGCGTCCGCGTCGGCGTGCTCACGGCGATCCCGCCGATGAACTGCGTGTCTGTCGACGGCAGGCAGAGATCGCGATAGCGAACCGTGCGATCGACCACGGCGTGGATACGCGATGGCGTGCGGCGCTGGACACTGTGGCGCGGCGGCAGGTGATCGATCGCGCCGTGCACCCATGCGGCGGACTCATGGGTGAGGGCAACCTGCGGCCCGGCGATGCTGCGCAGCGAACCGGCGCGAATCTCGGGCGTCTCGACAGCGTCGGCGGGCATGAACGCTTCGCCGATCTCCACGAGCTCGCCGTCCAGGCGTGCAGCGGCGAGTTCGGGACCGGACAAGCGGTCACCGACGTGATACAGGAAGGGAGAGCTCATCCCTCGACTCTGCCCCACGACGCTAGACGCGTCGGCGGTGCGACCCTCGATGTGGACAACCTGTGATCACCAGGGTCGGGGGAGAAGCGAGCGTCCACCGCCCAGAACTCTCAGCCGCCGAGGGCCTTCAGCCACGCGCGCCGCGCCTCCAGCGCCTCCTTGGCCTGGGCGATCCGCCGCGCATCCTTCGACGCCTCGGCCGCCTTCACGTCTTCCTCGAGCTTTGCGATCGCATCGTGCAGCTGTTGCGTCATGTCGTTCTGACGCGCCTTGGTCTCGGGGTTGTTGCTCTTCCAGTCGGCGTCCTCGCGAGCCTTGACGGCCTGCTCGACCCGCCGCAGTTCGTCATCGAGACCGCGCTCCGCGTCGCGGGGGAAGATCCGACCGATGTCGTCCCACTGTCGCTGGATCGATGTGAGGAGCGCACGAGCCTTCGCCGTGTCCTTCTCCTTGGCGACCGCAGCCGCCTCGACCAGCAGAGCCTTCTTGGCGGCGATCTTCTCCTTCGACGCTTCTGCGTCGGCCTGCTCGCGTTCCGCACGAGCACCGTAGAGCGCGTCTCCGGCAGCCTTGAACCGCGCCCAGAGGGCGTCGTCGGCCTTCTTTCCGGCGCGGCCGGCGGCCTTCCACTGGTCCAGGAGCGCACGGTACGCACCGATGCCGTCCTCACCCTGCGGAGCGAGCGCCTCCGCGCGAGCGACCAGCGCGGATTTCGCGTCGCGCGCAGCCTTGTGCGTCTCATCGAGGCTCGCGTAGAACTCGCGACGGTGCTTGTCGACGACCGCACGCGCATCGCGGAATCGCTTCCACAGCTGCCCGCCCGTCGACTTGGGCAGTCGCGGTCCGTTCGCTTGGTGCGCCTGCCACCGGTCGAACAGGTCGGTGACCTCGGCCGAGGTCTGCTTCCACTGGATCGATCGGGGATCACGTGCGGCGATGGCCTCGATCTGCTCGACCAAGGAAGTCCGTTCAGCGATCGCCGCATCGACGGCTTCCCGATGGGCCTGCGCCTCTTCGGCGGTGGCCTCGCTCAGCGTCGCATCGAGAGCATCCAGGCGCGCCTGAAGGGCTGCGATGTCGCCCACCGCCGATGCGCCCACGACGCGCTCTCGCACCGCTCTCAGGGTGCTGCGGAGCTCTGCTGCCGACGCGCCCCCACGACGGTGTCGAGCCTCCAGGAGAGTGACCTCGCCGGCGAGATCCGCGAACTTGCGCTCGAAGTAGGCGAGTGCTTCGTCGGGCGTTCCGTCGGGGTACTGACCGACCACGCGCCACTGGTCGCCCTCGCGGACCGACACGGTGCCGTCGTCGTCGACCCGCCCCCACGGCTCCTGCGCCACACGGGCACTCGGCCGGGGCGCGGCGCCTGCCAACAGGCGCGGGCTGGGCGCCGGACGGGGGGCGGGGGTCGGGACGGCCGGCGACGCCGGAGCATCGGCGTCGGCGGTCTCGGTCGCGTCAGCCGGCTCGGTCACGTCAGCCTCGGTCGCACCAGCGGTCTCGGTCGCGTCATCCGGCGCGCTCGCATCAACGGGTTCGGTCACGTCAGCGGTTTCCGTCGCATCCACGGATTCCGTCGCCTCGGCGGCGTCGCCGGAGGGAACCGTCTCGGGCTCGGGCTGCGGTGCCTCGGGCTCGGCGAAAGCCGCCTCGGAATCGGGAGTAGCGGGATCTGCAGGAACAGAAGTCACGGGTAGCACCTCGTCGCGGCGCACGCCGCCTGGGGGTTCGGTCGGCTGCCAGCCTATAACGGCAGCGCTCGGGGCGTGGTCAGGGCGGGTGAGGGTCGCGCGGTCAGGGGGCCGGAGTGGGTGACGTCGACTCGGACGGGGTGGGAGACGGCGTCGGCGATCCGGGCGGTGTGAGCACGGGAGTCGGTGTCGACGACGGGGTGGGCGCGGGAGCGGGTTGCCCGGGACCTACGGTGTAGTAGGCCACCTGGCCACCGATGACCGCGAGGATCAGTGCGCCTCCCGCCACTCCTGCAACGAGGTTGTCGCGACGTCGGCGGCGTTCGACGCTCACCTGGAAATCCTGGCGAGCCTGGTAGAGGCGGGCGCGTTCGCGAGACTCACGCGCGCTCTTCTTGCTCGCGCCCGACCTGCCGGATCCCACAGCCACCCGAACCTCCTCGCTCTCCGGTCACCCGGGCCGGGAAAAGCCCGGACCCGGATGAGCCTAGGGCGCGAGCGTCCACGGCGACAAACGCGCCGACGTCGCCACCCGGGGCTAGCCTTGTCGGGTGACCAGCCCCGCTGCCCTGTTCCAGGGCCAGACACCGCTCGCCGTTCGCATGCGGCCGGTGTCGCTGGACGAAGTGGCCGGCCAGGCGCACCTGCTGCGCCGGGGTTCTCCGCTGGTCGCCCTGGCCGATCCCGCTGCCGCCGCGAAGTCAGCCGCATCGGTGATCCTGTGGGGGCCTCCGGGGACCGGAAAGACGACCCTCGCCCAGGCCATCGCCCGCACATCGGGGAGACGCTTCGTCGAACTGTCCGCCGTCACCGCGGGGGTGCGGGACGTGCGCGAGGTCATGCAGGAGGCGATGACACAGCGCGACCTCTACGGCGTATCGACGATCCTGTTCCTCGACGAGATCCACCGCTTCACCAAAGCTCAGCAGGACGCGCTCCTTCCGGGAGTCGAGAACGGTTGGGTGATCCTCATCGCCGCGACGACGGAGAACCCGTCGTTCTCGGTCATCGCGCCGCTGTTGTCGCGTTCGTTGCTGCAGACGCTCCAGCCCCTCACCGACGAAGACCTCGGGGTGCTCATCGACCGCGCCGTCGCCGATCCGCGCGGACTGCACGGTGCGATCGAGCTCACACCCGAAGCGCGCAGTGCGATCATCCAGCTGGCTTCGGGCGACGCGCGTCGGGCATTGACCTCGCTCGAGGCCGCCGCCTCGATGGTCGATGCGGGCGACGACCGCGCCGCGCCGCCTGTCACCGCCGATCACGTGGCACAGGCGGTCGATCGCGCCCTGCTGCGCTACGACAAACAGGGCGACGAGCACTACGACGTGATCAGCGCGTTCATCAAATCGATTCGCGGTTCCGACGTGGATGCCGCCATGCACTACCTCGCACGCATGATCGAGGCCGGTGAGGACCCCCGCTTCATCGCCCGGCGCCTGGTGATCTCTGCATCTGAGGACATCGGTCTCGCCGACCCGCAGGCGCTTCAGATCGCCGTCGCTGCGGCCGACGCCGTGGCCTTCATCGGTATGCCCGAAGGTCGCATCCCGCTGGCCGAGGCGACCGCCTACCTCGCGACCACCGCCAAATCCAACGCCGCCTACGTCGCCATCGACCAGGCGATCGCCGACGTTCGCGCAGGAGGTTTCGGACGTGTGCCGGTGCATCTGCGCGACGCGCACTATCCCGGGGCCAAGCGCCTCGGGCACGGCAAGGGCTACATCTACCCCCACGACCTCGAGGTGGGCGTGGCCAGCCAGCAGTACCTGCCCGACAGCCTTCGCGGGCGGCGATACTACTCGCCCTCCGGACGGGGAATGGAGCGAGACATCTCCATCCGACTCGACAAGATCCGCAGGATCCTGGGCGACGAGGAGCCCGCATGACGGCCACGTGGGAAAAGCGGATCGCGACCTTCTGGAGCGAGGTCGGCGAGCACGACGCCGAGGACGCCACGGCGCGCCTGTCCGCCCTGGTCGCCGAGCGCCCCGCAGGAGATCCCGACGCCCTCTTCGAGACCGCGTCGCTGCACGACTACCTGGGTGAGGAGAGCGCGGCGATCCCGGTCTACCGCGCCGCCCTCGCCGCAGGACTCTCCGGGCACGCACGGTCGCAGGCGCTGATCCAGTTGGGAAGTTCACTGCGCAACGTCGGAGATGCCTCCGGGGCCATCGGCGTGCTGAAGGAGATCTCCGACGACGACCCGCTCGCAGCTGCGGCGCAGGCCTTCCTCACACTCGCGCTGCACGACGACGACAAGCCGACCGAGGGCCTACGACGGGCGTTGACGCTCCTCGCACCACACCTGCCCGCATACTCACGCTCGGTCTCGGCCTACGCCGAGGAGCTGGGCGCGCTCGAACGAATCCGGGTGATCGCCGTCGGACTTCTCGTGGACGGCGACCGCGTGCTCGTCGAGGAGTATCCGGCCAACGGGCGTCATGCCGGGTTCCTGCGCCTGCCCGGCGGCGGCGTGCAGTTCGGCGAGACAGCGCTCGCAGCCGTGCACCGCGAGTTCGGCGAAGAACTCGGTGTGACTCTGGACTCCGCTCATCTGCTCGGCGTCACCGAGAACATCTTCGACTCTCACGGCAAGCGCGGCCACGAGATCGTCCACGTCTTCGGGGTCCACTGTCGAGAGCTCTCGCAGCGTCGATCCGGAGAGCGGGTGCCGGTGCGCGACAACGACACCTTCGTCGCGTGGCACCCGACCGCCTCGCTGGCTGCCGGCTCGCCGCCGCTCTATCCGGCCGGCGTGCTCGATCTCCTCGCGCGAACGTCACCGTGACGGGCGGCTCGAGGCGCTCTGCTAGACTGGATCGGCTCGAAACCGAGTTTTCGGGCATCTCCCTCTTCTGACTCAGACTTCCTGGCGTGCCCCGGCGTGCAGTCCGGGAAGGCGAAGGGCGGGGGATACGTCCGTGAGTCGTGAAAGACGCGACCACGTCATCGGAAGGATCACTTCGTGGCTACGAAGTCCCAGGACCGCCGCAAGGTCCGCCTGTCGCGCGCGCTCGGCGTCGCGCTGACCCCCAAGGCCGCCCGCTACCTCGAGAAGCGTCCTTACGCTCCCGGCGAGCACGGCCGCACCAAGCGCAAGGCCGACAGCGACTACGCCGTCCGCCTCCGCGAGAAGCAGCGTCTGCGCGAGCAGTACGGCATCCGCGAGAAGCAGATGCGCAACACGTTCAACGAGGCACGCCGCCGCGACGGCCTGACCGGTGAGAACCTGGTCGAGCTGCTCGAGATGCGTCTGGACGCCCTCGTGCTCCGCTCCGGCTTCGCCCGCACCACTGCGCAGGCTCGTCAGCTGGTCGTGCACCGCCACATCCTGGTCGACGGCCAGCTCGTGGATCGCCCGTCGTTCCGCGTCAAGCCGGGCCAGACGATCCACGTCAAGACCAAGAGCGAGGGCCTCGAGCCCTTCCAGGTCGCGGCCGCCGGCGGCCACGCCGAGGTGCTGCCTCCGGTTCCCGCCTACCTCGAAGTGGAGCTCGACAAGCTCCAGGCGAGCCTGGTGCGTCGACCCAAGCGCGCAGAGGTCCCCGTGACCTGTGACGTGCAGCTCGTCGTCGAGTACTACGCAGCTCGCTGACACGTTTCGCTGGTCGCCGCTCGCGCGGAGGCCGGACGAGATCGCTCACGAAGGGCGTCGGGGCTACCCGGCGCCCTTCGGCGTTTGCGCCTAACATGGTGGACATGAGGAACGCGTTCTGGTTCGTGCTGGGCATCGTCGGGGGATTCGTCGCCGCTCACCTGGTCAACAAGGATCCTCGCGGCCACGAGGTTCTCGCCGAAGTCGACGCGCGAATCTCCGAGTTCACCGAGCGCATCGGCGATGCCTATCGGGCGCAAGAGGCGAAGATCGAGGGGCTGGTGGAGGATGCCAGGAGCGCGGCAACGGGCGCCATCGACTCGGCGAAAGACACCGTCGCCGACGCCGCCCGTGCCGTGGCCGATGCCGCAGAAGACGGCGCGGCTCGCCTCACCGACTGACCTCACCCCCTTCCGCCGCGCTCTCCCGGGCGCGGCACACGCACGCATTTCTGAGGAACCACCCTGATGAAGACCGCTGAGATCGCCCAGCGTTACCTCGATTTCTTCGAGAAGAACGACCACACCATCGTGCCGTCGGCGTCGTTGGTGACCGACGATCCCGCGTTGCTGTTCACGGTGGCGGGGATGGTTCCGTTCATCCCGTACCTGAGTGGCGACGTCCCCTCGCCCTATCGGCGCGCAGCCGACAACCAGAAGTGCATCCGCACGCTCGACATCGAAGAAGTGGGCAAGACCCCGCGCCACGGCACGTTCTTCCAGATGCTCGGCAACTGGTCGTTCGGCGACTACTTCAAAGAGGGCGCGATCCGCTACGCCTGGGAGTTGCTCACCACGCCGGAGGCCGACGGCGGGCTCGGATTCGACGCGCGCGACCTGTGGGTCACCGTCTACGAGGAGGACGACGAGGCCTACGACCTGTGGCTGCGCCTGACCGACCTGCCCGAGGAGCGCATCCAGCGCCTGGGGAAGGACACGAACTACTGGAGCACGGGCCTTCCGGGTCCGGCCGGTCCCTGTTCGGAGATCTTCTTCGACCGTGGACCCGCCTACGGCGTCGACGGCGGCCCCGCGACCGATGACGACCGGTACGTCGAGATCTGGAATCTCGTCTTCATGCAGTACGAGATCACCGATGTGAAGTCGAAGTACGACTTCACGATCGTGGGAGAGCTCCCGGCGAAGAACATCGACACCGGCATGGGCCTGGAGCGAGTGGCGTTCATCAAGCAGGGCGTCGACAACATGTACGAGACCGACCAGGTGCGCCCGGTTCTCGATGCCGCTGTGGCGCTGTCGGGCAAGAAGTACGGCGCGGTGCACGAGGACGATGTGCGGTTCCGCGTCGTCGCCGACCACGTCCGGTCCTCACTCATGCTCCTCTCCGACGGCGTCACGCCCTCCAATGAGGGCCGCGGCTACATCCTGCGTCGCCTCATGCGACGCGCCATCCGCGCGATGCGTCTTCTCGGGGTGGAGGGACCGACCTTCGCCACCCTTTTCGCCGCTTCGCGCGACGCGATGAAAGAGGCCTATCCGATCGTCGAGGCAGACTACGACCGCCTCTCGCAGTACGCGTTGTCGGAGGAGGCCACCTTCCTCCGCACGCTCGCGGCGGGGTCCGAACTGCTCGACGCCTCCGTCGCCCAGATCCGCCGCACAGGAGGCACGCAGGTCAGCGGGAGCGAGGCCTTCCTCCTCCACGACACGTACGGATTCCCCATCGACCTCACGATGGAGATCGTCGAGGAGGCCGGTCTCTCGGTGGATCGGGCCGCCTTCGAAGGGCTGATGCAGGAGCAGCGCGCGCGTGCCAAGGCCGACGCGCGTTCACGCAAGCGTCAGCTGGCCGACACGAGCGTCTACCGCGATTTCCGCGCCCACGGGGAGACGGTCTTCACCGGCTACAGCGACCTCGAGACCGAATCCACGGTCCTCGGTCTGCTCGTCGACGGGCAGCCCGTTCAGCGGGCCACCCAGGGGCAGATCGCCGAGGTCATCCTCGCCGAGACGGCGCTGTATGCGGAGTCGGGTGGTCAGGTCGCCGACAAGGGCGTCATCGTCGGGCCCGGCTTCGAGCTCGAGGTCCTCGACGTGCAGAAGCCGGTGGCGGGGCTGATCAGCCACACCGTCGAAGTCACCACCGGGGAGGTCGGCCTCGGTGGCCGGGCGACCTCGGTGGTGGATGCCGTGAACCGTCGCGCTGCTCAGCAGGCCCACTCGGCCACCCACCTCGTTCACGCGGCGCTGCGCGACACGCTCGGCCGGAGCGCCACCCAGGCCGGCTCCCTCAATCGCGCCGGATACATGCGCTTCGACTTCGCCTGGGGGCAGGCTCTCTCCGACGCTACGAAGAGCGAGATCGAGGAGATCGCCAACAACGCGGTGCGAGACAATCTCGAGGTGACCACCCGGGTCCTCGCCCTCGACGAGGCCAAGGCTCTCGGAGCGATGGCACTGTTCGGCGAGAAGTACGGCGAGACCGTGCGCATGGTCGACATCGGCGGTCCGTGGTCACGCGAACTGTGTGCCGGAACGCATGTAGGACGCAGCGCGGAAGTGGGGCTGATCTCCCTGGTCAGCGAGTCGTCCGTGGGAGCGTCGAACCGGCGCGTCGAAGCCCTCGTCGGCCTCGACGCGTTTCGGGAGCTCGCCGCGGAGCGCGCGATCGTGTCGCAGCTCACGACGCATCTGAAGTCGCCGCGCGATCAGCTGCCGGCCCGGATCGCCGAACTGCAGTCACAGCTGAAGGCGGCGGAGAAGAAGATCGCTCAGTTCGAGGCGAAGGCGCTCGGCGAGCGTCTTCCCGCCCTCGTCGAGTCGGCCCAGCAGGTCGGCAGCGTGCGCGTGGTCGCCCAGGCACTGGGCACCGCGGCATCGGCCGACGACGTGCGCTCACTCGTGCTCCAGGTGCGCGACCGGCTGGGGAGCGAACCCGCGGTGGTCGCCCTGGGTGCCCAGGTGGGGGAGCGTCCGGTGGTCATCGTCGCGACCAATGACTCGGCCCGCACGCGCGGCGCGAAGGCGGGTGTGCTCGCCAAGGCCGCCGCCGGTGTGCTCGGCGGTGGCGGCGGTGGACGCGACGACATCGCCCAGGGCGGCGGGACCGACGTCGCGCAGCTCGGCGCGGCGCTGTCCTCAGTGCGCTCCCAGGTGGAGTCGGCGGTCGCGTGAGCGGTTTCCGGCGCGGCGTGCGGCTCGGGGTCGATGTCGGGAAGGCGCGCGTGGGCGTGGCCCGATGCGACGCCGATGGATTGCTGGCCGTGCCGGTGGCGACGGTGTCGCGCGACGCGAAGACCATCGAGCGCCTACGCGATCTCGCGGCGGAGTACGACGCCTTCGAAGTGCTGGTGGGGCTTCCCATCAGCCTCAGCGGGGCCGAGACGGCTTCCACCGCGGATGCCCGGAGCGTCGCGGAGGACCTCGCCGCGATGAGCGGGCTCCCGGTGCGACTGGTCGACGAGCGATTGAGCACGGTGTCGGCCCATGCCGCGCTTCGGGAGTCGGGGCGTTCCCAACGTTCTTCTCGTAAGCTTGTCGATCAGGTCGCCGCGGTCGTCCTCCTCCAGCAGGCGATCGACGTCGAGAAGAGCACCGGCAACCCGGCCGGATCTCTCCAGAACCCCCCGGAGCCCCCTGATGCCAGACCCCACGTCTGACGACGCGTTCGCGGATCTGTTCGGCAAGCTTCCCTCGCCCGCGCGCCGCACACCCGGCTCGGCCTCCGAGCCCGCATCGCCGTCACCCGCATCGGATTCACCCGAACAGAGCGATGCCGCACGGCCGAGTGAGACACCGGCCGATGCCGCTGCACCCCCGGCACCCGGTACGCGCCGTGCCGCGCGGCAGGCCGCGGCGCAGGCGTCCGGGCCCGTGCGCGCCGAACCTGACCCGCCGCGTCGTGCAACGGCACACCACGGCTCCGCGACTGCCGAACCCGCTGCAAGCCGCGAACTCGGTGCGGCCGCCAGCGCCGCGCCCACTGCCACCGCGGTCTCGCGCGAGCCGGCCACCATCGATGCCCTGTTCGAGGCCGGCGCCTCCGCCGACGACCATGCGGCCGACAAGCGTCACGCCCGCGATCGGCGCAAGGGACGGATCGCCGGTTGGGTGATCTTCGGCATCGTCCTCGCCGTTCTCGGCGGGGTGACCGTGGGCGGGGTGTACATCTGGAACACCTACGAGAACCAGATCCGCGCCTTCATGGGGTGGGAAGAGCCCAAGGATTACGAGGAAGGGCTGGCCAACGGTGAGGTGATCATCACCGTTCTCGACGGCGACACCGGGGCACAAGTGTCCCGGACCCTGTTCGAGGCGGGAGTCACCAAGACTCGTGGTGCGTTCTACGACTACTTGATCTCCAGCGGCCTGAACCCGACCTTCTACGCCGGCGCCTACAAGCTCCAACTTCAGATGACCTCCGCGGCCGCCCTCGAGGCGCTCGAAGACCCGGAGAACAAGTTGGAGAACACCGCGCAGCTACGCGAGGGCCTCACGGTGGCGCAGTCACTTCCGATCCTCGCCGAGGCGACCGGCCTCGACGTGGCCGATTTCGAGAAAGCGGCCAGCAAGCCATCGAGCTTCGGGGTCGAGGCGGACACGCTGGAAGGCTGGCTGTTTCCCGCGACCTACACCTTCACCCCGGGAATCACCGCCTCCGAAGTGCTCCAGACCCTCGTCGACCGCACCATCGCATCCCTCGATCGCGCAGGGGTTCCCGTCGACCGGCGCCAGGAGATCCTCACGACCGCGTCCATCGTCGAGCGGGAGGCGCGCCAGCAGGACGACTTCTACAAGGTGTCACGGGTGATCCAGAACCGGTTGGAGGACGGCATGCTCCTGCAGATGGACTCGACCTCCCAGTACGGCTTCGGCCAACTCGACGACGGATCGGTGAGCACCAGCGAAGAGGCGCAGTACGACGACAATCCGTGGAACACGTACGTTCACCCCGGGCTGCCGGTGGGTCCGATCGCGAACCCGGGCGACCGCGCGATCGATGCCGCCATGCACCCGGCGGACGGACCCTGGTTGTACTTCGTCACCGTGAATCAGGCGACGGGCGAGACCATCTTCAGTGAGACGTACGCCCAGCACCAGGAGGGCGTGGCACAGTTCCAGCAGTGGTGCGCGGACAACCCCGGACAGTGCTAAGTGTTGCCGGCCGCCGCGTTGGAGGTCTGGGGAGACCCCGTCTCCCACAGTCTGTCGCCTGACCTGCACAGGGCCGCCTACGGTTTCCTCGGATGGGACTGGACCTACGACCGCCGTCAGGTGACCGAGGCTCAGTTCGACCACGAGTTGGCGACGGTGGGCGCGCAGCTGCGGGGGATCTCGTGCACGATGCCCCTCAAGGCGGCAGCATTCCGCGCGGCAGCGCACCGCGACGCACGCGCGACGGCGACGGGTGCGGCCAACACCCTGCTGCTGACGCAGCCGGAGCCTCGTGCGTTCAATACCGACATCGGTGGCATCGTGGCTGCGCTGGGGGAGGGGGGAATGGCCGCTGTGGCCGCTTCCCGCATCCTCGGGGCGGGATCCACGGCCACCTCCGCGCTCGTCGCGCTCCACGAACTTGGCGCTCAGGATGTCGAGGTGCGCGCACGACGTCCGGATGCCGCCGCGCCGCTGATCGAGCTCGGTGATCGCCTCGGTCTGCGGGTGCAGGCTCTGTCGCTGTCCGAGCCTGTGCGCGATGGAGTCGAACTGACGGTGTCGACGCTCCCGCCCGCGGCCGCGCTTCCCGACTCCGTAGCCGGCGAACTGGCCGCCGCGGGGGGACTCCTGTTCGACGTCGCCTACGGCCACGGGACGAGCCCGCTCACCCGTGCGTGGCATGAGGCGGATCTGCCGGTGGTCACGGGGGAGCTGATGCTGCTGCACCAGGCGGTGTTGCAGATCCGGATCTTCGCCACCGGTGACATCGACGAGCCGTTGCCGCGCGAGAGCGCCGTCGTGGACGTCATGCGCCGTGCGCTCATGGGAGGATAGTCGAATGCTCCGCGTGATCACGGCCGGCGAATCGCACGGCCCCGAACTCGTCGCCGTCATGGAGGGACTTCCCGCGGGGGTTCCCATCTCCCGCGCGTCGATCCAGGCCGACCTGGCTCGACGCAAGCTCGGGTACGGCCGCGGCTCGCGCATGAAGTTCGAGGAGGACGATCTCACGATCTCCGCCGGAGTCCGCCACGGATTCTCGCTGGGCAGCCCGATCGCGCTGCGCGTGGGCAACACCGAGTGGCCCAAGTGGGTGGAGGTGATGAGCCCCGAGCCCGTCGAGCTCACCGACCGCTCGCGCGGACGCGGCGCGCCCCTGACGAGGCCGCGACCCGGGCACGCCGATCTGGTCGGCATGCAGAAGTACGGGTTCGACGAAGCGCGTCCGGTCCTCGAGCGCGCGAGCGCCCGCGAGACGGCTGCTCGCGTGGCCCTCGGCGCCGTCGCCCGCGCATTCCTGTCGGAGCTCGGTATTGGTCTGGTCAGCCACACGCTCTCGATCGGTCCGGTCCGCGTGCCCGAGGGCTCGCCCCTGCCCGCGCCCGACGACGTCGCCGCCCTCGACGCTGACCCGCTGCGGTGCTTCGACCCCGAAACGAGCCGCGCCATGGTCGCCGAGGTCGACGCCGCCCGCAAGGACGGCGACACGCTGGGCGGCATCGTGGAGGTACTCGCCTACGGACTGCCTCCCGGGCTCGGGTCGCACGTGCACTGGGACCGTCGGCTGGATGCGAAGCTCGCCCAGGCGCTGATGAGCATCCAGGCGATCAAGGGGGTCGAGGTCGGCGACGGGTTCGAAACCACACGTCGGCGCGGCTCCGCGGCCCACGATGAACTGTTCGCGACCGATGACGGCATCACCCGCGCCGGCGACCGGGCCGGAGGCACCGAGGGCGGAATGTCGACGGGCACCGTACTCCGGGTCCGGGCGGGGATGAAGCCCATCGCCACCGTCCCGCATGCGCTGCGGACCATCGATGTGAGCACCGGTGAGGCGGCGACCGCGCACCATCAGCGTTCGGACGTGTGCGCCGTGCCGGCTGCGGGAGTGGTGGCCGAGGCGATGGTGGCTCTGACCCTCGTCGACGTGGTGCTGGAGAAGTTCGGAGGAGACAGCGTGGCAGAGACCCGGCGAAACCTCGACTCCTACCTGTCGGCTATCCCCGCGAGCATCACCACGGCGTCCGACAGTGATCACTCGCTGGGATGACCGGCGGCGCGATCGTCCTCATCGGTCCGATGGGGGCGGGCAAGACCAGCATCGGCAAACGCGTCGCCAAGTCGCTCGGGGTGTCGTTCTACGACAGCGACGCTGCGGTCATCCGGGAGCACGGGCCCATCGAGCGGATCTTCGAGCGCGACGGCGAGCCGCAGTTCCGAGCGTGGGAGCGCGCCGCGGTGATCGATGGCCTCGCCCGTGGCGGGGTGGTGTCGCTCGGCGGAGGCGCGGTACTCGACCCGGACACACAGGCCGACCTCGCCGCACACCGCGTCGTGCTGCTGACCGTCGATGAGCGCACGATCGCCTCTCGTATCCGAGGCACCAAGCGGCCGCTCCTCCACGGCGACGACACGCTGGGCCGGTGGCGTGCGGTGTATGCGCAGCGGCGAGAGACCTATGAACGTCTGGCAACGGTGACCTTCGACACCTCCTCGGGGCCGCTGCAGGAGATCGTGGCCGCGATCGTGGCCTGGGCGGAAAGGAACGACGCGTGAACGAGACGACGACGATCACCGTCGGCGGTGACCAGCCGTACGACGTGACCATCGGGCGGGGGATCCTGGCAAGCGTCGGCGACGCCCTGCCATCCGCGGCGCGCAAGGTGCTCATCGTGCACCCGCCGACCCTCGCCGAACAGGCGGAGCGTCTGCGGGCTCAGCTGTCGGATGACCGCACCGTGCTGCTGGCGGAGATCCCCGATGCGGAGCAGGGAAAGCGTGTCGAGGTCGCCGCGTTCTGTTGGCAGGTCATGGGGCAGTCCGACTTCACGCGCACCGACGCCGTCATCGGCTTCGGAGGCGGCGCGGTCACCGACCTCGCGGGCTTCGTCGCGGCCACCTGGCTGCGCGGCGTGGCCCTCATCCAGGTACCCACGACGGTGCTCGGCATGGTCGACGCCGCCGTGGGCGGCAAGACCGGAATCAACACCGCCGAGGGCAAGAACCTGGTCGGGGCGTTCTGGCCGCCGCGAGCCGTCATCTGTGACCTCGATCTCCTCGACACCCTCTCGGCCAACGAACGTGTCGCGGGCTTCGCGGAGGTCGTCAAGGCGGGGTTCATCTGGTACCCCGAGATCCTCGACCTCATCGAGGCCGATCCGGCTGCTGCCGTCGATCCGACCAGCGATGCCTTTCGGCGCTGCATCGAACTCGCCATCGACATGAAGGCCCGCGTCGTGGGCGAGGATCTCCGGGAGTCGGGCCTGCGCGAAGTCCTGAACTACGGGCACACGCTCGGCCACGCGATCGAACACGCGGAGCGGTACCGCTGGCGTCACGGTGCGGCCATTTCGGTGGGCATGCTCTTCGCCGCCGAACTCTCCCGTCTGGCCGGACGACTCTCCGACGAGGTCGCCCAGCGTCACCGCGACATCCTGGAGCTGCTCGGGCTCCCGACCTCCTACCGCGCGGGCGCGTGGCCGCAGCTGCTGGCGACCATGCAGCGCGACAAGAAGTCACGGGGGTCGATGCTGCGCTTCATCGTGCTCGACGATCTGGCCAAAGCCACGGTGTTGCAGGCTCCGGACGAGTCTCTCCTCTTCGCCGCGTATCAGGAAGTGGGTCAGTGAGCGCCGCCGCGACCGGTAGGGTGCTGCCGTGAACCGGTCACGTCGCCTGCTCCTGGTCAACGGCCCCAACCTCAACCTCCTCGGCACCCGCGAGCCGGAGGTGTATGGCCGCGACACGCTCGCCGATGTCGAGGCGCTCGCGCGACGTGCCGCCGCCGACCACGGGTTCGAGGTCCGCGCCGTGCAGAGCAACCACGAGGGGGTGCTGATCGACGCGATCCATGACGCGCGTGAGGACTGTGCCGGCATCGTGATCAACCCCGGCGGGCTCACCCACACCTCGGTGGTGTTGCGCGATGCGCTCACGGCCGTGGCCCTTCCGGTGGCCGAGGTGCACGTGTCAGACGTGTACGCGCGCGAGCAGTTCCGCCACCACTCCTACATCCGCGACGTCGCGTCGGTGCACGTCATCGGTGAAGGGGTCGCCGGCTACGAGCGGGCGGTGCGTCTGCTCATCGACGTCATCGTCGGCGCCGCCGAGGGCTGATCGCCGCGCGCGGATTCGGAGGCTGATACCTGATTCGGACTCGTGCGCTTCCCGCATCCGAGATCGCGCGCACGATCCGAATCCGAGGCATCCCGTACAATCGACTGTCGGCCCGCGCCGGATCATCTGTCGCTGCGGCCCCGAACTCCCACACGAAACGGAACTCCACACTCATGGCATCCACCGCAGACATCAAGAACGGCGTCGTCCTCAGCATTGACGGCCAGCTCTGGAACGTCATCGAGTTCCAGCACGTCAAGCCGGGCAAGGGCGGCGCGTTCGTCCGCACGAAGCTGAAGAACGTGGTCTCCGGCAAGGTCGTCGACCGCACCTACAACGCGGGCGCCAAGATCGACATCGAGAACGTCGACCGTCGCGACTTCACCTACCTGTACAACGACGGCGAGGGCTTCGTGTTCATGGACGTCGCCGACTACGACCAGCTCACGGTCGGCGCCGCCACCGTCGGCGATGCCGCCAACTTCCTGCTCGAGAACCAGCAGGTGCAGATCGCGCTCAACAACGGCAACCCCCTCTACGTCGAGCTCCCCGCCTCCGTCGTGCTCGAGATCACCTACACGGAGCCGGGACTGCAGGGCGACCGTTCGTCGGCGGGCACCAAGGCGGCCACCGTGGAGACGGGATACGAGATCCAGGTGCCGTTGTTCGTCGAGACCGGCACCAAGGTCAAGGTCGACACCCGCACGGGTGCCTACCTCGGACGCGTCAACTGAGTTGAGCGCCCGCAGCAAAGCGCGCAAGCGCGCCCTCGACATCCTCTATCAGAGCGACGTTCGCGGCGACGACCTGGCGGCGACGCTGGCCGTCGAAGCCACCCGCGCGGCCAGCGAACCCGCACGGGAGGCGTCGTGGCTGTACGCCCGCGAGATCATCGACGGCATCATCGACAACCGCGACGAGATCGACGAACAAATCGTCACGCACGCGCGCGACTGGAAGCTCGAGCGGATGCCGACCGTCGATCGGGCGGTCTTGCGCATCGGCGTGTGGGAGATCCTCTTCAACGATCAGGTACCCACGGCCGTCGCGATCGACGAGGCGGTCGAACTTGCGAAGGAGTTGTCGACGGACGACTCCGGGTCATTCGTACACGGGGTGCTTGCTCGGATCGCCCGGGCCGTTTGACACCGGACGTCGGCAGCCCCTGCGAGGATCGACCGTATGAGCTCCCCGCCCCGCACGCCCGCGTGGCGGACGCTCGTGGGCGATCCGGGCCGGGCCGTCGACGTCGCCCTCGGCCTGCAGCTGCGCCAGCGCGAGGGCGACGAAGCCCATTGGGGTCCGCGCCGCGTTCACACGGCGACGGCCCGCAGCGTGGCCACCTCGAGCGGCCAGCTCCGCCTTGCCGCGCGCCCGCTCGTACGCAGCCCAGCGACCGGCGAGTGGATCCACGCTCCGGGGTCGTGGGAGGCGGTGCGTCGTGGGCCCAGCGGTATCGGCAACGGCGTGGACCCGACGATCTGGCGCTGGTTCGCCACGCTCTACGGCCTCGCGCACGACGTGCGGGTGTTCGGAGGTTTCGGCGACTCCGACTGGCTCACCCTCGACGGCGTGGACAGCGACCTGTTGTGGCCCCACCTCGACGCCGCGGCGGGAGCCGGCATCCCGTTCGTTGCCAACGCCGCCGGACAGCGCGCGGGTCAGAACGCCGGGCAGCGGTTCACCCTCTCGTCCTCCGCGGATGTGGCGGTGCGTGCCGAGGCCGCCGGTGGCGGTCTGGTCCTGCACGCCGAGGTGCGGGTGGACGGCGCGGATCCGGCCCCCGTTGCTCGGCCCATCGGACACGTCGGTGTCTACACCGTGACCACCGAAACCGATGCGCTGCACGTGCGGCTTGCTCCGCTCCGGCTGGGCGGTGCCACGCAGGCGCTCCTCTCGGCGGCGGCGCCGGTGCCGGTTCCCGCGGACGATGTGTCGGACTTCCTGCGAGATGCCTATCCACGGTTGGCACGCGAGGTGACCGTCATCGCCGGAACCGGGGTCAGGCTTCCGGCCCCCGATCCCACCACCCTCGTGCTCACGGTGCACCAGCATCCTCGCGATGTCGTCGATTTCTCCTTGGTCTGGCATCCGCCCGCGGCGCCTGCGGCGCCGTGGGATGCGTCGGGCGGGGTCGCCGGGCTCAGCGCGGACGAGCTACTCCTGCGCCGGCGGGCGATCGAGTCGGCCTGGGGCGGAGCGACCGATCTGCCGTTCGCCCCGACAGGGCGGCTCGCGGGTGTGGAGGCGGCCGAGTTCGTCTCCTCGGTTCTGCCCGCGTTGGAGACGATCGACCACCTCCGGGTCGAGGTTTCCGGACTCACCCGCGCCTATCGCGAACTCACCGGCGATCCGCGGGTCACGGTACGCACCGTCGAAACCACGGATGCCGACTGGTTCGACCTCGGGATCCACGTGCACATCGACGGTCGGCGCATTCCGTTCGCCGCCTTGTTCACCGCCCTCGCGCAGCGCCGCAAGAAGATGCTGCTCTCCGACGGCGCCTACTTCTCGCTGGCACACCCCGCTCTCGACCGGCTGCGCGAACTGATAGATGAATCGCGCGATCTCGTGGAGTGGGAGGCCGGACCCCGTGTCAGCCGCTATCACCTCGACGTCTGGGAAGACTTCGAAGACCTCGCCGATCAGGCCGAGCCCGCCGTGACGTGGCGTGACACCGTCCGCCGGGCATCTCAGGCACCCGCGTCGTCCGACTCCGCCGAACCACCACCGGATATGCCGACCACGCTGCGGCCCTACCAACTCGACGGCTTCCGATGGCTCACGGCGCTCTGGCGCGCGGGGTTGGGCGGGATCCTGGCCGACGACATGGGCCTCGGCAAGACGGCGCAGGTGCTCGCGCTCCTCCTCCGGGTGAGGGCGGATGCCGGCGAGGCTCCTGCACTCGTGGTCGCGCCGACCTCCGTCGTGGAGGCCTGGGCGCAACAGGCGTCGCAGCACGCTCCGGGACTGCGCGTGCACACGGTCACCCGCACGGGCGTCCGCCTCGACGAGCTGGATGCCGACGTGGTCGTGACCTCGTACGCCCTGCTGCGGCTCGACGAGGCCTCCTACACCGCCGCCGACTGGTCGGTTCTGATCCTCGATGAGGCACAGGCGGTCAAAAACCCCCGCACGCGGGTGCACAGGGCCGCCCGAGACATCCGTGCCCGCGCACGGTTCGCCCTCACCGGCACTCCGCTGGAGAACAGCCTCACCGACCTGTGGGCGATCCTCTCGATCACCTGCCCCGGGCTGTTCCCCTCGGCTCGAAGATTCCGCGACGAGTACGTCACGCCGATCGAGCGCGGCCGCGTCGCCGAGAACGCGGAGGACGGCCCGTCCCGCGCTCGGCGGCTGACACGGCTGCGCCGCCGGTTGCGTCCGTTCCTGCTGCGGCGGACGAAGGATGCGGTGGCACGCGAACTCCCGCCGCGCCACGTGCAGGATCTCCGTGTCGAGCTCACCAGTGGCCATCGAGCGGTGTACGAACGCGTTCTGCAGCGCGAACGCCGCAAAGTGCTGGGCTTGCTGGACGATCTCGACAGCCAGCGCTTCATCGTGTTCCGTTCGTTGACGCTGCTGCGCATGCTCGCGCTCGCTCCCTCTCTGGTCGACGCGGGCGGGCCGGGGCTGGAGTCGAGCAAACTCGACGCGTTGCGCGAGCGCATCCGTGAGTTGATCGCCGAGGGCCACCGTGCGCTCGTGTTCAGTCAGTTCACGTCATACCTCGACATCGTGGAATCCGATCTGGGCGCCCACGGCATCGGCTTCGCACGCTTGGACGGCTCGACGCCGCGACGCGGTGGGGTGGTCGACGCGTTCCGCGAGGGGGACGAGCCGGTGTTCCTCATCAGTCTCAAGGCCGGCGGAGTGGGGCTGACCCTCACGGAGGCGAGCTACGTGTTCCTCCTCGACCCGTGGTGGAATCCGGCCGCCGAGCGTCAGGCGATCGACCGGACGCACCGCATCGGACAGACGCGACCGGTGACGGTGTATCGCCTCATCGCGGCGGGAACCATCGAGGAGAAGGTGGTGCACCTGCAGGAACGCAAGTCTCGACTGTTCGACGCCGTGCTCGACTCAGACGGAGCGTTCTCGACGGCTCTGACCGCGGACGACATCCGCGAGCTCTTGACGTGAACGCACGGCCCGCCCGCCAGCATGCTCAGAGATCGCTCGCGTAGACTCGACGCGCTCAATCGGAAGGCAGGCACATGCGGATCACGGGACTCGGCCACGCCGGGATGTTCATCGAAACGCGTGGAGGGAGCATCCTCTGCGACCCGGTGATCGGTCCGAGCTTCTTCGGGTCGTGGTTCCCGTTCCCCGACAATCGGGGGCTCGACTGGGAGCGCTTCGGCGCAGCCGACTTCCTCTACATCTCGCACCGCCACCGCGACCACTTCGATCCCGCGCTCTTGGAGCGCTACGTGCCCAAGGACATACGGGTGCTGCTGCCGGAGTATCCGACCGACGACCTCGAGACCGACATCCGCCGCCTGGGCTACGACAACATCGTCTACACGCAGGCGGGCGTGCCCCTGGAGTTCGGTGACCTCCGCCTCATGGTCACGCCGCTTCGGGCACCCAGCGACGGACCGATCGGAGACTCCTCCCTCAGCGTGTACGACGGTACGGCCAGCATCCTCAACCAGAATGACTCGCATCCCCTCGACCTCGAGAAGCTGCTCACGTTCGCGAAGCCGGAGGCCTACTTTACCCAGGTCTCCGGAGCGATCTGGTGGCCGATGGTTTACGACCTGCCGCAAGACGCGAAGCAGAACTTCGCGCAGCTCAAGCGTGATGCGCAGAACAAGCGCGCGATGTACTACATCGAGAAGGTCGACGCCGAGCACGTCTTCCCGATGGCGGGACCACCCATGTTCCTCCGCGAGGAACTGTTCCGCTACAACGGCCTCGGCCAAGACGACGACTCGATCTTCACCGACCAGCGACAGTTCCTCGCGCACATGCGCCAGCTGCGCCCCGAGCAGAAGGGCTACGAGTTCGTCCCGGGAACCCAGGTCGACCTCGATCACGGCGAGCTCACCGTGACCCAGACGCTGTACACCGAGGCGGAGATCGATCGGATCTTCGACCAGAAGTGGGAGTACCTGGCCGAGCAGCGCGACAGTCGGCAGGACGAGGTGCGCGCCGAAGAGGCGCGTCGTGCGCCGGTGCTCCCTCCCCACGAGATGCTCCAGGCGATCAAGGAGTGGTGGGAGCCCCTGCTGCGACGTGCGCGCACGATCCGCAACGGCGTGGGCGGGAACGTCCGGTTCCGCATCGGCGAACTCGACATGGTGGTGGACTTCCCGAAGGCAAAGGTGCGCGAGTACGCGGGGGAGGAGTGCATCTACTGGTACACGATCCCCGCGGATCTCGTCTCGACCAACATCGCCGACGGCGAGATCGACTGGTCGAACTCGATCTTCTTGTCGATGCAGTTCGAGGTGGGGCGCAGCGGCAAGTTCAACGAGTTCCTCACCACCTTCCTCAAGTGCCTCTCCCGCGACCGCATCGAGTACGTCGAGAACTGGTATGCCGAGCAGTCGGATCAGACCGAGGATGCCGAGATCGGGGAGTGGACGGTGCAGCGGCGCTGTCCCCACCTGCGCGCCGATCTCACCAAGACGGGAAAGATCGAGGACGGCGTGCTGACCTGCGCACTCCACGACTGGAAGTGGGACCTCGCCAGCGGCAAGTGCCTGACCACACCGGGCCATCCGATCCGAGCCCAGCACGCCCGTGACATCCAGCGCACCAGTGAGACGGCCTCGACCTGAGCCGTGCCCGGCGACGTATGCGCGCCGCCGGCGCCCGCCGATCCGGTAGGCTAGCGCCGAACCACCGCAACCTTTAACACCGTCCCGTGAGGCGGAGAAGGGAGCAGCGAATGAGCATGTCCGCATCGTCTCGGACCGTGCTGCACGCCGCCGACATCGCGCGAGCCCTGACTCGGATCTCCCACGAGATCCTCGAGTCGAACAAGGGCCCCGACGGCCTCGTGATTCTCGGCATCCCGACCCGCGGGGTCACCCTGGCCGACCGGATCGGCGCCCTCATCGGCGAGGTTTCGGGCACCACCGTGGCCGTCGGTGCGCTCGATGTGACGATGTACCGCGACGACCTGCACCGCAATCCCACGCGCACACCGCACCCCACGCAGATCCCCCCTGGCGGGGTGGACGGAAAAACCGTGGTGCTCGTAGACGACGTGCTGTTCTCGGGCCGATCGATCCGCGCGGCGCTCGATGCGCTGGGTGACGTCGGCAGACCCGCTGCGGTGCGCCTGGCGATCCTCGTCGACCGCGGCCACCGCGAGCTGCCCATCCGTCCCGACTTCGTCGGCAAAAACCTGCCGAGCGCGCGTGATGAGCGCGTGAACGTGCGACTCATCGACGTGGACGGCGTCGAGGAGGTGACGATCGAGTCATGAGGCATCTGCTCGACACCAAGACGCTCGGCCGCACGGATGCGCTGCGCATCCTGGACGTGGCCGAAGACATGCGCGACACGCAGTCTCGCGAAGTGCGCAAGCTCCCCACCCTGCGCGGCAAGACCGTGGTGAACCTCTTCTTCGAAGACTCCACCCGCACGCGCATCTCGTTCGAGGCGGCCGCCAAGAGACTGTCGGCCGACGTCATCAACTTCTCCGCCAAAGGCTCGTCGGTATCCAAGGGGGAGTCGCTGCAGGACACCGCCCAGACGCTGCAAGCCATGGGCGCGGACGCCGTGGTGATCCGGCACGGCGCGTCGGGCGCTCCGCACACCCTCGCCACGAGCGGCTGGATCACGGCGGGAGTCGTCAACGCCGGTGACGGTACGCACGAGCATCCCACCCAGGCGCTGCTGGATGCGTTCACCATTCGCAAGCGCGCCTTCGGCGACGACAGTCGCGGGCGCGACCTGTCGGGTCTTCGCGTCACGATCGTCGGCGATGTGCTGCACTCGCGGGTGGCGCGATCGAACGTGTGGCTCCTCACCACCCTCGGTGCCGAAGTGACCTTGGTGGCCCCGCCCACCCTCGTTCCCCAGGACGTGTCGGCCTGGCCGGTCGAGATCGTCTACGACCTCGACGACGCCATCGGCAGGGGTCCTGACGCGGTGATGATGCTCCGTATTCAGCTCGAACGGATGAGCGCCGCGTATTTCCCGACTGAACGGGAGTATTCCCGGCGTTGGGGTCTGGACGCGGCACGCCTGAACGCCCTGCCGGACGGTAGCATTGTGATGCACCCCGGTCCGATGAACCGCGGTCTCGAGATCTCCGCAGAAGCCGCGGATTCACCCCGATCCACCGTGCTCGAGCAGGTGGCCAACGGGGTCTCGGTGCGGATGGCGGCACTATACCTACTGCTGGCCGGCGAGCGCAGCGATTCGAACACAGAGGAGGAGACCCGATGAGTTCGACCCTCATTCGCGGTGCACGCATCGAAGGTGGCGACGTGGCAGACATCGTCGTGACCGACGGCGTGATCGAGGAGGTCGGTGCAGGCCTGAGCCGCTCCGGTGCGCGCGTGATCGATGCCGATGGTCTTGTCGCGCTCCGGGGTCTGGTCGACCTTCACACTCACCTGCGCGAGCCCGGCTACGAGGCTTCTGAGACGATCCTCACCGGCTCGCGCGCCGCGGCAGCCGGCGGATTCACGACCGTGTTCGCCATGCCCAACACGTCGCCCGTGGCCGACACGGCCGGCGTCGTCGAGCAGGAGCTCGCGCTCGGGGAGGCGGCGGGCTATGTGCACGTGCAGCCGATCGGTGCGGTCACCGTGGGCCAGCGCGGCGAGCGCCTTGCCGAGCTGGGTGCGATGGCATCCTCCCGGGCACGGGTTCGGGTGTTCAGCGACGACGGGTTCTGCGTCTTCGATCCGCTCATCATGCGCCGCGCCCTGGAGTACGTGAAGGCATTCGACGGCGTCGTGGCCCAGCACGCGCAGGACCCCCGGTTGACCGAGGGCGCCCAGATGAACGAGGGCACCGTCTCGGCAGAGCTCGGACTGGCGGGGTGGCCCGCCGTGGCGGAGGAATCGATCATCGCGCGCGATGTGCTGCTCGCCGAGCACGTCGGTTCCCGACTGCACGTGTGCCACCTGTCGACGGCCGGTTCGGTGGACATCATCCGATGGGCCAAGCGGCGCGGCGTTGCCGTGACCGCCGAGGTCACCCCGCACCACCTGCTGCTGACCGAAGAACTCGTGCGCGGGTACGACGCCAGATTCAAGGTGAACCCTCCGTTGCGGCGCGAAGAGGACGTGCTCGCGGTGCGCGAGGGCCTGGCCGACGGGACGATCGACATCGTGGCGACCGATCACGCCCCTCATCCAGACGAAGCGAAGTCGTGCGAGTGGCAGGCGGCTGCCAACGGGATGGTCGGTCTCGAATCCGCGCTGCGGGTGGTGCAGCAGGCGATGGTCGACACCGGTTCGATGGGGTGGGACGACGTCGCACGGGTCATGTCGGCGACGCCGGCCGAGATCGGCAGGCTCGCGTCGGCGGGAACACCGATCGCCGCGGGGAGCCCGGCATCGTTCACGCTGTACGACCCGGCGCCGCGGGCGGTGTTCGATCGCGACGACCTCCGTGGTCGCAGCACCAACTCGCCGTACGTCGGACGCGAACTGCCCGGGTCGGTCCGATGGACCTTCTTCCGGGGTCGGGTCACGCTCGACGACGGTGTCGTGCCGGTATTCGGGGAGTCTGTCTCATGACACGCGAGGCCGCCGTCCTGATCATCGTCGCGGTAGCCCTGGTGCTCATCGGCCTCGGGGTGTGGGCGTGGTGGCGACGAACGCGACGCGACAGCGGGTTCGCCGCCCCGGTGGGCGACCTTCCCGCCGACGCCGAGGTGATCGCGCAGGTGCACGGCTTCTACGTCGCCACCACTCGGCACGATCAGCCTCTCGAGCGTCTCGCCGTGCGCGGGCTCGGTTTCCGCTCGCGCGTGCAGATCACCGTGGCCTCGGCCGGGATCCTTCTCGAGCTTCCGGGGCAGCCTCGCATGCTGCTCCCGGTCGCACGCCTCGTGTCCGTCGATCAGGCCACCGTCGCGATCGACCGAGTCGTCGAGCGCGATGGTCTGACCAGGGTCGTCTGGCGCATCGTCCGCCGTGACCACGAGCCCTCGTCGGGGGCTGACGAGATCGTCGACACCTACCTTCGCCCGCAGGACACGAGCACGCGATCGCTCACCGATGCCATCGCCGGCATCCTTCCCCTGCAGACCTCGACCACTCCCACAGGAAGTGACGCATGAACACCCCCTCCTTCGCACCGACCCTCGACCCCGCCGTCCTCGTGCTCGAAGACGGCTCGCGTCACGCGGGCCGCGCCTACGGGGCGCGCGGAACGACGATCGGCGAGGTCGTCTTCGCCACCGGCATGACCGGCTACCAGGAGACGCTCACCGATCCGTCCTACGCCGGGCAGATCGTGCTGCAGACGGCGCCGCACATCGGCAACACCGGCATGAACTCAGAGGACGTCGAATCGCGGCGCATCTGGGTATCGGGGTACATCGTGCGCGACCCCTCGCGCGTCGTCTCCAACTGGCGATCCGAGGAGTCTCTCGACGTCGCCCTCGAGCGCGACGGCATCGTGGGCATCAGCGGCATCGACACCCGTGCCGTGACCCGGGTGCTCCGCTCGGCGGGAAGCATGCGGGGCGCGATCTTCTCGGGAGACGCCGCCGCGATCTCCGAGGAGGAACAGCTGCGCATCGTCCGCGAGGCGCCGGAGATGTCCGGACGCAACCTGTCGGCAGAGGTCTCCGTCGGGTCGGCCGAGGTCACTCCCGCGGCGGAGGGCGTTGCGCACCTGGGCAACCTGGCGGTCCTCGACCTCGGCGTCAAGCAGGCGACCGTGCTCAACCTCGCCGCGCGTGGCTTCGACGTGCACGTTCTGCCGCAGAGCGTGACGATCGACGACATCCGCGCCATCGACCCGGTTGCCGTCTTCTACTCCAACGGCCCGGGCGACCCCGCCGCGTCGGACGACCACGTGTCGCTGCTGAGGGCCGTGCTCGATGAGAGTCTGCCCTTCTTCGGCATCTGCTTCGGCAATCAGCTGCTGGGCCGGGCGCTCGGCTTCGGCACCTACAAGCTGCCGTTCGGTCACCGCGGGATCAACCAGCCTGTGCTCGACAAGCAGACCGGCCGGGTGGAGATCACCGCCCACAACCACGGGTTCGCCGTCGATGCGCCCCTGGAGGGCACGATCGAGAGCCCGAACGGCTACGGCCGGGTCGAGGTGAGCCACGTGGGTCTCAACGACAACGTCGTGGAGGGCCTGCGCGCGCTCGACCTGCCCGCTTTCTCGGTGCAGTACCACCCCGAGGCTGCGGCCGGCCCCCACGATGCCAACTACCTCTTCGACCGGTTCGCCGAGCTGGTCGCGTCGACCCAGAAGGACAACAACTGATGCCCAAGCGCGACGACATCACGAGCGTCCTCGTCATCGGATCCGGCCCGATCGTCATCGGCCAGGCATGTGAGTTCGACTACTCGGGCACGCAGGCCTGCCGGGTGCTGCGCGAGGAGGGCGTGCGCGTCATCCTCGTCAACTCCAACCCGGCGACGATCATGACCGACCCCGACTTCGCCGACGCGACCTACATCGAACCGATCACCCCCGAGGTGATCGAGACGATCATCGCGAAAGAGAAGCCGGATGCCATCCTGCCCACCCTCGGCGGCCAGACGGCGCTGAACGCGGCGATGGCTCTCCACGACCGCGGAATCCTGGAGAAGTACGACGTCGAGCTCATCGGTGCCAAGGTCGACGCCATCCGCAAGGGTGAGGATCGTCAGATCTTCAAGCAGCTCGTCCTCGATGCCGGCGCCGATGTGGCGCGCAGCGTGATCGCCCACACGATGGACGACCTGCTCGCCGGCGCCGCCGAGCTCGGCTACCCCCTGGTGGTGCGTCCCTCGTTCACGATGGGCGGTCTCGGGTCGGGCTTCGCCTACGACGAGGCCGACCTCCGCCGCATCGGCGGGGCGGGGCTGCGCGACTCGCCCACCACCGAGGTGCTCCTGGAGGAGTCGATCCTCGGCTGGAAGGAGTACGAGCTGGAGCTCATGCGCGATACGTCCGACAACACGGTCGTCGTGTGCTCGATCGAGAACGTCGACCCCGTCGGCGTGCACACGGGCGACTCGATCACCGTCGCCCCTGCCCTCACGCTCACCGACCGCGAGTACCAGAAGCTCCGTGACATCGGCATCGACATCATCCGCGCCGTGGGCGTGGACACCGGCGGCTGCAACATCCAGTTCGCCGTCGATCCGGCCAGCGGCCGTATCATCGTCATCGAGATGAACCCGCGTGTCTCGCGCTCCTCGGCGCTGGCGTCGAAGGCGACCGGCTTCCCGATCGCCAAGCTGGCCGCGAAACTGGCCATCGGTTACCGGCTCGACGAGGTGCCCAACGACATCACGCAGGCCACGCCCGCGAGCTTCGAGCCGACGCTCGACTATGTCGTGGTGAAGGTGCCCCGGTTCAACTTCGAGAAGTTCCCCAACGCCGACACAACGCTGACGACCACCATGAAGTCGGTGGGCGAGGCGATGGCCATCGGCCGCAACTACACCACCGCATTGCAGAAGGCGCTGCGGTCGCTGGAGAAGCGCGGCTCCAGCTTCCACTGGGGCGCGGAGGACCGCTCCGTGGATGAACTGCTCGAGATCGCGACTCGCCCCACCGACGGGCGGATCGTCGTGCTCCAGCAGGCGCTGCGCAAGGGAGCCACGGTCGAGCAGGCATTCGAGGCGACCAAGATCGACCCGTGGTTCCTCGACCAGATGGTGCTCATCAACCAGGTCGCCGACTACATCCGAAGCGCCGCCGAGCTGGACGCCGCAACGCTCCGCGTAGCCAAGGACCACGGCTTCAGCGACGCACAGATCGCGCAGCTGCGCGGGCTTTCCGAGACCGAGGTGCGCGGCATCCGGTGGGGCCTGGACGTGCGCCCGGTCTACAAGACGGTCGACACCTGCGCGGGGGAGTTCCCCGCGCTGACCCCGTACCACTACTCCTCGTACGACAGTGAGACCGAAGTCACCGCCTCCGACCGGCGCAAGATCGTGATCATCGGGTCGGGGCCCAACCGCATCGGTCAGGGCGTGGAGTTCGACTACTCGTGCGTGCACGCGTCGTTCGCCCTGTCAGATGCCGGGTTCGAGACGATCATGGTCAACTGCAACCCCGAGACGGTGTCCACCGACTACGACACGAGCGACCGTCTGTACTTCGAGCCGCTGACCCTCGAAGACGTCCTCGAGGTGCTGCACGCCGAGGCGCAGTCGGGGACGATCCACGGCGTCGTCTGCCAGCTCGGCGGCCAGACGCCGCTGGGCCTGGCGAAAGGCATCGAGGATGCCGGCTACACGATCCTCGGAACGAGCCCGGCCGCCATCGACATCGCCGAGGAGCGGGAGCTCTTCTCGCAGCTCCTCGACCGCGCCGGACTGGTCGCTCCGCGTCACGACACCGCGATCGATGAGGCCGGTGCCGTGGCGATCGCGGAGGAGATCGGCTACCCGGTGCTGGTTCGCCCGAGCTTCGTTCTCGGCGGGCGGGGCATGGAGATCGTGTACGACACCGAGAGCCTGCGCGATTACTTCGTGCGCACCGCCGGGGAGGTCGTGATCGAAGAGGGCAAGCCCCTGCTTGTCGACCGGTTCCTCGACGACGCGATCGAGCTCGATGTCGACGCCCTCTACGACGGTCACGAGCTCTACATCGGTGGAGTGATGGAGCACCTGGAGGAGGCCGGAATCCACTCCGGCGACTCCTCGTGCACGCTGCCGCCGGTCTCGCTCGGCCGTACCGAGATCGATCGGGTGCGCACCGCGACCCTCGCGATCGCGGAGGGCGTCGGGGTCAGGGGCCTGCTGAACGTGCAGTTCGCCGTCTCCGCGGGCGTGCTCTACGTGATCGAGGCCAACCCGCGCGCCTCGCGCACGGTGCCCTTCGTCTCGAAGGCGCTCGGCATCCCCTTGGCGAAGGCCGCCAGCCGCATCATGGCCGGTGCGACCATCGCCGAGCTCAAGGCGGAAGGGCTGCTCCCCGAGTCGGACGGCTCGCGCGTGCCGTTGGACGCTCCCGTCGCCGTGAAGGAGGCCGTGCTGCCGTTCAAGCGGTTCCGCACCGCCGACGGTCACACGGTCGACTCGGTGCTCGGACCGGAGATGCGCTCGACCGGCGAGGTGATGGGCATCGACAGAGACTTCCCGACCGCATTCGCGAAGAGCCAGGCGGCCGCGTACGGCGGAATGCCGACAGAAGGGACCGTCTTCCTGTCGGTGGCCGACGACGACAAGCGCGCCGTCATCCTGCCCGCCCACCGCCTGCAGGAGCTCGGGTTCCGGCTGACCGCCACGGAGGGGACCGCCGAGATCCTCGCCCGCAACGGCATCCGGGTCGACATCGTGAACAAGTACTCCGCGACCCAGCAGACGGGGGAGCGCAACGTCGTCGACCTCATCAACGCGGGCGAGATCGACATCGTCGTGAACACGCCGTCCGGCGGCATCGCGCGCGCCGATGGCTACGAGATCCGCGCGGCTGCCGTCGCTGCCGACAAGGCGTTGTTCACGACCATGGCGGTGCTCGGCGCCGCCGTCAGCGCCCTGCCGGTGCTGCGAGAGGGCTTCTCGGTGCGCAGTCTCCAGGAGTACGCGGCAGATCGAGCGGCGAAGCGATGACGGGATTCGGCGAGCGACTGCACCAGGCCACGTCCGGTCGCGCCTCGCTGTGCGTGGGGATCGACCCGCACGAGGCGCTCCTGCGTGACTGGGGCCTCACGGTCGATGCCGCCGGCGCGCGCGAGTTCGGCCTTCGGGTCGTGGATGCCGCGGCATCGCGCGTTGTCGTCGTCAAGCCGCAGGTCGCCTTCTTCGAGCGGTTCGGATCTGCAGGCTTCGCCGCACTGGAGGAGATCATGGCCGCCGCGCGTGCGGCCGGGCTGATCGTGCTAGCAGACGCCAAGCGCGGAGACATCGGAAGCACCATGGACGCCTACGCCGCCGCCTGGCTCACGCCGGGAGCACCGCTGGAGGCGGATGCGGTCACCGTGACGCCGTACCTCGGAGTGGGGACGCTCCGCTCGACGTTCGATCTGGCCCGCAGCTCCGGCAAAGGCGTCTTCGTGCTGGCAGCGACCAGCAACCCTGAGGCCGCATCGGTGCAGCTCGCTCGCCCCGGCGGTGCGTCCGCGCACCCCACGATCGCTGCTCAGGTGATCTCAGAGGTTTCGGCGCTGAACCGGAGTTCGGGCGGGCCGCACGGCGACATCGGATTCGTGATCGGCGCCACCGTCGACCCGGCGGAGTTCGCGATCCCCGCGCCCCTCGACCCTCCGGCACCCATCCTCGCGCCGGGGTTCGGCGCCCAGGGCGCCCGTCTGTCCGACGTCGTGGCACGGTTCGGCGCCAACGCCGCCACCGTGCTGGCCAGTGCGAGCCGCAGCATCCTCGCTGCGGGACCGAACGCCGTGGCCGAGGCGATCGACTCCCACAACCGCGAACTCCAGGAAGCACGAGATGTCTGATTCCCGCCGCCCACCCGAGGTCGATCGTGCCGCGGCCTCGCGACGCGCCGTCGCCGCCCGTCAGGTCCGAGCCGCACTCAAGCGCGACGTGTCCACTCGGGTGATCACCCCGCAAGAACTCCTCCGGCGGGCCTGGCGCGAACCGGATTCGGCTGCGGGCGCGATGCGCATCACCGAATTCCTCACCGCGCTTCCCGCCATCGGCGAAGGCAAACGCGACCGCATCCTCGCCGACCTCGAGATCTCACCGGTGAAGCGGATCGGGGGACTGGGCACCCGTCAGCGGCGGGTACTCAGCGAGTTCCTCGACAGACGCTGGCCCGAACCGCAGCCGCGCGACGGTCGTAGCCGGCTGGTCGTGCTCGCCGGCCCCACGGCTGTCGGCAAAGGCACCGTGGCCGCCTACATCAAGGACCACCATCCCGAGATCCACCTGTCGGTGTCGGCCACCACGCGGGCACCACGGCCGGGCGAGGTCGACGGCGAGCACTACTTCTTCGTCGACGACGCCGCGTTTGATCGCCTCGTCGACGAGGGCGCCCTGCTCGAGCACGCGACCGTACACAACAAGTACCGCTACGGCACCCCCAAAGCGCCCATCGAGCGCGCACTGGAGGAGGGCCGCACGGTGCTCTTGGAGATCGACCTGCAGGGTGCCCGACAGGTGCGAGAGGCGGCGCCCGACGCCAACCTCGTGTTCCTCCTTCCGCCGAGCTGGGACGAGCTCGTCCAGCGCCTGGTCGGCCGAGGCACCGAAGACTCCGAAGAGCGTGCCCGCCGCCTCAAGACGGCTCGGGTGGAGTTGGCCTCGCAGGGCGAATTCGATCACCACATCGTCAACGACGATGTCGCCCGGGCCGCCGCCCAGGTCGCCGCCCTCGCGCGCTGAGGACGACGAGACCTGTAGAATGGTCGGATGCCACCATCCGTCGCCGACGGGTATGAGCTGACACACTTCCCACCGCCATCCGATTCAGGAGGTCCACCATGGCCACTCGCGACAAGGGCATCATCGACCCGCCCATCGACGCGCTGCTCGAGAAGGTCGACTCGAAGTACCAGCTCGTCATCTACGCGTCCAAGCGTGCCCGTCAGATCAACGACTACTACTCGGACCTGCACGAGGGGAACCTGTTCGACAACGTCGGTCCCCTCGTGGACTCGACGGTCGAGGACAAGCCGCTGACGATCGCGCTGCACGAGATCCACGAAGACAAGCTGCGCCTGCGCTCGCTCGACTGAACCATGACGCCGTATGGCGTCGACGTGCCCGCGACTCCCGCCGTGTCGGGGGGGCGCGGGCATGATGGTTTCCACCGCCGAACCCGTCCCTGTCTGGAGCATCGATGACGCAGTTGCGCCTCTTCACGTCCGAATCCGTGACGGAAGGCCACCCGGACAAGATCTGTGATCAGATTTCCGACAGTGTCCTCGACGCGCTCCTGACCGTGGATCCGGGCAGCAGAGTGGCCGTGGAGACGCTGGTCACGACGGGCTTGGTGCACGTGGCCGGTGAGGTGCGCACAGACGGCTACGTCGACATTCCCGGGATCGTCCGCGGCGTCGTGAACCGCATCGGCTACACCTCCAGCGAAACCGGCTTCGACGGGGACTCCTGCGGGGTGACGGTCTCGATCGGCGAACAGTCCGGTGACATCGCCGCCGGCGTCGACAACGCGCTCGAGCACCGCGAAGAGGGTTCGGTCGACCCGGTCGACGCACTGGGTGCGGGCGACCAAGGCATCATGTTCGGCTACGCGACCAACGAGACGCCTCAGCTCATGCCGATGGCCATCTGGACGGCGCATCGCATCGCCGAACGGTTGACCGAGACGCGACGCTCCGGAGCGCTGCCCTTCCTCCGTCCCGACGGGAAGACCCAGGTCACCCTCGGCTACGACGGTCACACGCCACGCACCGTCGAGACGGTCGTCGTCTCGACGCAGCACCAGCCCGACATCTCCCTGGCCGCGCTGCGTGCGGCCGTTCGCGCCGAGGTGATCGACCCCGTGATCGAACAGACCGGTCTGGCGATCGACGACGTCGAGTACGTCATCAACCCGGCAGGGCCCTTCGTCATCGGTGGGCCGAAGGGCGATGCCGGACTGACGGGGCGGAAGATCATCATCGACACCTACGGTGGCGCCGCCCGCCACGGCGGGGGAGCCTTCAGCGGCAAGGATCCGTCGAAGGTCGATCGCTCCGCTGCCTATGCGATGCGGTGGGTCGCCAAGAACGCCGTCGCCGCCGGCCTGGCCGACCGCCTCGAGGTCCAGGTCGCCTACGCCATCGGGCGTGCTGCGCCGGTGGGCCTGTACGTGGAGACGTTCGGCACCGGCCACCTCTCTGACGAGGCCATCACCTCGGCGATCCTCGACGTGTTCGACCTGCGTCCGCAGGCCATCATCGATCAGCTCGACCTGCTGCGTCCGATCTACGCCCAGACCGCCGCATACGGTCACTTCGGTCGCGAGCTGCCCGACTTCACCTGGGAGCGCACCGACCGCGTCGAGGAGCTGCGCGCGGCCGCCGGCCTCTGAGCGACGCCGTGGTCACCGTCGCGCGCGTGCTCGTCGATTCGCCGCTTCCGCAGCTGGACCGCCTGTTCGACTACGCGGTCCCGGCGGGACTCCTCGCCGAGATCGCACCCGGCATCCGCGTCAAGGTTCCTCTTCGCAGCGCGGGACGGATGATCGAGGCCTACGTGATCGAGGTCGTCGAGACCGATCACCCCGATCGAAAGCTGTCCGAGCTCGACAGCATCGTCTCTACCGTGCCGATCCTGCCGGCGGGCTTGTACGACCTCGCCCGTCGTGTCGCTGATCGCGCGGCGGGTTCGGCCGTCGACATCCTGCGACTGGTCATCCCCAAGCGCATGGTCCGCGCCGAGAAGGCCTGGAGGACCGCTCCACCGCCGTCGGCTCCGGCGGTCGACCCCGACGCGCAGACGTGGGCGCGCGAGGTGTTGTCATCTTTCCCCGGGCTCGAAGATGCCGTCCATCGCGGCGAGCGCGTGGCGTTCGACGCTCCGCCGCGACCCGAAGGCGACCACTCGTGGGGGGCGTGGGCAGAGATGATCGCGGCGCTGTGCACCCTCGTGCTGGCGGCCGGCCGCAGCAGCGTGGTCGTGCTGCCCGATCACCGTGACCAGGCCCAAGTGCGAGCCGCGCTCCGAGGCCGGGTCGCGGATGAGGCACTGGTGCGCACCGACGCCGATCGTCCGGGTCCCGAGCGCTATGCGTCCTACCTTCGCCTGCGCCACGCCGTCCCGTGCATCGTGATCGGCAGCCGGTCCACGGTGTACGCCCCCACGCACGCAACAGGTCTCGTGATCGTCTGGGATGACGGCGACCCGCTCCTGGCCGAGCCCCTCAGTCCGGGCGTCCACGCGCGGGATGCTGCCCTCGTTCGTCAGGAGATCGAGGGGTCGTCGCTGGTCTTCGCGGGCCACACCCGCACCACGGATGTCGAGAGGCTCGTTCAGCTGGGCTGGGTCACCGAGGTGCCGGCACGTCGCCGCGAGAGTCCCCGCGTCGTCGTCTCGGGAACCCAGGAGGGCGCAGCCCCCGGGCAGCGAGTCCCGTCGGCGGCGTATGCCGCCGCGCGCGAGGCTCTCGCCTCCGGCCCCGTGCTCGTCCAGGTGGCGCGCCCGGGCTACGCGCCGGTGCTCGTGTGCGCGGACTGCCGCCAGCCGGCACGCTGTCCTCACTGCGGCGGACCCCTGCGCGCCGAGCGTGCCGGCGCGGTACCGCAGTGCACCTGGTGCGGTCGCGCAGCGCACAACTGGGCCTGCCCGCACTGCGCGTCGCAGCGACTGCGGATGGCTTCCTCGGGAAGTGAGCGGACCGCGGATGAGCTCGGGCGCGCGTTTCCCCGCACCCGCGTCATCGTCTCAGACGGCACCCACCCCGTGATCGAACTCGACTCCCGCCCCGCGCTGGTGATCGCCACCCGCGGCGCCGAACCGTTCGTCCCCGGAGGCTATCGAGCCGTCCTCCTTCTCGACGGCGACAAGATGCTGTTGGCCGAGCAGCTGCGCATCGGTGAGTCCTGCCTGCGCTGGTGGTCGAACGCGGCGGCGCTGGCGGCCCCGGGAGCGCCCGTGCACCTGGTCGGTGTGACGGGCCCGGTATCCCGCGCGCTGGCCACCTGGACCCAGCCCGCCTACGCACGCGCCGAGTTGCGAGAGCGCACGCCGCTGCACATGCCGCCGGCCGTGCGGGTCGCCGCGATCGAGGGCACGTCGGCGGCGGTGGCAGAAGCGATCGCGCACGTGCGAGGCGAGTCACCCGATCTTCCCGCCGGTGCGGTGCTCGGCCCGGTTCCCGCCGGTGACGGTATCGCCCCCGACGGCATGGTCCGCGCCCTGCTGCGCTTCGACTATGCGGCCGGGCGACGCGTGGCGGAGTCGCTGCGCGCCGCCGTCGTCGCGGAGGCGCTGCGCAATCGCAGCCGGGCCGTCCGCACGGCCCGTGCCGCGGGCGAACGATCGCCGCGCACTACACTCAGGGTGCGGCTCGACGTGCCCGAACTCGACCTGTGACAACTCCGATCTCTCCGAGGAAATCCATGCGCATCGTCTTCGCGGGCACTCCCTCCGCGGCCGTCCCGTCGCTGCAGGCCATCGCGGCGTCCCCCCACGAGGTGGTGGGCGTCGTCACGCGACGTGATGCCCCGGTCGGCAGGAAGCGCGTGATGACGCCCTCGCCCGTGGCCGCCGCCGCGGGCGAACGGGATATCCCCGTCATCAAAGCCGACCGGCTGGATGCCGAGGCCACCGCCGCCATCGGACGCCTGGCACCGGATCTCGGCGTGATCGTGGCCTACGGGGGGCTGGTGCGGGAGCCGCTGCTGTCCACCCCCGCCCACGGCTGGATCAACCTGCACTTCTCGCTCCTTCCGCGGTGGCGCGGAGCGGCTCCCGTCCAGCGCGCGCTGATTGCGGGCGATCGCACGACGGGTGCTGCCGTGTTCCAGCTCGTCCCGGAGCTCGATGCCGGCGATGTCTTCGGTCAGGTCCCCTACGACATCCCCCGCGGCGAGACGGCCGGCGATGTGCTGCAGAAGCTGGCCGACGCGGGCGCGGGCCTTCTCGCCGAGGTGATCGACGCAATCGCCGCCGGGTCTGCCGTGGCCGTCCCGCAGTCCGGCCAACCCACGACAGCGCCCAAGCTCACCCTGAGCGACGGGCGACTGGACCCCCTTGCGCCGGTGGATGCCGTGATCAACCGCTATCGCGGCACCACCCCGGAACCGGGCGCACACGTCGTCGTGAACGGTCAGCGCCTCAAGGTGCTCTCCGCGGTCAGGGGGCCCGACGCGCCGCTGCCGCCGGGCCGGATCTCGCTGGTGGGCGCGGACGTGCTGCTGGGCGCGGACGGCGGCACCGTGCGACTCGGTCGCGTACAGCCGGCGGGCAAGGCCGCCATGTCGGCCGCCGACTGGTGGCGTGGACTCCGGGTCGCCTCGCTCCAGGTCGACACCGTCGATGAAGGGATGGACCGTCCGTGACGACCGCACGATGGGTGGCCTACGACGTCCTGCGCGCTGTGGGGGAATCCGACGCATACGCGAACCTTCTCCTTCCGCGCGAGATCGCCCGCGCGGGCCTCGACGCCGCCGATGCGGGCCTGGCGACCGAACTGACGTACGGGACGCTGCGTCGACAGGGGACCTACGACGCGGTGATCGCCGATGCCGCCGGTCGAGCGGTCACCGAGATCGATCCTCCCGTGCTCGACGCGCTGAGACTGGGCGTGCACCAGCTGCTGTCGATGCGCGTTCCCTCCCACGCCGCCGTCAACGAGACTGTGCGTCAGGTGAGGAAGTCGGCCGGCGCCCCCGCGGCCGGGTTCGCCAATGCGGTGCTGCGACGGGTGTCGGAGCGGTCGACACAGGACTGGTACGAACGACTCGACACACAGGCCCGGTCGGATGATGAACGCCTCGCGCTGAGATTCGCCCACCCCGTGTGGGTGATCCGCGCCTTCCGACGTGCCTTGGCCGCAGAAGGCCGGGCGGACGAACTCGAAGATCTCCTCGAGGCGGACAACGACGCACCGTCGGTGACGATGACGGCGCTCCCTCATCTCGCGGAACCGCCTGCAGGCGCGGAGCGCACGCCCTACTCACCGGTGGGCTTCCGGCTGGCCGGCGGAGATCCCGCGCCGATCGTGGCCGCCGCCGGCGGACGTGTCCGCGTGCAGGATGAGGGTTCGCAGCTGGCCGCACTGGCTCTCTCGCGCGCCCGTCCCATCAGCCGCGGGGAACGCTGGCTCGATCTGTGTGCAGCCCCCGGGGGCAAGACCGCACTGCTGGCCGCGGAAGCATGGTCGGCGGGTGCGGCGCTGGAGGCGAACGAGATCTCGCACGCACGAGCGGGGCTCGTCCGGGACTCGGTCGCGGGTGTTCCGATGGCGGTGCCGGTCTCCGAGGAAGACGGTCGCGAGCGAGCTCGCCACGGACGCTACGACCGCATTCTTGTGGATGCGCCGTGCACCGGTCTCGGTGCGCTCCGGCGTCGCCCCGAGGCTCGCTGGCGCAAGAGTCCCGCAGACGTCCCCGAGCTCGCATCCCTGCAATCCGAGCTTCTGCACGCTGCCTTCGGCGCTCTGGCAGCGGACGGCATCGTCGCGTACGTGACCTGCTCGCCCCACCTGGCCGAGACAGCGGCGATCGTCGGTGACCTGAAGCGCGCGTTTCCCGGGGAGGTCGAGGAACTCGACGCCCGGACCGTGCTGACGGAGATCTCCGCCACGCCGATCGACCTCCCGGTTCCCGCGGACGGCAGCGGACGCGCTCAGCTGTGGCCGCACCGACACGGCACCGATGCGATGTCCATCTCGCTGCTGCGCCGCGTGCGGGCGGCAGGCGACCGCGACGATAGGGTGATCGCGTGACAGGCGACGACATCCGCATCAATCCCAGCATCCTCGCCGCCGACTTCGTCAACATGCAGGCAGAGCTCGCCCGCATCGCGACCGCCGACTTCGTGCACGTCGACGTCATGGACAACCATTTCGTTCCGAACCTCACCTTCGGGCCGCAGATGGTCGAACGCATCCAGGCGACCAGCCCGGTGCCGCTGGATGTGCACCTCATGATCAGCGACGCCGATCGTTGGGCGCCGCAGTATGCCGAGATCGGAGCCGCCTCGGTGACGTTCCATCTGGAAGCGGCCGCCGACCCGGTCTCGCTGGCCCGAACCCTGCGCCGCATCGGCGCGCGGGCGGGCGTCGCCGTCAAGCCGGCCACTCCCGTCGACTCGCTGTTCGAGGTACTCACGGAGTTCGACCAGATCCTCGTGATGACCGTCGAACCGGGCTTCGGAGGCCAATCGTTCATGGCCGATCAGATGCCCAAGCTCGCCCGTCTGCATGACGAGGCGCGGCGCCGGGGCGCGCAGGTGTGGCTGCAGGTCGACGGCGGGATCTCGGAGTCGACGATCGCCCAGGCCGCCGAGTCGGGTGCCGACACCTTCGTCGCCGGCTCCGCCGTGTTCGGATCCGACGACCCGGCGCGCGCGATCGCTGCCCTTCGCTCGGAGGCCGCTTCACACCTTCGCCACTAGCACCCGCGCCGGTCGGGTGGGCGATCGACGGTAGCCTGTCAGGGTGAAGACCTTCGACGCGCTGTTCGCTGAGCTGACCGAGACGGCCGCCCGGCGACCCGAAGGTTCGGGCACGGTGGCACAGCTGGACCGAGGTGTCCACGCGATCGGGAAGAAGATCGTCGAGGAGGCTGCAGAGGTCTGGATGGCTGCCGAGTACCAGAGCGACGCCGACACCGCCGAGGAGATCTCGCAGCTTCTGTACCACCTGCAGGTTCTGATGCTCGCCAAGGGACTCAGCCTCGACGACGTGTACCGACATCTCTGATCGGCGCCCCGCCCTTCGTGACCTTCATCAGCCTTTGACACCGAAAGCCCCGCACATGCTGCGCATTGCCGTGCCGAACAAGGGATCGCTTGCCGAGACCGCCACAGAGATGCTCGCCGAGGCCGGTTACACCGGTCGTCGCGACCCCAAAGACCTCCATGTCATCGACCCCGTCAACGAGGTCGAGTTCTTCTACCTCCGCCCCAAAGACATCGCCACCTACGTCGGCTCGGGCGCCCTCGACGTCGGCATCACCGGTCGGGATCTGCTCCTCGATGCCCGCATGCCCGGTGCGCGGGAGATCGAGAAGCTCGGTTTCGGGGCATCGACGTTCCGCTTCGCCGGACCTCCGGGACGATTTCACGAGCTCGCCGACCTCGACGGCGTCCGGGTCGCCACCGCGTATCCCGGCCTCGTAGACGCCTATCTCGATGAGCACGGCGTGGCCGTCGACCTCGTGCCCCTCGACGGTGCGGTCGAGTCGGCGGTCGAGCTCGGGGTGGCAGACGCGGTCGCCGATGTCGTCTCGACGGGAACGACGCTGAAGCAGGCGGGTCTGGAGATCTTCGGGCCGATACTGCTGCAGTCCGAGGCGGTCCTCATCGGCGCCCCGCACGACGCTCCCGGAGGAGAGGTGCTGCTGCGCCGACTGCGCGGAGTCATGGTCGCCCGACAGTACGTGCTGATCGACTACGACCTGCCGGCCGACCTCGTCGACTCCGCCGTCGCCATCGCGCCGGGCATCGAATCCCCGACGATCTCGCCGCTGCGTGACCCCGCCTGGGTCGCCGTGCGGGTGATGAGCCCCCGCACCACGGTCAACCAGGTGATGGACGCCCTGTACGCGATCGGCGCCCGCGCGATCCTGGTCACCCCGATCCACAACGCACGGCTGTGAGCGGGGGAGTGCGCCCATGAGTCTCGCCTGCCGTGTCATCCCCTGCCTCGACGTCAAAGACGGCAAGGTCGTCAAGGGTGTGAACTTCGAGAATCTCCGCGAGATGGGCGATCCCGTGGAGCTGGCGCGTCGCTACTTCGAGCAGGGTGCCGACGAGCTGACCTTCCTCGACGTGACCGCCACGGTCGATGACCGCTCGACCACCTACGAGGTCGTTCGCCGCACCGCCGAGGAGGTGTTCATCCCGCTGACCGTCGGCGGGGGCGTGCGTTCGGCCGACGACGTTGCGCGGCTCCTGTCCGTGGGCGCGGACAAGGTGGGCGTGAACTCCGCCGCCATCGCGCGGCCCGAACTCATCGGCGAGATCGCCGATCGGTTCGGTGCGCAGGTGCTGGTGCTGTCGCTCGACGTCAAGCGCGCGCCCGACACGGAGTCGGGTTTCGTGGTCACCACGCACGGCGGGCGCACGCTCACCACGCTCGACGCGCTGGAGTGGGCGCGGGAGGCCATCGACCGCGGCGTCGGCGAGCTGCTGGTCAACTCGATCGATGCCGACGGCACGCGCGACGGATTCGATCTCGACCTCGTACGCCACATGCGTGAGCTGTCCTCGGTGCCCGTGATCGCCTCGGGCGGAGCAGGCGCCGCGGAGCACTTCGCGCCCGCGATCGCGGCGGGCGCCGACGCGGTGTTGGCGGCGTCGGTCTTCCACTCCGGTCAGCTCACGATCGGCGACGTGAAGGAAGCGCTGCGCGCGGAAGGAATCGAGGTGCGATCATGACCGACGAGATCGACGATGTGATCGCGCGAGTCCGTTTCACCGCCGACGGACTCGTCCCCGCCATCATCCAGCAGCACGACTCGCTCGAGGTGCTGATGCTCGGCTGGATGGATGCCGAGGCCCTCCGCCGCACTCTGACCTCCGGCCGCGTGACGTTCTGGTCGCGTTCGCGGCAGGAGTACTGGCGCAAGGGCGACACCTCCGGTCACATCCAGCTCGTGAAGGGGGCGCGCCTCGATTGCGACGGCGACACCCTGCTGATCGCCGTCGACCAGGTGGGTGCCGCGTGCCACACCGGTGACCACACGTGTTTCGACGCCGATGACCTGCACCCCGTGACCTCGACGGACGGCCGATGACTCGGCGTTGGCGCTCGCTGTCGGTGGTCACGATCCTCCTCGGCGGTGCGGTCGGTCTCATCGCGTCGACGCAGACCTGGCTGGATGTCACCCTCCGAGACTCCACGGCGGCTGCTCTCGCAGTGCCGGGCGCGACCGCGGTCGCCCTCCTGGCGCCGTTGAGCTTGGCGGCCCTCGCGCTGGCATTGGCACTGTCGATCGTCGGTGTCGTCCTGCGCCACGTCTTCGGCCTCCTCGCCGTCGTGATCGGGGTCGCGCTGACCTACGCCGCCTGGCGCATCGCTGCCGAGCAACCCGTGGACGCCGTCGCCGCCGTGGTGACCGAGTCGACGGGGCTGGCCGGCGTGGGCACCGTGTCACAGCTGGTGTCGACGATCTCGGCCACACCCTGGCCGGCTGTCACGGTCGTCGCTTCGCTGGTGATCGCCGCCGGGGGAGTGTTCACACTCGTCACCGCGCGTCGGTGGCAGACCAGCGGCAGACGCTACCGCACCGACGGGGCCGTCTCAGCGCGAACTTCCGGTTCGCGGCCCCACGACGCGATCGACTCCTGGGACGATCTCTCGCGCGGCGACGACCCGACGGCCTGAACCCGACGCCCGAGTCGGAGAGCCACCGACCGCCCGCTAGACTGGGAAAGCACGCCCTGCACGCGAAGGAGAACCATGAGCAACGCCAGCGACGAACTCGGTCACGGACACTCGCCCGCAGCGTGGACGGCCGTGATCATCATGCTGGTCGCGATTTCGCTCGGCACGCTGTTCTTCTTCCTCGACATGCCGGTTCTGGTGTGGATCTCGGTGGCGCTCACGGTCGTGGGCGCTCTGTCGGGCTGGGTGCTGGCCAAGGCCGGCTACGGCGTGAACGGGCCCAAGTACTCGCCGAAGCAGCACTGACGTGCTCGCCGACCTGACGGCCGGCGCGGTGGCTGATGCCGAGGCGCGCGCCGTCGATCGGCCTCTGGCGGCCGTCGAACGTGACGCTCTCAGCCAGGCGCCCGCGCGCGACGCCCTGAGGGCTCTGGCGCCCTCCGACCGCGTGAAGATCATCGCAGAGGTCAAGCGTGCCAGTCCGTCCCGCGGCGACCTGGCACGCATCCCCGACCCCGCCTTGCAGGCAGCGCGATACGAGGAGGGCGGAGCATCCGCGATCTCCGTGCTGACCGAAGGACGCAGGTTCAAGGGGAGCCTCGCGGACCTCGAGGCGGTGAAGGCCGAAGTCTCCCTCCCGGTGCTGCGCAAGGATTTCATCGCTACGCCGTATCAGGTGTGGGAGGCCCGGGCATCCGGTGCCGACCTGGTCCTGCTGATCGTCGCGGCTCTCGAGCAGCCGGTGCTGCGAGAGCTCCATGAGCTGGTGCTCGAGCTCGGCATGACGCCGCTGGTCGAGACGCACTCGCTCGATGAGGTGCACCGGGCCGCCGACCTCGGTGCCCGCCTCATCGGAGTCAACGCGCGCGACCTTTCGACGTTCGAGCTGGACCGAGACCTGTTCGGGCGTCTGTACGACACCCTCCCGGCGGATGCCGTGAAGATCGCCGAGTCGGCCGTGCTGACTCCCGACGACGTCGCGCACTATCGGGGTGCGGGAGCCGACGTGGTGCTCATCGGCGAAGCTCTCGTCACGAACGACCCGGTGACCACACTGCACGCATTCCTGGAGGCCGGCCGATGAGCCTGCGCGATTCCCACGGTCCGTTCTTCGGTGACTTCGGCGGGCGCTACATGCCCGAGTCGCTCATCGCGGCCATCGACGAGCTGACCGCCGAGTACGAGGCGGCCAAAGCCGACCCGGCCTTCGATGCCGAGTTCCGCCGCCTGCTGCACACGTACGCGGGCCGACCGTCGGCGATCACCGAGGTGCCGCGGTTCGCCGAGCATGCCGGGGGAGCGCGCATCTTCCTCAAACGGGAGGACCTCAACCACACCGGGTCTCACAAGATCAACAACGTGCTCGGCCAGGCGCTGCTGACGCGGCGACTGGGCAAATCACGCGTCATCGCCGAGACGGGCGCCGGTCAGCACGGCGTGGCCACCGCCACTGCTGCGGCACTGTTCGGGTTCGACTGCACCATCTACATGGGCGAGGTCGACACCGAGCGTCAGGCTCTGAACGTCGCTCGGATGCGTCTTCTCGGTGCCGAGGTGGTCCCGGTGACCACGGGCTCGCGCACGCTGAAGGACGCGATCAACGATGCCTACCGCGACTGGGTCGCCAGCGTCGAGAACACCAACTACATCTTCGGCACGGCAGCCGGTCCCCACCCGTTCCCGGCGATGGTGCGCGACTTCCAGAAGGTCATCAGCGAAGAAGCGCGCCAGCAGCTGCTCGACGACACCGGGCGCCTTCCCGATGCCGTGGTGGCGTGCGTGGGAGGCGGGTCGAACGCGATCGGCATGTTCGATGCCTTCCTCGACGACGAGGGCGTGAAGCTCTACGGCGTGGAGGCAGCCGGCGACGGGGTCGACACCCCCCGCCACGCGGCATCGATCGGGCGCGGACGCCCCGGCGTTCTCCACGGCGCGAAGACCTACGTGCTGCAGGACGAAGACGGTCAGACCATCGAGTCGCACTCCATCTCCGCGGGTCTGGACTACCCGGGAGTGGGTCCCGAGCACGCCTGGCTGGCCGACATCGGGCGAGCCGAGTACATCCCCGCCACCGACGGTGAGGCGATGGACGCCCTGCGTCTCCTCTCCCGCACCGAGGGCATCATCCCCGCAATCGAGTCGGCGCACGCGTTGGCTGGTGCGTTGCGTCTGGGCCGGGAGCTCGGACCCGACGCGATCATCGCGGTGAGCCTCTCGGGGCGCGGCGATAAGGACATGGACACCGCCGCGAAGTGGTTCGGGCTCTACGACGACGGAGCCGACGCATGACCTCTCGCGTCTCGGCGGCGATCGACGCCGCTCGCGCCCAGGGTCGCGGCGCGTTCGTCGGCTACCTCCCGCTGGGGTTCCCCGACCTGCAGACGAGCATCGACGCCGCCGTCACGCTCGCCGAGAACGGCGTCGACGTGCTCGAGCTCGGCCCGCCGTACTCCGACCCCGTCATGGACGGCACCGTCATCCAGGAGGCGACGCAGACGGCGCTGGCTGCGGGATTCCGCCTCCGTGACACGTTCACCGCGGTGCGTGCCATCGCGGCCCGCGTCGATGTGCCCATCCTGGTGATGACCTACTGGAATCCGGTCCTCCAATACGGCATCGACCGGTACGCCGACGATCTCCTCGCCGCCGGCGGGGCGGGCCTGATCACCCCCGACATCACTCCCGATGCGGCGTCCGAGTGGATTGCGGCCTCCGAGCGCACGGGCCTGGACCGCGTGTTCCTCGCCGCGCCCACCTCGACCGACGAGCGACTCGAGATGATCGTGCGACACTCCACCGGGTTCGTCTACACGGTCTCGACCATGGGGATCACCGGCGAACGGGCCGAGCTCGATGCCGCCGCGCGCACCCTCGTCGCACGTTTGCGCGAGCACGGGGCGACACACGCCTGCGTCGGCATCGGCATCTCCACAGCAGACCAGATCGGCGGGGTTCTCGACTACGCCGACGGCGCGATCGTCGGGACGGCACTGGTTCGTGCGCTCCGTGACGGGGGACTGGACGGTCTCGCGAACGAAACGCGGGCGCTGGCAGCGGGAACCGGCCGCGCGTGAGCGCGAAGTAGACTGCCCTTCGTGCTTTCACCCTTCGCAGCCATCGTCAGCAGTCCGGCCGTGCTCGGCGGCTCCACGCCGCTGAGCATCCCCAGCCCGGAGATCAGCTCGTTCCCGGTGGGCCCCCTCACGATCCACTTCTACGCCCTGTGCATCCTCACCGGCATCATCGTCGCGACGCTGATGACCAACCGCCGCCTCACCAAGCGCGGCGCAGAGCCGTGGGTCGTCATCGACATCGCTCTGCTGGCTGTGCCGCTGGCCATCATCGCCGCGCGGCTGTTCCACGTGTTCACCCACCCGGGCTTCTACTTCGGCGAGGGCAAGGACCTGTGGGCGATCTTCCGCATCTGGGAGGGCGGCATCGCGATCTACGGCGCCCTGATCGGCGGGGCGATCGGCGCCTGGCTCGGATGTCGGTGGACCGGCATCCGGTTCTGGAGCTTCGCCGACGCCCTGGCACCCGGACTCCTTCTGGCTCAGGCACTCGGGCGCTTCGGCAACTGGTTCAATCAGGAGCTGTTCGGACTGCCCACCGACCTGCCCTGGGGCCTGGAGATCGACTACCCCAATCCGGCCTGGCCCGTCGGCCTGCCGGAGGGAACGCTTTTCCACCCCACTTTCCTCTACGAAGTCGTGTGGAACACGCTGGGCGTGCTCGTGCTGCTGTGGGCGGGGAAGCGGTTCCGCCTGCAGTGGGGACGCGTGTTCGCCCTCTACCTCATCTGGTACTCCGCCGGTCGTATCGTCTGGGAGTCGATCCGCATCGACCCGAGCGAGGTCTTCTTCGGCCTGCGCACCAACGTGTGGGCCGCGATCGCCGGCGTGGTCATCGGTCTGGTCATCTTCTTCGTGCAGAAGCGGCGACACACCGGCTTCGAGGCCTCGCCCTATGTCGCGGGTCGCGAATGGACCGCCGACGGGGCTGTACAATCGCAGAACACCGATGACTTCGTGGATCTCAGCGCACCCCCCGAGTCCGAAGAGATCGAAGAAGACACAGCCACAAGCATCGTCACCCCGAAGTAACACTGTGACGATCACTGTGCACACCTCGCACCGTGAACCAGTCCACCGTGAAGTAAATCCGCAGGGCCGACGTCGTCCCAGTTGAACATCAAGTGAGGACGGTAAGCATGCCTTCGAGCTCCCGTGTGCTTTCGACCCCCCGTCGTGAGAGTTCCGGTTCCGCCATGATGAGCGGTTCTCCTGCCAAGCAGGGGATGTACAACCCGGCGTTCGAGAAGGACGCGTGTGGCCTGGCGATGGTCGCCACGCTGCGCGGAGAAGCCGGTCACGACATCGTCCAGCTCGCGCTGACCGCGCTGCGCAACCTCGAGCACCGCGGTGCCATCGGTTCCGACGCGGGCACCGGTGACGGTGCCGGCATCCTCACTCAGATGCCCGACGCGTTCTTCCGCGCGGTGGTCGATTTCGACCTTCCTCCGGTGGGGGAGTACGCGGCCGGAATGGCCTTCCTCCCGCTCGACGACGACGCCCGTGCCGAGACGAAGGCCGGCGTGGAGCGCACGGCCGCTTCCGAAGGACTCACCGTCCTGGGGTGGCGCACGGTGCCCGTTGACGAGCAGCACCTCGGCAAGCTCGCCTTCGACGCACGTCCCGCATTCGAGCAGCTCTTCGTCTCGCGACCCGCAGTGGGCGACTCCGGGCCGCTGTCGGGAATCGAGCTCGACCGGCGGGTGTACCGGCTGCGCAAGCGCGCCCGGCGCGAGCACAACGCCTACTTCGTGTCGCTGTCCAGCCGCACCATCGGCTACAAGGGCATGGTCACGACGCTGCAGCTGGAACCCTTCTACCCCGACCTGCAGGATGAACGCTTCGCGAGCGAGCTGGCCGTCGTGCACTCGCGGTACTCCACGAACACGTTCCCCTCGTGGCCGCTTGCTCAGCCCCTGCGGATGCTCGCCCACAACGGCGAGATCAACACCGTCGGCGCCAACCGCAACTGGATGCGGGCTCGTCAGTCGCAGCTGGAGTCGCAGCTCATCGGCGACATTCGTCCGCTCCTGCCCATCTGCACCGAGGGAGCCAGCGACTCGGCGTCGTTCGACGAGGTGCTGGAGCTGCTCACCCTGACCGGGCGCAGCCTGCCGCACGCGGTCATGATGATGGTTCCGGAGGCCTACGAGAAGCAGGCCGACATCGACCCGCAGCTGCGCGCGTTCTACGAGTACCACTCCATGCAGATGGAGCCCTGGGACGGACCGGCCGCGCTCATCTTCACCGACGGAACGCTGGTGGGCGCCACCCTCGACCGCAACGGACTGCGACCGGGACGCTGGACGGAGACGACCGACGGCCTGGTCGTCATCGGCAGCGAGACCGGCGTGCTCGACTTCGCGCCCGAGCGCATCAAGCGGCGCGGCCGCCTGCGTCCCGGACGGATGTTCGTCGTCGACACCGCTCAGCAGCGCATCATCGAAGACCATGAGGTCAAACAGCAGCTCGCCGAGCTCCACCCCTGGCAGGAGTGGCTCGACGCGGGTCGTGTGCGCCTCAAGGATCTTCCGGAGCGCGAACACATCGTGCACCCGATCGCGTCGATCACCCGGCGCCAGCGCACCTTCGGCTACACCGAGGAAGAGGTGCGGATCCTCCTTACGCCGATGGGACAGAACGGCGCCGAACCGCTGGGAGCGATGGGCTCGGACACGCCGATCGCGGTCCTCAGCGAGCGGCCGCGCCTGCTGTTCGACTACTTCACCCAGCAGTTCGCCCAGGTGACCAACCCGCCGTTGGACTCCATCCGCGAAGAAGTGGTGACCTCGCTGGCCCTCGGACTCGGTCCCGAGCGCAACCTGCTCGACTGGGGGCCGGAGCACACCCGCACGATCACGCTGGACTTCCCGGTCATCGACAACGACGAACTGGCCAAGCTCCAGAACATCGACAAGGCTCTGCCGGGCCGGCGATCGGTGACCGTCCGTGGGCTCTACCACTTCGACCAGGGCCCCGACGCCCTGCAGTCACGCCTCGAGGCGATGTGCGCGGAGGTGGATGCCGCGATCGCCGACGGTGCCGAGTTCGTCATCCTCAGCGACCGCGACTCCAACAAGGACCTCGTCCCGATTCCGTCGCTGCTCATGCTCTCGGCCGTTCACCACCACCTGATCCGGCAGGAGAACCGGATGAAGGTGGGGCTGGTGGTCGAGGCCGGTGATGTGCGCGAAGTGCACCACGTGGCGACGCTGATCGGCTACGGCGCCTCGGCCGTGAACCCGTACCTGGCCATGGAGACGGTCGAGTACCTGGTGCGCGCCGGCTTCATCACCGGCCTCACTCCGGAGAAGGCCGTCAAGAACCTGATCTATGCGCTCGGCAAGGGCGTGCTGAAGATCATGTCGAAGATGGGGATCTCCACCGTCTCCTCGTATGCCGGCTCGCAGGTGTTCGAAGCCGTCGGACTGTCGCAGGAGTTCGTCGACCGCTACTTCACCGGCACCGAGACCAAACTCGGCGGCATCGGCATCAGCGAGATCGCGGCGGAGAACCAGGCACGGCACGACTACGCCTATCCCGAAGACGGGGCCGCGCGCGCCCACGAGCGCCTGTGGACCGGCGGGGAGTACCAGTGGCGTCGCGACGGCGCACCGCACCTGTTCAACCCGGACACGGTGTTCCGTCTGCAACACGCGACCCGCACCCGTCGCTACGACATCTTCCGCGAGTACACCAAGCTGGTCGACGACCAGGCGTCGGAGCTCAAGACGCTGCGGGGGCTCTTCCGGCTGAAGACCGGTGAGCGTCCTCCCGTGCCGATCGATGAGGTCGAGCCCGTGTCTTCGATCGTGAAGCGCTTCTCGACGGGCGCCATGAGCTACGGCTCCATCTCGAAGGAAGCGCACGAGACCCTCGCGATCGCGATGAACCGCATCGGCGCGAAGTCGAACACCGGTGAGGGCGGCGAGGACATCGACCGGTTGCTCGACCCGGAGCGCCGCAGCGCCATCAAGCAGGTGGCGTCGGGACGCTTCGGCGTGACGAGCATGTACCTCACGCACGCCGACGACATCCAGATCAAGCTCGCCCAAGGCGCCAAGCCCGGTGAGGGCGGTCAGCTCCCGCCGGCAAAGGTGTACCCGTGGATCGCCCGGACCCGCGGCGGCACCCCCGGCGTCGGACTCATCTCGCCGCCGCCCCATCACGACATCTACTCGATCGAAGACCTCAAGCAGCTGATCTTCGACCTGAAGCGGGCCAACCCCGCCGCGCGTGTGCACGTCAAGCTCGTGAGCCAGTCGGGGATCGGCGCGGTCGCCGCGGGTACGGCCAAGGCCCTCGCCGACGTGATCCTGGTCTCCGGTCACGACGGCGGCACCGGCGCGAGTCCGTTGAACTCGCTCAAGCACGCGGGAACGCCCTGGGAACTGGGCCTCGCCGAGACCCAGCAGACGCTCATGCTCAACGACATGCGCGACCGTGTGGTGGTGCAGGCCGACGGCCAGCTCAAGACCGGTCGCGATGTGGTCATCGCGGCGCTCCTGGGCGCGGAAGAGTTCGGATTCGCCACCACAGCGCTGGTCGTCGAGGGCTGCATCATGATGCGGGTGTGCCACCTCGACACCTGTCCCGTGGGAGTGGCCACACAGAACCCGGTGCTGCGAAGCCGGTTCACAGGCAAGCCCGAGTTCGTCGTGAACTTCATGGAGTTCATCGCCGAAGAGGTGCGTGAGTACCTCGCCGAGCTCGGCTTCCGCAGCCTCGAGGAAGCCATCGGTCACAACGAGCTGCTCGACACCGCCGGGGCCGTGGAGCACTGGAAGGCCAGCGGCCTCGACCTCGCACCGATCCTGCACGGCCCGGCCTTCGCCGACGACGTGCCGCGGCGGGCGATGCGCTCGCAGGACCACGAACTCGACCAGCACTTCGACGTACAGCTGATCGAGCGCGCGCAGGATGTGATCGCCCACGGCGGCCACATCGTCATCGACCTGCCGATCCGCAACACCGAGCGCGCCGTGGGCACGATGCTCGGAAACCGGGTCACGCTCGCTCACGGAGAGAACGGTCTGCCGTCCGGTTCGATCGAGGTCAACCTCACCGGTTCCGCCGGCCAATCCTTCGGTGCGTTCCTCCCCGCCGGCATCACGCTGCGGCTCGAGGGCGACTCGAACGACTACGTCGGCAAGGGACTGTCGGGCGGCCACGTCGTGGTCCGTCCGCCCCGCGGGGCGACCTTCGACGCGTCGCAGAACGTGATCGCCGGCAACGTGATCGGCTACGGCGCGACGCAGGGAACGATGTTCCTCCGCGGTGTCGTGGGCGAACGCTTCCTGGTGCGCAACTCCGGCGCGACCGCGGTCGTGGAGGGCGTGGGTGACCACGCACTGGAATACATGACGGGCGGCCTCGCGGTGATCCTCGGCGCCACGGGGCGCAACCTCGGCGCGGGGATGTCCGGTGGCTCTGCCTATGTGTACCGCCTCGACACCAGTCTCGTGAACCGTGAGGCACTGGCCACCGGAGAGCTCGAGTTGTTGGAGATGGGATCGGCGGACGCGGAGATCCTTCGCGATCTGCTCGAACGCCACGTCGCCGAGACGGGCTCCACGCTGGCCGCCTCGCTCCTGGACCAGTTCGACGAGGAGATCGAGAACTTCGTCCGCGTCGTGCCGCGCGACTACGCAGCGGTGCTGCAAACCCGTCAAGACGCCGCCGCCGAGGGGCTGGACCCCGACGGTGACGTCGTCTGGACCCGCATCCTGGAGGTGACCGGTGGCTGACCCCAAAGGCTTCCTGAAGACCACCGAGCGCGAGCTGCCCGCTCGCCGTCCGGTCCCCGTGCGCATCATGGACTGGAAAGAGGTGTACGAGCCCGGCGACTCGGCGGTCCTGCGCCGCCAGGCGGGCCGCTGCATGGACTGTGGCGTGCCGTTCTGCCACCAGGGATGTCCGCTGGGAAACCTGATCCCGGAGTGGAACGACCTGATGTGGCGGGGAGAGGGTCGCGCGGCGATCGAACGGCTCCACGCGACGAACAATTTCCCCGAGTTCACCGGACGCCTGTGCCCCGCGCCGTGCGAGAGCTCGTGCGTGCTGGGGATCAACCAGCCGGCCGTGACCATCAAGCAGATCGAAGTGAGCACGATCGACGACGCGTTTGCCAACGGGTGGGTCGAGCCGGAGCCCCCGGCGCGCCTGACGGGCAAGACGGTCGCCGTCGTCGGCTCCGGTCCGGCCGGTCTCGCCGCCGCTCAGCAGCTCACCCGGGCCGGACACACGGTCGCCGTGTACGAGCGCGATGACCGCATCGGCGGCCTGCTGCGCTACGGCATCCCCGATTTCAAGATGGAGAAGCGCCACCTCGAATCGCGCCTGCGCCAGATGCAGGACGAAGGCACCCGTTTCCGGGCCGGCGTCGAGATCGGCAAGGACATCTCCTGGGACGACCTGCGGGCGCGCTACGACGCGGTCGTCGTCGCCACGGGAGCGACGCTGCCGCGAGACCTGTCGATCCCCGGGCGCGACCTCGACGGCGTGCACTTCGCCATGGAGTACCTCGTCGAGTCGAACAAGGCGGTCGCCGGCGACCAGGTGCCCCACCAGATCCACGCCGAGGGCAAGCACGTCATCGTCATCGGCGGCGGCGACACCGGGGCCGACTGCATCGGTACGGCACACCGTCAGGGTGCGCTCAGCGTCACCAACCTGGCCATCGGGAAGCAGCCGCCCACCGCGCGGCCCGACCACCAGCCCTGGCCCACGATGCCGACCCTGTTCGAGGTGTCCTCAGCCCACGAGGAGGGCGGCGAGCGGACCTACCTGGCATCCACCGTCGAGTTCCTGGGCAACGCGGCCGGCGAGGTGCGCGCACTGCGCATCGCCGAGACCGAGTACACGTCCGACGGCCGCCGTGTGCCCAAGAGTGGCACCGAGCGCGAGATCCCGGCCGACCTCGTTCTGATCGCGATGGGTTTCACCGGCCCGGAGCGCAGCGCCATCGAGGACCAGCTCGGTACCGTCTTCTCGGGCCGCGGCAACGTCGAGCGCGGCGACGACTACCAGTCGACCACCCCGGGCGTCTTCGTCGCGGGTGACGCGGGCCGCGGACAGTCGCTCATCGTGTGGGCGATCGCCGAGGGCCGCGCCGCCGCCGCGTCGGTGGACGAGTACCTCATGGGGCGGACGTCTCTGCCGTCGCCGGTGCGTCCCCGTGACATCGCCATTGGCCTGCAGCCCGCGTAGGCTGGAATCCACCCCGAATATCGAACACAGACCGGAGAGTCAGTCAGTGAGACGCGCGAAGATCGTCGCAACCCTGGGTCCCGCCACCGAGTCGTATGAGATGATCCGTGCGATCATCGACGCCGGTGTCGACGTGACCCGAATGAACCTGAGCCATGGATCGTACGCCGAGCACGAAGTGCGGTTCGCCAACGTGCGCAAGGCGGCCGATGACGCCGGCCGCGCCGTCGCCATCCTGGTCGACCTGCAGGGACCCAAGATCCGCCTCGGCAAGTTCGCCGATGGGCCGCACGAGCTCGCCGTAGGAGACATCTTCAAGATCACGGCCGAGGATGTCGTCGGCACCAAAGAACTGGTCTCCACCACGTTCAAGGGGCTCCCGGGCGATGTGAACCCGGGCGACTTCCTGCTCATCGACGACGGCAAGGTGCGCGTCCAGGTCGTGAGCGTCGACGGCCCCGTCGTCACCACCAAAGTCATCGTCGCCGGCCCCGTCTCCAACAACAAGGGCATCAACCTTCCCGGCGTCGCCGTGAGCGTTCCCGCCCTCTCCGAGAAGGACGAGGCGGACCTCCGCTGGGGCTTGAAGGCCGGTGCCGACATCATCGCCCTGTCGTTCGTGCGCAACGCGGCAGACGTGACCCGCGTGCACGAGATCATGGCCGAGGAGGGGCGCAAGGTTCCCGTCATCGCCAAGATCGAGAAGCCGCAGGCTGTCGACAATCTCGAGGAGATCATCGACGCCTTCGACGGCATCATGGTCGCCCGTGGCGACCTCGGCGTCGAGCTTCCGCTCGAAGCGGTGCCGATCGTCCAGAAGCGCGCCGTCGAGCTGTGCCGCCGCATGGCCAAGCCGGTGATCGTCGCCACGCAGATGCTCGAGAGCATGATCGAGAACCCGGTTCCCACCCGGGCCGAGACCAGTGACGTCGCCAACGCGGTGCTCGATGGCGCCGACGCGGTGATGCTGTCGGGCGAGACGAGCGTCGGCAAGTACCCCGTCGTCGTCGTCGAGACGATGGCGCGCATCGTCGCCTCCACCGAGGAGCACGGACTGGAGCGCATTCGTCCGTTCAGCGCCAAGCCGCGCACGCAGGGGGGCATCATCACCCTCGCGGCCAACGAGGTCGCCGAGTTCGTCGAGGCGAAGTTCATCTGCATCTTCACCGAGTCGGGAGACACCGCCCGCCGGATGTCGCGGCTGCGTCCCGGCATACCGATGATGGCCTTCGCCGTCGACCCGGCGATCCGGCGCCGGATGGCGCTCACCTGGGGCGTGCAGTCGACCCTCGTCGAGCACGTGGCCCACACCGACCTCATGTTCCTGCAGGTCGATGACTTCTTCCTGAAGAACGAGCTGGCCTCCGAGGGTGACAAGGTCGTGGTGATCTCCGGATCGCCCCCGGGAATCATCGGTTCGACCAACGACATCCGGGTGCACAAGATCGGCGACGCCGTACACGGCAACGCACCGATCTATCAGGCGGGCAAGTAACCGCCACCCGACACGCGAAGAGCGGATGCCGTCCTGGCATCCGCTCTTCGCGTGTTCTCGTTCATGGTGGCGGTGGGAGCCGCTCTGATCGTGCCGGTGGTGGGAGTCGAACCCACACGCCCTTTCGGGCAACCGAGTTTGAGTCGGTCGCGTCTGCCATTCCGCCACACCGGCGCACGTCAATCGACGATACCGCAGATGCGTGGTCGCTCCTGGCTCTAGGATGGACAGGTGACAGAGCAGGAACAGACCGCACCCGCATCGTCTTCGGCACCGCGCCGCGTCGTGGTCGCAGAAGATGAGTCGCTGATTCGCCTCGACATCGTCGAGATTCTCCGCGACAACGGATTCGACGTCGTCGGTGAGGCCGGAGACGGCGAGACCGCGGTTCAGTTGGCGACCGAGCTTCGCCCCGACCTCGTGATCATGGACGTGAAGATGCCCGTGCTCGACGGGATCAGCGCGGCCGAGAAGCTCAGCAAGGCTCACATCGCACCCGTCGTGCTCCTCACGGCCTTCAGCCAGAAGGAACTGGTCGAACGCGCCAGCGAGGCCGGCGCCCTGGCCTATGTCGTCAAGCCGTTCACTCCCAATGACCTGCTGCCGGCGATCGAGATCGCCCTGGCCCGTCACGAGCAGATCATCACGCTGGAGGCCGAGGTCGCCGACATGGTCGAGCGCTTCGAGACCCGAAAGCTCGTCGACCGGGCCAAGGGCCTGCTCAACGAGAAGATGGGTCTCAGCGAGCCCGAGGCGTTCCGCTGGATCCAGAAGGCCTCGATGGATCGGCGTCTCACGATGCAGGACGTCGCCAAGGCAATCATCGAGCAGCTCTCGCCCAAGAAGGGCTGAGCGAGCCGCGCGCGGTCAGCCCTTCTCGGGCAGGTCGCGGATCATGTTCGTGATGCGGATGGTGGAGCACCGGCGCCCCTGATCGTCGGTCACGACGATCTCGTGCACGGTGATACTGCGTCCGAGGTGAATCGGGGTGCAGACACCCGTGACGATCCCGCTGGTGGCCGAGCGGGTGTGGGTGGCGTTGATGTCGACCCCGACGGCGAGTCGTCCGGGACCGGCGTGCAGATTGGCCGCCATCGAGCCGAGGGACTCGCCCAGAACGACGTATGCGCCGCCGTGCATCAGACCCACGGGCTGCGTGTTCCCCTCCACCGGCATTGTCGCCACGCAGCGCTCGAGGGAGAACTCGAGGAACTCCATGCCCATCTTCTCGGCCAGAGCCCCCATCCCACGTCGGGTGGCCCACTCGAGGCCGTCGGAGTCGACAGAGGCGGGCTGAGGGCTCATCTCTCACCTTCGTTGGAGACCGTTCGGGGTGTCCTCACCCCCGTCTAGGCTGGCAGGGTGACGGACTCCGCAAAGCCTACCCTTCTCGTCGTCGACGGCCATTCGCTCGCCTATCGCGCGTTCTTCGCGCTTCCCGTCGACAACTTCTCGACGAAGGACGGACAGCACACCAACGGCATCTACGGGTTCCTGTCGATGTTCGTCAATCTGCTCAAGGCGGAGAAGCCGACCCACCTGGCCGTCGCCTTCGACACCTCCCGCCATTCGTTCCGCACCGATCAGTACGCCGAGTACAAGGCCAACCGTTCTGAGTCACCCGCGGAGTTCAAGGGTCAGATCCCGCTGCTGCAGGAGTGTCTGGCCGCGATGAATGTGACGGTGCTCACCCAGGAGGGCATCGAAGCCGACGACATCCTCGCCACCCTCGCCACGCGCGGAGAGGCAGAGGGCTTCGACGTCCTGGTCTGCTCCGGAGACCGCGACACGATCCAACTGGTGAACGAGCGGGTCACGCTCCTGTACCCCAGTGTCCAGGGGGTGTCGCAGCTCAAGCGCTACACGCCCGACGCCGTTGTCGAGAAGTACGGGCTTCCGCCCGAGAACTACCCCGACATCGCGGCCCTGGTCGGCGAGACGAGCGACAACCTCCCCGGGGTCCCCAAAGTGGGGGAGAAGACGGCCGTCAAGTGGCTGACGCAGTTCGGCTCACTCGATGACCTGCTCGCCCGAGCAGACGAGATCAAGGGGGTCGTCGGAGGGAATCTCCGCGATCACCTCGACGACGTTCGCCGCAATCGCTCCCTCAACACCCTGCTGCGCGATGTGGAGCTCGGAGTGACCCCCGCTGACCTCGAAGTCCGTCCGATCGACGCCCAGGCCGTGCGGGACATCTTCGCCCGGCTCGAGTTCCGCACGCTTCTTCCCCGCGTGTTCGAAGCCGCCGGAGAGGTGGGGGCGCCCACCCACGACGAACCTGCCGTGGCCGCGCCGGTGCCGTCAGAGCCGGACGCGGCGGGCCTGGCCGAATGGATCGCCGCGCACTCCGGTGCCGGCGATGTCGGCGACCCGTCCGCCGCCGTCGGCGTCACCCTCACCCTCGGCGGGGGTCTCCCGCAACGCGTCGGACTGGCCCGCGGCGGCGACGCCGTGGAGGCAACCTGGTCCGACGAGATCGCCGCAACACTTACTCCGTGGCTGGAGAGCGACGCGCCGAAGGTCATGGCCGATGCGAAACCGCAGGTGAAGGCCCTGCGGCGTGCCGGCATCCGTCTGCGCGGGCTCGCTTTCGACCCCGTGCTCGCGGGTTGGCTTCTTCGCCCCAGCTTTCCCGACAAGGGCCTGGCCGAGCTCGTCGATCGCTACCTCGACGAGCAGCTGCCCCAAGCCGACCCCTCACAACTCGTGCCGGAGACCGAGGGGGCGACTCCCGGCCAACTCTCCTGGTACCTGCTGCGCGTCACCGAGGCCCTCCGGGCCGATCTCCCCGAGTCGGTGGCGGCGGTGCTGACGGACATCGAGTTGCCGACCCTCGAAGCCCTCGCCGACATGGAACTGGCGGGCGTGGCCGTGTCGCACGAAATCCTCTCGACGTTCTCGGCCGACCTGGCCGCCCGCGCCGACGCCGTCGCACAGCGCGCGTACGCCGAAATCGACCGTGAGGTGAATCTCGGCTCACCCAAACAGCTGCAGGAAGTGCTGTTCGAGCAGCTCCAGCTTCCCAAGACCCGCAAGACGAAGACCGGGTACTCCACGGATGCCGCGGTGCTCGCCGACCTGCAGGAGTCACACCCGCATCCCTTCCTCGACCTGCTGCTGCAGCACCGTGAGGCGACCAAGATGCGTCAGATCATCGAGTCGCTGGATGTGGCGATCGGGGTCGATGGACGCATCCACACCACCTACGTGCAGACGGGCAGTCAGACCGGACGCCTGTCCAGCACCGACCCGAACCTGCAGAACATCCCCATCCGTACCGAGGAGTCCCGTCGCATCCGGGCCGCGTTCGAAGTCGGCGCGGGATACGAAACCCTGCTGACAGCCGACTACTCCCAGATCGAGATGCGGATCATGGCCCACCTCTCGGAGGATCCGGGACTGATCGAGGCCTTCAACTCCGGCGAAGACCTGCACCGCTTCGTGGGTGCGCGTGTGTTCGGAGTCGAGCCGGCCGATGTCACCCCGACGATGCGCACCAAGGTGAAGGCGATGTCGTATGGCTTGGTCTACGGACTCAGCGCGTTCGGCCTGTCCAAGCAGTTGCGTATCGAGCAGTCCGAAGCCAAAGAGCTCATGACCGAGTACTTCGCGCGCTTCGGTGCCGTACGAGACTACCTGCGCTCATCGGTCGCACAGGCGCGGATCGACGGCTACACCGAGACGATCTTCGGCCGCCGTCGCCCCTTCCCGGATCTCGGCAGCCCCAACCGCGTGCTCCGCGAGAACGCGGAGCGAGCCGCGCTCAACGCGCCCATCCAGGGGAGCGCCGCCGACATCATGAAGATCGCCCTGTTCCGCATCCACGATGAACTCCGGTCGGGGGGGCTGACCTCGCGGGTGCTGTTGCAGATCCACGATGAACTCGTGGTCGAGGTTGCGCCCGGCGAATGGGACGCGGTCGAGAAGATCGTGCGCGAGCGCATGGGTGATGCCGCCGATCTGTCCGTCCCCCTCGACGTGCAGATCGGACGCGGCGCGAACTGGGACATCGCCGGCCACTGAACACCGGCACGGACCGCGCGGTCCGGCACGTGCCGGGTCCCTGACGAACCGCGCGTGCGAGGCTAGGCTCGGAGGATGACTGACGAACAGCGAACGCCCACGCAGATCGACACGATCGCCGATGCCTGGGTCGACACCGCAGCCGAGCTCTCGCCGGGCCTGGCCACCTACATCGGCCGCTTCGAGTACAACGATCGTCTCGACGACCTCTCACCGGAGGGCCACGCCCGCGCCTACGAAGCCGCACGGTCCGCGTTGGCGGCTCTCGAAGCCGCAGAGCCCGTGGACGAGGTCGACGTGGTCACCCAGGCGGATCTCGCCGGCGACCTCCGCCTCGACATCGAGCTCCACGAAGCACGCAATCACCTGCGCGATCTGAATGTGATCGCCTCTCCTGCCCAGGAGATCCGCAGCATCTTCGACCTCATGCCCACCGACACCGTCGAAGACTGGGGTCAGGTGTCGGCTCGACTGAAGGCCGTACCGGCGGCGATCGAGGGCTACATCGAGACCCTCCGGCTGGGAATCTCGGAGGGCGTGGTTCCCGCCCGCCGGCAAGTGAACGAAGTGGTCACGCAGATCGGACGCTATACGGCCGACAACGGCTTCTTCGCCGTCTTCGCCGGCGAAGCGGCGCCCGCGGAGGGCAACCTTCCCGCATCGCTGGCCCGCGATCTCACGGACAACGCGAACGCGGCGCGCGTCTCTTACGACGCGCTCGCGTCGTTCCTCGCGGGCGAGTTGGCTCCCGCCGCGACCGAGCAGGACGGTGTGGGCCGTGAGCTCTACGCCCTTCAGTCACGGCGCTTCCTCGGCGCGGTGATCGACCTCGACGAGACCTATGAGTGGGGCATCGAGGAGCTCGCCCGCATGGTCGCCGAGCAGGAGTCGATCGCGCGCGAGATCAAGGCGGGCGCGACGGTGGAAGAGGCGGTGGCCTTCCTCGAAGGCGACCAGTCGCGCAAGCTCCACGGCACAGACGCCCTGCAGAAGTGGATGCAGGAGACGAGCGATCGCGCCGTCGAGGAACTCGGCAGGACCCACTTCGACATCCCTGAGCCGATCAAGCGGCTGGAGTGCATGATCGCTCCCACGAACGAGGGCGGCATCTACTACACGGGACCGACCGACGACTTCTCCCGCCCGGGTCGGATGTGGTGGTCGGTTCCCGAAGGCGTGGACTCGTTCGACACCTGGCGCGAGCTGACGACCGTGTATCACGAGGGCGTTCCGGGCCACCACCTTCAGATCGCGCAGGCGGTGTACAACCGCTCCGAACTCAACTCGTGGCGCCGGCTCCTGGCAGGATCGAGCGGCCACGCCGAAGGGTGGGCGCTGTACGCCGAGCGGCTGATGGAGCAGCTGGGCTACCTCGACGATCCCGCCGATCGGCTCGGCATGCTCGATGGGCAGCGGATGCGCGCGGCGCGGGTCGTCCTCGACATCGGTGTGCATCTCGGCAAGCCGCGGCTGGACGGATCGGGCACGTGGGATGCTGACTACGCGCTCGAGTTCATGCGGCGCAACGTCAACATGTCGGACGAGTTCATCCAGTTCGAGGTCAACCGCTATCTCGGCTGGCCCGGTCAAGCACCGTCCTACAAGGTCGGACAGCGGATCTGGGAGCAGATCCGCGACGACGCTGCGCAGCGCGAGGGCGACGGCTTCGATATCAAGCGCTTCCACATGCGCGCGCTGCGCCTGGGTGGTGTCGGTCTCGACACACTCCGGATGGCCTTGTCCGCCGCCTGATCCGGCGGACATTCGACGACTCGGGCGCCGGGTTCCTTCGTCCCACGGAGGGGAATGCGGCGCCCGGGTCGTCTGTTCTATTCGCAAGAATGGATCTAGCGCCCCCCGGGGCGCGGTGAGGGGAATGACATGGTGCACGTGAAGCTCGGTCTCGACACCTTCGGCGACGTCACGGTCAACGAGACCGGATCGGCGGTCAGCGACGCGCAAGCAATCCGCGACACCGTCGACCAGGCAGAACTGGCCGATCAGGTGGGTCTGCACTACTTCGCCGTGGGGGAGCACCACCGCAGGGAGTTCGCGGTGTCCAGCCCCGAGATCGTGCTCGCCGCGGCGGCCAGCCGCACCGAGAAGATCCGGCTGGGGACGGCGGTGACGGTGCTCTCCAGCGACGATCCCGTGCGGGTGTACGAACGATTCGCCACCCTCGATGCCGTCTCCCGAGGCCGCGCGGACATCATCCTCGGTCGCGGCTCCTTCATCGAGTCGTTTCCGCTGTTCGGCTACGACCTCAGTGACTACGAGGTGCTGTTCGAGGAGAAGCTCGACCTGTTCGCTCAACTGATGCAGGAAAAGCCGGTCACCTGGGAAGGGTCCACACGAGCAGCACTGCACGAGGCCGACGTGTTCCCGAAGACCGAGAACGGGATCACCGCGTGGGTCGGGGTGGGCGGATCACCCGAGTCGGTCGTGCGGACCGCACGACACGGGTATGGCCTGATGCTCGCCATCATCGGTGGGTCTGCCGCGCGCTTCCGTCCCTACGTCGATCTCTTCCACCGGTCGCTGGCGGGGTTCGGACACGACCGGCGACCGGTCGGTGTGCACTCGCCGGGTCATGTCGCCGACACCGATGAACAGGCCTGGGAAGAGCTCTATCCCGCTCTGGAGGCCCAGCGCAACATCATCGGTGCGGAACGCGGGTGGCCGCCCTACAGCCGCCTGCAGTTCCAGCACGACATCGGCCCCGAGGGCTCGGTCTACGCCGGTTCGCCGGAACGGGTCGCGCAGAAGATCGCCGACTCGGTGCGCATCCTCGGCGCGGAGCGGTTCGATCTGAAGTACTCCAACGGCACCCTCTCGCACGGCAGACTGATGCGCTCGATCGAACTGTTCGGCACCGAGGTCGCCCCCCGCGTCGACGAACTCCTCGCATCCGAGTGACCGCGCCCACGCCGACTCCGTAGCATTCTGGTGTGACCACTCCTGACGCCCCGGCACCGACCGTGTCGAGCCGGCTCGACCACCTGCCGTTCACGCGATCCCATGCGCGAGTGCTGACCGGATCGGGACTGGGGTGGGCGCTGGATGCCATGGACGTCGGCCTGGTGTCGTTCATCATCACGGCGCTCATCGCGCAGTGGGGACTCACCGGCACCGAAGCGTCGTGGATCGCCTCGGTCGGGTTTGCCGGCATGGCCATCGGCGCGAGCGTCGGAGGCCTTCTCGCCGATCGGTTCGGACGACGCTCGGTGTTCGCGATCACCCTCCTGGTCTACGGCGCGGCCACCGGGGCCAGCGCGTTGGTCGGCGGTCTCGCCCTGCTGCTCGTGCTGCGGTTCGTCGTGGGTCTGGGCCTCGGCGCAGAGCTCCCCGTCGCCAGTACCTACGTCAGTGAGTTCGCACCCGCGCGCATCCGTGGTCGACTGATCGTCATTCTCGAGGCGTTCTGGGCCGTGGGATGGACCGCAGCGGCACTCATCGGCTACTTCGTGATTCCCCTCAGCGATGACGGATGGCGGTGGGCCTTCGCACTGGGAGCGATTCCCGCGCTCTACGCCGTCGTCGTGCGCTGGGGCCTTCCGGAGTCGCCGCGATGGCTGGAGCGTCGCGGCCGCCTGAGCGAGGCGCGCGCGGTGCTCGCCACCTTCGACCCGTCGTCGCAGCAGCCGGACGCGGAGCTCCACGCGACCTCGACGCCCGTGGTCGCCGCCGGGGGCCGAGACCGGATCGGCAGGCTCTTCTCGGCAGAGTTCCGCCCACGAACGATCAGCCTGTGGGCGATCTGGTTCAGCGTCAACTTCGCCTACTATGGGGCATTCATCTGGATCCCGACGATCCTGTTCTCGCAAGGCTACGACCTCGTCAAGTCTTTCGAGTTCACGCTCATCATCACCCTGGCGCAGCTCCCCGGGTACGCCCTCTCGGCCTGGCTCATCGAAGCGTGGGGGCGGCGTCCGACCCTGTGCCTCTTCCTCCTCGGGTCAGCCGTCTCCGCCGTGCTGTTCGGCATGGCCTCCGACACCGCCGGAATCCTCGCCTTCGGCATGGCCCTGTCGTTCTTCACCCTCGGGGCATGGGGCGCTCTGTATGCGGTGACGCCCGAGCTCTACCCCACCTCGCTGCGGGCGACCGGGGCAGGCTGGGCCGCCGGAGTGGGAAGGATCGCCTCGATCGTGGCACCCTTGTGCGTGCCGGTGCTGCTGGCCCTCGGCGGGGCACCGCTGCTCTTCGTGATCTTCGCCGGGTTCTTCGCCATCGCCGCAGCGGCGACCTGGGGTCTGCGGGAGGCGCGGGGAGCCGCTCTCGACGACCGATGATCTCGACCCGATGAGGCCGTCATAGGCTGAACCCATGGCATCCGTTCGCTTCGTGGCCATCGGCGACTCCTTCACCGAAGGGGTGGGCGATGAGCTTCCCGATGGGACCGTTCGAGGGTGGGCCGACCTGGCCGCGCAGGCATGGGCGGACTCGCGTGGGGAGCCGATCCAGTACGCGAACTTGGCCATCCGCGGCAAGCTCGTATGGCCGATCGTTCGCGAGCAGCTCGAGCGGGCACTCGCGTTGGAGCCGACACATTTGTCCTTCAACGGTGGCGGCAACGACATGCTCCGCCCCCGCACGTCGATCGCGTACATCGCCGATGCCTTCAGTCACGTTCTGCGTCGCTGCGACGAGAGCGGTGTGACTCTCGTGCTGCTCTCGGGCGCCAATCCGGCTGCGCAGCTGCCGCTGGGCACGGTGGTGCAGCGGCGCGGCGACCTCATGTCGACGGCCGTCATGGCGCGCATCGACGGTCGTGACGATGTCGTTCGCGCGCTCAACTGGCCGGACGCGACCCTCTCCGATCCGTCGTACTGGTCGGAGGACCGCCTGCACATGAACGCACGTGGTCACCATCGTGTCGCCGCGCGCGTCGTCGACGCGCTGGGGGAGCACGCGCCCGAGGAGTGGTGGTCGCTTCCCGAGCTGCCCGCTGCGGCGCGGCTGGCGCGGGGCGAGTACTTCCGCGAGCATCTGGGTCCGTGGGTACGGCGGCGCCTGACGGGAACCTCGTCCGGCGACGGACGCGCGGCAAAGTACGCCGAGTGGGTCGACGTGACGCCCAGGCCCGATCACGGAAGCAACGCTGTGGCATAACCACATCGACGAGCACCGTGTCAAGGGCCGTGACGATCGATGGGTCCGCGACCACGCTGGTACCGTCCACATGATTGGAGTGCCGCAATGAGCATTGGTGCAGGTATCGCGCTGTTCGTGATCGGGGCGATTCTCGTCTTCGCCGTCGACGTCGACGTTCAATACGTCGACCTCACGATGATCGGCTACATCCTTATGGGCGCGGGTGTCGTGATCTTCCTCCTCGGCCTCGTGCTGATGATGCGTCGCCGCTCGACGCAGTCCGTCACGCGCTCGGTCGACCCGGTGGCAGGAGAGCGGGTCACGCGGACCGAGTCGAGCCAGTCCGGAGACCCCGTCGTCTGACAGACGGGTTCGGCGATCCGCCGCGCACGAGGGTTCTCACCGCTTCGTGCGCGGCGGATCCATGCCGATGTGCACGCGGGTGCGTGACCGCTCGAGGACGATGAAGAACGACCCGATCAGCCACAGCGGCACCTGAGTGAGGAAGGCGATGCGGAACGCGTCGAGTGTGTAGGTGGCCGGTGTCCCGGCTCCCTGCGCATCCAGAGCGAGGCCGATCGCCAGGATCGCGACGAGCGCGGCGAGGAACCCGCCCGCGTTGGTCACACCCGTGGCCGTGCTCAGGCGGTGGGCCGGGTTGAACGTGCGGGCGTGATCGAACGCGATCATCGACGCAGGTCCCCCCATCGCCAGGGCGATCGCGAGGCCGTAGAGAAGCCAGAGCGGCGCGTGGCCGGGCCACGCGATGACGGCGACCCACGCCAGCAACTGCACGCCGATGGCCGGCAGCACCAGCATCCGGGACCGCAGATGCGGCACCCTCCGGGACAGATCGCCCATCACCGGACCGACAACCATTCCCACCACGACGTACGTGGAGATGACGGTCGCCGCCATGGCCGTCGAGAGACCCTCGCCGGCGGTCAGGAACGGCATGCCCCAGAGAAGCACGAAGGCCGTCCCCGCAAACGGCGTGGTGAAATGCGACCAGAAGGCAAGGCGAGTTCCCGGATGCGCCCAGGCGGCACGGATGCCCACGCCGGTGTCGACGGCGGAGGTCACGACGCGGATGGCGCCGGTCTCGGTGTTCACCGAGACATCCGCCTGCAGCTCCGGTGGGCGGTTTCGCACGAGAGCGAACACGAGCACGGCGAAGACGACGCCCAGGCCGGCGACACTGCCGAATGCGATCGACCAGCTCGTTGCGTGGACGAGGGCGGCCAGCGGCAGCAGCGCGAGGAGTTGCCCGGATTGACCGATGATGCCGGTGAGCTGCACCATCACGGGTGCTCGTTGAGACGGGAACCACAGGGCGATCAGTCGCAGGACGCTCGGGAACACGGCGGCGTCGCCGGCGCCGAGGAGCACGCGCGCGAGGATCGCGACGCCCACGCTGGGGGAGAGGGCCATCGTCACCTGACCGAGGGCCATGAGGACCATACCCGTCACCATGATCGGACGCGCACCATAACGGTCGAGCAGCACTCCGACAGGAATCTGCATGCCGCCGTACATCGCCAGTTGGACGACGGCGAACATCGACAGTGTCGCAGCATCGGCCCCGAAACGCTCCGCGGCATCGACGCCCACCGCTGCCAGCGAGGTGCGGTTGGTGACGGCGAGCACGTAGGCGGCTACTCCAACGCTCCACACGATCCACGCCCAGAGTCCAGGAGGTGAGCTCCGGGGGGCGGGGGAGGCGTCGGTCACGCACCCACGTTACCGACGCAGGATCTCCACGCGGCGAGAACGCGTAGAGTGCGTCGGTGACCGATTACGAGATGGCCGCGCTGGGTGCCGGCACGGTCGAGCTCCACGATGCACGCCGCGGGCTCCGCCGGACGGTTCACCTCGAGCCCTTCGAGATCGGCACGTACCCGGTCACCCAGTCCCAGCTCGCGGAGTTGTGGGGCGAGACCGCCCACCACCCGCGGCGCCCGGCCGCATCCGTCACCTGGTTTCGTGCCATACGTCTGTGCAACGCGGCCTCGGAGTGGGAGGGGCTCGACCCCGCGTACTCGATGGACGGTGCGGACGTCACCTGGCACGTCGACGCAGACGGGTACCGGCTGCCCACCGAAGCAGAGTGGGAGTTCGCCTGCCGTGCCGGGTCGCGCGGACCGCACTATGGACCGCTGCCCGAGGTGGCGTGGACCGGTGCCGACGGCGTGTCCCATCCCCAGGATGTCGGCGCGAAGCTCCCCAACCTCCACGGACTGTTCGACACACTCGGCAATGTGTGGGAGTGGTGCTGGGACTACCTGGACCCGGCTCGCTATCGGGACTACCGGGTGTTCAGAGGGGGCGGCTACGCCGACGAGGCGTGGAGCGTCCGCGCTTCGACCCGGCGCGGGGGAGCACCCGACACGAGCTCTGACGACGTCGGTGTGCGTCTGGCCCGTGGCGGCTATCCGAGCAAGAGCGGACGGGATGCCGAGGTGCAGGGGTGGTCGGCGAACGCCGACGCACGACGGGCCGATCCCGAGGGGCCGCTGCCGTCGGGCTGGACGCCGCTTCGCTGAGTCGACGACGGGGCGTACCGGTCGTTGAGCGAGCAGAGCGAGTCGAAACGCCGATCACCCCTCTGTGCGGGCGTACTCGGAGCCCGTCGGGGTGCGCTCCATGAGGGCATGGTCTACCAGATACCTGCGCAGCACCGCGACGTCGCCCCCGGGAGCATACGGCAACAGTCGGGCATTGATCCCTTCCTCGTCCACGACGACACCTCGGGGGAGGGCGCGCTCGGCGATGTACGCGAGGAGTGCGCGCCGCTCCGACATCCGAACGGGATATCGCTCGATGCGTCCCTCCGTGTCGAGGAATCTGGTCACGTCATCGCGCCCGCGTCGCGCCTTCGGGGCTTCGCGCGACCACCGAACCGATGCATCATCTTCGGCGCGTTCGGGGGTGAATCCGGTAGCTTGCGCGACGGCTTCGCCCGCGCCGTCGCGGGGCAGCAGCTGGTAGGTGACCTCATTCCCCCAGGGGGCGAGACCCATGATGCGCCCCACGGCAGACCGGCCCACGCCGCGCCCTCGCTGCTTGGGTACGACGAAGACCTCGAGAGTGACTCGATCGTCCTCGCGGACGGCGCGAAGCTGCCCGGCGTGGCCGCCGTCGACGTTCAGGAGCCAACGGCGGTCGTCTCCCTCGCTCTCCGTCGGCGTGAGCGCCAGTCGGATCTTCGCGGTTCCCATACGTACATTCTGACTGTGGCGGCGCTCTCGCAAACATCAGCGTCGACTGATATCATTGCCGCATGAACGCTTTTGACATCCTCGGCGATCCGGTCCGGCGGCGGATCGTCGAGCTGCTCGCCGCGCAAGAGCGAACGGCCGGCGACATCACGGAGCACGTTCGAACGGAGTTCGGCATCTCGCAGCCCGCTGTGTCCAATCATCTCCGCGTGCTGCGCGAGAACGGATTCGCCACCGCCAGGCCACAGGGCGCACGCCGCCTGTATGCGCTCGACGACTCCGCGCTCGATGAGGTGGGCGCATGGCTCGAACGTCACCGGGCGGCGTGGAGGCAACGGTTCGATGCGCTGGAGACCGAACTCCGGCGCGGACGCAAGGAGGAGAGCGATCGTGGATGACGCGTTCACCCGGAGCCTCACGGGCTCATCGACCGAACCCGTCGTGCGGCTGTCGCGCGCGTTCGCGGCGCCACCGAGCGAAGTCTGGTCGGCGATCACCGACACGGCGCGACTCGCCCGCTGGCTCGGCACGATCGACGGCGAGCCGGCATCCGGGGCGTTCCTCCTGCGCGTCGTCGACGCCCCCGATCAACCTGCGCACGTGCGCGTGGAGCACTGTGCGCCCGAACGATCGCTGCGGCTCGCGTGGCAATGGGAAGGCGAGGCTCCCAGTCGACTGAGTGCGATGGTCGACGGCGACGAGACGCACACCGTGCTCACGCTGGAACATCGACTCGGCGAAGCCGCCTACGCGCACGACTACGGCGGGGGCTGGGAGCAGCACCTGACGGAGTTGGCCGGTCTGTGGCCCGGCGCTCCGGCGGTGGGCCCCGTCAACTCGACCAGGGGAGACGGGCCGTGGCGAGGGCTCGTGGAGCGTGCACTGACGGTCGAGATCGACATCGCCGCCGACCGGTCTGACGTCTGGACAGCGCTGGCCACGGAAGCAGGGCTTCGCCGATGGTGGTGGCGCCACTGGGATGACGTGTCGATCGTGGCGGACGTCTGCGCCGGGAACGTCTATCGGTTCACCGCGCCCGGCGCGGGGATCACGGTATCGGGGGAGTACATCGATGTCGAGCCGGAGGAGCATCTGTCCTTCACGTGGCAATGGAGCGATGAGTCGGGGACCAGCACCGACGAGTCGTGCGACATCCGCCTCACCGACTCTTCGCACGGTTGCCGCGTGACGGTGCGCCATACGGGCCCGTGGAGTGACGACACCGCCGCGATCGCGTATCGACAGGGGTGGGAGTTCGTCCTCTCCGAGCTCGCAAGTACTCGGTGAGAACGACTCCGTGGCCGATCACCGCGGGGGGCGGGGAAACAGCGCGACGGCCAGCACGACGCCGAGCACGGCGCCGACCAGTTGCGCCGCCACGAAGACGAGTGCAGACGCGGGTGCAATACCGGCGAAGGTGTCGGTGAAGATGCGCCCGACCGTGACGGCGGGATTGGCGAACGAGGTCGAGCTGGTGAACCAATAGGCCGCGCCGATGTAGGCACCCACAGCCGTGGCGACGACGGGAACCGAGCGCCCCGCTCGGGTGAGCCCGACGATCAGCAGCACGAGTCCCGCGGTGGCCACGATCTCCGCCAGGAACGTGGAGGACGACGCGCGCTCGGTGAGCGAGAGCGCCGTCGGAGCGGCGAACATCGCATTGGCCAGCACGGCTCCGGCGATGCCACCGGTCACCTGGGCGGCGACGTAGACGCCGAGCTCCCCAGCCGTCAGTCCGTCGGCCTCGGGATCGGGCACACGACGGGCGCGCAGGACGAAGTCGGCGAGAGAGACGGCGGGATTGAAGTGGGCCCCCGACACCGGCGCCAGCAGGACGATGAGCACACCGAGTCCCATCGCCGTGGCGATCGAGTTCTCGAGCAGTTGCAGCCCCACGTCCGCGGAGAGGCGCTCGGCGGCGATCCCGGATCCGACGACCACCGCCACGAGAAGACCGGTGCCGACGAACTCGCCGAGCGCCCGGCGCCAGAGAGGCGGAACCTGCGACATGGTGCGGAGAGTGTTCACGAGGTCGGGGCGAGTTCGCCGAGAAGCATCTCGACGCGCGTGCGGATGTCGTCGCGAACCCGACGGATTCCGTCGAGGTCGAGCTCCGCCGGGTCTGAGAGATCCCAGTCGAGGTACCGTTTGCCCGGGTAGAACGGACAGGCGTCGCCACAGCCCATCGTGACCACCGCGTCAGCGGCTCGCACCACGTCGTCGGTGAGGGGTTTGGGATACTCTTCACCCACCTCGATGCCGACCTCCGCAAGGACCTCGACGACCTCGGGAAGGATCCCCGGTCCGGGTTGCGACCCGGCCGATCGGATGTGGACGCGGTCACCGGCGAGATGCCGGGTGATCGCGGCCGCCATCTGCGAGCGCCCCGAGTTCTGTACGCAGACATAGAGGATCTCCGGCACCGGCTTCGCGATCAGGCCGCGGGATTGCGCAAGCGCGGTGAGGCGGTCCCGGGCGAACTTCTCCGCCAGGCTGGGCACGTGCACGGACACGGTGGCGGTGCGTGCCAGCGCGGTGAACGACTCGAACACGACGCGTTCGACGGTCTCCGCGTTGACCATTCCCGCGAACTGCTGCGCGAGGCGATCAGCTGCGCGATGGAGCACCTGTTCCGGGGCGAGCAGCCCGTCCTGCCCCTTCGTCCCCGTCACGAGGGTCGACCTGCCGGTGCGAGTTCTGCGACGAGACGCTCGACCCGCGCGCGGATGTCGTCGCGGATGCGCCGCACCGTGTCGACGTCTCGACCTGCGGGGTCATCGAGCTCCCAGTCCTCATAGCGCTTTCCCGGGAAGATGGGGCACGCATCACCACACCCCATGGTGATGACCACGTCCGACTCCCGAACCGCGTCGGTAGTCAGCAGCTTCGGCGTGCTGCCCGCGATGTCTATCCCCTCTTCGGCCATCGCCTGGACCGCGACCGGATTGATCTGGTCTTTCGGCTCCGACCCCGCCGAGAGCACCTCGACACGATCACCCGCCAGGTGCTGAAGATATCCCGCTGCCATCTGGGAACGGCCGGCGTTGTGAACGCAGACGAACAGGACGGTGGGCTTGGTCATGATCTTCTCCTTCTCCCCAAGAAGCATAGACCATCATCTATTGATCTTGAGAGGTCGGAGATGAAGCCTCGATGAACAGCCGGGGGAGCAGTGCCCTCACACGCGCGTCGATGTCGTCTCGAATGCGACGCACGGTGGTCATCGGCTTGTCGAGCGGGTCTTCCAGATCCCAGTCGAGATAGATGCGGCCAGGGTAGACGGGGCAGGCATCACCACACCCCATCGTGATGACCACGTCCGCGGACCGGACCGCCTCGTCAGTGAGGGGTTTGGGAAACTCCGCAGCGACGGACACACCGATCTCGTCCAGTGCGGCCACGATCGCCGGGCGCACCGTGGCGGCAGGTTCGGATCCGGCCGTGCGGACCACCACGCGGTCGCCCGCCAGCTGACGGAGGATGCCCGCAGCGATCTGAGACCTCCCCGCGTTCTGCACACAGACGAACAGCACCACCGGGGTGCGGCCTGGCGCGTCGGCGCGGGCGAGGTCGTCGAGCCGGTCGGAGGCGAATGCGGCGGTTCGCGAAGCGGCCAGCGGCGCATCCTCGGAGCGTGCCGCGGCAAGCAGGCGCCGGCTATCGGTGAGGTACTTCGCCACGGTCTCGCGACCGAAACGGCCCTGGTAGCGGGCCGCGAGGTCATCGATCACCCGCTCCCAGTCCGCTTCCACTGCAGGGGAGGAGACCTCACCCAGGAGCGCGACCACGCGCTGCTCCTGATCCGGATGGAGGGAGTACCACACGCGCCGTCCGTCACGCTCGCGCAGCACGATACCCTCGGCGAGAAGTGCCGCCATGTGGTGGCTGATCGTCGGCTGACGCAAACCGAGACGCTCGGCCACCTCGCCCACCAGCACCCGGCGCTCCGGCGCGTCGCGGATCAACTCGAGGATGCGCGCCCGGGTGGGGTCGGCGACCACGCCGAGCGAGGGGGCAGGACCGGCGACAACCATAGACCGCAGTCTATTCCTCATGTTCCGGGCTTCCGCTGCCTGCGGCCACCTCCGCGAATCGTCACACCCCGTGAGCTGCGCTCCGCCGCTCCACCATCAGAGTGTCGCGCCACTGACCTGCGCGCGGACCCAGTTGCGAGCGGGCGATCCTCTCTCGGCGTCCGACAACGCGAAACCCGGCGCGCTCATGAAGGCGCAGGCTCGCGGAGTTCTCCGGAAAGATACTGGACTGCATCGTCCAGTACCCGGCCTCGTCAGCAGCATCGACGAACGCGGACAACAGGAGCGTGCCGATTCCCTCGCCGCGCCGCTCCGGGTCCACGTACACCGAATGCTCGATCACGCCGCGATACACCTCGCGACCGGACACGCGCGATGCCGCCGCCCACCCGACCACGTGCTCCGCCTCGTCGACGGCCACCAGGCGAGGCTCGGGAACCTTGCCGGCGTCGAAGTCGCTCCACGTCGGCGTCGTGATGTCGAACGTGGCCTCGCCGCCTGCCACGCCCGCGGCGAAGATCGCTTCTACGCGCGGCCAGTCGCTCGCCGCCATCGCGCGAACCCGCATCACGAGCAGCACGAGCTTCCGGCGCCGATGTCCGTCGAGCACACCCCGGTCGCGGGCAACTGCAGCTGCACGTGCGTCGCGGCGCGCATGTCACCGTCGAGCCACGCGGTGACCGAACGCACCTGCTCGTACCCGGTGGCCAGCAGAAAGGTCGGCGCGCGGCCGTACGACTTCATCCCCACGATGAAGAATCCCGACTCCGGATGCCTCAGCTGCTCGACCCCGTGGGGCTCGACCGTGCCGCACGAATGCACGTTCGGATCGATCAGGGGAGCGAGTCGCACGGGGACCTCGACGACATCGTCCACCTGCACGCGGACTTCCCGGAGCATTCCGAGATCGGGTCGGAAGCCCGTCGCGTTCACCACCACATCGGTGCGCTGGACCGCGGGCGCACGGCGTCGCGACCCCGAGATCTGCACGCCGTCGCCATCCCGGGAGAGGCCCACGATCTCGAACGAGTCGATCTTCTCGATCGCACCTGCGGCGACGAGACGGTCGATCCGCGATCCCAGGCGAGCCCGGTCTGCCAGTTCGTCGTCCGGCGACGACGAGACCCGCACCGCAGATGGAGTGCGGATGAGCCAGGTGATCCTGGTCGTGGGCTCCTGTTTCGCGAGTTCCGCAAGAGCAATCAACGAGTTCGCCGCCGAGTGACCCGCACCCACGACCGTCACGTGCCGCCCTGCGAAGCGCGCCCGATCCCGCCCGAGCACATCCGGCAGCCCCGCGATCACCCGGTCGGCGACCTCGGAGACGCCGAGGGGGTCCAGGCCGGCAGAGCCCAGGGGATTGGGGGAGGAGTACGTACCCGACGCGTCGATCACCGCGCGACCGGCGATCTCCTCCAGGGCGCCGTCGCTGCGCTCGACCCGCACCAGGAACGGCGCTTCGCTGCGCCCGACGGTGCGAGTGCGATCCATCCCTTCGCGCGACACGGCAATCGCCCGAGTGTCATACCGAATGCGGGACGCTATCTCCGCCAGGTTGGCGAGGGGCGCCAGATAGTCGTCGAGGAGCTCTCGTCCGGTGGGGGCCGCACCCTCGTCGGCGGGCGGCGTCCATCCTGCGGCATCGAGGAGGCGCCGAGAGGCGGGGTCGATGAGGTGACGCCACGGCGAGAAGAGCCGTGTGTGCCCCCACTGCGCGACCGCCGATGCGACCGCCGATCCGCTTTCGACGATCGTGAAGTCGAGATCACGCTCCACGAGATTGGCCGCTGCGGCCAGCCCGATGGGGCCGGCACCGATGATCACCACCGGCAGCGTCGCGAGTCGATCCGCGGCGGCGACGCGAGGGGTGAGTTCGAGCAGGGTCATGAGAGCCTCCGAGCCGGATATCGATGGATGTCGATGTTCAGTCCTATCGGCTATATCGATGGATGTCAATATCGACTAGCATCAATACATGACGACATCCGAGGCCCTCACAGAAGCAGTCGGGGGAGCGAGTTGCTGTGCACCGCTCGCGGACGCGCCGCTCCCACAGCCCGACGCCGAGAAGCTCGCCGCAACAATGAAGGCCCTGGCAGATCCAGCCCGGCTGCGGTTGCTGTCGATCGTCGCCGCATCCGACGATCAGGAGGCGTGCGTCTGCGACCTCATCGAACCGGTCGGGCTCTCGCAGCCCACTGTCTCACACCACTTGAAGGTGCTCACGGAGGCAGGCTTCCTGTCGCGGACCAAGCGCGGCACGTGGGCGTACTACCGATTGCTCCCCGATGCCCTCACGAACGTGGCAGACCTCTTGACCGCGCGTCGCGCGTGAGCAGCAGCGGGGAAGAGTACCGCCCCACTGTCAGGAGGGCAGCCTTCCCGCAAACTGACATAATGTGCATTATCGGCTAACGGCCAATCGGACCGATCGCGTGCCCTTCTGTTCGGCGCCTAGGCTCGGACTGTGTGGGACGTGCTGACCGGTTTCGTCGTGGTGGGATTCGCGATCGTCGTCGGCTGGGTGCTCGGACGCATCGATCTGCTCGGCCCGCACGGGCGACACGTCCTCGGACGCCTGACGTTCTTCGTCCTGTCGCCCTTCCTGCTGTTCGTCGTCCTCGCTCAAGCCGACGTCCGCACACTGTTCTCGGCACTGCTTCCCGTGTCGGCCATCGCCGCCGTCGGCGTCATCCTGATCTATGCGCTGGTCGCACGACTCTGGTGGCGCCGCGGGACCGGCGAGGCGCTGATCGGGGCTCTCGCCAGCGGTCAAGTGAACTCGAACAACATCGGCATCCCTCTCTCCCTGTATTTGTTGGGAAGCGCAGCATATCCGGCGCCCGTCATCCTTATGCAGCTCGTCGTGCTGACGCCGATCGCCATGGCGATCTTCGAAGCGGTCTCCACCGGCCAGCGCCGGGCCTGGCCGATCCTGCGACGAACCGTGACCAATCCGATCGTCGTCGGCTCGGTACTCGGCGTCGTCGCGTCGATTTCAGGGATCGCGCTCCCACCGATCGTGTGGGAACCACTGGTGCTGCTGGCGAACGCGTGCGTCCCGGTTCTCCTCATCTCCTATGGAATGTCGCTGCACGGTCAACGCATCCTCGGCACTGCGGGCAGGCGACAAGACGTGATCGTCGCGAGCGCACTCAAGCTGGTCGTCATGCCGATGACCGCCTGGGCCGTGGCCACCTTCGTCTTCGCCCTCTCCCCCGGCGACGTGCTCATCGTCACGGTGCTGGCGGCCCTGCCGACCGCGCAGAACGTCTTCAACTACGCGCAACGCTTCGACATCGGAGAGCAGATCGCGCGGGACACGGTGTTCATCACGACCGTCGGCTGTGTGCCCGTGCTGTCACTCATCACCTGGTTGCTGTAACGCGCCGATCAGGCCCTCGCACCCGCCGGTCCGCGGGTCTACTCTGAGAGCATCCCTCTCAGGGATCTCTCAGAAAGGCAATCGCCATGTCTACCGCATCACCCCTCGAGAAGGGCACCGTGAACGGCATCCGAACCACACTCGGGCTCGCCGGGATCCTCACCCTCCTCGCCGGAATCCTCATCCTCGTCTGGCCAGGCCAGACGGCCGCCGTCGTCACCTGGATCCTCGCGATCTACGTGGTGGCGGCTGGTCTCGTGTACGCCGGACTCGGCATCTTCAGCAAGACCAAGGGCGGCTGGGCGCGGATCGGGCACATCGTGCTCGGCCTGCTGTTCGTCGTCGCCGGTATCGTCGCGTTCGCCAACCTCACCGCCACCACGCTGTGGCTGGCGATCTTCGTCTCGGTGTTCATCGGCGTCGGGTGGATCGTCGAAGGCATCGTGTCACTGTCCACGCTCGGAGACTCCGCGTCCAAGATCTGGACGATCATCTTCGCCATCATCAGCATCATCGCCGGGGGCTACCTGCTGCTCTCGCCGCTGTGGGGCGCAGTCGTGCTCTGGTGGCTGCTGGGCATCATGCTGATCGCGATGGGCGTGCTGAACATCGTGCGCGCATTCACCTTCGGCAAGTAGGTCCGCACGCACACGCGAGCCCCCGGGAGTTGCTCCCGGGGGCTCGCGTCGTGTGGTCGTGCTCGAGCGCTCACGACACCGGAAGGTACCGGCTCCACCACTCCAGCACGGCCTCGAAGCGCTCCCGACGATGCCGGGGCTGCCCACCGCGGGTGAGTTCGTGGTCCTCGCCCGGGAAGATCAGCATCTCGGTCGGCGTGCCCTGACGCTTGAGCGCCATGTAGTAACGGGTCGCCTGCTCCAGCGGGCAACGGAAGTCGAGCTCCGAGTGCAGGACGAGCGTCGGAGTCACCACCCGGTCCACGACCGACATCGGGCTCTGCGCGTCCATGAGGTCCGGATCGTCGCCGACGTACTCGTCACCGAAGAACGATCCGATGTCGCTCGTGCCCTGGAAACTGACCGGGTCGAGGAAACCGCGTTCCACGATCGCACCGCGGAAGCGATGGTCGTGCGCGATGATCCACGCCGTGAGGTATCCGCCGTACGAGCCACCCATGATGCCCACCCGGCCGGCATCGAGCCGCGGGTCGGCTTCCAGAGCCGCGTCCAGGAAATCGATGACGTCCTCGTGATCGACCGTTCCCATCTCCTGACGGATGCTGCGGCCGTGCTCACGCCCGTATCCGGCACTCCCCCGCGGATTGCTGTAGACGACGGCATAGCCGGCGTCCACCAGCACCTGGGTCTCGTCGAAAACGTGTATGCCGTACGACGCATACGGACCACCGTGGATCTGCAGGATCACGGGGAACGGCCCCTCACCCTCGGGTACGGCGACCCACCCATGCACGGGATACCCGTCACGACCGGTGATCTCCCGCTCGATCGGCTCCACGATCCCGTGGCTGCGTAGATCTGCTCCGAAGTCGGTGAGGGTGCTGCCGCCGACGACCGTCAACTCGCCGAAACTCGTGGGGGTGGCGTGCGCGACGACGACACGGTCTTCCGAACCGTCAGTGCCGATGACCGCGGCATGGCCGGAGACCTCGACATCGCCGCCGAAGACCACGTTCATCGCTCCCGAGCGGGTGACGCGCAGCAGCTCGACGCGTCCCCGCGACCGGTTCTGCACCAGGAAGTCGTCGCCGATCACCGAGATGTGAGAGCCGACCTCGCCCAGATCGAGCGTCTCCGGGTCGGTGAGCGGTCGCGGAGCCTCACCATCCAGCAGCCAGAGCGCCGACCCCGGCGCGACGAAATCGACGCCCGAGGCTCCGACGTCCGCCGCGATGACGGCGACCGTTCCGTCGGCGGCGACGACCATGTCGTCGACCGAGAGGTTGTGTGCCGCAGACAAGACCTCGCGTTGCGCGCCGCCGTCGACGCTCACCGCGACGATGGTCGATCGCAGGTCGCGGTGGGTCGACTCGATCGCATCGGGAACGGTGAAGATCTCCGATCCATCGGCCGAGAACACCACCCCGTAGTGAGACTCCTCGCCCCGGGTGAGCTGCACGGCGTCGGCGGCCACGATCCGCGGTGACGGTGCCTGCTCTCCCCCGGGTCTGACCGCCGGCGCCGCCTCGTAGAACGGCTCGGACTCCAGATCGGGGGCGTCGATGACGAAGAGGTGCGCAGGACGTCCGGCGAGATAGCCCAGGCCGTTCGCGTGCCAGCGGATGCCGGTGACCCGACGCGGCGACTCGGCCTCGGCCCCCAAGCCTTCCACCGTGCCGTACCGGCCCTCCTCGAGCACACGGGACACGAAGCCGAGCCGCCGCCCGTCGGGCGACCACGCGAACGCCGACACTCCGCCGCGTTGATCGGTAGCCTGCACCGCCTCGCCGCCCGCGGCGCGCACGACGTGGATCTGCGGCTTCCCCTTGCCGTCGGCTCGCAGGAAGGCGAGCGACTCTCCGTCGGGCGACAGCACGGGGCTGGCGTCGGCGGTGCCGCGGGTCAGGCGCCGGACCGGCCCGTCGGGAAGCTCAGCTCGCCACAGCTGACCGACGCCACGGTTGGCTTCCAGGTCGGGCCGCGACGTGGCGAACACCGCGAACGCGCCGTCGGCAGCGATCGTGGGCCGACCGACGGAGATCAGCGACTCGATGTCGGCGGCGCGCACCTCACTGGCCGCCGAACGAGCTGACGTCGCCGATCAGGCGCGTGTTGTCGGCGGGGATCGGCTCGACCGCGGCGCGCGCGACCTCGGCAGCGAACTCCGACACGTTGTAGAGCTTGCCCGCAGACTCACGGCGCGATTCGATCGCTCCCGGATTGGCGCGCTCGAGCAACGTCGCGGTGATCGTGCCCTCGATCATGTCCCCCGAGACCACGACAAACCCGATCCCCTGCTCCGCCAACTCCGGGACACGCTCGCGTAGCGCGTCCTCCCCGGCACGTTTGGACAGTGCGACGACCTCATACTCGGGCATGGTCGGGGTGGTGCGGATGAAGTGTGCCTGGTGGCTGGTGACGAACACGACACGCGATCCGTCGCCCAGCAACGGGGTCGCCGCGTCGAGCACGCCGACCTGCGCATCGCGGTTGAGCGTCATCGCGTAATCCTCGGCCATACCCCCCTCCATGCCTCCGGAGGCATTGAGCACGAGGATGTCGAGAGATCCGAAGTGCTCGGCGACGGCGGCGAACATCGCAGCGACCGATCCTGCGTCGGTCAGGTCTGCGCCCGCCACCAGCACGTCCACGCCCAGCTCGCGCAGCTCGGCGGCGAGCTTCTCGGCACGCGGCGCCTTGTTGCGGAAGTTGATGACGACGTTCGCGCCGGCCTCGGCGAAGTAGCGCGCGGTGTCGGCGCCGATTCCGCGCGACGAGCCGGTGACGAGCACGGTTCGACCGGTCAGCGTGCCCGGCGCGAGGACGGGTGTGGACGAGGCGCCTTCGGCGTCGGAGATGGGGTGAGACATGCTCCCGAGCCTACCAACGGGCCCGTCTCACGCGGGGTGTCGCCGGTGGGGTGTTAGTGTTCGAGAAAGCCCTCACGGAAGGAGCTGGCGGTGTTGCCTGATCTCACCGACTACCTCTGGATCGTCTGGCTGGTGCTGGCGCTGCTGTTCGTCATCATCGAGCTTCTGACGCTCGAGTTCACGTTCCTGATGCTCGGTGCCGGCACCCTCATCGGCGGCCTGGGCGTCAATCTGATCGGCGGCCCCTGGTGGGCCCAAGTGCTCGCGGCTGCCGCGATCGCCGCCCTGCTGCTGTTCACGATCCGTCCTCTGCTCTTGCGCGCCCTGCATCGCAGCAGCACCTTGCACCCGACCAACGTCGACGCCCTCTATGGTCTGGGCGCGCGCGTCATGGCCCCCTTCATCGAGGGCAGTGGTTCGGTCAAGCTCGACAACGGCGAGACCTGGACGGCTCGACTGGTCGGCGACGACCCGGGCCTGGTGGCGGGATCACGGGTCATCGTCACCGCTGTCAAGGGGGCGACGGTCGAGGTCGCTCCGGACAAGACCCGAGAACCCGCCCCCGAGGAAAGGAGCATCGACTGATGCCCGGCGATATCGGAGCCTTCATCGGCCAGATCTTCATCATCATCCTGCTGGTGGTCGTCGCGATCTTCGTGATCGTCGTCATCTTCCGGTCCATCCGGATCATCCCCCAGGCCTACGCCGGCATCGTGGAACGTCTGGGTCGCTACCAGCGCACGCTTTCGCCGGGACTCAACCTGCTCGTCCCCTTCATCGATCGCCTGCGTCCGTTGGTCGACATGCGTGAACAGGTGGTCTCCTTCCCCCCGCAGCCGGTGATCACCGAAGACAACCTCGTCGTCTCGATCGACACCGTCGTGTACTTCCAGGTCACCGACGCGCGTGCAGCGACCTATGAGATCGCCAACTACCTGGGAGCGGTCGAGCAACTCACCACCACCACCCTGCGAAACGTGGTCGGTGGGCTCAACCTCGAAGAGGCACTCACGAGCCGCGACGAGATCAACGGACAGCTGCGTGTCGTCCTCGATGAGGCGACGGGCAAATGGGGTCTTCGCGTGTCGCGTGTCGAGCTCAAGGCCATCGACCCGCCCGTCTCGATCCAGGACTCCATGGAGAAGCAGATGCGTGCCGAGCGTGAGCGTCGCGCGACGATCCTCACCGCCGAAGGCTCGAAGCAGTCGCAGATCCTCGAGGCAGAGGGCCGGCGTCAGGCCGACATCCTTCGTGCCGAGGGCGAGAAGCAGTCCGCCATCCTGCGTGCGCAGGGCGAGTCGGAGGCCATCCAGATGGTGTTCCACGCCATCCACGCCGGTGAGCCCGACGAAAAGCTGCTGGCCTATCAGTACCTGCAGACTCTTCCGAAGATCGCCGAGAGTCCCTCGAACAAGTTGTGGGTGATCCCCAGTGAACTGACGGAGGCGCTCAAGGGCATCGGCGACGCTTTCGGTGGCCGCGCTCCGAGTACCTCGCACCGAACGCCGGTGGCCCGCGACGCGCGCCCGGCAGGCGCCGCCGCCGACGAGGCCGCCGCTGCAGCGCGGGAGGCGGCCTCAGCCGCGGACGACATCGCGACGGAGGCCCGCAACTCCACTCCCGGTGGCGAGCTGCCGAGGACGGAGTCCTGACGCCGGCGAAGCACCCGTGGTTCATGGGCTCGGAGACGCCACGCGTGCTCGCTCACCGAGGCTTCGTCCCGATCGAGGCCGAGGGCGTCACCGAGAACACGGCCGCCGCCTTCGCGGCCGCGCACGCGGCGGGGGCGATCTATGTGGAATCCGATTGCCACCTGACCGCCGATGGCGAAGTGGTGCTGTTCCATGATGATGACCTGATGCGTATCGCCAACGATCCGCGCACCGTCGCCACCGTCACGCTGGCTGAGCTCACGGAGATCATGCAGGATCGCGGAGGGCTGGTGCATCTTCCGCAGGCGTTCGAGGCATTCCCCACTCTGCGATTCAATCTCGACGTCAAGGCCGCCGGTGCCGCTGAACCGGCCGGGCGGATCGTCGCGCGCCACAGCGAACGTGTGCTGTTGACGAGCTTCTCCGACCGCCGGCGCCTGCGGGCTCTGGCGGCGGCGCGAGAGGCCGGTGGCCGGCCCGCGACATCGGCGGGCAGCGCCACGATCGCACGCACGGTCGCCGCGGTCGCGGCACGGTCTCCTCGGCTCGTGACCCGTCTCCTGCGCGGCGTAGACGCCCTGCAGGTGCCCGAGCGACACCGCGGCGTCCGTGTCGTCACACGACGATTCGTCGAAGCTGCACACCGGGCGGGCACGGAGGTGCACGTGTGGACGATCAACGACGAAGACACGATGCACAGGCTGCTCGATCTCGGCGTGGACGGCCTGGTCACCGACCGCGCTGATGTCGCGATGGCGGCGGTTTCTTCGCGGCACTGACGGCGACACGCGCGCGATGCACGTGAGGCTGGGCATCGGCTGTGAAAGGGTGCCCGGATCGTCCGGTTTGGATGACGCGCACAGGTCGGAACGTTATACCTGACGGAGACGAGAGGACCACACAATGGCAGATCGCAGCCTGCGCGGCATGCGAATCGGCGCATCCAGCCTACAGAGCGAGGATGGCGTCGTTTTCCACGAGCGCGCAAACTTCACGTACGTGTGCACGCAGTGTTCACGTGAGACCGTCATGACCTTCGCGGCCGATGCCGAAGCGCCAGAGGCCTGGGAGTGCCGCACTTGCGGCGCCGAGGCCGTGCTCCGCGTCGGAGACAGCGTCGTGGAGGTCGACCATTCGGGAGACAAGGCCCCCCGCACCCACTGGGACATGCTGATGGAGCGCCGCACCATCCCGGAGCTCGAGGAACTCCTCGAGGAACGACTCGCACTTCTTCGCGACCGTCGCGGTACGGATGGGTCGGCCCGCTTGAGCGCCTGACGCATCACCCCTCCTCGACGACGCCGGCCTCTGCGGGGGCCGGCGTCGTCGTGCGCCGACGGTGGCGTGCCCACAGACCGAGCGCGGCCACTGCGGCAACGCTTCCCCAACCGAGCACGAACTGCACGCCGGGGCCGATGACGACCGCGGGTGTCAGGCCAGTGCGCAAGGGAACATCGGCGAGCATCGCGCCCGCTTCACCGGCGGGCAGACTCTCGACGGTCGCGCCGTCGGGAGCGATCACCTGACTGGTACCCACGGTGGACAGGTTCACCACGGAGCGACCGGTCTCGATCGCACGCATGCGCGCGAATGCCAGCTGCTGCAGGTTCTCGTCGGTGTCTCGGAAATCCGCGTTGTTCGTCTGGAACATGTACACCTCGGCGCCCTCGCGTGCGCCGCTCCAGATGACGTCGTCGTAGATCACGTCGAAGCAGATCGCCAGTCCGATCCCGACCCCGTGCACATCGAAGAACGGCGGATTCGTGCCCGGCGTGTACTCGCGCTGGATCAGGCCGATGAGGTCGGGCGCGAGCATCTCGAAGAACCACCGGTCGGGGACGTACTCCCCCATCGGCACGGGGTGACTCTTGTCATGCAGGGCGACGGGGTTGTCTGCGCCGGCTTCCCAGAGCATCGAGGTGTTGAACGTGTCATCGCCACGGGTGGTCGCGGCATTCACGATCAGCGGCGCACCGGCCGAGGTGGAGAGCTGATCGAGCACGCGCGCGACCGAGGCGTTGCGCGTCGGATCCGCGTCGATGCCACCTTCCGGCCAAAGCAGCACGTCCATGTCCTCTCCGAGGATCGGCGCCGTGGCATCCAGCTGGGACTGCAGGACGGCGTAGGCCTCTCGCTCGTCGAAGTACCCTGCGGGGCCATTGCCCTGTACTGCTCCCACCCGGAGCGTGCCCGCCGACGTCGTCGGGAACTGCGGCACGAGGATGAGCATCGCGGCGACCCCGACTGCCGGAAGCAGGCGCACGGGTCTGCGCCACGCGCGCAGACGCACGATCTCGATGACGGCCGCGACGACGAACACCATCAAGAAGGTGAGGCCGGTGACGCCCACCCACGATGCGACGGCGGCCAGCGGACTCTCGGCCTGGCTCATCCCGATGCGTCCCCACGGAAAGCCCGTGTACGGCCAGGACCCGAGCCACAGCTCCCGCGCCGTCCAGACCCCCGCCACCAGCGCGGGCAGGGCCACCAGCCGCGCCCAGACCGCGGGAGCCAGCAGAGGCAGCCATCGGTAGGACAGCGCAAGGCCCACGGCGCCGACCGCGCTGAGGATGGTCTCAACGCCCGCCAGGGCGAACCAGGGGACGACTCCGAGGTAGCGGGTGATCCAGACGATGTGGATCAGATAGAAGCTCGCGGCGAACGCAGCCGCGACGGCGACGGCTCCCCAGACAGACCGACCGATGAGCGAGACCAGGGAGGCACCCACCCCGACGAAGGCCAGGGGCCACCACCCCACATCGGGGAAAGCGAGATCGAGAATCGCACCGCCGGCGACGGCAAGGACGACCGCGGCCCAGATCGGCACGAGAGGGCGCGACAAGGGGGGACGCACACGCACGGACACACCGAAAGCCTAGGCGAGGCGAGATATGTGCCGGCCGTGCGCTAGACCGTCGAGTAGGCGACGATGCCGCGCCGAACGGCATCCAGCGCCGCTCGAGCCGTCGAAGCCACAGGGGTGTCGGCCACGATCGACAACTGGTCAAGCAGATCGATCGTCTGTTTGCACCAGCGCACGAAGTCACCGGCGGCCAGATCTGCTTCGTCCAGCACCCGGTCGAGCGGAACCCCGCGAGCCCACGAGTGCATCGCCTGGGCCAGACCGGTGGCGAGAGGATCCGACCCCGGAAGCCGATGCTCGGTCTCGAGGTCGTCCAGCCGCGCCCACAGCTCCTGCGTCTGCTGCAAGGCCGGCAGGAACGCACCCCGAGGCATGCGGTGGTCGGCTCCCTCATCGCGCCGGGGTTCGAACACCAGGCAGCAGGCCATGGCTGCCAGCGCCGGCGCATCGAGACCGCTCCACAGACCCCTCCGCAACGACTCCGCGACGAGGAGGTCGCGCTCGCCGTAGATGCGGCGCATGGTGGCGCCCGCAGCGGTGAGTCGCATCGCGCCCTTCTCATCACGCGTGACGTAGTCGAGGGCGGCGAGCACATCGACGACTCGGTCGAAGATGCGCGCCACGGTGCCCGTGCGGGTCTCGATCTGATGACGGAGCTTGTCGGTCTGCCTGCGCAGTTTGGCGTGCCGCTCGCCCCACCGCGCGTGGTGTTCCCTATCGGGACAGGTATGGCACGGATGCCGCTGCAGACGTCGCCGGAGAGACTGGATCTCGTTCTGGCGCTTCTGGCGCACCTTCGCCGGAGCCGTGCGGTCGGCGCGGTTCAGCTTCTCCAGATCGCTGAGCTCGCGCCTCATTCCGGCATATTCGGCGAAGTCGCCGCGGTCGCACGCCATCGACGACGCATATCCGGCCAGCGACGCCTCGGCCTCCTTGACCTGACGGGCCAGTCCCACCACGGCCCGGTCGGCCTGGAACTGGGCGAAGGACGACTCCAGGATCTCCCGCGCGCGCGGCCGGCCGAACTGGTCGATGAGGTTGACGGCCATGTTGTACGTCGGCCGGAAGCTGGAGTTGAGCGGATACGTGCGACGGGAGGCCAGTGCCGCGACCGCCTGCGGATCGAGCCCCTCGGTCCACTGGATGACCGCGTGCCCTTCGACATCGATGCCGCGGCGTCCGGCCCGCCCTGTGAGTTGGGTGTACTCGCCCGCGGTGATGGCCACGCGGGCCTCACCGTTGAACTTCTCGAGCTTCTCGAGCACGACGGTGCGGGCGGGCATGTTGATGCCGAGGGCGAGCGTCTCGGTGGCGAAGACGGCCTTCACGAGCTTGCGGCGGAAGAGCTCTTCGACGATCTCCTTGAACGCCGGGAGCAGACCGGCGTGATGCGCCGCCACACCCCGCTCGAGGTTGTCGCGCCACTCCCAGAATCCGAGCACGCCGAGATCTTCGTCGTGGAGGGCGCGCGTGCGTTCCTCGACGATCTGACGGATCTCGTCGCGCTCTTCCCGGCTGGTCAGTCGCAAGCCCGACCGCCGCACCTGCTGCACCGCCCCGTCGCACCCGGCTCGACTGAAGATGAAGAAGATCGCCGGAAGCAGGTTCGCTCGCTGCAGCAGCTGCACGACGTCGGGACGATCGAGGCGCTCGATCCGGTGCACGTTGGCAGCGCGGACGGGACGGCGGCCCCCTCGCTGCGGCCGTCGTGCCGCGGCCTCGTATCCTCCCGACGACCGGAACTGCTGTGCGCGACGATTGTTCTCGAACGTCGCGCCCTTGGCCGAGCGGATGCGCATGAGCTCCTGGTTGACCTGCGCGGTCGCGATCCCCGCGCGATCATCGAACAGGGGCAGAAGGTCACCGCGCACGAGGACGTGCTGCTCCAACGGCACGGGGCGTGTCTCCGACACGATCACCTCGGTGTCGCCACGCACGGTGTCGAGCCAGTCACCGAATTCCTCGGCATTGGAGACGGTTGCCGACAGCGAGACGAGCCGCACGTCCGGAGGCAGATGGATGATCACCTCTTCCCAGACGGCGCCGCGGAACCTGTCGGCCAGATAGTGGACCTCGTCCATCACCACGTAGCGCAGGCCGCGCAGCGCACCGGAATCGGCATAGAGCATGTTGCGGAGCACCTCGGTGGTCATCACCACGATGCGTGCATTGCCGTTGATGTTCGTGTCGCCGGTGAGCAGGCCAACGGCATCTTCGCCGTAGACCTCCTGCAACTCGCGGAACTTCTGGTTCGACAGCGCTTTCATGGGCGTGGTGTAGAACGCCTTGTCGTCGCCGGTGAGCATCGCCAAATGGATCGCGAACTCCCCCACGATCGTCTTTCCCGCGCCGGTAGGTGCGGCCACGAGCACACTGCGCCCGGCCTCCAGCGCATGGCAGCCCGCGATCTGGAACGGATCGAGATCGAAGCGCTGCGCCTCGGCGAATGCCGTCGACAGTGGATGCGCGCGGGCGGCTTCGGCTCGGGCGTAGCGCGACGCGGGGTCGGTCACGTGGCGAGGTCCAGCTCTGCGGCGGTGCGCTTGGCGCGGCGCCTGTCGAAGAGCAGCGACAGTCCGGCGGCGGCGAAGAAGAGGACGATCAGGATGCCGGCGAGGAGGAAGGTGGACACGACATCGGCGGGGGGCGTTGCGATCGCGGCGACGACGACGGCGATGACGACCGCCACCCGCCACGCTCGCAGGATCGCTCGCCCCGACATGACACCCGCGAAGTTCAACGCCACCAGGAACACCGGGAGCACGTACGAGATGCCGACGATCAGCAGCAGCTTGAGGACGAAGTCGTAGTAGTACTTCGCGTCGTAGAGGGCCGCCGTGCCCTCGGGCAGGAACTCGGCCATGAGCTTGACGATGTTGGGCATGACGAGCATCCCCGTGGTGACTCCCGCGAAGAACAGCGGGATGGCCGCACCCAAGAAGGCGAGGGTGTAGCGGATCTCCTTACGACTGAGCCCCGGCATGATGTAGGCCCAGATCTGCCACAGCCACACCGGAGCCGCCAGCAGAAGGCCGATCGCGAACATCATGCGCAGCTTGAGGTCGAAGGCCCCGGTGACGGTGGTGAACATCACTTCGATGTTCGCTTCCTCACCGCGAGCTTCGGCGAGGTCTCGCACGGGCTGGGTGATCAGTTCCATGAACGGCTCGGTCATGAAATACGCGACCACCATCGCCACCGCTATCGCCGCGGCTGCAATCATCAGCCGATTTCGCAACTCGATGAGATGCCCGGCCAGCGACATCCGCTTCTCCCGGCGGGCGGGGCGCGGCTCCTTGGTGCGGGCGGTCCGCTCGGTCACCACGCGCGGATACTACGAACTCGTGCGCGGTGGGTCACCCGGATCGGCGGCCGTCGCGGCGGTCGTGCTCGTGGAGTCGGAAGGGGTGACGGACGGGGCGCCGGCGGGCTTGTCGTCTTCCTTCATCGCCTTCATCTCACCCTTGAACACGCGGGCGGACTGGCCGAGGCTCTTGGCGAGGGCCGGCAACTTGGCCGCGCCGAACAGCAGGAGGATGACGAGGAGGATCAGCAGCCACTGCCAACCGTGAGGAACCATGGTGATCTCTTCCCGTTCGGATCGAAGGTATGGCAAGTGTAACCGACGCCTTCTCCCACGGGACCGGCAGGCGCGCGACTCAGCGGTACTGGTCGAGAGCGGCTTCGGCCCAATTCGCCACGGCGGCCCGAGCGCTGTCGGGAGAGCGCACCTCCACCTCGCCGCCGTGCCGCGCGGCGACCCGTCGCAGGCTGGTGGCGTCGGCCACACGGATCTGGGCAGTGCGCACCTCTCCCCCACCGACGACGGTGGCGCGGTCGAGGTAGTCCGCCAGAAGGGGTGCCACGGCGGCGCGCACGGCCAGCTCGACCGTGGCGTCGGTGTCGCTCGGCTCGAAGAGATCGGGTACCGGCTCTCCCCCGTGGGCGATGGGAACATCGGTGAGCCGAACATCCGAGACGCGGTCGAGATGGAACGTGCGCATCGCCTCGCGAAGATGGCACCATCCCTGCAGGTACCACTGGCCCGAGGCGATGTGCACCTTCACCGGGTCGACCGTTCGTGTGGTCGCCGGGGCGTCGGGGGCCTTGTAGGTGAACGACATCGCGACGCCGCGGCGCAGAGCGTCGGCAACCGTCACCCGCACGTCGTCAACCGCTTCCGGCGCCACGATGACCTCGGCGGGGATCCCGGAAGCGCCGCGGGCGAGCTTGGCCAGCAGACCATCGATGACGCCGCTCTCCCCCACACCCGGCAGACTGGCCGCCAGTTGCAGACCTGCCAGGAGCGCGGCGGCCTCCCGCGCCGTCAGCCGAGGGGTGCGCTCGAGGCCGACGGTGTTGGTGATCGACACGATCCCCTGCTGATCGAGCAGATCCCAATCGATGTCGAACAGATCGTTCGCCATCTGCCAGAAGCCGCCCTCGCCCGGAAGGCCGATGACGGTGAGCTTCTCGACCATCCCTCGCATCTGCGACTCGGAGACGTCGAACTCGGCGGCCGCGTCGGTGATCGAGACCTCGCCCTTTCCGATCAGGTACGGCACGAGTTGCAGGATCAGGGCTGCGCGATCGGTCGCCAGCAGCGGCTTCTCGCTCATCGGAGCCCCCCGGTGGTGTGGAGGGCGAGCGTGCGCTCGAGCCGCTCGATCACGAGAGCCCGCAGGTCGGCGGGCTCCACTACCCGGACCTCGGGTCCATAAGAGGCGAGCTCATCGGCGAAGACCTGCACATCGACGTAAGGAACGAGGATTCCCTGACCCTGGGCTGCCGGGATCGCGCGCCGACTCAGCCGCAACGAAGCCTCGGTTCCCGGGTCCACCTCCAGCAGGGCCCGCTGGCGCTCCGCGAGCTCGTGCAGTCCGCGCAGCGCCCGCTCCCCGGCGCCGTCGCGCAGTGCGGGATCGAACTCCCGGCGCGTGACCTGCACGCTCGACGAGATGCGGGACAACAGGAACGTGCGATCACCGTTCTGATCGACATCGTGGGCGAACAGATGCCAGCGGCCCTCGTACTCCAGGAGCGCCAGCGGTTGCACCTGACGCCTGCGGGCGGCGGAATCTCCGGCCTTGACGTAGTCGAACTGGACGACCCGTGCCTGCTCGATCGCTCGCTGCAGCGAGGCGAACGCAGGCTCGCGCAGATTGATGCGCGGCGAATAGCCGACGATCGGCGCATCGACGTCGTTGCCCAGAGCCTTGATCTTGCGCAGGCCGCTGCGCGCTTGAGCCGACATCGAACTCTCGCTCCACACGCCGCCGGCCAGATTCAGCACGGCGAGCTCGGCCGGGGTGAAGTCGATGTCGACCGGCAACTCGTACTCCCCCGTGGGGATCCGATATCGCGCCTCGCGGAGATCGTCGGGGTCGGCGTAGTCGCCGATGGTCTCGATCGGAACACCGAGTCCGCGAAGGTTCTCTTTGTCGCGCTCGAACATCTTCTCGAGTGCGTCCTTGCTGGCCCTCGCCTCGTTCTGTTCGCGGTAGCCGGAGACCGAGGTGAGGATGGTGTCTTTCGTCAATCCCTGGTCGGTGGCCAGGAGCGCGACGACGAGATTGACCAGCCGCTCCTCCGGAGCGATGCGCGTCGGTTCGTTGGCCACGCGATTCATCCTAGGACGGCGTCCGGCGGCCGGGGCAGACGCGCCCTACGGGGTCGTGGTCGCGTCCGTCGCCGCGTCGACGCCGAGGATGTCCACGACGAACACCAGGGTGGCGCCCCCGGGGATCGAACCGGTCCCCTCGTCGCCGTAGCCGAGGTCGGGCGGGATGACCGCGAGGATCTGCGATCCGACGGTGGCACCCTCCAGAGCTTGCGCGAATCCCGGCACGACCCCGTCGAGCGTGACGGCGGCCGAGGCACCCTTCTCCCACGTGGAGTCGAAGACCGTGCGATCGTCCCAGGTGACACCCGTGTAGTGGACGCGGATCGAGTCGGTGTCGGTCACGACCGGACCGTCGCCACGCTTGAGCACCTCCACGGCGAGCTCGGACGGGGGCGCGGCATCGGGGATGATGATGCCCGGCGCACCGTCCGGGGCCAGCACCACCGACGGCATCCCGGGGCGATCGTTGTACTGCGGAACCCCGTCGGCGGCAGCGAGATACACGCGCTGGAGGTCGAGGACGACGGCCACCGACTCGCCGTCCTTCAGTCCCATGCTGGTGGCTGCCTCGGCGGACATCTGGTCGTAGGGGATCGCACCGACGATGCGTGAGCCCTCGCTCGCGCACATCATCATGTCGGCCAGACCTTCGTAATGCTCCCGCCATCCCGACAGCGGCCGAACCTCGGTCGGCGAGGAGACGAGAGTCTCCCCCGAGGTGCCGTTGGCGATCGTGATCGAGAAGACGACGTCCTGGGTGTCGGAGGTGACCACTGGCCCCTCACCCACCGTGACGTCTTCGAAAGCCGTGTGCGGGACGCGCACGGGGCCCTTCACCGTGAGGCCGGGGGTGCCCTCGGCGCCCGAGGGCGTGATCAACTCCAGCGCGCTCGACGCGCCGGCGGAGCGATCGCACGCGGCGGGCGCGCCCGATGACGCACAGCCCACGAGGGCGAGAGCAGACAGGCTCAAGACGGCGGCAGCAGCAGATATCCGGCGAAGCACCGGATCAGTCTACGTCGTCGCTCGCTCCTGCCTCGGCCGCGCGGCGGGCCCCGTCGGCGGCACGCTGGGCCTCGCGCACGCGCTTGCGGAGGTTCTTGTCGGTGATCTGGCGGTCTCCCACCGCTCCCGGGGTCCACAGCTCGACATCCTCATCCGCGTAGGTCGGCTTCTTCAGCGCGCGCTTGCGCACATCCGGAGGCACGGCGCCGGGAGCGAGCCGGCGAGCCGTCAGGAGGAAGCCGGTGTGGGCGACCATCCGATGGTCGGGCCGCACAGCCAGACCCTCGACATGCCAGCCGCGCACCATGGTCTCGGTGGCTTCCGGCTCGGTGAACAGACCGGTCGCGCGCAGATACTCCGCGACGCGGCTGAGTTGAGTCGCCGTGGCGATATAGCAGAGCACCACTCCACCGGGGGTCAGCGCATCGGCGACGACATCGATGCACTCCCAGGGCGCGAGCATGTCGAGCACGACACGATCGACGGTGCCGGCGGCGACGGTGCGCGGAAGCTCTTCCACGAGGTCTCCGACGACGACCTCCCACGACGAGGGATGGTGGCCGAGGAACGTCTCCACGTTGGCTTCTGCGACCTGCGAAAACTCTTCGCGGCGCTCGAAGGACACCAGCCGGCCCTCGGGGCCGATGGTCCGCAGCAGCCACAGGGAGAGGGCTCCCGAACCCACCCCCGCCTCGACCACGGTCGCGCCCGGGAAGATGTCGGCGGCGGCGAGGATCTGCGCCGCGTCCTTGGGGTACACGATGGCCGTGCCCCGGGGCATCGACATGACGAAGTCGCGCAGCAGCGGCCGCAGAGCCAGGTATTCGTAACCACCGCTGTTGGTGACGACCGACCCGTCGGGCTGACCCACGATGCTCTCGTGCGTGAGCACGCCGTGATGCGTGTGGAGTTCACCGCCGGGCCGCAGCGTGATGGTGTGGAGCCGTCCCTTGGGCCCGGTCAGCTGCACACGGTCGCCATCGCGGAAAGGTCCGCTCGGTCTCAGGACGGGCCGGGAGTCTCGTTCGTCGGTCATGTGTTCGTCGGTCATCTCTTCGGTTGCGCGCGGTGGGTGGTCAGAACGTCACCGAGATCCTGGGCGGTGCGGCCCTCGAGAGTCGGCCAGAGGGTGTGGGCTCCGACTCCGACCAGCGAAACCACGTTCGGAACGCCGACGGAGACGATTCCCGCTGCCAGCGCGGAGCGCAGACCGTTGGGCGAGTCTTCGATGGCGACGACCTCGTGCGGCGCGACGCCGAGTGCGTCGCATGCTTGGAGATACGGATCGGGGAACGGCTTGGGGCGCGCCACGTCATCACCGCCGATCACGAGGTCGAAGGCGTCGAAGTCGATCAGATCGACGATCTCGACCGCCATCCGCCTCATCGACATCGTCACGAGGGCGGTGGGCACTCCCGCGTCCCGCAATCCGCGCAGCAGTTCGCGGGCGCCGGGCCGAAAGGGCACACCGTGGGTGACGAGCTGCCCGCGCACCTCGTCGGTGAGGTGGTCGATGATCTCCTGCACGCCCATGCGGACCCCGGCGTCCTGCAGAATCCTCGCGGCATCCTCCAGCCCCATCCCGACCATCTGCAGCGACTGCTCGTGGGTCCAGGTGCCCCCATAGCGCTCGACGAGCGGAGACTCGGCGGCGATCCAGTACGGCTCGGTGTCGACGAGGGTGCCGTCCATGTCCCAGAGAACAGCGGCGGGAAGGGCGGAAGTCATCGTTCCATCGTATCGAGGTGCCGTGGCCCTCCACCGCCGCGCGCGGGCCGCACCCGAGCGCGCCGCGCGGGCGTATCGTGAGGGGATCAGTTCGCGGACGGAAGGAGCGGGGTGGACGGTCTCGGACAGCGCGTGCTCGTCATCGCCTTCGACGGGTGGAACGACGCGGGCGAAGCCGCATCCGCGGCGGTGACCCACGTTCGTGGCACCGGTGAGTACGAACAGGTGTTCAGCGTCGATCCCGAGTTGTACTTCGACTATCAGTACACGCGTCCGCAGGTTCGGCTGTCTCCGGATGGCGCCCGCGAGTTGGTGTGGCCCGAGGCCACCCTCTGGCGCCCGCCGTTCGCCGCCGACGGCACCCGACTGTGGCTGTTGGCCGGCGTCGAACCCGCCCGCGCGTGGCAGGCGTTCGCCGCCGAGATCGTGGACGCTGCGCTCAGTGAGGACATCACGGGAATCGTCGCGCTCGGCTCGATGATGTCGGATGTCCCCCACACGCGACCGATCTCGATCTTCTCCGGCAGCGACAACGACCACGTGCGCACACAGCTCAACCTCGAGCGGCCCACGTACGAGGGTCCCATCGGCATCCTCAGCGTCATCGGCGCGGCGGCGGAGGAGGCCGGCATCCCGACCGTTGCGCTGTGGGCGAGTGTGCCCGCCTACGTTGCCGGCCACTCGCCGTCTCCGAAAGCCACTCTCGCTCTCATCGATCGACTCACCGACCTCACCGCGGCGCAGATCCCGCGAGGCGAACTCCCGGCCGAGGCCCTGGCGTGGGAGGCATCGATCGACGCAGCCGCCGCAGACGACGAAGAGATGACGGAGTACATCCGCCAGCTGGAGGCGACGCGAGACGCGTGGGACTCGCCCGAGGCTTCGGGTGACGCCATCGCCCAGGAGTTCGAGAAGTACCTGCGCCGCGGCGGTGAAGGCCCGAGCAAACCCGGACGCGACGACCGCCGCTGAGCGCGTACCGGCGCCGACTCAGGAGGCCTGCAGCACGCCGGTGGCGAGCAGAACCATGATGACCCCGCCCAGGGCGAGACGATAGATCACGAACGGCAGGAAGCTGCCGCGCTTGAGGTAGGTCATCAAGAAGGCAATGACGGCCAAGCCGACGCCGAAGGCAACGGCGGTGGCCACAGCGGTCTCGACCATGCCGAACACCTGCGTGCCGGGTTCACGCAGCGCGTGGAAGAGCTCGTACAGTCCGCTTCCGAAAACCGCCGGAACGGCGAGAAGGAACGCGACTTCCGCGGCGGCCGGACGGGTGTAGCCGAGCGCCAGGCCCATGGTGGTGGTCGCCCCCGAGCGTGACACGCCGGGCACCAGGGCCAGTGCCTGGGCCACACCGAGCGCCAGACCGTGCGGATAGGTCAAGTCCTTCTCCCGACGCGTGCGGGAGCCCAGGGCGTCGGCGATGCCGAGGATGAGTCCGAAGACGATCAACACGATCGCCACGAGCCACAGATTTCGGAACGTGTCGCGGATGACGTCCTGGAAGAGGAACCCCAAGACGCCGATCGGCACGGTGCCGATGATGACGATCCACCCCATCCGCGCATCGGGGTCGTTGCGTGGCACCCGGCCGGTGAGTGAGCGGAACCACTGCGCGATGATGTGCATGATCCGGCCCCAGAAGTACACGAGCACGGCAAGTTCGGTGCCGATCTGCGTGATGGCGGTGAACGTCGCCCCCGGGTCTTGGGCGGCGGGCAGGAACTCGCCCACGATGCGCAGGTGCGCGCTGGAGGAGATCGGCAGGAACTCGGTGAGTCCCTGCACGATCCCGAGGATGATCGCGTCGAAGAAGTTGCCCATGGAGGCCTTTCAGTGCTCGGGAGGCCGTTCAGTAGTCACGGATAAGGTCGGTCAGCACCCGCTGTCCGAAGGTGAGCGCGTCGATGGGCACGCGCTCGTCGACGCCGTGGAACATGCCGGTGAAGTCGAGGTCGGCCGGCAGACGCAGCGGGGCGAATCCGTAGCCGGCGATCCCCAGCTCCGCGAGCGCCTTGTTGTCGGTTCCGCCGCCCATGAGGTACGGGATCACCGGCACCCCGGGATCGTGACGCTCGAGCGAGCCGACCATCGCCTCCACGAGCGGGCCGGAGAAGGGCACCTCCAGGCCGATGTCACGATGCGACACCTCGATGGCGACATCATCACCGACGATGCGCTGGATCTCCGCGAGCACGTCGTCTTCACGGCCGGGGAGGGTGCGCACGTCGATTGCGGCGACGGCGTCGTCGGGAATCACGTTGTGCTTGTATCCGGCGGTCAGCCCGGTGGGGTTGGTGGTGGTGCGGAAAGTCGACCGGAGGAAGCCGGCGGCTGGGCCGGTGTGCAGCGCGACGCCATCCGGATCTGCCGAGTCGGCGCCGCAGATCGCTGCGAGACCAGAGACGGTCTGGCGGGTGGTGTCGGTGAGGGTGAGGGGCCAGTCGGTGCGCCCGAGCGACGCGACCGCTTCCGCGAGTCGCGTGACCGCGTTGTCGGTGTGGAACCGACTGCCGTGGCCGGCCGTGCCGCGAGCCCGCAAGTGCAGCCAGACCAGTGCTTTCTCGCCGACCTGCAGAAGGTAGGCGCGACGATCGCCGACCGGGATCGAGTACCCGCCGACCTCGCTGATGGCCTCGGTCGCCCCGGCGAACCACTGGGGACGGTCTCGCACGACCAACTGCGAGCCCTCGACGCCGCCGTTCTCCTCATCCGCGAAGAACGTCACGATCAGGTCGCGCGCGGGCTGCTCGCCCGCCCGGAGCAGAGTGGCCACGGACGCGAGGATCATGGCATCCATGTCCTTCATGTCGACGGCGCCGCGCCCCCACAGCATGCCGTCGCGTACGACGCCTCCGAACGGATCCACGCTCCAGTCCTCTGCAACGGCGGGGACGACGTCCAGGTGTCCGTGCAGGACGAGCGCCGGTTTGTCGCGGTCGCGTCCCGGGATCCGAACGGACAGATTGGTGCGACGCGGAATCGGCTCGTAGTACTCGGGCGACAGCCCCAGACCCTCGAGGAATGCCCCGACGTACTCGGCGGCTTCACGCTCTCCGGCCGAACGACCGTCGCCCCAGTTGGTGGTGTCGAAGCGAATGAGGTCGCGCGCGATCTGCGCGACCTCGGGCAGGTCGTCGTGCTCGGGCATGAGCACCAGGCTACCGCGTGGCTCGTCCAAGCCCGGTCGCACGCAGGACGTCCTGGCTACGCTGGCTCGAGACCACCCGCACCGAGGAGCCCCGCCGATGATCGCGACCCGCCGGATCACCGACCTGTTCGACATCGCGTCGGCGATCGTGCTCGGTCCGTTCGGGGGCCTGTCGTCGATCGAACTCACCGCCGCCGTCAGCACGCTCGGAGGACTGGGCTCGTACGGGCTCTACGGCTACGACGCGGAACGGATCGCCGAGACGGCGGCAGCGCTGCGCGCCGAGACGGGCCGCCCGTTCGCGCTGAATCTGTGGGCGCCCACCGGCGATGAGGTCGCGGCGCTCCCGGAAGGATCGGAGGCTGCCTTCACGGCCGTCGCTGCGCTGTTCGCCGAGCTGGGCATGGACCTTCCCTCCCCGCCGCCTCGTCTGCTCCCCGACTTCTCCGCGCAGGTGGCGGCCGTCATCGACGCACGGCCGGCCGCGGCCAGCTTCGTCTTCGGTCTCCCCGATCGCGGAGTCGTCGACCGGCTGCACCGCGCGGGCATCCGGGTCGTGGGCACAGCGACGACCGTCGCCGAAGCGGTCGCGTGCGAGGCCGGCGGAGCAGACGCGATCGTCGCGACCGGGTTCGAGGCCGGCGGACATCGGGTGTCGTTCCTGGCACCGGCGGAACGCTCGCTCGTAGGGACGATGTCACTGGTCCCGCAGGTCGTCGATGCCGTCTCCGTGCCGGTGATCGCCGCGGGAGGGATCGCCGACCGGCGCGGCGTCGCCGCGGCGCTGGCTCTGGGCGCAAGCGGGGTCCAGGTCGGAACGGCGTTCCTGCGCACACGCGCATCCGCCGCCAGCGCCGCACACCGGGCCGCCATCGCCCGTGCGACCGCGGAGTCGACGGTGCTCACCCGGGCGATGAGCGGGCGGCTGGCCCGAGGACATCCGAACCGCGCCGTGCGGACCATCGAATCCGCCGGCGCGATCCTGCCCTTCCCCGCGCAGAACTGGCTCACCGGCCAGTTCCGCGCGGAAGCGCGCAAACGCGACCTCGGCGACCTGGAGTCGCTGTGGATGGGCCAGTCCGCGGGGCTGTCTGCGTCGATGGACGCCTCGGAGGTGTTCCGAGAACTCACCCGAGGACTTCCCCGCACCGGGTGAGGCGAGTCGCCGCACGCGGCGCCGACGACACAAGAACCGACGACACGAGAACGGCGAAGACGAGAAAGGCCCTCGAACCGGAATGATCCGATTCGAGGGCCGTTCTCGTCGTGTGCGCGAGGGGGGACTTGAACCCCCACGCCCTATACGGGCACTAGCACCTCAAGCTAGCGCGTCTACCTATTCCGCCACCCGCGCATGGGTGTCTGGTTGTCTCCAACCGAGGATCGAGCCTAGCACGTTCGCCACCGACCGACGAACGCGTATCAACCGACCGACACCCCGAACAACAGGCCCAGCCCGTAGGTGATCGCTGCTGCCCCGAAACCGATCGCGAGCTGTCGCACACCACGCCACAGCGGCGGCGCTCCGGAGAGGAGTCCGACGGTCGCGCCGGTGGCCAACAACGCAAGGCCCACCATTGCGAGGGCCAGGACCACCGCGCCCAGCCCCGACAGACCGAAGATCCAGGGCAGTACCGGGATGATCGCCCCGGACGCGAAGAAGAGGAAACTCGACAGGGCGGCGCCGAACGCACTCCCGACCACTTCGTGCTCACCGGCCGCCTCCCGCGGTCGGGCGTACGGCGTGGCACGATCGGCCGCCTGGGCAGCCACGACGATGCGTCGCGCGTGATCCATCGCCTCGTGCTCCGCCATCCCCCGGGTGCGATACACGAGGGCCAGCTCGTTGGCGTCGAGGTCGAGGTCTGCCAGCACGTCGTCGGCGTCGTTGTTGGGCTCCGTGGCATCCAGCAACTCCCGCTGCGACCGCACCGAGACGTACTCCCCCGCCCCCATCGACAGCGCGCCGGCCAGCAGCCCCGCGACTCCGCTGAAGAGCACGAACTGGGGCGCCACCCCCGTCGCACCGATGCCCATGACCAAGGCGAGGTTGGAGACCAGCCCGTCGTTGGCCCCGAAGACGGCCGCACGGAACGTGCCCGACAAGCGGCGGCGCCCGCGCGCGGCCAGCCCCCGCACCACTTCGCCGTGGATGCGTTCGTCGGCGATCATGCGCGCGGTGGCGAAGGGCTCGTTCCCGTACGGCGAGCGAGCCTCGGCGTTCTGCGCCAGGGCCAGCACGAAGATCGATCCGAATCGGCGCGCCATCCAGCCGAGTACACGGGAGCTGACACTCGGAGCGGGCAGTCTGGCCGGCTCCTCACCCAGCAGGTCGAGCCAGTGCTGCTCGTGCCTTCCCTCGGCGTCGGCCAGAGCCAGGAGGATTTCGCGCTCCTCGCCCGTCCGCCGACCGGCGAGCTCTCGGTAGACACGCGCCTCGGCCCGCTCGTCCACCAGGTACTGCGCCCAGCGCCGGCGGTCTCGCGCGGACGGGAGAGGGGGCGCGAGGTCACTCATGAGCACTCCAAAGGATGCGATGACGGGTCGGGAACGAGCATTCACGCTAGCGGCGGCGGCGGTCGCCACGGCCCCGAAACCGAGGATTGACAGCATTTCGGACTCCCGAACCCGAGCGTCCGGCCGATCGGCCGGACGTGCCCCGGTCAGGAACGCACGCGGCGACGCAGCACGTCGATGCGCGCCTGCAGTTGCGCCACCGTCGCCCGCGACACCTCCGGGCCTCCGCACACGCGCCGCAACTCCGCGTGCACGGCGCCGTGCGGCTCGCCGCTCTGGCGCGCGTAGAGTCCCACCAGGCTGTTGAGGAGTTGTCGTTGTTCGCGCAGCGTGCGATGAAGCGGAGTCGGCAGCGACTCCTCGGCCGAGCCCGGAGCCTCGGGAGCCGATCTCTCCCTCACGCGCCGATGACGTGACTGGCGGGCCTGCCGCTGCATGAGCAGTTCGTGCACGTGCTCGGGTTCGAGCAGTCCGGGCAAGCCCAGGAACTCCTCCTCCTCCGGAGTGCCCGGTACGGCGAGCTGCCCGAACTCCTTGCCGTCGTACAGCACACGGTCGAAATGAGCGACCGATCCCAGGGCTTGGTAAGAGAACTCCTCGGTCAGCGCGTCGGAGGCCTTCTCCTCGCGCTCCGCGGACTCGAGCAGATCGTCGTCCAGACCGTCGTCGCCATCGGTGTCGCGATCGAGGGCGTGGTCGCGTTCGCGCTCCAGCTCGCCCGCGAGCGACAGGAGCGGGGCGACGTGCGGCAGGAAGACCGAGGCCGTCTCGCCGCGGCGACGCGCACGCACGAAGCGGCCGATGGCCTGGGCGAAAAAGAGCGGGGTCGAGGCGCTCGTCGCGTAGACACCCACCGCCAGCCGCGGAACGTCGACGCCTTCCGAGACCATGCGCACCGCGACCATCCATCTGCTGTCGGACTGCGAGAAGGTCTCGATGCGGCCCGACGCCGCCTTGTCGTCCGAGAGCACGACGGTGGGCGCCTGACCCGTGATGTCGCGGAGGATCGCCGCATAGGCGCGGGCGGCCGTCTGGTCGGTGGCGATCACGAGACCACCGGCATCCGGGATGTCCTGACGCACCTCGCTCAGTCGGCGATCGGCCGACTGCAGCACGGCGGGAATCCAGTCGCCCTCGGGATCGAGCGCGGTCCGCCATGCCTGAGCGGTGACGTCTTTGGTGTTGTCCTGCCCGAGGTGCGCCTCGAGTTCGTCACCCGCGCGCGTGCGCCACCGCATCTTCCCCGCGTAGACGAGAAAGAGCACCGGGCGCACGACGCCGTCGGCGAGCGCACGCCCGTAGCCGTAGCTGTAGTCGGTGCGCGAGAGGCGGATTCCCTTCGCGTTGGGGTGGTACTCCACGAACGGGATGGGTGCGGTGTCGCTGCGGAACGGGGTGCCCGACAGCAGGAGTCGGCGTGTCGCCCGGCCGTAGGCCTCCCGGAGCGCGTCGCCCCAGCTCAGCGCGTCGCCACCGTGGTGCACCTCATCGAGGATCACGAGGGTGCGGGCATCCATGGTCAGGCGTTGATGGACGGATGCTTTGACGGCGACCTGCGCGTAGGTCACCGCCACACCGTGATAGTGGCGCGCCGGCGCATGGTGGCGGTTGCTGAACCTCGGGTCGAGCCGGATCGACACGCGCGCCGCAGCATCGGCCCACTGGGTCTTCAAGTGCTCGGTCGGAGCTACCACGACGATGCGATCGATCACCCCGCGTCGCAACAACTCGGAGGCCAAGCGCAACGCGAACGTGGTCTTGCCGGCCCCGGGTGTGGCGGCGGCCAGGAAGTCACGCGGACCCTTGCCCGGTCCGTCCGGTCCGTCCGCGGCGAAGTACTCCTCGAGCGCCTCGGCCTGCCAGGCGCGGAGGTTCTGCGCCGTGCCCCACGGCGCACGCTGAGGGAACGCGGGAGACAGATGTTCGGCGGCGAAACTGCCGAAGTGTCCCGCCTCCTGCTCCGCCCTCTCGTCCCCCGTCACGAGTGACCACCCTAAACGGTGCCGACGAGGGTAGCCTCGAATCGACCACAAGTCAGGAACATGATGCGCAGAAACGAACCCACCCCCGACGACCACCGCTCCCCGTACGTCCCCAACGAGACGGCCCATCCGTGGCGTCGCATGGTGTCGCTGGGCGACTCGTTCACGGAGGGCATCGGTGACCCCATCCCCGGGACGGCAGACGGCCATCGCGGCTGGGCCGACCGCGTGGCCGAGGTGCTGGGTTCCCAGGTCGACGACTTCGCCTATGCGAACCTCGCCGTGCGGGGCAAGCTCATCGCTCAGATCGTCGCTGATCAGGTCGAGCCCGCCCTCGCCCTCAGCCCCGACCTGATCACCTTCTCCGCGGGCGGGAACGACGTCATCCGACCCGGGGGTGACCCCGACGCCGTCGCCGAGCAGTTCGAGGATGCCGTTGTCCGGCTGTCGTCGACGGGCGCGACCCTCGTCGTCTTCACCGGCATCGACACGCTGTTCACACCGGTCTTTCGCGGCATCCGTGGTCGCGTGGCCATCTACAACGAGAACATCCGCGCGATCGCCGACCGCCACGACTGCATCGTCGCCGACCAGTGGGCACTCAAGGAGGTGCAGGACATGCGCTTCTTCGACGACGACAGACTGCACCTGAACGCTCTCGGTCACCACGAGATCGCGCGCATGGTGCTGCGCACCCTGAACGTGCCCAACGACCTGCAGCCGATGCAGCCCGACCCGCTCCCCTCGCTCACCTGGCGCGCGGCGCGCGCGAACGACATCGTCTGGGCGCGGCAGCATCTCGTCCCGTGGGTACTCCGCCGAGTACGGCATCAGTCCTCGGGCGACCACATCACGGCCAAACGTCCGGATGCGCTGCCCGTCGAGATCGTCGCTCCGGCGCGCAGCCGTGCAGCCGGGCCCGGCGAGCAGGTCTGACCCGCCGCGACCCCAGCGCCCGGTGCCTACCGCAGTGCCCAGCCCCTACCGCAGTGCCCAGCCCCTACCGCAGTGCCCAGAGCGCGACGGCCGACGCTGCGGCCACGTTGAGCGAGTCGACACCGCCCGCCATCGGGATGGTGACGATGGTGTCGGCGGCCTCGAGCGCTCGGCGTGACAGTCCGTCGCCCTCGGCTCCGAGCAGCAGACCCACGCGGTCGGGGCGGTCGAGTGCGAACCGGTCAAGCGGAACCGCGTCCTCCGCCAGAGCGAGGGCCGCGAGATGCAGCCCCGACCCGCGGAGGACCTCGGCCGCCTCCGGCCAGTCGGGAAGACGCGTCCATGGCACCTGGAAGACGGTGCCCATGCTCACGCGCACGCTCCTGCGGTACAGCGGGTCGGCGCAGCGCGGCGTGACCAGCACGGCGTCGGCGCCCAGTCCCGCTGCCGCACGAAACGCCGCCCCCACATTGGTGTGATCGACGATGTCTTCGAGGATCATCACCGTGCGCGCCCCGCGCACCACCTCCGAGACCTCGCGCAGCGCGGGTCGCTGCATCGCCGACAGTGCGCCGCGGTGCACGGCGTACCCCGTGACCGTCTCGGCGATCTCGGCCGAGACGACATAGACAGGAACGTCGGTCGCGCCGCCGTCGTGCAGCAACCGGAGGACGTCGTCTCGCCACTTCTGCTGGACGAGTACGGAGCGGGGACGATGTCCGGCGGCGAGGGCACGTGCGATCACCTTGGCCGATTCGGCGATGTAGAGTCCGGCGGCCGGCTCGCTGATCCGTCGCAGTGCGACATCAGTGAGATCACGGTAGTCGGACAGACGCGCATCGTGCGGGTCGTCGATGTCGATCACATCAGCGCCCACGAGTGGCCTCGAGCGTGGAAGGCTGGCACATGTGTCCACTGTGTCACGGCGTAACATCCTGGAAAACCGAGCGGCGTATTCTGCGCACGGGAGGGGCGACAAGAGGGTGAGCTCGGTGACGACGATGCAGGACAGCGATCAGGCCGCCACGGCCGAGATCGCGCGCGCCATCGACGTTCTCGCGGGCCGCAGAATCGCGGTGCTGACCGGTGCCGGAGTCTCCACGGACTCCGGCATCCCGGACTATCGCGGCAAGGGAGCCCTCGTGCGCACCCCGATGACCGCCCAGCAGTTCCTCTCCAGCGATGCCGCCCGCCGACGGTACTGGATCGGCAGCCACCTGGGTTGGCGCGCGTTCGCCGCCTCGGAGCCCAATGGCGGTCACGAGGCACTGGCCACCCTCGAGCACACCGGTGTCGCCTCGGGTGTCGTGACCCAGAATGTCGACGGTCTCCACCTTCGCGCCGGCAGTCGCCGCGTCGTCGAGCTCCACGGCACGATGCGGCGAGTGCTCTGCACCCACTGCGGTCAGGTGTTCGATCGCAGGGACCTCGCCGCGCGCGTCGAGGCCGACAACCCGTGGATCACCGTTCCCGATCGGGTCAAGCTCGGACCGGACGGCGACGTGCTGCCCGAATCGAGCGAGGGTTTCGTCGTGCCCACCTGCAGCGTCTGCGGTGGCATGCTCAAGCCGGATGTCGTCTTCTTCGGCGAGTTCGTGCCCGTGGAGAAGTTCCACGAGGCCGAGCAGCTCCTCCGCACCAGCGATGCGCTGCTGGTGGCCGGGTCATCGCTCGTGGTCAACTCCGGCGTGCGCTTGCTGGAGCGCGCTCGCCGGCGCCGACTTCCGATCGTCATCGTCAATCGCGGGCAGACACGAGCGGATGCGAAGGCGACCGTCAAGGTGGATGCCGGCACGACCCAGACACTGAGAGCCCTGGTCGCCGGCCTCACCCTGGCGGGCTGACGGCGCGGTCACCGGCCCCGGTCTCTCGGGCCCCCGTCGCGCGATTAGGCTCGAACGGTGACCACCCTGACCCTCGTTCGCCACGGCGAGACCGATTGGAACGCCCGCCGACTCATCCAGGGATCGACCGACATCCCCCTCAACGACACGGGCCGGGCGCAGGCGCTCGACGCGGCCGGGCATCTGCGATCGCGCCTCGACGACTCCCCCGTGGTGGTCTCCTCCAGCGACCTCTCTCGCGCTCGCGAGACCGCGTCGATCATCGCTCAGTCGCTGGGCGTCGATGCCCCGCGCACCTATCCTCAGTTGCGCGAGCGCGGGTACGGCGAGGCCGAGGGGGTCGGCGTGGAGGAGTTCCGCCGGCGCTGGGGTTCGTGGCACGACGCCGAGGTGCCCGGCGCGGAGGCCTGGGCGGATGTTCGCGTGCGCGCGATCGCCGGGCTTCGCCGCGCCATCCGCGACGCGCGCCGGCAGACCTTCCCGATCGCACCATCGCTGATCGTGGTCTCCCACGGCGCCCTCATCCGCGAGGTCATCCGTCACGCCACCGGCGGGGAGTTCCCTGCGGAGGGCGAGAGACTGGCCAACGGCTCCGCGCACACGTTCCTGATGGAGCGGGATCGACTGAGCCTCGTCGACTACGTGGGCATCACCGGCTGACGGTGCGCGCACGGCGTACGACGGTGCGGGCGTGGCGGAGCACCGGCTCGTCGACCATGCGCCCGTCGTGCCGGAACACACCCTGCTGGGTCGCGGCGACACGCAACACGGTCTCGGCCCAGGTCAGCAGTTCGGGTGTCGGCTGATACGCCTCACGGATCACGGGTACTTGCGAGGGATGGATGCAGGCTGTGCCGATGAAGCCGCTGGCGGCGGCGTCGCGGGCCTCACGTCGCAGTCCTCGCTCGTCTGCGATGTCGAGATGGACCGCGTCGATCGCCGCCTTCCCCGCCGCGGCGGCAGCCAGGAGGATGCGCGACCGTGCGGCGCGCGCGACGTCGCGGTAGCTGCCGTCGGCGCGTCTACTGGAGGTGCCGCCGATCGAGGCGACCAGGTCTTCGGCGCCCCACATCAACGCGATCACGTTGTCGGCGGCGGCGATGCGCTCCGAGGCGACCACCCCCTTCGCGGTCTCACACAGCGCGATCACCTCGAACCGAGGATCGATGCGGGAGATCTTCTTGGGCGTTTCGGCTTTGGCGATCATGATCGTGCGGTAATCGGTCTGCGACAGTGTCGCCATGTCGGCCTCGAAGTCGTCGCTGGCGACCGGATTGACGCGCACGATCGTTCGATCCGGATCGAGGTGGGTGTCGATCAGGTTCCCGCGGGCGGCTCGCTTGTTCCCCGGCGCGACCGCGTCCTCCACATCGAGGATGACGGCATCGGCGCGCTCTGCCGCCTTCACGAACCGTTCGGGCCGATCGGCGGGGCAGAACAGCAGCGCCGGACCCGACGACAGCGGGCCGCGCGATCCCGGCAGGGCGCTCACGCGACCCCCAGTGCACGAGCGATGACCAGCAGTTGCACTTCACTGGTCCCCTCCCCGATCTCGAGGATCTTGGAGTCGCGGTAGTGGCGGGCAACGACGAACTCGTTCATGAATCCGTTGCCGCCGAAGATCTGCGTCGCGTCACGTGCATTGTCCATCGCTGCGTCGCTGGCGGTCAGCTTGGCGATGGCGGCCTCCGCCTTGAACGGCCGACCGGCATCGCGCAGACGCGCCGCGTGACGCCAGCTCAGTCGCGCCGAGTGCACGCGCTGTTTCATGCGCGCGAGCGTGAACTGCACGCTCTGGCGGGCGACGAGCGGCTCCCCGAACACGCTCCGCTGTTTCGCGTAATCGACGGCCGCCTCCAGGCATCCTTCAGCTGCCCCGGTCGACAGAGCGGCGATGGCGATCCGCCCCTCGTCGAGGATGTGGAGGAAGTTGGCGAATCCGCGCCCGCGCTCACCGAGGAGGTTCGATTCGGGCACCCGCGCACCCCGGAACGAAAGCGGGTGCGTGTCTGAGGCGTGCCAGCCGACCTTGTCGTAGGAGGGCCCGACATCGAATCCCGGGGTGTCGGAGGGCACGATGATCGTCGAGATCTCCTTGCGACCATCGACCTCACCGGTCACGGCCGTCACGGTCACGAAGCTCGTGATGGGGGTGCCGGAGTTGGTGATGAACTGCTTGGATCCGTCGATGACCCATTCGCCGGCGTCCCATCGGGCCGTCGTGCGGGTAGCGCCGGCATCCGATCCCGCTTCGGGCTCGGTGAGGCCGAAGCCTGCGAGAGCCTCTCCCTCCAGCAGGCTCGGGAGGTAGGTGCGCTTCTGCTCCTCTGTGCCGAAACGGTAGACGGGCATCGCGCCGAGGCTGACCGCCGCCTCGAGCGTGATGGCGATCGACTGGTCGACGCGAGCGAGCGCCTCGATCGCGAGGCACAGCGCGAAGTAGTCGCCCCCCTGCCCCCCGTACTCTTCCGGGAAGGGCAGTCCGAACAGCCCCAGCTCGCCCATCTTGGCCACGACGTCCATCGGGAGTCGCTGTGCGCGGTCCGCATCATAGGCGGCGGGCGCAACCACGTCGTCGGCGAACTCGCGGACCATGTCTGCCAGTTGCTGTTCTTCGTCGCTCAGATCCATGTCATCTCCCTCGACGTCACGATCCCGTCACGACCATTGTCGCGGGGCGATCTTACCGGTTAGTTTTCACTAACTGACTCACCCAGGTTAGCGAGGATTAACTGAGATGGCAACGGGAGTGACCGATCGCGATCGCGCCAAAGCCGACCGCCACCGATCCCTCGTGCGGGAAGCGTCGCGGCTGTTCGCCCAGCGCGGCTTCGCCGGCGTGAGCCTCGAGGAACTCGGCGCCGCGGTGGGGGTGAGCGGTCCCGCTGTCTACCGCCACTTCGCCAACAAGCAGGCTCTGCTCGCCGAGATCCTCATCGGGGTCAGCCGGCGACTGCTCGAGGGAGGCACGGCGGTGGTCGCCACGGCCGACGACGCGAGCACGCAGGTGAAGGCGCTCGTCGACTTCCACATCGATTTCGCCTTGGCGGATGCCGACGTGATTCGCGTGCAGGACCGCGATCTGGCCAGCCTCTCCCCGGATGACCGGCGCACGGTGCGCGAACTCCAGCGCACCTACGTCGAGGTCTGGACCGGCGTCCTCGACCGCCTGCACGCCGGTCGATCGGGAGACGAGCAGCGGATGCGAGCGCTCGCGTGCCTCGCGCTCATCAATTCCACGCCCCACAGCGTGCACGCCGTGCGCGGGAGCGTGGACCCGTCACAGATGCACGCCGTGCTGCGCGACATGGCCCTCGCCGCGCTCCAGGTGTGACCCCGACGGCGGGTGAACCCGGGCCGTTGGGCCCACGTCCCGTCGTGTTCAGGCCAGGAGCATCGCCCGTCCCGGCTCCCGCAGCACGTCGCCGACGTCACGAAGGAATCGCGCTCCCTGCTCGCCGTCGACCAAGCGGTGATCGAACGACAGACTCAGGGTCATGACGTCGCGCAGGGCGATCTGCCCGTCGTGCTCCCACGGCTGACGACGCACCGCGCCGAGTCCCAGGATTCCCGCCTCCCCCGGATTGAGGATGGGCGTGCCCGAGTCGATGCCGAACACGCCGAAGTTGGTGAGAGAGAACGTGCCGCCGCGGAGAGCCCCCAGCGACGACCGCCCGTCGCGCGCTGTGCGCGTGAGGTCACCGATCGCGTCGGCGAGGGCGATCAGGTCCATGCGATCGGCATCAGGAACGTGGGGCACGACGAGCCCGCGTTCGGTGGCCGCCGCGATACCGAGGTTGACGTAGCCGAACTGACGGATCACCCCCTCCCCTTCGTCCCAGCGCGAGTTGAGCTCAGGATGCCGGCGCAGGGCCAGGCAGGTCGCCTTGGCGACGACGGCAAGGATCCCGATGCGGTGCTCCGCGAGCCGCCGATCGGAGCGCAGATCATCGACCAGACGGACGGTGGCGCTGACGTCGACGGTCAGGAAGGTCGTCACGTGCGGCGCGGTGAAGGCGCTTCGCACCATCGCCTCTGCCGTCGCCTTGCGCACTCCGCGGATCGGGATGAGGGTCTCGCGCTGCCCGACGGCACCATCCGGGTCGTCTGACCCCACGTCCGGTCCTCGCGGAGCCGTGGTCGGCTGCTGCGTCGTCGCCGCGGCGTAAGCCTCCACGTCGGACCGGGTGATCACGCCCGTGACGCCGGATGCCGCCACCAGGGCGAGATCCACTCCGAGGTCCTTCGCGAGCTTTCTCACCGGGGGCGTCGAGCGCGGCCGCTCGGCGACCGTGGTCGAGTCGGCGGGAGGATCGGCAACCACGTCATGCGGCGCAGCCCGGAGGACGGCGGCGCTCTCCGACGCGGCCGCCTCGACCGCCGAGTTCGTCGCGGCACGGGCACGGCGCTGCGGCCGGCCAGATTCCCGGGGCTGCGCTCCATACCCCACCAGGTTGGGAAGGTCGGGGCGTTCGTCGTCCGTCTCGGCGTCGGATGCGCGCGGTCCCCCGACATCCGGACCGTCCGATCCCTGCCCGCCGGGCAGCTCGAAGGCGATCAGCGGCTCGCCGACGGCCACGACGTCGCCCGCCTCGTGTTGGAGCCGGGCGACGATCCCCGCGTAGGGCGAGGGCAACTCCACGATCGCCTTGGCGGTCTCCACCTCGGCGATGGTCTGATTCAGGGCCACCGTGTCGCCGGGCGCAACCATCCACTGTACGATCTCGGCCTCCGGCAATCCCTCCCCGAGGTCGGGAAGACGGAACTCGGCGATCATGCGGACACCTCCGACAGACTGTGGGGCCGATCGAGCACGCGGTCGACGGCGTCGAGGATACGGTCGAGATCGGGAAGGTGGTGACGTTCGAGCTTGGCCGGAGGATAGGGGATGTCGTGCCCGGTCACCCGCACCGGCGGCGCCTCGAGATAGTGGAAGCACTTCTCGGTGACCGTCGCGATCACCTCGGCCGCCACACCGGCCTCGCGCGCCGCTTCATGGGTGACCACGACGCGTCCGGTCTTGCGGACCGAGGCGGCGACCGTGCGGTAGTCGACCGGCGACAGCGACCGCAGATCGATGACCTCGAGCGAGATGCCGTCGTCCTCGGCGGCGAGCGCAGCATCCAGGGCGGTGGAAACCTGCGCGCCATAGGTCAGGACCGTGACGTCGGTGCCCTCCCTGGCCACGCGCGCAAGGCTCATGGGAGCGGCGTCGGCGATAGCGCCGTCGAGTTCGACCTCGGCCTTGGTGTGATAGAGCCGTTTGGGTTCGAAGAAGATCACCGGGTCGTCGCTGGCAATCGCCTGCCGCAGCATCGTGTAGGCGTCTTGCGGATGGGAGACGGCCACCACCCTCAGTCCGGCCGTGTGCACGAAGTACGCCTCCGGCGATTCGGAGTGGTGCTCGGCAGCTCCGACGCCGCCCGCCCACGGGATGCGGATCGTCAGTGGCATCTTCACCCGCCCCCGCGTGCGGTAATGCAGCTTCGCGACCTGGCAGACGATCTGGTCGAACGCGGGGTACACGAACCCGTCGAACTGGATCTCGACGACCGGACGGTACCCCCGGAAGGCAAGCCCGACCGCCGTTCCCACGATTCCCGACTCCGCAAGCGGGGTGTCGATCACCCGCCGCGGCCCGTAGCGGTCCAGCAGCCCGTCCGTCACCCGGAAGACGCCGCCGAGGCGCCCGATGTCCTCGCCCATCACGAGCACCTTCTCATCGTCGGCCATGGCGCGATCCAGGCCCGCTCCGAGCGCCTTCGCGAGTGTCAACTGGGTCATCGCCCGCCCTCCGTCTCAGCGGCGGCGTCGTCCGCGAAGCCCGACAGATACGCGGCGAAGTGGGTGCGCTGTTCGGTGAGCCCGTCGTGGGGAGCGGCGTAGACATCGTCGAAGACGGCGATCGCCGGGCGGCTCACGGCTCCGATGGCGGCCTCGCGCATCTGCGTGGTGACCTGGAGCGCCTCGGCGACGATCCGATCGAACCAGCCCTCGTCCCATGCCCCCTCGGCGCGGAGGTGCGCCTCCACGCGGGTCAGCGGATCGCGCCCGCGCCACGTCTCCACTTCTTCGTTCGACCGGTACCGTGACGGGTCGTCGGAGGTCGTGTGCGGTCCCATGCGATAGGTGACCGCCTCGACGAAAGCAGGTCCCTTGCCCGAGCGCGCGTGATCGAGCGCCCACCTCATGGCCGCCGTGCAGGCGATGACGTCGTTGCCGTCGACACGCAGACTGGGGATGCCGAATCCCGGCGCGCGCCCCGCGATCGGATGGGCGGCCTGAACGGTGACCGGCTCGGAGATCGCCCAGTGGTTGTTGGAGCAGACGAAGACGACCGGCGCGGCGAACGATGACGCGAAGATCATGGCCTCGTTGACGTCTCCCTGACTGGTGGCGCCGTCCCCGAAATAGGTGACGGCGACCTGGTCGTCACCGTCACGCTGGATCCCCATCGCGTAGCCCACGGCGTGGAGCGTCTGGGCGCCGATGATGATCTGCGGGGTGGCCAGGCGCAGCTCGTTCGGGTCGTAGGTGGAGTGCACCTCGCCTCGCCACGCCAACACGAAGTCGGCCGGCTGCGCGCCGCGAACCAGTTGCACACCGAGCTCTCGGTAGCTGGGAAAGAGGAAGTCGTCGGCACGGCAGGCCCGCGCAGTTCCGATCTGCACGGCCTCCTGGCCTTGCGCCGGCGCCCACAGGCCCAGCTGGCCTTGACGCTGCAGCGCGACGCCTTCGGCATCGATACGACGGGCCAGGAGCATGTCGCGGTAGAGGTCGCGAACCGCGGCGGAGTCGATCGACGACGCCCATTCGTCCAGTCGGGCATCGTGCAGGCGCCGGCCGTCGGGCGTGAGCAGTTGCGCCGGTTCGTCCAGGTCTGCGCGCGTTGCGTCGCTGACCGTCGGGGTATACGTCATCGTCATCCCTTCTGTTCTCGTCCGCGCGTCTTGTGAACGCGCCGGACGGCGAGCAGTTCCGGCGTCACTGCCGGGCCGGGAGTTGCCCGGTTCTGTCGCGAGGCTACGTTGCTCATACACCTAGCTCAAGTGCGGGGAGATATCTTGAGCATGATGCGCAATGTGGGAGAGATCGTGCTGCTATGGTTTCGCACTATGGGATCTCTCGACCACGTCGATCTGGAGCTGCTGAACGCGCTCGCCGACGATCATCGCGCGACCGTCGTGGCCTTGGCCGACCGCCTGGGGCTCTCGCGCAACACCGTGCAAGCGCGGATGGCGAAGCTGGATCGGTCAGGAGTCTTCGGATCTTACGAACGGGCCATCACTCCTGACGCCCTGGGCTACCCGATCGAGGCGATGATCAGCATCGTCGTGAGGCAGGCGGAGCTGCCGCGGATCACGACGGAACTCGCACAGATCCCGGAGGTGATGCAGGTACACGGGCTGAGCGGGCAGGTCGATCTTCTTGCACGCGTCGCTGCTCGCGACACTCAGCACCTGTTCGCCGTGGATGCCCGCATCCTCGCCATCGAGAGCGTCGAGCGCACCGAGACGTCGCTGGTGATGGGTGAGGTCATCGGTTATCGGGTTCGACCGCTCCTGGAAGAGGTTCGACGACAGTCGTGACGTCTGCGACGGCGTCGGCATCCAGCCGCACGAGCACGACACCGCCGAGGATCAGCGCTCCACCGAGGAACTGCACCAGCCCCGGCGCCTCGCCGAGGAGCAGCCAGGCGAACAGGAGCGCGAAGAGCACTTCGGACAGTCCGACGAACGATGCCAGCCGCGACCCGACCCGCGGCACGGCCATCACTCCGAGCGCATAGCCGAGCGTGGTGCCCACCGCACCGACCCACAGCAGCGGAAGCCATCCCGCCACCTCCACCCCGCGGAACACGACCGTCACCTCGGGCGCCGAGAACGGAAGCACGCCGATGAGGGCGAGCACCCCGGTGAAGGCCGCACCGACCAGGAGGCCTCCCGACGCCAAGGCCAGCGGTGGGAGGTCATCGCCGGTGCGCTCCGACATCACGAAGTACACGCACACGCAAACGGCGGCACCGAGCGCGAACAGGGTGCCCAGCAGATCGAATCGGGCGCCCGAGATGTCGACGACCAGCACGAGACCCACGATGGCGACGATCGATCCCCCGACCACCAGGCGCGAGGGTGATCGGCGCGTCCGCAACCACACGTAACCGACGAGGAAGACGGGGGCGAGGTACTGGATCAGCAGCGCGACGGCAACCGGCATCCGCTGCATCGCGGAGAAGAACAGCAGCTGGCATCCGGCCACCGGGATCAGACCGAACGCGAGGAGTGACCATGCATGCCGCCGCACGAACGAGCGTTCGCGACGCACCGCCCGCACGAGGGCCGGCAGCAGCACGAGTCCGGCCAGACCCATCCGGACGATCAACGCCGCCGACAGAGACCAGCCCGCCTCCAACAGGGGCTTTACCAAGGGCCCGCTCGAGGAGAATGCCAGCGCCGACACGACGGCCATCACGATGCCGCTCGTGCGACGTGAGTGGGTGGCGCCCGGTGCGGGGAGCGGGTTCGGCACGGATGAGAGCGGCATCACCGGCACGGGGGCGGTGTGGGTCACGGGCTTTCCTCGACTGTCATGAGTGACCATTGTTTACACTGGTGACAGTACTGCCCGCGATCGTCAGGAGTCAACATGGTTTTCATCCGTGACACCGAACTTTCTCTGCGCGCCGCCGTTGCGCTGGTGAACACCCTGCCCGACACCGACACGGAAGGCGCGGACCGGCTCAGCACCCAGGACGACTTCGACAGCTTCCTCCGCGAGTTCCCTTACACCGGAGCGTTCCTCCGCGACGACCGCGAGCTCTCGGCCGTCCGAGCGATCCGATCTCCGCTGCGCGCCCTCTGGGACGTCGATCGCGACGCCGCGGTGCCACTGGTCAACGCGATGCTGCGCGACGGTCACGCACTACCGCAACTCGTGATCCACGACGGATTCGATTGGCACATCCACGCCACCGAAGAAAGCGCTCCGCTGGCCACGCGCATGCTGGTCGAAGCCGCCATGGCCTTCGTCGATGTGATCAGGTCCGATCAGTGGGACCGGGTGCGGGTCTGTGACGCCGACGACTGCAGGTCGGTATACGTCGACTACTCGAAGAACGGCTCGAAGCGCTACTGTGACACCGGCAACTGCGGCAACCGCATGAACGTCAACGCCTATCGGCGTCGGAAGTCGCGAGAAACCGCCTGATCGCTTCGGCGGCCGGCTGCGGGGTCTCGTAGTGGATGAGGTGCCCGACGTCGGCGAGCTCGATCAGCTCCGCGTCGGCGAAGACCGTGCGCAGCCTGCGCTCCGCCTCGATCGGCGTGATGTCGTCTCGATCGGCAGCCACCAGCAGGGTGGGCTGGGCGATCCTCGCGGCGAACTCGCTCACGTCGTGCGAGACGGAGGCGACGAACGCGTCACGGAGAACATCCCGATCGGCGAAGCGCGAGAAGTATCGGTCGTGCTGATCGTGGATGAAGGCTCGGAGCTCGGCATCCTTCGTCTTGGCCATCGACACGCTCATCACCCGCACGATCAACCTGCTGCGAAGGAGCGCCTCGCCCCACCGCTTGGGCAGCTTGGCTCCTGCCCAGTAGTAGAACACCGCCAGTCTGGTGAGGATGCCCCGAGGACCCTGGAGAGCCGGCGCGCCGATCGGGTTGACGAGGATCAGCCGCGGCGTGGGCATCCCGCCCGCCACGGCGGCCGATGCGACGATCGACCCGAACGAATGACCGAGGATGACGGCGCCGGGCGCCACCTCCCCGGCGAAGGCCCCCAACCACGTCGCGTACGTCGCGAGCGAGTGCTCGCGCCCCGGCACCGGGGGCGTCTCACCGAAGCCCGGCAGATCGGGAGAGATCACGCGGACTCCGGGGAGAAAGGCGATCACGGGCTCGAGACCGTGGTGCTCCCCGCGGAAACCGTGCACCGCGATGATCGTCACCGGCGCATCAACGGTTCCGTACTCCCAATAGGAGGTGACGCCGCCGAGCACCGTCACCTCGCGGCGAGACACGGGCACACGATCCAGCCGTTCGGCGTACGGGTGCGGCGCGCTCATCCTCCGAGTCTACGAGCAAGGCGTGGCGCGCCCGACGATGTCGGCGACCGGCTCTACGGTCGAAGTCATGGACAGGTGGCAACCCGAGCCGCTCCCCCTGTGGGACGACGCCTTCTGGGGCGATCAGGGCGCGCAGAGCGCGCCGGCACCCCTCCCCCCATCCCTTCCCGAATGGGCTCGGCGGATCGGCGTCTTCGATCTCGAGACCACCGGTGTCGATGTCACCCACGACCGCGTGGTCACCGCCCACGTCGGCGTGCTCGGCGCGAACGGCGACGTCGAGAGCGCTCGCGAGTGGCTCGCCGATCCCGGCGTGCCCATCCCCGAGGGCGCGACCGCCGTCCACGGAATCACGACAGCCCACGCGCGTGCGCACGGACGCCCCGCAGCCGATGTCGTCGCCGAGATCGTCGCCGCGCTCCGCGAGCTGTTCGCCGCCGGGATCCCCGTCGTCGCCTACAACGCGGCGTTCGACTTCTCGCTCCTCAAGCACGAGGCACTGCGCCACGGATGCGCACCGCTGGTCGACCCCTCACCGGTCATCGATCCGTTGGTGCTCGACAAGGCCTTCGACCGCTACCGCACAGGCAAGCGCACGCTCAGCGTGGTCGCGGCGCACTACGCAGTCACCCTCGACGCCGCCCACGAGGCGGCCGCAGACGCCGTCGCAGCCGGTCGCATCGCGCAAGCGCTCGCCGTGCGATTCGCCTTGCCGCGGGTAGCGGCCGACATCCACACCCAGCAGATCGCCTGGGCACGATCCCAAGCGGAGAGTCTCACGGAGTACTTCATCCGCGTCGGCCGGCTCGACCCCGACGACGCGATCGACGGCAGCTGGCCGATCCGGTGAGGGGTGTCACTCCGCTCCACCGGAGCGGGAGAGCATGAACCGGCGTGCCGCGCACCACAGACCGCATGACAAAGGCCCCGCCGAAGCGGGGCCCTTGTTTGCGGGCGACTCAGTTGCCGGAGCCGCCGAAGTTCTTGAAGCGCTGGTTGAACTTCTCGACGCGACCGGCCGAGTCCATGATGCGCTGCTTGCCCGTGTAGAACGGGTGCGAGGCCGAGGAGATCTCGACGTCGATGACGGGGTAGGTGACGCCGTCGAGCTCGATCGTCTTGTCGCTGGTGACGGTCGAACGGGTCAGAAAGGTCTCACCGGAGCCCAGGTCACGGAACACGACGGCCTGGTAGTCGGGGTGGATGTCAGTCTTCATGGGGTTCCTCACAGGGTGCCCTGGATTTTGCCAGGGACGGCGGAAGTCTGCGGTGCAGGCGCACCAAACGACAATTCTATCACCGTTCGACTCCTCACCCGAACGCTGTCAGAGGTCTCGGGTCAATAGGCCCCGGATGCCGCGCGCGCCGCGTAACGGCCGTCGGCCTCCGACAGGACGATCTCGACACCGAAGGTCGCCGACAGGTTCTCGGCCGTGAGCGTCTCCGCGAGCGGCCCGGCCGCGACCGGTGCCCCGTCGCGCAGGAGGAGGACGTGCGTGAACCCCACGGGGATCTCCTCGACGTGGTGGGTCACCATCACCATCGCCGGTGTCGTGGGGGCCCCAGCGTATCCGCTCAGCAGCGCCAGCAGCTCCTCGCGCGCGCCGAGGTCGAGACTCGCCGTCGGCTCATCGAGGAGCAGCAGCTCGGGGTCGGTCATCACGGCGCGCGCGATCTGCACCCGCTTCTGTTCGCCGTCCGACAGCGTGCCGAACGTCCGCTCGGCCAGGTGCTCGAGCTTCCACTCCGCGAGCACACGCCGGGCGCGTCTCTCGTCGATCGTCTCGTACTGCTCGTTCCACCGACCCATGACGGCGAAGGCGGCCGTCAGGACGACGTCGAGAACCGTCTCCTCGGGCGGCACTCGACGAGCCATCGCGGAGGAGGCGAACCCGATGCGGGGTCTCAACTCGAACACGTCGGTGCGTCCCAGCCGCTCATCGAGGATGGTGACGGCACCGTCGGTGGGGTGGATCAGCGTCGAGGCGAGCTGCAGGATGGTCGTCTTGCCGGCGCCGTTGGGTCCGAGCACGACCCACCTCTGGTCATCACTCACGCTCCAGCTCAGATGATCGATGATGTTCCGGGTGTTGCGGCGGACGACGACATCGGCGAACTCCAAGACCAGCGGCATGCTCCCAGCCTATCGGCTGGACCCGGTCAGTCTCCGGTCACCTGCCGGTAGAGATCTGCTGTGGCGTCGGCGATCGCCTCCCAGCTGAACTCCTGCGCGGCGCGCACGCGCCCCGCCGCGCCGTACTCTTTCGCCCGCACCCGGTCGGAGACCACCTCGGCCAACGCTGCGGCGAGGTCGCCGACGAACTTCTCCGGATCGAGTGGGGTTCCGGTGCCATCCTGTGCCTGCTCGATGGGCACCAACCGCCCCGTCACCCCGTCGACCACGACTTCGGGGATGCCGCCCGTGGCCGTTCCCACGACCGCTGCGCCGCAGGCCATCGCCTCGAGATTGACGATCCCGAGCGGCTCGTAGATCGACGGGCACACGAAGGTGGTGGCCGAGCTCAGGATCGCGCACAGCTGGTCGCGCTGCAGGAACTCGTCGATCCACACGACGCCCTCGCGCGTCTGCTGCAGTCCTCGCACGAGTCCTTCGACCTCGGCGAGGATCTCCGGCGTGTCGGGTGCCCCGGCGCACAACACGATCTGCACGTCCGCAGGGAGGCGCTCTGCAGCGCGCAGAAAGTACGGCAGACCCTTCTGTCGGGTGATGCGACCGACGAACACGACCGACGGCCGGTCGGGATCGATGCCGAACCGCGCCAGAAGCTCCGGGTCGTCGACGGGACGCCAGGCCTCGACATCGATACCGTTGTAGATCACGCGCACCTTGTCGGGATCGAGGGCGGGATAGCTGCGCAGGATGTCCTGTCGCATGCCCTCGCTCACCGCGACGATCGCGGACGCGGACTCGTACGCGGTCTTCTCGATGAAGCTCGACACGGCGTACCCGCCTCCGAGCTGCTCAGCCTTCCAGGGCCGCAGCGGTTCGAGCGAATGAGCCGTGACCACGTGCGGGATGCCGTGCAGCAGCGACGACAGATGACCGGCGAAGTTCGCGTACCAGGTGTGGCTGTGCACGACGTCCGCTCCGGCGACGTCGCCGACCATCTCGAGGTCGGTGCCCAGCGTCTGGACCGCGGCGTTGGCCCCGGTCAGCTCCGACGGCACCCCGTAGGAGGTGGTGCCCTCCTCGTCACGGCCACCCCCGAAGGCGCGCACCTGCACCTCGATGCGCTCGCGCAGAGCCCTCACGAGCTCGGTCACGTGGACTCCGGCGCCTCCGTAGATCTCGGGCGGGTACTCCTTCGTGATGATGTCGACGCGCATGTCGTGAACGCTAGTACACACGCATGGTCGGGCATAGTCTGGTGCCATGCCTGCAGCGCCGAAGGTCTTCGGAATCATCCTCGCCGGCGGCGAGGGAAAGCGACTCATGCCCCTGACGGTCGACCGCGCGAAACCTGCGGTGCCCTTCGCGGGCCAGTACCGGCTGATCGACTTCGCCATCTCGAACCTCATCAACTCGGGACTGCGGCAGATCGTGGTGCTCACCCAGTACAAGTCGCACAGTCTCGACCGCCACGTCTCTCAGACCTGGCGGATGTCGGCCCTCCTCGATTCCTACGTCACGTCGGTTCCGGCGCAGCAGCGCCTCGGCAAGCGTTGGTTCTCCGGCTCGGCCGACGCGATCCTCCAGTCCCTGAACCTCATCCATGACGAGAAGCCGGACATCGTCGTCGTCATCGGTGCCGACCACGTGTACCGCATGGACTTCGAGCAGATGCTCGCCGCCCACATTGCCTCGGGCGCGCGAGCCACCGTCGCCGGCATCCGCCAACCCATCTCGATGGCCAACCAGTTCGGCGTGATCGACCTCGACCCGACCGACAACGTCACGATCCGCGAGTTCCTGGAGAAGCCGCAGAATCCCACCGGGCTCTCCGACAGCCCCCACGAGGTGCTGGCCTCCATGGGCAACTACATCTTCAACACCGACGCGCTCATCGAGGCCGTGGAAGCCGATGGCGAGCTTCCGACGTCGAACCACGACATGGGCGGCGACATCATCCCCTACTTTGTGGAGCGGGGCGAGGCCGCCGTCTACGACTTCAAGAGCAACGACGTTCCCGGTTCCACCGCGCGCGACCGCGACTACTGGCGGGATGTGGGGACACTCGACTCCTTCTTCGACGCGCACATGGACCTCATCTCCACCCTGCCGATCTTCAACCTGTACAACACCGCCTGGCCGATCCACGCCCAGGCACTGAACTCGCCTCCGGCGAAGTTCGTGCGCGACAGTGTCGGCCGCATGGGCAACGCGATCGACTCGATCGTCTCGCTCGGCTCGGTGCTCTCGGGCACTCATCTGGAGCGCAGTGTCGTCGGGCCGTGGACCCTCTCGGGAGGCGGATCGACCATCACCGATTCGGTGCTGTTCGACCATGTGAGCGTGGGCTCGGGAGCACGCGTGCACCGTGCGATCCTCGACAAGAACGTCATCCTCGACCCCGGGGCGACGGTCGGGGTCGACCGGGAGCGAGACCTCGCTCGAGGCTTCACCGTCACCGAGAGCGGCATCACCGTGGTCGGCAAGAACGTGCACGTCTCGGTCTGACCGGCACCGGTAGATTTGAGGCGTGCCCGACGCCCGATTCCTCGTCGTCCTCGACGCCGATTCCACGCTCATCCGCAATGAGGTCATCGAACTGATCGCCGACGAAGCGGGGCGCGGCCCAGAGGTCGCGGCAGCGACCGAAGCGGCCATGCGCGGCGAGGTCGACTTCGCCACGAGCCTGCGGTCGCGCGTCGAAGCTCTCCGTGGTGTGCCCACCAGCGCCTTCGCGAGGGTGCTGGCGCGCATCGAGCCCACGCCCGGGGTGGAGCGGCTCATCTCGAGCGTGCACGAACGCGGCGGGCGCGTCGCAGTGGTCTCGGGCGGATTCCACGAGATCCTCGACGTGATCGCGCCGCACCTGGGCGTCGACATGTGGCGAGCGAACCGGCTCGTGTCCGCCGACGCGGTGCTCACCGGTGTGGTCGACGGACCGATCGTCGACGCGGCCGCCAAGGCCGCGGCGCTGCGCGAGTGGGCCGACGCCAGCGGTGTGGACCTCACGCGGACCATCGCGATCGGCGACGGCGCCAACGATCTCGCGATGATGTCGGTCGCCGGACTCGGGGTGGCCTTCAACGCGAAGCCCGCGGTGCGGGCGCGCGCAGACGTGGTGATCGGCACGGTGGACCTCAGCGAGGTCATCCCGCTACTTCCGTAAGCGGACGCTCGTCATCCGCGGAGGCCGATCGGCGAGGTCACGCCTGGTTGCCGACGCCGTCAGGTCGGCGCCGAGGTCAGTGCCCCATGCCGAGCCCGCCGTCGACGGGGATCACGGCGCCGGAGATGTAGGCGGCATCGTCGGATGCGAGCCAGGCGACGACACCGGCGACCTCGTCGGCGGTGGCGAATCGGCCGGCGGGGATGCTCCGGCGATACTCCGCCTGCGTGTCCTCGGGCAGCTCGGCCGTCATGTCGGTCTCGATGAAACCGGGCGCCACGACATTGGCGGTGATTCCGCGCCCGCCGAGCTCACGGGTGAGCGATCGGGCGAACCCCACCAACGCGCTCTTGGACGAGGAGTAGTTGATCTGACCGGCGGAGCCGTACAGGCCCACGACGCTGGAGATCAGGATGACGCGTCCCCACCGTGCGCGAAGTAGCCCCTTGGCGGCACGCTTGACCACGCGGAAGGTTCCGCCGAGGTTGGTGGCGACCACGGAGTCGAAGTCGTCCTCGCTCATGCGTAGGAGCAGCGTGTCCTTGGTGATCCCGGCATTGGCGACGACGATCTCCACCGGCCCCAGCGTGCTCTCCACCTCGGCGAAGGCGGCGTCGACCTGGGCCGCATCGGTGACGTCTGCCCGCACGGTCAGGGTGCCCTCGGGCCCCTCCCCCGACCGGGCGGTCACGGCGACGCGGTACCCGGCGGTGACGAATCTCTCGGCGATCGCACGGCCGATACCGCGGTTTCCGCCAGTGACGAGGACGACTCGGTCAGTGCTCATGCTGCTCCCAGGCTCGCTGATGGTGAATCCGAACCAGCCTAGTGTCCGCGGTGAGCGCGCTAGCCTGGAATGACGCGACCGCGCCATGCCGATGCGCCATGCCAAGGAGAACCGTTGAGTGACCTGACTCCCCCGCAACCGCAGGATCCGAATCCGGCTGCCGAGGCGGTCTCGCCGCCTCCGCCCGCCGCCGCGCACCCGGCTGCGGCACCGCCGCCGTACGCGCCGGGCTACCCTCCCGCCGGCTATGCAACGCCCGGCTACCCGCCGGCCTCTCCCGGCATCGCGCCGCCGCCCGGCCAGGGCTACGGGGCGCCGGTCGCCCCCGGAGCAGCTCCCGGCCCGTACGCGGCACCTCCGGGCTACGCGTCCCCGGCGGGATACGCGCCCGCCTACGGCTACGCCGGCTACGCGCCGGCGCCGCGCACCAACGGGCTCGCCGTCACCGCGATGGTCTCGTCGCTGGTCGGAGTGGCGCTGTCGTGGACCGCGGTGCTCGCCCTCGGCGTCGTGGCGGGGGTGATCACCGGACACATCGCACTCCGACAGATCGCTCGAACGGGCGAACGCGGGCGCGGAATGGCGTTGGCGGGCGTGATCATCGGGTGGATCTCGATCGGATTCACCCTCGTCATCGTGCTCGGGGTCGTCATCTGGGCCTCGACCACGGCGAGCCTTGCCACGTTCGGATCCTGACGCCCATCGACGGCGTAGCCTGGAAGGACCGTGAACACCTCGGATCGCTCATGAAAGACCACGCCCCGCAGTCGGCGACGTCGCTGCGGCGCGCGCCGCGCGATGACGCGAACGCGCGCATGACGAAGTACTTCATCATGATGAGCGTCCGCGTGGTGTGTTTCGTTCTGATGGTGGTGATCACCCCCTATGGCTGGCACACGTGGATCTTGGCGGTCGGCGCCGTGCTGCTCCCCTATCTCGCCGTCATCGTCGCCAATGTCGCTTCCGACGTCGCCCCGACGACGGCGGTCGCGCCCGAACGACAGCTCACTGCGGGTCCGGTCGAACCCGAAGCCCCGCCTGCCCCGACCGTGATCACCATCCGCGAGTCCGAGCCCCCGTCGAGCCAGGCATGAGCGACGTGATCTGCTCGCGCGCCGGCTGCCGCGCACCCGCGACCTGGCAGGTGGTGTGGCGAAACCCCCGTATCCACTCCCCCGAGCGTCGAAAGATCTGGGCGGCCTGCGAAGAGCACGTGGCGTTCCTGCGCGACTACCTCGCTGCACGCGACTTTCCCGTGGCGGTCGAGCCCCTCGACGCACCACACACGGGGGCGACGGCATGAGCGGCCGCACGGCACTGCGCTGGAGCGGTTACATCGCATTCGCGGTGGTCTTCGCCATCGCCTGTGGGTTCCTCGCCAACTGGCAGTTCACGCGCAACGCCGACCGCGAGCATCAGCTGGCTCTGGTGGCCGCCAACTACGACACCGCGGCCGCTCCTGTCGATGACGTGCTGCCCGCCGGCGACGACTTCGATCCCGACTCCCAGTGGCGCCAGGTCATCCTCGTGGGCAGGTATCTGGCCGACGAGCAACTGCTCGTGCGAAACCGTCCGCACGGCGGGACGAGCGCGTTCGAGGTGCTGGTGCCGTTCCAGACGACGTCCGGACGCGTCATGCTCGTCGACCGCGGGTGGGTGCCGCCGGGTGCCGACCAGCCGGAACCGGACGAAATCCCCGCCCCTCCGGGCGGCGAGGTGACCGCGGTCGTGCGTCTCATGCCGGGCGAACCGCTTCCACGGTCGGGGCGGGGGGCCCCCGAGGGTCAGGTGCCCACGATCCACCTTCCGCTGGTGGCCGATACGGTCGCGTCGGGGTCGGCGATGGTCACCGACGCCTACGGCGTGATGGTATCGGAGGATCCTGCCGTCACGCCCGTGCCGCAGCCCCTGGCGGCGCCGTCGGAGGATCCGGGGCCGCACCTGTCGTACGCGATCCAGTGGATCCTGTTCGCGATCATGGGCTTCGTGTTCATCTGGTACATGATTCGCACCGAGCGCAAGCACCGGCGTGAGGATGCCGCAACGGACGGACCGGTCACCCCGACGCAGCGACGACGGCGCGACCGCGACATGCAGGAAGAAGACGCCCTCGTCGATGCCTCTGGCCGGCTCTGATCGGCAGAGCGAAGGTCAGGCCAAGACGAGCGATCAGGCCAGCGCGATGAGATCCAGGTAGTCGCGCCCCCAGATGTCCTCGACACCGTCGGGAAGGATGAGGACGCGTTCCGGGTTGAGGGCGTGGACCGCCCCCTCATCGTGCGACACCAGCACCACAGCGCCTTCGTAGTGCGCCAGCGCGTCGAGGATCTCCTCGCGAGAGGCGGGATCCAGGTTGTTGGTCGGCTCGTCCAAGAGCAGCATGTTGGCGCTGGAGACGACGAGCGTGGCCAGCGAGAGGCGGGTCTTCTCGCCGCCGGAGAGCACACCGGCGGGCTTGAGCACGTCGTCGCCGGTGAACAGGAACGAGCCGAGCACCTTGCGCGCCTCGGTCGCGGTGATGTCGGGCGCAGCCGACATCATGTTGTCGAGCACCGAACGGGTCACGTCGAGGTTCTCGTGCTCCTGCGCGTAATACCCGATCTTCAGGCCATGGCCGGGCTCGATCACACCGGTGTCCGCACGGTCGACGCCGGCAAGGATACGCAGCAGTGTCGTCTTGCCGGCACCGTTGAGCCCCAGGACGACCACCTTCGACCCCCGGTCGATGGCGAGGTCGACGTCGGTGAAGATCTCCAGTGAGCCGTACGACTTCGACAGGCTCTTGGCCATGAGCGGGGTCTTCCCGCACGGAGCCGGCTTGGGGAATCGGAGCTTGGCCACGCGATCATGTTGGCGCACCTCTTCGAGCCCCGACAGCATCTTCTCCGCGCGGGCGACCATCTGATGGGCTGCGGCGGCCTTCGACGCCTTCGCGCCGAATCTGGCGGCCTGCTGTTGCAGCGCGGTCGCCTTCTTCTCGACGTTGGCCCGCTCCTTCTTGCGTCGCTCCTCGTCGGCCACGCGCTGGCGCAGGTAGTTCTTCCAGTTCATGTTGTAGACGTCGATGACCTGGCGCATCGCATCCAGGTAGAAGACACGGTTGACCGTCTCGCCCACCAGTTCCACATCGTGGCTGATCACGATGAGGCCGCCCTTGTATCCCTTGAGGAACTCGCGCAGCCAGACGACGCTGTCGGCGTCGAGGTGGTTCGTCGGCTCGTCGAGGATCATCGTCTCCGCGTCGGAGAACAGGATGCGCGCCAGTTCGATGCGTCGACGCTGACCGCCCGAGAGCGTCTTCAAGGGCTGATCGAGGATCCGGTCCGGGAGGGAGAGGTTGTGGGCGATCGATGCCGCCTCCGCCTCGGCCGCATAGCCGCCGAGCGCTTCGAAGCGCTCGGTGAGGTTGCCGTATCGTCGCATCGCCTTCGCGGCCGCGGCGGGGTCGTCCGACCCCATGAGCTCGCCCGCCTCCCGCATGCCCAACGCCAGCGTCCCCAGCCCTCGGGCATCGAGGATCCGCGTGCGGGCCAGCATCTCGGGATCACCGGATCGGGGGTCCTGAGGCAGATACCCCAGTTCGCCGGAGCGCTCCACCTTGCCCTCGGCGGGCAGCAGATCGCCGGCGAGCACCTTGGTCAGCGTGGTCTTGCCTGCACCGTTGCGACCGACCAACCCGATCTTGTCGCCTCCGGACACACGGAACGAGACATCGGACATGAGCGTGCGCGCGCCGACGCGGATCTCGAGATCGTGCACGGCAAGCACAGCAGACGTCCGTTCGTGGTCGGGAGGGGGTTCGGCCGACAGGCCGACTATCGATTCTACCGGGGAGCGTGCTCGATCAGAACCGGGTCACGTCGACGGAGGGAGCCGACGTTTCCGGACATCGACAGAGAACACGGGATTCCTTGTCGGACGCGGTACACAAACCCGCGATGCCCGCACCCTACGATGAGTCTCGATCGACCCCTCCGCCGGCGACGGCGGCCACTTCGAAGGAGACTGCATGTCACTCGTCACCGCCGTCCACAGGCCCGTGCTGGCCGACCTCATCGCGCGGCCGACGGCGCGCACCCGCGCGTTCGCCGTCGATGTCGCCCTCGTCCTGACGGGTGTCGTCGTCGTCGCCCTGCTCGCGAAGGTCGCGTTCTGGATCGGGCCGGTCCCCATCACCGGACAGACCCTGGGCGTGGTCGTCGTGGGCGCGGCGCTCGGGTCGCGGCGGGGTGCAGCGGCGCTGACGGCATACATGCTCGCCGGCCTCGCCGGTGCTCCCGTGTTCGCCGGCGCGCTGGCGGGTCCGGCCTATGTCTTGCTGCCCTCGTTCGGATTCGTCATCGGCTTCATCCCCGCCGCCTTCGTCGCCGGGTGGTTCGCCGAGCGGGCGTGGGACCGCAAGCCCTGGCTCGCCTTCGTCGGCTTCGTCATCGCCTCGATCGTTCCGTTCGTCTTCGGCCTCCCGTACATGGCGCTCGTGCTCTCCCTCGCCGGAGAGGTCGTGGTCACCCCGGCCCTCATCTGGGAGAACGGCGTGGCCGACTTCATCGTTCCGGGACTCGTGAAGGCTGGCCTGGCTGCGGTCATGATCCCCGCGGCCTGGCTCGCGGTGCACCGCATCGACCGGCCGCGCACACGCTGACGACCTTTCCGTGGAGGGCTCCGGGATGATCTCGGGGCCCTCCTCCGTCGTGCGCGTCGTGCGCTCACGAACCTTCAGTCCAGCTGCAGCGGATTGGCGTCGCTCACTCCGTGGGAACTAAAGTAAGCCTGTCCTTACCTGCACCCCTTGGAGGAATCGTGCCCCGTCTTCGCACGGCATCGGTCGCGCTGGCCGCGACCGCCCTGCTGCTCACCGGCTGCGCCACCAGCAGCACACCTACCGACACCCCTGCTCCTCGCAGCGAGGCGGGGGGCGCGACGGACACATTCCCCGTGTCGATCGAGCATGCACTGGGAACCACCGAGATCCCCGCCGCGCCCGAACGCGTCGCCGCGATCGGCTGGAGCAACCAGGACGTCGCCCTGGCCCTGGGGATCGTGCCCGTAGGCACGGACACGCAGGTGTGGAACTGGACCGGTGACGCCGCCCTCGGTGTCTACGACTGGACGCAGGATGCCATCGATGCGCTGGGCGGACCTCAGCCGGTCATCTTCTCCTCGTCCGACGGCGTCGACTTCGAGGCGATCGCCGACACCGACCCGGACGTCATCCTCGCCGCACAGTCCGGCCTGAGCGCCGAGGACTACGCGACGCTCAGCGAGATCGCCCCCGTGGTGGCCTACCCCGAGATCGCCTGGTTCACCCCGTGGCGCGACACGATCACCGTCAACGCCAAGGCCCTCGGTCGTAGCGCCCAGGGCGAAGCCCTCGTCGCCGACATCGAGAAGCAGATCGCCGACGCCACCGCCGATGCGGACTTCACCGGCACGACGGCGGCGTTCTTCTACGCCAGTGCGTCCGACTTGTCGACCGTCTCGATCTACAGCGGCGGGGACTCACGCACCGCCCTCCTCGAAGACCTGGGCTTCGACCTTCCCCAGGCCGCGATCGATGCCGCAGCGGGCGGCTCGTTCTATCAGGAGTTCAGCGCCGAGAACGCCGACCAGCTCGCCGACGTCGATGTGATCGTCAGCTACGGCGACGAGAGCCTGCTCACCGCGCTCCAGGCGGACCCGCTGTGGAACACGATCCCCGCCGTGGCCAACGGTGCGGTCGTCACGGTCGGCAACGGCGACGCCTTCAGCGCCGCCGTCAGCCCCACGGCCCTGTCGATCCCGTGGGTGATCGGCGACTACGTCACGCTCCTGAAGGAAGCGGCAGCGAAGGCCCAGTGACCGGCGCTATCCGCACCGACCGCCGCGCGCCCGCCCCCACGGTGGGCGCGCGGCGCCGCATCGTCGTGTTGCTGGTGGGAGCGGCGGCGGCCCTCGTCAGCATCCTGCTCTCCCTCGCCTTCGGCTCCCGCTCCGTCTCCCTCGGCGACGTCATCCACGGCGTCACGACCTGGCTCCGCGGTGAGCTCCCCACCGACATCGGAGCGTTGGCGGTGCAGAGCCGCATTCCGCGCACGGTCCTGGCCGCGCTCGCCGGGGCCGCGCTGGCACTGTCGGGAGCGCTCATGCAGGCGATCACCCGCAACCCGCTCGCCGACCCCGGAATCCTGGGAGTGAACACCGGCGCCGCGCTGGCCGTCGTGTGCGGAATCGCGTTCCTGGGCATCACGAGCGTGTGGAGCTACCTCGGACTCGCCATCGTCGGAGCATTCGTCACCGCCCTGTTCGTCTACTTCGTCGGTTCCCTCGGCGCGGGCGGCACGACGCCGATCAAACTCGCCCTGGCCGGAGCAGCCACCACAGCGGCGCTGTCGTCGGTGGTCTCCGCCATCCTGCTCCCCCGGCAATCCGTCATGGACGAGTTCCGGTTCTGGCAGGTCGGCAACGTCGGACGCGCGGCCTGGGAGACGATGGCCGTCGTCGCCCCCGTCCTGCTCCTGTCCGCCGTCGTCGCCGTGCTGTGCGCATCCGCCCTCAACGCCCTCGCCCTCGGCGACGACCTCGCCGTGGGTCTGGGAGTCCGGGTCGGGCGCGTGCGGATCATCGCCGCCGTCGCCGGCGTGGTCCTCTGCGCCGCCGTGACCGCCGTCGCCGGCCCCATCGGGTTCGTGGGTCTCATGGTGCCCCATGTCGTGCGTCTGCTCTCCGGACCAGACCAGCGCTGGTTGCTGCCCCTGTCCGCCCTGGGGGGAGCGGTGCTCCTCATCCTCGCCGACACCCTGGGCCGGGTCATCGGATTCCCCGGGGAGGTCGAGGCCGGCATCATCACCGCGTTCCTCGGCGCGCCCGTGCTCATCATCATCGCTCGTCGCACCCGGATGAAGGCCCTCTGATGACCGCGCTGTCCGCCGTCACCGAAAGCCAGCTCGCCGTCGTGCGCGGCGGCCGCCACCAGCGCGCGCGCCGCCGCGTGATCGCCGTGACCACACTGAGCATCCTCGCCGCCGCTCTCATGGCCGCGATGCTGACCTTCGGTAACACCGTCTATCCCCCGGGCGACGTGCTCGGTGTGATCTTCGGTCGGGACGTTCCCGGGGCATCGTTCACCGTGGGAACCCTGCGCATCCCCCGGGCCCTCACCGCGCTCCTGGCCGGGATCGCCTTCGGCGTCGCCGGGTCGACGTTCCAGACGATGCTGCGCAACCCTCTCGCGAGCCCCGACGTCATCGGCATCACCTCGGGAGCCAGCGCCGCCGCCATCCTCTCCCTGATCGTGCTCGGGTGGGGAAACGCCGCGACGGTGAGCCTGTCGCTGATCGCCGGGATCGTCACCGCCATCATCATCTACGCGGCTGCGCGCGGTGGCGAATCCACGGGCGGACGGCTGATCCTCATCGGGATCGGCGTGGGCGCGATGCTCGACAGCGTGGTGGCCTACCTCCTCGTGCGCGCGAACGTCTACGACGTCGCCGTGGCGGCGCGGTGGATGACCGGCAGCCTCAACGGGTCCCGCATGGAGCAGCTGCCTCCGCTCGCCATCGCTGTCCTGGTGCTCGTGCCGCTGGTGGTCCTCCTCAGTCGAGACCTCGGCGCACTGGAGTTGGGTGACGCCTCGGCCACCGCCTTGGGCGTGAGAGTCGACCGCACTCGGGTGCTCCTCGTGATCGCCGCCGTCGCGCTGGCCTGTTTCGCCACTGCGACCACCGGGCCGATCGCCTTCGTCGCGTTCCTCGCCGGACCGATCGCGGCCCGCATCGTGGGTCCTGGCTCGTCCGTGATCGTGCCGGCAGCCCTTACCGGGGCCTGTCTGGTGCTCGCGGCCGACCTTCTGGGACAGTTCGCGTTCGACACGAAGTTCCCCGTGGGCGTGATCACCGGAATCCTCGGTGCGCCCTACCTCATCTACCTGCTGATTCGCACCAGTCGCCGCGGAGGCTCCTCATGACCGACCACCACGTCGTCCGCACCGAGGCCCTCGTGTCCGGCTACGGCACCACACGCATCGTCGACGGCATCGACCTCGACGTGCCGGCAGGGCGCATCAGTGCGATCGTCGGCGCCAACGCCTGCGGGAAGTCCACCCTCTTGAAGACGATCTCGCGGCTCCTGCCCGCCCAGAGCGGCTCCGTCCTGCTCGACGGTCAGAGCATCGACAGCATCCCCACCAAGCAGCTCGCGCGGACGTTGGGGCTGCTGCCGCAGCAACCGATCTCTCCGGAGGGGATCGTGGTGGCCGACCTGGTCGGTCGCGGCCGGCATCCCCATCAGAAGCTCTTCCGTTCCTGGACGGCGGAGGACGATCTGGCCGTCACCGAGGCGCTGACGGCCACCGGCGTGCTCGACCTCGCCGACCGCGCCGTCGACGAACTGTCCGGCGGCCAGCGCCAGCGGGTGTGGATCGCGATGGCACTGGCTCAGCAGACCGACATCCTCCTCCTCGACGAGCCGACCACCTTCCTCGACGTCGCGCATCAGATCGAGGTGCTCGACCTTCTCACCGACCTCAACGGCACGCGAGGGACCACGATCGTGATGGTCCTCCACGACATCAACCTCGCCGCCCGGTACGCCGATCACCTCTTCGCCCTCCGCCGAGGACGCCTCATCGCCAGTGGCGCACCGTCCGACGTGGTCACGGCCGAGCTCGTGCGCGACGTGTTCGATCTCGATGCGCTCGTGATCACCGATCCGGTCTCCGCAACCCCGCTCGTCCTTCCTCGCGGCCGCCACCACGTCGCCGCCTGAACCGCCCGCCCTCCAACCCCCGGGGAGTCCCTCTTGGCCCGCACCGATCCCTACGACTTCTTCCGCGTGCGCGTGGCGGCCATCACCGACCTCACGCCGAGCTTCCGTCGCTTCACGTTCACCGGCGACGATCTGGAGTTCTATGGCGACCCCGGCTTCGACCAGCGCATCAAGATCGTCTTCCCCACCCCCGGTGCGCCGCTGGAGCGGATGCCGACGGGCACGGACTGGTACGACCGGTGGCGGCAGATGCACGAACGGGAGCGCCCGCCTTTTCGTACCTACACGACCCGCGCGGCCCGGCGTGAGGAGCGAGAGGTCGATGTCGACATGGTCGTGCACGACGTCTCCGGTCCCGCCTCAGCGTGGATCGCGCGGGCGGGAGTCGGCGACGAGGTGCTGATCCTCGCCCCCACGGTGGCCCACGGTGACGTCAGCTTCGGGATCGACTTCGTGCCACCGGAGCGGTCGGATGCCATCCTTCTCGCGGGAGACGAGACCGCAGCCCCCGCCATCGCGGTGATCCTCGAGCAGCTCCCGGTGCACGCTCGCGGCGTCGTCGTCCTCGAGGTGCCTCACCCGGACGACCTGACCTACCTTCCGCAGCACGCCGGCTTCCGCATCGACGCCGCCTCGCGCGGCGACGAGGATGCGCGCCATGAGCATCTCGTCGCGGCCGTGCAGGCCGCTGCCGCCGAGCTCGCCCCCGGCGGTGCAGGCGCGGATGTCGAGGAGATCGACGTCGACACCCAGATCCTGTGGGAGGTACCGCGCACCGCCAAGGGCGGTGCAGCCCTCAAGAGCGCTCCCCTCTATTCCTGGATGGCCGGCGAAGCGGGCGCCATCAAGGCGCTCCGGCGGCATCTGGTCAGTGACGTGGGCGTCGACCGGCGCGCCATCGCCTTCATGGGCTACTGGCGGCTCGGCCGTTCCGAGAACTGAGGCTCACCCGCGAGACGCCTCGCGCGCGTGCCCGAGACGCAAGCCCGGAACCAGCGCGAACAGCGACAGGAGTGTGGCCATCAGGAACACCGCCGGGTAGGCCACACCCGCCGCACCGGCCCCGTTGAGGGTCACGAACGTGAGCCCCATCGCGGCGATGGTCGCGGAGGCCCCGATCGAGTCGGAGATGGACAGGGCCGAGGAGTTGAAGCCCTGATTCTTCGGGGTCGAGTAGGCAAGGGTGAGGACGGTCAGGCGTGGGTACATGAGGCCCATTCCCCCGCCGGCCAGCGCCCACCCGGCGATGATGACCGCGGCGGGCAGGGAGAGCGCCGCAGTCAGAGCGGCGATCACGGTGGCCGCGCCCAGCTGCGCGATACCCAGAAGCGTGATGCGCCTGTTCCCCAGGCGGTCGCCGTAGCGGCCCTGGATCTCTGCACCCGCAGCCCACAGGAGAGCCGCGGTGGTCAGCCCCAGTCCGGCCCACGTCGAGGTGAACCCGTACTCCTCGATGAGCAGATAGGGCACGTAGATCTCCGCACCGAAGAGTGCGCCGGCGATGAGGCCGCGCATGAGGACCACGCTGGGAAGCCCCCGTCGCGCACGGAGCGTGCCGGGCGGCAGCAACGGCCGCGCGCCCACGGCGATGAGCACCAGAGACGCGACCACCATCAGCGGCGACCATGCTCCGGTCTCGCCCGCGAGGGAGAGTCCCAGGGCCCCGGCCGCGACCAGCGTGGCCCAGGCGAGGCGACGCATCACGGGATCGCGTGACGGCTCCCCGGTGCGCAACGGCAGGCCCCGCAACCGCAGGTAGACGATCACGAACGCCACCGCGGTGAGAATCGCGACGCCGAGAAACACCCAACGCCAGTGCAGGTAGTCGGCCACGGCTCCCGCCAGCACCGGGCCGACGATCGACGGGATGATCCATGCCGCAGAGAACGCGGCGAACACGCGACCGTGGAGGTGGGCCGGGTAGACGCGGGCGACGACCACGTACAGCGCGACAGTCTGGCCCCCGGTGCCCAGCCCCTGCACGAGGCGTCCGAGCACGACGGTGGACATCTCTCCGGCGGCACCGGCGATGATCAGTCCGGCGACGAAGAGCGCCACGGCGGTCGCCAGCGGCACGACCGGATCGCTGCGATCGCACCAGGCGCCGACGACCACCATCCCGATGACGCTCGTCGCGAGTGTGCCGGCGAACGCCACGGCATACAGGGCCGCCCCGTCGAGGTCAGCGCTGACCACGGGCATGACGGTGGTCACCGCCAGCGCCTGCGTCGCGGCGAGGAAGATCATCGCCACGGCACCCACCGTGACCCACAGGTAGCGCGGATCCCAGATCCGCTCCGGAAGGCTCATGACTCGGCCGCGAGCGCCCCGATCCTCCGGACCGCGGTCTCGAGCGTCTGGGGGGCGCAGCCGAAGTTGAGGCGTACGTGGCCCACCCCCTGGGGACCGAACAGGGGCCCGTGGTGCAACGCGACTTTCGCCCGGGCGAGGATCTGACGGGCAGGATCGTCTCCCCACCCGTATGCGGAGACGTCGATCCACGCGAGGTATCCGGCGTGGGGAATCCGGTAGCGCGCGAGGGGCAGGTGCTCGGCCAGCAGCGCGTGAAGGAGCCGCCTGTTGCGATCCAACGCCGCGTTCAGACGGTCGAGCCAGACATCTGATTCTGCGGAGAGGGCTGCGACGCCGGCGATGGCGCCGAACAGGCCCGTGCGCCATTCGACTTCGGGCCACAGACCGCGCACCACGGCCGTCGTCTCGTCGGAGCCGCTCACCATGAGCGCGCACTTGAGGCCCGCCAGGTTGTACGCCTTAGACGCACTGGTGACGGCGTATCCGACCGCTCGCGCGGCGTCAGAGACCGACAGGAACGGCGTGAACGGGCCGTCGTGGACGAGCGGTCCATGGATCTCGTCGCTGATCACCACGGCCGCGTGGCGACGAGCGATCTCGGCGAGCTCGGTGAGGGCTTCGACGGAATGCACCGTGCCGGTGGGGTTGTGCGGATTGCACAGCAGCACCGCGCGAGCGCCACCGGCGAGGGCCGCCTCGATACCCGCCAGATCCAGGCTCCATTCCGCCTCGCCGTGCGCAGCGCGCAGCGGCACCTCTTCGACGATTCCCCCCGCCTCGGGAATGCACATCGAGAAGGGAGGATAGACCGGAGGGGTGATGACCACCCGGTCACCCGGGGCGATCGTCGCCCGCAGCAGTTCGACCACGCCCATCATCACGTCTCCGGTCGAGCGGACCCGATGCGGTTCCACCGACCAGCCCCACCGGCGCTGCGCATACCCGACGAACGCGTCACGCAGTCCGGGGTCGGGCGGCGTGTACCCGGTGTCTCCGATCTCGACCGCTGCGCGAAGGGCGGCGGTGATCGGCTCGGCCAGAGCGAAGTCGGTCTCGGCCACGAACATCGGGATCACATCGTCCGGATATGAGCGCCACTTGGTGCTCGATCGCTGCCGCAGGGTCTCCAGAGGGAGGGCTTCGAGGGGAGAGACGCTCACTCCCCGAGCCTATCCACGGTGCCGACGGCATGCGCCGTGGATGACGCTGAACGTCATCGACGCAGGTCAGATGGCGAAGCCGAGCGCCCGCATCATGTCGCGACCGTCGTCGGTGATGCGCTCCGGACCCCACGGCGGCATCCACACCCAGTTGATGCGGAACCGCTCCACCACGTTGTCGAGGGCCTGAGCGGTCTGCTCCTCCAGGACGTCGGTGAGCGGGCAGCCGGCCGAGGTCAAGGTCATGTGGATAACGAGGGCGTCGTTCTCGTCATCCCAGCTGAGGTCGTAGATGAGACCCAGGTCGACCACGTTGATCCCGAGCTCGGGATCCATGACGTCTTTGAGCGCCTCGGTGACCTCGTCGTGCCGCTCAGGGCTGAGGGTGGCGGTGGTCATGGCTCGATCCTATGCCTCGACGGCATCGACGTGGTCGGCCGATTCCGCGACGAGGTAGCGGTCGTAGCCCTCGTCCTCCAGCCGATCGGCGAGCTCGGAGCCGCCCTCCTCGACGATGCGACCCTTGACCATGACGTGCACGAAGTCGGGAGCGATGTAGCGGAGGATGCGGGTGTAGTGCGTGATCAGGAGCACGCCGAGATCGGTCTGCTCCTTCGCGCGGTTGACCCCCTCCGACACGATCTTCAACGCGTCGACATCCAGGCCGGAGTCGGTCTCGTCGAGGACGGCGATCGCGGGGCGCAGGAGCTCGAGCTGCAGGATCTCGTGGCGCTTCTTCTCGCCGCCCGAGAAGCCCTCGTTCACGTTGCGGCTGGCGAACTTGGGGTCCATCCGGAGGTTCTTCATGGCCTCCTTGACGTCCTTGGTCCAGCCGCGGATGGCGGGAGCCTCGCCGTCGATGGCGGTCTTGGCGGTGCGCAGGAAGTTGGTGACCGTGACACCGGGGATCTCGACCGGGTATTGCATCGCGAGGAAGAGCCCCGCCCGCGCGCGCTCGTCGACCGACATCTCCAGCACGTCTTCGCCGTCGAGGGTGATCGACCCCGACGTGACGGTGTACTTCGGGTGCCCCGCGATCGTGTACGCGAGTGTCGACTTGCCCGAGCCGTTGGGCCCCATGATCGCGTGGGTCTCACCGGTGCGCACCGTGAGGGTGACGCCGTTGAGGATCGGCGTGGTGCCGGCGTCGGTCTCGACCGTCACGTGGAGGTCGCGGATCTCGAGAACAGCCATGTCAAATACCTTCTTCAGTTCGCTTCTTTGGTCACGGTCGGGTCGATGAGGACATCGTCTCCGTCGATCGTGACTTCGTAGACGGGCACCGGCTCATAGGCCGGCAGGTTCAGGGGGCGGCCGGTGCGCAGCGAGAACGCGGATCCGTGCGCCCAGCATTCGAGCGTCTCGCCTTCGACGAATCCGTCCGACAGCGAGATGTCGCCGTGCGTGCACAAGTCGCCGATGGCGTGCACCTCGCCCTCGGAGTCGAGCACCACCGCCATGGCGACGCCGTCGACCTCGACACGGACCGCGGTGTCCTGCTCCATCTCGCTGAGCTTGAGCACCTTCTGCGCGGTCATGCCTCTCCTTGTGCGGCGTCGGTGAGGGCGAGCTCCGCTTCGATCGCGGCGATCAACTCGTCCTGCAGGTCGGGCACGTCGATCTTCTGCACGATCTCGGCGAGGAACCCGAGCACGACCAGGCGTCGCGCCTCGTCTTCGGCGATACCGCGAGCCTGCAGGTAGAACAGCTGCTCGTCGTCGAACCGGCCCGTGGCGCTGGCATGGCCGGCACCGACGATGTCACCCGTCTCGATCTCCAGATTCGGGATCGAGTCGGCGCGGGCACCGTCGGTGAGCACCAGGTTGCGGTTGGCTTCGTACGAGTCGGTGCCGACGGCGTCCGGTCCGATCAGCACATCGCCGATCCAGACGCTGTGGGCATCACGCCCCTGCAGCGCTCCCTTGTAGAGCACATCGCCGGTGGTGTGAGGACCCTTGTGGTGCAGGTAGACCTGGCTCTCGAAATGCTGCCCGGAGTCTGCGAACGACAGGCCGTACAGCTTGCCCTGCGCCCCGGCGCCCGCCAACTCCACCGACGGGTTGACGCGCACCAGGCGCCCCCCGAGCGTCACGACGACGTGCGTGAGGGAGGCGTCGCGCTCGACCCGCGCCTGGTGCGATGCCAGGTGCACCGACTCGTCATCCCAGCGCTGGAGGCTGATGACCGTCAGCGCGGAGCCGTCGCGGGCGATGATCTCCACGTTCTGCGCCTGCTGCGCGGTGCCCTCGTGCTGCAGGATGACTGTGCCGCGTGCACCGCGCTGCGCCTCGATGACGACGTGGGCGTGCGCCACTCCCCCGGTGCCCGTGAGACGGACGACGACCGGCGCGGTGAGCTCGGTGTCAGCGGGGATGCGAATGAGCGGCGCGTCGGACTCTTGGACCCAAGCGATCGCGCTCGGCAGGTCTTCGGGCCGGAACACCTCACCGCGGGGCGCATCGCCCACCGCCAGGCGACGCTGCTCCACACCGGCGGGAGCGGTCACCTCGACGGAGATCACCCCCGTCGGCCCCGGCTCGTTGCGCAGGAGGTCGCCCACCAGCGCCAGCGGGGTGTGCTTCCAGTTGACCTCGCGACCGGTCGGTTGCCCGAAGCTGTCCGGGTCGAAGGAGGTGGCGCGCTCCGAGCGTGTCTGCACCGGAACCACGGGTCCGGACACCAGGGAGGCGGCAGGGTCGATGTGACCCTCCGCGGCAGCGGGGGTCTGAGTCGCTGTGGTCATCAGCCGACGGATCCTTCCATGCCCATCTCGATGAGCTTGTTCAGCTCCAGGGCGTACTCCATGGGCAGCTCGCGGGCGATGGGCTCGATGAAGCCGCGCACGATCATGGCCATGGCCTCGTCTTCGGGCATGCCACGACTCATCAGGTAGAACAGCTGCTCCTCGCTGACCTTGGAGACCGTGGCCTCGTGCCCGAGCTGCACGTCGTCGACACGGATGTCGATCGCGGGGTAGGTGTCCGAACGCGAGATCGTGTCGACCAGCAGCGCGTCGCAGCGCACCGTGTTCGCCGAGTGGTGCGCGTTCGCATCCACGCGCACCTCGCCGCGGTAGCCGGCGCGTCCGCCGCCGCGGGCGATCGACTTGGAGACGATCGAGGACTGCGTGTACGGCGCCATGTGGATCATCTTGGCGCCGGCGTCCTGGTGCTGACCCGGACCGGCGAAGGCCACCGACAGCGTCTCGCCCTTGGCGTGCTCGCCCATGAGGTAGATCGACGGGTACTTCATGGTCACCTTGGAGCCGATGTTTCCGTCGACCCACTCCATCGTCGCGCCCTCGTGAGCGACGGCGCGCTTGGTCACGAGGTTGTAGACGTTGTTCGACCAGTTCTGGATCGTCGTGTACCGCACGCGGGCGTTCTTCTTCACGATGATCTCGACGACGGCCGAGTGCAGCGAGTCGCTCTTGTAGATCGGCGCCGTGCACCCCTCGATGTAGTGCACATACGAGCCCTCGTCGGCGATGATGAGCGTCCGCTCGAACTGGCCCATGTTCTCCGTGTTGATGCGGAAGTAGGCCTGCAGCGGGATCTCCACGTGCACACCCGGCGGCACGTAGACGAACGACCCGCCCGACCATACGGCGGTGTTCAGAGCCGCGAACTTGTTGTCGCCGGCGGGGATGACCGTGCCGAAGTACTCCTCGAAAAACTCCGGGTGCTCGCGGAGGGCGGTGTCGGTGTCCATGAAGATGACACCCTGCGCCTCGAGGTCCTCACGGATCTGGTGGTACACGACCTCCGACTCGTACTGGGCGGCCACTCCGGCCACCAGACGCTGACGCTCGGCCTCGGGGATGCCGAGCTTCTCGTACGTGTTGCGGATCTCCTCGGGGAGGTCCTCCCACGTCTGCGCCTGCTTCTCGGTCGAGCGCACGAAGTACTTGATGTTGTCGAAGTCGATGCCGGAGAGGTCGGCGCCCCAGGTGGGCATGGGCTTGCGTCCGAAGAGCTGGTACCCCTTCAGGCGGGTCTTCAGCATCCATTCGGGTTCGTTCTTGAGCGCGGAGATTCCGCGGACGACGTCCTCGTTGATTCCTCGCTGCGCAACGGCACCGGCGGCATCGGCATCGTGCCAGCCGAACTCGTACACCCCCAGGCCATCGAGCTCGGGACGGTCGATGAGCACATCCGACATGGCTTTCCTCCTTTTCGGCCGCAACGGTGTCATCCGCTCCGGCATTCCCGTCCTTCGCCGTTGTCACGTCGGCAGGTCGTGAACGAAGGGGGATGCCGCTCTCAGGGCCGGTCGTGGTGTCACTGCACCCGATCGCTCGGGAACAGCCGGCGCTGCCGTCACGCCTAGACTTGAGGTGAGCAGACGGCGCAACGCGCATCTGTCTCAACCCCTCGAGTCTACAGGCAACGCTCCCACCGTGGCGTGGCCGAGCGCCCGTCGCGGCGGCATCCCAGGAGGCGACCCATGTCCGACGTGCAGGCCCAACGACGCACGGATCGACCGGTCCTCCCCGACGCTGCGGCGCGCCGGTTCGCCGGCGGGACCGCCCGCGGCATCGGCCGCCTGCTCCGCGTGGTGGCCTGGCTCAACTTCATCGGCAACGTCGTCATCATCGCCACCGGCGGGGCCGTGCGCCTCACCGGTTCGGGCCTGGGTTGCCCGACGTGGCCGCTGTGCACGCCCGACTCGCTCGTGCCGACCCCGGCACTGGTGGATGAGGGCATCCACTCCCTGATCGAGTTCGGCAACCGTCTGATGAGCCCGGTGCTAGGGGTGTTCGCGCTCGCCCTCGTGATCCTCGTGTGGCCGCTGCGCGCCGGCCGTCGTGACCTGTTCGCGCTGGCCTGGGTCGTGCTCGGCGGCATCATCGCTCAGGCCGTCGTGGGCGGGATCACGGTGTGGACCGGGCTCAACCCGTTCATCGTCGGCTTCCACTACGTCGCCTCGCTGACCCTGGTGAGTATCACCGCCGCCCTCCTCGTGCGCATCTACGCAGCACCCGGACCTCGGGTGCTCGCCGTGCCGCGCTGGTACGCGCGCCTCACCCACGCGACGACTCTGGTGCTGGTGCTGACGATCGTCTTCGGCGTGCTCACGACGGGCGCCGGACCCCACTCGGGCGACGCAGCGGCAGGGCGCAACGGGTTCGACGCCACGCTGCTCGAACACGTCCACGCCTGGCCGGGGTACGCCCTGCTCGCCCTCACGCTCGCACTCGCCGTCACCGCGTGGGCACGCCGACTGCCCACGCGAGGCTGGGTCACCGCGCTCCTGGCCGTGGAGATCGTCCAGGTGGCCGTCGGCCTCTACCAGGCCCGCAACGGACTGCCCGAGCTGGCCGTCGGTGTGCACATGGTCCTCGCCGCACTGACGGCCGCGGCGATGACGGTGGTCGTTCTGCGCCTGAAGGCGTCCGACACCTCCGCTGCGACGATGGACACAGCAGCTTCATAGTCGGCACATCACCTCCGCACGGGTCGACCGCGCACAGTGGCGGAGTCGCGAACGCAGCGACCTATCCCCACGCGAACCCGCCGACCCCCACGAGGAGCCTCATGTCCACTCGACCCCACCTGACTCGCAGCATCCCGTTCTGGCTGCTCATCGCCGGATCCCTGGCCTCGGTGGCCGGCGGAGCCTTCGTCCTGCTCGACCGCCTGGGCGGCATGGACGCGCGCCTGACGGCGGGTACCGCGACGAGCAACGATGTCTACGTGGGACAGATCTGGGCGGTCCTCGGCACCGTGCTCGTCGGGGCGGGCCTGGTCGGGCTGGCACTGGCCCTCACGCTCGGTGCGCTGCGTTCGCTGATCCCCGCACCCAGCGCGGATCCGTCCGATGCTGCGGTCGTGACGGCCGCCGACGACGAGACGGCGCAGGTCGTCGAGGAGTCCGACGTCGATCCCCGCACCTCGCCCGCAGAGGCCGTCGGCGACGCAGAGACGCCCGCGAACGAACTCGGGTATGACGAGACCCTCGGCTACGACGAGAAGGCCGCGACGGCTGTCGCGCCCCGCGTCTGAGTCGCATCTCGATTTCCGCGGGCGCATGCCGACGCGCCCGCGGGGGGCGGGAATCGGTGCCGTCACCCGCCGCTGACGGTACCGACGAGGATCACCGCTCCGAGCGTGACGATCATCGCGTTGCCGGCGACCACGGTGACCGTCCGCACCGCCGCGTTCGCGCGTCGGTGCATGATGCCGCCGGCCGCGACCAGCAGGCTCTGCCACGCGAGCGAGGCCAGAGTCACCCCCAGGGCGAAGGCCACCGAACCTCCCACTCCCGATCGTCCGGGCTCGACAGCGGCGATCACCGCCAAGAACGAGGTGGCGGTGGCGGGGTTGATGACGGTCAGCCCGAGATAGCCGAGGTAGCGGCGCCCCGGGCCGGCGGCAAAGACGGCCCGGGCTGCGCCGCGATCAGGACCTCGCCACGCTCGCTGCAGCCCTCGCGCCCCGAGAGCGACGAGCACGATCCCGCTCGTCAGCGCGGGCCACGGGGCGAGCACTCGAAGCGCGGGGGCGATCGCCGACCCGAAGACGAGGACGACCGCGCAATAGGCCAGGTCGGCCGTGGCCACCCCCGCGGCGGCAGGCCACGCGCGCCGAACCCCGACGAGCGTCCCCTCCTGGAGCAGCAGGAGTCCGATCGCACCCATCGGCATCGCCACGGCGAGCCCGGCGGCGGTGCCGATGCCGAAGCTCGTCCACAGATCCATGACGACAGCGTGGGCTATGGCATCGGCATCCACGGCGAGATCTTCGGCGCCGGTTCTAGAATCGCCGTGTGGACGACATCGACGAAGAGATCCTCAGCATTCTGCAGGGCGACGGCCGCCGATCCTTCACTGCGCTCGGACGCGACGTCGGCCTGAGCGCGAATGCCGTCGCCGCCCGCGTCCAGCGGCTCGAGCGCGTCGGGATCATCGACGGCTTCACGGTGGTGCTGGCGGACGCTGCGGCGCTGCCGGGCGCGCGCATCGAGGCGTTCATCGATGTGCGGCTCCGCCACGACCGTGACTCCGAAGAGTTTCTCGGGTGGGCCCGCGCGGTCGACGGAGTCGTCGAGGCCGTACACGTGACGGGGCCCTACGACTATCTCCTGAGGGTCGGGGTCGACGACATGTCCGCCCTCGACCGCCTGCTCCGCACGCTCAAGCGAGAGGGCGGGGTCTCACAGACGCAGACGCGCATCGCACTGGGCTGATCCGCCGGTAGCCGATGGGATGTCAGAAGGGCAGCAAAGGATCGACGGCGATGGCCACGAACAGCAGGGTGAGGTAGGTGATCGATGCGTGGAACACCCGCATGGGCCGGGTCTGCTCACCGCGCACCGCACGATTGTAGAGCACGTGTGATTCGTAGATGAACCATCCGCCGAACACGATGGCCGACACGCTGTAGACGATCCCCATCGGAGCGACCGGAATCAGCAGGAGGGATGAGGCGACCGTGGCCCAGGCGTACAGGATCACCTGAAGCCCGACCTGGGTGCCGCCGCGCGTGGCCCCGAGCATGGGGACATCGACGTCGGCGTAGTCGCCCTTGTACTTCATCGACAGCGGCCAGTAGTGCGGCGGCGTCCACAGGAAGACGAGGAGGAACAGGATGAACGGCGTCCAGCTGAGCGACTCGGTCACCGCGGACCAGCCGATCAACACGGGGAAGCACCCGGCGATCCCGCCCCAGACGATGTTCTGTTCCGTGCGCCGCTTGAGGATCATCGTGTACACGACGACGTAGAAGAAGATGGCGAAGGCGCTGAGGGCTGCGGCCAGCCAGTTCGTCGTGCCCAGCAACCAGACCGTCGAGGCCACCGCGAGGGACCACGCGAAGATCAGCGCCCCGCGCGGCGACACCTCGCCGGTGACGAGAGGCCGGTTCTCGGTGCGCTGCATGTGCGCGTCGATGTCGCGGTCGAGGTACATGTTGAACGCCGCGGCGGAGCCGGCGCTCATCGACCCGCCGATCACCGTGGCCAGAACGAGCCACAGGTCGGGCAGGCCGTTCTGGGCGAGGATCATGACCGGAACGGTCGTCACCAGGAGGAGTTCGAGCACCCGAGGCTTGGTCAGCTGCACGTAGGCGCGTACGGTTCGTCCGGTCGTGCGGCGCCGTGCCCCGTGCTGGACGCCATGCGTCGTCGTGATGTCCATCGCCCCCGCCGGTTTGGAAAAGTCCCGCTCAGTCTATGGCATCGCCTCCGCCACGAGCCGCCGGGGTCCCGCCGATCGGAGGGTGGGTGGGGTCGTCTGCGGGTTCCGTCACGGCGTAACCCATGAACCCCGGGGCATGCCGCTTCGATATGCTGAGAACCTACGCGCGCCCTGTGCCGCCCCACCCCCTCATCGAGTTCGAGCGAGTTGCGATGGATCGCGGGTGCGGCAGGTCTCCGGCGCTCCTCACGAAAGGCGACCAGGTGTCAGAACTGGTATGGGATGAGATCGATCGGCGCGCGGTGGACACGGCGCGCCTGCTCGCGGCAGACGCCGTCGAGAAGGTGGGCAACGGGCATCCGGGCACGGCCATGAGCCTGGCTCCCGCCGCCTACCTCCTCTACCAGCGGGTGTTGCGCCACGATCCCACGGATGCCGATTGGCTCGGACGGGATCGATTCATCCTCTCGGCCGGCCACTCCTCGCTCACCCAGTACGTGCAGCTCTATCTCGGCGGTTTCGGCCTCGAACTCGACGACCTGAAGGCCCTCCGCACGTGGGGATCGCTGACTCCCGGCCACCCCGAGTACGGCCACACCAAGGGTGTGGAGATCACCACCGGCCCGCTGGGTCAGGGCCTGGCGTCCGCCGTCGGCTTCGCCTATGCCGCGCGCTACGAGCGCGGACTGTTCGACCCGGAGGCCGCCGCCGGCACGAGCCCATTCGACCACTTCGTGTACGTGATCGCCGGCGACGGCGACCTGCAGGAAGGCGTCACGGCGGAGGCCGGCTCGCTCGCAGGCCACCAGCAGCTGGGAAACCTCATCGCGATCTACGACTCCAACCAGATCTCGATCGAAGACGACACCAACGTCGCGTTCACCGAAGACGTGCAGGGCCGTTACGAGGCCTACGGCTGGCACGTGCAGGTCGTCGACTGGAAGAAGACGGGCGAGTACGTCGAAGACGTCTCCGCGCTCTTCGAGGCGATCGAGGCGGCGAAGGGTGAGACCGACAAGCCGTCGCTGATCATCCTGAAGACGATCATCGGATGGCCTTCGCCCGGCAAGCAGAACACCGGCAAGATCCACGGATCCGCACTCGGCGCCGATGAGCTGGCCGCAACCAAGAAGGTCCTCGGCTTCGACCCCGAAGCGACCTTCTCCGTCGCGGACGACGTGATCGCGCACACCCGCGGCCTCGCGGAGCGGGCCGCCACCGTGCGGGCCGAGTGGCAGGAGGCGTTCGACGCCTGGGCGGCGGCGAACCCGGAGCGCAAGGCGCTGCTCGACCGGCTCGAGGCCGCCGAGCTCCCCGACGACCTCACCGCTCCCGTGTTCGAGTCGGGCAAGGAGGTCTCGACCCGCGCTGCGTCCGGACAGGTCATCAACGCCCTCGCCGAGCAGCTTCCGGAGCTGTGGGGCGGATCAGCCGACCTGGCCGAGTCGAACCTCACGACCATCAAGGACGCGAAGAGCTTCATCCCGTCGGAGTGGTCCACCCACGAGTGGTCGGGTGACCCCTATGGTCGCGTGCTGCACTTCGGCATCCGAGAGCACGCCATGGGCGCGATCGTCAACGGGATCAAGCTCCACGGCCCGACCCGTCCGTTCGGCGGCACCTTCCTGATCTTCAGCGACTACATGCGCCCCGCCGTCCGGCTTGCCGCGCTGATGGACATCCCGTCGATCTTCGTCTGGACACACGACTCCGTCGCTCTCGGCGAAGACGGCCCCACGCACCAGCCCATCGAGCAGCTGGCCACCCTGCGCCTCATCCCGAACTTCACCGTCGTGCGCCCCGCCGACGCCAACGAGACCTCGGCGGCCTGGCTGGAGATCGTACGACGCCAGGGCGGCCCGGTCGGCATCGCGCTCACCCGCCAGAACATCCCGGTGTTCCCGCGGGGCGAAGACGGCTTCGCCACGACCGAGGGCGTGGCCAAGGGTGCCTACACCCTGATCGACGCCGACGGCGGCGCTCCGGATGTGATCCTCGTGGCGACGGGTTCCGAGGTGCAGCTGGCCGTGGCCGCCCGCCAGACGCTTTCCGCCGAGGGCATCCGGGCGCGCGTCGTCTCGGCTCCTTCTCTGGAGTGGTTCGCCGAGCAGGATGACGCGTACCGAGAGAGTGTCCTGCCGTCGTCGGTGAAGGCGAGGGTCTCGGTCGAGGCCGGCGCCACGCCGCTGTGGCGGAGCATCGTCGGCGACGCGGGCCGCAGCGTCGGCATCGATCACTTCGGCGCCTCCGCCGACTACAAGACCCTGTTCGAGAAGTTCGGCGTCACCGCCGATGCGGTCGCGACGGCAGCACGCGAGTCTGTCCGCGCCGCCCGCGCAACCAAGGAGAACGCATGAGCACCCCCACCTCAGACTCGACCCCGACCCAGCAGCTGTCCGCCGCCGGCGTCAGCATCTGGCTCGACGATCTGTCACGTAGCCGGATCACCTCGGGAAACCTCGCCGAGCTGATCTCCACGCGCAACGTCTCGGGCGTGACCACCAACCCGACGATCTTCCAGGCGGCGATCGGCAACACCGAGGACGACTCCTATGCCGAGGGCCTCGCCGACCTCGCGCGATCGGGGGCCGACGTCGACGCGGCGATCTTCGCCCTCACTACCGAGGACGTTCAGGCAGCCGCCGACATCTTCCGGCCCGTGTTCGACGCGACGGGCGGAGTCGACGGTCGGGTCTCGATCGAGGTCTCCCCCGACCTCGCGCATGACACCGCGGCCACCGTTACCGAGGCCAAGAAGCTGTGGGCCAAGGTCGACCGGCCGAACGCGCTCATCAAGATCCCCGCCACCAAGGCCGGTCTCCCCGCCATCACCGAGGTGATCGCGGCGGGCATCTCGGTCAACGTGACGCTGATCTTCTCGCTCGAGCGCTACGCGGACGTCATCGACGCCTACCTGACCGGGCTCGAGCGTGCTCAGGCCGCGGGGGTGGATCTGTCCGGCATCCATTCGGTCGCGTCGTTCTTCGTATCGCGCGTGGACACCGAGGTCGACAAGCGCCTGGAGCAGATCGGTTCCGACGAAGCGAAAGCCCTCAAGAGCATGGCCGGCGTCGCGAACGCTCGCCTCGCCTACGAGCTGTTCGAGCAGAAATTCGCCGAGAAGCGCGCACAGGAGCTGGTGTCGGCGGGTGCGAACGTGCAGCGGCCGTTGTGGGCCTCGACCGGCGTCAAGGACCCCTCGCTTCCCGACACGCTCTACGTGACCGAACTGGTCGCCCCGGGAACGGTCAACACGATGCCCGAGAAGACGCTCGAGGCCACCTTCGATCACGGCGTCCTCAAGGGCGACACGGTCACCGGCGCCTACGCCGGCGCCCACGAGGTCTTCACGAAACTCGCCGATCTCGGCGTCGACTTCGATGCCGTCACGCAGGTTCTGGAAGACGAGGGCGTCGAGAAGTTCATCGTCTCCTGGCACGATCTGCAGAAGACCGTCGCCGCCGCGCTGTCCGCATCGACCGCGAGCTGACCTTGAGCTTCGAGATCCACGTCTCGGGTCGCGTCCAGCACGTCGTCGACGCGACGCTTCCGAGCCTGATCGACAGTCTCGTCGCAAGCGGGATCACCGCCGGAGACCCCGAGCTGTGGGGTCTGGAGGCGGCCCAGGAGGCGGGTCACCGGCTGGGCTGGGTGAACGCGGTCACCGTCTCTCGTGCTCTCGTGCCGGAGATCGAGGCGCTGCGGGCCGAATGGGTGTCCCGCGGCATCACCCGTGTGGTGCTCGCCGGCATGGGAGGGTCCTCCCTCGCCCCGGAGGTGATCACGCGGACCACGGGAGCGCACCTCGTGATCCTCGACTCCACCTCACCGGGCCAGGTGCTGGCGGCGATCGACGGCGACTCCGAGACGGGAGGGCTCGCTCAGACCGCCCTCGTGGTGTCGTCCAAGTCGGGCTCGACCGTGGAGACCGACGCCGCGCGTCGCGCGTTCGAGGCAGCCTGGCGCGACCTCGGGGTAGACCCGGCCGAGCGTATCGCCGTGGTCACCGATCCGGGTTCGCCGCTCGACGCGTCGGCCCGAGAGGCGGGCTACCGGGTGTTCGCCGCCGACCCCACCGTGGGTGGCCGATACTCCGCGTTGACCGCGTTCGGGCTGGTCCCCTCGGGGCTGGCAGGCGTCGATGTGGCCGAGATACTCGACGAAGCCGAAGCCACACTCCTCGAGGTGGCCATCGACGACCCGCGCAACCCCGCCCTCGTGCTCGCCGCAGCGATCGCCGGGTCCAGCGACGCCCACCCGCGACGCGACAAGCTGGGCCTGGTCGCCGATGGCACTCACATTCAGGGGCTTCCCGACTGGATCGAGCAGCTCGTCGCCGAGTCGACCGGCAAGCAGGGCACCGGCATCCTTCCGGTCGTGCTCCTCCCCCTGTCGCCCGAGGTCGACCAGACACCCCACGACGTGCAGATTCTGCGGATCGTCGATGACGCCGTCCACTTCCAACTCATCGAGCAGTACCCCGACGAGATCCTCATCAGCGGCTCGTTGGGTGCGCAGTTCATCGTGTGGGAGTACGCGACGGCCATCGCCGGACGCGTTCTGGGCATCAATCCGTTCGATCAGCCCGACGTCGAGTCCGCCAAGTCGGCGACGCGCGCTCTGCTGGAGGAGCGCCCCGCCCCCGGTGAGCCCTCGTTCATCGAAGCGGGCATCGAGGTGCGCGTCTCCGATCCGTCCCTTGCCGCCGACGGCACGCTTTCGGGCGTGTTGGATGCCCTGTGGGCCGCGGTGCCCGACAACGGTTACGTGGCGATTCAGGCCTATGTCGACCGTGTGGCGTTGCCGCAGTTGGCCGGGTTGCGTGAACTGGTCGCCGCAGACAGCGGCCGCCCCACCACGTTCGGCTGGGGCCCGCGGTTTCTCCACTCCACCGGTCAGTACCACAAGGGTGGCCCGGCCCACGGAGTCTTCCTCCAGGTCCTCGATTCGGCCGACGTCGATCTCGAGATCCCCGGGCTCCCGTTCACCTTCGGTGAGCTGATCCGCGCGCAGGCCGCCGGCGATGCGCGCGTGCTCGCCGACCATGGTCGTCCCGTCGTCACCCTGACCCTGACCGATCCCCAGGTCGAGGTCCTCGCGCTGTTCGAAGCAGCCCAGTAGGAAGCACCCCATCCGATGACTGTCGAGATCTCGCGCGGCCACAATCCGCTGCGCGACCCCGATGACCGCCGCCTCAACCGCATCGCGGGACCCAGCGCACTGGTCATCTTCGGCGTGACGGGAGACCTGTCGCGCAAGAAGCTCATGCCCGCCGTGTACGACCTCGCCAACCGTGGCCTCCTTCCGCCCGGATTCGCCCTCGTCGGCTTCGCCCGGCGCGACTGGGAGGATCAGGACTTCGCGCAGGTCGTGTACGACGCGGTGCGTCAACACGCCCGGACACCGTTCCGTGAAGAGACCTGGAAGCAGCTTCTCCAGGGCATCCGCTTCGTGTCGGGAGAGTTCGGCGACGCCGACGCATTCCGACGGCTTCGGGAGACGGTCGAGAAGCTCGACCGCGAGCGCGGCACCATGGGCAATCACGCGTTCTACCTGTCGATCCCGCCGAAGGACTTCCCCATCGTCGCGCGACAGTTGAAGGACTCGGGCCTGGTCGACGACACCGCCGACGAGGACAGCTGGCGTCGCGTGGTCATCGAGAAGCCGTTCGGCAGCGACCTGCAGACCGCGCGCGAGCTCAACGCCGCGCTCGAGGTCGCCTTCCCGGCCGACTCGATCTTCCGCATCGACCACTACCTCGGCAAGGAGACGGTGCAGAACATCCTCGCGCTGCGCTTCGCGAACGAGTTGTACGAACCGATCTGGAACGCCAACTACGTCGACCACGTGCAGATCACGATGGCCGAAGACATCGGCGTGGGAGGACGCGCAGGCTACTACGACGGCATCGGCGCGGCCCGTGACGTCATCCAGAATCACCTGCTGCAACTGCTCGCGCTGACAGCGATGGAGGAGCCGATCTCGCTCGACGCGACCCACCTTCGTGCCGAGAAGGAGAAGGTGCTCGCCGCTGTCCGGCTTCCCGAGGACCTCTCCACCGCCACGGCGCGTGGGCAGTACGCCGGAGGCTGGCAGGGCGGCGAGGAAGTCACGGCGTTCCTCGATGAGGACGGGATGGACCCGCAGTCGACCACCGAGACCTACGCGGCGGTGAAGCTCGAGATCGCCACGCGGCGCTGGGCCGGGGTGCCGTTCTACCTGCGCACGGGCAAGCGCCTCGGGCGACGTGTCACCGAGATCGCCGTCGTGTTCAAGCGGGCGCCGCAACACCTGTTCCTGCGCAACCAGACCACCGAGCTCGGCCAGAATGCGCTCGTGATCCGCGTTCAGCCGGACGAGGGCGTCACGATCCGTTTCGGCTCGAAGGTCCCCGGAGCGGCCACCGAGGTGCGCGACGTGACCATGGACTTCGGGTACGGGCATGCCTTCACCGAGTCCAGCCCCGAAGCATACGAGCGTCTCATCCTCGACGTGCTGCTGGGTGATCCGCCGCTCTTCCCCCGCCACGAGGAGGTCGAGCTGTCCTGGCGCATTCTCGATCCCATCGAGCAGTACTGGGCGGCATCCACCGATGCACTCGAGCAGTACTCCCCCGGTTCGTGGGGACCGTCGTCCGCCGATGAGCTCTTGGCCCGCGATGGCCGCGTCTGGAGGCGCCCGTGATCGTCGACCTGCCCGACACCACCGTGTCGAAGATCGCCCGCTCCCTCGTGAGTGTGCGCGAGGAGGGGGGCGCCGTCGCCCTGGGCCGCGTGCTGACCCTCGTCATCGTCACCTCGCACGGTCTCGAGGAGGACGCCATCGAGGCCGCCAACGATGCCTCGCGCGAGCATCCGATGCGCGTCATCGTGCTGATGACCGATGAGGAGGGGCCGTCGACGCTCGATGCTCAGATTCGCGTGGGCGGCGACGCCGGGGCGAGTGAAGTCGTCGTCCTGCGCGCATCCGGTGATGCCGCCAGCAACCAGGAGAGCCTCGTCACCGGCCTTCTCCTGCCCGATGCGCCCGTGGTGGCGTGGTGGCCCGACAACCCGCCGCCCGTCCCGTCGCAATCACCGATCGGGAGAATGGCGCAGCGCCGCATCACCGATGCCGCGACCAAGCCGTTCTCCAAGGACCGCCTCGCGAGCCTCGGTCAGTGTCACGAACCCGGAGACACGGACCTGGCCTGGACACGGCTCACGCATTGGCGTGAGCAGCTCGCCGCCGTGCTGGATCAGCCCCCGTTCGAGAAAGTGACCGCCGTGGAGATCGTCGGCAGCGGCAGCTCGCCCTCGACGGGTCTGCTCGCGGCGTGGCTCCGGCTGCAGCTCGACGTTCCGGTGGACTGGCACTACGCCCCCAAGGACGAGTGGCCGCATGGAATCCAGCGCGTTCGGCTCACCCGCGCGTCCGGAGACATCCTGCTCGAGCGCAGCAACGCCGTCGACGCGACGCTCACCCAGCCCGGTCAGCCCTCGCACGACATCGTGCTCCCCCGACGCACGCTGCGCGAATGCCTCGCCGAGGAGCTGCGCCGCCTCGATCCCGACCTCCTGTATGGTCGAGTGATCACGACGGGGTGGGAGCTGCTAGGCCCACCGCGCAGCACGGTCTAGGAGAGCGCGATGACACAGTTGTGGACCGAGAAGCGCGTCATCATCAGCCCGGATGCCGAGACACTGGCAACGTCCGTGGCGTCACGTCTCATTGATCGCCTCGTCCGCCGATCCGCAGCCGGAAAGGTGAGTCACATCGCCCTCACCGGCGGTGCGATCGGCACAGCAGTCCTGCGGGCCGCGGGGGCAGACCCTCGTCGACACGAGGTCGACTGGTCGAATGTCCACTTCTGGTGGGGAGACGAGAGGTTCCTCCCGCGCGACGACGCAGAGCGCAACGAGCGGGGCGCGCGCGAGGCCCTTCTCGATCACATCGACGTCCCGGCCGCGAACGTCCATGCGATGGCGGCCGCCGAGGAGGGTGTCGACCTCGACGATGCCGCCGCAGCCTACGCCGCGGAGCTCGAGCGCTACGCAGCCGACGGACAGGACTGGCCGCGTTTCTACGTCTGTTTCCTGGGCGTCGGTCCCGACGGCCACATCGCGTCGTTGTTCCCCGACCGCGGCGAGATCCAGGTGACCGATCGGTCCGTGGTTGCGGTGCGTGACGCGCCCAAGCCTCCCTCTGACCGTCTCACGCTGACGCGGCCGGTCATCAATTCGGCACGTTGCGTGTGGATGGTGCTGTCGGGTCCGGACAAGGCAGCCGCGTTGGGACTCGCGCTGGCAGGCGCCAGCTATGACAGTGTTCCTGCGGCCGGAGCCAAAGGTGTCAAGCGCACGCTGCTGTTCGTCGACGAGGCTGCGGCACTGCAGGTGCCGGCGGAACTGATCGATCGGGAGTTCTGACGCCCCGAGCGTCGTCGATGCAGACCTCGGCGACCGGAGCGGCCGATGAACCGACGTCGTCGAGTATCAGTCCTGACCGCGGCGCTCACGAAGCTGCTGGAGCGCGTCTCCGAGTAGGGTCTCGGCCTCTTCGTCGGTACGACGCTCTTTGACGTAGGCGAGATGGGTCTTGTACGGCTCGGTCTTGGCCACCGCCGGCGGGTTGTCCTTGTCGCGGCCCGCCGGAAGACCGGAGTGCGGCGAGTCGATCACTTCCGGGATCTCCTCCTCGGCGATGCCGGCCGCGAAGTAGCGCACCGTCTCGTTGCCGAGCGCGTCCCAGTAAGAGACCGCCAGACGATCTGCGTGGTGACCGTGGTCCTGCTCGCCCATCGGCCCGGCACCCACCCGGGTGCCACGGATCGCGTTCCCGCCCGTAGCCATCAGATCCCCTGGAATTTCGTGATCAGGCCGAGGGCCACGATCGTGACGAACCACACGAGCGCGAGAACGATCGTGAATCGATTGAGGTTGCGTTCGGCCAGACCGGACGATCCGAGCGCCGACGTCATGCCGCCACCGAACATGTCCGACAGTCCGCCACCCCGTCCCTTGTGCAAGAGGATGAGGAGAGTGAGCAGGAGGCTGGTGATCCCCAGCAGCACCTGCAGCACGAGCGCGATGATATCCACAGTCGATGAAGCCTTTCGCTGCGCCGTCGTCGGGCGCACAAGGGATGAGTATACCGGCTGGCGCGGTACGAGACGGCGCCGCGCCAGCCGGAGATCAGTGCGTCAGACGCCGACGTGCTTCTGGTAGCGGATGATCGCCGCGAATTCGTCGGCGAGCAGGCTCGCCCCGCCGACGAGCGCGCCGTCCACATCGGGCTCGCGCATGAAGCTCGCGATGTTGCCCGACTTGACCGATCCCCCGTAGAGCACCCGGGTGCGCTCAGCCGCATCTGCTCCGAGCGTCTCGGCCAGCACGCCACGCAGAGCGACACACACTTCCTGTGCTTGCTCGGGAGAGGCGACCTGTCCGGTGCCGATCGCCCACACCGGCTCGTACGCCACAACGATGTCCGCATCGGCGGCGACGCCCTCCAGGGCTGCCGTCAGCTGTGCGACCGAGACGGCGGTGGGTCCCGACTCCTCGCGCTGCTCCAGGGTCTCCCCCACGCAGATCGCCGGCACCAGGCCGTGCTTCAGCGCTGCCTGGACCTTGGCGGCGACCACGGCATCCGTTTCGTGGTGGTACTCGCGACGCTCCGAGTGGCCGATGATGACGTAGCTGCAGTCGAGCTTCTTCAGGAAGGCCCCGGAGACCTCACCTGTGTACGCGCCGGCGTCGTGCGTCGACAGATCCTGCGCGCCGAGAGCGAAGGGGATCTTGTCGGCGTCGAGGAGCGTCTGCACCGTACGGATGTCGGTGAACGGGGGGAAGACGGCCACCTCGACGGTGTCGTTCTCGTGCTTTGCGTCCTTGAGGGTCCAGTGCAGCTTCTGGACGAACGCGACCGCCTGGAGGTGGTCGAGGTTCATCTTCCAGTTGCCCGCGATCAGCGGCTTTCTCGTCACTGCCATCCGAGGATCTCCAATCCGGGGAGCTTCTTGCCTTCGAGGAACTCCAGGCTCGCTCCGCCGCCTGTCGAGATGTGACCGAACTGGTCGTCGGCAAAGCCCAGCTGACGGACGGCCGCGGCCGAGTCACCGCCGCCGACGACCGACAACCCGTCGACGTCGGTGAGCGCAGCGGCCACCGTGCGCGTGCCCGCGGCGAATGCCGGCATCTCGAACACTCCCATCGGGCCGTTCCAGAACACCGTCTTGGACCCGCGAATGGCCTCGGCGAACAGTTCTGCAGAGCGTGGTCCGATATCGAGCCCCATGCCGCCGGCACCGAAGGGTGTGTCCTCCAGTGCGTCCGCCGCGGCGACGACGTGGTCCGCATCGGCAGCGAAGCCGGATGCCATGACGGCATCGACGGGAAGGAGCAGTTCGACGCCGCGCTCGGCGGCCGTCGCGAGGTATCCCCTCACGGTCTCGATCTGGTCGGTCTCCAGCAGGCTCTTGCCGACGCGGTGTCCCTGCGCCGCAAGGAACGTGAACAGCATTCCCCCGCCGACGAGGATCTTGTCGGCGCGCGGGAGGAGATGCTCGATGACGCCCAGCTTGTCGCTGACCTTGGACCCGCCGAGGACGACCGTGTAGGGACGTTCCGGCTTCTCGGTCAAGCGGTCGAGGACGTCGACCTCCTTCTCGATGAGGTAGCCGGCCGCAGACGGCCGCAGCTCGGCGAGGTCGTAGACCGACGCCTGCTTACGATGCACGACGCCGAACCCGTCGGAGACGAACGCATCGCCCAGCGACGCCAGTTGCTCGGCGAAGGCGCGGCGCTCCGCGTCGTCCTTCGCCGTCTCGCCGGCGTTGAACCGCAGGTTCTCGATGACGGCGATGTCCCCGTCCTCCAGAGCCGCAACGGCATCCTGAGCCGAAGAGCCCACCGTGTCGCGGGCGAACGCGACGGGCTTTCCCAACAGCTCGGAGAGTCGCTGAGCGACCGGCTCGAGGCTGTACTTCGGGTCCGGCGCGCCGTCGGGGCGACCGAGGTGGGAGCAGGCGATGACGCGCGCACCCTGGTTGATCAGATGGTTCAGGGTCGGAAGAGCCGCCCGGACACGCCCATCGTCCGTGATGACGCCGTCCTTCAGGGGGACGTTGAAGTCAACACGGACGATGACGCGTTTTCCGGCCAGCGAACCCAGCGAATCGAGGGTGCGCAGTGCCACGGATCTACCTCAGAGCTTCTCGGCGACGAGTTCGGTGAGGTCGACGAGGCGGTTGGAGTAACCCCACTCGTTGTCGTACCACGACGACACCTTCACGAGGTTGCCCGACACGTTGGTCTGGCCGGCATCGAACACCGACGAGTGCGGGTCGAGCTGGATGTCGCTGGAGACGATCGCGTCGTCGTTGTACTTCAGGTATCCGACGAGCTCACCCTCGGCCGCCGCCTTCTTGTAGGCCGCGTTGATGACGTCGGCGGTCAGGCCCTCGGTGGGCGTGATGATCGTCAGGTCGACGATCGAGCCCGTGGGAACCGGCACGCGGTACGACGAGCCGCTGAGCTTGCCGTTGAGCTCGGGCAGTACAAGGCCGATGGCCTTGGCGGCACCGGTCGAGGCCGGGACGATGTTGATCGCCGCAGCGCGCGAGCGGTGCAGGTCACTGTGCGGGCCGTCCTGCAGGTTCTGGTCCGCCGTGTAGGCGTGAGCGGTCATCATGAAGCCGCGCTCGATGCCGAAGTTGTCGTTGAAGACCTTCGCCAGCGGAGCCAGGCAGTTCGTGGTGCACGACGCGTTCGAGATCACGTGCATGGTCGCCGAGTCGTATTCGCCGTCGTTGACGCCCATGACGAACGTGCCGTCGACGTCGGTGCCGGGAGCCGAGATGATGACCTTCTTGGCACCTCCGTCGATGTGCTTCTTGGCGTCGGCGGCCTTGGTGAACCGACCGGTCGACTCGATGACGATGTCGACACCGAGCTCGCCCCACGGCAGGTTGGCCGGGTCGCGCTCTTCGAAGACCTTGATGGCCTTGCCGTTGACGGTGATCGAGTCTGCGTCGTACGACACCTCGGCGTCCAGACGTCCGCCGACGGAGTCGTACTTCAGCAGGTGCGCGAGAGTCTTGTTGTCGGTGAGGTCGTTCACCGCCACGATGTCGAGGTCCGCACCCTGTTCCAGCGCGGCGCGGAGGAAGTTGCGTCCGATGCGGCCGAAGCCGTTGATTCCGATCTTGACAGCCACGGAAATTCTCCTGAGTGTGTCGTGCGCGAATGCGCGATTGTTGCGGTTTCGAACAGTGGACAACGGCGTCCAGCGTGGCCGTCAGAGAACGACGACCATCACGATCATGACAGTACCAGCAGGCCCGCCGTCTTCTCGCGGGCCGTATCAAAGCGCGCCTGGACGTTGCCCCAGTTGGCGATGTTCCACGCCGCCTTGACGTAGTCCGCCTTGACGTTCAGATAGTCCAGGTAGAACGCGTGCTCCCACATGTCGAGCTGGAAGATCGGGATCGTGCCCTGTGCGGTGTTGGACTGCTGGTCGAACAGCTGCTGGATGATCAGGCGCGCACCGATCGGGTCCCAGCTGAGCACCGCCCAGCCCGACCCCTGGATGCCGGTGGCGGCAGCCGTGAAGTGGGCCTGGAACTTGTCGAACCCGCCGAAGAACTCGTCGATGGCCGCACGCAGCTCGCCCTCGGGCTCGCCGCCTCCGCCGTTGCCGGCAGGGGCGAGGTTGGTCCAGAAGATCGAGTGGTTGACGTGCCCGCCCAGGTTGAACGCGAGGTCCTTCTCGAGCTTGTTGACGTTCCCGAGGTTGCCGGACTCGCGCGCCTCGGCGAGCTGCTCGAGTGCCGTATTGGCGCCGGTCACGTAGGCCTGGTGGTGCTTGGAGTGGTGAAGCTCCATGATCTTGCCGCTGATGCTCGGTTCGAGAGCGGAGTAGTCGTAGGGAAGTTCGGGCAGCGTGTAGGTCGCCATGGTCAGTCTCCTCCTGTCGGCGCCGTCATCGCGGCGCACGACATCATCATCGGAACGGATGGACGTTCCTCCATCCTATTGATCGTCAACACACACGGGAGGGGGTTGCTTCCCGGAATCGCCGAGTGTTACCGATCAGTCCTCGAGCCCGGCCGGCACCGCGGACTCGGTGTCCGGAATGCCCTCGGCAGCCGCCTTCTTGTCGGCCATGGCGAGCAGCCGACGGATCCGACCGGCGACGGCATCCTTCGTCAAGGGCGGGTCTGCGTGGTGACCGAGCTCATCGAGACTGGCGTCGCGGTGGGCCAGCCGCAGGTCGCCCGCCTCGCGCAGGTGATCGGGCACGTCCGGGCCCAGGATCTCCAGCGCACGCTCCACGCGCGCACACGCGGCGACCGCGGCCTGCGCCGAGCGCCGCAGGTTGGCGTCATCGAAGTTGACGAGCCGATTGACACCCGCGCGCACTTCGCGGCGCTGGCGCAACTCTTCCCACGTTGCTGCGGTGCGGCGGGCGCCCATCTCGGCAAGCACGGTGCGGATGGCCTCACCGTCTCGCACCACGACGCGCGGCGCCCCTCGGACCTCGCGCGCTTTGGCGGAGATGCCGAGCCGGTGCGCCGCGCCGACCAGTGCCATCGCAGCCTCCGATGAGGGGCAGGCGATCTCGAGTGCCGCCGATCGCCCCGGCTCCGACAGCGCACCCGAGGCCAGGAACGCACCGCGCCAGATCGCGGCGAGGTCGCCGCGAGAGCCCGTCGTGAGTCGATTCGGCAGACCCCGCACGGGACGGCGCCGCTGGTCGAGGAGGCCGGTCTGGCGGGCCAGCGTCTCTCCACCCTCGATCACACGCACCGCGAAGTGACCGCCGGCGCGACCGCCGGAGGCCTGCACATGAGCCAGCTCCGGGCGGACTCCGTAGATCTCCATGAGTTCGCGGCCCACACGGCGGGCGAGCGCTTCGGACTCGAGCTCGGCCTCGACCGCGACGCGGCCGGCGATGGAGTGCAGTCCCCCGGAGAATCGCAAGATCGCCGTGAGCTCGGCCACCCGGGCGGTGGGCCGGGGGTCCCGGACTGCCGCGAGCTCGGTCTTCACGTCTGCGGTCAGCGGCACGGTGGTCCTTTGGTCGAGTGGGGGTGCTGCGGGGCGTTGCAGCGAGGAACTAGCCTACTCGCGACCGAGGTCTCGATGCTTCACGCGGGCAGCCACACCGGGCAGCGCCGCCAAGCGCTGGGCCAGCTCGCGGACGGTGACGACGGACCGGTGCTTGCCGCCCGTGCAGCCCACCGCGATCACCGAGTGCTGCTTGTTCTCACGTTGATACCCCTCCAGCACCGGACGCAGTGCGGCCGCGTAGGCGTCGATGAACTCCGCAGCCCCGTCTTGCGCGAGCACGTAGTCGCGGACGGCGGGATCCTCCCCCGTGAGCGTCTTGAGCTCGGGAATCCAGAACGGATTGGGCAGGAAGCGCATATCCGCGACCAGGTCGACATCCGTGGGCAGACCGTACTTGAAGCCGAAGCTCATCACGGTCACGGTGTGCCGCGCGTCGCCCTCCTGACGGAACAAGTCCATGATCCGCGTGGCCAGCTGGTGGACGTTGAGCTCGCTCGTGTCGACGATGACGTCGGCTCCCTCGCGGATCGCCGCGACGCGTTCTCGCTCTCTCCGTATACCGTCCAGCAGGGTTCCGTCGCTCTGGAGAGGATGCGGTCGCCGCACCGACTCGAAGCGCCTGACCAGGACGGCGTCGGAGGCATCGAGGAAGAGCACGCGAAGGGGCCGCCCACCGCGCAGTGCCTGAGTGACCGCCGGCAGCGCGCCGAACAGGTCGCGGCCGCGGACGTCGACGACGGCTGCGACCTTCGGAAGAGCCCCCGCGGCAGCCTCCGACATTTCCAGCAGCGGCTTCAGCATCTGCGGAGGGAGGTTGTCGACGACATACCATCCCATGTCTTCGAGAGCGTTGGCGGCGGTGGTTCGACCGGCACCGGACATCCCGGTGACGATCAGGACTTCACCCGCCGGATCGGTCACACTCTCCCCCGCTCTGCTCTGGCTCCAGCCTAGCGACTCGACGTGACGATCTCGTCGTCGGCGGCGTCGGACTCGACCGCCGACGTGCTGCCGCTCAGATGCCGGTGGATGGCGGCAGCCAGTGTCGGGCCGATCCCCGGAAGCTCCTCGATCTCCTCCGGACCCGCCGCCCGAAGAGCCGACACCGATCCGAAATGTCGGAGCAGGGCCTTGATTCGGGCCGCGCCGAGACCGGGCACCTCGCTGAGCACGGAGCCGATGTCGCGTTTGCGGCGCTTCCGCTGATGCGTGATCGCGAATCGGTGCGCCTCGTCACGCAAACGCTGGAGAAGATAGAGCGCCTCCGACGTCCGCGGCAGGATGACCGGATACTCCTCGCCCGGCAGCCACACCTCTTCGAGTCGCTTGGCGATGCCGCACAGGGCGATCTCGGGATGACCCGCGTCGGCGAGCGCGCGCTGCGCGGCATCCACCTGGGGCCTTCCGCCGTCGACGACCAGCAGTTGTGGGCGGTAGGCGAAGCGCGCACGCTTGCGGGTGGTGACGACGGGCTCGTCGCCGACGACCTCGGCCGGCGGGGGCGTATCGAGGGAGTCGTCGGCGTCGATGTGGGAGAGCCGCCGCGTGAGCACCCGATAGAGGGAGTCGGTGTCGTCGGTCGTCTCCGGCACCGAGAACGATCGGTACTGGTCTTTTCGAGCGAGACCGTCTTCGAACACCACCATCGAGGCGACGACGTTGGTGCCGCCCAGATGGGAGACGTCGTAACACTCGATGCGCAGCGGGGCCTCGCTCATCCCCAGCGCCTCTTGAAGGTCGGTCAGTGCCCGGGAGCGGGTGGCGTAGTCGGAGGTGCGGCGCGTCTTGTGCAGCAGGAGAGCCTGCTGTGCGTTCAGCTGCGCCGTCTTCATGAAGTCCGCCTTGCGCCCGCGCTGGGCGACCTGCACCGATACGCGCTTGCCGCGACGCGACTCCAGCCATGCTTCGAGCTCGGCGGCATCGTCGGGAAGCTGGGGAACCAGCACCTGGCGCGGGATGTCGGCCGCGGTGGCGTCGCCGTAGGCGCGCTGGAGCACCTGGTCGACCAACTCTGCCCCCGAGATGTCGAGTTCCTTGTCGATCGTCGTCGCCCGCACGCCTCGCACGCGTCCACCTCGGATCACGAAGTGCTGCACCGCGGCCGAGAGCTCGTCTTCGGCGACACCGAACACGTCCGCGTCGGTGTCGGATGCCAGCACGAGCGCGCTGCGGTTGAGCACCGCGTCGATCGCCTGCAGCTTGTCGCGGTAGACGGCAGCGGACTCGTAGTCCATCGCCACCGCTGCCTCCCGCATGCGGCTGGTGAGCTCCCGGGTGAACCGCCCGTCGCCTCCGGACATGAACGCAACGAAGTCATTGACGATCGCGCGATGCTCCTCGATCGACACCGTCATCGAGCACGGTCCCCCGCAGCGGCCGATCTGGCCGGGGAAGCACGGCCGTCCCGTGGCCATCGCCTTCTTGTACGACGCGTCGCTACACGTGCGGATCGGGAAGACCTTGATCATCAGGTCGATCGTGTCGTGGACCGCCCACACCTTCGGATAGGGACCGAAGTACTTCGCTCCGGGGATCCGGTGGTTGCGAGTGACGATGACCCGGGGCGCCTCGTCGGCGAGCGTGACGGCGAGGTAGGGGTAGGACTTGTCGTCCTTGTACCGCACATTGAACGGCGGCGAGAACTCCTGGATCCACATGTACTCGAGTTGGAGCGAGTCGACGTCGGTGGCCACCACCGTCCATTCCACGGAGGCCGCCGTGGTCACCATGCGACGCGTGCGCTCGTGCAGAGTGTGCAGCGGAGCGAAGTAGTTGGACAGCCGCGCACGCAGATTCTTCGCCTTGCCGACGTACAGCACACGCCCGTCGGCATCGCGGAAGCGGTACACCCCGGGGTCGGTGGGGATCTCACCCGGTTTCGGCTTGTAGGGAAGACCGGAGGCCACGTCAGCCTGCCTTGCGCACCGGAGCCGTCCGCCCGTCCGGAAGCACCTCTGCAAGGAAGCGGCCGGTGTGGCTCTCGGCGACGGAGGCAACCTGCTCGGGCGTACCGGTGGCGACGACCTGGCCTCCACCCGCGCCGCCTTCGGGGCCGAGGTCGATGATCCAGTCGCTGGACTTGATCACGTCGAGGTTGTGTTCGATGACGATCACGGTATTGCCCTTGTCGACCAGCCCACCCAGCACTTCGAGCAGCTTGCTGACGTCTTCGAAGTGCAGGCCGGTGGTCGGCTCATCGAGCACGTACACACTGCGACCGTTGGAGCGTCGCTGGAGTTCGGTGGCGAGCTTCACGCGCTGGGCCTCGCCGCCGGAGAGCGTCGTCGCCGACTGGCCCAGTCGCACGTAGCCCAAGCCGACATCGACGAGTGTCTTGAGGTATCGGTGAATGGCTTGGATCGGCTCGAAGAACTCGGCTGCCTCGGTGATCGGCATATCGAGGACCTCGGCGATGTTCTTGCCCTTGTAGTGCACGGCCAGGGTGTCGCGGTTGTAGCGCTTGCCGTGGCAGACTTCGCAGTCCACATACACGTCGGGCAGGAAGTTCATCTCGATCTTGATGGTCCCGTCGCCCGAACACGCCTCGCACCGGCCGCCCTTGACGTTGAAGCTGAATCGGCCTGGCTGGTAGCCGCGCGCCTTCGCCTCGGGCGTGTCGCTGAAGAGCGTGCGGATGCGATCGAAGACGCCGGTGTAGGTGGCCGGGTTCGACCGCGGGGTGCGTCCGATCGGCGCTTGATCCACGTGCACGACCTTGTCGAGGTTGTCGAGTCCCGTGACGCGGGTGTGCTTGCCCGCCACACGCCGGGCGCCGTTGAGCTTGTTGGCGAGCACTTCGTAGAGGATGCCGTTGACCAGCGTCGACTTTCCGGAACCGCTGACGCCGGTGACGGCCGTCAGAACGCCCAGCGGAAAGTCGACCGTGACGTTCTTGAGGTTGTTCTCCCGAGCCCCCACCACCGATACGACGCGCTTCTTGTCGATCTTGCGACGCCGAGCCGGCGGCTCGATGGCGCGGCGCCCGCTCAGGTAGGCGCCGGTGATCGACCGCTGCTCCTCGAGCAGGGACGCCAACGGACCGGAGTGCACCACTTCTCCCCCGTGCACTCCGGCGCGGGGCCCGATGTCGACGACCCAGTCCGCGGCATCGATCGTCTCTTCGTCGTGCTCGACGACGATCAGCGTGTTGCCCAGATTCTTCAGGCGCACCAGCGTCTCGATCAGTCGTCGGTTGTCGCGTTGATGGAGCCCGATGGACGGTTCGTCGAGCACGTACAGCACACCCGTCAGTCCGGAGCCGATCTGTGTGGCCAACCGGATTCGCTGAGCCTCTCCTCCGGAGAGCGACCCGGCCGCGCGCCCCAGGCTGAGGTAGTTGAGGCCGACCTGGATGAGGAAGTCGAGCCGCGCCCGGATCTCACGCAGCACCGCCGCCGCGATGTGGGCCTCTCGTTCGCTGAGCTTCAGGTGCGCGAAATACTCGTGCGCCTCACCCAGACTCATCCGCGACGCATCGGCGATCGACTGGCCGTGCACGAGTACGGCCAGCACCTCGGGCTTGAGCCGGTCGCCGTGGCAGACGGGGCACGGCACTTCACGGAGGTACTCGGACCACCGCTGACGCTGGGTGTCGGACTCGGCCTGCGTGTACTGCCGCTCGATGTAGGGAATGACGCCCTCGAAACCGGACGAGTACCGCATCTCGCGGCCGTAGCGGTTCTTCCATCGCACGGTGACCTTGAAGTTCTCTCCGCGCAGCACCGCGTCCTGGACCCGTTCGGGAAGGTCTTTCCACGGCGTGTCGAGGGAGAAGTCGAGGTCGTCGGCGAGGCCGACGAGGAGACGCTCGTAGTACTGGAACAGCCCCTTGCCCTGGGTCGTCCACGGCACGATGGCGCCCTCAGCGATCGAGAGCTCCTCGTCTCCGAGGATCAACTCGACGTCGACCGACATGCGGGTGCCCAGACCGGAGCACGCCGGGCAGGCCCCGAACGGCGCATTGAAGGAGAAGGTACGCGGCTCGATCTCGGTCAGCTGGAGCGGGTGACCGTTGGGGCATGCCAACTTCTCGGAGTAGCTCTGCCAGGCCTCTTCGCCGTCGAGGTCGACGAAGTTGACCTGCATGACGCCGCCCGCGAGCCCGAGCGCGGTCTCCACCGAGTCGGTGATGCGTCCCAGCAGATCGGGCGCGGCGACGAGGCGGTCCACGACCACGGCGATGTCGTGCTTGTAGCTCTTCTTGAGGGCCGGCGGTTCGGCCAGTTGGATCAGCTCACCGTCGACCACCGCCCGCGCATACCCCTTGGCGGAGAGCTCTTTGAAGAGGTCGACGAACTCTCCCTTCTTCTGGGAGACGACGGGCGCGACGATCTGATAGCGGGTGCGCTCGGGAAGCTCCGCCAGCTGGTCGGCGATCTGCTGCACCGTCTGCCGCTGGATCGGCTCGCTGCAGACCGGGCAGTGGGGCACACCGATACGGGCCCAGAGGAGTCGCATGTAGTCGTGGATCTCGGTGATCGTTCCGACCGTGGAGCGAGGATTGCGGTTGGTCGACTTCTGATCGATCGACACCGCCGGGCTCAATCCCTCGATGAAGTCGACGTCGGGTCGCTCGACCTGTCCGAGGAACTGGCGAGCGTAGGAACTGAGCGACTCGACATAGCGGCGCTGGCCCTCGGCGAAGATCGTGTCGAACGCCAGACTCGACTTGCCCGAGCCGGACAGACCCGTGAACACCACGAGAGCATCGCGGGGGATGTCGAGATCGACGTCCTTCAGGTTGTGGACGCGGGCTCCGCGGACGCTGAGTTTCGATGAGGAGGCAACGGGGACGATGGGCACCGCACAAGTCTAGGTCGGGCCTCGGACATCGGCTCCGGACGGCGGAAGCGGCCCCGGCGGGCGTCAGCCGGCTCGCGTCTCGGATCGACGACCGGCGAATCGCTGAAGCGCACCGCGAAGCCCTCCGACCTCCTCGACGCCCATTCCCACGCGGGCCATCACTTGCTCCGGCACGCGCAGAGCGTCGGAACGCAACCTCATTCCCTCTTCGGTGAGCCCGATCTCCAGGACGCGTTCATCGTCACGTCGCCGCGTCCGCACCACTCGGCCCTGTGCTTCGAGACGCTTGACGAGCGGAGACAGCGTGGCCGGTTCCATCGCCAGTTCATCGGCCAGGTCGGCGAGCGAACGCGGCGCCCGCTCCCACAGCGCCAGCATCACCAGGTACTGGGGGTGGGTGAGCCCCAGGGGCTCCAGGATGGGCCGGTAGACCGCGACCACGTTTCGCGCTGCCGTCACGAGAGCGAAGCACAGTTGGCTCTCCAGCGCCAGAGGATCGGTTCGATCGGACATGGCGCCATCCTATCGAATAGTTAGTACACTAATTGTCATGGCACGAAGTGAATCGCAGCCCCCTCTACGCCAGCGCGTGAAGGCGGCCGGAGGCTGGTACGCGTATCTGAACACGCGCCTCATTCGCATCGCCGGCCCGGCCTCCGTCGGGCCCTATGAGACAGACCCCGAGCCGGCACGTGCCGATCGCGGCTGCCCCCTGTGCGGGCTTCCGATGTCACGCCACCGTTTCGACCGCTCGGGTCCGAAGCCCCTGATGCAGTGCCCCTGACTCACTCGTCACAAGCGAAACCGGCGGATCGTCCGTGTGTCCAGCCCAACCGGCGGCCTATCTGAGCTCGACGTCGCCCGTGTCACTGAGACCCCACGACGGGTTCACCGCCACCTCCCACGGGTGACCATCGGGATCGACGAACACACCCGCGTAGCCACCCCAGAAGGCAGGCGCCGGCTCTCGCGCGATGCGCGCCCCCGCCGCGCGCGCACGCGCGATGACGTCATCGACCTCATCGTTGGCGCGCACGTTGTGTGCCAGGGTGACCCCGCCCCAGCCGCCGTTGTCGACGACACCGGTGTCGGCGGCCAACAACGATCGTGACCAGAGCGCGACCACCATGCCGCCCGCCTGATAGAACGCCACCTCGCCGTCGACCGACCCAGAGTGCCGGTGCCATCCCAGCGCCGCATAGAAGGTGGTGGCGCGGTCGAGGTCTTCCACGCCCAACGTCACCAGACTGACCCGCTGATCCATCAGACGCCTCCCCCGCTCATGCGTGCCCGGCGCGTTCCATCGCACGCAACTCCTTCTTGAGGTCTTGCACCTCGTCACGCAAGCGAGCGGCGAGCTCGAACTTGAGCTCCCCGGCCGCTGCGAGCATCTGACTCGACAGATCGGCGATCGTCGCCTCCAACTGATTCGCCCCCTCCGCTGCGATGCCCTCTCGGCGCAGCCTCGGCGTGGGACTCTTGCCCTTGCCCGTCGCATTCTTGCGCGACAGCATTTCCTGTGTGTCGGATGCCTCGCGCGCGAGCACGTCGGTGATGTCCGCGATCCGCTTGCGAAGCGGTTGCGGATCGATGCCGTGCTCGGTGTTGTAGGCGATCTGCCGCTCGCGTCGACGCTCCGTCTCCTCGATCGCCGACCGCATGGAGTCGGTCATGTTGTCGGCATACATGTGGACTTCGCCCGAGACGTTTCGCGCCGCACGTCCGATCGTCTGGATGAGCGAGGTTCCCGACCGGAGGAACCCCTCCTTGTCGGCGTCGAGGATCGCCACCAGAGAGACCTCGGGAAGATCGAGACCCTCGCGCAACAGGTTGATTCCCACCAGCACGTCGTAGACGCCCGAGCGCAACTCCGTGAGCAGCTCCACGCGCCGCAGTGTGTCGACGTCGGAGTGCAGGTAGCGCACCCGCACGCCGTGCTCGCCCAGGAAGTCGGTGAGCTCCTCGGCCATCTTCTTGGTGAGGGTGGTCACCAACACGCGCTCGTCGCGTCCGACGCGCACGCGAATCTCCTCCAGGAGGTCGTCGATCTGGCCCTTCGACGGCTTGACGATGATCTGCGGGTCGACCAGCCCCGTGGGACGGATGATCTGTTCGACGACGCCGTCGGCGATGCCCATCTCATAGCGACCGGGTGTGGCCGACAGATACACCGTCTGACCGATGCGGTTCTTGAACTCGTCGAATCGCAGGGGTCGGTTGTCAAGCGCGCTCGGCAGCCGGAAGCCGTGATCGACGAGTGTGCGCTTGCGTGACGCATCGCCTTCGTACATCGCGCCGATCTGCGGAACGGTCACGTGCGATTCATCGATGACCATCAGGAAGTCGTCGGGGAAGAAGTCGAGCAGCGTGTGCGGCGGCTCCCCGGGCTGGCGTCCATCGAGGTGACGCGAGTAGTTCTCGATGCCGGAGCAGAACCCCAGTTGCTGGAGCATCTCCAGGTCAAACGTGGTGCGCATCCGAAGCCGCTGCGCCTCCAGCAGCTTGCCCTGACCCTCCAGCTCCGTGAGGCGCGCCGCGAGTTCGCTCTCGATCGTGCCGATCGCCCGCTGGACGGTCTCGGTGCCGGCCACGTAGTGCGATGCCGGAAATATGGGCACGCTGTCGAGCTTCTGGACCACGTCACCGGTGAGCGGGTGGAGCATGTACAGCGCCTCGATCTCGTCTCCGAAGAGTTCGATCCGGACCGCGTACTCCTCGTACACCGGGATGATCTCGATCGTGTCGCCGCGCACCCGGAAGTTGCCGCGGGAGAAGTCGACGTCGTTGCGGTTGTACTGCATCGCGATGAACTTGCGGATGAGGGCGTCGCGGTCGTACCGCTCCCCCACCTGCAGTGCGACCATCGCACGCAGATACTCTTCGGGCGCGCCGAGTCCGTAGATGCAGGAGACCGTGGAGACCACCACGACGTCGCGACGACTGAGCAGCGAGTTCGTGGTCGAGTGGCGCAGCCGCTCCACCTCCGCGTTGATCGACGAGTCCTTCTCGATGAACGTATCGGTCTGGGGAACGTAGGCCTCGGGCTGGTAGTAGTCGTAATAGCTGACGAAGTACTCGACGGCGTTGTGGGGCATGAGGTCACGGAACTCGTTGGCCAACTGTGCCGCGAGCGTCTTGTTGTGCGCGAGCACGAGTGTCGGGCGCTGCACCTGCTCGATCAGCCAGGCCGTCGTCGCGGACTTGCCGGTGCCGGTGGCCCCCAGGAGCACCACATCGGTCTCCCCCGCGTTGATGCGCGACGCCAGCTCGGCGATGGCGTGCGGCTGATCACCGCTCGGCGAGTACTCGCTGACGACCTCGAACGGCCGAACGGATCGCGTTGTCTGCATCATCCCAGCGTAGGCGGGGGTTCCGACACCGGGCCCGCTGTTCGCCGACGGCGGCGAAGGCGCTGCCGACGACCGTCCCCGCGCCTCGGATCGGTCGTCGCGTAGCCTGGGGGCATGCTGGAGTTCCTCGTCGGGTCGGGTCTTGCCGCCGCTGCGGGCCTGAACGCGTGGATGCCGCTGTTCATCCTCGGGCTGGCTGATCGGCTCGTGCCCGCGGTCGAGCTGCCCGGACCGTGGGCATGGCTGTCCAGCGACGTGTCGCTCTGGATCGTCGGGGTCCTGCTCGTCGTCGAGATCGTGGCGGACAAGATCCCCGCCGTCGATTCGATCAACGATGTGATCCAGACGATCGTGCGGCCTGCCTCCGGCGGCGTCGTGTTCGGAGCGGGCGCGACCGCCGAGACCGTGCGCGTCGACGACCCCGCCGCGCTCCTTGCCGACAACGCCTGGGTGCCGATCGTGCTCGGCGTCGTGATCGCGCTCATCGTGCACGCCCTCAAGGCATCTGTGCGCCCGCTCGCGAACCTGGCGACGGCCGGTCTGGCGGCGCCCATCGTCTCGTCCGCCGAAGACGTGGGTGCGTTCGCGCTCGCCGTTTCGGCGATCTTCGTCCCTCTCCTCGCCGGCATCCTTCTCGTGGCACTCATCGCCGGTGGAGTGATCGCGTTCCGGCGTCGCAGGAGATGGGCGGGGCGCCGCGAATCCAGCGGTTCCCCTCACCCATCCGGCTGAAGGTCGACCCGACCCCTGCTCAGACCCGACCCCTGTTCAGGCCCGACCCCGGGTCTGCAGCCGGTCCCAGACCTCATCAGCCTGCCGCAGTGTGTCGTCGATCGACCCCGATGTGTCGATGACGACGTCGGCGATCGCCAGGCGCCGGTCGTCGGTTGCCTGTGCCGCGATGCGGGCATCTGCGTCGGAATCCGACATGCCGCGGAGCAGGCGCAGACGCGCCTTTCGAACGTCGGCGGGCGCGTGCGCGACGACGACGAGGTCCCACGGGTCGTCCGATCGCGCCTCGACGAGCAACGGGACGTCGTAGACGACGACCGCGCCGGGGTCGTCATCCAGCGCCCGCGCGAATCGCCGGGCCGACTCCTCCTTGACCGCCGGGTGGACGATGCCGTTCAGCCGGGCCAGCGCATCGGGATCCCGGAACACCACCGCTCCGAGCGCCGCCCGGTCGAGCGTCCCGTCCTCGCCGATCATCCCGGCACCGAACTCATCGGCGATCTTCTGGAGCACGGGCGACCCGGGCTGCTGCACTTCTCTCACCAGGGCATCCGCGTCGATCACGATCGCCCCTCGCCCTGCCCAGTGCTCAGCGATGGTCGATTTGCCGGACGCGATACCGCCGGTCAGCGCGATGAGAGGCATGCAATAGAGAATGCCACGGGCGATGCTGATCATGTTCCCTGGCAAGGCGAAGCATCACCTGACGTCTTCTTGAGCCAATCCTGAGACTGACTCCCTATGGTGTTCATCGCAGCCCTGACAACCCGAATGTCGAGCCGCACTCCGAGCTGGACCCGAACCCGACTCGGATACTCACACAGAGACCGGTCTGCCCGAAGACCGACCTGACCCCCGTTCCAGCGCGCCCTCGGCCCGCCTGCGGTGGGTCTGGTCGGCGTGCGTGGCATCCCCGGCGAACCCGCCTGAAAGGCCGTCATGAACGCGCACGAAAACTCCAGCACCCCCGTCCAGCCCGAACAGCGCAAGAGCAAGCGGCGCGCCGTCGTCGCCTTCGCGCTGGCCGCCCTCGCCGTCGGCGGAATCGGCGCCGCCGCCACCAGCGCGGCCTGGACCGACAACGTCTTCTTCTCCGCCAAAGCCGAGGCCGCGACCTTCAACCTGCAGGGTTCGCTCGACAACAGCACCTGGCAGGAGTCCGACAACGCGAACTCGATCCAGCTCGTCGTCCCGGCCAGCACTCTCGCCAATCTGCTGCCCGGCCAGACCCGCACGATCGACCTCTACGTCAAGAACCTCGGCACGGCTGCGGCCTCGCTGACGTCGAGCGTGGCGTGGGCCACTTCACCCGCATCGACGTTCGCCGTCAACCCCGGCGCCTCGGTGTCCGGGCTCGCCGCCACCCTCACGCCGAGCGGAACCGCCGGCGCCACCGACGCCTTCCAGCTGCAGGTCACCACCGACAGCAACTGGGCCGCCACCAACCAGGGCAAGTCCGGAACGATCGTCGTCACGATCGCCGGAACCGCGGTCGCACCGTAATCGCCGTCGCACAGACGCCGGCCCGCCACAGCTCACCCCACCGCTGAAAGGAATGATGATGCAGATCCTGCGTCGCCTGTCCGAGATCGTCCTGTGGGCTCTGGCTGCGGTGGGCCTGGCGTGCGCACTCGTGTGGGGCGCCACGGCGCTGGGCTACATCAAGCCGCTCATCGTGATCTCGGGTTCGATGGAACCCGGCATCATGACCGGCGACCTCGTCATCGACGTTCCCGTCGCGACCTCCGAGGTATCGGTGGGCGACGTCGTCAGCCTGCCGTCCGAGATCACCGGGAACCTGGTCACCCACCGCGTCGAGAAGATCGTGGAGACCAGCGACGGAAGGTTCCAGATCTCGATGAAGGGCGACAACAACGAGGCCTCCGATGCGCTCGACTACTTCGTCGACGAGCAGGTGTGGCATCCCGTCATGCAGCTCAGCGGGTGGGGAACCGCGGTGCAACGGATCACCACACCTGCCGTCGCCGTGCCGCTCATCGTCGGATTGATCGCGCTGCTGGGCATCACGCTCCTGTTGCCTGCGCCCGCGCGAGAACGCCGAGCACCCCGGGACCGGGTCGTCACCGCTCCCCTCGAGACGGCGCCGGTGCGCGCCGCGACTCCACGATGAGCGGGACGGTCGGAGCGACGCGGGCGCGCACCCGCCTCGGAGTCGTCGTGGCCGCACTCCTGAGCGTCGCGGCATCGGCGAGTGCCGTCTCGGTCGTCGGCGTCACGGAATCGGCGTGGACCGATCGCACCCATGTGTCCGCGGTGGCCACCGGAGGCACATGGTCGACCAGCCCGACGATCGGATGTGTGGCGATGAATGCCGACGGCTCCCCCAAGGCGGGCGGCACCTGCACGGTCACCGGTGTGTCCGTAGACGCGCAATGGGGTGAAGCCGGCAACCGCACCCGCAACTACAAGGTGCGCTTCAACACGAACGCGGCCGAGGGATACATCCAGTTCACGGTAAATCTCGCCGCCGGAACCGGCCCGTTCTCCTGGGGCAACGCCGGTATCGTGGCGCCCGCGCAGCAGGTCACACCGAACAACGGCTGGACCTGTGCGCAGCTGCCGATCGTCACGGGCAAGACACCGACCAACTGGGGATGGGGCGCGGGGAGCTCGATCTTCTTCCAGGTGACCGAGAACCGCGCCTCGACGAACACCGTCTGCTGATGACGGCCCAGACACGTCCCACCGTCGTCCCGTTCCGGGCCTCCTTCTGGGATATCATCACCGGTGCCGGTTCCCTGCGGGGGTATCTCGACCGGCAGACGGAGGGGAAACCGTTGCCGGACTCACAGGTCGCCGTCGTCATCGAAGACGATCCGGACATCCGTTCGCTCATCGCCGACGTGCTCGACCAGGCGGGCTTCACCGTCCACCCGGCAGGCTCGGGCATCGAGGGCCTCGAACTGGTACGTGACCACCAACCCATCGTCACCACGCTCGATGTGAGCCTTCCGGGCATGGACGGCTTCGAGACCGCACGCCGTATCCGCGCGATGAGCAGCACCTACATCGTGATGCTCACCGCACGCGCCGACGAGATCGACACCCTGCAGGGCTTGCAGTCGGGTGCGGACGACTACGTGACCAAGCCGTTTCGCCCGCGCGAGCTCCGTGCCCGCATCGAAGCGATGCTTCGGCGCCCGCGCAGCATCGGCGGCGCAGACGCATCGTCCGAGACCGCACCCGTCTCACCCGGCCCCGCGCCGGATGAGGACGGCTGGCTCGAGCACCGTGGACTGCGCCTCCATCCCGGGATGCGCATCGCCACGGCCGACGAGGGGGAACTCGACCTCACCCGCAGCGAGTTCGACATCCTCGCCGCTCTGCTGGGCTCCGGTCGGCGAGTCGTCGGAAAGGGCGAGCTCGCGCTCATGCTGCGCGGAGAAAGCCACCTCGGCCTGTCGCTCATCAGCGACCACGACACACGGGCCATCGAGGTGCATGTCGCCAACCTCCGGC